>ERZ779889.22-NODE-22-length-193850-cov-4.938905_pt1 | contig 193850 bp, 148 predicted proteins | sample MGYA00511030_ERZ779889 | MGnify/ENA primary metagenome ERZ779889 (study PRJEB29588, sample SAMEA2160616) | human gut metagenome | biome: human gut; feature: human-associated habitat; material: faeces | place: Denmark | collected 2008/2010 ...
TTTATCGTTTTGCAAAAAGCACCATTTCGGCTTGCGAAATGGCCCATTTCAGGGGCTGAAAAGCACCATATCGCACCCTAATATAGGCTTTTTCGCAAGCTGAAATGGGCTCTTTCGGAAAGCAAAATGAATCTTTTCGGACTACGGTTCGGGGTACATCAAAAGACGGTTCGGGGCAAAATGGCCTTTATCATATAGGTTTTAACATTCCTTTACACCTCTTTTGCAAAAATATTTTGTCAAAATTTAGTCAAGAAAAATTGTAAGTACGTTCCATAAGTTTTATTCAGAAACGATGATATTAGGTGTGAGGAAGACAAGGAAAGCATTCGTCCGACGCGTAATGAAAACAATGAGGTTGCAGCAGTATGCATTTATCGTTGCGGAAATGTGAATCTATCGGTTGTGGCAATGTGAATATATTGTTGCGGTGAGGTGAGTTTATTGTTATATGTAAAGAGCGTGTTGCACGTGTGTTGATAACTGATTGATTAAGACGATGTGGGCCTATTATTTCGTTATACCCGCAATGTCACTGTTTGCGCAAGCTGCATTGTCTGGTCTATTTTTCTGCATTATGCCTTGCGTTATGAATAAAAACAATCCACATTGAATTCATTCCGAGCCGAATAAATATCATCAAAGGCCATGAAATCTAATTTCCACAAGATTTGGATAAGTTTTTTTATTTCACGACTATTTATCAGATGAGCCGGGATATACTGCATATTTGCATCATACAGTATGCAAATATGCGACATCATAATTTCAAAAAACATCATATATTAATTTGCAATTATGAACACCTTTTCATAACTTTGTAGAAGTTAGGAGGCGGCTCGGCATAGACCAGCACGGTAAAACTTTGTTTTCCCGTCTTGGCTCTGCACTCACCTTTCGCTATCTTTGTAGAAGACAGGAGGAGGCTAGGCAATATCAAAACCTGTAAAAACTTCGTTTTTCCATTTGCTATTGCTCTCACCTTTCACTATCTTTGTAAAAATACTACACATTGTTTCATCTGTAACATGCAACAGCTATGAAAAGAATAATCTATACCTTGTTTTTCATCCTCACTGTGTTTACGGCATCAGCGCAGGACAACGGAAACACGGAGATAAGACATCTGGAATTTATGGGTGAACAGATCTGCGGGACACTCAACGATTTTGTCAATAAGATGGTGAAGAAAGGATTCACCTTCTCTGAGATAACCCAGGACGGAACGGCAATACTCAAAGGCGAATATGAGGGATATAAAGACTGCGACATATACGTATATTCCATAAACAGAGGAAAGACCGTGAACAACGTCGCGGTGTCGTTCCCCTATCAGGACACGTGGCCGGCACTGTCAGGCGACTACTATAATCTGAAGAAAATCCTGACAAACAGATACGGACAACCGGACATCTCGATAGAAGTGTTCGAAAACGAGGTGCCCTACGACCTCCGGATGTTGTATGTGGAGACCGACCGCTGCGACTTCAAATCTACATTCAACCGCGACAACGGTGTGATAGCGCTCGTCATCAACCATGTATTTTTCGATAAAAAACACTACAGCAACGTCAGAATAATATTCATGGACCAACCCAACTACGGTTCGCAGAAAGAGAAAAAAGAATAGGGAAAGGTACTACGCAAACCGTAAATACCATACACAGGAATGAAAATTCCTATATATAAACACACAAACACTGACCTGATATGAAAAAGAATATTTTAATACTGCTTATGATCATAGGGCTTACCTTGTCGTGCTCCGACCGAAAGCCCGCTGAAACCGCAAAACAGGACGCGCCGGCATATCAGATGTTCAAGACTCAGAACATGTGGACATTCATAAAGCTTGACACACGCAACGGACAGATGTGGCAGGTGCAATATGCCGTGAGCGACAACAACCGTGGTGAGGTGGCACTCAACTCTAAGCCACTTGTGGATAAAAGCAAGGAAGCCGAGGGACGCTTCACGCTGTATGAGACTGACAATATATTCAACTTCATACTGCTCGACACATACGACGGACGCACATGGCAGGTGCAGTGGGGCCTCAACGACAGCAACAGGATAGTGGTTCCTATATCTGACGACAGCAGTGCGGACAAACAACAAAAAGAAAACACACAAACTAAAAGCCTATGAAAAGAACGATAATTTATATGCTTCTGGCATGTCTCACGATGACATCGTGTGAGGAAGTGACAAGATTGTTGATAAAACAGAAAGATAAAGCTGAAGCGAACGTTGATTACGACAAATACACCAAAGAGGACAGTACGCACATGACATTCAAAGGAGTGCCCATAAACGGTCCGCTGAAAATGTTTGTCAAACGCATGGAGAAGAAAGGCTTCGAGTATTATGCCAGCAGCGACGATCCAGATATATCTCTTCTCAACGATAACGATACGGCACGCAACGACCGGGCTATACTCTACGGCGACTTCGCAGACTATAAAGACTGTAAACTGTATGTGCAGACGCTCGATACAAAAGATGTCGTTTCAAAAATATATGTCAGATTTCCCAAACGCGATGAGTGGAAAGACTTGCACGGTGACTACAAGCATCTGAAGGAAATGCTTACTACAAAATATGGCAAGGCTTCGGCATGCACGGAGAAAATGCACATTGATCCGTTATATGTAATCGGCCGTATAGAGGACCGCGATAGAATGACTGCTGTCAGAGAAAACCACTGCAACTATGTCACGACATACACCACCGACAAAGGCGATGTGAAGCTCAGCATTGAACGGGGAAAATATGGCGAATGCTTTGTCATGCTCACCTATTCGGACAAAATAAACAGTGACATTGTAAGAAAACAAGCCATCAACGACCTTTAATACTCATAAATTATGGAGAATATGAATCAAACCCCATCCTTGGATTTGTCACAAGCCCTTCAGATGGCGGCGACAAAGATAGTCCAGTTCACCGGACGCTCAAGGCGTTCGGAGTTCTGGTGGACCATACTCATAATTACCTTGATTGAAGTTATCATCCTGCCGGTAATATTATATATACCATTCACAGGCATATTCGTCGCTCCGCTACTCGGTTTTCTGCTCGAGCTCGCAAGACTGCCACTCACCTTCCGTCGCCTGCACGACACCGGGCGAAGCGGCATATGGTGTGTCATCGACTTTCTGCTGCCGCTCGTTTTCGTGGCGATGGTTCTGTATGATGTGTCAATCTACAATACTATGAAAGAGTCGTCTGACCCTTTTGAGACCGACGCCACAATCGGAGCAATGAGCGGTTTCGGTTCTTTCTTAGCCGTCATATACAAATATATACTGCTGACAATCGCATGCTTCGTATATAAAATTGTGCTGATTGTGTTTCTGTGCCGTGACAGCGACCCGTACGAAAACGACTACGGACCGTCCCCAAAATACATCAATGACTGACAGACCCGACCATAACACGATGATGTTCAGCCGCTTCACGCACATTATATTATACACATGGAGACTTGTTATTGTGTATATTAAAAGTCTTTATTCTGCATATTGAGACCCGGAACCGTACATCTGGAGCGACAATAACAGACCAATGCGAGCGCAAAATGCGCAATTCGCTGAACACAAAAGGAAGCACCCATCAAGTCTGCGCCATCATTTAAACACGGCGCAGGCTTGCGTTTCCAAAAAGGCATTGCATTCCTTTGCGTTTACATTTTTTTACATTACCTTTGCATCCGACTTACAAGGAGTAAGTTAAGGGGTGCCGGAGATTTCCGGCTGAGATCAAACCCTCTGACCAGATCCGGTTAATACCGGCGGTGGAATAAGGCAAAACATAAAAAGTACCCCTTTTTGTGTATTTAAAAAATCAAACAAATTAATGAAAAAGACAGTTTTACTAATTGCCGCACTTGGTTGTGTCGCAACAGTAAACGCAGCCGCGCCGGGAGGCGAACGGCTCGACACGTTGAGGACCTATGCCCTGCAGAACGTACAGGTGGTATCGACACGTGCCGGGAAAAAGACTCCGGTGGCTTACTCGGACATGAGTAAAAGCCAGATCAGAATGATGAACCAGGGCAAGGACATGCCGTGGATACTCAATTTCACACCGTCTGTCACCACATCGTCTGACGCGGGAATAGGCATCGGATACACCGCCATACATGTGCGCGGAACCGATCCTACACGTATAAACATAACCGCCAACGGCATACCTGTGAACGATGCTGAGAGCGGACAGCTCTATTGGGTGAACATGGCAGACCTCGCGTCAAGCCTCGAATCCATACAGATACAACGCGGTGTCGGCACTTCAACCAACGGAGCGGGAGCATTCGGAGCAACAGTAAACATGCAGACAGAGAACATAAGCCAGAACGCATACGGGCGAATCGATCTTTCGGGTGGTTCGTATGGCACTCATAAAGAGACTTTCAGCTTCTCAACCGGACTGCTCGGAGGCCACTGGGGATTCCAGGGACGCCTGTCGAACATAGGCAGCGACGGCTTCATAGACAGGGCATCATCAAAACTCAACTCTTATTTCCTGCAAGGTGGATACTTCGCCGACAACACTGTCGTGAAGTTCATCACATTCAACGGAACTGAGAAGACATACATGGCGTGGGACTATGCGTCCAAAGCCGACATGGAGAAATACGGCAGAAGCTACAACCCAAGCGGCATATACACCGACAAGAACGGCAATGTGGCTTTCTATAAGAACCAGACCGACAACTATCATCAGCAGAACTATCAGTTGCTTTGGAACCAAAGATGGTCGTCAAACTGGAACACCAACGTAGCGTTTCACTACACACGGGGCGACGGTTACTATGAGCAGATGAAGGAGGACCAGAAACTTTACAAGTATCTCATGACCACAAAAACAGACTTGATGGCCAATCTCGTAAGACAGAAAAAGATGCTCAACGACTTCTACGGCTTCATTGCGTCTGCCAATTACGACAATCACAACGGCCTGACTGCCACCATCGGCGGAGGATGGAACAAGTATGACGGCGACCACTTCGGCAAAGTGCTGTGGTCAGGAAGCCCGTACATTTGGCTGGAAGACGGCATGCAGGTTTATTATAACGACGGAGTCATATTCAATCCCGACCATGAATACTATCGCAACAACGCAAAGAAGACCGACGGAAACATCTATGGAAAAATCAATTATGAGTTTCTTCCGGGTCTCAGCGCATACGTTGACCTGCAATATCGGCACATAAGTTACAAGATGGACGGCACGTCGCAGGAGTTCGATGACGACCATAACCAGCGACCGCTTGTGCTCGACCGCAAATACGATTTCTTCAATCCTAAGTTCGGACTTGTCTATAACATCACTCCCGAACACACCGTATATGCTTCTTATGCCATAGCACACAAGGAGCCGACACGTAACGATTTCGAGGATATGATGGCCGAGACAGACGCCGTTGACCCGCAGGCTGAACGACTGAACGACCTTGAGGTCGGCTACAAATATCAGTCTGGAATATTCAATGCGGGCGTGAACTTCTATTATATGGACTACGACAACCAGTTCGTTCTCACCGGAGCACAGGACTCTAACGGCGAAATGGTGGCACGAAACATAAAGGACAGCTACCGCATGGGTGTAGAACTGATGGCCGGACTGCGTCCTTTCAAGGGCTTTGAATGGAACATCAACGCCACACTGAGCAAGAACCGGGCAAAGAATATGAACGTAACCGTCATAAACGAAGACTGGAGTCAGTCGTATGCCAACGTAGGAACCACCAAGCTGGCTTACTCTCCTGACGTCATATTGAACAACATATTCACCTACGAATACAAGGGTCTGCGCGCATCACTCATGAGCAAATACGTCAGCGAACAGAACATGACGAACTCCGGTTTCAAGAAATATCTGAACACAGACGGCAAGACTTACACCAGCGCTGTCATCGATGCGATGTTCGTTAGCGACCTCGACCTGTCCTATACGTTCAAGATGAAGGGACTGAAGAGTGCTACCGTGGGTGTGACTGTGTATAACCTGTTCAACGAAGAGTATGAAAGCAACGGAAGCTGCTCCATGAACTTCAAGAACGAGAACGGCAAGATAGTTGCCTACGACGGCGGATGGGCGTGGTCAACATACTCGGCACAGGCTCCGACACACTTCATCGCGCATCTTTCCATCACGTTCTAAGCAATGCGGAAATGAACGAGATAATGACATACATAGCCGACAACCAACTCAGGATACTTGATATTCTGAGCACGGTTGTCGGCATTGTTTACATCATTCTTGAGTATAGGGCGAGCATCTGGCTGTGGTTTGCGAGCATCATCATGCCGCTGATAGACATCGTTCTTTATCTTGAAGCCGGACTGTATGCCGATTTCGGCATGGCAATATATTATGCCTTGGCCGCCATCTATGGCTTTGCGATCTGGAAATTCGGACGTAAACGCAACCAGAAAACGGCCGGAGAGATGCCCATAACCCACTATCGCCGCAATCTGATAATACCTTCCGCTGCAATATTCGTCGTGGCATGGATTGCCTTCTATGGCATTCTCGTGAGATTCACAGACAGCAACGTGCCTGTGAGCGACAGCTTTATAAACGCCCTTAGCATCCTCGGTCTGTGGGCACTTGCACGGAAATATGTGGAGCAATGGCTCATCTGGATTGTCGTCGATGTAGTATGCAGCGTGCTATACGCATATAAAGGCATACCGTTCAAGGCCGGACTATACGGCGCTTATGCCGTGATCGCAGTTTTCGGATATCTGAAATGGAAAAAGATGATGACCGTTCAGCTATCAGAAAAAAGCATCTGAACATCGGTGTTAAGCCGAACACGGCACACAATAAAATGCAATATGCCTTAAAGAATGATTATAAAAGAACAGAAAAAAGCACTGTATGAACTATCCGCTTATTGACGAACAATCCGTGTTCGACGCCGTGATACTGTGCGACGGCGACTTTCCTGTACATCGCATACCGCTGTCAGTACTGCGCAGAAACAGGTTTCTGTGTTGCTGCGACAACGCCGGAATAAGTGCGTTCGGCCATGGTCTTACGCCCGATGCCATAGTCGGCGACGGCGACTCTATGCCCGCCGGTTTCAGAAAAAGCCACAGCGACATAATACACATAATCGACGAGCAGGACGACAACGACCAGACCAAAGCCACACGCTACTGCATAGGCAAAGGATTCCGCACCATAGCATACATCGGCGCGACCGGAAAGCGTGAGGACCACACACTCGGCAACATATCGCTCATGGCGAGATACATGGACGATTTCGGCATACAGCCGGTGATGATAACCGACAACGGATACTTCATACCGGCCAAAGGAAGAAACAGTTTCGCCACATTCAAGCGCCGACAGGTAAGTATATTCAACCTCTCATGCCACAACCTGAGCGGCGAAGGGCTGAGATGGCAACCCTACGCATACGGAAGCATGTGGCAGGGAACACTGAACGAGGCGACAGGCAGCAGCATAACACTCGACGGCGACGGCTCTTATCTTGTCTTCTTTACGCACGACAGCAAGACGACAGAGCCGGAACACACAATTTAAAGTCACGGAAATATTTTTTGAAAGCCGCGGAAATGCTTTCTGAAAGTCACGTAAATGTTTTCTGAAAAAAACGATAACGACAGACGGCAAGCACCGTTATAACAAACAATAAGCATAAAAGGGACGACACGCGACATACCGACGTGCCGTCCCTTTTCGCTGTAACTCAGTGAAAGAAAGCACGTTCCGTCCGATGTCATTTATCAGAATTCGTTGCCCTTTCAAGCATTTTTTCTTACCTTTGCACCGTTTTATCAATATCAAAATTAATGTACAGACCAATTTTCAACACGCGCACAGCTCTGGTTTTCAAGCACTTCACGCGCAAGAGCTACGCACTGTTCAATTGTCTGGGTAAGGAAGTGCTCATCAGCACACTCAGCGTTGCGACGCTCACTTATGCCAAAGCAGACGGCATAAGCACGCACGACGTTGTGGAAAAAGACTCACTCAGAAATCAGGACGTGAAGCTCAGCGAGGTGGTGGTGACGGGAGCGTGGGCGCCACTGGCCGAACAGAATCCGGCCATGATTGTATCTGTCACGACAGCCGACGACATTCATCGTGCTGCGGCAGAAAGCATCAACGACGTATTAAAATCAGCCACGGGCGTGGATGTCCGTCAGCGCGGTGGCTTTGGAGTTCAGACGGACATCTCCGTAAACGGCGGTACGTTCGACCAGACGGTCATTCTACTGAACGGCATCAACATCTCAAGCCCGCAGACCGGGCACAACGCCGCCGATTTTCCTGTTTCTTTATCCGACATACAACGCATCGAAGTGCTCGAAGGCGCATCGGCACGCGTGTTCGGCAACCCTGCATTCAGCGGCGCGATAAACATCGTGACCAAGCACAAGGAGCAAAGCAACGCCTTCGCAACAATCGAAGGAGGTTCGTTCGGCACCGTGTGTGGCGAGGCGGGAGTGACCATCAACAGCCGCAACACCAACAACCGGCTGAGCGGAGGCATAAGTCGGAGCGACGGAGGAACAAAGAACAGCGACTTCATAAAGCGCAGACTGTTCTATCAGGGCAACTTCACCACACGCTATGCAGACATGATGTGGCAGGCCGGCATAACGTCGCAGGACTACGGCGCATCGACTTTCTACAGCGCGAAGTTCGACAACCAGTATGAGGAGACACGCCGATACATAGCCTCGGCAAGCACGGAGATAAGGCCGCTCGGCGACAAACGCCTGACCATCAGCCCGACAATCTACGGTCACAGAGACTACGACCACTATCAGTTGACACGTGGCATGACCGGAGCAGCCAACGGAGAGAACCTACACCGCATGGATGTCTATGGCGCAAGCATAAGCGCCCGACTGGCATGGGTGGCCGGACAGACAGCCGCAGGAGCAAACATAAGAAGAGAACACATACTGAGCACATCATACGGTGACCTGCTCGACGAGGACCAGTGGCACGACATCAGCGGTTCGTCACGTGTTTACGACCATGAAGGAAAACGCACATGCACGAGTCTTTTCCTTGAACACAACATCAACATAGGCGGATTCAGGCTGTCGGCAGGAGTAATGGCCGACAGGAATACGGGGCTTGACAACAGCTTCAGATTCTATCCCGGAGTGGATGCAAGCTACCGTCCGGACGACCATTGGACCGTTTTCGCCTCGTGGAACAAAGCCATGCGCATACCTACATACACCGAACTGTATGTCAGCAGCGCGGCACAACAGGGCAGCACAGCACTGAAACCCGAGAAAAACACCACTCTGAAGGCCGGTCTGAGATACCGCCGGACGGAATGGGAAGCCACCGTAAGCGTGCTGCGCAACTACGGGCGCGACCTCATAGACTGGGTGTATGAGAGTGAGGAGAGTACAAAATATCAGGCGCTGAACATCGGAAAGGTGGACAACACAGGCCTGACGCTCGACTTGAGCGTGCACCCCGACCTGCTGACAGGGTGCCCCGTATTCACGCAGCTGAAGGTGAGCTACGGCTACATGAACCAGAAACACACATCCGAACGCGACATATACAAGTCGCTCTACGCCCTTGACTATCTGCGCCACAAGCTCAGCGTGCAGCTCGACCACCGCATCTGGAGCAGGCTGACCGCCCACTGGTGCATGAGGTGGCAGCAGCGCATGAACGGATATCACCCCTACGCGAAGCTCGACGCCAAGCTGGCGTGGAACGCGGACAAATACAACATATATCTGAAAGCGGACAACATAACCAACCACAGATACTACGACATAGGCGATGTGCTGCAACCCGGAATATGGATCATGGCAGGAGCAAAAGTCAAGATAGATTTTTAGCCGGCAACAACCGATAAATAAAGGCAAAGGACAAAGACGCTTTCGCAAACAGTCTTTGTCCTTTTTTATATATGATTACGTCCCATTCAGTCTGATTCGGCGTGCTGTCAGCCGTACAACCGGTCTGAACACGGCCCGTCAAAAAAACGGCAAAAGAAAGCCACGACATACAGCCCATCACACAGAAAATTCAGTTCCACGGTACGGAGGAAACTCCACCGCACTCCAAAAACACAAAAAAGCGGGAACAAATCAGCGTTTCAGCTTAAACGATGCCTCAATGCTGCGCACCTCATCGGCAAACGACGAATCCACCTTCATGTGATGCTCCACCTGCGAACAACTGTAAATCACGGTGGAATGGTCGCGTCCTCCGATAAGGCGACCGATACGGCTGGAAGGCATCTTGGTGTATTTCTGCGCGAGATAGATAGCCACCTGGCGCGCCGTAACTATGTCGCGCTTACGGCTACGTCCCATTATGGCAGCCGTAGTGACATTGAAATGCGAGCAGACGCTCTCTGTTATGTCGTCCACGGTCAGCGGCTCGTCATCCACCTTCACCGCACGTTTTATGACACGTTCGGCAAGACGCATGTTGATGTTGCAGTTGTAAACCACACTGTAAGCCATGAGCGAGTTTATCACTCCGTGCAGGTCTCTCACACTTCCGTTGGCCGTCTGAGCCACGAAAGCAATGACATCGTCGGGGATGCTGAGTCCGTCGCGGCGTATCTTGCTCTTCAGTATATCCACACAAAGCTGCACGTTCGGTTTCTCAAGCTCGGCTATGAGTCCGCACGAGAATCGGGTGAGCAGGCGATCGTTCACGCCCTTGAGCTCCACAGGCGGGCGGTCGCTCGCCAGGATGATGCGTTTGCCGTTGCGGAAAAGATGGTTGAATATGTGGAAAAACGTGTTCTGCGTGCCCTTCTTGTCCTCCCACTCCTGAATATCATCCACGATGAGCAGGTCGATGGTCTGATAGAAGTTTATGAAATCGTTTATCTTGTTCTGCAGAACAGCGTTGGTGTATTGCACCTCGAACAGACGCGCACTCACACACAGCACCCTCTTCTGCGGATAGAGCTGCTTGGTGCGCACACCTATGGCGTTGATGAGATGGGTCTTGCCGCATCCCGACGGTCCGTAGATGAAGAAAGGATTGAACTGCATGTTGTGAGGATGCTCGGCAATGGACAGTCCCACCGAGCGCGGCAGCTTGTTGCTTTCACCCTCTATGTAGTTTCTGAATGTCAGATGCGGGTCGAGCTGCGGATCGAGTTGCGGCACCTTGGGCTGCCCCACCCTCGGAGCCTCGCGCGTGGCTTTATCAGCCACCGGTTTCTCCGGCAGGTCTGAAGGTATCTCCGTTCCTTTTCTTCCCTTGTCGATGACACGATAGGTGAGCCTCACATCGTTGCAGAATACCTGCGTTAGCACCCGTGTGAGCAGATCGACATGGTTTTGCTCGAGCACCTCATATACAATACGGTCAACCTGCACCAAGACAGTCTTGGTGTCGACATTGAACGACTTGAACACGATGGGCTCAAACCATGCTTTATATTGCTGCTCCGTAACGCTTCCTCTAATGAGCGCAAGGCACTCGTCCCAAAGAGCATCAGGACTCGTTTTTGTCATAAATAAAAATGTTTACAGGTATCTTGCGATGTAGTACTTTTGCTTATGCCGTGCAAAATTAAGAAATAATTTGTAATCTGCAAATCCTTTTTTTCACTTTGTAACATAAAATATTCTGCCCGATTGTTTTCTTCCCCGAGCCGGACAGCTGACCTGACCGTGTGCCGAAACGCGGCGAAACGCCCTGTCGCAGCACTCTTGCATAAACATGCAATCATACAGAAAAGTGCCGGATAAACATACATCGACAAAACAATATGTCCACGCCGCCGGAACGATAAATTCGCACTGCCGCAACCACTTTATTTTCATCACACGGCGGACAAATGCTTTACGTGCCTTTCCTCACGCCGGATATCAGCGTTTCTGAAGAAAACTTATGGAACATACTTACAATTTTTCTTGACTAAATTTTGACAAAATATTTTCGCAAAAGAGATGTAAAGGAATGTTAAAACCGATATAATAAAGGCTGTTTCACCCCGAACCGTCTTTTGATATACCCCGTAACATAGTCCGAAAAGATTAATTTTGCTTTCCGAAAAAGCCTGTTTCAGCCTGCGAAAAAGCCTATATTAGGGTGCGATATGGTGCTTTTCGGCCCCTGAAATGGGCCATTTCGCATGTCGAAATGGTGCTTTTCGCAAAACGATAAATTATCCCTTAAATATAAATAATTGATATTCAATATATTATAAAAGCCACTTATATCTCGCTTATTTGCGTCCGATGAAGAGTCTGTCCGCAAATACGCGCTTATTTTTTGGGGTATATCGGGAAACCAGGAGGGAAAAATCGAAATCCGGTTATAAATTGAAAGTCGCACATATTACGTTCCTTTCGGCAGAAGAAAATATAATGATAACATAAAAACCATCGCAAGGCGTGACGCATTCCGAAGCCGGCGAGACATAAATACGGACAATAAAAAAGCATGCAGCGACACCCGTATGTGTGTCGCTGCATGCATATATGTATCCCGTCATCACGTTGTGCGACAGAAGTATGTTACGGTTTCATCAGTTGTCCTTTCTTCCGAAAATGGAGAAGTGGACATAACGCTTCGGATGCTCGCGCAGATTCACAACGAGAGAATCGGCGTGCATCATAGTAGAATTGAGGTTGTGATAAAGCGACGGATCGTTCATGAGCAGACCGAGCGTACCCTCGTTGCTGTTGAGCTTGTCGGTGAACGAGCGCACACTGGCAAGAGTGTTGTTCACTTCGTTCACAGTGCGGTCTATGTCGATGGCTGCAAGTTTGGCCGTGAGAGTGTCCGCGTTGTCGAGTATTCCGTCGGCCTTTGCCATCATGCCCGGCACGTTGCGGTTGAGCGTACGCATGAGCGTGTTGAGCTCGCGCGTCGATGTGGTGAGGTTGGCGGTTATGTCCTTCACGTTGTGTAGCGAAGCCGCGATGGCAGGATCGGCAAGCAGCGCGTTCAGACTGCCCATGATGCTGTCGAGCTTTGGCAGCATCTTCTCTACGGTAGGAATCATCGCGGAGAGCTGTCCCATCGCTCCGTTGTCTATACATCCCTTGATGACACCTCCCGGCTGCACCATCTGTGAAGACTTACCATTGATGTCGAGGTTTATCTTCACGTTGCCGAGCATGTCGCTTACAATCTTTGCCTGGCTGCCCTGCGGTATGCGCATGGCCTTATCTACGGCAATCACCACTCTGGTGGGCGTAGTGTTGCTGTAATCATATATGATGCTTTTGACCGTTCCCACCTGGTAGCCGCCCACATAGACTGGGCTGGACGACGACAGACCGCTTATGTCCTCAAACTCTACATAGTAATCTGACGACGAGGAGAACAGGTTAAGACCTTTCAGAAAGTTCATTCCGAAAAAGAGCAATATCACTCCTACTATCGCGACAAGTGCGATTTTGACCTCTTTAGTAAAAAACTTCATATTTATAGATATTTATTTTCTGTTGTTCTTGAATTCCTTTATCGCCTGGTTCACGTTCATCTTCTCACCGTCCTTGAAGGCAATGATGAACGCCTCGGGGAATTTGTCGAGTATCTGTTTGCGCAGACGGTATATCTCGTTGTAGTCCTCGGATGCTCCGTATGTGTATTTCTGCAGTCCGTTTTCCACATAGCGCTCACATCCGGTGAGTCCTTTCAGATGGCTGTCGCCGTCTTTCAGATTGAGGCTCGACACGAGAATCTGTATCTTGAACACCGGCCGTCCGCTTGCGGTTGCCGCCGGCTGTTGCGCGGGTTGCGTTGTTCTGGCAGGCTGCACAGCCTTGGCCTCGACATTGGTTGTAACGGTCTGTTCCTTGACAGGCTCAGTCGTGGCAGGCGTTTCGGGCTCCGGGTTGTTCTTGGGAGCCTCGGCCACGGGTGTCTCGGGTAGCATGGGGCTGTCCGTACGGTAAGGCACGAGTATGCCGTTATAGTGTTTGTTCTTGTATTCCACAAACGCGTTGTATATGCCTACGGCCATCTGGTCGAGTCGTGCCTTGTCGTTGAGGAGCGCTTCCTCGTCGGCGGTGGTTATAAAACCGAGCTCTATGAGGCACGCCGGCATCGATGTGAGCCTCAGCACTGCGAGGTTGCTCTGGTGCACTCCCTTGTCCGGACGGCTTGCCGCACGACATACGTTCTTCTGCAACATCTTGGCGAAGTCGATGCTTTTAGACAGATTGCGGTCCTGCACAAACTCGAACATGATGTTGCTCTCAGGCGAGTTGGGGTCGTATCCCACATAATGCTGCTCGTAGTTTTCCTCAAGCAGGATGACGGAGTTCTCGCGTTTTGCCACCTCAAGGTTTGTCTTTGTGGCCTGCGAGCGTCCGTCGCCGAGCGTGTACGACTCGAAACCACGGGCTATGCGTCCGTGTTCCAGGGCGTTGGTGTGCACCGATATGAACAGGTCGGCCTTGTTTCGGTTGGCTATTTCGGCGCGTTCGTACAACGGTACGAAAACGTCAGTCTTGCGTGTATATACCACCTTTACGTCCGGATTGTTCTTCTCTACATATCTGCCGAACGCAAGGGCCACATTCAGATTGATGTTCTTTTCCTTCGAATATTTGCCCAATGCACCCGCGTCACGACCGCCATGACCGGCATCTATGACAAGAACAAACTTACGGTCAGCTCCACTGACCGACAAAGCGCATGCGGCAAACAGTGCCAAAAATAGGAAGATTCTGTTAATCATCAGTCTTATATGATGTGGCAAAGTTAAGCAATAATACGAAAAACTCCAAGTAATCATTTAGTTTTATCATTTATTAAATGAATTTCAACGCCCGCTCCATGACAGTCTGCACCCATCGGAGGATTGTGTTTTACCACCTTCACGTCGAGCGACAATATGAGTGGGAAGCTGTCGAACAGGCTCTCTGCTATGCGGCCGGCAACATGCTCGATGAGCTTCGACGGCCTGGCCATCTCGCGTTTCACCACTTCATAGACCTCCGCATAGTTGAGCGTGTGGTCAACATCGTCGGTGTGCATGGCCTGTGTGAAGTCGTATCCGGCACGCACCGACACGGTATAGTCGTTGCCGGTGAGCCTCTCCTGCTCCATCACTCCGTGGAAAGAATGAAACCTCATACCGTCGATGAAAACGTATCCGCACTTGTATCCGTACATAATAGAAACGATATTGATGTTGAAAAAGAAAAACAAACGGATGCGCCAGAAACGGTGTCACTCTCAGTGAACAGCCTCCGGCACACCCGTGTGTAACGATTATATATTCTGAGAAATATTATCCGCAACGCGATGCACCGCAGTTCTTACAAATCAGACAGCCCTCCTGATATACAAGAGTTCCGCCGCATACAGGACATTTCTGTCCTTTTGCCTCCGTGCCATCAACGATATATTTCTTTAAGGCGCGCTCAACACCGTTTTTCCATGTATTGATGCTCTCGCTCTTGAGCTGCAACGAGCCTACCAGTTTTATCACGTTGCCGATAGGCATACGGTAGCGCAGCACGCCGGAGATGAGTTTGGCGTAGTTCCAGTATTCTGGATTGAACTTCTCGCTCAGTCCTTCAACAGTCGTCTTATAGCCGCGCTTGTTCTCAAACTGGAAGTCGTAACGGCTGTGTCCGTCCTCGTTCTTCTGCTTGATTATCTTACCTTTGGTGACTGTCTTCGGCAGTACGATGCCTTCCTCATCGTCCTGCAGACCGGTGAATATCTCGTAAGGATATCCGTTGAGCAATCCTACGAATGCCACCCATTTCTCTTTGTTGTTCTGGAAACGCACAACGTCGCACTCCAGTTCCTTCGGTCTAATCTCAACTACTTCAGGATTAGCGCACGGGCAGTTGTCGTGTTTGTCGTTCTTCTTGTCCTTGCCCGATACCGAAATCATGACACCTGCACGGCTGCCGTCGCGATAGATGGTGCATCCTTTGCAGCCCGAACGCCATGCCTCTACATACAGACGGTTGACAAGTTCTTCATCGACATCGTTCGGCAGGTTCACGGTCACGCTGATGCTGTGGTCAACCCACTTCTGGATCGCGCCCTGCATCTTGACCTTCATCAGCCAGTCAACGTCGTTGGCTGTAGCCTTATAATACGGCGACTTGACCACAAGCTCGTCTATTTCTTCCTGGGTGTAGCGCTTCTCTGTGTCATATCCGTTCACCTTCATCCACTCGAGGAACTTTCTGTGATATACAATGTATTCTTCGAAAGAATCTCCCACCTCGTCAACAAAGTCGACATGCACTTCCGTGTCGTTGGGGTTCACCTTGCGGCGACGCTTGTAAACAGGCATGAACACCGGTTCTATACCACTTGTTGTCTGTGTCATCAGACTGGTTGTACCTGTCGGAGCGATGGTGAGACACGCGATATTGCGGCGTCCGTATGTCATGATGTCGTCATACAACTGCGGATCTGCTTCCTTTATACGGAGGAGGAACGGGTTGTTTTTCTCGCGTGATGCGTCGAATACTGAGAATGCTCCACGCTCACGGGCCATCTCGACAGAGCTGCGGTATGCGCTGAGGGCAAGAGTCTTATGTACTTCCACGCTGAAGTCGGTGGCTTCCTGAGTGCCGTAGCGCAGTCCCATCGCGGCAAGCATGTCGCCTTCTGCCGTGATGCCTACGCCCGTACGGCGTCCCTTTCCGCTCTTGTCCTTTATCTTCTCCCACAGATGATATTCAGCACCCTTCACCTCCATGGTCTGCGGATCCATGTTTATCTTCTCCATTATCTTGTCGATCTTCTCGAGCTCAAGATCCACAATGTCGTCCATTATGCGCTGTGCCAGACGCACGTGAGCCTTGAACTTGTCGAAATCGAAGCGTGCATTAGGAGTGAACGGATTTACGACATACGAGTAAAGATTGATTGAAAGCAGACGGCATGAGTCGTAAGGACACAACGGAATCTCACCGCACGGATTGGTGGAAACCGTACGGAAGCCCAGATCTGCATAGCAGTCAGGAATGCTCTCACGCAGGATGGTGTCCCAGAACAATACTCCCGGCTCAGCGCTCTTCCATGCGTTGTGCACGATTTTCTCCCAAAGTTTTCTGGCAGAAATCTCTTTCTTCACCTTCGGGTTGTCCGAATCGATAGGGAACTGCTGTGTATATGGTTTGTCGTTTATGGCAGCCTCCATGAATTCGTCGTCTATCTTGACAGACACGTTGGCGCCGGTCACCTTGCCTTCGGTCATCTTTGCATCGATGAAAGCCTCGCTGTCAGGATGCTTTATGCTTACAGAAAGCATGAGCGCACCGCGTCGGCCGTCCTGCGCAACCTCACGTGTTGAGTTGCTGTATCGTTCCATGAACGGAACAAGTCCGGTGGAAGTGAGTGCCGAGTTGTTCACAGGTGAGCCTTTAGGACGTATGTGTGAGAGGTCGTGTCCCACTCCACCGCGACGCTTCATCAGCTGAACCTGCTCCTCGTCTATACGCATTATCGCACCGTAAGAGTCGGCATCGCCGTCGAGACCTATGACAAAACAGTTGCTCAACGAAGCCACCTGATGGTCGTTTCCTATTCCGGTCATAGGACTTCCTGCCGGAACAATGTATCTGAAGTGGTCGAGAAGATCGAACACTTCCTGCTCCGTCATCGGATTCTTATACTTCTTTTCTATTCTTGCGATTTCCTTTGCGATACGCCAATGCATGTCTTCGGGCGACTTTTCATATATCCGTCCGAAACTATCTTTCATCGCATACTTATTAACCCATACTCTTGCGGCAAGCTCATCTCCATCGAAATATTTCAGAGACTCGCCATAAGCCTCGTCGTATGAGAATGTTTTCATATCTTCCATCAGTAAAATATATAGATTATTCAATAAAAATCGTGAACGCTATGTCAATCAGCCGGTTATACATTTCAGCAGAATAAAAGCGCCGGCCGTTGGCATTTTGACGCTGCAAAACTACAATATTATTTTCATATTATGAAATCATTTATGATATATTTAGTCAATTAATATCGCCGGAGTTTTCCAAAAAAGAAAATTTCTGTATCTTTGTAATGAAATAAAATTTACAAAAAAAATGAATTCTATAGATACAAGACGAAGCATAAGGAAATACGCTCACCGCGATGTTTCCGACGAATTGCTGCAGAACATGCTTGCACACGCCGAGCACACTCAGACAATGGGAAATCTGCAACTGTACAGTGTAGTAGCCACAAGAGACGCAGAACTGAAAAAGCGTCTGGCTCCGGCTCACTTCAACCAACCGATGGTGACCGAAGCTCCGGTGGTCCTTACCTTCTGTGCAGACTTCAGACGTACTACAGTCTGGGCCGAGAACCGTAAGGCGACTCCGGGATATGACAACTTTCTCTCGTTCATCAACGCAGCCACAGATGCCTTGCTTTTCTGCCAGACATTCTGCAATATCGCTGATGAACAGGGACTTGGCTATTGTTTCTTGGGCACAACCATATACGATCCGCAGACAATAATCGACGTGCTGAAGCTGCCGAAGCTTGTCATGCCGGTGGCTACAATAACGCTGGGCTGGCCCGACGAAAACCCGGCAATATCAGACAGACTGCCTCTGAAAGCCATACTCCACAAAGAGACATTCCACGACTATACTCCCGAAGACATCGACGAATACTACAAGGAAAAGGAAGCACTGCCGGAAAACCGCCATTTTGTCGAGATAAACAACAAGGAAACGCTTGCACAGGTGTTCACCGACTGCCGTTATACAAAACGCGACAACGAGGCGATGTCGGCCGGAATGATAGAAGTTCTCAAGCGTCAGGGATTTTTAAAATGAACTTTTTTATAAACATGACCTGAATGTGCGGCGCACGAAAATGTCTTTTTCGTTCAACAATGCGCATCCAACTGTTTACAAACATTACAAAAACAAAAGAGACACACCGTGTAATCTTGCCGGTGTGTCTCTTTTTATTATATTCTGATTCCGAATACGCAATGTGACATTTCTGTGTGTTACACAATAGAACAACGCAGTTGCGATAAAATAACTTTTCCCATATTTCACCGCGTCGAATATCTTTCACATTACCGGTGACTGATATTTCACACCGCATCGGAAAACGCGTCAATCCTGGAAATATACTCTCTTCACACGGTTGCTTATTCCGGTGAGCACCTCATAAGGTATCGTGTCGAGAGCGTCTGACAGCACTGTTACAGGCAGATCGTCGCCGAATATCTCCACTCTGTCGCCTTCCTTGCAGTCGATTCCCGTCACATCTATCATCGCAACATCCATACATATGTTGCCGACATACTCCGCCTTCTTACCGTTCACGAGACAATAGCAATGGCGGTTGCCCAAATGGCGGTTCAGACCATCGGCATATCCTATAGGTATGGCGGCTATTACGCTGTCGTGATCTATCTTTCCCTTGCGGCTGTATCCCACGGTATCGCCCGCCAGGACATTGCGCATCTGCAATATTGTGGTGCGAAGCGTGCTCACATTGTTTATAACCGAATTGTCAATCGGATTAATACCATAAAGTCCCAATCCCAGACGACACATGTCAAGCTGGCGTTCCGGGAAATGCTCTATGCCTGCCGAGTTGTCTATGTGGCGCAGTATCTTGTGCGGGAACGCTGCCTGCAGCTTGCGGCTTCCCTTGTCGAAGAGTTCAAACTGATGCTTTGAGAAATCGTCGAACTGCTCTGAATCGCTTCCCACAAAGTGCGAGAAGACCGAGCGCGGGATTATTGCGTTCTGATGATGCAGCCTGTCTATCAGTTCCTCCATATCCTTCTCCGGATCAAATCCGAGACGGTGCATACCGGTGTCGAGCTTTATATGGACAGGGAAATTGGTAATACCTTCTTTTCTGGCAGCCGCAACAAGCGCGTCGAGAAGTCTGAAACTGTAAACCTCGGGTTCGAGATCATAGTCGAACATTGTCTTGAACGCCGTCATCTCAGGATTCATTATCATTATGTTCTGAGTGATTCCGTTCTTACGAAGCGTAACACCCTCGTCGGCAACTGCCACGGCAAGATAGTCAACACGATGGTCCTGCAACGTCTTTGCTATCTCCACCGAACCTGCTCCGTAGGCATCTGCCTTGATCATACACACAATCTTTGTCTCCGGACGCATGAAAGAGCGATAGTAGTTCAGGTTTTTCACGACGGCGTTGAGGTTCACCTCGAGTATTGTTTCGTGCACTTTGTTCACCAACAGTTCCGTAAGATTATCGAAACCGAAGCGTCGCGCGCCCTTGATAAGGATAACCTCGTCGTGCAGGCCGTCGAAAGCCGAGCTGCGTATGAATGACGCACAGTCGGGGAAGAAGTGCTTTTCAGGCAGATCTATCACGTCTGCCTGCGAAGTAATCTGCGATCCTATGCCGATGAACTTCTCGACACCACGTTTGCGTGCCATTACCGACACCTCTGAATATAATTTGTCGAGCGGTTCACCACTCTGATATATATCACTCAGAATAAGCGTACGCTTGCGTCCCTTATGGTCAGGACGGCGGTTCATAAAGTCGAGAGCGATGTCCAGCGAATTGACATCCGAGTTGTAAGAATCGTTTATCAACGTACAGCCATGCTGTCCTTCCTTAACCTCAAGGCGCATTGCCACCGGCTCAAGACGTCTCATACGCTCGTCGAGAACCTCAGGTTTCAGTCCCAGATGAAGCGCAACTACGGCGCACGAAACAGAATTGCGCACCGAAGCCTCGTCTATGAAAGGCAACGTATATGCCGACTCTGTATCCTTATATATATAATGTACTGTTGTGAATGTGTCTTTTTTCTCTACCGACTTGATGAAGAACGGTGCCTTCGGGTCCTTCTCCGACCATGCCAACCGCTCACCGTGATAATCCGACTCAGCCATTGTGTCGTTCACGACCTTCTCATCCTGACAATAAACAGCAGTGTCGGCATCGTGGAAGAGCATCATCTTCTCACGGCATTTTGCCTCCGGCGACTCGAAATTTTCCTGATGAGCAGCTCCCAGATTAGTGATAATGCTTATCGTAGGCTGTATGATATTGCGCAGCGCAAGCATCTCACCCGGCTTGCTTATTCCGGCCTCAAACAGTCCGACCTGCGTCTGCTCGGTCAGCAACCATACCGAAAGAGGCACACCAATCTGCGAATTATAACTGCGTGGAGAGCGCACAACCATCATGTCCGGAGACAGAAGCTGATAGAGCCATTCCTTCACCATTGTCTTACCGTTGCTGCCGGTTATTCCTATAACGGGAATGTCGAACTCCTCACGATGGCGCTCGGCAAGGCGCTGCAACGCTATGAGCGGGCTCTCCACCTTCAGGAAATTGGCGTCCGGATAGGCCGAAGCATAATCGTCGGGAACCACCGACACCACGAAGTTGCGCACTCCGCGGCGATACAGATCGGGTATGTAATGCGAACCGTCATTGCGTTCCGTTTTCAATGCGAAAAACAAAGTTTCTTCAGGAAAGCACAGCGAACGGCTGTCTGTAAGCAGGAACGCTATGTCTGAATCGGTGTTGCCAAAACGGTGAGCACCGATAAGCGTGGTAACTCTTTCGATACTGTAAGTCATCTTGTTTGTATTTTAATGGTGCAAACTTAATACTTTTTTTTCATATACGGCACACGCATTTACAAAAATAAAAGACTCCTTTCAGTATATTCATTCACTGAACGGAGTCTTTCACTTTCATATGCGTCATTTACATCTCTGAATCACATGCCGCCGGCAGGACTTTTCCATTCCATATCGGGATATTTTTCGGCAAGCAGCCCGGCCTTATGCAACGTGGCGGCAAGGAAATCCTTGTACTCCTGAGAGTCGGGATTGAAAGGCCTGTGACCCAAAGCCTCCTTTATCGGACGCCATTCCTCCAGGAACTTCCGTGTGTCTTCACCGAAATAAGCCTCAGCGAAGCGTTCCCAAATGTAGGACACGGCCTGCTGCGAAGGGTGAAGCATGTCCTCGGCATAGAATCGATAGTCGCGCAACTCGTCGTTCACAATCTCGTAGGCCGGGAAATATTCCACTACTCCGGCGTAATTTTCTGCCAGTCGCTCAGCGGCAAGCAGCAGCACCGCCTTCGACAACGCACTGCCATGATAGCCGTATTTCGCATAGCGTATGGGGCTCACCGTCACGATGACCCGCACATCAGCAGAACGCGACAACAGCACATCGACAGCACGCGACAGATAGTCGCAACACTCATCCACCGTCAGATGCTCCTCACGGAAAAGGCGTTGCGGGCGCTTGCGGCAGTTATCCACAATCTCGCCCGTCTCCTTCAGTATGTAAACATGATTGGTTCCGAGCGTAAACACCGCCACTCTCGGCGGCTCACCCTCGTAGCGTTGCACAGTGTGCAGGATGCTCGCCGGATTGTACATCACCCCGAAAGGATTGACCACTGCACGGAACTTGTCCTCCACAAAGCGCCTGCCTATGTTGTCGGCAAAGCACGACCCCACGAAAAGCATCCTCTCGCAGGGATGTATGCTGAGCGTTGAGCGTTCCACCTTGACTATCGTCCTGAACTCCATGCCGTGCCTGTCTTATGCGTTGGTCTTTCTTTTACGCCACTCGAAGAATACACCCAGAACCACGGCAATGAACAATACTACATAAGCAATGTATGCCACGGTCTCGGTGTTGTCAACCGATTTCGGCTTGAACGTCAACACAACAGTGTGGTGTCCCGGCTTAACGTTGAGCGCACGCAGTATGTAGTTGGCACGTCCGAGCTCAACATCAGCGCCATCGACGGTCGCTGTCCATCCCGGATAATAAATCTCCGAGAACACAATCACGCCACCCTTGTCCGATTGCACATCGTATGTGAGTTCGTTCGGTTCATATTTCTTCAGTGTCACAAGTGCGTTGCCGGTCTGCGGAACAGCCTGTCCTACCTGCTCGCGGAAGCGTTCGTCAACCACAGCCGTGTGGCGAAGGTTCACCTTACCTACGGCATCTATCTCCTCGTTGGCGTTCTTCACATACTTCACATTATCCACAAACCACGCGTTGCCATAAGCATACGGATTGAGCAACGGCACGGTCTGATTGTTCTGCAGAGGCATGATGAAGTATTTGGCATTGAGCATATTGAGCACAGGATAGATGGAATCGCCCGGCACTTTGGTCATGTCTCCACCTGCCTCTACCACAGCCTTCTGCAGCTTTATCATCTCCGGCGAGATGTAATGTCCTATCATGTCGTTGTAACGTCCCAGCTTAGCTGCGTGGTATCCGCCGATGCTCTTATGATAGTATGAGGTCTCGTTCTCGTTGAACGTGTTACTTGCAAGGTTCAGCACACGATAGTCGAGCGATTTGTCCTGAAGAATCAGCTTGTCGGTCTCGGTCATCTGCTGAGGTGTTTCCCTTACACTGCGCTCCACGAACATGCCGTCGTTGAGATAGCGCTTGTTCACCTGCCACATGTCAATGAGACAAAGCACCGTGATGGCAGCCACCATATAGCCGGCGCGTAGCTTCTTTGCCTTGAACAGAAGGAGCATGAGCGTGCCGAATACTATGATCCAGAACGAACGCCAGCAGTCTGCAGTGAACACCGCCTCACGCATCTCCCTGAGGTTGGCAAGCAGCGGATTGAGGTATTCGGAAGGTATTCCCTTCATTGCCTCCATCTCGGATGAAGAAACGAAATCGGAGAAGAACACGTTAGGCATCAGCGCGAAGAGCAGACTTATGCCGGCCGTAAGAGCAAAACTTACATATACAAACTTTATCTTGCGTGTAAGAATCTCCGGCTCGTCAACAATCTTCTTCAATGCCAGCATGGCCAGCAACGGAATGGTGAACTCGGCTATCACAAGTATAGAAGCCACCGTCCTGAACTTTGAGTACATCGGCACATAGTCGAGGAACAGGTTGGTGAACCACATGAAGTTGTGTCCCCACGACAGCAGTATGGACAATATGGTCGCAGCGAGCAGTGCCCACTTGATGCCGCCCTTCACTATGAAGAGACCCAGAATGAAGAGCATCAGCACAAAGGCGCCCACATACACAGGACCGCTCGTGCCCGGCTGCTCGCCCCAATACTGGCCCAGCTGCTCATATATCTGAATGAACTGCGGGTCGGCTTTCTTCATTGCCGTCTCGTTCATAGACAACGGAACCGACGCGCCGCCCTTGGCATTAGGCACAAGCAGGGTCCACGTCTCGTCTATGCCGTAGCTCCACTGCGTTATGTAGTCGCGGTCGAGACCGCTTCCTGTCTGGTTGGCTGTGTTTTTCTTCACAAGCTCACTCTTGCCACGCATGGACTCCTGAGTATATTGCCACGTGTGATACAGGTTCGACAGATTCACACACAGACCTATCGCCGCACCAGCCACGCACACGCCGGTAGCCTTGAGGAATGCCGCATATCTCTTCTTGCGTATGGCATCGACAAGATAAGCTATGAACATGAAGAGGATGATGAACATATAGTAATAAGTCATCTGTATGTGGTTGGCCTGTATCTCGAGAGCCGAGAACAGAGCCGTGACTATGAATCCCCACAGATACTTTCCCCGGTAGGCCAGCACAACACCCGCTATCATAGGCGGCAGATAGGCCAGGGCCACGACTTTCCATATATGGCCGGCAGCTATGATGATGAAGAAATAGCTGCTGAACGCCCAGATGATGGAGCCAAGCGCCGCGAGCGACTGCCTGAAATTGAACGCCCTCAGCAGGATGTAGAAGCCGAGAAGATAGGCAAAGACATACCACACATTCTCGGGAAGCCACAGATGATAGAACTTACCCACACCGTTGAGCACGTCGGCACTCTTGTACGACGGCGCCATCTGATAGGTTGGCATACCGCTGAAGAGCGAGTTGGTCCAGCGAGTAGGCTCGCCCGTGCGTTGATAATATTCGGTTAGTTCGACTCCCGAGCCGCGTCCGGCAGAAGAGTCATGACGATAAAGTATGCGCCCCTCAATGTCTGCCGGGAAGAAGTAGGCAAACGAGATGAGCACAAACAACAGCACTGCCAGCAGGTCGGGCAGGCACATTTTCAATGTCTTCATTGATCAATTATGTTTTTGTTTATGTTTACAAAAGTGCGGCGGCAATTTCTTCAGACATGCTACAGACACCTGAGGCTGTAAGTGTGACTTCACCGAAGCGCGGAAAGGTCCGCGCACAACGCTCCGGAAGGTGCCGCTTATCAGTTGCAAACTTACAGAAAAATTCCGAAATATCGTGCACAACAGCGGCATAAAAGTCCTTAAATCAGCTTTTTTGTAAGCCCGGACATGCACACTGCCAAACCACGACTGTGCATACGTGAGACAACGCGCAGGCAGCATACGGTCAACGGCACGCCGCAAAACGATGGATGCGTAAGGCACGACGTCTGTAAATCACCGCGCGGAAGAGCCTCGGAGATATGTGCAGAAAGAGAGTAAAACGAAGATAAGACTTTAACACTTTTAAGTTAAAATTCGCCCCATAAAAATGTCGTCACGGACAGACACTACAGAAATCTGAACACGAAAAAAACGATATGAAAAAGCCTTTTTCGCAATAATGAAAAACTATTCAAAACCAGTTGCCTCGCAATATGGTGCTTTTCACATTGCGAAATGCACCATTCCGCACCCTGATATGGGCTTTATCATCACCCGATAAAGCCCATATCGCACCCCGAAAGAGCCCATATCGCAACACCGGGTGCAGGCTGTCAGAAAGCGGTATAAAGATAAACATTTGATTTACAAGCGATTGCGAAAACGCTCCATTTTTCGCGTTTTCGCCCGCAGATGCGGCTTTTGTCAAGAAAATGGCACTCTCAGAGGGATATGTTTTAACATATGGCAGTTTATATTTGCCATATATCAACTAACCCGCGACCCTCTGACACAGCCACGGCACCGACAAGCAGCCTGACACGGAACACGTTCTGTCGCCGCATAAATAATTATAAAAAAGCGTGGCTCGTTTCCGCGGACAAAAAGTTTATGGTAAATTTGCAGACGTAAACAGATTAAGTCATCAACAATGAAAATAGGAATTGTTATAGCGATGGACAAGGAGTTCATCCGCATAAAGTCGCTCCTGCACGACGTAAGCCAGACCGAGAAGCACGGATTCACGTTCGTCACGGGCACAAGCGGCGCCAACACGGTGGTGATGATGCAGTGTGGCATAGGCAAGGTGAATGCCGCCATGGGTGCGACAGAACTGATAAGCCTGTTCGAACCCGACGCCGTGATATCCACAGGCGTGGCAGGCGGCGCATCGACACAGCTCAACCGCATGGAGGTGGTGGTGTCGTCGCAGACATGTTATCACGATGCCTACTGCGGCAGCGAGCAGGCCTACGGACAGATAATGGGCTTGCCTGCACGCTTCGACGCCGACAGCGACCTGCTGGCCAAGGCGTGCGCCATAGACTGCGGCACGAAAATAACCCCGGGACTCATAGTGACGGGCGACTGGTTTGTTGACTCGCGCGAGAAGATGAGCTCCATCCTTGAGCTTTTTCCTGAGGCAATGGCTGTGGATATGGAGTCGGCCGCGATTGCGCAGGTGTGCTACCGGCGCGGCGTGAGGTTCATCAGTTTCCGCATAATAAGCGACATACCTCTCAAGGACGACAAGGCTCAGCAGTACTACGACTTCTGGGAGAAAATGGCTGAAGACTCGTTCGGCGTGACAAAAGCATTCATGGAATCAATCTGAAAACAAAAAAACAAGAATATGGAAAAGATACCAAGTTTCACAATAGACCACAACCGCCTGCTGCGCGGCATATATGTCTCGAGAAAAGACGAGGTGGGCGGCGACACAGTGACGACGTTCGACATCCGGATGAAAGAACCTAACCGCGAGCCGGTGGTGCATCCAGGCGCGCTGCACACCATTGAACACCTGGCTGCTACCTATCTGCGCAACGACGCTGAATGGAAAGACCGCATAGTGTATTGGGGACCAATGGGATGTCTCACGGGCAACTATCTGCTGATGAAGGGCGACCTTCAGCCTGCCGACATCGTGGAGCTGATGAAGCGTACGTTCCGCTTCATAGCCGAGTTTGAGGGCGACGTGCCCGGAGCGGCACCGCAGGACTGCGGCAACTGGCTGCTTCACGACCTGCCAATGGCACGATGGGAGGCACGGAAATTCCTTGAGGAAGTGCTTGAGAACATCAAGGAGGAGAACATGAACTATCCTCAACTCGACTGAATGAGGACAGTTACCGATGATGAATAAAGAAAAAGGAGATGCCTGCGCATCTCCTTTTATCGTATAATATCATAGATTGAAACGATAGCCTACGGTGATGGTGAAGAACCTGTTCTTCGACTTCATGGCGTCTATCTTGTAGATATTGGTCAGTCCGAAGTTGTAACGGGCATCGAGTATCACGTTCATATATTCGTAGGAAGCACCGACAGGAATGGATAAATCGACAGTATTGCCGGCAAAATCGTTATTGTATGCCTCCGTGTCGCCATATTCCTTAGAGCCATCCTCATTGACCGTGAACGGTGTCTCCTCATATTTTATCTTGCCGTCGAGCAGGAATCCTACCTGCACACCGGCCTTAAGCGCGAAGCCCTTTGCAACGTAACAGTTGAACATAAGCGGCACGTTGAGGTAGTGGAGATCGGTGACCCAATCACGAGTACCGGTGAACGAATTCTCCTCTGAGCCGGCAGTCTGATGGTCGGGATAGCTGCAACCTTGGAGCGAATACTGCAATCCGAGCGACACGGACACCTGAGAGGTGGCCTGATAATCAACATCAAAACCGGCGAGAAGTCCGGCCTTGTTGCGCGATTTCAACTCATCCGAGTTGTCATTTTCTCCTGGAATCACGTAAATACTGTTGTTGCTCATGTTGGCAATGCTCACACCGAGACGCGGAATGATGGAGAAACGGCCCACCTCATTCTGCGCGAAGGCGGCAAATGTCGATATAGCTAACGCAAAGGATAAAATAATTCTCTTTTTCATATCATTATTGTTGTTTTCGTTATTTCCTGTCATAGGCTTTCAACCGACGTGTGTCTGCAATGCCATAGCACAACAGCCGGCCGACACCGTAGCCTGAATAAGAAGAGTGGGGAGTGCCAATGAACATGTCACCTCCCCACTCTTTTTATCTAAACGTAAGTGTTGCGTTTTTATTGCATGTCTCCTACAGGTTCTATGCGGAAACCGTAAGAATAGTCGCAGTCGTTCTTTATCTCATACTCAGGCAGCGGCTGAGGTCCGCAGCTCGCGTTACCTATACCACGCTGTATGCAGTCGAGATTGAGCACAACCTCAGCACGGCGCACAAGGTCGATGTCGTGACCATACTTGATGCGCCACAAGTCGCGGTCGGTATAGTGGAGAGCAGAGAAGTCGAATGTTCCGTCGGCTGTTATTCTGACACCCTTACCGCTGTCGTCGGTGAGTGTAAGCCAACGTGTATCGGTGCGCTCGCCCATAGACTGAGCACGGACATAGTACTCGCGCATGCCGTTTACGGTTGACTTATACAGTCCGACGAAGGCAGCATCGTTACGGTCGCGATAGTTCTCTATCGGTCCGCGGCCATACCATTCTATGTTCTCGAGCGACGGACTGAACATTGTCTGCAATGCCAGACGTGGCAGTCTGAAATCCTTTGAGGTGTGGAAGTCGGCCTTCACATCAACAGCTCCGCCTGCATGGACGGTGTAGATGACCGTATGCGGAACCACTGTCTTACCGACATGAGCCTCGAGTATGGTGGTGATCTCCACCGTACGATTGTCGGCAGAGAGGCTGTACTGCATGTTCTTCAGTCTTATTGAGGTGCTCTGCCAGTTGCGCGGATCGTTGTTTATTGAACGATACCAGTTGAACTGCGGGCCCTGCATCATGTGGAGCATCTCGCGTCCGCCGTAGCGCAGTGACGTCATCTGTCCGTTGGTCTTGTCGAACGACACAGCCACACGGTTGTTCACGATACGCACAAAACCGTTCTGCTCCTCGTTTATCTTCAGGTTTCCGGCCTGCTTGTTGTCGGCAACGACAGTCAGTTTGTTGTCGGCATTGCTCAGTGCGAACTGCTCCGAAGCAATCACATAGCCGGCGTCAGCCCAAAGCTCCGGCTTTCTCAGGCGCACCTCAACATTGAGGAAATATTCTGAAGAAGCGTCGGCAGTGAACTCAGAGACAGGAATCTCAACCTCGGCTTTCTGCCACGGACCGGCAGAAGGCAGCGGCATGTTGCCAGTCTTGACGCTCACACCATTCTTATATATGGTATAATAAAGATCGAACTCGTCGAGATTGTATGACGTATAACGGTTTTCGAGAGCCAGCTTTCCTGTTTCCGGTGTGAAGAACAGCTTGATATACTGATATACTTTCTTCACCTCGAGCAGTTTAGGAGTGACGCGGCGGTCGGCCGTTGTGAGTCCGTTGCAGCAGAAGTCGTTATCGTTAGGCACGTCGCCGAAGCTGCCTCCGAAGTAGAGATGGTCTTCGGGCTCGCCCACTTTGTTCAGAGCCTGATCTACAAAGTCCCAGATACAGCCGCCTATCATGCGCTCGGAATGATTCTCTATATAGTCCCAATACTCGCGGAGGTTACCTACAGCGTTGCCCATGGCGTGTGCATACTCGCAGAGGAAGAACGGTTTGTCGGCACCGTTGCGGTCGGTCTGCTTCATGCTTTCGATTGAAGGATACATGCGTGAATCCATATCGGCCACTTCGTTCTGGCCCTCATAGTGAATCAGACGGTTGTCGAGTGCTTTCACTGCCTTATATTCGGCCTTGATGTTGATGCCTCCACCCGACTCGTTGCCAAGCGACCAGAATATTACTGAAGGATGGTTCTTGTCGCGCTCCACCATACACACGGCTCTGTCTACATAGGCACCGGTCCAATCAGGATTGTCGGTTATGGAGTGGTTGCCGTGACATTCCTGGTCGGCCTCGTCCATAACGTACAGTCCGTAATAATCGTAGAGAGCGTACATCTTAGGATCATTGGGATAGTGACTGGTACGTATGATGTTCATGTTGTGGCGTTTGTACATCAGAATATCCTGTATCATCGTCTCCACCGGAACGGCCTTGCCATACTTAGGATGTATGTCATGACGGTCGGCACCCTTGAAATAGGTTAGCACACCGTTGATATATATCTTGTTGTTGCGCAGTTCTATCTTGCGGAAACCATACTGCTGGGCTGTGGCTTCGGTAACATTGCCGGCAGCGTCGAGCACTTCCACGTTGAGAGTGTAGAGATATGGTTTCTCAGCGCTCCACAGATTAGGACGTGAGAGATTTATCTTGGCATTCTGAATGATCTCCTTTCCAGCTGCGACAGCTGCGGCATCAACAGTCGCAGAGCCTACTTTCTGACCGTTGGTGTCGAGAAGCGTGAAGCGCAACGCGGCTTTTCCGGCAGACTTGCCGTCGTTCTCCACATTGGCACGTATGTTGAGTGTGGCGCCGGAGAAGTCGGATGTTAGGTCTGAAGTGAGATAAAGGTCGCGCAGATGCACCTTAGGCATTGCCACGAGATAGACATCGCGGTGAATACCACTGAGGCGGAACATGTCCTGGTCTTCCAGATAACTGCCGTCAGACCAGCGATAGACTTCTACGGAAACATTGTTGGTGCCCTTGCGCACATACTTCGTTATGTCGAACTGTGCATCGTTGTTGGCACCCTGACTGTAGCCGACCTTCTTGCCGTTCACCCAAAGATACATGGCACTATACACACCATCGAAGTGGATATATACTTGCTTGTCGGTCCAGTCGGCAGGCAACGTGAACTCGCGGCGGTATGAACCGACGGCGTTGGGCTCGTTGTTGATGGTGTAACCGCGTTGCGGCTGGATGAACGGAGGATTGTTGAGGAACGGATAAGTGATGTTTGTATATATCGGAGTGCCGTATCCCTTCATCTCCCAAGAGGACGGGACGTCGATATTGTCCCAAGAAGACACGTCGTAACCGTTCTTATAGAAAGAAGCCGGACGGTCCTCAGGCTGTTTCGACCAGCGGAATTTCCACTGTCCGTTCAGCAACATGTAACGGCTCGAGTTGGTGCGCAGCCACGGCTTACGGTAGGCCGGGTCGTTCTGCATTTCGTTTACATCGGCGAAAGGAATGTATGTGGCGTGGCCTGGCTCCTTGTTTATGGCGAACACATGCGGATTCTCCCAGTCGTTCTTGCTTGATGTCTTAGGAGTTATCACCGTAACCTTTACATCCGATTTCACGAGCGTCCACTGCTGTGTGGGGCTCGAAGCGTCAGCCTTAACCTGCCATACAGGCTCGCCAAACTGGGCGGCATCGCGCATACCGAGGTTCATTCCGCTGGCCTTGCAGGTGAAAGTGTATTTGCCGTTGGCAAGACGCTTGGCTACCCAAAGCTGATTAGGATTCTTGTAATCGGTTGTCCACTGCAGCGCGGTCTGCATCTTGTTGCCGTTACCATTGTCGAGAGAACGCAGCGAAGCGGCGTTGATGATGTTATAGACATTCTCCGACACCTTGACAAGTTTCCACGCCTGGCTTTCCTTACCTTCGCTACGCTGAGAGATAAAGATGCCGGCTCCGTCGTCAAGGCTGCCCTGATTGTCGAGTACAAGCCCGTCGGCGATGTGGAGCTCATACACAGAACCGGAGTCTATGTTCTGCGATCGTCCGGTCAAAGACAGCATGAACATAAACAGAAAGGTTAAATAACTTCTGATTTTCATGATTGTTTGTTATGATTGTTTATTTAATGTAACAAAGGTAAATCATTTTTCTGACAATGCCAATCTTTGTGAAACAATTTATTGAAAATCGTTATCATATTCACATATACAGTACTATACCGGCTCATCTGATAAACCTTAGGAAGAAAAAAACTTATCCGCGCGTTATGCAAAATTAAATACTACAGTCTGTGGTAAGTCTCATACGGTCCATGTAAGAAACCAGGTGAAAATATGCTCTGTTCATGAACAGCCATAAAAATCAGGGAAACTTTCTGACGACGCGGGGCGGTATAAACCGCGCTGCGCATCTGATTGTATTGTGCAATGGGATTGATTGCATAATGAAACTTATTTGCCGGCGTAATAATAAATCCATATCACAGCAACAATATACCGGCGCAGCAATAATAATAGATTCATATTGCCACAACCGATAAATCATTGTTGCGAGAGAGAGGCGTACTTACAATTCGCAAGACAAGCGCTTATCGTGAGTGTTCCGACACCGGATATCAGGCATTTTAACGAAAAATTGAGAGAAGAACTTACGATTTTTCTTGATTTTATTTTGACAAAATATTTTCGCAAAAGAGATGTAAATGAATGTTAAAACAGGTGGAATAAAGCCTGTTTATGCCTGAACCACCTTATGATATACCCCATAACGTAGTCCGAAAAGATTCGTTTTGCCTTCTGATATTGCCCATTTCGCAGTGCGATTAAGCCCATTTCAGGGTGCGATATTGCCCATTTCAGCCTCCAATATGGGCCATTTCGCAAGTCGAAATGGTGCTTTTCGCAAAACGATAAAATACCCATCAAATATAAATCATTGATATTCAATATCTTATAAAAACCTCTCATAATTCGCGTATTTGCGCCCGAAGGAGAGTCCGGTAGCAAATACGCGTTTATTTTTCGGGGTAGAATCGGAAAACGGGGCGTAAAAATCAAAATCCGGTTACAATTTGAAAGCCGGTCATATCGTTCCGTTTTTTCAAATAAAAATCAGGCATTAAGATTCGGTCGGGATTCTTATTTTATATTGATAGGATTTTCGTCAATTCTTTTGCAGGCATAACGGAATGTGTCAAGAAAAAACAAACTGAAAGACGACGATAGAAAACAAAAAGACGGCAGAAAGGATTAATGCACAAAATGGATAAGACGATGTGCGGTATGATGAGCGATTGGAGTTTGAGATCGGCATCGTTCACCGTTATCCGGGCACCGGTGCTGACACTCCATAGAAGTGCAGGCACAAACAATAAAAAACATTTTCGGCGCATAACATCCATTTTATAAAGTTCGTATAAACAAAAAGCGGGACGTCATGACTGACGTCCCGCTCATGGGTTTTCTATCTTATTCCTTGTGTGCTTTCTTTCGTTCGTTATGGTCGAGGATTACTTTGCGGATACGCATGCTCTTAGGCGTAACCTCAACAAGCTCGTCGCTCTTGATGTACTCCAGACATTCCTCAAGACTCATAATCACCTTCGGTATGACGCGGGCTTTCTCGTCGGAACCGCTCGCACGCACATTGGTGAGCTGCTTTGCCTTTGTCACGTTTACAACAAGGTCGTTATCGTGAACGTGCTCACCTACAACCTGGCCGGCATAAACTTCCTCGCCCGGATCGATGAAGAATTTTCCACGATCCTGCAACTTGTCTATACTGTAGGCATAAGCTGTTCCCGTCTCCATGGCAATCATAGAACCGTTGACACGACGTATGATTTCGCCCTTGTACGGCTGATACTCCTTGAAGCGGTGGGCCATGATAGCCTCACCCTGACTCGCCGTGAGCACATTGGTACGGAGACCGATGATACCGCGCGAAGGTATGTCGAACTCGATGTTTACGCGGTCGCCCTGGCTCTCCATGGATGTGAGTTCGCCCTTACGACGGGTAACCATATCAATCATCTTGCTTGAGAACTCTTCCGGAACATTTATCGTGAGTTCCTCGATAGGCTCACACTTGACTCCGTCTATCTCCTTATATATTACCTGCGGCTGGCCTACCTGAAGCTCGTATCCCTCACGACGCATGGTCTCAATGAGCACAGACAGGTGGAGCACACCACGTCCGCTGACAATCCACTTATCGGTTGTGTCCTCGAACGGCTTTACTCTCAGCGCGAGGTTTTTCTCGAGCTCTTTCTGCAGACGGTCGTTCACGTGACGGCTTGTCACGAATTTTCCTTCACGGCCGAAGAAAGGTGAGTCGTTGATTGTGAACAACATGCTCATCGTAGGCTCGTCGATGGCGATAGGTGGCAGCGGTTCCGGATTCTCGAAATCGCAGATGGTATCACCGATCTCGAAGCGCTCGAGACCGATAACGGCGCAGATGTCGCCGCTGTCAACGTGGTCGGTCTTCTTGTGTCCCATACCTTCAAACGTATGGAGTTCCTTTATCTTTGTGCGCTCCTGTGTGCCGTCACGATGGCATATCGTAACGTTCATACCGTCGCGGAGCGTTCCTCTGTGCACACGACCCACGGCGATACGGCCTGTGTAGTTGCTGTAGTCGAGCGAGGTGATGAGCATCTGCGGAGTGCCTTCGAGATGTTTAGGAGCCGGGATCACCTCAAGAATCTTGTCGAGCAGATAATCTATGTTGTCTGTCGGCTTCTTATAATCCTCTGCCATCCAACCGTTCTTTGCCGATCCATATACAACCGGGAAATCAAGCTGGTCTTCTGTGGCATTGAGTGAGAACATAAGATCGAACACCATCTCGTAAACTTCTTCCGGACGGCAGTTAGGTTTATCAACCTTGTTCACAACAACAATAGGCTTCAAACCGATCTGCAACGCCTTCTGCAGAACGAAACGGGTCTGTGGCATCGGACCTTCGAACGCATCAACAAGCAGAATGCATCCGTCGGCCATATTGAGTACACGCTCCACTTCACCACCGAAATCGGAGTGTCCCGGAGTGTCTATGATATTAATCTTTACGCCTTTCCAATTTATGGAAACGTTCTTGGAAAGAATTGTTATACCGCGCTCACGCTCCAAATCATTAGCGTCGAGCACCTGTCCACTGTTATCCTGACCCTCACGGAAAAGTTTTCCGGCCAGCATCATCTTATCTACCAACGTTGTCTTGCCATGGTCAACATGGGCAATAATCGCAATGTTCCTGATATCTTGCATAATATACCTTAAAAAATCGAGTGCAAAATTAATAATTTTAATCCACACTTCACATATTGTATGTACATAATTTTCAAGCAAATATAGATTTGTAACAATTAGAAAGGAAGACAACCGCCACGAGGGAAAACCTATTGCGGTGCGCCACACAAACAACGTCAACCGGTAATAAACGCATCGCGGACTGCAAAAAAAAGTTAAACTACTGATTTATATACGCCCTCCGGACTCATTAGTGAATAAAAAAGAGTAACTTTGCATCCGCATTTCGCAAAATTATAAATTAACATTAACAAAAAGTTCTATGTACTTAGACAAAGCAAAAAAAGAAGAGATCTTTGGACAGTACGGAAAGTCTAACACTGATACTGGTTCAGCTGAGAGCCAGATAGCATTGTTCTCATACCGTATTTCCCACTTGACGGAACATCTGAAACAGAACCGTAAAGATTATACAACAGCTCGTTCGTTGACCAAACTCGTCGGCAAGCGCCGCGCACTGCTCAACTATCTGTACGACCGCGACGTAAACCGCTACCGTGCAATAGTAAAGGCTCTCGGCCTGCGCAGATAATGGGAGACGACAGAAAATTCTTTTTATTAAAACAAAAACGTCCGAAAGAAAGCGATGATTTCTTCCGGACGTTTTCTTTTTATTATAGATAAGCAAAACATTATTTATAAATAAGCAAAACATCTGAGCACGAACAGCTGACAATAAACGCATTTGCCACAACAAGGCGAACGCACGATGTGCAGCGGAAAAACACAGACACACGTGCCGGCAAAGAACTTACCGCACCATGAAAACACACATTATGCAAAGCCGAAAGCCGGCAACGCGTCAAAGATCCTCGTCCATTATCTCCATAAGCGGGCGCATAACGAAATCGCGAGAACGCATGTGAGGATGCGGAATGGTGAGTTCGGGCGTCTGGATGTGCAAGTCGTCGTAAAGCAATATGTCGATGTCTATGAGGCGGTCTGAATAAACTCCGTTAACCGACTTAGACTTTCTGCCGAGCTGCCGCTCTATATCCTGAGTGGCGTGCAGCAGCTGGAGTGGCGAGAGTTGCGTGTCAAGAGCCACACACATGTTCAGGAACTTGTTGTCTGACTCGAATCCCCACGGTTCGGTTTCAATCATCGACGAGCGTCTCACAACCTTACCGACATTCTCGTCTATAAGTTCCACGGCCATGTTCATGTTGGCACGCCTGTCGCCAAGATTGGCTCCGAGAGAAAGATAAACCCTGTGCATGATAATAAAAATAATGTATCAGAAACACAAACGGGAGCGTAACGATGCGTCCACTCCCGTTGTATATGTATTAAATATAGCCAAAGTACATAATCAGTCGTTCACTATGAGAAGTGCGTCGCCGTAACAACCGAACATGTAGCCGTTCTTAACGGCGAGATTGTAAGCCTCCATCACGATGTCGTAACCGCCGAATGCGGCAACCTCCATCAGCAATGTGGAATACGGATGATAGAAATTGGCTATCATAGAGTCGGCAAGTCCGAAATCGTAAGGCGGGAAAATGAACTTGTTGGTCCATCCGTCATACTCCTTGAGCAGGCCGTCCGTGCCTACAGCTGTCTCGGTAGCCTTGACCACACTTGTACCTACGGCACACACATGATGACCCTCCATCTTTGTCTTGTTGACAATTTTGCAGGCCTCGGCGTTGACAAACATCTGCTCAGAATCCATCTTGTGCTTTGTGAGATCCTCAACCTCAATGTCGTGGAAATTGCCAAGTCCGCAATGTAAGGTTATGAACGCGAAGTTTATTCCCTTAATCTCCATACGCTTCATGAGCTCGCGTGTGAAGTGCAGACCTGTAGCCGGCACTGTGACGGCGCCCTCATTCTTGGCAAAGATGCACTGGAAGTCGCGGAAATCATCCTCTGTTCCGTGATGGTTCTCGCGGCGGTCGATGATATAACGTGGCAGCGGAGCCTCGCCGAGAGCATAAAGCTCACGTTTGAACTCGTCGTGAGGACAGTCGTAGAGGAAACGCAACGTACGTCCGCGGCTGGTTGTATTGTCGATGACCTCGGCCACCATAGTGCCGCTCTCGTCGAAGAACAGCTTGTTGCCGATACGTATCTTACGTGCCGGCTCTACCAGCACATCCCACAGGCGCATCTCTTCGTTGAGCTCGCGCAGCAGGAACACTTCTATCTTTGCGTCAGTCTTCTCCTTAGTACCGTACAGGCGCGCCGGGAATACTTTTGTGTCATTGAATATGAAAGTATCGTTCTCGTCGAAATAGTCGAGCACGTTGCGGAAGTCAAGATAATCACCTTCTATAGGATTACCTTTGGCATCCTTCTTAAACATATCGATGGTCTGCGATTTACGATGAATGACCATCAGTTTGCACTCGTCGCTTCGTGTCACACGAAACTTCTCTGTCTTTCCTTCGGAGTTTGTAAACTCACGCACAACGCTATGAGGATAGAGTGCGATTTGTTCTTCCGGTAATTTGAATTTAAACTGTGATAGTTTCATTATTATTTTGATTCAATATTCTCTATTTCCTGATTTTCAAGCCATTGTTCCACCTCGTCGAGCTTCAGGCAATCGTCTATCGTCTTGTCACCGACACGCGTGCGGCAAAGCTCCGTAAGATAAGCTCCGCTTCCCAAGGCACGACCGATGTCGCGTGCAAGGGCACGTATGTATGTACCCTTGCCACAATTGACGCGTATCCGCATCTGCATGGTCTTCTCGTCGAAATCTGTCAGCTCGATGGAATCTATGTGTATGTTTTTCGGTGTGAGCTCAACGTCCTTACCCTTACGCTTGAGTTCGTATGCCCGCTTGCCGTTTATCTTGCACGCGCTGTACGACGGCGGCACCTGCATGACGTCTCCCACAAACTGCGAGAGCACCGACTCTATTGTCTCACGTGTGATGTGCGACGTTGGATAAGTGGCGTCAACAGGATGCTCCATGTCGTAGCTCGGAGTAGTGGCACCGAGCTGAAGCGTAGCCGTATACTCCTTTGAGTGGGCCTGAAGCTCCTCAATGCGCTTCGTGGCACGCCCCGTGCACATTATGAGTACGCCGGTAGCCAGTGGATCGAGAGTTCCCGCATGACCTATCTTAACACGTTTCACGCCGAGACGACGCGAAATGAGATAGCGCACTCTTGCCAGTGCGCCAAAGCTGGACATGCCGTAAGGCTTGTTTACCGCTATGATTTCTCCTTCCTGAAAATTCATGACGGCAAATTAATCAACCATTTTCAACTCTATGCCGCACAATGCACAGGCAATGATTATGATGCCGACAATGATGCGATACCATCCGAATGCGGCAAAGCCATACTTCGTCACATAGCTGATGAAGAACTTTATGGCGAGGATGGCAACGATGAATGCCACAACCGAACCGAGCAGAAGCGTCTCAAGATTGTTGCCCTGAGTGAGAAGCGAACCGCCGCCATGGCTTATCAGCTTGTATGTCTCAAGACACGTAGCGCCGAACATTGTAGGCACGGCGAGGAAGAATGAGAACTCAGCTGCCGCCTTGCGGGTGAGACGCTGAGACATTCCGCCGACGATGGTAGCCATAGAACGCGACACACCAGGTATCATGGAGATGCACTGTATGAGTCCGACAGTGAAGGCACGCTTGTAAGTGAGCTTGGTGTCCTCGCTGCCTTTGTTGAATATGCGGTCGCAGAAGAGCATGAACACGCCTCCCACGATGAGCATGACAGCCACGAGAGTGACGTTGCCGAGATTCGACTCTATGAAATCATTGAATGCCAGTCCGAGTACCACGGCAGGCAGAACACCCACCACCAGACGGGCATAGAAGTCGTACATTGCCTTCCAATAGGAGACGCCGGAGCGCTCTGCCGTGGGATAAAAAAACTTTTTCCAGTACAGGCATATCACCGAGAGGATGGCGCCGAACTGTATGATGACCGTGAAAGCCTTGACAAACGGCGTACTTTCCACGCCGAGCAGGCTCTGGGCTATTATCATGTGACCGGTGGACGACACGGGCAGGAACTCCGTCAGTCCCTCTACTATCGCGATTATTATTGTCTCTAATGTATTCATTCGGGCAGGTCGGCGTTATTGTCTTTAGGCTTGCGGATGATGCCGTAGATGATTGAAACAAATCCTAAGAAACATACAACGGGGGCAACCTTGATGCGGCGCACGCTGAAAATATCCTCAGAGAAGACATGCTCGTCGGAGCCTGAACCGCTCATGAGAATGAATCCGAGAATGACGACTACCATTCCGACTGCCAATATGATGAAATTGGTCTTGTCGAACGCAAAATTTCTCTTGTCCATATTATATAATGTATGATTTTGATTTCATTAAATCTTATAAAGATCTCCGGCCTTCATCTTCAGGAACTTGTTGACCGAGAGTATCGCACACAACGATGTGAGGATGATGCCGCAAAGGAATACGGCTGCAGCTGTGATGGCAAGCATCTCCCATGTGAGCAGAGTCATTATCTCAGGCTCGTAATAATAAAGGGCATAGACGCCGGCACCGAGAGCGATGCAGGCTAGAAGCGAGGCGATGAGACCAATGACCACCGCCTGGCGAAGGAACGGCCGACGGATGAATCCCCACGACGCGCCCACCAACTTCATGGTGTGTATGGAGAAACGGCGCGCGTAGATGCCCAGCTTCACTGTGTTGTTGATAAGCGAGAACGACACCACCGTGAGCAGCACTGCCAGCACAAGCAGCACGATGCTTATCTTGGCGATGTTGGCATTGACTTTCTCTATGAGGTCGCGCTGATATTTCACCTCGCTCACCTTGGGATAACTCTTCAGCTCACGCGATATGTGCAGGAGCGAATCGTTGTTGGCATAATCGGCCTTGAGGGTTATCTCGATAGACGAAAGAAACGGATTGGTGTCGGTGAACTCGCGCGGATCGGTACCTAAAGCCTTGATTCCCTCCTTCAGTGCCTGCTCCTTGCTGATGTACTCCAGCTTGTTGATGTAGGGCCGTTTGCCGAGACGGGCGCAGAACTTCTGGGCCTCGCTCGAGGACATGTCGTCCTGAAGCATCATCGTAACGACAATGTTTTGCTTCACGTATGACGAAAGATTACGGGCGGTAAGGACCGAAAATACTACCAGACCCAACAAAATAAGCACAAGGGCTGTGCTTATGCAAAGAGTGACAGCCTGCAACCCGTGACGGTCGCCGGACTTTTTCTGTTTCTTTCTCATTTCAGGATAGCGTATAATACTCCAAAATTCGCTGCAAAGTAACAAAAAAAACTGTTCTCCTGCAACGGTTTAACTACTATTAACAAAGATACTAACGATATTTTATTTAACTTTGCCCCACCAATATAAAAATGGAATTATGGCAACAATAATCTATCCATCGCCCATATTCGGGCCAGTACACAGCCGCAGACTCGGCGTTTCGCTGGGCATAAACCTTCAGCCGGCAGACGGAAAGGTGTGCACATTCGACTGCATATATTGTGAATGTGGATTCAACGCCGACCACATACCTGCCATGCGACGCCCCACACGCGAGGAGGTGGCAGAGGCACTCGAGAAACGACTCATACAGATGAAAGAGGATGGCGAAAGTCCAGACGTTCTAACATTCGCAGGCAACGGCGAACCGACAGGGCACCCGCAGTTTGAGGAGATAATTGAAGACACAGTGCGTCTGAGAAACAGCTACTTTCCGAAAGCGAGAATATCAGTGCTGAGCAACTCTACTTTCATACACCGCGAACAGGTGAGACGCGCCCTGATGAAGGTGGACAACAACATCCTGAAGCTCGACACCGTAGATCCGGAATACATCGCCATGACCGATCGCCCGACAAGCAAGAACTACGACGTGAGGAAAATAATAGAAGGGATGAAACTCTTCAACGGTCACGTAATCATACAGACAATGTTCATGAAAGGCACCGACGACAACGGAAACAACGTGGACAACACCGGCGATAAGTACGTGGAACCGTGGCTCAAGGCCGTAAAAGAAATTGAACCGATGGAGGTGATGATATACACCATCGACCGTGAGACTCCTGAACACGGGCTGCAGAAGGCCGGCAAGGAGGAAATGGAAGCCATACGCCGGCGGGTGGAAAAGCTCGGCATAGAGTGCACGGCGTCTTATTAGGCCGACATACGGGCTTACTCAAGCCATAATGAGGCAACAAACAAAAGTGTATAAATATACAACAATAGCGTATATGAACTGCATAAGCATTCCTGTCAACCCGACGAGAATGCTTTTTTTCTGGGCAACAAAATAATTGGCGCGGAATACTCGAGTCTCAGCGACGAATCGATCGGGCGTCAAGCAACAGATGTCCATCACTCAATCAAAATACAGTTTACCCCAAGTAAACATATAGAAAAAAGCCTTTATCACAATCTATACAGCCTAAAATGCCCCACAATAAACTCATATCGCATCACAATTAAGCCCACATCGCACCATGATTAAGCCCATATCGCAACGTGATTAAGCCTATATCGCAACACGATTAAGCCTATATCGCACCATGATTAAGCCCATATCGCACTACGATTAAGCCCATATCGCAACACGATTAAGCCTATATCGCAACACGATTAAGCCTATATCGCAACATAGAATGCGCTATTTCACATAAAAATTACAGACAAAATACATCACAAAAAACCAATCTACGAGTGCGAACAATATATATCTATACGACATAATATACAATTCGCAGCAATCCATTCTAAAATCAACTGCCACACCATCTCGCAATAATGCCCGTTTCGCATCGACTACCCTATCCCGCAATTTCTATTTTGAGAATTTATTTTGTAAAATCTTTTTACCGTCAGGAATGTATAAATATGCAAATATGAACATGCATGGACTTTTAAAGAATACATCATATGGCAAGCGCATCCAATACAAAACTACGTACATTATACAATGCAATAAATACAAATAATCATATCATATGCCATACAAAATAAAAAGGCGCAACAGCAATTGCCGTTGCGCCCGTATGTCTCATATTCAAATATGTCGCTTAGAACTTTCCTATGATGCCGAGCTTCGTACCATCGATGAATTCCACAATGTTGCGTATCTCTTCACCATCAGGCACCTGTTCCTTAACCTGCATCACTGCATCGAACACAGATGTCTGTCCATGGAAAATCAGACGATAAGCGTTTGCTATGTGAGCCTGGATCTTCTCACTTACACCATAGTTGGTGAGCACTGTGTAGTTAACACCGCCATAGTTTACAGGGTTACCGCTTGCTATGATATAGGGCGGTACATCCCTACTGAAACGGCATCCGCTCTGCACCATTGCCGAGCGTCCTACACGTGTTCCCGGGTTAGCGATGACACTTGAAGAGAATATCACGTTATCCTGTATGTCGCAGTCACCGGCAATCTTAGTACCGTAACCGAACACACAGCCGTTGCCTATTTTTGTGTCGTGTGACACGTGGACACCTTCCATAAGGAAGTTTTTGTTGCCGATAACGGTTTTTCCGTCGCAATAGGTCGCACGGTTGATAACCACATTCTCACGTATTATATTCTCGTCGCCGATGACAAGCTGCGAGTTGTCGCCGCAATAGTTGAAGTCTTGAGGCTCGGCTCCGAGCACTGTGTTCTGGAACACCTTGTTGGCACGACCGAGGCGCGTGCCGTTCATTATACTGACGTAAGGGAAAATGACGCAGTCGTCACCTATCTCCACATCGCCTTCAATATAGACGAAAGGATAAATCGTGACGTTCTTTCCGATTTTCGCCTTCGGATCAATTTCTGCTTTTGGACTAATCATATTCTGTTTGTTTTTGTTTTCATATAAAATATGTGAACGTTCAGGCAGGTGAGTCTCGCTTGTTCCGCTGTCTCCTGTTGCATTATGCACTCCTGGAAAGATAAGCCCATCTGAGGCTCACATCTGCCTCACACGCCTTTAGTCACGACCGCCACCTAACGCGTAATAGAGGTTTACGACGGCCTGCATCTTGTAGAAATCGTCCTGCACCTTGGCGAGCTGTGCATTTAGCAGCGACTGCTGGGCAGTGATTATCTCAAGATAGGTGGTTCCCTTCGCCTGATGGAACAGTTCCTGTGTATATTTCACGTTCTTCTCGAGGCTCTCAACCTGTTTTGCTTCGAGCTTGCTCTTCGCGTCGGACGAGTTGTAGAGTACGAGCGCGTTGCTCACTTCGCTGCCTGCAGAGAGTATGGCGTTCTGCCATGTGTTGTAGGCCTGCTCCTCTTCAGCCTTTGCAACCTTCAGTCCTGCGACGAGCTGTCCGTTCATGAATATAGGCTGAACGAGGCTTCCTACTGCGCTGAGCAGCCATTTGCCTGGATTCACGATACCGCCTCCGGCACTGTTTGTGAATGCGCCTGAGCCACTGATTGTGATGCTCGGATAGAAGCGTGAGCGTGCTGTCTGCACATCGTAGAAGCACTGTGCGAGACTCATCTCTGCATAGTGAACATCAGGACGGTTTGACAACATCTGCAGGGCAATGCCTGTGCTGAACTTTGTCGGCAGCGACTGGTCGGCGAGTTTGCCGCGTGCGATGGTCTGTGCCGGCTGTCCGAGCAGAAGCGAGAGCGAGTTCTCGGTCTCACGTATCTGACGTTTCAGATCCTCTGCTTGTGCAAGCACTGAGTAGTAGTTGCTCTCGGCACTCTGTACGCCAGTCTCTCTCACCGTACCAAGATCTTTCTGTATCTTCATCATATCCCATGTCTCTTTTGTCAGTTCAGCCATGTCGTTGACAATGATGAGCTGCTCGTCGAGCATGAGAAGAGTGTAATACATGTTTGCAATGTTGCTGATGAGATTGGTCTTCACAACGAGCTGATAGTCTTTGGTTGCGAGAAGAGCCATCTGCGCACTGCGTTTCTGATTCAGAAGATTACCGAAGAGGTCAAGACTCCAGCTTGCCTGAACCGGCAGCGAATATGTCTTCGTGCTCTTGTTGCCATCCCATGAAGAGATAGTTCCCTGCGGTGAGAATGTGAATGAAGGCACAAACGCAAGTTTGGCAGCGGTGAGCTGTGCCTCAACCATCTTCACGTTAAGAGCCGCATTGAGCAGGTCCGTGTTGTGTTCCAGGCCCTGCTGTATAAGAGTCTGCAACTGAGGATCGGTAAATACGCTGCGCCACGGCAGATTGCCGAAGCTTGTCGTATCAGACACAGCGAGTGTGTCGGTTGCAGAAACGACATCGCGCACGATACCGGTGGTATTCACTTCCGGGCGCTCATATTTGTTATAGATTCCGCAACTGCTCATGAGAGCAGCTGCAGATATCATTGTTAATATACTAATCTTTTTCATTTTTACTTATCATTTTTCTGCTGTTCAACCGGATGCATGTACTGCAATAACTCAGTATCGACCGAAGACTTGTTGTCGTCCTCAAACTCGAGCGGCTTGATCTTCTCCTGCAGATACTGGAAGATGTAGAAGAGCGCCGGTACTACCAATAACTGACAAATCATACCAATGAGCATACCGCCGATGGCAGCAGCACCGATGGTCATGTTACCATTGTAACCTACACCTATTGGGATAAGCAACGGAGCAAGACCGATAATCATGGCGAATGATGTCATAAGGATAGGACGCAGACGGGCGCTGGCTCCGAGCACAGCCGACCACGACAATGCCATACCCGTGCGTCGGCGTTCAAGAGCGAACTGTACGATAAGGATGGCGTTCTTGGCCAGAAGTCCGATAAGCATGATAAGCGCGATCTGCATGTAAATATCGTTGTTCTTTCCAAACAAGTCGGTGAACAGGAATGCGCCGGCGATACCGAACGGTATTGACAATATTACCGAAAGCGGTACGAGATAGCTTTCATACTGTGCACTCAGAATCAGGTAAACGAATGTAAGACACAGTGCGAAGATAATCATGGTAGAGCTGCTTGACTCCTGCTCAGAACGTGTCAGACCGGAGAACTCATAACCAAATCCAGTAGGCAATGTTGTGCTTGCCACCTCCTCGACAGCACGTATGGCATCACCAGAAGAGTATCCGTCGGCTGCCGTTGCGTTGACATCGATAGAAGTAAACAGGTTGAATCGTGCAATCTCCTGAGGTCCGTAAACCTTCTTCATTGTGACGAACTCGTTGATAGGAGCCATTCCATCGTTTGTACGTACGTACACATTGTTAAGACTCTTCAGATCCTCACGCATCTTAGGATCCGACTGTATCATTACACGATAGAGCTTACCGAAGGAGTTGAAGTTCGAAGCATAAAGTCCTCCGTAATATCCCTGCATTGCAGTAAGCACTGAACTCGGGCTTATTCCACTCTGTTTACATTTCTCAACATTCACGTCTATCTGATACTGCGGATACTGAGAGTTGTAAGAAGTCATGGCAGTTGCGATTTCAGGACGCTTGTTGAGCTCTGCCAGGAAGTTCTGTGTGATCTTGAAGAAGTTGTTCACATCACCACCGGTACGGTCAAGCATAGAGAATGTCAGACCGTTGGTTGCAGAGAATCCCTGCACCATAGGCGGCTGGAAGGCAAGAATCTGCGCACCCTTGATAACTGAAGTCTGTGCATATATCATGCCAAGCACTGCCTGCGAACCCATGCTGTGCATGTTGAAATACTTCAAGAATCCCTCTTCCTTGTCACGTTCCTCGAATGATTTCAGCTTAAGAATGAACGTACCTTGGTTAGAACCCTGACCTGAGATGAAATTGTAACCGGTGACACGCAGACGGTTCTCGATTGCCGGGTTGGTGGCAAGCATAGAGTCAACCTGGTCCATTATCTCGTTTGTCTTGGTAAGACTGGTACCAGGAGCAGTAGAAACTGTACAGAATACAGTTCCGGTATCCTCATCAGGAACAAGTCCTGTCTTTGTATTCAATGCTGTGATGCCGAGCACAACAACACCTATTACGACAGCTATGATTGCGATGACCGGTTTCTCAACAAGTTTGCGCACACTCTTGGTATATTTGTCCTGAACCTTTCCATACACACCGTTGAATGCAGCATGGAAACGGTCGAGAGCAGACATCTTACGCGGAGTGCCGTCCGCATTCTTCGGTTTCAACAAGATGGCACACAAAGCCGGAGACAATGTCAACGCGTTAAGAGCTGATATGACGATTGATATCGCCATTGTGATACCGAATTCCTTATAGAAGGTACCTGACGTTCCGCCGATGAATGACACAGGAATGAACACGGCAGACATCACAAGTGTAATTGAGATGATGGCGCCGGATATTTCGTTCATCGCGTCGATTGAAGCCTGACGTGCCGACTTGTATCCCAAGTCGAGCTTAGCATGGACTGCCTCGACAACCACGATGGCATCATCGACGACTATCGCAATGGCCAATACCAAGGCTGAAAGCGTAAGCAGGTTGAGCGAGAATCCGAACAGGTTGAGGAAGAAGAACGTACCGACCAACGACACTGGCACCGCAATAAGCGGGATGAGTGTAGAGCGGAAGTCCTGCAAGAAGAAATAAACCACGATGAACACGAGGACGAATGCCTCGAACAACGTGTGAATAAGGTCGCTCATTGATGCATAGAGGAACTCTGTAACATCCTGCATATATTCGATATCGACACCAGGAGGAAGCATTGTCTTCTGATCCTCGATAACCTTCTTGATATCGTTTACAATCTGAGTAGCGTTAGAACCAGCTGTCTGTGTGACCATCATCATGACTGCCGGCTTACCGTTCACCTTAGAAGTTACGTTGTAGTTAAGTCCTCCGAGCTCTACGCGAGCCACATCCTTAACACGGATAGTGTTTCCGTTGGTGTCGCTCGAGATGACCATGTTCTCGAATTCAGTAGGTGTCTGGAGACGTCCTTTATAACGTATGGTGTATTCATACTGATTGTCGCTCTGTTCTCCGAACTTACCCGGAGCAGCTTCAATGTTCTGTTCTGCCAGCACATTAGTGATGTCTGAAGGCATGAGGTTGTAGTTTTTCATCTTTATAGGGTCGAGCCATATACGCATAGAATATGTCTTGGCACCCATAACCTCACAGTCACCCACACCGCTAACACGTTTTACGGCAGGAATGATGTTGATGTCGGCGTAGTTCTGAAGGAACTTCTCGTCATATCTCTCAGCATCTCCGATGATCGCCATAAGCAGCACGGTAGATGTCTGTCGTTTCTGTACAGTGACACCGGCTTTGGTAACCTCGGCAGGCAGAAGTGCGCTGGCCTGTGACACACGGTTCTGTACATTGACCTGACACATATCCGCATTCATTCCCTGCTGGAAGAAAATGGTAATACGTGCAGAACCTTCATTGGTTGCGGTAGAAGTCATGTATGTCATGCCTTCCACACCATTTATCTGTTCCTCCAGCGGCACTACGACAGAATTAAGCACGGTCTGTGCATTGGCTCCGGTATAGTTAGCGCTCACACTCACAGTAGGCGGCGCAACATCCGGATATTGCTCGATTGGCAGCGATACCAATCCGATAAGACCCAGTATGACAATAAGAATGGAAATTACCGTCGAGAGCACTGGGCGTTTTATAAAGTTATCTAATCTCATTTTCTCTTTTTATTATTGGTTGAGTGGCGATGAACAGACAAAGTCGACTCACCTTTTATTATAATATATATGGTGTATGGTGCGTTACGTTGTCACACCTGTCGCATACGGCACCCGTATGCACCTTGTCTGTTTATGCTGATATATTGTTTTGCCAAATCTTCCTTAATATTAATGGGCGTTCTGAAGTGCACCCATCTTGCTTGTCTTCTTCAGTTTCTCGGTATACTGAGCTTCAGTGATAGGCTTTATCTGCATACCATCCTTCAGTGAGTTGATACCCTTGACAACAATGCGGTCGCCGACATTCAGTCCCGACTCGATGATGTAGTTCTTACCATCATTGTTCGGGTTCACCGTAACGTTGGTGTACTTCACCTTATTATCCTTGCCTACAACATAAACGAAGTATCTGTCCTGTACCTGAGCCACAGCCTCCTGTGATACGACAATCACGTTAGAGCTCTCATGAGGCACTACTATGCTTCCTGAACCACCGCTCTTGAGAAGGTTCTCGGGATTAGGAAAGTCAGCTCTTATAGACACAGAACCTGTTGAAGGATCGATGACACCGCTCACGGCAGCCACACGTCCCGGGTGAGCATACATTGTTCCGTCTGCGAGCTGCAGTTTCACTGCCGGATATTCGCTTATGGCAGCGTGGAGTCCGCCTGCTGTTCTCGTCATGTCGAGGAGGTCTTTCTCAGTCATTGAGAAGTAAACCTGCATTGTCTTGATGTTGGAAACGGTTGTAAGCGGTTCCTGACTTGTAGAACTTACGAGAGCACCTACACGGTAAGGCAGGTTGCCTACCACTCCGGCTGACGGGCTCTTGATGTAACAGAAGTCGAGGTTCTGCTTTGCCGACACATAGTTGGCCTGTGCCTGTGCCAATGCAGCCTGTGCCGACTCGTATGAGTTCTTTGCTGATTGCAGCTCATAATCACCTATAACATTGCTCTTGAACAGTTTCTGGCTGTTATCATAAGTCAGTTTTGATGTGTTGAGCTGAGCTTTTGCTGAGTTCACAGCGGCCTTTGCCTGACGCACGGCAGCAGCGTATGTCACATTGTCGATGACAAAAAGCAACTGTCCGGCTTTCACCGTCTGACCTTCCTTTACGCACAATTTCGTAATGAAGCCCGATATTTTCGGACGAATCTCTACATCTTGAACACCCTTTATCACGGCCGGATAGGTTGTCTGAAGATCTGCACTCTGGCCCTCTATTGTCCTCACGGCATATTCATTATCTCCCAAACCAGCTTTCTGGTTTCCGCCACAAGAAACGAGCACTGCGGCCAAAGCTGCCGTCAGTAAATAATTAATTTTTCTCATACTTTTATAACACTATAAAAAATTTATTTCTTTTTTCTTCCAATCTGATTATAAAATCAAAAGACAATAACACAAGTCTTATGACCTTTGTTATCCTCTCTTCATCGTTAAGCCATATCAAGAAAACTCCGCATATACACCAAAGTTTTCGAGCGCAAAGATAAATACAATAATTATAAATAGGAAATATCGTTCCCCAAATTTAACATCAATTATTTTGTCCTTAACAACTTTTGGCTACACAAGTTGCATACTTCTTGCTTTTTCCATGAGCAATTTCATCAGCGGCTCGCGCTCGTTCGGCACACGATTGTCGAGCACCGCGTCCTTGAGTGTCTGCTTCAGCACTCCCACCTGCGGACAGGGACGAAGGTTGAACATCTCCATTATCTCGTTGCCGTCGATGCACGGCTGGAGCAGACGTTTGTAATCGCGCTCCTTCAGGTCGGTGAGCTTCTCGCGCACTATGCGGAAATTGTCAAGAAAGCGCTGTTTGCGCACGCTGTTGCGGCTCGTGATGTCGGCCTCGCAAAGCGTCATCAGGTCGTCGATGTCGTCGCCAGCATCGTTCATAAGACGCCTTACGGCGCTGTCGGTCACCACATCGTCGGCTATTACAATGGGGCGCATGTGCAGATCAACGAGCTTCTGCACATACTTCATCTTGGCGTCCATGGGAAGCTTGAGGCGTCTGAAAATCTGCGGAACCATCTTCGCTCCCACATAGTTGTGGTTATGGAATGTCCAGCCTGCCACCGGATCCCAGCGCTTGCACTTGGTCTTGCCCACGTCGTGCAGGAGTGCCGCCCACCTGAGCCACAGTCCGGCTCCTCGCCGGCTCGCGTTATCCACCACCTCAAGCGTATGATAGAAATTATTCTTATGGGCCTTGCCGCAACGTGTCTCCACTATGTCGAGCGCGGCAAGTTCGGGCAGTATGAGCTCCATCAGCCCACAACGGTGCAGCTCCATCAGTCCGCGGCTCGGAGCATCGGTCATCATTATCTTGTTCAGTTCGTCGGATATGCGCTCGCCGCTCACTATCGATATGCGCGAGGCGTTGCGTCCGAGAGCCTCGAAAGTCTCCTCATCGATGAGGAATTTGAGCTGTGCCGAGAATCTGACGCAGCGCAACATGCGCAGCGGATCGTCCGAGAAGGTTATGTCCGGATCGAGAGGTGTGCGGAGAATGCCGTCCTCCAGATCGGCAAGTCCGTCGAAGGGGTCCACCAGCTCACCGAAGCGCGAAGCGTTGAGACATATAGCCATGGCGTTGACGGTGAAGTCGCGGCGGTTCTGGTCGTCCTCAAGCGTACCGTCCTCCACCACAGGTTTGCGCGAATCGTGGCTGTAGCTCTCGCGCCGTGCGCCGACAAACTCCACCTCGATATCCTTGTATTTCACCTGAGCCGTACCGAAATTGCGGAACACAGATATGTGGGCCTTGCGTCCGAGCCGCTTTTTCAGTGCGTCGGCCACCTGGATGCCGCTGCCCACAACCACCACGTCGATGTCGTTCGAGGGACGTTCCAGAAACAAGTCGCGCACATATCCGCCCACCACATAGCACTCCATTCCCAGAGAGTCTGCGGCATTGCCTATTTCGTGAAAAATGTCCTTGTCAAGAATCTGTGCCAGCTCGGCATCGGTATATATCCTCATTTCAATCTTTTTATTTTAATGCTTGTTCTGATTTTATAAAAACACTAACAATCTGCAAAGATAACTTAAAATTTTCACATTACGAAGTATTGCGCAACAAAGTTGCGGGGCGGAATATGCACATCAGCCCTCCCATAATGCCGCCATACACCTACAGACAGACAACGGCAGCGGAAAAGTTATGTATAATAGAGCAACTATAAACAGCCTAATGTTAAAACTTACCTCAAAATCCACGCGATATTTCCGACGAGACACGCTCCGGCGTCAAAATACGCGATTTTTAAAGACATACCGTAATACGCACTATATCAGCACATTAAACACCAGCCACCTTTCTACCCCACCTTTCATGCGATGCGAAAAAGCCCATTTCGCAATGCAATAAAGCCCATTTCAGGCAACGATAAAGCCTATATTGGGGCACGAAAAGGCCTATATCGCACCCTGATATGGGCTTTTTCGTAAAACAAAGACGGAAAAACCGCCGTGCGGCATTGCCTCAACCGCACGATAAAGGCGTTTTTGTTGCTGTTCCGTTCACAGAACATCGGACGGAGACGAAGATTTTTTCGGCAATCATTTAACTTAAAAGTGTTAATTCGCGAAGGTCTTAACCGGACTGCGGGACGGTCCTCACATTCCGACGTCTGCGGTGGGTCAACATCCTGTTCTTTATCTTAAATCATACGGCTAAGCCCATACACACCTACTGTCTTCATCACCCCAAACAGCCTCAAACAACGGTCGTACCTGTGGCGGAAACTTATGTCCTGAATAAAAAAAGCAAAAAAATGCCGGAAAAACAACCGCAAATTATAAAGATATTAAAATCTTGAGCCGACAATCAGACGTTTTCTGATTTATTTTATACTTTTGCGGCTGAAATTTATGAAGTATATTCTGACCATAATACTTGCGGCAGTGCTCGTCGGTTGTTCCGAATCCGACGAACAGAAAGCCGAACGTATGCTTGCCCAGATAGACTCGCTCTATGAGAAAGGCCAGTATAAGGAGGTGCTCGACTCCATCGTGTCGCTGCGCACCACCTATCCGTCGGCCATCAACATACGCAAGAAAGCGCTCAGAATATGGCAGAACGCGTCGTTGAAGATAGCACAGAAAGACGTGGCACAGACCGACGTGCTGCTACAGGAGACGCTGCGCATGATAGAGAGCGAGACCGACCTGCGCAAGGCAAACATGCTGCGCATGAGGCGCGACTCGCTCCAGGCACGCTACGAAGCCATGTGCGGAGTGGTCAAGATGATACACATGCGCCAGAAAGAACTTTGAGAAACGCCCGCAAGACAGCAGCCACCGCCGCTGCCGATACCTTTTAATGTTTTCATTTCCGCATTTATTTGTGTCGTAAAAATAAAATGAGTATATTTGTAGCCGGTTATGAACACAACGACAACTGAAGAACAATTCAAGAACGTCATGCAGGAGTGCCAGGACATCTTTGCCGGCAAGCTGCACGACTATGGCGCGTCGTGGCGCATGCTGCGGCCGTCGTCGCTCACCGACCAGCTCTACATAAAAGCCAAGCGCATACGCTCGCTCGAGATAAAGAAGACGTCGCTCGTGGGCGAAGGCATACGACCTGAATTCATAGCAATAATAAACTACGGCATCGTGGGGCTCATACAGCTCGAACACGGATTCGCCGACAACACCGACATGGGCAACGACGAGGCTCTGACGCTCTACCGCCACTATGCCGACGAGGCCCTGAAACTCATGCTCAAGAAAAACCACGACTACGACGAGGCGTGGCGATCGATGCGCGTGAGCAGCTACACCGACTTCATCCTGACCAAGATACAGAGGGTCAAAGAGATAGAAGACCTCAACGGCGAGACGCTCGTCTCTGAGGGTATCGCGTCGAACTACATGGACATAATCAACTATGCCGTGTTCGGAGCGATAAAACTGGCTGAAGACAAAGAATGAGATACGCGGCTATCATACTGACTAACGTGTGCCGGCTCGTGCTGTCAGTGACTTTCATTCTCTCAGGATACGTGAAGGCCATCGACCCGCTGGGCACACAATACAAAATCACAGACTATCTGGAAGCGCTCTCGCTCAACGGAGTTTTTCCCGACTGGACCATCCTGTCGGCTTCGGTCCTTCTGTCGGCTGTGGAATTCACGCTGGGCATACTGCTGCTGTTCGCCATACAGCGGCGCGTGATGTCGAGGGCGATGCTCGCGGTCATGATATTCATGACAATCGTCACCGTGTGGATATACTTCTACAATCCGGTGCAGGACTGCGGATGTTTCGGCGACGCGATTAAACTCACCAACGGACAGACTCTGGCCAAGAACATTGTGCTTACGCTCTGTGCCGCAACCGTAGCCGCACGCCCGCTGAACATGCCGAGGCTCATATCGAGGACCAATCAGTGGATCATCATCAACTACACCGTCATCTTCATCTTCGTCACAAGTCTGCTGAGCCTCTACATTCTGCCTATGTTCGACTTCAGACCCTACCACGTAGGAGCCGACATAAAGAAAGGAATGGAGATTCCGGAAGGCGCACCGCAACCGGAATTCGAGACGACTTTCATACTGAAGAAGAACGGAGTGACCAAGGAATTCACGCTCGACAACTATCCGGACTCTACATGGGAGTTTGTCGACAGCAAGACGGTGCAGACCAAAGCGGGATATGAACCGCCGATACACGACTTCTCCATAACGCTCAAAAGCACGGGGGAGGACATCACGCAGCAGGTGCTCGACTATAAAGGATACACATTCCTGCTCATATCGCCGCATCTGGAGCATGCCGACGACGGCAACTTCGGAAACATAGAGCAGATATACGAATACGCGCAGGACCACAATGTGCCGTTCTATTGTCTCACGGCAAGCAACGACAAAGCCATACGCAGATGGCAGGATCTCACCGGAGCCGAATATCCTTTCTGCACGACCGACGCGACAACACTGAAAACCATCATACGCAGCAACCCGGGACTGGTGCTCATAAAGGACGGAAAGGTGATAAGAAAGTGGAGCCACAACATGCTGCCCGACACCGATGAAATGACTCAACCGCTCGACAAACTCGAGATAGGACAGCCCGACGACGCGTCCACATCGTCGAAAATAGTGAAGATACTGCTGTGGTTCGTACTGCCACTCACACTGCTCACACTCGCCGACAGGACGTGGGCATGGACCAAATGGATAAAGAATAAACGCAATAAAAACAAGTTATACAAACTCTTTAAACACAAAAAAATGAGAAAGAAAATTGTAGCAGGTAACTGGAAAATGAACATGAACCTGCAAGACGGCGTTGCTCTGGCTAAAGAGCTCAACGAAACACTTAACACAGAAAAACCTAACTGCGGCGTGATCATCTGCACTCCGTTCATACATCTGGCTACTGTCGCTCAGATACTCAACCAGGATGTTATCGGTCTTGGCGCTGAGAACTGCGCAGACAAAGAGAAGGGTGCGTTCACAGGAGAGGTTTCTGCTGAGATGGTAAAGAGCACCGGCGCACAGTATGTAATACTCGGCCACTCTGAAAGACGTCAGTACTATCACGAGACTCCGGAAATTCTGAAGGAGAAAGTGCTCCTCGCTCTGAAGAACGGACTTAAAGTCATCTTCTGCATCGGCGAGACTCTCGAAGAGCGTGAGGCCAACAAGCAGAACGAAGTTGTTAAGGCTGAACTCGAAGGAAGCGTATTCAACCTCAGCGCTGAGGAGTTCAAGAACATCATCATCGCTTACGAGCCAATCTGGGCAATCGGTACAGGCAAGACCGCTACTGCTGACCAGGCAGAGGAAATACACGCTTACATCCGCAGCATCGTTGCTGAGAAGTATGGCAACGAGGTAGCTGAAGACACAACTATCCTCTACGGTGGAAGCTGCAAGGCAAGCAATGCTCCTGAACTGTTCGCTAAACCTGACATCGACGGCGGACTCATCGGTGGAGCTTCTCTCAAAGCTGCTGACTTCAAGGGCATCATCGATGCTTGGAAGAAATAAGCAAAGACATTCACAACAAGGCGGACCGGCTCACACATGAAGCCGGCTCGCCCATTATTTTAAAACTTAAATTCGAAAGATGAAACGATTCGTCATCATACTTACTCTCACATTCGCAGCCTCGGCTCTGTGCAACGCGCAGAACTATCTGCAACACCTGCAGGAAAAAAAAGACGGACAGGGTGATGTAACGGTGACGCAAAGCAAAGAGATTGACGAATTGGTCAACAAAGCCAACACTCTCTCCGTGACCACACCTACCGCGACCAAAAAACGCAGCAACAAGGAAACCGACGACACTGAGAGCGAAAAAGAAACCACACACACACGAAAAATCGCCAATACCGAACCACGAGACGAGACCAACGAGGATACGGAAAGCCCGATGGTGGACACAAGAAGAAAAGTCTTGCGCAAAAGCTATAAAGTCAACGGATACAGGGTTCAGGTATTTGCCGGCGGCAACTCAAGAAACGATAAGATAAAGGCGCAACGCATAGGCAACGAAATCAAACAGGCTTTCCCGGAACAACCGGTTTACGTGCATTTCTATTCGCCGCGATGGATATGCCGCATAGGCAACTTCAGATCGTTCGAGGAAGCCAACAACATCCTGCACCAGATAAAGAAAATGGGCTATAAGCAGGCGTGCATAGTAAGTGGAAAAATAACCGTGCCATATTAATCAGTAAACACATAAAATCGTATGTGCGGATTTAAGGCACATACGATAAACCTCATCAGACAATGAATCCCGAAACAGAATACCGCGAGGGCCTCGAGGAACTCGCCGCAAACTATAAGAATATATTACGTCTTCTCGGTGAAGACACAGAGCGTGAAGGACTTCTCAAGACACCTATGCGCGTGGCAAAGGCCATGCAGGTGCTCACAAGAGGCTATCTGCAAGACCCGCACAAGGTGCTCACAGACGCACTGTTCGCCGAAAAATACAATCAGATGGTGATTGTCAAGGACATCGATTTCTTCTCGATGTGCGAGCACCACATGCTGCCTTTCTACGGCAAGGCACACGTGGCATACATCCCCAACGGATATATCACCGGACTGAGCAAGATAGCACGCGTCGTCGATATATACAGTCACAGACTTCAAGTGCAGGAAAGACTCACACAACAGATAAAAGACTGCATACAGAGCACGCTGCATCCTCTCGGCGTAATGGTCGTGATTGAGGCAAAACACATGTGCATGCAGATGCGCGGAGTGGAGAAACAGAACTCCATAACAACGACAAGCGACTTCAGCGGAGCATTCAATCAGGCAAAGACAAGAGAGGAATTCATGAACCTGTTGAGGGGCGAATCAAAAAAAATATAAATTTTCATGCAAGATAATGAGCACCTGTTCATTATATATATGTATGTTAAACGTTAAATTGAAAAAAAGGAAATGAAATTTATGAAATCTTTTATCTACATGCTTTTGTGTTCAACCGCAGTTGTATTTTCACTTTCGTCTTGTCTTGATACCGGAGAAAACGACAATCCATTACCGACAATGACACTCACCGACTCGATTGAGGCCATCAACGATGTACCGGGAATCTACACCGGAAAACTTTATTACATCGACCCGACAAAAACTTCCTCTTCAAACAAAGAAGACTCTCTGAGCATAACATGGACCATCAGAAAAGACGGCATGACATCGGGATATCTCACTACAAACAACTTCCCTATCAGACCGCTCTCGCTCTATATAACCAACACAACGAGCATGGATCAGTCGAAGAGCATACTGAGTGTAGCCGGCGACCAGACCTACACAACAAATGTAAAACCATACATGAAACTTCAGACAACGTCATCCAACTACTATCAGTACACCATATTCCCGAAGTCAAAGGAAATGACTTTCTACGTGAACTATGCTAATTCCAGCCACAAAGTGACTGTATCGTTCGCCGATTACATAACTGACGCCATCGGATATTACTATTACCCGATAGCATATAAGGCTGACAAGCTCTTCCAGGGCAACATATTAATAGAAAAAGTAACCGTTGACGGCACCGAGCATAAGATAGGAACCGTGTTCGGAATCAAAGGTCATCTCACAAGCAAAGAATAATTATGAAATTCGTTTCTTGGAACGTAAACGGCCTCAGGGCTTGCATAACTAAGGGCTTTGAAGATTCATTCAAAGCCCTTGACGCTGATTTCTTCTGTCTGCAGGAGACAAAACTACAGGAAGGTCAGACCGATCTTAAGTTTGAAGGATACGACTCTTACTGGAACTATGCGGAGAAAAAAGGCTACTCGGGAACTGCAATCTTCACAAAGCATAAGCCACTGAGCGTAAGCTACGGCCTGGGTATTGACGAACACGACCATGAAGGCCGCGTCATAACTCTCGAGATGGACGACTTCTTTCTCGTGACTGTCTATACGCCGAACTCGCAGGACGGACTGAGAAGACTCGACTACCGGATGAAATGGGAAGAAGATTTCCTTGCCTACATCAAGACGCTTGATGAGAAGAAACCGGTAATAATATGTGGCGATCTGAACGTTGCACACGAAGAAATAGACCTGAAAAATCCTAAGACAAACAGGATGAACGCCGGCTTCACCGACCAGGAGAGAGAAAAGATGAGCATTTTTCTCAGCAACGGATTCATCGATACATTCAGAGCCCTGTATCCCGACACGGTGAAATATTCGTGGTGGTCATACCGTTTTAAGGCAAGAGAGAAGAACGCCGGATGGCGTATCGACTACTTCCTTATTTCCGAACGACTCAAGGAACGCATGGAGAACGCTCTCATACACAACGAGGTTTATGGCAGCGACCATTGCCCTGTCGAGCTGATACTGAAATAAACGCACATAAGAATACTCATTCTCATATACTGAGAAACTCAAAAATTTAAAGCGGCGGACCTGTCATGACACATCAAATACAGGTCCGCCGCTTTTTCATATATCCGTTTCAACACAACCATATTATCTACACCGTCAAGCCTTAACGCCGTTTCTGTAAGGCCGCAAAGCTCTTTTTCCCATTCTTATAGCCCTGTATCGCCGGGCACGAAACACCCGGCATCATTTCCGGACGTCATCGGATACAATCTTTACAGGGTCTCCGAAGCCTGAACGTGCAGCAGGATCATACACCGCCACGCTTACCATTGAATCGGCACAACCGTAGTAAAGGAACCATTTTGAGCGGTGATAGACCAGTCCTTCTATGAACACCGTGCCGGCGGCATACTGTCCGCTTTTCTCAAAATCGGTCAACGGACGGAAGAACGGCTTGTCAAGTCTATCCACATATCTCAGCGGATTGTCCTTGTCGAAAAGCATCTGACCGGCTGCGTATGTGTTCGACGGATAATCGGTATCACCTTTCTGCCCTACGTCATTCTTTCCGTTGTAGAACAACACGATGCCTTTGGGAGTGACAACAGCCGGCGGTCCGCACTCGGTCAGCATACTGTCGAAATATCCCTTGCGCGGTTCGGCGAGTTTAATCAGATTACCATCGGCGTCAGTATAGGGCGTCCACTCCACCAAATCGTCTGACGTTGCGGCACAAACCCATTGTTCTCCCCAATACATAAGATATTTCTCCTTGCCTCCGACAGACACCTTCGCAGCCACCAGGCGCCCGTCCTTCACCTCCGTAAGTATCGAGCCCGACTTACATGCCAGGTCCGCGTATCTGCCGTTCAGGGCATGCAGAAAAGCAGGACCGTGCTTTGTCCATGTGCGCAGATCAGAAGATGTGGCTATGGAAAGCCGCGGACACTTATAGTTCCACGACGTGTAGGTCATCACATAAAGCGTTTTCCCGTCGATCACAGCCTCGACAACGCGCGGGTCCTCGCATCCTCCCGGCCACTCATATACACGCGAAATCTGAGTGGTATCGGGAAACATTACCGGCTGTCCGTGTCTTTTGTCTATGTGAAGACCGTCAGCCGACTCGGCGACTCCTATTCTTGAGGTGCGCCCACCTATGCCGGCCTTAGGATTGTCCTCAGCCCGATAAAGTATGAAAATCTTACCGTCTTTCACCACAGCTGCGGGATTGAACGTGTCAGCCAGCTCCCAGTTGACATCAGCCGACTTCATCGGACATCTGAAAACACTCTCCGCTCTCGGTCTGATAAGCGGATTTATGCCGTCTGGACGCGTAAAACCGCCCAACGCCCAATCGGGAAGCGGATTGTCGTTACCTGCAAACGTCATGGCCGATGCCATCAGCAATGAGAGCGTAAATAATAAAGTTCTGTTCATAATATGACTGTTTAAGGATCTTAATATGACTGTTTAAGAATCATGGAAAAAATTTTTCCTCATACAAATATAACACCTGTATGGCCCACAAACCAACTTCGGGAATAATATTTAACAAGTTTTATGCACTCTGTGGCAGTTCTGCGGGCATTAGTTTTATTAATGAATTATCACAAGATGGCGGAAAAATTCATGGCAGTGTATATTTATATAAACAATCACCATACGAGGCTCACGCGATAATAGATTCTTATTGCCGGAATAATAAACGCATATTATCACAACAAATAATTTACGTTGCAAAAACAATAAAATCACATTGTCTTAACAATGGATTTACTCTAACAAAATAATGATTTCATCCTAATAAAACAATATATTCCCTCCAATAAAACAATAAATTCACGCCTCCCAAACAACAAGCTCACATTATCGCGACCGACAAACCTTCACCACGAGCGAAGCACATACACCTTGTGTCTTCTCCAACATCCGACACCGACGTTTTTTTATGAAAACCGAAGTACGAACTTACAATTTTTCTTGACTTTATTTTGACAAAATATTTTCACAAAAGAGATGTAAAGGAATGTTAAACCATACGTTATAAGACCTGTTTCGGTATGAACCATACCTTGATATACCCTATAACATAGTCCGAAAATACTCATCTTGTTTTCCGAAAGAGCCCATTTCAGCATGCGAAAAAGCCTATATTAGGGTGTGATATGGTGCATTTCGGCCCCTGAAATAGGCCATTTCGCAAGCCGAAATGGTGCATATTGCAAAGCGACAAAATGCCCTTCAAACATAAATCATTGATATTCAACACTTTATATTATTCTCTTATTTTTCGCGTATTTGCGCCCGAAGGAAAGTCAGTCCGTAAATACGCGCTTATTTTTCGGGGTATATCGGGAAACTCGGACGTGAAAATAGAAATCCGGTTACAATTTGAAAGTGGCCGATATTGATTAATTCCAACAGCAGAAAACCACACTTATCCGGAACTTATGCCGTTATATTTTATTGAGGATGTATCATAATAAAACGCCAGACAAACTGGTTTTATGGCACAAAAAATACAGAGCGGGACACCCTTCTCACGAAGAATGGCTCGCTCTGTTTTCTTGATCATAGTGTTTTGGAGTATGTTATGTCCAAATAGAGAGAGATTGACACTGTCAGAAAAGCATTTCAGAAAAACACATCAGCCCGGTTTTTGACTGACAAGAGCATTGTTTTTCGCTTCTGACACTACAAATATACACTTTTAATTTGTAACTTCCACTATTTTTTAATGTTATTTCAGACTTATTTTCAGGTGCGGTTTCAATTATAAGAAACAATATGTATTTTAATTTAAAACATAATAATTTAATGCCTTAAAGTAACAGTTTGTACAGCGGCTTGACTGGCAGCCGCTGTCAGGACATATTTTTAGTAACATTATGGCACGACAGATATGGCGTTACACTTATCCATCATGTCACGCCATAAGCACCGGCTTATAAATTGAAACCGTTGTTCCTACCATCAGTCAAAATTCATCTCGCCGTCAAAAGAAATCGACTCTCTCGACGAAGGATAAATGTTCAGCGTAGCGTGTCCGTCATCGCCGACATACAGAAGATACTGATAACGGTCTTCCGTATTCGTAACCACAATGTCGATCTTCGTGCCCTTATTGTCCGACGCACGCGACTCCTTATACTGCTGCATCACTCCGTCGAAGTCCAGTCCCACTCCACCGCCATACGGAACGTTGAAAGCTCTGCCGACATAAGGCAGACACGAATATATGGAGTCGCCGGATATGTGCAGGTAGTACCCTCCGTCCAAGTGGCGCGTGGCGGTACGCACCGGCCGGATATAAGTCATATCTATGGTGTAATATCTGTCGTCGAGCGCCTTTCTCACATTCTGTGCCGTGAGCGCGAGCTTCTGTCTGCGCTCCGCATCGGTCGTCTTGCTCGTCGCGCAAGCCATTGCAGTCATCACAACAGCCGCAAAAAATATAATCCTTATCATTCTTTTCATAACTCAAATATTGTTTTAACGTCAATCTCCGGAACGTCATCCATCGGCCGCTTCCGAAGAATGTTCACGACTAATATAGCATAAATATCAGTCGCAACGGTATTGCGTTATAATTATTTATCAAATAATCACATATTTATATCACCCTAACCCCATAACAACAATCATGCCGCGGAGTGTCCGTACATATCAGACAGCCCCGCGGCATGACAAAAAAGCTAATCAAATGTTTATCTTACGACATATTTTCTGTCGCCTATTATGTATATGCCCTTAGGCAGTCCTGCGAGCGCATTGTCGCGTGCCACATCGCAGCGGACCATCACTCCGGTGATGCTGTACACGTTCACGTACTCAGCCTTGCTGTCTGTTGTGACAGACTCAAGGCCTGTTGATGTGGTACTGCGATAGAGAGCCACATACGCCTGAGGATTCTTGTAGCAGGCAAAACGGGGAGACGAGGTGTTGTAATATATCACCCGTCCGCTCACAGCCTTGTTCTCTATCATCGCATTGCTGCCACTGAACGTTATGTCCCAGCGCTCATTGTCGCCCGTAACGCTCGCTGTTGAATAAAGTTTATTGCTCGAGCCCGAGTAAGACAGATAAGTTCCGCTGTTCACATCGCGCAGAGTATATGCCCCGGAAGCGCCTCCAAGCGTGAACGCATGCACGTTTTCAGCCTCAGCGTCATCCATTATCACCTTACCGTCGGCGGCAGTCACAGCCACGCAGTCCCTTATTCCGTTGTCAGTCTGTGCGCCCATTGCCACCGATTTATCGGTTCCGTCCTGCTCATAGACTATGATATAGTTGTAACCGGTAAGCAATCCGTCTGTAGAAGAAATCTTCTCATAGGTCGCTCCTGCAGGTGTCGGATCTGGCGTCGGGTCCGGATCAGGAGTCGGATCCGGGTCGGGCACAGGCGTTCCTTCCGGTTCCACATAGTTGTCATAGCTGAAAGCCATATCCGTCATGGTGCCCCATACATACTGCTCCAGTCCCGGATAATCCACGAACGGATTACGGTTGTGCTGTATGCCGTACACGGCATTGTTGCGGTCTATCTCCTTCTGGCTCACCGGATCTTCCTTTGCCCAACGCAGGAGCATATCCACCACCCATGTCTTGTATGCCGGATACTTGTTATGGGCAAGCATATCGCTGTTCCATCCGCTTATCTTGTCCTCATAACATGTTGCCATGTAGAAGTAGATGCGCGCGAAATCGCCCTTGTATTCGTCGTTTGGTTCGAACACAATACCAGAATATCCGGACACAGTACACTTACCCAATTTACTGAATCCGCCGTTCGACTGATATTCTTCGCCATTGGTTTCACCAAATGGATAATTACCACGTTGACTGTTCACATATCCGTCAGTAGGCACGAGATGGAACAAATCGGTGTACATAGGCTTGTCATCGTTGAACCAGCTTTTCGGAAAAGAGTGCTCACGATTGTAAGCATCGCCCTCCTTTCTGCAGTTTCCTGCCTGGTCGGCACCGAAAGTATAGTTTGTAGTACTGGAATACATATCCCACACTTTGCCGTCGCTACGCCGGTCGGTGGTCTTGAAATCGTCCCACAGATTATCATACGAACGCTGCGTATGACTTTTTATCACCGACCAGAGAGCCGTTTTCAGCGCACTGCCTTTCTTTCCGTCAGCCGACTGATAATAGGTTCCGCTGTTGTTCGGACCCTGCGCAAACATCTGCACAAGCATGAACAATGCAGCAGTAAACATGATGTTTCTTTTTCTGATATTCATATACTTATGTTTTTAGTTGATTGTCTTGAGTTTCAGTAAAATGCAGACTACAAAAGTAAACATTTTATCATCACCACGCAAGTGTTTCTGTTTTTTTATGACATAAGCCGTAAGATGACGTCCAACCGACCACATAAAACGTAAAAAAGGCACGACAAAGAGAGTAAAAAAAACACTCATTCACAACATCAGGACGCGCTGTCCGACACACGTTATCACACAAAACAAAAAGGCGGAATGCCTTTCTTTAGCATTCCGCCCTATACTTGTACGGCAGCATAATGACCACACAACGCATGTACGGCAGATATATGCCGGTCTGAACAACCGTATATCTTATGTCATTTCACCATGTGTTTCTCTCCGTCAACCACGTAAACACCGCTTTTCAGTCCGTCAAGTGCTACACTCTTGGAGACATTGCTGCGCACCTGACGGCCATCAACGGCATACACGTTGACGTTTTTCCCAACAGTCTCCTTATTAAAATTTGTGATATTTGTGGTCTTGGCATCATTCAGAAGATACTGCACGAGCTTGGCATACTCGGCAGCATAAGCCACCTGATGGAACGCCTTGGTCTTTGTGTTCGACTCCCATCCTCCGAGAAGATTGTTCGGAAGGAATCCGTCTTTCAGATAGTTTTCATACGCATAGTCCAGATTGCTTTGGAAGTTATAGCATCCGCGCTTGGCATAATTGTCGGCAGCGCCGAGGCTATTTTTGAAGTCCGCGTAGGGAACAGCATCAACAAAGGCACGCATGAGTACATTGTTGAACCACGCGTTGAAACCGTTCATCGTGTCGCTGTCGTAAGGGAACGGGAAATAAACCTCGCCGTCGATGGTCTTTCGTGTGCCGCGGAAGTGAGTGTAAGAGTCTGTCGCGAGATCCTTCACCTCGTTGAGATAATACTCGTCGCCCGTTGCCTGATAGAGGTCAACAGCTCCGCAGAGCATAGTACCGGTGTTGTAGGTGAACTGTGTACCGCCAGGAGCACCAATGTTCACATGCTTGCGATATCTCACGCCGTCCACTTCCTCATACTGTATGGTGTTGTCGGCGCCGCACATGTCGTGATAACATCCGGTGCTGGAATCGTAAAGATGTTCCTTCTGCCATGCGTATATCTTCTTGGCAAAGTCAAGATAGTACTCATACTTGTTCACTGTCTCCGATCCGCGCGTATTGTCCTTGTTCACGAAATAGCGGGTTGTGGTGTCGTCCTTGCCTTTATACATCTCTGCAAGCCATACCAGCGGCGACACAATAGGAGCATTGCTGCATGCGTGCTTGGAGTTGTAGCCCGGTCCCCAGGTGATGCCGCCATACTCGTTACCGCGAGAATCAACGCATGCATCCCATCCGTCGAGGATGTACTCGGTCAGATATTCAGCTCTTCTGAGATAAATATCATCACCTGTATTCTTATATGCACGGATGAACTCGCGCACGAGCCACATCTGGTCGTCATATACATTCTCTATGCCTGTGACCGTAGCCTGACCCGGAAGCGAACCGCGGTGAACGCCGTATATATCGCTCCACTTTGTAGTACGGGTGTATGAGACAAGCTCGTAGCTGCCTGCGTAATATCTTATTGATGCATACAGATCGTTCAGAAGATTGACATATCTGTCGTGTTCGAGGTCATAATATTCCGGAGCGACATCCTTCAGAGCCGTCAGACCTTCGAGAATAGAGTTCACGGCTTCCATCACGGCTGTGTAAGGCCATACGTCTGATGTTCCGTCCTCGCGCTTATGGCTGTTGAGATCGTAAACATCTTTCATGACCATTCTCGCACCGCTGCCTGTGAAACACTTCGAGATTACTCCATCGACAAGCTCCATCGAACGCTCTATGTTGCGTATAGCCAGAGTTGTCTGCTCGTCATAGCCGTTGCTGTCGTCAGATGCAGGCGCAGCCGATGCACTGAATGCGAAAGCCGTGACAAACATTGCTAAAACCAGTTTTTTCATTGTGATAAGTTTTTTATTCATTCCCGGACATGTAAAACCATAAACCGGAGATGAGTATGTTTAAGGAAAATAATGAACAATAAGCTGAATAGTGGTAATAAATAGTCGGGATGACTGGACTCGAACCAGCGACCACACGCCCCCCAGACGTGTACGCTAACCAACTGCGCTACATCCCGTTTTTCAAAAAAGCGATGCAAAGGTAATGTTTTTATTCATAATACGCAAAAATGCTACTGTAAAAGCCGTATGTTTAACTAATTTTTACAATACCGCCATATATTCACCTCTTACCTACTCTTTACGTGCCGACAGCCACGTGTCACAGCCATTTGATTATCCCGCTATAAGTGTAACGAAACATGGATAAGCAGGCCTGATTTGCATATTTATTCATTTCTGAAAGTAAAAAATCTTGACAATATTTTTTCGCGAAATAGAAATAAGGAAACAGATATTTACGTATAAAACATGAATAACAATACGCTTTCACATCAACATCTTCTCAACGGTTTTGCGATATAGGCTTTTTCAGCTTGCGATAAGCACCATATCACAACACGAAACAGGCTTAATCATCGGATGAAATGGGCTTAATCGCAAGCCGAAAAAGCCCATTTCGCAAGACAAAAGAAAGTCCGCCGGACGGAGAAACGCGCCAACGCGCTGACTGACAGCCGATTAAGAAAACCGCTCAAAATCCGCGAATTCACGGCAAAATATTTTTTGTTGGATTCCAAAGGCACTCTCGTGAAGTTGACATCCTTACCGGATGAATATTTATACACTTCGGGTGCATATTTATACAAAAACCGGATGACACATCATCTTCCGCGACATCGGCAGACGCCAGACGACAAATCAGACTACCATAACGGCGTGACGTACTTTCACGCGACACTTCTCCGCATCGCCACCGTATATCCGACGTTTTGTTATATAAATGCAAACCATGTCATTCATAGTTAACATTTTTGGGCGAGAAGAATATTTTAGTTACCTTTGTACCAAAAGAACCCGGAATCCTTCAAACAAAAACAACATGCAATACAACATATCAGCACCTTATCAGATAGACACAACCATAGCGCTGCCTGCTTCGAAAAGCATCAGCAACCGTGCTCTGATAATACACGCCTTGGCGGGAGGTGACATCCTGCCCGACAATATTTCAGACTGCGACGACACCGAAGTGATACTCAACGCTCTGAACAACCTGCCGCAGACCGTGGATATAAAGGCGGCAGGCACGGCAATGCGCTTCCTCACGGCATACTTCGCCGCCACACCTGGCGAGCACATACTCACCGGGACTGAGCGCATGAAACACCGCCCCATCGGTCCGCTTGTAGATGCGCTGCGCTATATCGGAGCCGACATAGAGTACGTTGGCGAGGAAGGTTACCCGCCACTGCACATCAGAGGCAGACAGCTCGACGGCGGACATGTGGAGATACCAGGCAACGTGAGTTCGCAATACATCTCGGCACTGCTTATGATCGGTCCGGTGTTGAAGAACGGACTCGACCTGAAAATGACCGGCGAGATTGTCTCGAAGCCTTACATCGACCTCACGCTGTGGATGATGCGCGAGTTCGGAGCTGACGCTGACTGGACCGAGATGGACACCGTCACCGTGAACCCGAAGCCTTACATACAACGTCCCTACACCATAGAGAGCGACTGGAGCGCGGCTTCATACTGGTATGAGATGCTCGCGCTGTGCGGCGGTTCCGAATCGTCCATAAAGCTCACCGGACTGTATGACGGCTCGAAGCAAGGCGACTCGGTGGTGAAATACATTTTCTCGCTGCTCGGCATAAAGACTATCTTCGAGTCGAAGGAGGAAGGACACGCCACGACAGTAACCCTGAAGAAAGTGCCGTGCATGCTGCCGAGACTCGACTACGACTTCATCAGCTCGCCAGACCTGGCACAAACGATAGTGGTGACGTGCGTCATGAGGGACATCCCGTTCCGTTTCACCGGACTTGCAAGCCTGAGAATAAAGGAGACCGACCGCATAGAGGCACTGAAGACAGAGCTGCGCAAGCTCGGATTCGTGCTCACTGACGATGGCGACGACACCCTGTGCTGGGACGGACAACGCTGCGAACCAAACATGTCGGCGTTCGACACATACGAAGACCACCGCATGGCGCTGTCGTTGGCACCGGTAAGTCTCATGGCCGGAAACGTGACGATAAACAATCCGGAAGTGGTGTCAAAGTCATATCCTCACTTCTGGGACGACCTGCGCAAAGCGGGTTTCACCATAAACGAAATACAATAAACATACGCAAATGTCCTTATTCTGGATTATACTCATTGGCGTTCTGCTGATTGTGGCAGGCATCATATTCAGCCGCAAAGGCATTGGCAACACAGACAATACCGTAAACCAGGTGGCCTCATGTGCCACCTGCGACGGCACATCGACCAAATGCGAACAGGAATGTATGATGGAAGCCGCGACTAAAGACATAGAATATTTCGACGACGAAGAGCTCGACGAGTTCGCCGGACGCCAGTCCGACAGCTACGACGAGCAGGAAGTGGAACAGTTCAGCGAGGTGTTGCACACCATGCGTCAGGACGAAGTGCAGGCGTGGTGCCGCAGTCTCACCCTGCGCGGAATATCCCTTCCCGACGAACTGAAGGACGAAGTGATAATGCTTATAGATGATGAACATTCTTGAATACAGCTTTTTCCAGAACGCACTCATCGGTTCGGTGCTTGCAAGCATCGTATGCGGCCTTGTAGGAACATACATCGTGACGCGGCGCCTCACATTCATCAGCGGAGGCATCACCCACGCATCGTTCGGCGGCATAGGCATAGGCGTCTTCCTTGGCGTCAATCCCATAGTCTCGGCAATGGTGTTCTCGGTGCTCAGCGCGTTCGGCATTCAGTGGTTGTCGCGCCGCGGCAATGTGCGCGAAGACTCTGCAATAGCAGTGTTCTGGGCTTTCGGCATGAGCATCGGCATACTGTTCTGCTTCCTCACACCGGGCTTCGTACCCGACCTTCCGTCGTTTCTCTTCGGCAGCATACTCACCATCGAGAGCGGCAACCTGTGGTTGCTGGCAGCCCTGAGCGTCGTGACGCTGTTCCTTTTCACAGCCTATTACAGGATAATAGTGAGCACAGCGTTCGACCCTGAGTTCGCACGCTCACAGCGTTTGCCCGTGAGCCTCATCGAATATGTCATGATGGCGCTCATCGCCATGACCATAGTCTCAACGCTACGCATGGTAGGCATCGTGCTGGCAATGAGTCTGCTGACCATTCCACAGATGACCGCAAACCTCTTCACATACAACTTCGGACGCATAGCTGCATACAGCATACTCATAGGTTGCATCGACTGCGTGAGCGGTCTGGCTATGTCCTACTGGCTCAACGTGCCGTCGGGAGCATCGATTATTTTCGTAAGTATCGTCATTTATTGTCTCTGTAAGGCAATAAAATACATTCTCAAGCAGTTAAATAAGAGTGAGACAGCGCAACGCTAAATACTTCGCCATACTCATGGCTGCCGTGGGGCTCATGATGATGGCTGCCTGCTCTACGCAGAAAAACACTGCGAAGAGCAGGTGGTGGCATGCCTTCAATGCAAGATACAACACCTATTATAACGGCTCGGTGGCATACATCGACGGTTCGTTGGAGAAGGAAAACGGCAACCGCGACAACTTTACGGAGATCATACCTCTATACACCGTCGGCAACAAAAACAGCCGCGACCTGGGCAAAAGCAACTTCGACAAGGCCATAGAAAAGTGTCAGAAGGCAATAAAGCTGCACAGCATAAAGCGCAAACCGGTATGGACGAAACAAAGGAAAAAGACCGAGAAGGACCTGGAATGGCTCGGACGTAAGGAGTATAACCCCTTCTTATGGAAGGCATGGCTGCTCATGGGACGCGCGCAATTCAGCAAAGGCGACTTCGACGAGGCTGCCTCCACTTTCTCATACATGAGTCGTCTGTATCAGACACAGCCTGCCATATACGGCAAGGCAAGGGCGTGGCTGGCAAAATGCTATCTCGAGGAGGGATGGATATACGATGCCGAGGACGTCATACGCAACATGCAGCGCGACTCAATACACTGGCAGGCCCGCAAGGAGTGGGACTACACCTACGCCAGCTACTACATACACACAGGCGACTATGAGAAAGCCATCCCATATCTGCGCAAAGTCATAAAACACGAAATGCGCAGAAAACAGCGTGCCCGCGAATGGTATCTAATGGGACAGCTGCAAAGTGAGCTGGGCAACAAGACGGAGGCGATGAAGGCTTACAAGAGAGTCATACGGCAGAATCCGCCTTACGAGATAGAGTTCAACGCACGCATAGCCATGACTGAGGTGATGTCGGGTTCTCACTCCAAGAAAATGATAAGACGGTTGAAACGCATGGCCGCATCAGACAAGAACAAGGATTATCTTGATCAGGTGTATTATGCCATCGGAAACATCTACATGAGCCAGAAAGATACGCTCAACGCCATATCAGCATACGAGAAAGGAAACAGCGGTTCGACCCGTAACGGCATAGAGAAAGGTGTGTTGCTGCTCAAGCTCGGCGACATTTACTGGGAGCGCGAGCGCTATAACGATGCGCAACGCTGCTACGGCGAGGCTATAGGACTGCTCGACAAAGAGCGTAAGGACTACGAGGAACTGTCGCGACGTTCCAAAGTTCTCGACGAGCTTGTGCCTTACACAGACGCCATTCATTTGCAGGACTCGCTCCAGGCTTTGGCAAAGATGGACGAGAAACAGCGCAACGAGGCCATCGACCGCGTGATCGAGGCTCTGAAGAAAAAGGAAAAGGAGGAGCAGGACAAGCTGGCCGAGCAGAAAGCTCAGGAGGTAATAGCACAGAACGGAGGCACTGCCGGCAACATAAACAACCGCAACCCGCAGAACCAGGGACAGAACAACAAGAACTCTGTGTGGTATTTCTACAACCAGATGGCTGTGAACCAAGGTAAAGCCGAGTTCCAGAAGATATGGGGAAAGAGGGAAAACGTGGACAACTGGCAGCGTGTCAACAAGACTGTAGTGGACTTTGGCGGTCAGCAGGAGATGACCGAAGAACAGCTCGACTCCATTGCCAGGGCTGAAGCTGTAGCCGACTCGCTCGAACAGATAGCCGACAGCGCGCAGAACGATCCGCACAAACGCGAGTATTATCTCAAGCAGATACCGTTCACAGAGGAACAGGTACAGGCCAGCAACCTCATAATAATGGACGGTCTATACAACTCCGGCGTAATATTCAAGGACAAGCTCGACAATCTGCCTTTGAGTGAAAAGGCGCTCCGTCGCCTCACCGACAGCTATCCGGACTATGAGAATATGGCAGACGTGTTCTATCATCTGTTCCTTCTCTATTCGAGAAAAGGCGACCCGCAGACGGCAGAGACGTATGTGGAAAAGCTGAAACAGCAATATCCGGAAAGCCCGTGGACAACGCTGCTAACAGATCCTTACTTCGTAGAAAACGCCAAATTCGGCGAGCATATAGAGGATTCCATCTACGCGGCGACCTACGACGCGTTCAAGGCAGACCGTCTGCAAGAGGTGGCTGCCAACCTCAAGATATCCGAGACACGCTTCCCGCTCGGAGCAAACCGCGACAAGTTCATATTCATTGGCGGTCTCGGAAAACTCAACGAGGGCGATGCCGAGGGCTGTGTGAACGATATGAACACACTCGTGGAGAAGTTCCCGCAGAGCGAGCTGAGCAATCTTGCCGGCATGATTGTGAATGGTGTGAAAGCCGGACGAAAGATTTACGGTGGCAAATTCGATATGAGCAACGTGTGGAAACGCCGCACGCAGACACTCAATCCGCCCGATTCGATTGCCGAAAAGACGCTGTCGGCCGAACGGAACACCGACTTCCTATTCATATTCGCATACAATCCTGACTCTGTGAACGAGAACAAACTGTTGTACGAACTGGCAAAATATAACTTCACGAGCTATATGGTGCGTAACTTCGACATCGTGATAGAACCGGCAGAGGGACTGAACAGGATGACTGTATCCGGATTCAGAAACTACGACGAGGCCTTGCAGTACGCACGACAGCTCTACGATCAGCAGAGCGTCATAAGACAAGCAGCGCACAGCCGTACCATTATAATAAGTACGACAAACCTGCCTCTGCTCGGCACGAAATACAGTTATGACGACTACGACAAGTTCTACAACAAACACTTCGCGCCACTCAAGGTCAGCACCTTGCATCTGCTCACCGAGCCTACGGAAATAACCACCGTAAGAACCAAGGACGCCGAGCCTACACCTGAGGAAATAGACCAGCTGCTCGACAACGGAACATTCATAGACAACGGACTCGACGTGGCACCGCAAGACAACGGAACGATAATAGCTCCTGAGGAGAACGCACCGGTGGACAATGCCGGAGGAACCGTGATTCCGGTAGAACCGAACAACGGCAATGACAATACACAGGGCGGCACAACCATCGTTCCTGAGTCTGAAGAGAAGAAGCCGCAGGAAGATAAGGCCGAGACCGATCAGCAAGATATAATAATGAATCCTGTGCCGGACAACGTAAAAGACGATAAAAAGGACGAGAACACACAGGAAGACAATATGATGAATCCTGTGCCGGACAGCGTAAGGGACGAGAAGAAAGACGAGAACACACAGGAGAACAACATGATGAATCCTGTGCCGGACAGCGTAAGGGACGAGAAGAAAGACGAGACAAAACAGGAGAACAATATAATGAATCCTGTACCGGACAACGTCAAGAACGAAAAGAAGGACGAGACAAAACAGGAAAACAACGTAACCAACCCTGTACCGGACAGCGTAAAAGACGAGAACAAAGACGTAGTGACCGAGCCGGACAACTCGATAATCATTCCTCTGGAGGACCTCCAAGACAACAATACCGAGAACGCAAAGCCGAAGGAGGAACCGAAACAGCCGCAGAAGAAGGACACTGACGACAGCAAGACCGCACCTCAGAAACAACAGGAGGAAAAGAAACAGCAGGAGGAAAAACAGCCGGCTGACCAGCTGGAGAACGAGTTCTACTTCGACGACGACGTCGAGGACACCGGCAACAAGAACAAGAAGAACACTCCGGACGTGACCGACGACGAATACTACGATCTGGAAGGCTTCTGAAAATGCCGGTACAGATGCACCGGAATGTCGGAAACGGCAACGGCGACTGCATAAAAACAAAGTGTAACAAAACATCATACGTATGACAAACGGTTTGTTATTATGGGTGGATGACGAGATAGAGCTGCTCAAGGCACACCTCATCTTCCTCGAGAAAAAGGGCTACGAAGTGGTAACCGTGAGCAATGGCATAGACGCCATAGACAAATGCAAGCAGACCACTTTCGACCTGATATTGCTCGACGAGATGATGCCCGGACTCACAGGACTTGAGACTCTGCAGCAGATAAAGGAGATATCGCCTGCCACACCGGTTGTGATGGTGACTAAAAGTGAGGAGGAGAACATCATGGACCAGGCCATCGGATCGAAGATAGCCGACTATCTCATAAAGCCGGTGAACCCCAACCAGATTCTGCTGACACTGAAAAAGAACATCCACAAGAAACAGATTGTAACCGAGGTGATGCAGACAAGCTATCAGCAGAACTTCGGAAACATTGCCATGCAGATAATGGACAGCCGCACATACAACGACTGGGTGGATATATACAAGCGTCTGGTGCACTGGGAACTGGAGCTGAGCAGCACCAGCAGCGCGATGACCGAGACGCTGCAGATGCAGAAAGAAGAGGCCAACATAGGCTTCGCCAAGTATGTGAAGAACAACTATATGGACTGGATGACTGCGTCCGGCGACACAGAACGCCCGCTCATGAGTCCTGACATATTCAAGAAAAAAGTGTTTCCGCTGCTGAACAACGGCGAGAAAGTGTTCCTCATCGTAATCGACAACTTCAGATACGACCAGTGGAGGATCATCGCCCAGGAGATCGGAAACTTGTTCGACATCGACGAGGAGATGTATATGAGCATCCTGCCCACCGCCACCCAATACGCACGCAACGCCATATTCAGCGGTCTGATGCCGAGCAAGATAGCCGAGATGTTCCCTGAGCTATGGGTGGACGAGGACGAAGAGGAGGGCAAGAACCTCAACGAGGAACCGCTGATACGTACACAGATTGAGCGGTTCAGACGCCACAACACGTTCAGCTATCACAAGATAAACGGCACGGCGGGAGGCGAGAAGATTGTGGAACGTCTGAACGAACTGCTCAGAAACGACCTCAACGTGATTGTGGTGAACTTCATCGACATGCTCTCGCATGCCCGTACGGAGTCGAAGATGGTGCGCGAGCTGGCCAACACCGAGTCGGCCTACCGCAGCATAACGCTCAGCTGGTTCCAGCACTCGGTGATGAGTGAGCTGCTGAGAAAGCTGTCGGAGACCGACTGCAAGGTGATAATAACGACCGACCACGGCAGTATCCGCGCGTCGAAAGCCGTGAAGATTGTGGGCGACCGCAACACAAACACCAACCTCAGATATAAACTGGGCAAGAATCTGAACTTCAGCTCGAAAGACGTATTCGTGATAAAAGACCCGCGCAAGGCCCAACTGCCCGCGCCGAACCTCAGCACCGCATACGTGTTTGCCACCGGAAACTCATTCTTCGCCTACCCGAACAACTACAACTATTACGTGTCCTACTACAAGAACACGTTCCAGCACGGCGGTATTTCGATGGAAGAGATGCTCATACCGCTAATAACCCTCACATCAAGAAAACGATAAAAACATAAAGATATGGAAATAATAATCAACTCGCTCGACCAGATCGGCGATGCCGCAAAACAGTTTGTGGCATGTATGAAAGACGCCAAGGTGTTTGCATTCTATGGCAAGATGGGCGCCGGCAAGACCACTTTCATCAAGGCTGTGTGCGAATGCATGGGCGTGACCGACGTCATCACTTCGCCTACATTCGCAATAGTGAACGAATATCAGTCGGACACAACCGGCGACAAGATATTCCACTTCGACTTCTACCGCATAAAGAAGCTTGAGGAAGTGTACGATCTCGGATACGAGGAATATGTTTACAGCGGCGCTTACTGCTTCATAGAGTGGCCGGAACTCATTGAGGAACTGCTGCCCGAGGACGCTACCAAGGTGACGATAAAGGAGAACGAGGACGGCAGCCGCTCCGTAATCATCTGATAAAGAGGACATAAGCAGCCCGGAATACAGTGGTGTTCGCGGTGCGGCAAACCACATAACGCGGCACAAAACCAACCACACGAAGACACGACAGCATTCACACGGACCGGACACCGGCGTGTGGATGCTGTTTTCTTTTATACCGACCGACACGAAGAAATACACCCTAAACACACTGACAACATGTCACCACCAACCCGTCATCAGCATTTTATACACACCACAACTACCACACGGACGTGTCACGTCTGCCATTCTGCCACACTGCGACAACAACCGTTCCCCCTGTCAGGATGTATATAAAATCATGCCTTCAGACTTTTTGTCAGACATGACAAACCGAAGGAAATGTATATTTATGCAATTTCAGAAGTAAAAGATTTTGACAAAAAAATTTCGTGAAATAGAAAACGGAAATCAGTCGCGACGCTTATGAAAAATGCAAAAGAGCCTTTTTCACAACCGAACGGGGCGAACGGAAAACCGGAATTTTCACGCTGCACGTGCGATATTGCCCATTTCGCACTGCGAAAAAGCCCATTTTACACCTCAATAAAGGCCATATCAGCTCCTGAAATGGGCCTTATCGCACCCTGAAAGAGGCCATTTCGCAACACCGTACGAACGTCATCGGAACGCACAAAAGCGTAATCCGCTGTATGACAAAGAATTACGCAAACCTCTCAAAACTCGCGTATTTGCGACAAAAAAATATGTAGTGCGTTCCATCGACATTCTCAGCGAGTTGACGATGTATAAATATTCATCGGCAATCAAGAAACTGTATATTTATGCAATAACGCATATCGCCATGCGGCCCGTCTGCCATGCCGGACGAGAAACCCTCTGACAGACTCAACGACACCCCGTTACCTATACCCCGCTCCACCTCCGACGACACGTAAGCCACACCCGTGAGCATAAAAAAAGGTATGCCCCGGCACAGCCGGAACATACCCCGCGTTTCACATATCTTTTATCAGAGTTACTTCAGCAGAGCGTCGAACTTCTCCTGCAGCACTGCCTTTGTTGTGGCACCTACGAACTTATCAACGAGCTCGCCGTTCTTGAAGAAGAGCAGGGTCGGGATAGTGCGCACACCGTAGTCTGATGCTATGTCGTCGTTCTCCTCGACGTCGCATTTTCCTACAACTATTCTGCCGTCGTAGTCGCCTGCCAGTTCTGAAATAATCGGCGAAAGCATCCGGCAAGGTCCGCACCATGTTGCCCACAAATCAACTACCAAAGGCAGTTCACCATTCTTGTAACTCTCAAAATTCTCGGTTGTGATTTTAACTTCCATTTTCTTATTTTGCTTTGATGTTATTACTTAAAAAAAATACACCCTGTTGCATTATACATATTGCAAAGATTATGCCATTTTCAGTTTATCGTGTAACTCAGCGCCGGACACGACTCTATGTATTGTATGAACGACGCGTTAATGTCCACGCTGTTGCTCTTGCTCACAAGCAGGACATCCTTGTTCCGCTCAACGTCGTATATCATGAAATAGAGCGGAACCTTTCCCGGATTGCTCTTGATGACGGTGGAGAGGTCGTTCATCTGCGTCTCGTCTATTATTGCAGTGTTCACCATCACGGTCACCTTCTCTATGTATTTCTCCTTCACATCGTTGAGAAAGTCGATGTTCATTATGTGAATGTCCAGCAGGTCGTCATTGTTGCGATAACGCGGTACGCAGTTTGCCGTCAGATAGATGCTGTATCCTTCCTTGAACATGAACTGCCAGCGTGCCCACTCATCGCCGAAAAGCGCGAGCTCACCCGGACCGTCATAGTCCTCAATGGTCACAAAGCCGTAAGGCTTGTTGGTCTTCGTCCATCGCGAGACGACTCCCGTTACAATGCCTCCGAACGTCAGTTTGTCACGTTTGGCAAGCTCTTTCTTGTCGGCATCGCGTCCCAACTCCGAACAGTGTATGTTGCACATCTTGTTCAACACCACGGAGTAGTCGTCCAGAGGATGGGCAGAGAGATATATTCCCACGAGGTCGCGCTCCTTGTTCAGCTTCTCTATGGTGCTCCACTTTTCAAACTGAGGCAACTGAGGCTTTGCAATGTCAACCGCGTCGAACCCTCCGAAGAGCGAGTTGCTTGCCTGCATCTTCTCCATCTGATAGAGCTGTCCGTAACGCACAAGCGTGTCGAGGAACATCTCTCCCTTGGTCGTCACGCCGAAATATTGTTCACGCGGCATTCCGAAACTGTCGAATCCGCCGCTCAACGCGAGACTTTCGAATGCCTTTCGGTTGACAGCAGACAGATTGACACGCTGCGCGAAGTCGTAGATGTCCTTGTAAGGACCATTGTTGTCGCGCTCGGTTATGATTGCCTGGGCGGCTGAATCGCCCATGCCTTTCACTGCACCAAGACCGAAACGCACCTCACCTTTCTTGTTGGCACTGAACTTCAGGCGACTCTCGTTCACGTCCGGACCGAGACATTTTATGCCCATCGCCTTACATTCGCTCATCAACTTGGTTATCTTTCCTATATCATTGAGGCATCGGCTCATATTTCCGGCCATGAATTCGGCAGGATAGTGAGCCTTGAGATAGGCCGTCTGATATGCCACCCACGAATAGCACGTGGCGTGACTCTTATTGAATGCGTAGGAAGCGAACTTCTCCCAGTCGGCCCATATCTTCTCGAGCACCTTCGGATCGTGGCCGTTTGCCTTTCCGCCCTCGATGAACTTCGGCTTCATCTTGTCAACGATGTCCTTCTTCTTCTTACCCATCGCCTTACGCAGGGCGTCGCTCTCGCCTCGCGTGAAGTTGGCGAGCTGTCGCGAGAGAAGCATGACTTGCTCCTGATATACGGTGATACCGTAGGTGTCCTTGAGGTATTTCTCCATGCAGGGGATGTCGTAGGTTATCTCCTCCTGCCCGTTCTTACGACGTATGAACTGCGGAATGTAGTCCATAGGTCCCGGCCGGTAAAGGGCGTTCATGGCTATGAGGTCCTCGAACACGGTAGGTTTGAGCTCGCGCAGATACTTCTGCATTCCGGCAGACTCAAACTGGAATGTTCCCACGGTGCGTCCCTCCTGATAGAGTTTGTACGTTTCGGCATCATCGATAGGAATCTTGTCCAGGTCGAGCTCTATGCCTTTGGTCAGCTTTATGTTGTCAACCGTCTCCTTAAGAATGGAAAGCGTGCTCAGACCGAGGAAGTCCATCTTTATCAGTCCGGTCTCCTCTATCACATGGCCGTCGTATTGTGTGGCCAGAAGTTTGTGTCCGGGGTCCGACTTATCCTCTGCCGTGCTCACCGGAACCCAGTCGCTTATGGCGTCACGACAGATAATGGTACCGCACGCATGGATGCCTGTGCCACGCACGGTTCCCTCGAGCATCTTGGCATAACGGATGGTATTTCTGAGCTGCGGATTAGGACTTGCCTCCGCCTCACGCAGTTCCGGCACTGCCTTTATGGCATTCGGAAGATTCATCTTCATACCGTCGGGCAGACGGTCTGGTATCGCCTTGCACAGATGGTTGGATATATCGAGCGGCAGTTTCTCCACTCTCGCGACATCCTTTATCGAGTTTTTGGTCGCCATGGTACCGTAGGTGATGATGTGCGCCACCTTGTCGTGGCCGTACTTATCCTCCACCCACTCGAGCACCCGGCCTCGACCGTCATCATCAAAGTCGGTATCAATATCAGGCAAAGATATTCGGTCAGGATTCAGGAAACGCTCGAACAGCAGGTCATACTTTATAGGGTCTATCTTGGTGATGCCCAGACAGTATGCCACAACCGAACCGGCAGCCGATCCACGGCCCGGTCCTACGAGCACGCCGAGCTCGTTACGCGCGGCATTGATGAAGTCCTGCACAATGAGGAAGTAACCGGGGAAACCCATCGTCTTCATGATATGAAGCTCGAATTTCACGCGTTCCGCCACATCGTCAGGTATCGGATCGCCGTAAAGACGCTTCGCACCATCGTATGCCAGTTTGGCAAGATAGTCGGCTTCGAACTTTATTCGGTATATCTTCTCGAATCCTCCGAGGTGCTTTATCTTCTTGTCTGCCTCTTCCTTCGGCAGCGGGTTCTCTCCGTTTTCGTCGGTGGTGAACTCCTCATAAAGCTGTTGCTCCGTATATTTCCGTCTTACGTCCTCCTCCGTTCCGAACTCGGCAGGTATCGGGAAGAACGGCATGATAGGGTCGTGGTCGATGCTGTACATCTCCACTTTGTCGAGAATCTCCAGCGTGTTGGCCATCGCCTCCGGCACATCAGAGAACACCTCGTTCATCTCGGCCCTCGTTTTGAACCACTCCTGCTTAGTGTATAACATTCGCTTCGGGTCGTCCAGGTCCTTGCCCGTGGCTAGACAGAGCAGGTGGTCGTGCGCTTCGGCGTTGTCCTGATCCACAAAATGCGCGTCGTTAGTACAAACCAGCTTCACTCCATACTCCTTGGCAAACTCCATCAACACCTTGTTCGCCTTCTGCTGCAGCGGGAACGTTTCTCTGTTTGCCCTGATGTTGGGGTCCTTGACCTCGTGTCTCTGCAACTCAAGATAGTAATCGTCGCCGAAGACACGCTTATACCACTCCAGCGCCTCATGCGCTCCGGCTATGTCGCCTTTCAGTATTTTCGACGGTACTTCGCCCGCAATACAAGCCGAACAGATGATAAGGTCCTCGTGATAGCGTTCAAGATCCTCACGGTCTGTACGCGGACGCATATAATAACCGTCCACCCACGCACGTGAGACGAGCTTTATGAGGTTTTTATAACCGTTATAATTCTTCGCGAGAACGATAAGATGATAGCCGCTCATGTCGCCTTTTTCCTTCACCTTATCCTCTTTCCGGCGACGCGCCACATACATCTCGCATCCCAGAATAGGCTTGAACGGCTCCTCACCGGCCTCCTTACGTTTTTTGTTTATGCCCTTACAATAATTATAGAATTCCTTTATACCGAACATGTTGCCGTGATCGGTGATGGCCATACCTTTCATTCCGTCGCCGATGGCCTTATCCACAAGGCGTTGCACCCTGGATTGGCCGTCGAGAATTGAGTAATAGGTATGAACATGAAGGTGTACAAAATCTTCCATTTTCAAGCAAATTTGATTTCAAAGTTACCACTTTAAAACTACACGACCAAAAGAATGATATGAAAAATTTGTCCAATCTATAAAAAACAACTATCTTTGCAAAAAGATAGATGTACCTCAACCGCTATGATAAAAAGAATTAAACGACTGAAAAAAATACGTCTGCACCGCGAAGGCACGGATACACTTCTGTACGGATTCATCGTTCTTGCAGCCATAGCGCTTCTGTTATGGCGCAATCTCGACAACAAGATACCGTTCTGGTTCTTTGTGGTAGTGGCAGTAGCATTATACGGAGTAGTGGTCAACTTTTTCCGCTGCCCGATCAGATATTTTCCTCAGGAAGACACAGAGAACATCGTTGTGGCACCTGCCGACGGCCGTATCGTGGTCATAGAGGAAGTTGACGAAGACCAGTATTTCCATGAAAAGCGTCTTATGATAAGCATATTCATGAGTCTTTTCAATGTCCATGCAAACTGGTTTCCGGTTGACGGCCGGGTGAAGCTCGTACATCATCAGAACGGAAACTACCATAAGGCGTGGCTTCCGAAAGCAAGCGAGGAAAACGAACATGCCGACATAATCATCACTACGCCCGACGGCAAGGACATACTCTGCCGTCAGATTGCCGGAGCTATGGCACGCCGAATAGTCACATACGCCAAAGAAGGCGAGGAATGCTACATCGACGAGCACCTGGGATTCATCAAGTTCGGCTCACGCGTTGACGTTTACCTCCCGTTGGGAAGTGAAGTATGCGTGAAGATGGGCCAGAGCACGACGGGTGACCAGACTATAATAGCAAAACTGAAATAAGAGAACTGTTATATAACAGATAGCAAATGCCTAATTCAATAATAAGAAACATACCTAACGCCATAACCTGCTGCAACCTCATTTCCGGCTGCATCGCTACGGGATATGCCTTCATGCTCGACGCAAGAACGGCACTTATCTGGATTATCATAGGTGCGGCGTTCGACTTCTTCGACGGTATGAGCGCACGACTTCTCAAAGTGTCGTCGCCCATCGGCAAGGAACTCGACTCACTGGCCGATGACATCACATTTGGCTTTGCACCTTCGGCGATAGTTTTTTCACAACTCAGCGTGATGGACTATCCTGCATTTCTCGAACCCACAAGAAACGTTCTGCCATACATAGCATTCATTATGGCGGCATTCTCTGCGCTTCGTCTGGCTAAATTCAACCTCGACGAGCGACAGACAACATCGTTCATCGGAATGCCTACACCTGCCAACGCCCTGTTCTGGGGCTCGCTCATCGCCACCCATACACGATGGCTCGAGAGTTCGCCGTGGATGGTATGCGTACTCATATTGCTCGTAGCTCTCTGCTGCTGGCTGCTTGTGGCTGAGCTCCCTATGTTCGCCCTCAAATTCAAACAGTGGGGCTGGAAAGGCAATGAGATAAAATATTCATTCATCATATTATGCGCTGTCATGATTTTATTGTTCGGATTCATCGGCAGTTTCAGTCTTATCATACCGCTGTATGTCATAATATCCATATTCATACAGTTCAAGAAAAGCGGTGACAACGATAATAAATGACGCAAAAATAACGGAACTGACATGTTTACTTTATTCAAAATAATTCTTATATTCGCCCTTGTAATAGCGATACTCTTGGGTGCCACCCTGTTCAGAATATACCGGAACATACGAGATACATTGCATAGTTTCGGCTTCAACAACACAAAAAAGCACCGCACAACGTATCGTCAAGACACCACAAGAGAGGAAACAATATATACACACAACACCAAACAGATGAAGAAAAAGATGATTCCGAAGGACGAAGGCGAGTATGTGGACTTCACAGAAGTGCGATAACCGACAGCAATACGCGTAAAAATATCGCTGCTGAAGGAAAAACTTGAACGAACAGAACAAGAAACAAAACGACTATAGAGAATAAACAGATATGCTGGTATGTGCTTAAAGCCACGCCGGCATATTTTGTTTATAAACCGATAAAATAAAAATCATCCTCATGCACGTGGCATAAGGATGACTGTATGATATAGTTCCGACGCCTTGTGAATGACCGGGCGTCCTGTATTATGTGGTTTAGTTGTGTACGTAAGTACCAATATCCTCACCGTCCATAACACGTTTCAGATTGCCGTACACGTCCATATTGAACACATAAATCGGCAGATTGTTCTCCTTACACATCGTCGTGGCAGTGAGATCCATCACCTTCAGTCCGCGTGTATAAATCTCGTCGTAGGTTATGTCGCTGAACTTCGTTGCGGTAGGATCCTTCTCCGGGTCGGCGGTATAGATGCCGTCAACACGCGTTCCCTTCAACATCACATCTGCCTCAATCTCAATTCCGCGCAACGACGAACCCGTGTCTGTAGTGAAATAAGGCGATCCCGTACCGGCTGAGAATATGCAGACATAACCTGCTTCCATTGCTTCGATAGCCTTCCATTTTGTATAGAACTCTCCGATAGGTTCCATGCGAATGGCCGTTAACACCTTGTTTTTTACACCATTCGCACCGAGAGCAGAGCTCAAAGCGAGCGAATTGATCACCGTGGCACACATTCCCATCTGGTCGCCCTTCACACGGTCGAAGCCTTTAGACGCGCCACTGAGACCGCGGAAAATGTTTCCACCGCCAATAACGATACCAATCTGCACACCCATCTCGTGCACTTCCTTTATCTGTCTTGCATATTCGTCGAGTCTCACAGGATCGATTCCGAAATGCTGATCACCCATCAGGCTCTCGCCACTGAGCTTCAATAGAATTCTCTTGTACTTTGCCATATATTATTCAAATAATGTAATTCACTTCCTTGAAAGCATATTTGCGTTCGCGTCCGGCCTCATCGCGCAACACCAGACGACCGTCGTGATCCACTCTCACTACCGAAGCCATGAACTGTCCGTCACCGTCCGAATAGGCGTGCATGCCGGTGCGGCGGTAGAGAACGTCATGATAAAGCGCCGCCACACGGTCGTATTCGCCGGCAAGCACCATAGAGTAATAACCTTCGAACGCCTCCAACACCTTGTCGAACACCATGTCTATATCAGTGTCGCGGCCCGTTATCTGGCGCAGCGACACAGGATTCGGCGCGTCACTGCGGAACTCCTGCTGATTAATATTGACACCCGTGCCGAATATGCAGTCCTTCACGAACTTACCGCTGATGGATGTCTCGATGAGCGTACCGCTTATTTTACGGTCGTGCCAATAGACATCGTTGGGCCATTTCAGCGACAATCCGTCAGTCAGAGGATCGAGAGCAGCTTTCACAGCCAGCGCCTCAGCCATGGACAAGACGAACTGACGCGCCACTGGCACGCCCTCTGGACGCACCATAAGAGAGAAAAGCAGGTTCTTCCCGTCCTCACTCTCCCACCGGTTGCTGCCCATGCCGCGCCCGGCGGTCTGGTGACAAGCCGTCACAACCACGACATCTGCATCGGGCAAATGCTCCAGATGGCGCAGATATGTGTTGGTGGAGTCCACCTCGTCAAGTCTTATCTTGTATGTAGTCATGCCGTTCAGATTATCAGCAGCGGATTGAACGCGTCCTCTATGTGCTCTATTCTCGGTTCACACCCTTTCGTGCCTACCACCGTGATGATGTCGAAACGCAGCTCCTCGTCCACCTCGTGCATCTTCACATAATTGTCGGCAGCCACACACAGATTTCTTATCTTCACTGCATCCACGGCATCCTCAGGTGCCGCGGCACTGTCGGGCAGGCGCGTCTTCACCTCGACAAAGACCACCGTCAGGGCGTCCGGCGTAAGGGCTATTATGTCTATGTCGCGCCGGCCCGACTTCCAGTCGCGCTCGCGTATGACGTATCCCTGCTGCCTCAGATACTCGGCCGCAACGTCTTCGCCCCACCGGCCCATCTCGTTGTGTCTTGCCATGTGCTGCTGTTTACTAATCACAAAAATACTGCAAAAAGGATGAAGCGCAAAATTATTAGCCACTTATTTTCGCTCATATCACCATGTGGCGTGGCCGCCTCTTACGAGTGACAAACCGCAACAGCTGCTTTTAGCCTGTAGTAAGAAACGGACACGCACCACATACCTAAACGCTAAAACCCTAATAATAATGATCCGGCACGTGCAGGAAAACCATGCCGGACCGTGAATCATCCTGAAACAATCCTCTACCAACTGAAATCTTCCTGCATGCTGTCGGCAACACATAGTCTGCCTTAAGTTTCTTATATATCGGATACCTGACCATCCGGATTGTCCCAAGAAAAAAAACGAAACACGAAAAGTCACGCCGGACCCGGCAGACCTTCAACAGTCCGTTTACATATACTCCGGAATAAAAGTTTCCCAACTGATAAATTCCTTCACCGTATATCATATTTATATTCAAACACTTATAATACCAAGATATTTATTACCATTGCCGAATCACCGTCTGCAAGGAATATTCTCAGTCTGTCTGCACAGACCACCATCCTGTTTCAAGCCAATCACCGTAAGATATTCATGCAATGGATAAAATTCACGATCATACCACATTAACAGAATAATAACTTTAAATTCACATACAGGGCTTCCAAATCTTATATCACAACCTGAAGTCTCACCATCCGAACGATATTTCAATTCTTTTTCCGAGTGAAACAGCCCCGCAATCATCCAGCGAACGCACATCAAATGATACGATAAATCCGGTAAAAACCGTCGCCGTCAACAGTATAACATATAACATCACGACACCACCTTGTCATAAACCACCCTGATACTCTGACTGCCACGGCCCGTGACTTATCATCGAATAACGGATGAAACCGCCTGAAAGAGTCCTCTGCCAAAACTTTTGCCGAATGTCTGAAAGTGCGTACTACAATCATGGCCATCGGATTATTATGTTCTGCAAGTTAGGAAATAAAACATTACGTGTCAAGCATATAAGGTTAATTATACTTAATTAACGGGAATAAAAATACCGTGTCCGCACACAAAGAGCTGCATACTACGCCACGATGCAGACTTATGCCTTATGTAAAATACGACAACTAAAAATATCGTATTGTTAAATCTTTCGTCGTCATACGTGCGATATTTCTGAACAAAAGGCTCTGACTCTGGAAAAACGGGAAATAAATGGGTGGCAGATAATTCACTGGCTGTCACTTCGTTACATCTATAAGCCAATATGCATACCGATTGTCTGTCCTGCGAAATGGGCTTTATCAGTGTGCGATAAAGCCCGTTTCATGCCATAATACGGTGCATTTCGACACTCGATAAAGAACATTCCGCAGCACAATAAAGCCCGTTTTACAAACCGATACAGAAAATACCGCGGTAAGAAATTCCCAAAAGCAATTTATGAAAACGAAAAAACGGAACTGCGACACACAGAATGTGAGTAAATAACAACAAAAACATCTGTCAGGCGTTAACTTAAAATTTAACATTCACAATCTTCCCAATGGCACATCCCGAAGCATAGTCAACCACCGCGTAAAAGCACCGCTATCTCGGTATATCATAACTTCAGACTATACACATAGCAGGTATTATCCCGCAACATCCCCACCCCTCACGCGCAGTCCGGACCCAAAGGGCAACCGTTGCGTTCCTTATCCCACCCGTACACACCACGCATCCCCATCATGCGCAGCCTTCAGCAAGGCGTCATGCCACCCTGTTTTACAATCCACTATTTGCGTATATTGCACAAAATGTATAACTTTGCAACTATCATACACCTGCTCCGAAGCATACCGGCGCACAGGAATTGACAGACGTCACGCGACATTCACACCCCTGAAACAATCTTACATAAAGAACAATACAATCCTACATAAGATGAACATCACGAACGCAATTAAACGAATGGTGCCTTACAGACTGGTGCTCATGCGACGCGAACTGCTCCCGCTCATAGCAAAGTGGACACGCAAGAACATGAAGCGCAAGGACTTCATACCAATACTGCACTTCCATCTGGTTGACCACTGCAACCTGAACTGCCGCGGATGCGACAATTTCTCGCCGCTCGCGCCGGAGACATATACCGAGATTGAGGTGTTCGAGGCCGACTGCCGACGCATGGCTGAGCTCATGGGCACACGCAACCGAATAAGAGAAATACAACTGCTCGGCGGCGAACCGCTGCTCCATCCGCAGGTGAAGGAGTTTCTGAACATCGCGCGCCGCTATTTTCCACAGACTCCGATAAACCTCGTCAGCAACGGTCTGCTGCTGCCAAAACAGGGTGAGGACTTCTGGGAATGTTGCCGCCTCAACAATGTGCACATCATCGTTACAAAATATCCCGTAAAGTTCGACTACCAGAGCATGGCCGAACACGTGAAGGCTCATGGCGTGCGCTTCTCCTACTACGGCAACACCGAGGTGGTGGAAAAGACCATGGTGTGTGTTCCGCTCGACGTAAAAGGACGTCAGGACGCCACCGACAGCTTCCTGCGCTGCGCACGTGCCAACCGCTGCATCGCGCTCGACCACGGCCGGCTCTACACCTGCTCGCTCATTCCCTACGTGAAATACTTCAACCAAAGATTCTGTACGAAGCTCGAAGTAACACCGGACGACTACATCGACATCCACAAGATAGACAGTTTCGACAACATTCTCGACTTCATATGCCGCCCCATACCGTTCTGCCGCCACTGCAATCTTAAAGGAACGGTGGGCAACATCAAGTTCGGAATATCACGGCGCGAACGTGCCGAATGGACCGGAACGGAAGACAAATAGACGACAGCCAAAGATTGAACAAAACATAAACCCGACATGAAATGTTCTTTTTCATGTCGGGTTTTCATATTATTGTAATATACAGAAAAGTCCTGTCAGCGGCCGTCCGCGCATATATCTCTCGTCCGGACAGCTCGTCACCTCGCCGGTTCGGCGTATGCCCGGCAGAGCTTCATGCCATCGCGGTCGATGCATAGCAGCACTATGCGTGCCTTGGCTGTTTGCCATAAGGCCAGCGGAGTGGCACCCTCGTGATGATAGGCGAACTGTCCGGCGTATGCATCCTGCAATTCCGGAGAGCCGCGGTCGATTATAGGAGCACCGCAAAGCTGCGTGAGATAAGCATAAAAGGCATTAACCGATGTATCATAAAACACATTGTCGTCATGTCCGTTGTTCCACATAATGAGCTCCGCACCCGGCACTCCGACGTTCTTCCTCGGATTGACGGAAAGCTGGAAATCACTGTCGAGCACGTTTTCATAACCCGTGTTGCCCTCGTTGCCAGTCATATCATTCCAGTTCCAGCACAGGAAATCCTTATTGTCCGTCACTTTCAGAGCCACAGACTCGGTGCGGAATATCTCGCGGTCGCCCTTATAGCCCACGACATACGTGGTATAGCTGCCCGGCAGATAGAAACAATGGCTCCACTGCATGGTCATGCGTACGTTGTCCATGAGTTTGAACGAGCGGCCGGTCTCCTCCACTTTCCACACTATTGAGTCGTAACTCTCGCGCACGTCGGCCATACTCACGCTGCCGTCGCCGCCTGACTTGGCAAACGTCACGCCGAAGTTCATCTGTCCGAAGATGTTTTCCGACGTCCGGTCTGCCGTATAAGCAATCTTCACCAGTCCGCTATCCGCCGTGCCGTCACCGCCGTCATCATTACTGTCGTCGCTGTCGCTGCATGCCGAAAACAGCACAGGCAGCATAATTACTCCGGCACAAGCGGCCGTCTTTAATATATCATTCAACCATTTCATAACCACTGTATTTATTGAATTCTGCTTCTTTGCTAAATTCAAGATAAAGTTTTTCCGCAGTCTTGTCATAATGGAAACGATAATAGATGACTATGTTCACACTGTCGTCATTGCGTATATACATCTGGCCGCTGTCCGGGAACAACTCCATGACACACGCCACGGTCATAGTGCACGGCCCTGACCCTATGCACTCATCGCTGTTATAAGTGCAATAGAAGTAACTGCCGTATTCCTTCTTTATTATTTCAAGTTCGGAATAATCCTCCGAATCCTGTCCTATCGGACCATTCTCGGTATATACCGAACGCCAGTTTCCGTAAACGGGAACATCGCGTACGAACGTTCCCTCACCCTCGACAATCATCCGGTCACCATCCAAGTCGAACTCCAAAGTACGTGTATCTCCGTCATAATCGAGCACGACGCCCTGCGGAATGCGGAACCACCAAATATCGCGCTTCACCTGATTGCCGCCATCATCAAACCCGTAAATCTTGCATGTGCCTATATCCCTGAAGTCGAAGCTGAAATATCCGTCTTTGAAATTCTCCGCATACCAGCGGCCGACGGCGGGAAACGATGTGGTGTAAACAAGTTTGCTCTCCTGGAAGCTGAGCTTGGCACCGCCAACATAATAGAAATCGCCATTTATGCGGCGTCCGTTATCGAAGCTGACATAGAGTTTTCGTTCCGAAGTGTACCAAGTCAGCTTACCGTCGTCGTAGGTGCCTTTGCCGTCAGCCTCAAACACAATAGTGCCCGGAGCCGACTGGTCGCCGCCGTTATCCTAAATATGCCACGTACCGACAAGGGAGTGATCGTATCTCAGCACAGGATTGTCACCTTCGCCACTGCCGTCATCCGACGACGAACAGCCGCACAAAAGCACAGCCGGCAGAAGAAAAACAAGAATTCTCATGAGTAAGTCTCCCGGCAGCAATACGCCGGAAAACAAGGAGTTTGACTCTTTTGTTTTCATATTATCAGGTTTGAGTTATTCATTTTCATATACTCTGTCCATCCGCAGGCAACAGCACGATAAGACATGATGCAGGCACAGATAGAACAACATATTTCCTACACATCTTCATCGTATCATGAAGATAGCCCACAGACAGACTGCGCAAAGGTAAACAAAATATCACGGAAAAGCTGTTTTAAACATAAATTAACTCAAAGGAGAGGACAATTATACCACTTTGATGTTTATAACCATAAGACATGAAAATATAACAGTGACAATGTTGTTGCGGCAGGCATCGGCATCAAAAGCAGGAATCGAGGTGAGGAACAAATGGCTCAGTGAAAATTTAATGCGAATTGATTTCAATAAAAGAGTGCAGTTTCAATACAGAATAATCATTGTTTTCTTATGCTGAGAAGAAACAATATTGACCACTTTCAAATTGTAACCGGATTTTGATATTTCGGTCCGAGTTTCCTGATATACCCCGAAAAATAAGCGCGTATTTGCGGACAAACTCTTCCTCGGGCGCAAATACGCAAAAAATAAGAGGTTTATATAAGATATTGAATATCAATAACTTATATTTAAAGGGTATTTTATCGCTTTGCAATATGCACCATTTTAGCATGTGAAATGGCCCATTTCAGATGGCAAAATGCACCATATCACACTCTAATATGGGCTTTTTCGGAACGCGAAATGGGCAATATCAGAAAACAGAATGTATCTTTTCAGACTATGTTATAGGGTATATCAAAGTATGGTTCGGACTGAAACAGGCTTTATTCCATCGGTTTTAACATTCCTTTACATCTCTTTTGCGAAAATATTTTGTCAAAATAAAGTCAAGAAAAACTGTAAGCAGGTTCTCTAATTTTTCTTTAAGAACGCATATTTCATGCGTGAGAAAAAGCGGAGGAAGATTTCATCGGCTGAGCCGTACAAATGGCATGAGAAGACAGTCATGGTTAAATATTTTCAGCGAAAACGTCCGTACAGCGGATTTTTTGTAGTAACTTAGCAGACAGAAACAAAATCCGCAGCAATGGAAAACGACAACCAGCAGACCAAAGACGAGAAATTCATGCGCATGGCATTGGCCGAAGCACACGAAGCCGGAGCGGCCGGGGAGATACCGATCGGCGCGGTGGTGGTGTGCCGGGACAAGATAATAGCACGTGCGCACAACCTCACCGAGACCCTGCACGACGTGACGGCACACGCCGAGATGCAGGCAATAACGGCAGCTGCCGACTCGCTCGGCGGCAAATATCTGAAGGGATGCACGCTGTATGTCACGGTTGAGCCGTGCGTCATGTGCGCCGGTGCGCTGGGATGGTCGCAGATTGAGCGCGTGGTTTACGGCGCTGCCGACGAGAAGCGCGGCTTTTCACGCTTCGCCCCAGGAGCGTTGCATCCCAAGACAACGGTCGTAAGCGGAGTGCTCGAAGAGGAATGTCGGCAGCTGATGCAGGATTTCTTCAAAAATAAAAGATAACAATCATGCGTCATAACATGCAATAATAATCCGCAACAAAAGGCGGAAAACAATAAATCAACTTCTGTCAGAACGCAACAAGTTCAGACAAATGATAATAATACCAGGCATCGGCCATGGCTTTTGTAACTGCGGGGAAATCCTTCTCATATCTTTTCACCAACATTTCAAGCGACAGTTTATCATGTCGGGAACGCTCATTTTCAAACTCGGGGATATAATTATTGGTCCAATAAAAACGCCATACATTAAACATCTCTGCCCTATCAAGAGTTGATAATTCCCTGAAAAGAGAATCCGCATTGTTTTTTTCAAGTAGTAAAGATATAAGATTGCTAAAAGCACTTCCTATAATATAAGAAGGTTCCTCGGCTTCCACATTCTCAAAACCTGTCAATATTCCGACGAACTTATGCATAAATACGTCCGACGGGATATAAAGGTCACCCAATGCGTAAGGCACCCTTTCCAATCCCCAATACTCAATATCACTTTCCGGACAGAACAATGAGGTGAACAACAAAGAAAAACTCTTTTCATAACAAAACATTGTCAGATCATATCCCGGCGTGTCGTCATAGCGGAATATACGTTCAAAATCCTTCCAACGAGAAGGGAACGCATTGAAAAAATCCCACTGTCCGCTCTCTGAAGAATTACTTTTCAGATTCTCATAAGCCTTTTTAAGGCGTGCCGTATCCAATGGCCAAAACTGTCTTGAGACAGTCTGTTGCGCATTATAAACATCTTTTCCGTTATCATTAACATATATAATCTTAGGCTGATAAATATCGGCCGGACCTATATTATATACATCGACGCGTTTATGAACATTCAGAGAATCATCATAAAAATACACATGATCCATTACAACAGCTTTCATTTTATCATCCTGTTTTTCAAGCATAACGGTATCACGTACCCACACATAGAAATTCTGTTTTTGATAATCGTATGTATAAAACACCACTTTCGAACGGTGATCTGCGCTACACTGACCTATAAGCCTTTGGTCTTTAAGGCGTCCTGATTCATCATACAGTGTGAGAATATACTGCTTGACACCTGTGCCGAACCTTACAGGATAATCATTACAACTCCTGACCACAACAGTACCGATAACATCCTGGTGTTTAAATTTCACCCCGTAACGATAGTCATAATTATAAACATCCTTCTCATAAGGTCGAGTAAGATTCGTAAAGAAGAACTTATCAAGATATTTGTGCTCTATAAATTCTCCAAAATTATCAATATTTCTGCTCTTAATGAATACTTCGCTATAATTGTCCGGTCCCTTATATAGAAGAGGAGTATTAATATCATGAAACCCTGAAAGATATGCAGAAAAGCCGATGGTGTCAGAATATCTACATGCAGAATTCATCTCTACATCAATGACACGACCTGAAATATCCATCAAGAAAATGATGGATAAAACAACAAGAAGCAACATCTTTCGACAATGAGAACCTAATATAACCATACTCATCTGTATTGTATAGAAACCGAAAATTTTACATCCCTGCATAAAAATAATAAATTATGCACAACGGAATTATTGCATTTACTTTATTTTTACAAACATTCTATATTGTTTACATAAACAGACATCATACACAAATACATGTAAAGATAGCATGACAGGCAGACAACCGTCAGTGCAAAAGAAAAAAGCATTACAATAAACAAAATGCTTTGGATATACATTAAAAACGAAAGAATTTCATAAATAACGGCCGTACAGATAAATTTTTGTAGTAACTTAGCAGACGGAAACAGACAATTCACGTCTGTTTACAGCAAAACAACAAACCTTATTATATAAAAGCATGAACAAGAACTACAAACCATTCCTGTCCGCACTTCTATTGACGTTGGCCTCGACAGCGTCGCTCGGTCAGGCACTGCCCGTAGGTGGCGCAGCGGAAAACACACCTTCGCACTCGGAATACTTCTCGTGGATAAACAATACGAACGAAGGACCGACGGAGAGACAGACTCAGATAAACCTCGATTTCTTCAAATGGCTGCACGACACATACGGCATGCAGCTCGACATATATGCTTTCGACGCCGGCGCTCTCGACGGTGCGAAACGCTATGGCAGCACGCGATCGGAACGTTTCAAGCAACAGTTTCCCAACGGTCTGGACGCCATCTGTCGCAAGGCGTCGTCGATAGGCACTCAGTTCGGAGTGTGGTGCGGTCCTGACGGATTCGGTGACACACCGGAAGAAGCTGCCGAACGCATGGACATCATGACCGAACTGGTGAAGAAATACAAGTTCAAGCTATTCAAGATGGACGCCGTGTGCGGACAGCTGCGGCCGGAGAAATACGGCTATTTCGAACAGATGATGAAGGAAATAAGGAAGGAGGATCCGGGATTCATCCTGTTGAACCACCGCCTGAACCTCGGTCCGGCAGACAAATATTCAACGACCTATCTGATGGGTGGCGAGGAAACCTACATCGACGTGTTCATGACCAACGAGGTGACTGCGCCCCATCACCGTGCGCGGGCATTGAGCCGGAAAGCGCCGGACGACATGACGCGACTGACGGAAGACCACGGCGTGTGTCTGTCGTCATGCCTTGACTATTGGGAGGACGACCTCATTCTGCAGGCGTTCAACCGTGAACTGATACTGGCGCCGCAGATCTACGCCAACCCATGGCTGCTGAGGGACGACGAGTTTCCTTATCTTGCATACATATACAACCTGCACCGCGACTACCGCGACATTCTGACGAGCGGCATAAAACTGCCTGCCGAACGCTACGGCGACGGTGCGATATCGAGAGGCGACGGCCGGACGCAGTTCATCACGCTGCGCAACCTGTCGTGGGAAAAGAAGACCTACCGCATCAGACTCGACTCGGAGACCGGACTGAAGGATAACGGCAGTAAGGTGAAGGCGCGGCTTTATCATCCTTACATATACGACCTTGGCAGCCATGACTACGGCACAGAGCTGGAGGTTGAGGTGATGCCGTTCCGCGTGGCACTGGTGAAGATAACGACAGACGAGGAGAAGGATAAGGTGGCACTAAGCGGAATACCATATCACATCATAAACGACCGCGCAGGCAATACAGCAGAAGTGAAGCTGCTCGGTAAACCGGGAGAGAAATACAAGGTGAGAATGGAGCGCGGAGGCGAGCTGTTCAGCTCGGCCGACATCGACGGGCAGCAGGTGCGCAAGCTGCTAAACGGCAAACAGGTGACGCTGACTTTCGACGGACAGAAGCTCAAGCTGTCACCCTACCGCAAGCTGGCCGACATGCAGGGATGTGACGTGCCGGCCGATGCCGAGGCTCTATACTACGCCACATGCTTCGCCGCCGACAACAACGCGCTCGAAGTACGCTCGCTGAAACGCTCGGGCAAGACGGCCATTCCGCAGGTGAAGGCGGCACGCGATGCCTTCTTCGGTCAGGAACTGTTCGGAGCACGCGAGATATGGGACCGCAATCTGTTCGACGGTGATCCGAAAACCGGATTCTCGATAGCCATGCGCTGGGGCGACATACGTCCGTTCGGCGAATCAGGATTCTGCCTCGACATGGGCGAGAAACAGCAGTTGGACAAACTTGTCATCGAGTCGTTCGACGAGTATTCCATCACTCCTCTGAAATCGCTCGAGGGCGTGGAGGCTTACGTATCGGCCGACCTGAAAAGCTGGAAACCAATCACTTTCATGGCAGGACCCAAGATGGAGATAGACCTTAAAGACGCAGGTGAAGTGAGGTTCGTGCGTTTCTCTCCGTGCCCAATACGCCTGTCGGAGGTTAGCGGATACAAGGACGGAAAGAAAGTGGACAACAGTCGTTGGCGCGCATCAAACCTGTTCCGCCCCTACGGAAGCGCGACGTGTCTGGCACAAAAGGCATGGAAGAGCGAGATAACACTCGACGAGATACCTGACGGTGCCTATCTGTGCGTGGCTGTGAACGGATATCACGGATATGAAGGCGCATGGGCAGGTCTGAAGATAGACGGCGAGTATGTGGGATGTCCCGACCGTGCACCGTCGTTCACGTCGAACACGTGGGAATATAAGAGTGCCGGCAGCGACAAGAACTATACATACTATCTGCCGCTGACCAAGGATATGGCGGGCAAAAAGATTGAGGCATACGTGCTTGCGCTTAACCGCAACATGGACTACAGCAACAGTGACCGACCTGACGACGGCGACCGCAAAGGCACGATAACCGGACAAAGGATAAGCCCGGAGATATGGCTGAGCGCATATCCGATGCCGCTGAAAGAAAAGACTCTGAAAATGGAAATGAAACAGAAGTAAATATCAGCGGCACAAAGGAAAGCAATCAACAACAAATACATACATAAAACCGCACCCGAAATCCATAGACAGTCATACACTCACACGCCGTCAGGCGGACAGAACGACAGATGTATGACCGTTACGAGATGACGGATGCGGTTTTATGTTTTTCTTTCCCCACAACGCTTTACGTCAGACCATCAAGCACCGACAAAATCAACTGATACACCTTTTTATAATAATACATATCGTTATACAATAAAAAATATTACAATATTTAACCTATGACACATCTTTTTTGCTTATTTTTGCACGCAGATTGTATTTTACACATTTTATAAATAAATAACTTTACGACTTATGTTAAGTGAAAAGCGCAGCAGCATGCTGCACGGTGTGCTGCTTATCACGTTGTTCTCATGCGCCGCATTCTACATTGGCGACATGGGATTTGTAAAAAGCCTGTCTTTCAGTCCGATGATTGTCGGCATCATTCTCGGTATGCTCTATGCCAACAGTCTCCGCAACAACCTGCCAGAGGCATGGGTACCGGGTATCCAGTTCTGCTCTAAGAGGATACTGCGCATAGGTATCATTCTCTATGGTTTCAGACTGACGTTCCAGAATGTTGTTGAGGTGGGAATCCCGGCAATATGCATAGACGCGATAATCGTGACCGTGACAATATGTGGCGGTGTTTTGATTGGCCGTCTGATGAAGATGGACCGCGGCATAGCATTGCTGACTTCAGTGGGCAGCGGCATCTGTGGAGCGGCAGCCATACTGGGAACCGAGTCGGCAATAAAGGTTAAACCATATAAGACAGCTGTGGCTGTATCGACGGTTGTTATATTCGGAACGATAGCAATGTTCCTTTATCCTATATTGTATCGCAACGGTATCGTTGATCTCACACCACAGGAAATGGGAATTTTCACTGGCAGTACGGTTCATGAAGTGGCACACGTAGTAGGTGCGGGAAACGCAATGGGTAAGGAAGTTTCAGACCCTGCGATAATCGTGAAGATGATACGCGTGATGATGCTCGTACCGGTACTGCTGATAATAAGCTACAGCGTCATGAGAGCAGCCGTGAAGAGTGGCGACGCAAGCGGACGCGGAAAGATATCCATGCCGTGGTTTGCCATTCTGTTCCTCGTAGTGATTGGTTTCAATTCGCTCAATCTTCTGCCGGCAGGACTGGTTGATTTCATCAACACATTCGACACATTCCTTCTGACAATGGCCATGACAGCACTCGGTGCAGAGACAAGCATCGACAAGTTCCGCAAGGCAGGAGCAAAGCCGTTCATCCTGGCTTTCATACTGTTCATATGGCTCATGGTAGGCGGATATGCACTGGCTAAATACGTAGCACCGCTCATCGGATAACACAGACGACGCAAGTCTGACAGAAAATAGGAATACGGTGATTTGTCCGCCATTCATATAACTTTTATCAATAGCGGATTTCACCTGACGCAAAATGGCCCGTTCGGATTTACGAAACGGGCCATTTTAGTATCAGATATAAACCATTTCAATATTTAATATGGACCATATCATGACTAAATATAGGCTATTTAAGCGTTCGATATGGACCGTTTCGGAATATAATATAGACATTTTCAGAGTTTTTTACAGGTCATTTCGGAACTGAATACGGGCTTTTTCAGAACGCAATACAGGTCTTATCATCTTTCAATATTATGATTAAAGACAATGCGAAATAAAAAGAACAGGTCAGGACTGCGGCAAACTCAGGGAGCAAAGAGTAAACATACAGGCCACGAAAAGAACGTTACTCCGGCACAAAATACAGCTTGCGGCAAACAATCAGAATGACAATCACCGACAACATCGGACACTGAGGCGTATGAAAACAAGCGACCATGGACCCGGCAAATGGCTAATGAGCAAACACAATCATGGTCACGGACAATGAAAGAGATAAAAAACAAAGGCAAGCTCCGTATGGAGCTTGCCTTTGTTCGTATAATTAATATAAGGTGTTACTTCACGAGTATAACGAGATATTTGCTGGTTGACCAGAATATCTGCGGATTTGTGATGCGGAGCACATACTGCTTATTGGCGTCTTTCTGCAGAGTGTAGCTGTCTGACGGATGCATCGTGAGAATCTTGGCATACTTAGAATAGAGCTTGATCTCTTTCTCCACGCGGATGTCAATCTTTGTGAAATAGCTCTTGTTGAAGTTTGACTCGAGCACGCGGCTACCGTCGATGATACGCTGTTCCTTGAGTTCCTTCTTCGTACCGAACACAAACCATGCCGTATTGAGCTGTTTGTCCTGAGCCTGTATGGTGGCACTCTTCTGCGAACTCTCAGTCTTCAGGTCTGACACATTGCTGTTAAGGCTGCTTATTGTCTGGTCGAGCTCGCTTATATGAATGTTCTTTGCGTCAAGCTCTGCACGGAGCTGCTGCAGCTGGTTGTCCTTTTCCTCGAGCTCAGCCACGAGATTGTCAATGGTCTTTTTCAGATTGTCGCTCTTCACACTGCTCTCACGCAACTGACGACGGAGCTTGTCTATAAGCGCACGGTTCTCTTTCATCGTGCTCGAAATGAACTGCACATTCTCCACAAGCTGCTGTCTCCGGCTTGCTCCCTCACCGTCTTTCATCAGACTCACACGGTTTTCAGCTTCGTTAATCTCCCTGAACCCGGCTTCAATCTGATTGAATGTTTCCATTATATCATTTATCTCATTATCCTTCTGAGCAATGATTTTCTGTAACGAGTCATTCTGGCTGAAACCTGCAACATCGGCTGCCTTGTGGTCGTCTTTACAACCCATGAAGGCAATAATAGTCAAGCCTAGTGCTAAAAATAATAACTTTTTCATATCAGTCTGGTTTTATTATAAGTTTTGTTTACTGTTTATTATTATGACCTGCCAGCACAATAACTATCTCACCGCGCGGAGCATTGGCCTCAAAGTGCTCCTTCACTTCCGCAAGAGTGCCTCTGACATATTCCTCGTGCACCTTTGATATCTCACGGCAGACGCACACCTCACGGTCGGGGCCGAACACTTCGGCAAACTGCCCCAATGTTTTCAACAGCCTGTAAGGCGACTCGTAGAATATCATTGTACGCGTCTCGTCTTTCAGCGAGTTGATCATTGTCTGACGGCCTTTCTTCTGTGGCAGGAAACCTTCAAAGCAAAATCTGTCACAAGGCATTCCCGACGCCACGACAGCCGGGATACATGCCGTCGCTCCGGGCAGACACTGAACCGTTATACCTGCCTTTACGGCCTCGCGTGCCAAAAAGAATCCCGGATCACTTATACCCGGAGTACCGGCATCGCTCACAAGAGCTACATTCTGCCCGCCCTTCAGACGTTCGATGACAGACGCTGTTGTGCCGTGCTCGTTGAACTTATGATGCGACAGCAAACGGTTCTGTATGTCGAAATGTTTGAGAAGAATGCCTGATGTGCGGGTGTCTTCTGCCAGCACCACATCGGCCTCTTTCAACACGCGGATGGCGCGCAGCGTCATATCTTCCATATTGCCCACCGGCGTAGGCACGATATACAGTGTTCCCATATTGTGGACAAATATAAGTAAATATTCCTCACGAACAAAAAAAGCCGCTATTTCTTTGCAATTTTTAAAACGTCTTTGTACTTTTGCAAGCATCATGACAGAATATTTATCAGGCGAGGCACATCGCCCAGGCAGAATAGAAGTGATATGCGGTTCGATGTTTTCAGGCAAGACAGAGGAACTGATAAGACGTCTCAAACGTGCAAAATTCGCACGTCAGAAAGTGGAGATATTCAAGCCGGCAATAGACACGCGCTATTCAGACGTCGATGTGGTGAGCCACGACAATACATCAATACAATCGACACCTATCGATTCTTCATCGAGCATACTGCTGCTGGCATCAGACATTGATGTGGTGGGAATAGACGAGGCGCAGTTTCTTGACGAAGGACTGGTGGACGTATGCAACGAGCTTGCCAACCGTGGCACACGCGTGATAATAGCCGGACTGGACATGGACTTCAAAGGAATACCTTTCGGTCCGATGCCTGCACTGTGCGCGATAGCCGACGACGTGACAAAGGTTCACGCCATATGTGTGAAATGCGGAAACCTTGCTTACATAAGTCACAGAATAGTTGACGGAGAGAAAAGGGTGATGCTCGGCGAGGAAAGCGAATATGAGCCGCTCTGCCGCGAATGTTATAAAAAGGTGACTCAAGGCAAAGGAGCGGGACAAGCCGATAAAAAATAAGGACATATTCATTCAGGATAAGCCATGACATGAGCTTTTTCGTGTCAGTTCCAAGTACAACATTACAAATCACAATAGTAAAAATATGCTGGAAGAGAAAATCACTTTCGATAAGTTTGTAAGAGGAATGCTTATCACAATCATGGTGATCGCCGTGCTCTATATAGTCAACTACCTGAGCGGAGCGTTGTTGCCGTTCATCGTTGCATGGCTGTTCGCTTATCTGCTCTATCCCATGGTGAGATTCATCCAGTACAAGATGAAAGTCAAAGTCAGGGCCCTTGCCATAATAATCGCGCTTCTTCTTGTAATAGCTGTTATCGGAACAATGATATATTTCATCATTCCGCCGATGATAGAACAGTTCCAGAAACTTTACGACGTGTTAATGAGATGGCTCCAACAGACCACGCACACCAACGATCTGTCGGTAATCGCGAAGAGATGGGTCATAGACAACCAACACGAAATAGAACGTTTCTTCAAGAGCAAAGACTTCAGCGACATGCTGAAAAGCGGTATGCCGAAAGTGTTTTCAGTGCTCGGACAGACGGCCAGCGTGATAATAAGCATCGTGGCATCGTGTATCACGCTGCTCTATATGTTCTTCATCCTGCTCGACTATGAGTATCTCACGACTAACTGGATAAAGATATTCCCCAAGAAGAACCGCCCGTTCTGGCAGGAACTCATGAAAGACGTGGAACGCGAACTGAACAACTACATACGCGGACAGAGCTCTGTGGCATTGTGCATGGGCATAATGTTCTGCATCGGATTCAGCATAATGGACTTCCCCATGGCCATAGGTCTGGGCATTCTTATAGGAATAATGGACCTCGTGCCCTATCTCCACACATTCGCACTCATACCTACCGCATTCCTTGCCATGCTGAAGGCAGCCGACACGGGACAGAACTTCTGGTATGTTTTCGGTCTGGCAGTGGGTCTGTTCATTCTTGTGCAGATAATCACCGAGACCATTGTCATTCCGAAGATAATGGGAAAGGCAATGGGACTTAACCCTGCCATACTGCTGCTCTCGCTGTCTGTGTGGGGTGCTCTGTTAGGATTCATCGGACTCATAATAGCCCTTCCACTCACCACTTTAATCATAGCATATTGGCAACGGTACGTGACAAAAGAGCACGAAATCAATAAAATTGAAGAAAAAAATACGAAATAATTTGCGTGTTTCAAAAAAAAACAATACCTTTGCACACGCTTTTGAGATACAACATATCGCAAAGCAAACAAGGGAGATCCGTTAGCTCAGCTGGTAGAGCACAACACTTTTAATGTTGGGGTCTTGGGTTCGAGCCCCAAACGGATCACTCAAGCAAAGAGCAAAGTAAAGAAAACCGCTGATAATGATTAATTATCAGCGGTTTTCTTTTTATACATACTGCAAAATTGAAACAGAATATGGCATCTGAAATGATGTGAAACAGGTGGACTTGGCTTTCACCTAAGATTCGTCCACCTGATAAGATTGTATTTCGTTTATTTTATGTATTTTGTACAAAACCAATTCTTTACAATACATATACTTTTACACCAAATAAAAAATGAAGAATATTTCATTGATATTTGTAAATTCGTTCCAGCAGTTTATTGCCCAACAAGGGACGATAGTGTCCTGATTCATAATAGTTGTGGTAATCTTTCGTAAATTCGTTAATGCCGCTGAAATCATATACATTCTCCTTTCCGAAAATGCTTTGCAGGATTTTCCTATCATACGGATGTAGTTCTTTCTGGTCATAATCCGGACTGATAAGAACACGTATTGAGGTGTTATGACGGCGCAGGACTGCCATGATTTCATCCAGTACCTTCCGTTGCTTTTGATATATGGCGGGGTCATTTACGGTGATTGTGCCATCCCGTTCTGGAAACTCGTTTTTACGTTTTTTCCAATACGCCTCACCATCCTTCTCAATCATCTTCTCACGAGGATTGAATGCATCATTATTCCTCGAATCACGTATCCTTCCATAAGGATTCATTCGTTTCATTTTCAGTTCCACTTTCCCAGTCATACGGTATTTCAGATACGGGAACAAGAAATCGGGCGTTGCAAATCCCTGTATGAAAGCCAACTGAACCGTAAGCGGATTGCTCCCCGATATGGCAGACGGAAGAACATTGCTGTAACCCGTCAAGAGTTCAAAATGAGAGAGGGAAGCCCTGTCAAGAACAATCAGCACATTCTTAATTTCCGCACCTTCACGGTCAAGGGCACGAAGTTTGAGGCTTACCGCCTTTATGCTCTCCGCATTGCCGAAAAGACGGATGGCACGATCACCGGGAGCAAGATATTTTTCCCATTCCCCGCATCGGAATGCCATCGTGCAGGAATTGCCCAAGATAAATGAATTGAAATGCACGCTGTCATTATTATTCTTGTATATTTGCCAACCTACATGATGTTCGTTTAGTTTGACATCAGAATCATACACGTCATATTGGTGAAGCACCATGAACGGATCATCGTAAACGTACAGGGCAATCAAAGCCCAAAATGGTATTGTGAACAACGCCAACTTCCGGACAAGACGCAGGAAAGCCGGTCGTTCAGGGTTGTTTGCACCAAGATTGGTTTCCGCTATATTTTTCATCAGAATTGCAGATATATGAAGTCTTCCGTGCCGAACATTCCATATGCGAACACGGCAAACACAATTAAATAATACACTGTCCAGCGAACGAAGGCAGGCTGCTTTTCAAAACTAAGGTGCAAGTCGCCTTTGGACATAAAAAGTCATAGAGCAACATCAGCAACAAGGTGGAGCCTGCCACGATGCAGATGTGGTCGGACATACCGATATTTATTTCTTTCCAGCTCGCATGGGTCTGAAAAGAAATATTCCGCAGAAAATAGAATGCGTCTGAAACAGACTGCGCCATGAAAAACACCAGCGATACGGCAAAGATGATGTAGGTGCGGATGACTGAAAGCGTGGAGAACAGACGTTTACCGATACGCTTCCTTATCACGTTCCGTATTTTCTCAGTCCTTAGTTCCCATACAATCACAAGTCCCTGTATCAATCCATAGACGGCAAACGTCCATCCCGCGCCATGCCATACACCCAAAGCAATGAAGGTCACAATGAGGCTTGCAGCCACGCCCAATTGTCCCCAACGGCGTGTGAGCGACGACAGAGGAAGAAAGAGGTAATCACGTACCCAGGAGGAAAGGGAAATATGCCAGCGTCGCCAGAACTCAGCCGTGGTTTGGGCGGCAAAGGGATGCGCGAAGTTGGGCGACAGTTTCAATCCGAACAACATTCCTGTTCCAATCGCCATATCCGTGTAGCCGGAAAAATCGGCATAAAGCTCGATTGGATAGAGAAGGCAGGCCATAAACAGTTGCACGCCTGAGACGGTGTGCATCGAATCGAACACCCCGTCAATATATGGCGCTATATGGTCGGCAAGCAACAGTTTCTTCACCAAACCCACCAAAATCAGTCTCAAACCGTAAGTCATCATTGAATAAGATGCCGGAGAGAGTCTTCGTACTTGCGGAAGCAAATCGGCGGACCGCTCAATCGGACCGGACAGGAACTTCATGAACAGGAGCATATAGAGCAGGAAATCCATAATATTGCGTTCCGCCTTTTCTTCCTCCCAATAGACTTCCGTCAAGTAGCCGATGGCCTGGAATGTATAGAACGACATTCCCAATGGGAAAATAAAACCAGAGTCTCCAGTCAACCGGTTGGCATAACGGAAACCAATCCAGCAGAGGACAAGACAGGATATGCTGCTCCAGTAAATCAGACGGGAACCTCTCGATTTTTCACAAGCCCGCTCAACAAGTATCGCCGCACCGTATGTAAAAAGGCTTACCACCAGTGCCGTGACAAGAAATACGGGATTGAAGTATCCGATGAAAACTCCACTTGCCGCAAGCATAACAAGCTTCCGTCCTTTATCACCGACAAAATGGTATAATGTGAAACAGGACAGGAGCAGCAGGACAAATTCAAGGGAGATGAACGACATTGCTTTTTCCTCCTATCCTATTTGGTCTTATTCATAATGGCATGGCAAAGATCGCCCACATTTTTCAATTTCACTATCTCGCGAAACGAGAAACGCACACCGAACTTCTTCTCTATCTCGGTGAGCAGTATCATATTGGTCAGCGAATCCCATCCGTCCACATCGTGGGCAGTAGTGCTTTCGGTCAATGCGACGTCGTCTCTCTTCAATACTTGTCTGAATATTCCGTTCAGGATTTCCAATAATTCTGTTGTTTCCATATACTTGATTAATTTTTTATTTTTTGAGTGATGTACTTTAATAGTTGGTTCCGGTCAATCTTGTTACTGTTGTTCTGCGGGAAACAAGGTATGAAGTGAATGTGCCGGGGCACCATATAAGAAGGCAGACGACTCAGCATGTATCGTTCAAGTTTCTCAGTGTCTTCAGCATTCTTTTCTATGACAAGGTGCAGTTCACAATTTCCGTCGGGAGTATGAGACGGCAACACAAAAGCGTTGCATGTATGCCTGTAAAACGCCCGAACGTGATGTTCTATCTCACCCAGTTCTATTTTGAAGCCCTGTATCTTTACCTGTGTGTCCATGCGACCGCAATAAACAATATCTCCGTCAGCATCTGCCAGACAGAGGTCGCCGGTACGGTAATAGAGTTTTCCGGAGGAATCCCTCACAAAACACTCCGCAGTCTTTTCGGGAGCGCGCCAATATCCGCTCATCAACTGCGGTCCGGCAATCCACAATTCGCCTGTCTCTCCTGCCGGAAGTTGTTTGCCAGAAGTGGATGCAATCAGATAGTCCATGCCCTGAAAAGGTTTTCCTATTGCGGCCATGCCGTTATGGTGTTTGGCTCCTTCAGCCGGAATGACATACGATGTGCAGTAGATGGTAGCTTCGGTAGGTCCGTAAAGATTGATTACCGTAACATTGGGTATGCAAGGACGGAACTCATCAAGCAGATTCACGTCGGTGGCTTCGGCGGTGACAACGAGATAGCGCAGGTCCGGAAAACTGATTTCCCCAAAATAAGGACGCGACAACCGAAGTACAGAAGGGGCTACTGCCGCAAACGTAAGGCGATGGCGTTCCATGATATCCAGTACGTTCAGGTATTTCATTTCCTTCTGTGGAACAGCATAGACACACGCTCCAAGGGTGAGAGGATAAAGAAACGACACTACGGAGACATCGAATGTCAGTTCGAACATCTGTAGCATACGGTCGTTTTCGTCCAGCTCCCATCCTAAAGCACTATAAGCCCGGTAGAAAGCATTCAGGTTCTTACGGGATATCGGAACACCTTTTGGCTCGCCCGTACTTCCTGACGTGAAGATGATGTAAGCGGGCACGTCGGGATTGACCTCATACGGCACGACGCCAGACGACAAAGCAGGCCGGTGTGAGGAGAAAGACACACGCATGGCACTGATGTCTGCGGGAAGCATATTGCCATCCTCTCCACTTTAAAGCAACAGCCCGATACCTGATTGCCTGGCTATCCGACAGTTGCGCTCTGCAGGATAATCGGGATGCAACATGACATAGGTCTTCCCTGAAAACAGCACAGCCAGGATGGATGCGTAGGTTTCCACGCGGTTTTCGGCCGTGATGCCAATGATGTCTTCCTTGAGATTTCTCAGCGTTTCACAAATGCTTCCTGCCAATCCGAACAATTCCCGATAGGTATAGGCCCGGTCGTCGATGACCAGTGCCGGACGCAAGGCATGGCAAATTGATGCCCGGGCTATAACAGCCAGCATATCTTCATCATGTTTCTTCTTCATATTCTCTGTTTATGTTTTCTTGTTATGCTTTCGGTTCATACAGCATTGTTTTTCCTTTGGGGCACCGGCGTCAGTCCCAGGCAACCACAGGAAACGGGGAAAGGCAATGCCGATTTCCCGGTATTTCCGCTTTTTGTTGTTTTCATCTTTCTTTTCTGTATAACTCATTTGTTTTCTTTTGGAAATATGCGTTGATTATTCCCTTAGTCTCAACAGTCTTATATATCCGTTCCTTTATTTTCATGTCTATCTAACTTAAACCGACAAAAAAACCACTATCCTACGACTGTGAATATTAGTTAAATATAAGAATAAAACTTTGCGGACACCATTATGAACCTATTTTGGAGCTTTACTTATGCGATTGTATTAGCGAACCTGCCACACAAAGAAGCACCGCCGACACAAGCGCAAGTCGACGGAAATTCATAGGATGCGTGTTTCAGCCATGAACCACAGCTTAGCTCCCGAAACTGCATTGTTTTCTGATACAGAAATAAGACCAATATGGGCAACTTTCAAATTGTAACCGGATTTTGATTTTTCGGTCTCTTTTTACTGATATACCCCGAAAAATAAGCGCGTATTTGCGAACAGACTTTCCTTCGGGCGCAAATACGCGAAAAACAAGAGATTTATATAAAATATTGAATATCAATGATTTATGTTTGAAGGGCATTTTGTCGTTTTGCGAAAAGCACCATTTCGTCATGCGAAATGGCCTATTTCAGAGGCCGAAAAGCACCATATCGCACCCTGAAATGGGCTTGATCGGAACGCGAAATGGGCATTATCAGAAAGCAGAATGTATCTTTTCGGACTATGTTATGGGGTATATCATAAGACGGTTTGTGGCAAAATGGCCTTCATTACGCGTCATTTAACATTCATTCACATCTCTTTTGCGAAAATATTTTGTCAAAATAAAGTCAAGAAAAATCGTAAGTGACCCCATAAATTTTCTTCAAAAGCGATAGAATCAGGCTTTAGTAAATCCTCCGGAAATATTTATCCGTAGGACCGGAAGCATGCGCCACGCTTATGGAAACCATCCGTCGGTTGCCGCAACGCAGATTTTTATTACGCTCTGCCCGCGCTTTCAATTTATATACCGCCCTTGGCCGTTATAAAACATCCCGAGAACTTAGTCTGTTCACGAACAAAACCCGTTCACGCAGAATTCATACAGGGCCATAAAAGCATCTGTTCACCGCCTCATACTATTATAAAATGTGAAAATGAATAACCTTTCGGATTTATTTATTAAATTTGCACCATAAAAGAAAATGTATCTTTACCATAGGTAAGTCAAATTTGTTTGACAAACAGCATAACAAAGAATTAATTCTATTTTTAACATGAATATTTTAGAACTGAGCGAACAAGAAATTGTCAGAAGACAATCCTTACAAGAATTGCGCGACATGGGCATTGACCCATATCCTGCTGCCGAATTCCCGGTGAATGCTTATTCAGACGACATCAAAGCCAACTTCAAGGAAGACGAGAAACGCAACGTGGTCGTTGCAGGACGACTGATGAGCCGCCGTGTGATGGGTAAGGCAAGCTTCGCAGAAATACAAGACTCGAAAGGACGCATACAGATATACATCACCCGCGACGACATCTGCCCGGGCGAAGACAAGACTTTGTACAACAACGTATTCAAGCGTCTGCTCGACATCGGCGATTTCATCGGAGTGGAAGGATTCGTCTTCAAGACTCAGACGGGCGAAATAAGCGTACATGCACAGAGCCTCAAACTTCTGTCAAAGAGCCTCAAGCCGCTGCCTATCGTGAAATACAAGGACGGTGTGGCTTACGACAAGTTCGACGACCCGGAGCTCCGCTACCGTCAGCGCTATGTTGACCTTGTTGTGAACGACGGGGTGAAAGACACATTCCTCAAGCGCGCCACTGTTTTAAGAACTCTCCGCAACGCGCTCGACGAGGCAGGATACACCGAAGTTGAGACTCCTATCCTTCAGACAATACCGGGCGGCGCGTCGGCACGCCCGTTCATAACTCACTTCAACGCGCTTAACATGGACATGTATATGCGCATTGCCACCGAGCTTTATCTTAAAAGACTTATCGTGGGAGGCTTTGAGGGTGTTTACGAGCTAGGCAAGAACTTCCGTAACGAAGGCATGGACCGCACACATAATCCGGAATTCACATGTATGGAACTCTACGTTCAGTACAAGGATTACAACTGGATGATGTCGTTCACCGAGAAACTTCTCGAAAGAATATGCATAGCAGTGAACGGCAAGCCGGAGCGTGAGATAGACGGAAACATGATCAGCTTCAAGGCTCCTTACCGCCGTCTGCCCATCCTCGACGCCATAAAAGAGAAGACAGGATACGACCTTAACGGCATGACCGAGGACGAGATACGCGACGTATGCAAGAAGCTCAACATGGAAATAGACGACACCATGGGCAAGGGCAAGCTGATAGACGAGATCTTCGGCGAGTTCTGCGAGGGTACGTTCATACAGCCTACGTTCATCATCGACTATCCGGTGGAGATGTCTCCGCTCACAAAGATGCACCGCAGCAAGCCGGGTCTGACAGAGCGTTTCGAGCTTATGGTAAACGGTAAAGAGCTTGCCAACGCATATTCTGAGCTCAACGACCCGATAGACCAGGAGGAACGCTTCAAGGAGCAGATGCGTCTTGCAGACAAAGGCGACGACGAGGCAATGATAATCGACCACGACTTCCTGCGCGCCCTGCAATACGGTATGCCGCCTACAAGTGGTATAGGCATCGGCATCGACCGTCTTGTAATGCTCATGACAGGCAAGACGACAATTCAGGAAGTGCTTCTGTTCCCGCAGATGCGCCCCGAAAAGAAGATACCGAAGAGCAGCGTAGCCGAATGGGCAGCGCTCGGCGTTCCTGAAGAATGGGTACCGGTGTTCAACAAGGCCGGATACAATCTCACATCAGACATCAAAGAAGTGAAAGCACAAAAGCTTCAGATGGACGTGTGCGGTGTGAATAAGAAATACAAATTAGGCTACGAAAATCCTAAAGTGGACGAATTCCAGAAATGGATTGACGCGGCAAACGCATGATATTCTGACGGTGCATGACGTGAAGTACGGCACTGATGCCACTGCTTCACGCCATCCGCTCAAGGCGGTTGTCACACCGCCGCGAATGTGGAAATATTGATTATAACAAAATGTTCGATTGCGGCAAAATAGCAATAATCGGAGGCGGAAGCTGGGCAACGGCAATTGCCAAGATTGTGATAGGCAAGACCAATCACATAGGATGGTATATGCGGCGCGACGACAGCATAGAGAACTTCCGCAGAATGGGACACAATCCCAACTATCTCACGAGTGTCAGGTTCAATGTTGACAATATTTTCTTCTCAAGCGATATCAACAAAATAGTGGAAGCCTACGACACTCTGGTATTTGTCATACCATCGCCCTACCTGAAAAATCATCTCAAGAAACTCAAGACACGGCTGCACGACAAGTTCATCATCACGGCCATCAAAGGTCTGGTTGCCGACGACAATCTCGCATGCTCGGAATTTTTCCATAATGTTTATGACGTGCCCATCGACAATCTTGCATGTATCGGCGGTCCGTCTCATGCCGAGGAAGTGGCGCTCGAACGCCTCTCCTACCTCACCGTGGGCTGCTCAAACCAGGAGAAAGCCCAGGCATTTGCAGACGTCATAGCGTCCGACTACATCAAGACAAAGACAAGCAGCGACCTGCTGGGCATCGAATACTCGTCGGTGTTGAAGAATGTCTATGCCATAGCGGCAGGCATATGCACCGGTCTGAAATACGGCGACAACTTCCAGGCTGTGCTCATGGCCAACGCCGTGCAGGAGATGTCGCGTTTCCTTTCAGCCATCTATCCGCTCGACCGTAACGTTTACGACTCTGTGTATCTCGGCGACCTGCTCGTCACCGGATACTCCAACTTTTCACGCAATCGCACATTCGGTACTATGATCGGAAAAGGCTACAGCGTCAAAAGCGCGCAGATAGAGATGGAGATGATTGCCGAAGGATTTTTCGGTACAAAGTGTATGAAGGAGAAAAACCGCCACATGCACGTCAACATGCCTATACTCGACGCCGTATATAACATTCTGTACGAGCGCATCAGCCCGCAGATAGAAATCAAACTGCTGACAGACTCGTTCAGATAATGCCTGCCGAAGCTACCTGAATAAAACGATTTTACATATAACTTGACAACATAAAAAACAACAACGATGAAAAAAATCATCTTAGACATCACCAAAGCATCCTCATTCCTCAAGGAGGGTGCCGTTAAAGCTTATGAACAGCAAGTAAACGAGGCACACCGTTCTCTCGAAGAAGGAACATGCCCCGGCAACGATTTCTTGGGATGGCTTCACCTCCCATCATCGGTAACACCCGAATTCCTCAACGAAATACAGACCGTAGCCAACACTCTCCGCGAGAAATGCGAAGTAGTAGTTGTTGCCGGCATCGGCGGAAGCTACCTCGGAGCACGCGCCGTAATCGAAGCCCTGAGCAACTCTTTCGCTTGGCTCGTAAACGACAAGAAGAATCCGACTATCGTCTTTGCAGGCAACAACATCAGCGAAGACTATCTCCATGAACTCACAGAGTATCTTAAGGACAAGAAGTTCGGAGTAATCAACATATCTAAGTCAGGAACGACAACAGAGACAGCTCTCACATTCCGTCTTCTGAAAAAGCAGTGCGAGACACAGCGCGGCAAGGAAGAGGCACGCGATGTTATCGTTGCCATCACCGACGCAACAAAGGGTGCAGCACGCGCAGCTGCGACAAAAGAAGGCTACAAGACATTCGTCATTCCAGACAATGTAGGCGGCCGTTTCTCTGTCCTCACTCCGGTAGGTCTGCTGCCTATCGCCATCGCCGGCTACGACATCAAGGCTCTCATCCAGGGTGCTGCCGACATGGAAAAAGCTACCGGCATTGACGTTCCGTTCGACGAGAACCCTGCTGCCATATATGCTGCTACACGTAACGCACTTTATACACAGGCAGGAAAGAAGATTGAAATCATGGTTAACTACCAGCCGAAACTCCATTTCATGAGCGAATGGTGGAAGCAGCTCTACGGTGAGAGCGAAGGTAAGGACGGAAAGGGCATCTTCCCGGCATCATGCGACTTCACAACAGACCTTCACTCCATGGGTCAGTGGATACAGCAGGGCGAGCGTTCTATCTTCGAGACAGTGCTCAGCATAGAGAACACAAGACACGAAGTGCTCTTCCCTAAGGATGAGGAGAACCTCGACGGCCTCAACTTCCTCGCAGGAAAGCACGTTGACGAGGTGAACAAGATGGCCGAACTCGGTACACGTCTGGCACACGTTGACGGTGGAGTACCAAACATCCGCCTGTCTATCCCTGAGCTCAACGAGTATTATATCGGACAAGTGATCTATTTCTTCGAAATCGCATGCGGCATCAGCGGAAACCTGCTCGGTGTAAATCCGTTCAACCAGCCGGGTGTAGAGGCATACAAGAAGAACATGTTCGCACTGCTCAACAAACCTGGCTACGAAGCTGAGAGCAAGGCCATCCAGCAGAGACTGGCCGCAGAAGCATAAAACCAGTGAGCATGATAGAAGAAAAAGTAAAGGATTATATAAGAAAGCACGGCTTTGGGAGCTTCAGCCCCAAGGCTGTGCTTTTTGACATGGACGGGGTGCTCTACGACTCAATGCCCCATCATGCCATCTGCTGGAAGCAGGCAATGGCCGAGTACGGCATTGATATGCCCGAGGCAGACACATATAAATATGAAGGCATGCGCGGCGTAGAGACCATTCAACTGGTTGTAAAGCAACAACAGGGACGCGACATAAGCGAAGAGGAAGCACAGATGATGTACGACGAAAAGGCACGTCTGTTCGGACTGATGAAGGAATCGCCCATCATGGAAGGCGTGAAAGACCTCATGCATCAGATAAAAGCCGACGGACTGCAGATAGGTATCGTCACCGGAAGCGGACAGCGTCCGCTCATACAGCGTGTGCTGCACGACTTCGCCGAATTTGTCGACGACCGCCACATTGTGTGCGCCTACGACGTCAAGAGAGGCAAACCCGCGCCCGACCCTTATCTCATGGGACTTCAGAAAGCCGGCGATCTGAAACCGTGGGAAGGCATTGTCGTTGAGAACGCTCCGCTCGGCGTGAAAGCCGGAGTGGCTGCACAGATATTCACAGTGGCAGTGAACAGCGGTCCACTGTCCGACTCAGCCCTCGCCGACCAGGGCGCAAACATTGTCCTACCACGCATGACCGAACTGAGCCACCTATGGCCTGAGATATCGGCTTGCCGAGATATGACACTATAAAAAACAAGACGGACAAGACATTCCGACGCGTGCCACATTGTGCACAAGCGTCATTTGTCTTGTCCGTCTTTCCTTCTAATTCAGATCTATGCTTTCGTTCTTTATTCCGAGGGTCAGATGACAACGGCAGTTCCGCTGCATGTCACCATGAGCATTGAGTTGCCCTGGCCTATCGTCTCGTAGTCAAGATCTATCCCAACCACGGCGTTGGCACCCATCTGACGTGCTCTCTCGGCCATCTCCGACAGCGATGTGTCCTTTGCTTCGGCCAGCACCTTTTCGTAAGTGCCGCTGCGTCCTCCGAAGAAGTCGCGCAGACCGGCCATGAAGTCTTTGAATACATTGGCGCCGATGATGGTCTCTCCAGTCACGATACCCTTATACTCACGTATCGGGCTTCCCTCTATTGTCGGTGTTGTACTTAAAACCATAATTAAAAAATTGAAATCTAACGATAACAGAAACCTCGTGATATATGATGACCATGACATCCTCTTGACCGATGATGCCTTCTTTCCGGCTGACATACATCATCATCTGTTCCGCCACTTACACATGGCGCATTGACACAATATCTACACTGTCCACCAACACCATTCCTAACACACACAGAATCGTATGGACATTTTTCACACAAATCTCTATGATGACATCCTACATTCTGACACTCAGTAGCACCAGGACAAACATAGCCAACAGTATTACCTTCAATTTTTCCCTTGTCGGTCTCTATGTACTCGCTTCTCTGCAAACCAGACGTTTTGCTTATAGCCGTCTTGATGTCCTGCGCAAAGGCGATAAGTGCCACAAACGCAACGGCAGTCAATACCACCAACGATTTTTTCTGCATAATCTTAATTGTTTTTACTGTTTGTAAATATTCACCGTGTGGTCATCCGCCTCCATATTCTTATATATGTGGAAAGCGAACATTCCCCACGTTTGCAAATATAGTACGAAATGGGGTTGGAAGCAAATTATACAACATTTTTTAACTACGTGTATTCACTTACACGCTGCATCAATTTATCTTCTTCAATTTCATTCCGTATTTATCCCTGAATTCCATTGAGGCATTATAGCTTGTCATATATTTATTAAGCACTTTCCCAGACACCACAGATCCACTTACCTCGTACGAGGAACCGTCATAATCGAAATTGAATGAGTATCTGATTTCATATTCCGGATTATTTATCAGCTCGGCCTTAATATTGTACACTCTGTCTGTAAGATTATTTATCGTTTCTCTACTGTTTTCATCCAGTATCTTAAACGATTCTACCATTATAATGCCGCCCTCATACGGTGGACATTCTATCTCAGTATCCACTCTAAGATCCAACAATGTCCCATCCTTAAAGTAACAGAAATCGCCGGCTCCCATTCTGGACATAGGATTCAGTTTATGAAGTTCATAGCTTGACTTATAAATACTGTTGTACTTCTTACAAGTAATCTTCGCATAAGGAAAATGTCTCCTTTCTGCATAAGACACTGCATCATATTTCTTCTTTCCTCTATATTCCAACACTTTTATAAGCGAGTCGGCCAATACCTCTCGCTCCGACATGTGGTACTCATTCTTAAATTCAAAAGTGATGATATAACCATCATATATAGACATTCCCAATACCGCGCACACACTGTCGAGCACCTCATACTTCTCTTTCTCCGTCATGAGTCGGTCATCCGACTGACTGGAAAAAACACCAAACGCGCATACATGCACTGCGGCAATCATGCCCAAGATTGCCGAAACAATATTGCGTAAATTAATGTTCACCATACTTTTCAATTTATAATTGATAATAAGAAATAATATTTACCTATATAAGACGAAGAAGAATATAACTATCCTCAACACAAAGTACAGTGCATATAACAGCACAGAGCCTAAAACTGACGGGAGAGCACCGGAATTTATCAAACAGTTATCTCCGCCGAACCGATGCAACAATGATGCCTCTCGTCGTAAACCACGCAGAACTGACCAGGTGCCACGCCCTGTATGGGTGTCTGTGAGTGTACCATATACGAGCTATCGCCCGTACGTTCGAGCCGTGCGGGATGATATTCCGGCGTGTGGCGTATCTTGAACGTGACGTTGCACTCCGTAGCGTCGCCCCACGGATTCATCGTCAGGAAGTGGAAATCGTGCACCTTGAAGTCGGTCTTATAAGCAGTGCGCGGCTCATATCCACGACTCACGTAGAGTATGTTGCGCTCCACATCCTTCTTCACCGCGTACCAAGGACCGCCGCCGAAGCCCAGACCATGGCGCTGACCTATGGTGTGGAACCACAGTCCGCGGTGCTGTCCTATCTTCTTTCCGGTCTCCAGTTCGAGCACGTCGCCCGGATTCTCGCCAAGATAACGGCGTATGTAGTCGTTGTAGTTTATCTTTCCGAGGAAGCAGATGCCCTGCGAATCCTTGCGCTTAGCGTTCACAAGATGCTCACGCTCGGCTATCTCTCTCACCTCTTCCTTCATGTAATGGCCTATCGGGAATATGGCTTTGCGCAGCTGCCAGTCGTATATCTGCGCAAGGAAGTCGGTCTGGTCCTTCACCGGATCAGGACTCGTCACAAGCCATTTGCGGCCGTCTATTATCTCGGTCTGTGCATAGTGGCCCGTGGCTATGAGGTCGTAGTTGTGGCCCATCTTCTCGTCGAACGCGCCGAACTTTATCATTCTGTTGCACATCACGTCGGGGTTTGGCGTATATCCCGCGCGCACCTTGTCCATGGTGTAGCGCGTCACGCCGTCCCAATACTCCCTGTGGCAGTCCACCACCTGCAACTTGCAGCCATAGCGCGCTGCTACGGCGGTGGCCATCTCCAGATCTTCCTCGCTCGAGCAGTCCCATTCCTCCTCTTCCTCCGGACCTATCTTTATGTAGAAGCAGTCGGGATGCAACCCCCTGCGTGCGAGTTCGTAAACCACCACCGAACTGTCCACGCCGCCCGAAAGCAGCACGGCGGTGCGCTTGTTCTCTATGTTTTCGTTCATATTGTCGTGTATGATTATTATCCGTATGCAAACTTACAGATTATTTTTCATATTTCGGTGTATGCCGGCAGGAAATGTGACGGGCGTCATGTCCGGTGCGGAAACAACGATGGAGAATCGGTTCTGATGTTTGACTTTATTTTTACAACAACCCTCTCATAACTCGAATATTTTCGAGCAAGTGAACATTCGGACGCGTACAGACGATTCTCGTGAAGTTACGCAACTGTCTGATATAATGCGAGTTACGCATTTTCTTATTATAATATCGATTTCCCCGCTTTGCAAAAGAGCCTTTATTGAGGTGCGAAATGGGCTTTATCACCTCCCGATAAGCCCAATTTCGTGCACTGATATGATGCTTTTCGCACATCAAAATGACCCATTTCGCATTGCGAACCGGTTTTTCCGACGTTTTCGTTCACACTTAACCATCACGAAAAACGCCATTTCTCATTTTTCCGTTTTCTATTTTGCGAGTAAAAGCGGGGGCTTTTTTTGGTAAAATATTTTTACAAATCGTATTCGCGACATTATATATATATACTGCCGAAGAGCTATTTTATTAATACATGCTCACCTGCCTCCCGCTCCGAATCTGCGAAAAAAAGACATTGAAAAAGAAAAAATTCATTATTCAGCGAACGGTTGCGCCTCTCGGGTGTATGCACTATCAGAAAACGACAAACAAACAGATATATGATGAAAAGGATAAAGACATTAGCAATGGCCGTATGTATGATGACGGCAACAGGCGTCGCAGCACAGACAGCGCCCGAGGAAGTGAAAAGTCCTATCGTGGAGGAGAAGACTGCCGAATGGTATGACGGACAGATAAAGGCGTGGGGCGAGGTGGTGAAAACCGACCCGAAAAATGAGAACGCATGGCGCAACTACTACCAGGCGGCAAACTACAAGCGCTGGCAGGACAACACCGACACTACCGCACTCACAGTGCTCGCCGAGATGAAAAAGGCTGTACCCGACTCCTATATATACAACTACTGCGCCTACCGCGAATATATGGGCACTCCGGAAGACACCGTATATGCCGAAAAAGCCATAGCGCGCATGCCGGAGAAAATGGGCTACGACGAATACAACACGTGGCTGGCCTACTTTGCCAAAGAGAATGACACCCGACGGCTTGCAGATATCTGCAAGGCTTACTACGAGTCGGGGCAATACTCACCCGGCATTCTTCAATACAACTACAACGAACTGCAGGGCATGGACGAGGGCGGAATATACATCGGCGTAGGCGACGCCGTGGTAATACCCAAGTGGTTGCTGCAATATGGCAAGGGAGTACACACCGACAAGATAATAGTATGCGTTCCGTTCCTCTATATGCGCAAATACCGTGAACAGCTGTTCCGGCAGCTCGGAATAGGCGAAGTACCCAAGCCGGAGGTTCCGATAACCGACGAAGACAGCAGCTACAAATATCTTCTCCAGCTGTTGCGTTACATACGTGTAAAGTCGGGACGCTCCGTATATTACTCGCCATTGAGCGGTATGGACCTCAAAGCACCGGTGCTCGACAGTCTCTACAACGAAGGACTTGTACTGAAATATTCCGACAAACCATACGACAACATGGCCGTGAAGTGTCGGAACGTGGAGCAGAAATACCTGTTGGAATATCTGCGTGAGTCGTTCGTGCCGGACAATTGGATATCTGCCAAAAGGATGTCGGTGAATTATGCGATAATGCTCTGCGACCTGCTGCCATATTACAAGACATACGACAAGGCACGCTACGAATGGCTTATGACCACCTTGCGCAGTGCAATAAAACAGGCTTCGCTGCCGTTGGAAGAAGAGAAAAAGTTCATGAAAATGCTCGACAAATGACGATTTTCAGTCTGAGACGCACACAACGCACCGACGAACAGCTCATGACGGCAGCCGCACGTGGCAGCGACGACGCCTTCGCTGAACTCTACAACCGCTACGCAAGGCGGTTGCAGGGTTTCTTCATGCGCCAACTCAGGGGCGACCGCGAGGCTGCCGCCGACTGCACTCACGACGTTTTTCTGCGTGCCTATGCCGCCCGTACGTCGTGGAGGGAGGGCAGAAAGGTGGACGTGTGGCTGTTCACAATAGCCTACAACATCTGCCGCAACATCTGGCGACACGGCATACACGAGGCTGCATATATGGAGACTCAGTCCGATTCGCCCGTGACCGACTGTGAGGCGGAGGCTGAACTCGACGCCGAACTGTTCAGACAGGCACTGCGTACGACGCTCGCCACACTGCGGCCCGACGACCGGATGATGTTCTCGCTGCACTATGAGGAGGAACTGACAGTGCCTGAGATAGCACAGATATACACTATGCCCGAGGGCACTGTGAAATCGAGACTGCACCGGATAATGACAAACATAAAACAGAAAATGACACAATATGAAAATAAATGACAAGGAAATAGCACGTATGGCACGCCGGATGCGCAACGAGGAAAACGAGAGTCTGCACGTAAGACCGTGGCGACGCAACCGCAGGAGCATGCCGCAGTGGCTCGTGGCTCTGCCGGCTGCGGCTGTCATAGGATTTCTGGCGGGATTCTTCACCGGCTCGAAAAGCGAGCCGGAGGACATGCGTATGCTCTCACAACGCATCGATACGCTCTACATAACGCGGCAGGCAGAGAAACCGGAAACGGCAGACTCCGGCACACTGAAGACCTCCGGCCTCGCCATAGAGGCAAAGAACGCCGAACCGCGCACACGCGCCAGACGTGACAGCAGCAGCAAATCAAAATATGTCACGGGCGTGCCGGCATCGAGAGACGGCATCAGATACGATATGCTCGTGATGCAATAGACATTGCTTTCTATCTTTCATAAAAATCAATCCATACGCAACGGTCTGATTGTTCAGCCCGCTGCGTTTTATCGTATATACACCGGAGCCATATTGTATTGGCCTCAACTTGCCGCACTATGCCGTGAAACCACCATACACAAAGCGTTTTCCCGCCACTGCATACCGCTCCTCACACCCTTATTTACACCTTACATATCTTTCATATTCGCCTTACTTAACCGTAATAATCGCCTTACGTAACTGTAACACTCACCTTATAAATAACCAGAAACGCAACTTATACGTGAACGGAATGAAAAATACGACATATTAATTTACGTTAAATCATAGTCCGATATATTGCTCCGTAAGAAATAAAATAATATATTTGCGATATCAAAATAATATCAAAACTAAAACAACTAAATTATTACACTTTTATGGAAAACAAGGAATTTACATTCAAGGGAACGACACTCAACGGCTTCCTGATGCTGTTTGTCAATCTGTTTCTCACCCTCGCGAGCATAGCACTCATCGTGCTTGGCATCAACATCGGCGATTCCGCATGCGGTATCACCACCGGTGTGTGTGGCGGTCTGCTCGCTATTGTGGCACTGATAATGTGGTGCGGCATGATGCAACTCGAGCCAAACGAGGCACGGGTGATGATGTTCTTCGGCCAGTACAAAGGCACATTCACCCGCGTCGGCTACTTCTGGGTCAATCCGTTCATCTCTACCAAGAAGCTGTCGATGCGTGCACGCAACCTCGACGTGGAACCGATAAAGGTGAACGACAAGACGGGTAATCCGGTGATGATAGGTCTGGTGCTGGTGTGGAAGCTCAAAGACACGTACAAGGCGATGTTCGAGATCGACTCGCAGACAATGGCACAGTCGGGCAACCAGAACGCTGTAGGCAACTCTGTATCGAGCGTTATGAAGGCATTTGAGAACTTCGTGAAGATACAAAGCGACGCCGCACTGCGCCAGACAGCCGGTCTCTATGCCTACGACGACAACGAACAGAACACCGGCGAACTGACTCTGCGCAGCGGAGGCGAGGAGATTAACAAACAGTTGGAGGAGAAGCTGGACGAGCGTCTGAACATGGCGGGCATCGAGATTGTGGAGGCACGCATCAACTATCTGGCTTATGCTCCCGAGATTGCGGCCGTAATGCTGCGCCGCCAGCAGGCTTCTGCCATAATCATGGCAAGAGAGAAAATCGTGGAAGGCGCTGTATCGATGGTTAAGATGGCGCTCCATAAGCTGTCGGACGAGGAGGTCGTGGAACTCGACGACGACAAGAAGGCTGCCATGGTGAGCAATCTCATGGTGGTGCTCTGCAGCGACGAGGCCGCGCAACCGGTAGTGAACACAGGCACTCTGAATCATTAAGTGAACGGGCCGGCACCATGCCGGCCCGGATAAAGCATTAAAAACAACCGGTCATGACAAAATACTGACATGGCAAAAAAGGAAAATAAAACAAAGAGCTTCATTCTCAGAATCGACGCCGATATGATGAATGCCATAGAAGCGTGGGCAGCCGATGAGTTCCGCAGCACCAACGGGCAGCTGCAATGGATCATAACGGAGGCCCTGCGCAAGAGCGGTCGTCTGAAGAAAAAGAAGCAGGAAAAGAAAGAAAACGATGAGACTGAAGAATAATGAAAACAGAATAAAGGTGTACCGCACAATGGAAGGCAACATCTTTGAGGCGATGGCTGCAATCATAGTAATAATAATGTGGGTCGTGACAATGAACGACCTGCAAAGCATCGACCAGACCGTCATCATATCGATGTCTGAAGGCAGCAACGAGGCGGGCCGCATTCTTGTGAACAGCATCATAGGTACGGCGGCAGTATTGCTGTGTCTGGTGGCTGCATACTTCCCCGACCGGATGATCAACATACACATAAAACTGCACAACACCGCGCAATACTCACTGATAATACGCATGGCAAGAGTCATGGCTTTAGAGATGGGCCTCGCCTTTCTAGGCAGCGCAGCCGACCCGGCAAACAAGGATTCGATATATCCCATACTGCTTGTCATAGCCTTATGCGTGACACTCGTGGTATTCAGAACACTCATAAAAAGAAAAGGATGAAAGCTGCTTTCACATTCATATCCGCAATATTCCTCGCCTGTGCGGCTGACATGACGGCACAGACAACCGACGGACAATGGTCGGGCAATCTGATTTTAGGACAGGGAAAAGAACTGCCGCTGGTGCTCAACATCGCCACAGGCAGCGACGGAAAGCCGAGTTGCACACTTGACAGTCCAATGCAGGGAGCAAAGGGAATAAAGACAGAGGTGAACGTTCTCACGGCGGACTCCATCAACATAACCGTGCCCGACATCGCGGCAACGTATGCCGGACGCATCACAAAAGACTTGATAACGGGACGTTTCACGCAAATGGGCATGCCGTTCAGGCTCGACCTGAAGCGTGGCGGCGTAATAATGAACAGACCACAGACGCCAAAACCGCCACTGGGTTACACCACACAGGAAGTGAGCTTTGAGAACAAGGCAGCGGGAGCAGTACTCAGCGGCACACTGACATGGCCAGAAGGCTACGACGGAAAGAAGCCTGTGCCGGTGGTGATTATGGTGAGCGGAAGCGGTCTGCAGAACCGCGACGAGGAGGTGTTCGGACACAAACCCTTTCTTGTCCTGGCCGACCGACTGGCACGCAACGGCATAGCGTCGCTGAGATATGACGACCGCGGAACCGGTAAATCGACCGGCGACGCCGCAAAAGCCACAACGGCCGACTTCATGAATGATGCCGCGGCCGGACTCGAGATGCTGCGCGGCATGCACGGAAAATTCTCACGCATAGGAGTGATAGGCCACAGCGAGGGCGGAACGATAGCCTTCATGCTGGCTGCCGACGGCAATACCGACTTCATCGTGAGCCTGGCAGGAACGGGTGTCAAGGGCGACACGATAGTAGCCGGACAAAGCAACGACGCGCTCAGACGCATGGGCCGTCCTGCCGATGTCACCGCAGCAGACATAAGAAAACAGGCTGAGACCGAAGGAAACGCGTGGCTCAGATACTTCGTAAACCACGATCCAGCTGACGCGATAGCCTCGACCACGTGTCCGGTGATGGCCCTGAACGGAACGATGGACACACAGGTGAAGCCCCGACTCAACCTCGACAGAATAAAGAGTCTGCTTCCCAACAACCCGAAAAACACGATAAAGGAATACGACGGCCTCAACCATCTGTTCCAGCACTGCACGACAGGATATGCCGATGAGTACGGAGCGATAGAGGAAACAATGTCTGAAGACGTGATGAAGGATATTGCCGGCTGGATAAATTCCTTATGATGACGCTGCGCCGGCAGACACGTCAATAAGCCTCGCGGTATTTGTTCTCGTCCTTATCCTCGAGCATCGACAGATAACTCTGATAACGGCTCGCCGCGATGTAATGGTCTTCAACAGCCTTGAGCACGGCACATCCGGGCTCATGGGTGTGGGTGCAGTTGCTGAAACGACAGTTCTTTGAGAAATGGAATATCTCCTTGAAATAGCTCGTAAGCTCCTCCGGCTCCATGTTGAACGTGCCGAAGCCCTTTATTCCCGGGGTGTCTATGATATAACCTCCGCCGGGCAAAGGCAGCATCTCGCTGAAAGTGGTGGTGTGCATGCCCGTATTGTGGGCGTCGCTTATCTCCGCCGTGCGCAGATTGACACCGGGCAGCAGCCTGTTTATCATCGTTGACTTGCCTACTCCGCTATTTCCGCTCAGCAGAGTGATTTTTCCGCGCAACAAGTCCTTGAGCTGTTCCATGCCCTCACCTGTCTGAGCCGACACCTGAACACACTTATAGCCCACCGTCTCATAAAGGTCGACCATCATCTGCTGATAGTGCATTAGATCGTCGTCGAGCAGGTCGGTCTTGTTGAACACGAGCACAACTGGCACGCTGTAAGCCTCAGCCGTAGCCAGGAAACGGTCGATGAACGTAGTGCTTGTCTGCGGACGCTCCACCGTCACGACGAGAAAAGCCTGATCAACATTGGCAGCTATGATGTGACTCTGCTTGCTCAGGTTCTGCGATTTGCGTATGATGTAGTTCTTACGGTCGCCAATGGCAGTGATGAATGCCGTGTCCTGCTGGTTGCGCTCTATCTCCACGTGGTCGCCCACAGCCACAGGATTGGTACTGCGGATGCCCTTGAGCCGGAAGTTTCCTTTAATCTTGCATTCCACGATATCGCCTTCCACGGTCTTCACCGTGTACCAGCTACCGGTATTCTTTATCACTAAGCCTTGCATCGTAATGGGAAAAAATATAAAAAAGAGAAGAAAGAAAACAAACCACACACACGTTACGGACAGCCGGAATAATCATACAGAACATCCGTGACAGCCGGTGCGCGCCGCGTTTATTTTCTTTCTTTTCAATGAATTTATACTGTCATTATTTCTTTTGTCTTTTCAGCGAGCAGCTCATCAATCTTCTTGATGTACTTGTCGTGAATCTTCTGAAGTTCCTGCTCGGCGTCCTTCTCGTTGTCTTCAGACAATCCGTCCTTGATGGCTTTCTTCAGTTTCTCCTTTGTCTCGGTACGGGCGTTGCGCACCTCCACCTTAGACCTCTCGCCAATCTTGTTGCATTGTTTCACCAGATCGCGGCGACGTTCCTCCGTTGGCTGCGGTATGCCGAGACGGATAATCTCACCGTTGTTCTCAGGAGTGATGCCTACATCACTGTCCATGATGGCTTTCTCTATGTCGCGGATGGCCTTCTTGTCCCAAGGACGGATGGCGATGGTACGTGGATCGGGCACTGATACGTTGGCAACCTGATTCAATGGCACCATCGAACCGTAAGAGTTCACTCTCACACCTTCGAGAATAGCCACGTTGGCACGTCCGGCACGTATGCGGGCAAGCTGCTCTTCGAGATACATCGCAGCCATCTCCATGCGCTCACCGGCGGCATTTAATGTCTCTTTAACGTCAATCATATCTTCTTATTATTGTTTGTTTATTTGGTTTAGCTGTAATCTTACATCCGACACCCGAGCACCGCATCCGAAGCTTTCATGGCATTCAGCAGCCCACAGACGGTCTTGGATGTAACCCTTCCGGAATGCTGCAAGCGCGGCAAACAGGCTTTTTTATTTTTGCAAATATAAATATTAGTTTTTAAACATCCAAATTATTATCTTCGGAATTTAACGCCCGACCGCCATATCCGCGATTTTAAAGACGAACCGAAAACCGCGATGCAGACACTATCCGCGCAATTGCCGACAGACCGTGGACGATGCGCCGGCAGCGAAACCGGCAACCGATACAGATAGTCATGAACACGACAACAGACTGATATGCAACCGAAGATGCGCACATTCAGAATCTGTAGGAACGAATCCACGCTTAATTCCGACAAAAAGGCAGACGTTTCCCAATCGAAGCAGCATCGGTATCTTTTGCCGGATGAAAAAGATACAGGATACTTTCAATTTATAACCGGATTTAGATTTTCACGCCCCGGTTTCCCACTCTACCCCGAAAAATAAGCGCGTATTTGCGCGCAGACTTTCCCTCGGATGCAAATACGCGGAATATAATAGATTTTTGTAAGACATTGAATATCAATGATTTATATTTAACAGGCATTTCCTCGCATTGCGAAAAGCACCATTTCAGCATGCGAAATGGCCTATATTGGAGGCTGAAATGGGCCATTTCGCACCCTAATATAGGCTTTATCAGACTGCAAAATGGGCAATATCAGAACGCTATCTTCATTGTTTTGGATTATGTTATGGGGTATATCGAAAGACCATGAAGACAGAAATGGCCTCCAAATGTCCATTTTAACATTCCTTTACACCTCTTTTGAGAAAATATTTTGTCAAAATTATGTCAAGAAAAACTGTAAGTTCATCCTTTGAGTTTTCGTGTAAAACGATGATATTAAGCGTGAGAAATAATGTGGAAAACATTTATCCGACTAACAGGAAATTTCCATGACATACGGATAAGTTCTTTATTCACACCGACTATCCACCGGATGTGCCCGTATTTAATAATTTTGCATTTTCAGGAAGACAAAACATAAAATCGGAAAAAACAGCCTCGGTTTTTCAAATATTTTCAATCATAATCCATAAATAATGTAAAAACTTTTTGGGTTCTATATTCTAATTTATTATCTTCGCATATCCAATACTGATTTACAATACTTTTTTTCGTGTGACAGAATCTTTTGTAACCGCAAAAGACCGTATCTGCACATTATGCAACCGAACTAATAAACTAAAAACTAAAAGATGAACAAAAAACTGAAATGGGGCCTGATAGCTGCTATCATATGCGCACTGGTCGTGTGGGGTGTGTATTCACAAATGCCTAAAACCAACTCCGAACTGGCTGATGCCGAAAAGGTAGTACAGGGCGGAAGGGGAAAAAACAAACAGCTGAACGTAAACGCCACAATCATAAAGACCGGGCCCCTGACCGACGAGTTCACAGTCACCGGAACACTCATTCCGGACGAAAGCGTCGATCTGTCTTTTGAGACGTCCGGACAGGTGGTAAGCATAATGTTCAAAGAGGGCGTGCACGTGAAAAAAGGACAGCTCCTGGCAAAGGTGAACGACAAGAAACTGCAGGCCGAACTCAAGAGACTGGTGTCGCAGCTCAAGCTCGCCAAAGACCGTGTTTACAGACAGCGCACGCTGTTGCAGCACGACGCCGTAAGTCAGGAAGCCTATGAACAGGTGAACACGGAGCTTGCCACGCTGCAGGCCGACATCGACATAGTGAAAGCTCAGATAGAACTGACAGAGCTGCGGGCACCGTTCGACGGAATAATCGGATTGCGGCAGATAAGCGTAGGTGCATACGCCACACCGCAGACGGTCGTGAGCAAGCTGACGAGAATAGTTCCGCTGAAGGTGGAGTTCGCCATTCCCGAACGATACGCGAGAGACATCAAGCCGGGCACAAGGCTTCAGTTCTCCATCGACGGAGTGCTCCACACATTCCCGGCAAAGGTCTATGCCAAGGAGTCTGCCATCGACATGAACACTCACACTCTTACAGTACGCGCGATATATGCCAACGCCGACGGTAAACTGACGCCGGGACGGTATGCCAGCATCAATCTGAAGAAACAGGAGATAAAGGACGCCATAGCCATTCCTTCTGAGGCCGTAGTGCCCGAAATGGGTAAAGACAAGGTGTTCCTTTACAAATCGGGAAAGGCTCAGCCGGTGGAAATAACAATCGGACTGAGAACGGAGGACAAGGTACAGGTGTTAAGAGGACTTAGCGTAGGCGACACGCTGATAACTTCAGGAACGCTGCAGCTCCGCACCGATTTGCCGGTAACTCTCGATAAGATTGATTAATGCACATAAAAAACACGAATAATGAACATTTCCGAAATAAGCATACGCAGACCGGTTCTCGCGACGGTGATGACCGTGATCATTCTGCTTTTTGGAATAATAGGCTATGCGTACCTGGGTGTGAGAGAATATCCGTCGGTCGATAACCCTATCATTTCAGTAACCTGCTCGTACGCCGGAGCCAACGCCGACGTCATAGAGAATCAGATAACGGAGCCGCTTGAGCAGAACATCAACGGTATTCCCGGCATACGCTCGCTTACGAGTACGAGCGAACAGGGCAAAAGCCGCATAACGGTGGAGTTCGAACTGTCGGTCGATCTGGAGACTGCCGCCAACGACGTACGCGATAAGGTCTCTCGCGCGCAGCGCTATCTGCCGCGCGACTGCGACCCTCCCACTGTGTCAAAAGCCGATGCCGACGCCTCGCCTATACTCATGGTGGCTCTGCAAAGTGAGAAAAGGCCGTTGCTGGAACTCAGCGAGATAGCCGACCTTACGGTGAAAGAGCAGCTTCAGACCATCCCCGACGTGAGCAGCGTGAGCATCTGGGGCGAGAAGAAATACTCCATGCGACTGTGGCTCGACCCGATAAAGATGGCGGGATATGGCATCACGCCGATGGACGTGAAGAACGCCGTGGACAACGAGAACGTGGAACTGCCGTCGGGAAGCATCGAGGGTAACACCATCGAACTGAACATACGCACGATGGGACTTATGAACACCGCTAAGATGTTCGACGATCTTATCGTAAAAAGCGACGGCAACCGCATAATACGTTTCAGCGACATAGGACGCGCCGAACTCGGTGCCGCCGACATAAAAAGCTACATGAAGATGAACGGTGTGCCGATGGTGGGCGTGGTGGTTGTGCCTCAGCCCGGCGCGAACCACATCGACATAGCCGACGCTGTGTATAAACGCATGGAGCAGATGAAGAAAGACCTGCCCGAGGACGTAAAATACAGCTACGGCTTCGACAACACTAAGTTCATCCGTGCATCAATAAACGAGGTGAAACAGACGGTTTACGAGGCGTTCATCCTTGTGATAATCATCATCTTCCTCTTCCTGCGCGACTGGCGTGTGACGCTTGTTCCCTGCATCGTAATTCCCGTATCGCTCATCGGTTCGTTCTTCATAATGTATCTGTTCGGCTTCTCCATCAACGTGCTCACGATGCTTGCCGTGGTGCTTGCCGTGGGATTGGTGGTCGACGACGCCATTGTGATGACCGAGAACATTTATATCCGAATAGAGAGGGGCATGTCGCCGAAGGAAGCCGGAATAGAAGGCGCGAAGGAGATATTCTTTGCCGTCATATCCACGACAATCACTCTGGTGGCAGTTTTCTTCCCCATCGTGTTCATGGAAGGAACCACCGGCCGACTGTTCCGTGAGTTCAGCATGGTGATTTCGGGCGCCGTAATCATATCGGCATTCTCCGCCCTCACGTTCACACCGATGCTTGCGACGAAGCTTCTGAAACAAAAGGAAAAGAAAAACGCATTCTATCGCGCCACCGAACCGTTCTTCGAAGGTTTGAACAACATATATGAGAGATCGCTGAAATATGTGTTGCGCCACCGCATGTGGATATTGCCGCTCATCGCCTTAATGCTCGTGCTCATCGTAGTGCTGTGGGGAAAGATTCCGTCGGAGATGGCTCCGCTCGAAGACCGCTCAATGATCACCATCAACACGCGCGGTGCAGAGGGTGTGACCTACGAATACATAAGAGATTATACTGAAGACATCAACCGTGTGGTTGACTCCATAATACCCGACGCCAAAGCAGTCACGGCACGTGTGTCGAGCGGAAGCGGAAACATACAGGTGACCCTTAAGGACATGGCCGACCGCGATTACAGCCAGATGGACGTTGCCGAAAAGCTGTCGGCTGCCGTGCAGAAGAAGACCAAAGCGCGTGCTTTCGTACAGCAGCAGTCATCGTTCGGCGGTCGCCGTTCGCGCATGCCTATACAGTATGTATTGCAGGCCACCAACCTCGAAAAGCTCGAAAAGGTGCTCCCGAAATTCATGGAGAAGGTGTATGAGAATCCGGTTTTCCAGATGGCTGACGTAGATCTGAAGTTCAGCAAGCCCGAAGCACGCATACACATAAACCGCGACAAGGCCAACGTAATGGGCGTAAGCACACGCGATTTGTCCGAGACCTTGCAGTACGGACTCAGCGGACAGCGCATGGGATACTTCTACATGAACGGTAAACAATATGAAATACTCGGTGAGATAAACCGCCAGCAGCGCAACAAACCGGCCGATCTGCGTGCGATATATCTGCGCAGCAACGACGGGAAAATGATACAGATGGACAACCTTATCGAAATAGAGAACACCATTGCTCCGCCTAAACTGTACAGGTACAATCGCTTCGTTTCGGCAACAGTTTCCGCTGGATTGGCTGAAGGAAAGACCATCGGTCAAGGTCTCGACGAGATGGACAAGATAGCAAAGGAGGTGCTCGACGACACGTTCCGCACTTCTCTGGCAGGCGATTCCAAGGATTTCCGCGAGAGTTCGTCCAGTCTTATGTTCGCCTTCATCCTTGCCCTGGTGCTCATCTACCTCATTCTGGCAGCCCAGTTCGAAAGTTTCAAGGATCCTTTCATCATAATGCTTACCGTTCCACTCGCCATAACGGGTGCGCTGATATTCATGTATTTCGGCGACATAACAATGAACGTGTTCAGCCAGATAGGCATCATCATGCTCATCGGTCTTGTGGCAAAGAACGGTATCCTTATCGTTGAGTTCGCCAACCAGAAACAACAGGACGGCATGGACAAGCTGACTGCCGTACGCGAAGCCGCAAAACAGCGTCTGCGTCCTATTCTTATGACGAGTGCATCAACCATTCTCGGCCTCATCCCGCTGGCTTTCGCCACAGGCGAAGGATGCAACCAGCGCATCGCAATGGGTGTGGCTGTTGTAGGCGGAATGCTTGTCTCCACCATTCTTACGATGTATGTAGTGCCTTCCGTTTACAGTTTCATATCAACAAACAGAATAAAAAAGATAACAAATGAAAAATAAACTCATTACCGGAATATTCTTTCTGATGTGCTTTTGCAGCGCGTCTGCCCAACAGGAATCTGAATTCCACGATGTCGGAGTGACGACATTGCAGGACTGTCTGGCCAAAGGTCTTGAGAATAACTTTTCAATACGGATGGTGAAAAACCGTCAGGAAGTCAGCTCAAACAATGCAACGGCAGCCAACGCGGGACTGTTGCCTGAAGTGAATCTCACTGCCTCATACAGCGGAAACTATCATACCACAAGCTCAACAGCAAGAGGCACGGGCATCACTTCAAAAGAAAGCAACGCCCTTGACGGGACTCTTGACGCCGGAATAGAACTCAACTGGACCATATTCGACGGCTTCAACGTGTGGACAAACTACAAACAGCTGCAGCTGATGAAGGAACAGGGCGAGCTGCAGACACGTGTCGCAGTTGAGGATTATGTGGCATCGCTCACCGCAGAATACTACAACTTCATACAGCAAAGCATCCGACTGAAGAACTTCCACAACGCCATGAAGCTCTCACGCGAACGATTGCGCATCGTGGAAGTGAACTATCACGTCGGCAGTTTCTCGCAACTGGAATATCTGCAGGCAAAAGTTGACTTCAACGCCGACAGTACCCAATACATGAAACAGCGCGAAGCACTCAACACTTCAAGAATAACACTGAACGAGATGCTTGGCAACGAGGACGTCATGGCACTGCTCGGCATACGCGATACGACCATCGACGTAAACCCGAACCTGCGCTACGACGAGCTGTGGGAAGCCACTCTGTCTGCCAACTCGTCGCTTCTGCTGGCCGATAAGAATACAGACATCGTGAGAGCAGACTACAAGAAGATTATGTCGCGCGACTATCCTTACGTGCGACTCAACATGGGCTACGGCTACACCATGAACCGTTACGAACTCTCTGCCACACGGAAGCGCGACAACTGGGGACTGAACGCCGGAATAACCGTAGGCTTCAAACTGTTCGACGGCAAGCGAAGGATGCAGAAACGCAATGCTGAGCTCGACATAAAATACTCTGAACTGGAACGTGAAAACCTGAAACTCTCACTGAAATCGGAGCTAAACAACTTCTGGCAGGCATACAGAAACAACTGGGAGATACTGCAAAAGGAAAGGCAGAATCTCGTTGCGGCAGAGACAAACTACTATTTCGCAAACCTCAAATATCTTGAGCACAGCATATCAGGATTCGAGATGCGCGAGGCGCAGCAAAGCCTGCTCGATGCCCGCGAGCGCATACTCGTTGCCGAATACGACACAAAGATATGCGAGATATCGCTCCTTCAACTCAGCGGAAAAGTGCTGAGCTATCTCAATGGAGAAACATAACAGACAACATAAAACCAACAAACAATCCAATACAAGGATACGAACATGAGAAAAATAATATTATTCGCCCTGCTGATTGCAGCCTGCATCTCGTGCACTGCACAATCAAAGAAATAGGTATCAATACTCGGTGACTCGTACAGTACGTTCCAAGGCTATCTGCAACCGAGCACGAACTACGTTTGGTATAACGCCGGAAAGCACGACAACACAGACGTGACAAAAGTGCAACAGACGTGGTGGCACCAGCTGATAAGCAGCAAAGGACTGCGCCTGTGTGTGAACAATTCGTTCTCAGGAGCAACAATATGCAACACCGGATACAACAAGGAAGACTACAGCGACCGCTCATTCTGCACACGCCTGTGGAATCTCGGATGTCCCGACATAATATTCATCTTCGGCGGGACGAACGACAGTTGGGCAGGATCACCCATCGGCGAATACAAGTACAGCGACTGGACGAAGGAAGATCTCTACTCTTTCCGCCCGGCAATGGCGTATATGATAGACAACACAATAGCACGCTATCCGAACGTCGAGATATATGTCATAATCAACGACGGGCTGTCTGAGGATATAACAGAGTCGAGCCGCACCGTTTGCGAGCACTATAAAGTGAAATATGTGATGCTGAAAGACATCGACAAACTCAACGGTCATCCATCCATAAAAGGCATGAGACAGATAGCCGAACAAGTGGGAAAGATAATGAAAAAATAAATAATAACCGACAATAAAGACAAGAGAAACGCGCGGACCGCGGCCGGCAGCAGGACAATAATGTGTCACTGACTGCAGACAACGCCGTTCGCGCGTTTCTCTTTTTTATATTCTTGCGTGATCATTCAATCACTCCGCACCAGCCACCGTTGCGTTCCAGCTTCAGTGTGAGCACCGAAGACTTGTCCACCTGGCTCTCACCTTTCACATAATCGAAAGCCTGACGGTCGGCATTAACGCCGTCGGCAAAGAAAGTAAGGGTGCGTTTGCCACCGTCACCGAGGAAGTCGAGCGGCACATTCACGGTTCTTGCGTTGCCTGCGCTCATCGCTCCTATGAACCAGCGGTTACCTTTACGGCGTGCCACGACAACATATTCGCCCACCTTGGCATCGATGACGTGTGTCTCATCCCATGTCACAGGCACCGAGCTTATGAACTTAGTGCACTCCTCTTCGGCGTAATATCTTGTCGGAGTATCCGAAAGCATCTGTATGCCACTCTCAAAAACGACATACATCGCCATCTGACAAGCACGTGTACCCATACCCATCGGGTTAGGATCGGTGCAGCGGTTTGACTCCGGCTGTGCCGAGTTCATCGAACCGGGAGTGAAATCCATTGCTCCCACAGCGTTGCGGATGAACGGCAGATAGATTGTGTTCTCCGGGCGACAACCCTCGTTCTGCTCCATGCCACGCACTCCTTCGTAAGACAGAAGGTTAGGATATCTGCGCTCCAGACCTGCCGATTTGAACGATCCGTGGAAGTCAACCACCATCTTGTATTTGGCAGCTTCCTTTATCACTCTCTCATAGAAGTTCACCATCCACTGGTCGCTGCGGTCCATGAAGTCTATCTTCACACCCGGAATTCCCCACTCGGCATAACGTTTGAAGAGGTCCATGTGGTTCTCAACTGTCAGCCACGGCAGCCACAGAATGAGACCCACGTTCTTGCTCTTGCCATAAGCCACGAGCTCAGGGATATTGATTGCGTCGATTGAGTTGAACGGATCGCGTGTCGTACGTGCCCATCCTTCGTCAAGGATGATGTAAGGAATGCCGAACTTAGAAGCGAAATCGATGTAATATTTATACGTATCGTTGTTTATTCCGGCCTTGAAGTTCACACCCCATATCATCTTGTGGTTCCACCAGTCCCAGCTCACCTGTCCCGGTTTAATCCAACTGCAGTCCTTCAGTTCGCACGGAGAAGAGAGCACATAGGTCATCTCGTTGGCAAGGATATCCTTGTCCTGCTTCGAGATTACGAAGTAACGCCACGGGAACGAGCGCTTGCCCTGAGTGCGGGCTATGTAGTCTGCCTCCTTCAGTATCTTCACACTTCTGTCGCCGTCGTCGCCGAACTCAAGCGGAACCTTAGGAAATACTGCCGTCATTCCGTTCTCGCCGGTACCCTTTAGGAACATACAGGGATAGTCTCTCAGGTCAGCTTCAGAGATAAGAATCTTATAATTCTTGTCCGTACCAACCAAAACCGGGAAATATATCATCTTGTCCGACGGCTTGAAGTCGCGCGTCTTGATGTGGCTGTAAGGACTTTCATACGAAGTCTTGAAACCATCTGTGAAAGAAACGTGAGCCGTATAATCACCGGGGAAACCTATTTTGAAAGTCTCGTCCTTCACGTCGGCAGTGCCCTTAATGTTTGTCACGAAGCGATAAGCCACACCGTTGTCGAAAGCTCTGAACTCAATGGCGTAATTGCCCGACATGTTGAGCGTCATGGCATTATAGTGGTTTCTCACCTGTGCGTTCTTTATAGGCACCTCGCGCTTTATTGTCTCGTCAACCGAAGTGCGCTTCACGTTTTTCAGTTTCGGCTTCACTCCCAGCTGTTTATTGCCGACGGTCATGGCGAGCTCGCATCCTGTGAGCACCTCGTTGCCGTCAACACTTACCGAATAAGTCACCTTGTCGCCAAGGCTCACGTTCACTCCGACAGTGCCGTCGGGCGACTTGAGCGTCAGGTCGTCGGCAGCTCTCAGCCCGGTTGTGAGCAATGCCGCCGCAAGCATAAGGATTGTTTTTTTCATGATTGTAATAGTTATGTTGTATTGTTAAGTATATAGGCCGGATAAATTCCGCAAACCCGGTTATAAAAAACTGGAGGGGCGGAAAGCATTCCGTTTTCCAAGCCTCTCCAGTCTATGCGTATCAATGATGATTATTTCTTTTTCTTACCCTTAGCCAGCTCTTTTGTGAGCGAATAAGGAGCGTCGCTGTCGGCAATGCCGCGCTGCTTGTTAGGTGTGGAAGACATTGTGTAAACAATGTTTGCACCGTTGAGCAGGTCGCTGTGTGTCACATAGTTCTTTGTGTAGTCGGCACCGTTGAGTGTCATCTTCTGTATGTAACGGTTCTCGGCACTGTTGTTGTCGGCAGTGATTGTCACGGTCTTACCGTTCTCCAGATGCAGAGTCATCTTGTCGAAGTACGGAGTTCCGAGCACATACTCAGTAGAACCCGGGCATACAGGATAGAATCCCATAGCAGAGAATACATACCAAGCAGATGTCTGACCGTTGTCCTCGTCACCGCAGTAGCCGTCAGGATTTGCGTTGTAGAGCTTGTCCATCACCTCACGTATCCAGTACTGAGTCTTCCAAGGCTCGCCTGAATAACCGTAGAGATAAATCATGTGCTGTATAGGCTGGTTGCCGTGAGCATAGTTACCCATGTTCATTATCTGCATCTCACGTATCTCATGGATGACGCCACCGTAGTAGCTGTCGTCGAACAATGGCGGAACATTGAATACAGAGTCGAGCATTGCGTTGAATGTTGCCTTGCCGCCCATCAGGTCGATGAGTCCCTGCGGATCGTGGAACACAGACCATGTGTAGTGCCAAGAGTTACCCTCGGTGAAGGCGTCACCCCACTTCAGCGGGCTGAACGGAGTCTGGAACTTGCCGTCCTTGTTGCGTCCGCGCATGAGTTTTGTCTCCTTGTCGAACACGTTCTTATAGTTGAAGGCGTGCTTGAGGAACGGCTTGAGCTCCTTGTCAGACTTGCCGAGAGCCTTACCGAACTTATAGATGCACCAGTCATCATAAGCATACTCGAGCGTACGTGCCACGTTCTCGTTTATCTTAACATCGTAAGGCACATAACCCAGTTTGTTATAATATTCATATCCGAGACGTCCTGTAGAAGAAATCTGCGGATGAACAGAGTTTGCGCCATGCTTTACAGCCTCCCAAAGAGTCTCTGCGTCGTAACCGCGCAGACCTTTCAGATAGGCATCGGCAACCACTGAAGCAGAGTTGTTACCAACCATACAGCCTCTGTGACCGGGGCTTGACCACTCAGGAAGGAATCCGCTCTCCTTGTAAACATTCACGAAACCAGCCTGCATCTTCTCGTTTACAGAAGGATATACGAGGTTGAGCAGCGGGAAGAGACAGCGGAATGTGTCCCAGAAACCTGTACCGGTGTAGAGATAGCCGGGCAGCACCTTACCGTTGTGCGGGCTGTAATGAACAGGCTGTCCGTTGGCGTCGATCTCGTAGAAGCTGTGGGGGAACAGAGCCGAACGGTAGAGGCAAGAGTAGAATGTGCGCAGATGGTCGATGTTGTCGTCCTCTATCTCAATCTTGCCCAGCACCTCGTTCCAACGGTCACGGCCCTGCTGCTTGACGCGGTCGAAATTGCCGTCGCCAAGTTCTTTGAGGTTGAGAAGTGCCTGCTCAGGGCTGATGAACGATGAAGCCACCTGCACATTGACCTGCTCGCCACGCTTTGTCTTGAAACCTACGATGGCACCTGAGTGGTTGCTTGTAGATTTCAGCTGCGACGCGTCAACCTTACCGTCTGTCACGGCAGCTGTGTATGTGAAAGGTTTGTCGAACTTCAGCACGAAATAGTTCTTGAAGTTCTCGGGCACACCGCCGCTGTTGCGTGTAGTGTAACCCACGATCATGTTCTTCTCAGGAATGATCTCGGCATAAGAACCTCTGTCGAAAGCATCCAGAACGATGTACGACTTGTCTGTCTCCGGGAATGTGAAGCGCATGGCAACGGCACGGTCTGTAGGAGCCATTTCGGCAACCACGTCGTGGTCGGCCAGATATACGCGGTAGTAGTAAGGCTTAGCTATCTCTGCCTTGTGAGAGAACCACGAAGCACGCTTGTCCTGGTCGAACTCGGGAGTTCCTGTCACAGGCATGATTGAGAACTGACCGAAGTCGTTTATCCACGGGCTTGGCTGGTGGGTCTGCTTGAATCCACGTATTTTGTCCTGTGTGTATACATAAGCCCATCCGTCACCCATCTTGCCGGTCTGTGGCATCCAGAAGTTCATACCCCACGGCATGGCGATGGCCGGATAGGTGTTGCCGGTGGATAACTCGAATTTAGAAAGTGTTCCTACGAGCGGGCTGACATAGTCAACAGGCTCGGCAGTCTTGGCTGCACCGGCACCCAATGTGCCCAATGCAAACAGCGCAGTAAATAAGGTTTTTAATCTCATATTGTTATTATAAATATTGAATTCTCCGATTACGCCAGTTAATATAATAAGTCGCGGAAGAAACACAAACAAATACAGAAGCCATCCTAACACAGAGAGCCATACCACCTGACAATGGCTATTGTTTGCCACAACGACATATATTGCTACAAAGATACGACAAATTGAGCGCACTGCAAAATAAAAATCCATTTAATTTGATACTCCCCGATGCTTGTTCAAAAGCAGTGTATATTTATGCGGTTTGCGACAGATTCGCGCATTAATATTTATCGCTGCAGGAACATCAACATCACCGGAATGTTCCCACTGGCCGGGAAAATATTTATGGCTGCGCATAAACGGTTTTTGAGCACACGGCATGACATTATGACGGGCAACGGAATGGACGCTTCAGTGGATAAAAAGACTTTCCTATACAATGCAAGACAGGCATTATTCGGATGTCAGACAGATTTTATTATGATAAGGAACAAGCTCTATCACGACGTGACATGAAGCATGCCGACCTGCAAAAAAGACTTTATCACAAACCTATTAACGGCAATTACGGAAACTGACAGCTGAAATACTCCGACCGGACTTCGGATCAATAGAAATTAAATTATGACTGATTAATAAAAAGCCTGTGGCTCAAAGCCCTAACAAGCGTTGCTTTCGCCTGCTGAAAAGAAAACGATATGGACTACTTTCAAATCGTAACAGGATTTTGATTTTTCTGTCCGTTTTACCCGATATACCCCGAAAAATAAGCGTGTATTTGCAAATAGACCTTCCTTCGGGCGCAAATACGCGGATTATGAAGGGTTTACATAATACATTGAATATCAACGATTTATGTTTAAGGGGTATTTCTTCGCATTGCAATATGCCCCATTTCGGCTTGCGAAAGAGCCCATTTCAGAGGGCGAAATGGGCCATATCGCACCATGAAATGGGCTTAATCGGAACGCGAAATGGGCAATATCAGAAAGTGAAATGTATTATTTCGGACTACATAATGGGGTATATGAAAAGCCGGTATGCCATGAAATGGCCTCAAATGTGCCCGATTTAACATTCATTCACACCTCTTTTGCGAAAATATTTTGTCAAAATTTAGTCAAGAAAAATTGTAAGTACGCCTCCAAAGTTTTCCCGAAAAGCGCAGTAACCGTGCACGAATCGTGACGCATCCTTATTCTGATATGGCGCGCAGACATACCTACCGCACTGACTGTCTGTACGTCACGGAAATTCAGCATCACGGAACGCACCGAACATCCACCGTATGTTCCCATGCCGCTCCGCATCACACCGTTTCTTCATAACCACCCCACCGTCCGCGTGACATAATATAAATAAAACCCACAAAAAAGCCATCCACGCTGTCGTCCTCTTGATTTTTATTGTATCTTTGTGCATATCTTATTATTAACTGACCACACCTGTCACGGCAGTCCGACCGCTTACGCAGCAGGACTTTCCGCCAATCTACCGACAAAAGAACATACATCAAAACCACAACCTGATATGAAGAAACAAATATTACTGACCACGTGTCTGTCAGTTGCCGCAATACTTAGCGCAGCAGCCCAGACCATCAAACTGACAGACGCCAGATTCCATAAAGGCGACAATATGGAATGGAAAAACAGTTCGTTCGACGACAGCAGCTGGCAGTCGCTGTCCATGCTCAGACCATGGAACGAACAGGGCACTCAGAATCCCAACAACTACGCATGGTACCGCATACGCTTCACCCTGCCGCAGTCAATGCTCGACAACTCTGACGCGAAGGAGAGCGTGGTGTTCGACATGGGCAAGATAGACGATGCCGACGAGACTTATCTCAACGGTGTGCTTATCGGCAAGACCGGACAGACTCCCGCCGACAAGGGAGGATATGTCTCGGCGTGGGAGAACGTGCGCACCTACTCGGTGCCGGCAAAGAGCAAAGCCATAAAATGGGGCGGAGAGAACGTGCTCGCCGTGAGAGTGTACAACGGTAACGACCCCGGCGGAATGTTCGGCGGCGGAGTTAGCATCAGCGTTCCCAACCGCATAGACTGCATACACACGGCTTTCGCGCAGAAATCGTTCGGAGTGAAGCCGGTGTGCACAGCCACAGTTAAAAACACAGGCGGCTCAACCACTAAGATGGCTATCGACATCGACGTGACCGACACCGAGAACGGACAGAGCCTGCAACACATAAGCAAGAAGCTGTCTGTAAAGGGCAACGGCACAAAATCGTTCGACCTGGCTTACGACAGAAGCCGATGCGTGCAGATTTCAGTCACCTGCACCGACGCCGCAAGCGGCAAGAAGAACACAGCCACATTCATTCCGAAATACATTCTCACCCCGGCAGCACCGGCCACGCCGCGCTACAACGGTCCGCTGGTTTACGGAGTGCGCCCCGGCTCACCCGTCATCTTCCGCATACCTATGTCGGGCGAGCGTCCGATGAAGTTCTCGGCAGTCAACCTGCCCGAAGGTCTGAGCCTCGATGCGGACAAAGGTGTGATCAGCGGAAGCATAAAGGAGCGCGGCGACTACGAGCTGACACTCATCGGCGAGAACGCCAAAGGCAAGACCGAACAGAAGTTCACGATAAAGGTGGGCGACAAGATCGCGCTCACGCCGCCTATGGGTTGGAACAGCTGGAACTGCTGGGGACTCAGCGTCTCGCAGGAGAAAGTGATGTCGTCTGCACGCGCCCTCATCGACAAGGGACTCGCCGACTACGGCTACAGTTACATCAACGTTGACGATGCGTGGGAGGCTCCGGAGCGCAACGCCGACGGAACCATCGCCGTGAACGAGAAGTTCCCCGACATGAAAGGCTTGGGCGACTGGCTACACTCCAACGGTCTGAAGTTCGGCATCTACTCTTCGCCGGGCGATCGCACCTGCGGCAACTATCTCGGTTCGCTCGGTCATGAGGAGCAGGACGCCAAGACATACAACAGCTGGGGCATAGACTACCTGAAATATGACTGGTGTGGCTACTCGCGCGAGTTCGACAAGTCGCGCGACCACAGCGTGGCGGCCTACGTCAGACCTTATCTCCACATGCAGAAATATCTGCGTGAGCAGCCGCGCGACATCTTCTACAGCCTCTGCCAGTATGGCATGGCTGACGTGTGGAAGTGGGGACACGCCGTGGATGCCAACTCATGGCGCACCACGGGCGACATAACCGACACGTGGGAATCGCTCTACGACATAGGTTTCGTGAGACAGGCTGAGCTCTATCCTTACGCCGAACCGGGCTGCTGGAACGATCCCGACATGCTCATCGTAGGCATGGTGGGCTGGAGTGCCAACCTGCGCGAGACGCGCCTCACCACCGAAGAGCAATACACACACATCTCACTGTGGTCGCTCCTCGCCTCGAACATGCTCATAGGCTGCGACATATCGCGCATGGACGACTTCACCCTCGGACTGCTTTGCAACAATGAGGTGAACGCAGTGAACCAGGACATACTCGGCCGTCAGGCCAAACGCGAGGTGCTCGACGGCGACATACAGATATGGAAACGTCCGCTTGCCGACGGCAGCTACGCCGTGGGAATATTCAACGTGGGCAGCGAGAACGCCACGGTGGACTTCTCTTCCTACTTCGGCAAGCTCGGAATATCAAGCCTGAGCTACGTCCGCGACCTGTGGCGGCAGAAAGATCTCAGCACCACCGACACACGCTACTTCATCCCGTCGCACGGAGTGAGGTTAATCAAAATAAAATACTGAGCCTCAACGCCGGACACGCAATAACACGAAAAGGGCAGGCCTGCACGGTCTGCCCTTCAACGTATGAGCAAAAAATATCATCCGAAGAGCCTTATATACGAAAAAAATGTGTAAGTTTGCATACTGAATACGAAAACAAAACACTATATGAAGATAAATCATAGATACTGCCACATCACCTTTGTAGCAATAATCGCCGCGGTGATGGCCATATCGTCGTGCAACGAAAAGAAGTTTCAGGTTACGGGAAAAATAACCGACGCCAAAGACTCAATACTGTATTTTGAGCACATGAGCCTCAACGGTCCGGTGACAGCCGACTCGGTAAAACTCACCGGGGACGGTTCGTTCTCCTTCAGCGGGAAAGACGAGGGCACGCCGGAGTTCTACCGTCTGCGCATAGCAGGACAGATAATAAACATCGCGGTGGATTCTACCGAGACCATAGAGGTGAGCGCCTCCTACCCCACCATGGCGTCAGGATATGACGTGAAAGGCTCATACGACTGCTCCAAGATAAAAGAGCTCGCTCTCATGCAGATGCAGCTGCAGCGCAACGTAAACGCCATAGCTGCCGACCCGACACTCAACGTGCAGGCAGTGACGGACAGCATAAACAAGGTTGTTGCCGCCTACAAGTACAAGGTAAAGAACGACTACATCTTCAAAGAGCCGATGAAAGCCTACGCTTACTTCGCTCTCTTCCAGACAATAAACATGGGCTACCAGACAATGCTCATCTTCAACCCGCGCAACAGCGAGGACGACGTGAAGGTGTTTGCCGCCGTAGCCACCAGCTGGGACACGTTCTATCCGAAAGCCGAACGCGGAGCCAACCTCCACAACATCGCGCTTGAGGGCATGAAGAACGTACGCATAATAAGAAGCGAGCAGGCAAAGAGACTCGACCCGAAAGTGATAGACACGTCAGGCATCATCGAAATAGCCCTCAAGGACAACAAGGGCATCGTGCGCCGTCTGTCCGACCTCAAAGGTAAAGTGGTGCTGCTCGACTTCCATCTCTTCTCTGCCGACGGTTCGGCAGACCGCATCATGATGCTGCGCGACATATACAACAAGTATCACAAGCTCGGACTCGAGATCTATCAGGTCTCTGTCGATACCGACGAACACTTCTGGAAGACACAGACCGCCGCGCTGCCGTGGATAAGCGTACGCGTGGACGACAACAGCGCAAGCGTGCTCAACAACTACAACGTGCAGGCAGTGCCTACGTTCTTCCTTCTCAACAAGAACGTGAACGTAGTAAAACGCGACGCTCAGATAAAGGATATCGACGCAGAGATAAAGGCTCTTCTCTGACAATGATACACGGCGGCCACGCACCGCCATATACAAAGCAGGGGGCTGAGACACCGTTTTGTCTCAGCCCCCTGCTTTTTCTTTAGCCCCGATGTTGGCGTGACGGCCGCGCGTCAGAAGCTGCGCAGCCACGCCCTGAGGTCGAGCATCATCTCTACGTGATACTTGAAAGAGCTCTGCAGTCCGTAGCCGTGTCCGCCCGAAGGATATACATAGAGCGCTGCCGGAACGTCGTGACGGAACAGTTCGCTGTAATAGTTCACGCCGTTAGACGGCTGCACTACGTCGTCATCGTCGCTCAGTATGATGCAGGCACGCGGTGTCGTGCGTGAGACGTGCATGTCGCTGCAATACATGCGCTCCGTCTTTTTCTTCACATCCTTGCCCAACAAATTGTCGCGCGAGCCCTGGTGTGCATATCCCTCCATCATGGTTATCACAGGATAAAACAATATCTGGAAGTCAGGCAGAGCGTCGCCGGTTGAGTGTGTGGCTATGGTCGATGCGAGATGTCCGCCGGCAGAGAATCCCATGATGCCCACATCATCCGGATTTATCTTCCAGTCGGTGGCGTTGCGGCGCACCATTCTGATTGCCTCCTCGGCATCGCTTACGGGCACGTCAGGGTTGCCGTGCGGCATACGATATTTCAAAACTATGGCAGCTATTCCCATATCGTTGAAGAACGGTCCCCAGTCATAGCCCTCGTGTCCGAGCGCCAGATGCTCATATCCACCTCCGGGACATATCACCACCGCGCGGCCCGTAGCCGTCTTCTCGTCGGGCAGGAACACACGCACCTTGGCTGTGTCGCCCTTATCCTCACTCTCCACACGCGCCTTGCCCTGCCACAAGTCCATATCAAACACTCTCTGGGCCGATGCAGTGAGCCAGGAGGCGGAAACTGCCAGCACCAATGCCATAATTCTCAATCTCATATTGTCTTGATAAATATTAAAACTATTTACTTGCAAAGATAACTTTTTTTTCATAATATTGCAGAATAAACGACCGACTAAAGGCTGGCCGGAATAAAAAAAGAGAAACTACAATCAACCCATCATAATCATGCAGATAACCGAGAAATTCAAGTTCTGTCCGGTATGCGGCAGCAGTCACTTCGAGACGAACAGCGAGAAAAGCATCAAATGCGACAACTGCGGATTCGAATATTTCGTAAATCCGGCTTCATCAAACGTGGCTCTCATACTCGACGGCAACGGAAGGCTGCTCGTTGAGCGCCGTCTGAGAGAGCCAGCCAAAGGCACGCTCGACCTGCCCGGAGGATTCGCCGACGCCGAAGAGACCGCAGAAGAGGGCGTGGTGCGCGAAGTAAAGGAGGAGACCGGACTGCACGTCACAAGCGCGAAATATCTGTTCAGCCTGCCAAACACCTATCGATACAGCGGCATCGACATACCCACGCTCGACCTGTTCTTCCTCTGCGAGGTTGAGGACACATCGAAACTCAAAGCCGGCGACGACGCTGCCGAATGTTTCTGGACCGACATCGACGACATACACACCGAACTGTTCGGACTAAGCTCTGTGCGCCACGGACTTTCAATGTTCATCGAACACATGAAGAAAGGACAGTAAGCGGCACAAGGCAACGCACCGGATGACATCTGACCAACCCTAAACATCATGAACTATGGCAAAAAATCTGTTACGCATCACGACGGCGGCATTCGCCTTCATGGCTGCCGTCGGAACAGCTTCGGCTGACAACTGGATCACGCCGATGGCCGACAACATATACGTAAGCGACATGTCCATACCGGGAACACACGACTCCGCCACCGGCGAAGGCTTCGACGGACTGCTCGGACTGCTGCTGGGCAACACCACGGCAAGGACACAAGACCTCACCATAAGCCAGCAATGGGACTGCGGCATACGTGCCTTCGACCTGCGTCCGACAGTCGAGAACGGCGACAACGGCACTTACCTGCACATCTATCACGGCATAATAAAGACCTCGATATCGTTTGAGGATGCGCTCATAACCCTGCGCGACAAACTGAAGGAAGCGCCGGGAGAGTTTGCCATAGTGATAATGCGACACGAGAGCGACGCCAACAGCGACATACAGAATCAATGGGCGGCACTGATGGACAAATGTCTCACGTCGGACGCTCTGGCGGGATACATAGCCGAATTCAAGCCAGAACTCACCATAGCCGACCTAAGAGGAAAGATTCTTGTGATGAGCCGCGACACCTACGACAACGGTCCTCACGGGGCATACATCAACTCGTGGAGCCACAGCGACAACTATCTCGACCAGACAAAAGCCGTAATAAGCGGACCGGACGGACGCACTGAGCGGGCTCTCGTGCAGGACTTCTACGACTGCACAGGCACAGACGGAGCGGACAAGAAGAACGCCACGATGCTCAACATGCTCAAGGTGAGGATGGCTGCCACCTCAACACGATGGTGCATAAACCATGCGTCGGGCTACACGCTCAACGCAAATTCAGACGGCTACCGCAGCAATGCGTCGAACACCAGCAAGGCATTGATAGACTTCATCAGCTCGCCCGACAACGAGCCCGGCGCAACAGGAATAATCATGATGGACTATGCCGGAACCGACAAATCGGGAATATACAACGTAAAAGGACTCGAACTGACAAAAACCATCATTGCGCAGAACTCGCGCTACGCCCATGTTTCGACGGGTATCATCGACAACACGACCGTAAACACTAAGGTGAACGTGAGACAAAACACCATCTGCTCCGAGCTGCCCATGACCATATATCATGCCGACGGCACGGTGCTTGCCAACGATGTGACCGAAGCCGAAATAACGGACAAAGGCATATTCATCGTGAAAAGCGGCGACGACTGCATGAAGGTGCTCATGAAATGAGAGCGCAAGCGGCACGCATAATGTTAAATTTTAACTTAAATGACAGTGCTGAAAAATATCCGTCGCAAATCGCAAAACAGAAAACGGAGACAGCAAGAAAACCATAAAACAGACGGGAAAAGCAATGATTGCACATCGCTTTTCCCGTCATCAGTTTACGATATTGCCCATATCAGACCATGATAAAGCCCATATCAGGGGACGATAAAGCGTTAATCACCACCCGATATGACCCATTTCGCATGCCGAAAAAGGCTCTTTCGCAGCACGATACGCAGTCATCAAAACCCACATTCAAACTATACCACTGATTATCAACGCATTGCGCAAACCTCTTATTTTCCCGTTTTTTCCAGCCAAATATATCTCTGCCCGAAAAAAAACGATTCTCGCGAGGTTATTTTTAACATTCACTCATTTTATGATTCATTATATTCACATACGCCGTTTCTCATACCCAACATCACCATGAGACCGTTAAGCCTCTCTCGCCACATACACAACCTGTAACACCGCCCACCGACACAAAAACCGACCGTGTACATATGAACAATTCGTCGGAAACACGCCATAACGTCACAAAAACGTATCAACAATACAGAAAAAACATCATTTTTTTCGAAAAATATTTGGTAGTTTGCCCCAAACTGTGTAACTTTGCAGCCGAAATCCTCACAAACAGGTTTTCTCGGGCTTATAGCTCAGTTGGTTAGAGCAACAGACTCATAATCTGGAGGTCCCAGGTTCAAGCCCTGGTTGGCCCACAAACAAAAGCAGTTACATCATTGAGTAACTGCTTTTTTTGTTTCCACACATCGCGATACAGGCCGCAATCCGCCGCATACATGTATATCATTAATTATCAAAATGTTGCAATCATAAAACGAGAAAAGGACGATATAAATAAAGCATGCGCCATGCCGACAAGTATTCGGATAACATGCAAAAGACCGGTTCGTGGCGGACGGTAGTCAAAAAATAATTCATATTCCCTGCCGATTTATCGTTTTTATAAATTTATTGCATATCTTTGCCTATGATGAATACGGCCCGGAGCTTTCTTATCATGCTGTGTCTGCTGTGCCTTACGGCTTGTCGCACGAAGGCATCCAATAAAGACGACGCGCTGCTGATGAAGCGCGTGTTCGCCTATGCCGCCACTATGGACACGATGAAATTCGCGCCTAACGAGCTGTATTCGTACATGAAGTTCGACATAAAGACCCGCAGGCGCAACGCAATACTCATGGCCGTGCCGTCGATGCTTGTCGTAGCGCGCGGCGGAAAGCGCGAATATGTGGGCGAGAGCTATGCCAAGATGGTGTTCAGAAGCATGAACGACATGGACGTAACTAATATCCTCTCGCGCTCGACCATACCGCACAGCAGGAAGATAATGCCAACGATGCTCAAATATCTCATACCCGACATCTACGGCGAACTGCTCATCGACAAAAACATCCTGTCGCCATTCTATCGCCGCAACAGGCGTTACTATCGCTATCGGGTGAGAGACAACGGCGACGGGACGGCGCACATATCTTTCAGACCGAAGCTCGACAACACGCGTCTTGTGAAGGGTACTGCAACGGTTGACGTGGCGGCGGGCCGTATAATCAGCATGTTCGTTGAGGGAGAATACGACATGGTGAAGTTCACCATGGACATAAACATGGGCGAACGGGGCGTCAGGACGCTCATACCAGAGAAATGCGGACTGAGCGCAAGGTTCAAGTTCCTAGGCAACGACATATCGGTGGACTACACGTCGATGCACGGTCTGCCGCGACTCATCACCGACTCGGTGGTGAACAAGAACGACACCGCACTTCTAAACCGCATACGGCCTGTGGAGCTGACGCCTCATGAGCGGCGTCTGTTTCACGAGCAGGACAGTCTGAAGGCGGCAATTGCGGCTGACACTACGTCACGCGAGAAGAAACAGAAGTTCACCGACATATTGTGGGACAACGTGGGCGAGCACCTGCTCGGACGCATAAAGTCTAACTTCGGCAGCAACAATCAAGGTTCGGTGCGCATAAACCCGCTGCTCAATCCACTCTATTTCGGATATAGCGGCAACAAAGGTTTCGTGTATAAATTCGATGTCCGCGGCAGCTATTACTTCTCTTCCAACAGTCTGATATCCACAAGACTGAAGGCGGGATACTCCTTCAAGCAGAAGCGATTATACTTCGATCTGCCCGTGACCTATTATTTCAACCGGCGACGCAACGGATATGTGCAGTTCAAGATCGGTAACGGAAACCGCATATCAAACTCGAGGGTGCTCGAGGCCGTGAAGGGTCTGGTGGGCGACTCTGCCGCTTCCAAAATGAAAAACATGAGCTATTTCAACGACTTCAACCTACGACTGTCGGGACATTACGACCTGTCCGAGAAGCTGAGTCTGCAAGCCGGAATGATGATACACCGCAGATCGGCACTCAACGAAAAGGCTTTCATGAGTCTGGGAATGCCTTCGACATACACTTCCGTGGCGCCGATGCTCGAGGTGGAATACCGCCCGCTGGGGTTCGGAGGGCCTGTACTGACAGCCAACTATGAACGGAGCATCAAGGGACTGCTGGGTGCCAACCTCGACTATGAGCGCTACGAGATAGACGGACAATACATATGGAACATCTCGGCACTGCAATCGCTGCAGATGAGAGCGGGCACAGGATTCTACACTCACCGCGGAAAGGACCGGTTCTTTCTCGACTACACCAACTTCCACGAGAACAACCTGCCGGGCGGATGGTACGACGACTGGGCGTGCGACTTCGAACTGCTCAACTCCAACTGGTACAACTCGTCGCAATACTACGTCAGAACAAACCTCACATATGAGTCGCCGCTGATGATACTGGCGTGGCTTCCGCTGGCCGGACACTTCATAGAGAAAGAACGCATATACGTCAACGCGCTCACGGTGAAGGATCTTCATCCTTACATGGAATACGGATACGGCTTCACCACCCGTCTGTTCTCCACCGGAATATTCGTGTCGCAGAAGAACGGTAAGTTCGACGGCATAGGCTTCCGATTCGGTGTGGAGCTGTTCAGACAGTGGTGACAATATGGCACACGCATGAGTTTCTCTCCGCCAAGCATTGGCCATACGCCACACAAAAGAATGTAAACACGACCGTCACTGTCCCGGATACATCTTAAAAATAAATAAATTTATTTTGCGCTGCACCCTATTTGCATTATCTTTGCATAAGATATAGCGGCACTCGGAAAACTGAAAGTAAACTTCCTTTCCGCTCGTTGGCAATATCTTTAAATAAATATATACAGACATTACACCCAATTAATGACAACGTAAAGACATACGCTCATTTTTTAAACACTATATGGAAACAGAAAAACAGAAATCTCTTTCGAATGGTCTGAACGACCAGCAAGTGGAACAGAGCCGGAAACAACACGGCGAAAACGTACTTACACCGCCTAAGCGCACTTCTTTGCTAAGGCTTTATCTCGAAAAATACAATGATCCTATAATCAGAATACTGCTCGTAGCGGCTGTAGCTTCGCTCGCGCTGGCATTCTTTCACAACGACTTCATAGAGACAATAGGCATCGTGCTGGCGATAATCCTTGCCACGACAATAGGATTCTACTTCGAGCGCGACGCCGCCAAGAAATTCGATGTGCTCACGGCACTGGGCGAGGAATCGCCTGTCAAGGTGAGACGCAACGGCGTAGTGACAGAGATTCCGCGCAAAGAAGTCGTAGTGGGCGACGTAATCATCATCGAGGTGGGCGACGAGATACCGGCAGACGGACGCCTCATCGCATCAACAGACCTGCAGATAGACGAGTCGTCGCTCACGGGTGAGCCAATCATAAGCAAGCACGTGGTGACCGAAGACCGGCCTAACGACAAGGAGGCCACTTATCCGTCGGACACCGTTCTGCGCTCTACAATGGTGATGAACGGCAACGGAGTGGCTGTCGTTACTGCCGTAGGCGACGAGACGGAGATAGGTAAGGTGGCACGCAAGGCCACGGAGATGACCGACGTCAAGACGCCTCTCAACATACAGCTCGGCAAACTCGCCAAGCTCATAAGCAAGATAGGAACAGCCGTATCGGTAGCGGCTTTCGTCATATTCCTCGTCCACGACATACTGACTAACCCGCTATGGCAAGGCACAGACTATCTGTCGATGGCCGAGGTGACGCTCAACTACTTCATGATGGCCGTGACACTCATCGTCATGGCAGTGCCCGAGGGTCTGCCGATGGCCGTGACACTGGCTCTGGCACTCAACATGCGACGCATGCTCAAGAGCAACAACCTGGTGCGCAAGCTGCATGCCTGCGAGACGATGGGCGCCGCAACGGTGATATGCACCGACAAGACCGGAACACTAACACAGAACCGTATGCAGGTGGCCGACATGGTTGTAACAAGCCATGAGGAGCTGCTTGACAACGCAATAGCACTCAACTCTACCGCCAACATCGACAACGACGGCAAAGGCATAGGCAACCCTACCGAGGCTGCGCTGCTGTTGCGTCTGAAGAGCAAGGGCGGCGACTACGTGAAGATGCGCCGGGAAGGCGAGATAATCGACCGTCTGCCATTCTCTACAGAGCGTAAATACATGGCCACCGTGGCAAAAGTCGGTGGCAAGGCATGGTTGTTCGTAAAGGGAGCGCCAGAGATCGTGATGGGATTCTGCAACATCTCAGACGAAGAGAAGGCCAAGATGACAACACAGCTGCGTGCATATCAGAACAAGGCGATGCGCACACTGGCATTCGCCTGCAAACAGACCGACAAGATGGATGTGACCGGTCTCACGCTCCAGGCAGTGGCTGCGATAAGCGACCCGCTCCGTCCGGACGTTCCGGCTGCCGTAGGCGAATGTCACTCGGCAGGCATAAAGGTGAAGATCGTTACCGGCGACACATCAGCAACAGCCGTTGAGATAGCACGTCAGATAGGTATATGGAAGGCCGACACGCCTGCCGAGGACCAGATAACAGGTCCCGACTTCGCCGCGATGAGCGACGAGGAGGCTTACAAGCGCGTGGAATCGCTCAAGGTGATGAGCCGCGCACGTCCTACAGACAAGCAGCGTCTGGTACAGCTTCTGCAGGATCACGGCGAGGTGGTTGCCGTCACCGGCGACGGAACAAACGACGCTCCGGCACTCAACCACGCCCATGTGGGACTGTCGCTCGGCTCGGGTACGAGCGTGGCAAAGAACGCGAGCGACATCACTCTGATAGACGACTCGTTCCAGAGCATCGTAAAGGCCGTGATGTGGGGACGCTCTCTATACCGCAACATACAGCGTTTCATCTACTTCCAGCTCATAGTCAACGTGACGGCTCTGCTGCTTGTGCTCGGCGGATCGATCATAGGTACGGCGCTGCCTCTCACCGTCACACAGATACTTTGGGTGAACCTAATCATGGATACGTTCGCAGCCATGGCACTGGCATCGCTTCCTCCTTCGCACGAAGTGATGAGAGACAAGCCCCGCAAGCAGACCGACTTCATCATAAACCGCAGCATGGCCTACGGCATATGGATTCTGGGAGTGCTTTTCTTCTGCGTGATGATAGGAATGCTCATCTATTGCGACAAGTACTGTTCAGGTCCTGACGGCATCAGTGTCAAGGCTCTCACAATATTCTTCACGGCATTCGTGATGATACAATGGTGGAACCTGTTCAACGCCAAGACGCTCGGAACCAACCACTCTGCCTTCCACGGGCTGCTGAAGGATCCGGGACTGCTGCTCACACTCTGCATCATCCTCGTGGGACAGTGGATCATCGTGACATTCGGAGGCAAGATGTTCCGCACCGTTCCGCTCACCGGCGACGAATGGTTCAGAATAATCGCCGGCACATCGGTTGTGCTTTGGATCGGTGAGATAATAAGAGGCGTGAAACGGCTTTTTAATAAGAATAAATAAAAGTGATGCCTCCGCAACAGCATGCGAGGCATAAACAGATTGGAATGAATACAGTATATTTGAAAAACGACATGCTTCCGATGCAGCCGTGCGTGGCCACCATCGGCTTCTTCGACGGGGTGCACCGGGGGCATCAGTATCTAATCAGACAGGTGACCGACGAGGCCCGCGCGGCAGGATTGCAATCCACCGTAATCACTTTCGACCGTCATCCGCGGCAGGTGCTTAACAGCGACTACATTCCGCAGCTGCTTTCCACGCCTGACTCAAAACTGCTCTTGCTCTCGAAGACGGGTGTCGACAACGCCGTGGTGCTGCCCTTCGACCGTGAGATGGCTGCAATGAGCGCGCAGGATTTCATGAACAACGTGCTCAAGGACAAGCTGAACGTACGCAAACTGATAATAGGCTACGACAATCATTTCGGGCACAACCGCGCCGAAGGGTTCGGCGACTATGTACGTTACGGCCGTGAGGCAGGCATAGAGGTGATTCAGGCCAACGCGTTCACCCTGTGCGGATACAACGTAAGCTCGTCGGTCATAAGGAGATTCCTGCAGGACGGCGAGGTGGAGATGGCCGAAAAATGTCTCGGCTATCCCTACACAATATCGGGAATAGTGAAAAAAGGCTTTCAGCAGGGACGCAAACTGGGATTCCCCACCGCCAACCTTGACCCGTCAACCGTGGTGCAGATGATACCGGCATACGGAGCATACGCCGTCACCGCACGCATAGAACAGAGCCTGGCAATGCGTCCTGCAATGATGAACATCGGTACACGACCCACGTTCGGAGGCAACGATGTGTCGCTGGAAACGAACATCTTCAACTTCAGCGAGAACATATACGGCAAACTGATGCTCGTATCGTTCATCCACAGAATACGCGGAGAGCAGAAGTTCGACAATGAGGAGCAACTGCAGGAGCAGCTGTGCATGGACAAAAAGATGGTAGAACAACAATTTGACAAGGATAAGGAAGAATGAAAACAACTGTGCAATACGCCATGCAGGCGGCCCTTTGCTTCGTGGCTTTCGTCATCATACAGTTCGCGGTGATGCTGTGCACACGCATGATTGTGAAGGACATCACTCTCAACGCCACAGCACTCATAGTCAGCTCACTTGTCGCAAGCGCCATAACCATAGCTCTGTTCGCGTGGAGACGGTGGACAGTGATGTCGCGCAATTACATCTACTCGCGTCCGTGGAGCTCTTTCGTATGGATAATAACAGCCGCCATCGGCATAATACCTCTGTCGTCGCTCCTACTCGACTTCTGCGGCCTGCGCATCAGCAACGACGCCGTGCGCATATACGCAAACATGATAAACCACGAATTCGGCTACCTGACCATCGGCATCATAGCCCCCGTGGCTGAGGAAATAGTGTTCCGCGGAGCCATTCTGTGCGCACTTCTGAAGGTGTTCGACAAGCGCATGCACTGGGTGGCAATAGCCGTTTCGGCGGTATTGTTCGGCATAGTGCACGGCAACATGGCGCAAGGTGTGAACGCGACGCTTATAGGTCTGCTCCTGGGATGGATGTATTATAAGACCGACAGCATTGTGCCCGGAGTGATATTCCACTGGACCAACAACACCATTGTGTATGTCATGATGAAACTGATGCCGGGCACATACAACATGACGATGAGCGAATTTTGTGGCGGAGACACACGCAAGATTGCCATACTGGCCGTTTGCGCGCTCTGTGTGCTCATTCCGTCAATCTTTCAACTGACAGCAAGGCTGAAGAAGAAATAAGCCTCAGAACGCACTAAAACGTGCCAAATAAAATTTAAGCGCGGATCAGTCTTAACGGAATACTGCGGTATAGCCGACTGATCCGCGCTTTTTTCTTTCTGCCGAAAGAAACCTATATTGGTAACTTTCAATCCGTAACTGGTTTTCGATTTTTTCCCTCAGTTTACTGACATACCCCGAAAAATAAGCGCGTATTTGCGGCCTTATCCTACGTCGAACGCAAATACGCGAAATATAAGAGGTTTTCATAAACCGTTGAATAGCAACGACTTATGTTTAATAGGCATTTTCCAGTGTTGCAAAAAGCACCATTTCGGCATGCGAAATGGCCCATTTCAGGGTGCGATACGGTGCTTTTCGGCCTCTGAAATGGGCTTTATTGCATGATGAAATGGGCAATATCAGAACGCGGAACGAGCTTTTTCGGACTATGACATAGGGTATATCAAAAGACGTTACGGACAGGAATAGGCCTTATAAGACGATATTTAACATTCATTCACACCTCTTTTGAGAAAAGATTTTGTCAAAATAAAATCAAGAAAAATTGTAAGTTCATCGTCCGCTTTACCCTAAAAGACATCGGTATCGCGCGTCAGAAGAGCCACGGAAAGCAGGTTTTTGTCTTGCGGAAAAAACCTGCCGGTTGCGGCAGCACAAATTTATAATCATGCGAAAACCATACTATCACTCTGTATAACCGCCCTGCACCGTATGTAAACATTCCTTTATCATATAATCATTTGTGAATGAAATCAAGCACGACAGCATTTTCATCAAGCATGGAAACACATCTCTGAATATGAGGGAACAATACCACAGACACGCGGAAGCACTCCTCCGTACGCCAAGAAGCACTCCTCCGAACACACGGAAACGACCATACAAAAAAATGACCGCCGGCACATAAGTAAAATGTACCGGCGGTTTTCAACGTTAGTATGTTATGAAAAATTTGAGAGAACTTGAAACTTCACAGTTTCGTCTTTTGTTTTACTAAACATGATTATATAGAAAGCATAGAAAAAATCTACTTTAATATTGCCGGTGTCTCGAACTTCATGTTGTTCAGACCCGACTGTTTGAGCGTGTCTGTGCGGGCAGAATCGTTAAGCGCTACCGAGACTCCCTGAACCGGACGTTCGAAACTCGTAACGTTGGTATAGTCGTCATCGCGGAACGAAGACTGCGCTGCATTGCTCAGTGTGAGTATTATGGCTACTACGGCAGCCGCCTTGAACAACGGGGCAAACCTCTGGCCGATGGTGAGCACACGCGCTTTCACAGGGCGCGGACGCTCGATGATGGACATAAGCTGTTCGTCGAAATCATCGCCAAGGACATCTGTCGCAGGCTCAGTCTGCTCATATATAAACAGGCAACGATACTGTTTCAGCTCGTCAGGCACGTTCGGCTGGCTGAAGAACGAGCGCAGTATCTGCTCTTCCTCAAGCGAAGTCTCCCCCGCCCAATAACGTTCCAGAAGCTGATTTATATACTTATAATCCATAATTGTCAAATTCCTTGATTTTCTGTTTCACCGTCTGACGGGCTCTAAAGATGTTTACCTTTACCTGTTCTTCGGTTATTCCCATCACAGCGGCTATTTCCTTGTATGACTTTCCCTCGAAATCGCGTAGCTGCATACAGCTTTTCTGCTTCTCGGGCAGATTGTCGAGCAACTGCCTTACAATCGAGATTCGGTCCTTGAGAGTTGTTTTTTCCAACGGGTCTGACGCGCTATCGGCTTTCTCTGCATATCCGCTGTCGAGCGTATTGTTCTTTCCTTTGAGCATCCTGACTCTGTCGAGCGCCAGATTCCGGCATATAGTAAGGCTGAATGCTTCTATCGATTCAATCTCACTAAGGCTCTCCCGCCTGTTCCAGATCTTAATCAGTGTGTCCTGGACGATATCCTTTGCTTCCTCAGGATCCATCGTTATGCGCAATGCAAGCCGATAAAGAATGTCTTTGAGCGGCAGAACATCGTTGCGGAAACTGATATTTCTCATCTGATATCTGTTTAAATGACGTTTGTAGGAATTAAAAGTTACAGTATTCTGAGATAATTTACGCTTTTTAACATTATGCTTTCCGTATCACGTCAGCAATGATATAGCGTATTTGTTTGTGTTTCAACACTTTGTCGGTCGGTCTGCTCTTTTTGTTATTTCGGTCAGCTCTTTTTATTAATTATGAGCGGAGCATATATTTTTTACGAATGAACCGTACATTATTTATGAGCAGACCATTTATTTATTATGAGCAGACCGATTATTTTTTATGAGCATGCCGTGAATCCGTCAGGAGCGGATTGTCTGTCCGGACGGGGCTTTCAGCCTAATCACTTGCTTATCACCGTGCCATTGCCTGAACCGATGGCCGTGGCAGATGTTATCACAACCTGTCTCACTCCGGCGTCAACGGCATTGAGCGCATTCTCTATCTTAGGCATCATGCCGTCCGATATTGTCCCGTCAGCGACATATTTCTCGTAGTCGGAGCGGGTTATGCGCTCTATCACGCTGTCGTCATCGTTGGGATTGCTCAGCACTCCCTTCTTCTCGAAACAATACACCAGCGTCACGTCATAGTGTCCTACGAGAGCCGTAGCCACCGAAGAAGCGATGGTGTCGGCATTCGTATTGAGCATGCTTCCGCGTCCGTCGTGGGTCAGCGGAGCCATTACAGGCGTCACTCCGGCGTCTATGAGCATCTTGAGGCGGTCGGCATCAACTCGCCGCACATCGCCTACGAATCCGAAATCCACGCCATCAACCACCGGTCTGCGGTCTGATCTTATCACGTCCATATCGGCTCCCGTAAGCCCCACGGCATTGATTCCGCGTGCCTGGAGACGCGCCACGATGTTCTTGTTTATCAGTCCTCCGTAAACCATCGTGACAACCTCAAGCATGTCCTTGCCCGTTATGCGGCGTCCGTTCACCATACGGCTCTCCACACCGAGAGCCTCAGCCACCTTCGTAGCGCGCCTTCCGCCACCGTGGACAAGAAGTTTCGGTCCTTCAAGAGCCGCGAAATCGTGGAGCAGAACCTCAAGGCGTGTCTCGTCCTCCACCACTGCTCCGCCTACCTTAACTATCGTTATATTCTTCATAACACCCGTTTATTTTATTCCGAAAGCACCCGTCAGACAAGCCTACCGGCAGGCGCTATACGATGAGCAGGCCGGTGATAACCGTCCTGCCCGTGAGAAATCATTATCGTTTCATTCAAGATAAGTATATCCGTAAAGTCCAGAGCGATAGTTAGATAGGAACTCCTTGCCCTCTTCGAGCGATATTCTGCCCTGCTTAACGCTCTTTGTCACCCATGTTTCGAGCTGACGCACCAGTTTCTTCGGGTTGTACTGAACATAGTCGAGCACCTCTTCCACCGTCTCGCCGTCGAATATCTGGTCTATGTGATAGCCGTTGTCCTTCACGCTTATGTGCACTGCGTTGGTGTCGCCGAACAGGTTGTGCATGTCGCCGAGTATCTCCTGATAGGCTCCTATGAGGAATACTCCGAGATAATAATCCTCGTTTTTCTTCAGCGTGTGCACCGGCAGCACATTCGAGATGGTGCGGTTGGTCACGAAGTTGGCTATCTTTCCGTCGGAGTCGCACGTGATGTCCTGCAACGTCGCGTTGCGTGTAGGACGCTCGCCGAGCCTCTGTATAGGCATTATTGGGAACAGCTGGTCGATGGCCCACGAGTCGGGCAGCGACTGGAAGAGCGAGAAATTGCAGAAATACTTGTCTGCGAGGATCTTGTCCAGACGCTTGAGCTCCTCAGGCATGTGCTTGAGCGACTTCGACAGATTGTTCACCTCGCGGCACACACTCCAATACATGCTCTCTATCTCGGCGCGTGTCCTCAGGTCAACAATGCCGTGAGAGAACAGTTCAAGAGCCTCCTCGCGTATCTGTTCAGCGTCGTGCCAGTCCTCGAGCATGGTGCGTGAATTAAGGTTGTCCCATATTTCGTAAAGGTCTTTGACAAGCTGATGATCCTTCTCGCTGGGCTCGAAGTCCTCCGACATTTCCGGAAGCGACGCCGTCTCGAGCACATCTATTATGAGCACCGAGTGGTGGGCGGTAAGCGACCGGCCGCTCTCGGTTATGATGTTCGGATGATCAATGCCGTTCTTGTTGGCTGCATCCACAAAAGTATATATACAGTCGTTTACGTATTCCTGAATTGAATAGTTCACCGAACTCTCACTGCTGGGCGATCGTGTGCCGTCGTAATCGACTCCAAGTCCGCCACCGCAATCCACGAAATCGACGTTATAGCCCATCTTGTGAAGCTGGACATAGAACTGCGCAGCCTCGCGCAGCGCCGTCTGTATGTGGCGTATCTTGGTTATCTGACTGCCGATGTGGAAATGGATGAGACGCAGCGAGTCGTGCAGATTCTTCTCGTCGAGTATCTTCAGCGCCGTGAGCAGCTCGCTCGAGGTAAGTCCGAACTTGCTGGCGTCGCCTCCGCTCTCCTCCCACTTGCCCGATCCGCTCGACGCAAGTTTTATCCTTATGCCGAGGTTCGGCTTCACATTGAACTTGCGCGCGGCCTTGGCAATGATGTCAAGCTCGTTGAGTTTCTCGACAACAATGAATATTCTCTTGCCCATCTTCTGTGCCAACAGCGCCAGCTCTATATAGTTCTGGTCCTTATATCCGTTGCAGATGATGAGCGAATCGCTCTGACACTGCAGCGCGATGACGGCGTGCAGTTCGGGCTTTGAGCCGGCCTCGAGTCCCAGATTGAACTTACGTCCGTGCGAGATAATCTCTTCCACCACGGGCTGCATCTGGTTCACCTTTATAGGATAGATGATGAAGTTCTCGGCCTTGTAGTCATATTCCTTTGCGGCAATATTGAAGCAGTTAGCCGTTTTCTCTATTCTGTTGTCCAGAATATCGGGAAAACGCAGCAGCACCGGCGTAGTAACGTCGCGCAGAGCAAGTTCGTCCATGACATCACGCAAGTCGATCTGCGTATCGTCCTTGCATGGTGTAACATAAACATCACCCTTGTCGTTGATGCCAAAATAAGAAGTGCCCCATCCGTTGATGTTGTACAGCTCCTTCGCGTCTTCAATTGTCCATTTCTTCATTGATGTCGTTTTTTATTCGTAAGTAGGCTTTAGGAATTATATTTATTTTATTGTTGTGACACAGCCGGCAAAACTCCGGTCTGCCTTACGGCCCTGTTGTCAGATGCAAAGCAACTCGCGCAGTTGTGCCACGGTGTTCTTTATTTTCAAATGATTGTCGAGCAGGCTGACGTCAAAAGTGTACAACGCCTTCGAGTAGAAAGGCTCGCGCACCTCAAGCTGCTGCCGGACAAACGCCTTCACCTCGTCGGGCGTCTTGCCAATGAGCAGCGGACGCACCGTGCGTCCCATCTTCAGATGCTCGAAAAGCACGTCAGGCGTGGCTTTGAGATATACGGTCACGGCGCGGCTGTTCATGTATTCCATGTTGTCGAAGAAGCAAGGCGTGCCACCTCCACAGCTCACCACCACATTCTCGAACTCCGCTACCTCATGCAGCATGTTGCGTTCTATGCGTCTGAAACCGTCCTCGCCCACTTCGTCGAAGATCTGTTTGACGGTGCGGTGCCTGCGACTCTCTATGTACCAGTCAAGATCATAGAACCGTCTTCCGGTGTTCTGCGCGAACGCCTTGCCCACGGTTGTCTTGCCGGCACCCATATATCCAAGAAATATTATCGGTCGGTTCATTTTCTGCGATGTGATGCCGTTTTCTTCTTCTCCGGCGTAGCGTTCACTATTTCCATACATTTCTCATACGTCAGTTCGGCTGCTTTGGAGTGCAGTTCCTTCGGAATGCGGTAGTTGCTGCCGTTGTAAGCTATGTAAGGACCGTATTTTCCGTTGCGCACCTCGAGCTTGTCGTCCTCGTCAAACGACTTTATGTGGCGCTGCTCTTCCTGTTTGCGCTTCTCCTCTATCAGTCTGACAGCCGTCTCGAGAGTCGTGGTCAGAGGATTCTCATCTTTGGGCAGTGACACATATTTCTTATTGTGCATGACGTATGGGCCGAAACGTCCGGATCCGATAACCACCGGCGAGCCTTCGAATTCGCCCACCTCACGCGGCAGCTTGAACAGTTCGAGAGCCTCATCGAGAGTTATTGTCTCCATGCTCTTGTCGGCAGGAAGCTGCGCGAAGAGCGGTTTCTCGGAGTCAGTGGCCTGACCTATCTGTATCACAGGACCGTAACGGCCTATCTTTACGAACACCGGATGACCGGTCTTCGGGTCTATTCCTATCTGACGTTCGCCCGCCTTGTGCTCGCTGCGTGCGTTCATCACCTTATCGACAGTAGGCTCAAACTCCTTGTCGAAGTGGTGCATGACGTCTGTCCACAGCACTTTGCCCTCGGCTATGCGGTCGAACTCGTGCTCTACGGTGGCGGTAAAGTTGTAGTCCATTATCACCGGGAAGTTCTCCATCAGGAAATCATTCACCACCGTTCCTATGTCCGTAGGCAACAGTTTGCCTTTGTCGTTGCCCGCCATCTCGGTCTTGCGTACCGACGAGACGACCAGTCCGCGCAGTGTATCGACCGTGTAGGCACGTTCCTCGCCCTTCTTATCACCCTTAACAACATAGTTGCGCTGCTGTATGGTGCTTATTGTAGGAGCGTAGGTTGACGGGCGTCCGATGCCCAGTTCCTCGAGCTTGTGCACGAGACTTGCCTCCGTGTATCGTGCAGGTCCCTGCGAATAGCGTTCGGTAGAGGTTATCTCGCGGCGTGCGAGCAGCTCGCCCTCCACCAGTTCGGGCAACATATGCTGCGACTCATCCCGACGGGAGTCATCGTCATCGGTCGATTCGCGATACACCTTCAGGAATCCGTCGAACTTCACAACCTCGCCGTTGGCAATGAACTTCTCGTCGGTGCCGCTCACACTTATGGTGACCGTGGTCTTCTCTATCTGCGCGTCGGCCATCTGACATGCAGCCGTGCGCTTCCATATCAGTTCGTACAAGCGACGCTCCTGCATGGTTCCTTCCACCGAAGTGTTGTTCATGTATGTCGGTCGGATGGCCTCGTGAGCCTCCTGCGCGCCCTTAGAGTGTATGTGATACTGGCGCGGATTGCTGTATTCGGCACCGTAGAGACATGTTATCTCCTCCTTGCTGGCGTTGATGCACAGCGAAGAAAGGTTCACGCTGTCGGTACGCATGTATGTGATGAATCCGTTTTCGTAAAGTCTCTGTGCCACCATCATGGTCTGCGATACCGAGAAACCCAGTTTGCGGGCTGCCTCCTGCTGAAGTGTGGAGGTGGTGAACGGCGCCGCCGGAGCACGCTTGAGCGGTTTCTTGCTCACCGACTCGACGTTGAAATCGGCCTGCTTGCACTTCTCGAGGAAAGCAAGAGCCTCCTCGTGGGTGGCGAAACGCTTGTCGAGCTCGGCCTTCACCTCTGAGGCAGAACCGTCGCGATTGGTTACGGCAAATATGGAGTTGATGCGGTAGTAAGGCTCGCTCTTGAACTTATGTATCTCGCGCTCGCGCTCGACTATCAGTCTGACAGCCACGCTCTGCACACGTCCTGCCGACAGAGCCGGCTTCACCTTGCGCCAGAGCACCGGCGAGAGCTTGAATCCCACAAGTCTGTCGAGCACGCGGCGTGCCTGCTGCGCGTTCACCAGATTCATGTCTATGCGGCGCGGCGACTTTATGGCTGCGAGAATCGCTGGCTTGGTTATCTCGTGGAACACGATGCGGTTGGTCTCGTTCTCGTCCAGTCCGAGCACCTCACACAGGTGCCACGATATGGCTTCTCCCTCACGGTCTTCATCGGAAGCCAGCCAGACCTTGCCGGCTGCCTCCGCATTTTCCTTCAGTTTCTTTACTATCTCCTGCTTGTCTTTCGGTATGACATAGTCAGGCGTCAGCGTCTTGTCGTCAATGCTCAGTTCCTTCTTCTTCAGGTCGCGGATATGTCCGTAAGATGACATCACCTTATAGTCCGAACCCAGAAATTTCTCTATCGTCTTAGCCTTTGCAGGGCTCTCCACGATGACTAAATTTTCTTGCATATTTTGCCTTTACACTTTATATAAGGTGCAAAATTAGATAGAACTTTTACTTATACCTTTTAATATGGTAAAAAAAATCGCCCATTTTTACAGATTTTAATTTTATTACATTTATTTTTTAATATTTTGTTTACTTTAAACAGTTTCTTCCATCATTCTCAACCACCGGAAGCGCACAATATTGCCGGCTCACTGCCCTCAGACGAAAGTCACGCCACGCAGGCGGAACACGCAGTTGCATAAATATACATATTGATGAATAAATATTCACATTGACAAAACGTCAAGTCCTCAGGAGTGCCCGCGGAACGCACAATAGATTTTGCGGCCGCAAATACGCGAGTTTTGAGGCAGTTTGCTAACAGTCTGTCAGTCAACCGTTTGCACTTTCCGACACATCGGAACAGATTTCAACAGCTTGCGAAAGAGCCCATTTCGGGTTACGATATGGGCTTTATTGATGGCCAAAAAGCACCATTTCGCAGCATGAAAGAGCCCATTTCGCACTCTGAAATGGGCTCTTTCGCACGATGACCGGTTTTTTGCTCCGCCGGAATCTTGTGCAGACCATTCCAAAAAAGGCTCTTTCGCAGGTCTCAACGGGGTAGCCGCGACTTTCCGTTTTTCTATTTTGAAAATTTTATTTGTCAAAAATTTTTACTCCCGTTTCTGCATAAATATACGGAAACGCGCCCGAAAAGCCTGTTCAGCCATTCCGTCACCGCAACATGGGACACAGCATCTCGTCCCGCCTACGACAACCGTCCGCCACACCACTCCCCGCCATACGCACACCGATGAAATGGCTGTTTTTTCATCAAACCGCCCATTCCATCGGAGACATTGCAGCCGTTCTGTTTTATTCAGCGACGTTCATGCACCACCGGCATGCGCATTAACAGACCCGTCTGCGTCGCCGCAACACTATGAAACACAGCCGGCAACACACCGCGACGGGCGCGCCGGAACAGAGAACCCCACTGCCATAATAAACACTTACGCACAGGCCGGAATCAAAAAAATCGGGAGGCAAAACAAAAAGACAGATAATCTAAACATTATTACCTTACACTTTATTATTTCATAAATAAATTTGCAACAAATCAAGTCGACCGCATACAAACAGAAGCAACATGACGACAACTGCGGGAGACATCTGATCTGGCTCACCGCATACCTACTCTGATACAGCGAAAGCGGTAATGCGCGACACATTTTTTATTTACCTGGAAATCTAAGCCACTGCATCCGGCAGGATGTCTGAGGCTCAGCTATAACTAACAATATTAATAACTAAAAACTAACAATCATGAAAAGAGGAAAACTTTTACTCATTTCCGCCATGCTTTCATTAGCAGGCAATGCCGTTGCACAGGATTCGGGCGAACTCATCGACCTGCTTCCCGACGGAGTGACAGCAAACATCAACCCAGAGCGCAAATGGGATAAACAGAAGAACCTCGTGGTGGCAGGATCACCGGAGAAAGGCTACAAGGCTTTCTTCGCCGCATCCGACAGCGAGCACGGTGAGGAACTTTGGGTGACCGACGGCACCAAGGAAGGTACTCACATGGTGGCCGACATCATACCGGGTTCAAACAGTTCGGAACCATGCTACATCTCGAGATTCAACGACAAGGTGCTGTTCTCAGCCTACACCGACGACTACGGCCGCGAGACCTACATCTCTGACGGAACAGAGGAAGGCACCATTCTGCTTGCCGACACCTACATACTGGGCGACGGCAACCCGAAGGCCTTCATACAGATGGATGAGCATCACGCCGTGTTCGCGGCTACCGACGACGAGAGTGCCGAATACGACATCGTGCGCGGACCGCAGCAATGGCTGTGGATAACAGACGGTACGCCGGAAGGAACCTACCGCCTCTACGACTGCGACATGCGCTGGCCGGGACAGGACAACACTACGCTGCACACGGCTTATGTGCGTGTGGGACGCCGCGTATTCTTCAAAGCCGACAACAAGAACGGCACTACAGGCGAGGAGCTTTGGGTGACCGACGGTACACCTGAAGGCACATACTGCGTGATGGACATCAACTGGGAGCGCTACGGAGAGGGTCAGGCCGGATATGAAGAGGGCTATACACGCAACGCAGGACTCGACAATCTGGAGAATTACAACAACGAGCGCGTGTTCTTCCAGGCATGGACACCCGACTATGGTTCGGAGCCTTGGACATCGGACGGTCTCGTGGCCGAAGGACTCAACGGTCCGGGTGAGAGCGGAACCGAGCACACCTACATGATATACGACGCTCACGAGGGCAAGAACGACGGTGGCATCGGCTACAGCTCAAGCACATTCGGCACAGGATGGGAGGTTTACAAGGACCGCATCTGGTTCCGCGGATGGAATCCTAACATGGGTTATGAGTTCGCAGGTACCAACATGCAGAAAGGCGACTACCAAATCTACGACATCTTCACACGCCAGCCGTCACAGGACAACAACTCATTCCCGGATCCGGGATGTATATTCGACGGCGTATATATGTTCTGCGCATCCGAAGGTTTCGACGCTGCTCTCGGACAGACCGGAGGCGAGCTTCACTACTTCGACGGCGAGAAGGTGGTACTGCAATACGACTTCTGCACAGGCACACTGTGCGACTGGGTTAAGGAACAGACCGTAGCAGGCGGATCGCTCTACTGGATGAACGAGGCCAACGACGTGTCGGCCGGATACGGAACAGGACTTTATCGTCTCGACAGCAAGGACGGCGTGCCAGTAGTATGCACCCACATCGTGCCGACAGGCGACTTTGTACACTCTCTGCGCAACCTCGGCGGAACAATATGCTTCGCATCTGACGCCACCAAGAAAGTGTATGTCTACAAATACACCAAACCGGGATGGGATGGTGTGAGCGACATGGGATATCTCGAACCGGAATATCGCACTCCTGCTGAAATAGCTGCCGGAACAGACGCCATAAAGGACATCAACGCCAAAGACGAGTCTGTCGTGAATGTATATACCCTCGACGGTGTTCAGCTGCGTCACAACGTAGATGCCGACAAGGCCACCGAAGGACTTGCAAAGGGCGTGTACGTAGTAGGTACGAAAAAAGTCGTAGTACGTTGATCGGTTAAGGATTGATTGCAGGGACGATGATTCCGGCATATCACAACAACGAAGACAGACAGTCCGGAGACACGGACAGCATGCCGCAGTCTGATGCATGGCTGTACGGACTGCCGGACTGTCAACCTTTGATACTTGATACTCAGAACAGAAACCTAAATCGGATTTTTATGCGTAAACACAAAATCACAAGACTGGCAATGCTGCTGGTGGCCGCACTGTTTGCCATGACAGCGTATGCCCAGAAGATAAAGGTGACAGGAACCGTGGTGGACGGACAGAACAACGAGCCGCTGACGGGTGTCACCGTGAAGGAGAAAGGCGTCAGCAATGGCGTGATAACCGACATAAACGGTAACTATTCCATCAGCGTGGAGGCAAATGCCACACTGCAATTCACATACATGGGATTTTCCATGCAGGAGGTTGCCGTGAACAAAAGGACGAGGATAAACGTCACGATGGAGTCTGACTCGAAGATGCTCGACGAGCTTATCGTCATAGGCTATGGCGTACAGCGAAAGAGCGATGTGACGGGTTCCATATCGTCAATACAAGGAAAGGACATAAACAGCCAGCCGGTATCGTCAACCCTACAGGCACTGCAGGGACGTGCCGCCGGCGTGAACATCATACAGAACACAGGTGCGCCGGGAAGCAACACCACCATCAAGATACGCGGAACAGGAACGGTGAACGACTCAGACCCGCTGTATGTGGTTGACGGATTCATCGTTGACAACATCGACTATCTGAATCCCAACGACATAGAGAACGTGGAGATATTCAAGGATGCTGCCTCGAGTGCGGTCTATGGTTCGCGTGCCGCCAACGGCGTTGTGGCCATAACGACAAAGAGCGGAAAGAGCGGAAAGACGAAAATAACCTACGACGGATATGTCGGAATATCAAGTCCGTGGAAGAAAATAGACGTCATGGGAACAGAAGACTACGCACTCATGCTCGATTACATCAACGACCAAAGCATTTATTCTTCGGACGGCAAGCTGTATATGTCGAAAAACAGCGACGGCAGTTATTACTATGACGATCACAAGGCTTATCTGCTCGACACCATCATGAGCAACTCGCCGAAAAGCTGGTGGGACGCCATCACACGCACAGGATTCAAACAGTCGCACGGTGTGTCGGTGTCGGGAGGTACGGACAAGACACAATACATGGCGAGCGCAAGCTACTACAACGAGAAAGGTATCGTGGAGACATCTGAGTTCAGACGCTTCAACGCGCGTCTCAATGTGAAGACCCAGCTTGCCAAATGGCTGTCGATGACTGCCAACCTGGCCTATACCTACGAGAAACAGCTCGGTGTGCCCGAAGGCTCGTCAAGCATTCTGAAGCAGGCTCTCTATCAGTCGCCTATGACATATATGTATGATTCTAAAGGATACTGGTCGTCGTCGCACCCGGTGGCAGTGCTTGCGCGCAATCACGAGCAGATGCACCGCAACCGTCTGGACATGAACATGAGTCTCGACGCCAAGATATGCAAATATCTCACATATCAGTTCAAGGCCTCATACTACATGGTACCGCAGACCGACGACAACTTCTACGAGGTGGGAAAACTGAACGAGGACTTCAACATGACCGACCTCACCACCGTATATAAGAACCAGAGCCGCACCGACAAGTGGGAGATAAACAACCTGCTCACGTTCATGTGGAACGACGACCATCACAGCATCACGGTGCTGGCAGGACAGACTGCCGAGGGATACAAGTATGACTATCAGCAGTCTGAACGTAAAGGTACGCCGAGCAACGACCCGAACTTCCACTTCCTTTCAAGCGCTTACACTGGCGACAAGACCTACGGACTGCCAAACGAATGGACAGCCATCGGTCTGATAGGACGTATAAACTACAGCTTTAACGACACTTATCTGCTGCAAGCCAACATCCGTGCCGACGGTTCGTCAAAGTTCTCGAAGAGCAACCGGTGGGGTTTCTTCCCGTCAGTATCACTGGGATGGAAATTCTCCAACGAGAAATTCATGCAGGGATTCAAGAAGTGGCTGTCGCTCGGAAAGCTGCGCGTGGGCTACGGTATCCTTGGTAACAACCGCATCGACGTGCTCTCACGCTATACATATCTTACATTCGGCTACAACTATCCGTACGGTCTGGGCAACCACACGCTGCAGAACGGAGCAACGGCAATGGTGCTCGGCAACGACGACATTAAATGGGAGCGCAGCGAAAGCTTCAACATCGCGGCCGACTTCGGTATGTTCGACAACCGACTGACGTTCACAATAGAATACTTCAACCGCAAGACCAGCGACATGTTGCTGCGCGTGCCGACAGTGAGCTCGGCAGGACTCGACGCCGCTCCTATGACAAATGCGGGAGCCGTACGCAACTACGGTTGGGAGTACGACGTGAAATGGCGCGACAACATCGGCAAGGACTGGCGCTACGAAGTGGGCTTCAACCTTTCATGGATAAAGAACAAGGTGGTGAGCCTCGGTACAGGCAATGAGCCGATATACGGCTCTTATCTGAGCGAAAGCAGCATAGCCGACTACGTGACAAAGACCGCTGTAGGACAGCCTATCGGCAGTTTCTACGGATATGTGACCGACGGTATATTCAATACTTACGACGAAGTGAAGGCCAGCGCACAGTATGACGCAGGCAAGAACTATTGGGAGCAGTCCACACTTCCGGGCGACTTCAGATTCAAGGACCTGAACAACGACGGACGCATCACTGCCGAGGACCGTACGTATCTGGGCTCGCCGCTGCCAGACTTCGTATTCGGCATACCGATGTCGGTGGGTTACAAGAACTTCGACCTGAGCATCTTCTTCCAGGGACAGACCGGAAACAAGATATTCAACGTGATGGACTACTATCTGTATAACGCTTCCAACGGCAACGTATATGCCGACATACGCGAGAAGCACTGGTCAGGACAGCTCGCATCAGGACGCGAGTTCTTCCCGCTGAACCTCAACGCCAGCGTGCCCGACCTGCGCAACAACGACGAGGCACGCAACTTCCGCGCAAGCGACTTCTTCATACAGGACGGATCATACCTGCGTCTGAAAGAGCTGCGACTCACCTACACATTCCCGAAGAGCATACTCAACAAGCTCAAACTTTCCAACCTTGCGCTGTCGCTCACTGCATACAACCTGTTGACTTTCACCGGATACGACGGATTCGATCCTGAAGTAGGAAAAGTGATAGGTACCGAAAGCGACAACCTCAGCATGGGTGTGGATCAGGGAAACTATCCGCAGGCACGGTCGTTCACATTCGGCATAAAACTTGGAATATAATCTTAAACTATACTTTTATGAAGAATATATTTTGCAATTTATCGTTTATAGTATGTGCATTGTTGGTATGCGGATGCAGCGACTTCCTCGAGAAGGATGTCGAAGGCTACGCAACCGACAAGAACTACTACGACACACAATACAAGATGCAGACGTCGCTCAATGCCGCGTACGACATATTGCAGAGCGACTCGTACAACGATCAGGAGTGGCGATTCGGCGAGGCGTGCGGCGACGACGTGCTCGGAACCGACGAAGGACTGTCATCGCACATGGGACAACTGGTGAACTTCCGTTTCAACACTTCAAACTCTTGGATCCTGCAACGCTGGAATATAAACTACAAAGGCATACACAGAGCCAACCAGGTGATTTACAACATCGGTCGTGTGCATATATCGACAAACGAATATACGGCCTATCAGGGCATTCGCTGGATTCTCGGACAAGCCAAATTCCTGCGTGCGCTGTATTACTTCAATCTGGTCAAGACTTTCGGTGGAGTGCCTATAAGGCCTGAGGACGAAAGCGTGCAGAAGCTTGTCATACCGCGCAACACCCTGGAGGAATGTTATGCGTACATAGAAAAAGACCTGCGCGAGGCGGCAATGATACTGCCCACAGTGTATCCGTCGGGCGAAACAGGAAAAATAACGAAAGGTGCTGCGGTGGCACTGCTGATGAAAGTGCTCATGTATCAGGCGAAACCCGGTGTTCCTTCAGAAAAATGGCAGGAGATGAAACGCATCGGTGACTACTTCGTCAAAGGCGACCCGATGACCTACGGCGAGATTCTGAAGTATGACGGAACGGAGGATTGGGAGGCTCTGAGACAAAGACTGTGGTTCAAGCCGAAAGACCTGAACACCTCAAGTGATCCCTACGAGACGGCAGACACTCAAATGGATGCGCTCAACAACGTATATTCACTGGATTACACCGACTATTACGGAGCTCCGTTGCACAATGGTGACAAGTGGGCATACGTATATCAATGGTATGGCGACGGCGAATTCTGCCGCGGATCGGTATTCGAAGTAGTATTCAAAGAGAGTGCCGACGGAACAGGCGGTGACACAAACGAAGGCGCGGGCATAGAATTCTTCGATGTAGGATCGGTAAAGATGTATGCCACATCTGAAATTCTTTCAGGTCTGTTCGGAACGGATATCCGCAAGGATTTCCTCATCCATCATCAGGGAAACACTCCTGACGGTGAGATATGGCAGGGCGGTGAAGGACGCTACGTATCCTTGAAATGGTACACTCCGAAGAAAGACAAGCCGCAATATGCCGGTGACAACGGACGTAACCGCAGAATGATAAGATTTGTGGAAGTGGTACTCATGTATGCCGAAGCACTGAACGAATGTGGCGACCGCGAGAATGCGCTGGCCCAATTAAACAAATGCAAGGCACAGGTGAACACCATCAACAACAGCAGCAAGCTGTATGTGGCAGGAGGCTACGGATATCTGAGAGACCAGATATGGCAGGAGCGACGCATGGAGCTCGCCTATGAGTGGGACCGTTTCTTCGATATCGTACGTCAGGGACGTGCGGCAGAGGTGCTCCACACCTTCGGACGCAGCAGACCAAACAGCCGCGGACTGTATTTCGTAAAAGGCAAGAACGAACTGTTCCCGATCCCGCAGACAGAGATAGACGTGTCTAACGGAGTAGTGGAACAAAACCCGGGCTACTAAATGTGTTTCATAACAACAGTCTGAAAACTTTAAAACAATGTCTGAAATGAAGAAAATATCAAACATTATAATAATGGTCATGGCAGTCGTTCTCTTTGCTGCATGCAGCGATGAGAACGAGGAGGCACGCACTCCGGTGGCCAGCATCACGGTGAACACGGACAAGCTGGAAATCAACCAGTCGATGGAGATTCACTTCAACGGTGTAGCCGACCAGGTGGTGATATTCACCGGTGACGATGGACACGACTATGATCTGAGAAACGAAAGCAACACCGGCTTCGTGATGAACAAAGGACTTTTCACTTATTCGTACACCGTGCCTGGTACGTTCAAAGTTGTCTGCATCGCAACCACATACGACACGTATCTCGGCGGAAACATGAAGACGGACATAACTACATTCGAGGTGACCGTGACCGATGACGTGACAACGATAGACAAAGTGTCGTCGAGCATCACACCGAACATATATTATGCCGAACTCATCGACGATGTGAACTGGGTAATGCGGGTTCCGACAAAACAGGTTTACAACAATCGTGAGATAACCCTCAATGCAAAACGTCAGAGACTGTCGTTCGAGATTGCTTCGGATTCATCGAAAATTTATGTTGACAATGAACCTTACGCCATCAACAACTACTATGATCTGACACAGGTGCACGACATCCATGTGGTGGCCAACTCCGGAGACGAGCGCAACTATAAGCTTTACACGCTCATATATCCTGAGTTTTCGAGCATCTCCATAAACGGAGAGAAGGCCACACTGACGCGAAACGCATTCTATCAGGACCTGCAGACATACACATTCAGTCTGCCACAGGGCACCGATATAAGCAACGTTGTACCGGAGTTCAGCATAGACGATGACGTGAAATTCTATGCAGGCGATATAGAAATACAGCCTGGAACGGCGATAGACCTGACAAAGACAGACGTGACATATACGTTGAAGCGGACTTATGCCGACAATCCGAACATCACGGCTACGTCAACTGTAATACTGAACATAACTTATAAATAATTGTTTTATAATGCGCAAACTACAATTTATTGTCTTATTTCTCTTATCAGTCACATTCTCCGTCATGGCGGAGGATGTGACTCCGTATAGCGGCTCACGCATATTCTGGGATCTGTCAACACGAAAGACCGTGTTCAGTTCCGGTGGCTATTCACGTATAATACAGTTACAGGACGGCAGACTGATGGCTGTCTGCGAAAGCGGAGGCATCAACATATCGTTCAGCAGCAACCTCGGAAACACGTGGAGCAGTCCGGTGAAGATAGTCACAAACACAAACAACACTCCAAATTGCGTGCCTGACCTCATACAACTGAAAGACGGAACAATTATCGTGGCATATAATCCGCGGCCAAGTGAGCCTTATACTGAAGACCGGAAATTCGGAATAAGATGTAAAAGAAGCACCGACAACGGTCAGACATGGAGCGACGAGATATTCATCTACGACGCACAACACACATTCAACGACGGATGCTGGGAACCATCAATGCTTGAGTTGCCGTCCGGAGAGCTGCAGGTTTATTTCGCAGACGAAGGCCCATACACCAACAGCAACGAGCAGCAGATATCCATGTGCAGGTCGTTCGACGGCGGAAAGACTTGGGGTAATCCCAGTGCAATTTCCTTCAGAGCAGGCTACAGAGACGGTATGCCTTCTCCTGTATTGCTGAACGACAAGCAGACAATAGTCGTAGCCATCGAAGACAACGGGTGGCCCGGATATAACGACTTCTTCCCTACAACCGTAAGATGCAGTCTGGAAAAGAACTGGGTGCATTACAGTGTTACGGGAGAAAGCGAGAATAGAGACAAGACACTCGACTTCAATTTCTGTCCTCTGGCCAAAGGCGGCGCGCCTTATCTGAGAGTACTGCCTTGGGGTGAGACGGTTCTGTCATGGCAATCAACCTACAACCATGGTTCTAACAACACCATGTTCACCGCCGTGGGCGACGAGAATGCGCGCAACTTCAAGGCCATGTCCAACCCGTTCATCACAAACGTGTCCGACCAGGTGCTGTGGAACTCGGTGGCAGTAATAGATACCGGTGTTGTCGTTGCCGTGGGAGGAGTGAACGGAAAGATTGAAATGATAAAAGGATACCCCACCCGACTCCTACAGGCTCCATACGGAAAGCCTGCTATCGACGGTGTGCTGTCGAGAGACGAAGGCTACATGCGTCCCACATCATCGCAGATAAAGCTCGGTACGCAAATCGGAACACAGATAATAGCCGACTTTGCTCACGACGAAGATACGCTGTATTTCATTGCCCGTGTTTCCGACCGCACATACGTAAAGAAAGGAGAGACCACCGACAACGTGCGTCTGATGATAGACGCCGACGATGTCTCGGCCACGTCGCCACAGAAAGGTGTCTATTGCTTCTCGTTCAGACGTGATTCCGTTTGTCAGGCCTGGCACGGCGAGGACGGCAACTGGAAAACAGATGACGCGTCGCAGATAAACCTGAAAGTAAAGTCTGCCGGCACATCGTATGTTGTAGAAGCCGCACTGCCTTGGAGTGTTTTAGGCAAGAGCGAGGCACCGAAAGGTCAACGCATGGCTGCTACGATAGAAGTGGAAGACGTAGAAGAAACCACCATAAAGACAGAACGCATACCCGATGCGCAGCGCAACGCTTCATGGACATACATGGAATTCAGAATTACGGGTGACGAAACAACTGACGACATAAAGGGAATTTCCGTCACTGATGATGAGAATATAAGCGTACGGGCACACGGCAATACCATTTCGGTGAGCAGTGAGCGTGAAGTCACAGAAATGACCTTATGCTCAGCCGACGGACGCATCATTACAAAGATGAGACGTCCCGGATTCAATTTCCAGACACAAGTCGGACACAAAGGATTCGCAATAGTGAGAATGACTCTTGCCGACGGAAATGTAGTAAGCCGCAAGATAGTGCTCTGAAATTTCGTTTATCAATGTATAAGAAGACAAGATACTACGACAGAAAACATCTGCCGTAGTATCTTAACGCACACAAACAGAAACCATAACCTCATCAACAATACATTCATGAGAACCATCCTGATAATCGCCTTACTGTCTCTCATGACACTCGGACACACCAGTGCCAGCAACATGCGGTTCAGTCACATCAACAGCAAGGACGGACTGCCTCATCAGCAGATACAGGCGCTTGCCATAGACGCGGAAGGAAATATCTGGATAGGCACACGCAACGGACTGTCACGATACGACGGATACAGCATAAAAACCTATTTCCACGAACAAGGAAACCCACGCTCACTCATACACAATTTCATATACAAACTGTTTGTTGACAGTAAAAAACGAATCTGGGTATGCACACAAGATGGAGTGTGCAGATATTGTCCGGCAACGGACGACTTCGAACCATATCAGAAGCCTGAAGGCAATGTGTCTTCAATAATAGAGACACGCAACGGTAAAATAATATGCGGAGGCAACCAACTCAGCATATACGACGAGCACAACAACCGTTTTTCCACCTATCCCGCGCTGGAATCGGGATATATTCTGTCGCTTGCCACCGACAGACACAACAATCTTTATGTAGCGACAAGCACTTCTATATTCTACTACAATCCGTCAATGACGAGGATAACCCACATCAACCGCTCATATTTCTCCGACTTCATGACCGGCTGGGACGACATAATCCAGATGCTGTTCGATTCTAAAGACAGGCTGTGGATAGGACGCAACGGAAAAGGTGTGATGTATATCAACATGAAGAACGGGCAGAAAAAGATATATCCTGCGTCGGAGTTGTCGGACGGAACAGTGAGAGTGATAACAGAGGACAAGGCCGGACGCATATGGCTCGGCACTGAAAAAGGCGTGACGATAATCAATCCAGACGGACGGATTGAGATATTACGTCACAACCCTTTGTCACAAGACTCGCTGAGCGACAACGCCATCTATGCCATCATAAACGACAATAACAACAACATCTGGATAGGATCATACTTCGGTGGCGTGGATGTGATGCTCAACAACAACGACCCGTTCACCTGCTTCGAGCCCGGTTTCACTCCGCAAAGCATCAAAGGCAAGGTTCCGCGCACGATGGTTGAGACGGCAAAAGGCGTTTACTGGATAGCCACCGAGGACAACGGAATAAACATATACGACTCAAACGCGGGAACATTCCACGTGTTTGATAAAATCCGCGATCTCGGCACAAACGTGCACAGTCTGCTATACGACAACCTGTCAAACGAGATGTGGATAGGTACATTCCGTAACGGTCTGTTCCGTTATAACCTGAAAACGGGAGCGTGGAAGAAGTATGAATGTAACAAAGGATTCTCCGCCAACTCCATATTTTCCATCATCAGACAACGCAACGGAAGGTTATGGGTTGCCACTACCTTAGGACTGCGATATTATGATGGCGCTACCGACAGCTTCAAGAGTTTCGCACATAATGTGCTTGGCAAGGTGTTCGTATATACAATGATCACCGACGACAAAGACAATCTATGGGCAGGCACCGCGCACAACGGACTTTTCAAGGTGGACGCAAAGACAGGTAAAGTGACCCATTGGACCGACGACAACAAGCGTTCCGGACTGAAAGACAACTACGTCACCTGTCTTTTCTACGAGCGGAACGGACGGTTGTGGATAGGAACCAACAATTACGGACTTCAATATATGAACACAAAGAACGGAAAGATAGGCTCATTCAGCAATAATATCTTCCCGTCCAACTGCACCGTATGCAGCGTGATAGCAGACAAGAACAACAATCTCTGGATAAGTACAAGCCAAGGACTGTTCCGGTATCTGCAGAAACACAACAGCACCGTCAAGTTTACTACCGAAGACGGACTATCCACCAATCAGTTCAATTTCTCGTCTTCATTGCTGACAAGCAACGGTACTATAATGTTCGGCACCGTTGACGGACTCATCTGTTTCAATCCGCGGAATGTCAAGGCAGGCACACGGCCGTTCATTGTTCATCTCAAGACACTCACCATTAACAATGTGGAGATGAACGCCTCGACCAAAGACACGCCTCTCACAGAACAACTCGACAAGACGTCTTGCCTGAGACTGTCTTACGGACAGGCCCGAAATTTCAGCATCGAGTATGGTGTCATAATGCCGGGAAACACCAACTCGATAGAATATCAGATATATCTTGAGGGTATGGACAAAGACTGGCACGACGTAGGGTCGGGCCGTAAGTTCTCCGGATACAATCTTCCTCCGGGTAAATACAAGCTGCACATACGCGCCAACAACTCTGACAAAGGATGGGAACGCAATCCGGAGAAAGTCATCGAGATTATAGTCGAGCCTCCGTTCTGGCGTTCTGGATGGGCTTACCTTATCTACACAATACTGACATGTATAGGAGGAATTGCCATCTGGTCATTCTTCTCAATGAGACTGAAGGAAAAGAACGAGGTGAAGATGGCGAACATGGAGAAGAAGAAAATAGAGGAGATAGACCGTGCCAAATTCGATTTCTTCACCACCGTATCCCATGAGCTGCGCACGCCCCTGTCGCTCATCGTGGCACCGCTGAAAAGCATTCCGCGCAAGGAACTGAGCGAAGAGTCGTGCAAATATCTCGACCTTGCCATAAAAAACGCCGGAAAGATGGAGACGCTCATCGGCGAACTGGTAACATTCAACCAGATTGAGACAAACAATTTTCCCTTCTACATACAACGCGGAAACCCGCTCGCCTTCATCGAAAACCTTATCGCGCCCTACTGTCACATAGCCGAGGAAAAGAAGAAGACGCTCACAAGCGACTGCGAGGACAACGGAGAGGATGTGTGGTTCTCGCCTTCATACGTCGAAAGAATCATCAGCAACCTGCTATCCAACGCCATGAAGTTCACGCCTCAGGGCGGAAAGATAGCCGTGAAGGCACGCATCATTAACAAAGGAAACGAGACCAACAGATATCTGCAAATAGTGGTTGCAGACACCGGCATAGGCATTGCGAAAGAAGAACAGGCAAACATATTCAACAAATACTACCAGACCAAGCGCGGATACAACATGAACAGCAGCGGATGGGGCGTAGGTCTGGCGCTCGTGAAACGAATGGCTGAGATACACAAGGGCACCGTAAGCGTGGAGAGCGAACCGGGCCACGGAGCCACATTCACGGTGGAGCTGAACGTCGAGAGCCGCAATTTCGACCCCGCGTGCCTCATCAGCGACGACAAGGTGATTGTTCCGCTGTCACAATACAAGCTCTCGGCAGTCAGAGAGATAGGCGAAGAGGCCGACGAGCCTAAGACCGACGTGGCTGACAAACACAAGATGTCCATCCTGATTGTTGACGACAACAAGGAATTGATTTCCTTCCTGAAAGACTATTTCTCGAAAAATTATAATATCTTTACTGCTGCCAACGGCGCCGACGCCCTGGAGATAGCGAGAAACGAGTCTGTGCAGCTCGTCATATCAGACATCATGATGCCTGTCATGGACGGCATTGAGCTGTGCCGCACTCTCAAGGGCGACATGGCGACATCACACATCCCCGTGATACTTCTCACGGCCAAAGGACAGAGCAACGACGTGATGAGCGGATATGAGAGCGGTGCAGAAGCCTACGTGCAGAAGCCCTTCGACCCGCACATACTCGAGCTGCAGGTGAAGAACATAATATCGTTGCAGAACGCCATGCGCAGCGAGATAGCCGAGTCGGACAGCGCCGACATAGAGTCGTCACAGCTGAGCATGCTCGACAAGGAGTTCATCGGAAAGATGAGAAAGATAGTAGAGGACAACATATCCAACAACGATTTCTCCGTCGGCGACATAACTTCCGGACTGGGCATAAGCCGGTCGCTGCTGCACATAAAGATGAAAAACCTCATGGGTATGTCAACCGGCGACTACATAAGAAAGAAACGTCTCGACATGGCCTGCCGCCTGCTGCGCGAAGGCTACAACGTTTCAGAGACTGCCTACCGTACCGGTTTCTCCGACCCTAACTACTTCTCAAAGACATTCAAGAAACATTTCGGCACAAGCCCCACCGAGTGGCTGCTGGCTTCGGGCAAGAGTCCGACGGACGACGGAGAAAATGGCGGAGTCGGATAAAAATGATACACAAACATGATTATAAACATATAAAAATCTCTGCGTTATGAGAATGAAACCCGAGAACCTACTGAAAACCGCGGCAGCGGCCTTTGCCGCGCTATGCGTTACGGCGGCCGGAGCACAGAACGTGAGCAATCCCGTGCTCGAAGGTATTGCCGATGCCGGAGTGATAAAATATGCCGGGAAATACTATCTCGGCGGAGTGGCGACCTATGGCGACTTCTTCGTGAGCGACAATCTGACCGACTGGAACAAGCGCATACACGTGTTCGACCTCGACAACGACTGGACCCACGGCACAGGAGCCGGCAACAATCAGGTGCACGCCGACGACATAACCTACAGCGGCGGTCTGTTCCACCTGCTGTTCAGCGTGAATTACTGGGGAGACGACCGCCACATAGTGCACATCACACACGCCACATCGCCCACCATAAACGGCCCGTTCGAGGAGGTGCGCAAGGACCAGTGGTTCGAGAACCGCATCGACCCGCAGGTGTTCTGCGACGAGGACGGACGGCTCTATCTGTATATGGTGAAGTTCACCGACGGCAACACCATCTGGGCACGGCCCATGAACAGCGACTTCTCTTTCGCCGGCGACGCCGTGCAGCAGTTCAGCTCGCAGCCAGAAACGTGGGAGACGATGGACAACCGTGTGGCCGAAGGACCTTTCGTCATAAAATACCGCGGACGCTACTACATGATGTATAACGCCAACCACACGGCTCCCGAATACGGCAACTACAGGCTCGGCGTATGCGAGGCGGCCTCGCCCATGGGTTTCGGACCGGGCGGAAAGTATCCGTGGCCCGTGGTAGGGCCTGACACCGAACCGCTCGACAACGACAACACCGACCTGATTGTCTATGGCAACGGCACCTTCAATCCGGTGAATCTCGACGCCGACACAATAAGATTCGTCATCGACCACGCCATAAAGAACCGTCCTTATCTGAAGCTGGCACAGCGCGGCGGATGCGAGGTGGCACTCAACGGCCACGTGGTGAACGCGGGCTCGAAGGCCGACTACCGCCTTATACCGATAGACAAAAAGCTGGTGAAGAAGGGCGAGAACATAATAACCGTGAAGCGCACGGGCAAGAACTCGCAGCTCGTGGCGCTCGCTCTCTACGACATGGCCGACGCCAAGGCAGGCGACATGATGCTCACGCCGGGCCAGCCGAGCATCGTGCGCGGTCCCAACGGCTGGGAATGGTGGCTCGTTTACATGGCTAACAAGGCGTGGAAACGCAGTCAGCACATCGACCGGATACACTTCACGGGCGGACGCCTCTACGTGGACGGCATCACGTCGCCCGACACCGAAGGTTTCCATCCCGTGCCAGCCATGCCACAACATGCGGGAACAAGTCTCGACGGTGTGAGCGTAAGCGACGCCTATCTGCTTGAGGTGACGTTCGCCGCACACTCTTCCGACCAGGCCGTGAGCATCGGAGGCAAGCGCATCAGCCTGCCATCGCAGATGAGCAAGGACGCCGGTCACGTGTGGCGCATAGAGCGCAACCACGACATTCTGACCGTATGGATAGACAATGTGCTGGTGTGCGACCACGAGAGTGTGGATAAGGACAACCGCGCAGTGGATGTGTCGGGCACGGTGGAATATCTGTCCTACAACGACGGATACGACGAATACGGCCGCCACTTCAGCGGATGGGAAGGACTGACGGCAGACGACGGCGGACTGAAGCTGGGTCAGGCGGACGTGCTCAAGGGCGACGCGGCGACAAACTACGAGATGAGCGTGCAGCTGGACAACGCCACGCCCGACCGCGGACGCTACGGTGTATATGCCGCATGGCAGGACGAGAAGAACTACGTGCGGGTGACAATAGACGCCGCGCGCCGCATGCTAATAACCGAAAACTGCGTGAAAGGCAAGACGACCACGAGCGAGACGCCGCTGGCGCGCACCGAGATACACTATCCTGACGTGAAATATTCAGACAGCTTCGAGAAGCAATACCGCTTCGACAGCGACACTTATGTAAGCTCCATACTGCTGCCACGGCTCGCTCCGGGCAATAACTCATACGCCCGCGACCTCAGTCTGAACCTGCGGGCGAAGCGCAGATTCCGCACAGACGTGGCTTCGCAGATAGACTTCTACTGGCTCGACGGTGACACATGGCGCAAGATTGAATACGAGACCAAGGACTCGGGACACCCCGATTGGCAGAAGATTACGTTCGCACCGGTATGCACCCGCGGACTGAGATTGATAAACAAGAACCCGCGCGACTACGGACATAACACTTATCGCATAAAGACCGGCCGCGACTTCGCAGCCACATGCCAGCTGCGCATCGACCGTCGCGGAAAGACGATACACGTGTTTGCCGACAACCGCGAGCTTGCCACGGTGAGCCTCAAGAGCAATGCTCCGGCACGCACAGGACTCTTCAGCGACGGCACTGCCGACGTACACGCTGCCAACGTGCTCTATTACGTGGTGAAAGAAGCAGAATGATACAAGACAAGGGACTCCGCCCCACAGGATAACTTACAGACATCTGCAAGGCGCATTACGGTGCGCCGGAGCCGTGACAGCCTTTTCAGCTGTTGTCACGGCTTGTTTTTTATGTATGTACAGAAGCTGTGATAAGAAATGGTATGGATGATATAAGAAACCCGTATCATATTTAGCCCGCCGCAGAACGAACCGGTAGAAAAACCGACGGTGATTGGTTTCTGTAAAAAGCTCCGGTTTAAATGCTTGATAAGCGTTGTTTTCGTATGTCCGAACAAGAACAACATAGTCCACTTTCAATTTGTAACCGGTTTTCAGTTTTTCCCTCCGGGTTTCCAGATATACCCCGAAAAATAAGCGCGTATCTGCGGACTGAGTCGTCTTCGAACGCAAATACGCGGATTATGAAAGGTTTATACAAAACATTGAATATCAACGATTTATATTTTAAGGACATTTCATCGCATCGCAAAAAGCACCATTTCGGCATGCGAAATGGCCTATTTCAGGGTGCGATATGGTGCTTTTCGGCCTATGAAATAGGCTTTATTGCATGATGAAATGGGCATTATCGGAACGCCAAACGTACTTTTTCGGACTATGATACAGGGTATATCAAAAAGCGGTATTATACTGAATATCCTTTATTCTGTATGTTTTAACATTCCTTTACATCTCTTTTGCGAAAATATTTCGCAACTATATACTTTATTGTACCAGCGGTTTTGTATAATTACGATTTTATCTCAAAAGCTATCCCCCCAAAAAACAAGGGTGACATATCCTTAAAAAGATGTCACCCTTGTTGATTAAAGCATTATCAGGAGTTTAAGGTGCATATATAGGTTCATCAAATGGATTAGAATACGTTTTTCCTCCATAAGATATTGCGGGAAATTGATTGTAATTTTTATCAAAAGCTCCATCCCCTAATTCAAGTACACCTGGATTTATTGCACTATATGTATTGCAAAACCATACACCAACCCAATTACCACCAGCCATAAGTAATGCTGAAATTGTACTCATAGCTGTAACCCTATTCTTATATTTACCTTCACCGTCAGCATTACAATATCCAATTTCTAACTCATATTCTTGATTAGTATTTAATATGAATGTAACCATATCATTATCATAATAATCAGAATACTGTGATTCAATACCATACCTAAATATGGCATTTTTTGTATAAAGACCTTGGTCTGTACAATTCACAACAATATTTGCATAAGATGTTCCATCCCAAATAGCAGCCATTAGATTAGTTGGATTTAGATTTGGAAAGTATTTTTTGATATTCCAAACATTAAAACATCTATATCTTGCACCATTCGCAGATATATCATCTAATTGTACCAGTTGATTATCATCATAATTCCCTGATACTTTTGCATTCATTTCTTCCACTCGTGACTTAGTAACACATTTATTGCCATAACCACTATATTGTACACCTGTTATTTGAAACACATCAGATTCAGTTGCTATCTTACTCATACATTATTATGTTTTATCAATTCGCAATAATAGTACAGTATGTCTGAAAACTAATTACACAAAAACATTGACAACTTATTTTCTTTTCTTTCCGAAAATAGAGTCAAGTACAAACTTTCCTACTTTTCTTTCCAAGCCTTGCCTGGTTGTAGGTATTCCAGTTTTTCGGCTAATTTTTTGTTTGGCTGCCGTTATGCCAACCGCTCTTTTCCAAGAGAAACTTAATCCACGTATTTTCATAATATCCAATGCACTAATGCATAGCAAATAAAGGCAACTAATCCCCAAAATAAGACATATAAAAGTCCTCTGCACAGATATAGGATGATACCTAAACATCCCCAATTACCAAGTCCCATAGGCTACATCACAATCCTTTCTTTTTAAATGATTCCACCAATTTCTTTATCAAAGTGTCTATTTCATTGGCAACGCCATTCATGAATGCAGTACGGGCGGTCGGATTTTTCAATTTGCCAATTCCCTCCGAATCCATTTTCTTGAAGTTCAGTTCATTGCGGGGAGATGGACCACCAAAACCTGCCCAATTTTCGTTTAGACAAATCAATGGATCTACGCCATCTATCGCATCTTCCAATACTTTGTCTTTGGCCACATCGCCACTATATCTTATGCCGTAAACATATTTTTCTAACGCATAAATTGTGAATGTAACATCTTTCTTTTTCTTCGTCCGATAGATGTTGAAAGTGATGCCGTAACGTTTATATCGGCTACTTTTATAGTAGTCTTCAACATCTTTCGTAAAGTCTTTCTTTTCAATGCCATATCCTTTGGCTATCAGCAAATCTTGCAATGTGTCCCAGAAATAGCATTGCAGTTGTTCATTGCTCCAATTGTCGGTTGCCACCGCTTCGCGTCCTGCCGCCGCGATAGTCATATTGCTGCTTGCCAATTTGGTGTTATCGGGATTTGCCACTTTCACGGTTATCCCAAACATCTCTTTCATTTTGGCTTCAAAATTGCCGACTTGCAGATTACCCTTGCATACAAGCTCTCCGCCCTTTATGTTCTCACCACTGCGGATAGATGCCAGGGTTGCATCTTCCGGAGCAAATTTAGCTCCTTTGTACACACGCAGACTTGCGCCGAATGTGTCTTTGAATTGTTTTCTCAGACTCTTGACCGTCATACGGCCGTTAATGCTAAATTCTGCCATAGTAAAATTATCTTTTAATGAGTTGATTAAATTGTTTATGATTCCCATTGATGCTATGTTTTAGATTGTTTATTTACTCCTTTTCAGAGAGGCTTTCGCACTCTCAATATCCCGTTTAAGGCTTTCTATACGCCTGTCATGAGAAGCGGCTCTGTCAACCTTGGATTTACGATAGTTGGCCTTGCTTGATGGAGAAGAAGCCCTTTTTATCAAGTCCGCATAATAGGCATTGTCCTTTTTCTTGGCTTCACGTTCCTTAGCTATCGAAGCTCGAAGGTCTATTATTCGTTTCTTGTAGTATTCTTTACTCATGAGGTTGGATGTTAAGTTGATAAGTATCCGATACACGTTCCCAGACACATTTGTTTTCTTGTTCAGATTTCTCCCTGTTAAGTCGGAACACTCCTACAAAGCGGTAGAAACAGAAGCCTAAATCATCCTTGTACCGCAGGAATGTTATTCTTGTTTCTTCGGGAGCGGAAAGCCATTGTTTCAGATGTGCCGCACGCTTGTCCTCCACTTTCGGATATTCATAGATAAACATTCCGTCATCCGAAAGCTCATTGTGCCAAAGGCGATGTTCCGTATTCGGCCACCAGACAATTTCGTGTTTCTTGTTTGGCACGGCAGCACCCGAAGCACGCAGAAAACCGCGGTGTTTGGCTTTAGTGCCGAACACCTCTGCAACCTCTTCCGTGGTACGCAGACATTCGTTATCCTCCACTTTCAGATAACCTTTGTTTCGGTGATATTCCACGGTGAGCGTACTTGCATCATCCCACGGCTTGAAGCTGTCGCCGAGTTCCGAAATGCGTTGTTTGATGAGCTGTACAACATCCGTCACCTGACGGTGGATTTCTTGAATGTCGTTATCACAATCTATAATAATAGGTTTGGAGTGTGTGACACTTAGAATTTCCTCATTGCGGATTTTGTCAACCTCCACGTTGTTCTTGTGGAAAGGTTCGTTGATTTCGATGAAGATATTGAGTTGAGGGAGATACAAGTCTGCAAGCGCATACTTGTCTTGTGTTCTTCTGATATATTGCTGTACGACAAACTTCACACGGTCATCGTCCAGCTGATGCCATATTCGGCTTATCACGTAGGACTCCGTCTTTTTCTTGCTTATCTTGGCAAACAGACGTTCCATATATTCCAATTTGTAATCCATATTGTTGAGCTTTTAAGGTTTATACCATTTTGTTCCTCCGCAAACGGAGCAAAAGAAAAAGGACACAGCCTCGTCTTTTCGCTCATCTGCTTTAGTAGGTTCTGGTAAAACCCTTAGCCCAAATAAGGAAAAGCAGTCTGCGCCCTTTGCAGGGTACAAACCTACCTTTCGACTTATTATTCGGGGCTGTTTTCAATTTACCAGATTTACTAAAGCCAAATAACTTGTCTACAAGTCGCTTGCAATATGTCTTTTAATTTCTTATGTCTGTTTCTAACCTCCTTTTTACTTTGGTTCGGTTACAAAACTAAAGAAAAAGAACGGATTAGCCAAAGAAATTCGAGACAATTCGCAGACTGCCGAACAAATTTAGGAACAAAGCCCTACATATATAAGTTATAAGCATAAAAAATCCAACCATGAACGTACATGATTGGATTTGATTGTCCGTGTAGTTTTTTATAATCCGATAACCCTCCATTCGGGTTTCATCAGAAGTTCACCGTAGTACAGACGTTCCGTAAAACTTCGCAAGAAATCGTTGAAACGGTCTGCATCTGTCTGTTTCCGTGTATTGTATCTGAATACAAATTCCTTGCAATACTTCTGCAAATGCTTCCGACTTGCGAGGTGATAAATGCCTTTTATGCCTCTTTTAATCTGACTCCAAAATCCCTCTATTGAGTTCGTATGATAGCCGTCCACCGCATAGATATGCCTGCCATGTGGAATTGTCTTGTGTTCATAGTTCTCATACAACGTGTCATAGACATTCAGGTCGTCCGTTATGACGGTTGAGCCTTTGCGTACTTTCTCCTTAATAATAGGGAACAGCGTTTTTCTTTGAACGTTCGGAACTACTTGGGCGTACACAAGACCGTCAGATACCATACCGAATATAGGTGTCTTGTCTTTCAAGGAACGTCCTTGTGTTCCTTTTCCGTGGTGACGTGTCTTGCCTCCCATGTAGGTTTCATCCATCTGTGTCATGTCGTCAAAGTGTGCGTCGTCGTCCCTCACATTATGGCGGATACGGTGTAACATGAACCATGCTGTCTTTTGGGTAACACCTATATCTTTCGCGAGTTGACAACTGCTTATGCCTTTCTTATGTGATAGGAACAGATAAATCGCATAGAACCACTTTTTGAGCGGTAGGTTTGACCCTTCAAACATTGTTCCTTGTCTCACTGTAAATCTGCAACGGCAGTCCTTACACTTGTACAATCCTTTGAACTCTCCGTTTTGGGTGAGTTTGTAGTGGTGTTCGGAAATAGAGCCGCAATGCGGACAGATTGGCTTTCCATTCCAGCGCATATTCTCCAGATATACCCTGCAATCCTCTTCGGTATGCAGCGTATCCATCATCTGGAGTAATGTGTGGAATGTTGTCATAGAATAATTCTCGATTTATTTGTTTTGAGAATTATACTCGCAATCGGACGGAATTTGCATTTCAAATGTTAAATTTTCATTAGTGCGTGCATTTTTTTGATTTTGTGAAATTAGATGTGTTCGGTTTCTGTATAATTTAATATCTCAATTTATTCTTTTTCATTTTTAAGATCTACATATATGGAAAAAATTGCAACCGTTACTGATGCAACATCATTACTTAAAGTTTCTTCTAATCTTCCTTCTAATAAATGTATCACATACTCGGAGATGTTAGATTTAATTTCAGAAAGTACAACAGATGAATTATGTAAAAACTTAGGATGCGCATTGTTATGGGATATTGACCTTACTGATGAGTTTTCCATTGAAAATGATGGCATACAGCCAGACTCTATAGGAACATGGAATGGATTAACTTATTGGAAATGGAACTATGAAAATAGGACAAAAAATGTTATTGTAAAAGCTCATAATGATGTATATGTTACAGCAATTACAAGGGGTAACAATACGTTAAGGCTTATGTCTTACTTAGTACATTCAGATTTATTTAATATAAATACTACTTTAAATTGGAAGATAGTTTTTGCTTCTTCCAATGAATATACCATTACATGAATTAAGAATACATATTCTATAAAATCCAATAGAATATGAAAACCCTTACAGAATCCGTAGAACTCCACCCTATATCTTCATGCACATCTGACAAGATAGGAAATTCCGAACTCCGTGATATCCTCAAAGAATACTACGGCAATAACGATATTTCCTATACTGCGGACTATGACAGCGAGATATGGGGTGAAGTTCTGTCTTACCTTGATACTTGTAAATTGGTTAAGGAAATTGAGGTGGGTATGGGAAAGGTGATAATTTACGAGACGGATGTGGTGAATGAGTTTCTTGTGAGGTTTGAATGGGAGAAAGGAAAAAAGAACTTTCTGTTTTGGAAAAAGGAAAATACCAACGGCTTGTAACTGAAAAGTAAGTTCTACTCTTGAAAAGAGCAAATCCTAATTATACAAAACCGTTGGTACAATAAAGTATATAGTTGCGAAATATTTTGTCAAAATATTGTCAAGAAAAATCGTAAGTCAGTCCCGCAAGTTTCCCCCTAAAGACTTTGATATATTATATAAAAAAGAACGCTTTGCCTAAGCGACAAGACAGACAGGAGCATAAAGAAAGGGCCGTGAACCTGTCTGCATCACGCAAGAACGGTTCGCGGCCCTTATCATATACGGCGCAGGAAACGCCTTTATCATCTATTTTGCTTTATCACGGTTTGTATTCCACGAAAGCCTCCATTGCCTCATAGCATGCCAGACCCAGCTTGTCGTACAGCCGTGCAGTGGCGCGGTTGCGGTCTTCGGCACGCTGCCAGAACAGACGTTCGTCGTCGCCGAGGAACGGAGCGCTCTCCATCTGCGACTGATGCTTCAGGATGCTGTTACGCTTTGCGCGGAGTTCCTCTGGGCTCATGGGCACGCACATCTCGATGTTCTCTATCTCCCACTCTGCCCACGCGCCGCGGTACATCCATATACGGCAGTCTTTCAGCCACTCTGCGCCTGCCTCCTTCTCCATATCGATGGCTGCAAGCACGGCGTCAGTGCACTTACGGTGAGTGCCGTGCGGGTCGGCAAGGTCGCCGGCCACGTATATCTGGTGAGGCTTTATGTCGCTGATGAGCTTGCGCACGATGTTCACATCCCTTTCCGACATAGGCAGTTTCTCTATCTTACCCGACTCGTAGAACGGCAGGTCGAGGAAATGAACGTGGTCGAGAGGTATGTGGTTGTAGGTGCATGCCGTGCGTGCCTCGCCACGGCGGATAAGTCCCTTGATGGTGAGGATGTCGCGCGTGTCGCAGTCGCCCTGCTTCTTGTTGGCAAGGAACGCCTTTATCTCCTCATACTTGTTTCTTATCACCTGGTCGGCATCGTTGGCAAAGAGCTGGTTGAAACCATTGATGAAGTGCATGAAACGTGTCACCTCCTCATCGCCCACGGCAATGTTGCCGCTCGTCTCGTATGCCACGTGCACGTCGTGACCCTGCTTCACCAGTCTGTTCACCGTTCCGCCCATCGATATAACGTCGTCATCGGGATGGGGCGAGAACACGATCACGCGCTTCGGATAAGGATTGGCGCGTTCCGGACGGTATGTGTCGTCGGCGTTGGGCTTGCCTCCCGGCCATCCGGTGATGGTGTGTTGCAGGTCGTTGAAGATCTTTATGTTGGCGTTGTATGCCGATCCGAACAGCGCGAGCAGCTCGCTCAGACCGTTCTCGTTGTAGTCTTTGTTGGTGAGCTTCAGGATAGGTTTGCCTGTCACGCCGCACAACCATACCAGCGCCGAGCGTATCAGCTTGTCGGTCCATTCGCAGTTTGTGACGAGCCACGGGTGGATGATACGTGTCAGTTTAGCGGCGGCTGCCAGGTCGATGACCACCTTCGCATCGTTATGTGTCTGAAGGAACGAAGCCGGAATGGCGTCGGTGATGTGTCCTTCAACGGTCTTCTGTATGATGTCGGCCTTGTCGTCGCCCCACGCTGTGAGGAACACCTTGCGTGCCGAAAGTATCGTGCTGATTCCCATTGTTATTGAACACGGCGGCACAGGCTCCTGAGAGCCGAAGCTGAGAGTCATCTCCTCACGCGATGTTGAGTCGATAAGTATTATGCGCGACGTTGAAGTAATCGCGCTTCCCGGCTCGTTTGTGGCGATGTTGCCCATACGTCCGATGCCCAGCAGCATTATGTCTATGCCGCCCTGGTCCTTTATCAGCTGCTCATACTGACGACAGTGGTGCAGCACCTCGTCCTGGGCTATCGTGCCGTCGGGCGAGAATATGTTCTCTGGCTTTATGTCCACGTGGTCGAGAATATATTTGCGGAGCTGTCCCAGACTGCTGTGTGTGCTTTCAGGACTCAACGGGAAATACTCGTAAGCGTTGAACACCGTCACGTTGGCGAAGCTCAGTCCGCACTCCTCATGACGGCGGACAAGCTCGGCATAAACTGAGGCGAGCGACTGTCCCGTGCCCAGTCCGAGCACGCAGTTGCGGCCTTCGGCCTTGCAACGTTTCATTTCGGCCTCGATGGTGTCGGCAATGAGCGTCACGCCTTCCTCAGCCTTGGAGAATATCTCCGTGCTTATTTTCTCGCATCTCGTCATCTCCGAGCGTTCTACTGCCGTGCGGGGACGGTAGAACTGTTCGGGAACATTGTTCAGGACGATTTGCGAACTCAAATTCATTTTCATATCGCTTTACCTTTCTATTTTGTTTTCTATGAATTCTTTATTCCTTTTTCCTACTCACACCTTAACATCATGGACGGTCGGCTGTCTTGGTTCCCCACTTCGACGGTTTGCTGCCCATCACGAGTTCGAGCTTGCCACCTGCCTTGATGTCGGCGAAGTCGATGTACGACTTCTTGTATTCGCGTCCGTTGAGATAAGCTTTCTGCACGTAGATGTTGCGGTCGCTGTTGTTGCGTGCCACTACGCTGAAGGTCTTGCCGTTGCCTACATTGAGGTCAGCACGGTTGAAGAGCGGAGAGCCTATGATGTAGCGTCCGCCGGAAGGATCAACCTGATAGAGGCCGACGGTGGAAAGTATATACCATGCCGACATCTGTCCTACGTCCTCATTGCCGCAAAGTCCGTCGGGCTCATTGAAATACATCTCGTTCATCATCTTGCGGAGCAGCGGAGCAGCTTTCCATGGCTGACCCACGTAGTTGTACATATAAATGACATGATGGCTCGGTTCGTTGCCGTGAGCATACTGTCCTACAAGTCCGCTGATGTCCGGTGAGGCGTTCTCGCCGAGGTCGCCCTCGACCACGAAGAGTGAATCGAGCTTGGTGACGAACTTCTTTTCGCTGCCGAAGAGGTTCACAAGTCCGTGGACATCGTGCGGCACGAGCCATGTATATTGCCATGCGTTGCCCTCTGTATAGTCGTTCACGCGGTGTGCGGCCTCAATAGGATCGAACGGCGTACGGAACTTTCCGTCAGACGAAAGGGCGCGCATGAATCCGGTCTGCTTGTCGAAATACTTGGCATAAGAGCGGCTGCGGTTGAGGAAATAGTTGTAGTCGTCGGTCTTGCCGAGCAGTTTCGCTGTCTTTGCCACGCCGGCATCTGCCAGACAATATTCCAAAGCCTTTGCCACGGTCTCGTTGGTCGGTTCCTTGTCATAAGGAATGTAGCCATACTGCTTGAGCAGTCCGAGCGAACGTTCGTCGAGCATTGCCGAGGTCTTCATGGCATTGAAAGCATGCTCCTTGTCCTTTACGAATCCTTTGAGCACGAGGTCTGCCAAAACCGGAATACCGGGATTGCCCACCATGCAGTCGGTCTCGCAACCCATGAGATGCCATACCGGCAGTTTGCCCTGCTGGTCGAAGATGTGCAGGAATGTCTCGGCGAAGTCGCTCTGCATATCCGGGAATACAAGCGTATAAAGCGGATGAGCGGCACGGTAAGTGTCCCAGAGCGAGAAGGTTGTATAGTTCTTGAAGTCGCCTTTATACACCTTGCCGTCAGCACCACGGTATGCGCCATCTACATCGCAGAAGAGCGACGGAGCGGTCATAAGGTGATACATCGCCGTATAGAATATTTCCTTGCGCTTGTCGTTATTGTCGGTCAGCACGATTCGGCTGAGCTGTTTGTTCCAGGCGTCGTCGGCAGCCTTGACGGTAGCGTCGAAATCCCAGCCGGGCAGTTCTGTCTGCATGTTCAGTTTGGCCTTGTCTATATCTACAGGCGAGAGTGCTACCTTCACGAGCAACGGCTCACCTTTCTCCACTGAGAATATGGCTATGCCTGTGCTGTCGCGGTTCTCCATCGTCACCGGCTTCGAGAAGTCCATCACAAAATATATGCGTTGGTCCTTAGCCCATCCTTCAGAGCGTCTGAATCCGGTGATACGTGTCGGGCTGTCCTGTGTCAGCAGGCAGTCGCTCATCTTGTCCCATCCGATGCCCTGCACCAGGTCGAGGCGCATCAAAGCCTTGCCGCTGTTGCCGTCGAAGGTGTAACGGTGGAAGCCCACGCGCTGTGTGGCGGTAAGTTCTACCTTGACATTCGGATTGGTGAGCTTCACCGAGTAGTAGCCGGGCTTAACACTCTCGTTGGAATGTGAGAATATGAGCTGACGCTGTGAGGCATTGGATATCGGCAGCAGGGCTATATCGCCAAGGTCTCCTATACCGGTGCCGCTGAGATGCATGTGTCCGAAGCCTATCAGAACAGAGTCGCTGTAATGATATCCGGAGCACCAGTCCCATCCACGGGTTATCTGTGTAGGACCAAGCTGTACGAGTCCGAAAGGAACATTGGCACCGAGAAACACATGGCCGTGGCCTCCCGTGCCTATATACTGATTGACGTAGCGCGTAAGACCTCCTACGGCCGCCTGCGCCATATTTGCAGTTCCGATGAAGAGTGCTGCAATGGCTGATAATAGCAAAATAGATTTTGTTTTCATAAATTAGTTATTTATAACTGCAAATATAACAAATAATACGGTGTTTTCGCTTACTGAAAAGATGTTTTTTACCTGTTTTTTATCATTATTTTCCTCATTGTGACTTATCAATATATGACAGTTCTTCATACATGCTCTACACTGCGAGCAGAGCATATACCCAATAACGACGAGCGGACGGAAGACGAACGGACAGCGGCAATACTGACACAGCAACATTCGTCGTTTACGAAAAAAACGCTATCTTTGCAGATATGACGAACAAAAACGTAAATCTGAAAACATATAAGGAGGCCTGCAACGCCATATATCCCGACTGCCCGATAAGAAACATACTGGCAAGGGTGAGCGACAAATGGTCGATGCTGGTGCTGCACGCGCTGTCGCAGAAGTCGCCGATGCGCTTCACCGAACTGCGAAACGCCATCGGCGACGCCACGCCTAAGATGCTGTCGGCATCGCTCAAGACGCTTGAGGAGGACGGAATAGTGTGCCGCACCGCCTATCCGGAGATACCGCCGAGAGTGGAATACACGCTCACCGGCCGGGGATTGGATATGCTCGAGGCCATGCAACCGCTGACAGAGTGGGCCATAAAGAACATGGAGGACATACTGCGCGACCGTGCGGCGAAGCAGAAAAGGGCTTCGGCAAAATCTTAATAATACATAAACATGTAACGTGTAAGTTACTGATAATCAACAACAGTTTCCGAAAAGATACTTTGTTTCCACGATGTAACGTCTTGCAGGGCTGCAAAGCATTAAGTAATTTTGCGGCCGTAAAGAAACAATAAGTATAACAATATTAAAACGAACAATCATGGATAAATATCAGAAACTGTCAGTAAGCGATGCACCGAGAACCGAACTGCACGACAAACTGGGACTCACAGGCGCGGAAATATCAATCAACAACATGCCGGCAGGAGCGTCGGTACCGTTCGTTCACAGCCACAAACAGAACGAGGAGATATACGGTGTGCTCAGCGGTAAGGCCGTAATGACTCTCGACGGCGAGCCCGTGGAGCTGAAAGCAGGCGACTGGTTGCGCGTTGCTCCGAGCGTTAAGAGACAGCTGGCAGCAGCGGCCGACAGCGCAGTGAGCTACATCTGCATTCAGGTGAAGGAAGGTTCGCTGGAGCAGATGACCGCCACAGACGCAGTGATCTAAGCATACTGTCGCACAGAAACAGAATACGGGACATCCGGAAAAGACCTCTCCACGCGGAGAAAGTCTTGCGGATGTCCCGCTTTTTTATTCTTATTCCACCGGAAGAAGCTCTATACGGCGCTTCAACGGTCGGTTTATCTCGTATATACGATCGACAATCATGTCCATCTGGCGCGTGTACATGTCGCGCACTTCCTTGTGTATCATCCTATTGTATAAATCCCGCTTGGCTGCCACCCAGGCGTCGTTCTTCTGTCCTTCGCGGAAAGTGCGGGCGGCACGTTCGTCGTTTGCCTCGAGCATACCGCGCTTCATGAAGAAGTTGTATTGCAGCCATGCGTAGTCGCGGAAGCGTCGCTCTATCTCCCAACGCTCTTCGTTGAGGTTCATGATGGCCAGAGCCTGACGATATTGCGGTGTGTAGCGGTAATCGGCCAGATTCACTCCGGCTGCGAGTTCGCCGGCAGTGAGCGTGTCGATAGGCTCACCGTCGATGGTGAGCAGGTGGTTGCCGGACAGTCCGCTCACGGTGAGCAGCTCGCTGTTCATCTCTTTCATGAACTCAGGAACAATCTTAGTGATGCGCGACTGCGGACGGGTGAAGCCCCAACCATGCGCCACCGTGTCGAGTGGATAAGGCAGAGAGCGCGCCAGATAGTCGAACGTCACCTTGCCATCCTTCACCTTCAGTCCTGTCACCTTGCAGTTGTCGGCAGTCAGGACCTTGCGTCTGGCGGCATCGACAGACACCTCAGCCACCTTCTTTCCGGCCATACCCTGAGCCTTCAGGAAGAGATATGCCATGAACATGTGGCCATCGTTGTCGGGATGTACGCGGTCGTTGCCGCACAAAGTGAACGTGGAGTCAACGGCCTGGAAACGTGCATTGACGGCACACATGGGAGCATTGAAGTCAAGAAACTCCCAATTGTTGGCCTGCGCAGCCGAGTCCTGAAAGGCTATGATGCGTCGCATGGCGTCGTTCTTGCGCCTGAATATGTCGTTGTTGAACCGCGATGTCTGGTCGTAGGGCGACGTACCAATCATCACCTTGCGCACCGACGGATGCGCCTTCAGTTTCTTCTCTATCTCGAGAAAGTTATGACGCGACTCCGAAACCTTGCTGTCGGCAAACGCCTGAGGATTGTCTCCGTTGTACTCGAAGTATCCACTGTCGTTCATACCGAACGTCAGTGTGAGCACGGTCGGCTTCTTGGCGAACACGTCGTGGTCGATACGGCGCAGTATTTCGAGGGCCGTGTCGCCGCCAACACCGCAGTTGAACATCTGCATACGCATCCAGGGGAAGCGCGTCATGTAATAGAGCCAAATGTAAGAATGATAGTGTCCGCCGTCGGTTATGCTGTTTCCGACGAATGCTACACGGTCACCGTTTTTAAAAGGTGCCACCTGCTGCGCCACACCGCTGAGCGGTAGGAGCAGGAAAAGGAACATGAATAATTTTCTCATATCTTAGGTTTATAATCTGTTTTCATTCCACGTAATGTCTCACACCGCGCTCACGAGACGCCGACAGTCGCAAGACGCGACCTTCAAAGGCGTATGCCGGCAGTGCATGAAGCCATGTCCGCCACTATGTTGTCATATCGCCGCAACGGCGTCACGTGCACGTCGTATGTACGTTCCGGCTGAAGTCCGTCAAAAGTGCACGACATGCAGTCGGAGCCGAAAGTCTGTGTGACTACGTCGCGTCCAGTTCCACTATCGCTCACACTGAGCCTGTAGCCCGTCGCTCCTGCGGCACTGCTCCACTCCACAGCCATCTGTCCGTCCGCGCCGGCACGCACACTGACACTGAATCCGTTATCCGTGCGGCGGCCATCAACTCTCTGCGCCGCGCTCACCTCCGATCCGGCGCTGCGCCGATACCAGTAGAAGAAGGTCTGAAGAAGGTCGGCCGTGAAAGGCGTGAGGCCGTCGGCGGACAGCTCGGAACACAGGTCGAACGACATGACAATGCCGTCGCCCGCACAATAACCGAAGAAGTCGCCGTCGGGATGGTCGTGTTTCATCGTCACATCCACCGGAACCCATCCGTAGCGCTCAAGAAAGAAATCGTTCCAAACGTGGTGTGTGCCGTCGGGACGCACCGTGACAACGAGGCGCGCAGGCACGCCCTTACGGCGCAGCAGACTGGCATAGACGGCCGAAATATTTCCGCAATCGCCTCCACCGGCGGCCATTGTCTCCGTGATGGCGTGTATGCCTGTGTCGGGATTGAGATAACCTAATCTGGCGGCCACATGCTCATAGCACAGCCGCGCATATTCCAAAGGATTGGCCACGGCCTCGTTCCACAATGAGTCGGCGGCTCGGACGATGTCGGGATGCGTAATATCGACGTAACTGCCTATCGGAGATGTGTATCTCTTGTAAAGTTCGGTGGAGGTGTCGTAAGGATATATCGTCGTGAACTGCGCCATGTCTATGCGCATGGGATAGAGCGTCGCGCTGAACCGTTCCGTGATAACAAGAGAATCGCCCGGCGCAGGCAACGTCCCGGTACGCACGGTGCGCAGGTACATATTGTCGTTGTTGGCGGCACGGAATATATCGCCGTCAGTCGTACGGAACTGTTCTATGTCCTGATATATGTTGCTCTCAGGCATGGGCATCACCGCACACAGACGTGTGAGCGTGCAGTCGTGGTTTCTTATCACGAGCGAGTTTGTGATGTCGTATGTGCCTTGCGCCAATGCGGCATGTGCTGCGAACATCAGGCAGAAAGCCCCAAATGGGTGTTTCATAATATTCTCAGTTATAGTAACAGTTCAGGTACGGATCCTCCGGATGGACACAAATATACAAAATTTATCACAACGGCGCAACATAGTATCCTATGTTTCAGACCCAAACTGCCCCAAATATGAGTGACGCGACAGCTACCGACATAGCCCATTACCAATGAGAAGACGACCGTGACGGAGGCATCGCGGAAGCCATAAAGCCGGATTGTGGCGACAGGAAAGGACCGGAAACAAAAAAGGTGAGGGCATATCCGATGCCCTCACCTTAAATTAGCTGAAACCAGTAATGAGAAAAACCGATTATTTAACCATTACTTTCTTCGCTGTTCCGTCAGTGTACTTGATGATATTGATACCTCTCTGCGGAGCGTTCAGCTTAACACCGTTGATGGTGTAGATGCCCGATATCTCGCGTACGCCTGCCTCTGAATCTACAGAACCTATGCCAGTCGGAACCATGTAGCCCTTCTTAGCGATACCAAGGATTGTAGGATAGCTGCCGCTCTTCATTGATGTGAATGTAACAGACTTGATCTTCTTGCTCTTGTCAGTAGGCAGTGTGTATTCATAGAGACGGAACTGATATCTGTTGTCAATCTCGTCGGTCTGATAGCCAGACTCACCTGAAGTGATGATACGGCTTATGCCATAGACAGCTTCTGTACCAGAAGGATAGCTGCTCCACCAGTCTTGCGGATAGTATGTAGCCATGTCGCTCTGAGTGTCGTCATCATAGTTAGCCACAACATTGAGAGTTGACTGGCCGTTTGCAGAAATCACGAGGAAGTAGATCTCCTCACAGTTGGCCGGTTCGTCGAATACGAGGTCCTTGCTTTCGCCATAAGACTTGAGTACAAGACCGTTGTTCTGATCGTAGTCAGCCAGTTTGAACTCTGTGCCGTTTGCTGTTGTCACGATGTGGTCGTCGCCGGCGATAGCGCCTTCAGACTGTACCGATGAGCTGTAGAGAACCCAACCCTGGTCGTCGAGCACGCCATTGGTGAACTCAGCAGACGGTTTGCTCTCGGCAATCACGTCATAGTTCCATCCGCTTACGGCAACAGGACCGTTTACAGGTATTGCCTCCTCATACTGTTCGTAAGCCTCAACCTCAGCAAGTGAAGGATAGAAGTACGGATTCAGTGTACATACGATTGCAAGATACTTGCAGCTCTTGTATTCAGGAAGAACATATTCAAGTTCGGAAACCTCGTCGAGGTTAGAGAATGTCTTGACAGTTGTCAGACGAGTAAGATCGTTACCCATCATGATGCTTATCTCGTTGTTAACGATTCCTTCCTTGTCGTTGTCGTTCATACCCTTGTTGTTGCCCGGGATATAAACCTTAACCTTCGCGAGGTTCCAGTTCTTTCCTTCCGGAGCAGTGAATATAGACCAGAAGTCCTGCTTGTACATAGACGGTGTCTCGATGGCGAGGCAACCCTCTTCTGTCTTGTTGCCGTCGGTGAGAGTGTTCACCTTGAACTCGTCGTAAGGAGCCTCGAATGAGTAGTCCTCCTTGTAGTGGCGCAGAGTTGCCTCTGTTCCGGCGAGTACGTTAGGACGTTCCTCAGAATCTACTGTAACGTTTACAGTGCTCTCCTTGTATGAACCGCCGTTGTTAACAGTGATCTTCACATTGTCAACACCAAGTATCTTGTTGGCTGTAACAGGCACTGTGAATGTGTTCTCAGCAGCGTTCTCTGTTATCTCACCGATTACTACGTTGCCCTTTGAAGACACAGCCTTGCATGTGAACTCGTCAGCACGCTCGTCACCATTGAGGTTGTACTTAACAGTAAGGTTCTGTGTCTCGCCTGCATTCAGCGTGAGGTCAGCCGGTGAAACGTCGATTGTCATATTGACATCGTCCTTTCCGTAAACCTCGAATTCCCATATACGGAGTGTACCGTTGACGTGCGGAGACAGACGTACGAAGCGTGCCTTGAACGGAGCGATGTAATCTGTCTTGATGGTCTCAGACTCGCGGTCTTCCTCGTCAACCACTGTTGTCCAGTGTTCGCCGTCGTTAGACAGTTCGATTGTGTAAGAACGTATCTGGTCGCAGCCGCTCTCAGGACCCGAGTTAGCATCATAGATGCGGAAGCCATAGATGCGGTAAGCACCCTCAAGGTCGAATACAACCCAGTTGTCGGCGCTGACGTTACACCATTTGTCGCTTGTGCTTGACGGATAAGTAACACCGTCGATGATCTTAGAAGGAACTTCACTCTCGTTTGTAGAACCGCTGTAAGAAACAACAGTCTTCTTCAGAGCTACATTGTAAACCTCGTTTATTTCGCTGTCGTCCATTACGTCGAGCACTTCCTGAGTTGTCTCTGAAGTACCTACGACGTTGGTAGCCTTCACGGTGACGGTCTGACGGCCGCTCTTCAAACCTTTGACTGTGATGACATTGTCTGTCAGCTCACCGTCAACGAGTTCGAGAGATTCCGGAAGAATCCATTCCCATGCAGTCGGTTTACCTGTACCGTTGGCTGTGATAGTGGCAGTCTCACCCACCTTGATATAGCTCTTTGAGAGTTTGAATGTCACAGCAGGAATAGTAGGAGCAGGATAGTCAACCTTCAGTGTCTGTGCGCTCTGCTGCTTCATATCCTTCATTACAGGAACGACCTCAACATTAACGTATGCGTCGTTTGCGTTGCGTACGAATGTAGAAATGTAGAAACCTTCGTCACGTGTCTGGCCTACGAGTACGCGTGTGCCGTCAACTGTAACTGTGTAGATGTCGAAGTGATCGAAATCAGCTGTGTAGTCATAATCCCAAGTCAGACGTATGTCGCCCTTCTCCTCGCCAAGGACGCTTGTAGTAGCGAGGTTGCTTATTGTGACAGCAGCAGGAGCATAGCCGGCAGGAAGCATTGCCATCTCGCCGAGTGACAGCTCATAAGCATTGACATCGGCAGCAGCCTTCAGATTGAGAGCAATCATATATACGGTCTTGCCGTTGAGAGAAGACAGGTCGTATTCAGCGACTGTCCATCCGTTCTTCTCAGATGTAGTAGGATTTGAGAGTGTGACCATCTCACCGTCAACCTTACTTTCCGTAGCGAGTTTCACCTCTACAGAACCGGCTGTGTTGGTCTTGTAAACCAGACGGAGTGTACCACCTGCGCTGACAGGTATCATGGTCTTGTAAAGACGCATCAGGTGATCGCCCGAAGTGAGGGTACCGGCAATCTTGATGGAGCTACCGAAGTTGTAAGCATCGTCCCAGTCGATTGAAGCAGTCAGGTTGCCCTTGTTCTCAATCCACCAGCGCCATGTAGGCATGATGCTCTGCACACCACTGTGATACCAGTCTTGTGAGCCCTGCTTCTCGCCTTCTACGAAACGATATTTACCAACACCTACGCAGAAAGATGTCTCGAAAGGCATAGAGCTGATGACCAAACGCTCAAGCATACGGCCCGACAGTCCCGGCCAACCGGACTCAGCCACGTAAGAAGGATCGCCCTGCAGGTTGACCCACATCTGCTCCTCGTTTTTGAAAGTCTTGGTGATGGCATCATAAGCACGCTGTCCGTTGTCGTCCTTTGTGCCGAGGATGTTCTTCACATTGTCCTTCCAAATGCGCTCTTCCGGGCAGAACAGGTCGAGAGAACCTACGTGTCCGCTTGTAGGCATGGCGTTGTTGAGGGATGCTGCATATCCTGTGTGGCCTGAGCTTACCACCTGAACACCGGCATAGATCTTCGAGAAGGTCTCTGCCTCAGTGCATCCGAGCTTGGAAGCATATCCGCGATAGTCGCCGGTAGCGCCATACTCGAGGAACTGAGATGTGTTCTTGTGAGAAGTCAGGATTGTGTTATTAGGTGTCATGCTGGCGTTATACCACTGTATTTCCATCTGTGTGTCACCGTTTTCGTCGGCAATACGGTTGAATTCCTGAATGAATCCTACCCACTCAGAATTGGAGCCGCCACCGCTCTCTTCGTTTATGAACCAGCCATCGAAGCCCATATACTTTGCTATCTCATAGAGTTTGATGGCATATATGTATTTTCCGTCTTCTCTTGAAAGCATCTGGCGAACCCACTCCTGCTTTCCTCCATAATAAGAAGGCGGGAAGAAAATCTGTCCGAGAGACTTCACACCGCTCTGGTGTGCGGCGTCTGTCGCTCCTGCTGGAGGCGGTATGATGATACCTTCACTGGCCGAACCTGCCCAGTAAACCAGCTTATCCATATACTGCCAGTAAGTGGGCTGATAGCCGAGGAAGTTGTTGTCGCCCTGCGACGGGCACATAGAACATGTCGGATACAAGATTGTGGCATTGCAAATCTGTCCCTCATAGAACTGATTTTTGTTTGCCTTCATGAGCTCCGGCTCCTTGAAACGTGCTGCCAAAGGAACCTTCGCACGGTTGAACTTGGCATCAGGATCGATCTCGGGAGACCAGTTCTTGATGTCATCGGGATGCCAACAGCCACCATAAGGCTGCTGTGCGTTGACGCCTGTCGTCGCGAGAAGCGACAATAACGTCATGACAAGTAGTTTTTTGATCTTCATAAATTAAAAGATTAATAACAAGTTAATATATTATTATAGTTTCAGTTTTTAATCGCAGTCAGTAGCACCGTGAGATGCAAGGTCGGTTTTCAGTCTTTACATAATCATAACAACCCCGCAAAAGAAAATACTTACCACAATCTTATATTTTTTCTATATTTATTTAAAAATATGGTTTTAATCCAGAATAGGCGTTATTTTTTCTGCCAGAACAGGAACAATATGGGCAACTTTCAATTTGTAACCGGATTTTGATTTTTCACTCTAAGTTTTCTGTCCTACCCCGAAAAATAAGCGCATATTTGCGAACGGACTCTCCTTCGGACGCAAATACGCGAATTATAAGGACTTTACATAATATACTGAATACCAGTGACTTATATTTAAGGAGCATTTCTTCACTTTGCAAAAAGCACCATTTCGGCTTGC
>ERZ779889.23-NODE-23-length-193158-cov-24.017540_pt1 | contig 193158 bp, 190 predicted proteins | sample MGYA00511030_ERZ779889 | MGnify/ENA primary metagenome ERZ779889 (study PRJEB29588, sample SAMEA2160616) | human gut metagenome | biome: human gut; feature: human-associated habitat; material: faeces | place: Denmark | collected 2008/2010 ...
CATTGATACCGCCGAACTCTACGATATTTGTGTAGCCCAGTTTTACCAGCTTTTCAGATGCCTGCTTACTCCGATTACCGCTGCGGCAGTATACCAGAATCAACTGATCTTTATCCGGCAGCTCCGGAATGTCCTCTGTGCCGATGGATTCGTTGGCAATATTAATCGCACCGGGAATATGCTTTTCACTATATTCCTGAGCAGTCCGGACATCGAGGATGATGTATCCGGTTTCCTCCTCCATCATCGTGACAGCTTCCTCCATGGAAATCTGTCGATAGGAAGTTTCAGATGACTGGGCTCCACAACCTGTTAAAAGTAGAAGCATCATTAAAATGGGAATAAATCTTTTCATGTATAGACCTCCATATTCTGAAGATAGGGCAGCCGTTTCCAGCTGCCCTGTTTCCGTTTTTATGTTCTTGCCATGCCGTCTACGCTGAGTACAACACCCGTGATATAGGATGCTTCGTCAGATGCCAGGAATACAAAACTCTGCAGATGGTGCAGCCATCATCTCGTGAGCATAGGGTTCCCACTCGTTAGCCTTTTGAAAACCTTGAATGGAGGGAGGTTGTTTGGCAGCGTCCCTTCGAGCAGGAGCAAGTTCACGAGCTCCTCGCTCACCTTGCAGTTCTGACTCCCCGTGGCCCTGTGATTTGGACATCCCGCAGCCACGGGGGTCACGTCCAGCACTATATCGGTGCCGACAGTAGATATATTAGCAAAATCGTAAATACAATCAAAGTTCATGGGAATATAAGAATCTATCCTGTCGGAGATCATGTCTTCGTACCGGTAAACACCGCCAGACAGCTGACCGTATCCCACCCGGGTCTGTCCCTGAACACCGATGTTACTTCCGCCACCATCCGCGCAGGTCTTGCCGCACTCGCAGCCGTGCGCGGCGAAGAGGAATCCGTCGTTCAGATTATACTTGGCGCATCATTCATGCCAAAACCCACCCCGAAGAAGTTGCCCGACCCAAATGCGTCATGGCTCAGCACCATCCTTTATGGCGTAGAAGATGCTCCGCAGGAAACTCGTAAATCTATCAAGGAGAAGAACGAACAGCATTGTTTTTGAAATCGTAATTCCGGCCCATAAGCACATTCCCCGAAGGCTCCACCATGGTGAAGGCGCTGCATCCAAAATCAGGAGACTCTATATGCACGGGCAGATAGGGCAGTGCTTCTTTGAGAATGGCCTCGGTAAAGCTCTGGTTATCTTCAATGCCGTATGCGATGAGCCGGTCCAGATCATAGTCATACTCCACATCCATGGAATAAAGATTATACTCCGGATATTCCGTAATCTGCCGGATGGTGCTCATGGTCTTGATGCGGGTGAAATACACCGCCACAAAGATTGCCAGCAGGAGCAGCACCAGTATCAGGATCGCCAGCAGAATGGGCTTCATTTTTTTCATAAAATACCTCCTTATTTCCGGGAAAGTGAGAATTAAAATCCATACAGAGCAAGATGCTTTTGACTGTAGTCAATTTTATCATAACCACACATGGATTGCAAGGGCAAAAAAGCATATGCATACCTGACCGTTCATAGCACCTGCCGGGAGCTCTTTTTCACATAAAAAAGCCTCGGAACAGACAGGATACAGTCTATCCTTCCGCTCCGAGGTTAAGTATTGTCAATTTGTCTTATCCTTCCAGCACCGCCAGAGAGTCGTTTTCCATCCTGCCATCCTGCACACGACGGCCAAAGAGCAGCTTTCCTTCCGGCAGAGACTGCTCTGCACCGGAGTGATTCAGCGCCAGAGTCAGTACCCTGCCCTGATAGCTCCGGCGGATACAGGCCACACCCGACCGGGTATACAGGCGGATATCCCCGTAGCGCAGCACATCCTCCCGGCGCAGCGCCAGCAGCTTCTTCAAGAACGCATGTTCTTCGGAAACAAACCGGGGGCTGTTCCACTCCATGGGCCTGCGGTTCAGAGGATCCTGTCCCCCGGTCATAAAGACTTCATCCCCATAATACAGCATGGGGCTGCCCAGATAAAAGATGAGCGCTCCCTGTGCCATAAGCTGCCGGTTCACATCCTCCTGCAAAAGGGTGAAAAACCGATGGATATCATGAGAATCCAACAGATTCAGCATATTCCGGTTGGTTCCGTCTTCATAGCGCATAAGTACTCCGGTCAAAAAGGAGACGAACCCGTCAGCATCATACCGATCCTCCGCCAGATACCTCCGGCAGGCGTAGAGGAAGGGGTAATTCATGACGGAATCCCACTGGTCATTGCCCAAAAAAGCATAGGAATTCTGCCAGTCCTCCCCGATAAGATATACTTGAGGATCGATCCGCTGAAGACGTTTTTTAAAGAATCGCCAGAAGTCATGACTTACATCAAAGGCCACATCCAGTCGGAATCCGTCTACCTTACACTCCGCCAGATAGAACTCTCCCACCCGGGTCAGGTATTCCTGCACCTCCGGATTATTGGTATTGAGCTTTGGCATCATGGCAACATCGCTGAAGGTTTTATAATTGCGTTTATCCCATTCAGGCTTGTCGCCGTCTACATAGTACCAATGGTAATACCGGCTTTCCCGCCCCTTGCGCACCACATCCTGAAACAGCGGGTTCAAAAAGCTGGAATGGTTGAATACCAGATCCATCACGATCAGGATATCCCGGCAATGGGCTTCCTGCACCAGAGCCTTAAAATCCTCCATGGTGCCGAACATGGGATCAATGGCAAAGTAATCGTCTATATCATACTTGTGGGCACTGACGGAAGGATGAATCGGTGTCATGTAAATGGCGCCTATCCCCAGTTCCTGCAGGTACGGAAGTTTTTCCCGAATGCCGTTCAGGTCTCCGCCGGCAAAGTGTTCGTTGTCGGGCCTGTCCGTATTCCAGTCCATATTGATATAGGCTGTATTGGCCTTATCCGTGCTCCTGCAGAAGCGTTCCGGGAATATCTGGTAAAACACCCGGCCTTCAAAGCGCCGGTTGGGGCGGATAATGTCCCTCTCATTGGGAAAAACCAGGCTGAAATTATCTTCAAAAGCACGTTCCGGACACATCTGTCTGGAAAACCCGCTTTCATTATAATACCACAGGCCGCCGTCCCCGTCAGTGATCTCGAATATATATCCATACCCCGGATCCCCGTTGTCCAGCACGGCCATGTAATAATCCGCCAGCAGGTCGCTGCCATACAGCTCCATGGGCTGCGCCAGCTGCTCCACGCAGAACCGGTGCCCTGTATTCCACAGCACCCGAATGCTGCGGATAGAATCCTCCCGCTTGGTACGCAGGATCACCACCGCTCTGGTGTCGGATACGAAGTAGGAATACTGTGAATTGCTCTGGTGAAAAATGGCGCTCTTTTCCATAAAACGTCTCCTTTCCACATTTGAAGCACATGCTATCACCGGTAAATTGCATTGTCAACCGATCGGGACACTTTCTTTTATGTGCCTGCTTGTATCTTTCCCTGCCCGGCTACCTTTTCGATCTTTTTCTTTATAAGTTCGGGATCGCCAATGTATGTCTTTTCTTTCAAAGCGAAAGTTTCGTCAAAATGGTATACCAGCGGTACCCCAGTGGGCAGGTTCACCTTCATGATCTGTTCCGGCATCATTTTTTCCAGGAACAGGATCAGTGCCCGCAGAGAATTCCCGTGGGCGGCAATCAGCACCCGTTCTCCGTTCTGCATCCGGGGCAGGATCTGCTGCTCAAAATATGGCACCGTCCGGGCGACGGTATCCGCCAGGCTTTCTCCCAAGGGCAGGAGTTGCCCGTTTTCCCTCCGGTAGGCCGGCTGCAGGGCCGGGTTCCGCTGATCTTCCCTTCCCAGCATCGGCGGCCGCACATCATAAGCACGCCTCCAGATATGCACCTGCTCCTCTCCAAACTTCTCTGCCGTTTCCGCCTTATTGAGTCCTTGCAGAGCGCCGTAATGGCGCTCGTTCAGCTTCCAGCTTTTATATACGGGCAGCCAGCATCTGTCCATAGCATCCAAAGCCAGGTTCAGCGTATGGATGGCCCGCTTCAGGCAGGAAGTGAAGCACACGTCAAAATCCAGCCCTGCCGCCTGCATGGCTTTTCCTGCAGCAGCGGCTTCCTGCCGCCCTGCATCAGATAGTTCCACATCCGTCCATCCCGTAAAACGATTCTCCAGATTCCATTGACTTTCTCCGTGACGCAACAATACCAGTTGCATGATCCTTTTCCCCTTTCATTGTTTATTGTGTTTTTTGCCGCACAGCCTCTCCGCACGGGCAGTCATGCAGAAAAACAAGGGGATGCCTCCCCTTATAAGCAGCTATACAGTTACTCCCGGTTCTTCTCCATGATCCCGCGGAACAGCTCTCCCGTGGAAGGCGGCGTATAGGTAATGGCGTTCGCCCCTGCCTGAATGGTGCGCAGGATGCTTTCCCCCGTGCCGCCTCCGGAAGCAATGATGGGCAGTTCCGGAAATTGAGTGCGGAACTTTTTCACCAGCTCCGGCGTCTGCTGGGCGCAGGCCACGTTGATAATGGAGGCCCCCGCTGCGATCCGCGCCGCCACGTCCGTATCCTCCCGGGTCACAGTGATGATCACCGGGATATCCACCGCCCGGGCCACAGCCAGCAGGTTAAGGTCTGAAATGGGTGCATTAAGCACCACACCCATGGCTCCCTGGCTCTCCACATCCTTGGCAAGGCCCACGGTGCGCAGGCCTTTGGTCGTGCCGCCCCCTACCCCGCAGAACACGGGGATATAGGAAGCCTTGATAATGGCATCGCTGATGCATTGCTGAGGTGTAAAGGGATACACGGCAAAAACCGCATCCGCATCGCAGTTGCGAATGATGGCCAGATCCGTAGTAAACACAAAGCTTTTGATCCGTCTGCCGTTGATGACGATGCCGCTGGCCGTATATACCTCTCTGGGCAGACGCAGGATATTATGACGAAGAGAACTGTCAATATGGGGAGAAATGAGTTTATCCGTCTGCATGGGCCCTTTCCTTTCTTCTTTGTATGAAACAAAGTATGAAGGATCCCTGCAGGCAAATCAATGCCTGTGCCGCTTCTTTTGCAAAAATTCCCCGTTTTTTCTACATTTTTGACAGATCATCCGTTCTGCATCCGCAGTATTTCCTTTTGCAGCCGCCGCAGGATCCGTTTTTCCAGCCGGGAAATATAGCTTTGAGAAATCCCCATGGTATCCGCCACCTGCTTCTGTGTCTGGGGCCTTTGCCCCGTAAGTCCATAACGGCGGTTGACGATCTCCTGTTCCCGGGAGTTGAGCCGCTTCAGTGCCGTATGCAGCAGCACCCGGTCCACCTCTTCCTCCAAAGCCTCCCCTACCTCTGCCCCGTCGGTACCCAGCACATCGGAAAGCAGCAGTTCATTGCCGTCGCCGTCTGTGTTCAAAGGCTCATCAATGGACACTTCCAGCTTCAGTTTGCATGTTCGTCGCAAGTGCATCAATATCTCATTTTCGATGCATCGGGAAGCATAGGTCGCCAGTTTGATCTTTTTCTCGCTGTTAAAGGTGTTTACAGCTTTGATAAGGCCAATGGTGCCGATGCTGATAAGATCTTCCGTCAGCACTCCGGTGTTTTCAAATTTTTTGGCGATATACACCACCAGCCGCAGATTATGCTCTATGAGCTTGTTCCGGGCCCACTCCTCCTGCGGGGCCAGCATGGCGCAGCGGCTCTCCTCTTCCGGGCTCAGGGGAGCAGGCAGACTCTCTCCCGTCCGCAGATACCACAGAACATTCTTTTTCTTGGGAAACAGACGGCCCAGCAGCCGGTAAAACAACCTTTGAAAAAATTGCAGCATACTTATTTCTCCTTTCTCTGTGCGGCAATGCCCAGTCCGGCACAATGGCTCCCTCCTGAACCAGTTCCATGGGCGCTTCTCCGCAGTATACCGGTATCCTTTCCCCAGAATCCAACCGCAGTTCCCCCGGTGCTACGGTGATCTCTCCCCATCCCTCTATAAACAGAGGCGCTCCTTTTTGTATGCCTGCATTTTTAAGCAGCACCACCGGCAGCCCTGTTACGGGCTCCCGAAGGAGATTTCCCGTATCCACAAAGGCCTGCCGGGCCATGGATCTTCCCTCCAGATACAGGATCACAGGGATCTCCCGGCTTTTTGCGTATCCCCGGCGAAGAAGGCTGCGCATCAGCCGCACCAGCCCCATTCCCGCCCCGGCTCCGTATAAAGCCAGCCGCAGGGGCACCGTAGTCACCACTGCCCCGCCGCTTTGCAGAGGGATCCCCAGGGCCAGCTGCAAAAGCAGCAGCCCTCCTCCCAGCAGGATAAAAGCTGCCAGCAGGGAAAAAAACACCGCCCCATACCGGCCCCGACGGCCCGTGCATACCGTCAGCAGGATCAAACAGACAATCCGCCCCGGCAGGGTCAGCAGAAACGGGATCCGGCTCAGAGCCGCCAGGCTCCACAAAGCCCCTCCCAAAGCGCACAGCCTGCTGCACCGGCCCCGCTCTCCCCGCAGACATTCCCCCAGCCGCAGGCCCAGCAGGTTCATGATAAAATTGTCCAGCAAAAACAGTTCCAGCGAGATGCGCATTTCTTTACTCTATCCCTACCACCATCACCGTCATGTCATCCTGCTGCCCCCGGGCTCTGGCCGCTTCCAGCACCGTTTGGGCCAGCTCCCGGTCTCCGCCCCGGTTCCATTGGGTCAACGCTTCCTCCATTTCCTTCCCCAGCAGATCATAGACCCCGTCGGTCACAAAGATCAGCTTATCCCGCCGCCGCAGATGCAGCCGCTGCACGGAGGGCTTGGCCTCATCTACGATACCGCAGGGCAGGGATTCTCCAAAGAGAAACCGTGGCACTCCGCCCCGCAGCAGACAGGTAGGGGGTGCGCCGAACTTTACCAGCTCCGTTTCCCCCGTGCCCAGATCGATACTGGCTGTATCCAATGTAGCATATATTTCCTCCCGAGCTCGATGCAGCAGCAGGCGATTCACATTTTCATATACCAGCTCCCGTTCCAATCCTGCCTGCAGCATGGTAAAGAGCAGATGAATGGCCTCCCGACTTTCCGCCATGGCCTTTTCCCCGCTGCCCATGCCGTCGGATACGGCATAAACCACCCGGCCATTGGGCAGCCGGTATTCCCCCGATGCATCCCCGGAGGGCACGCCGGGGTTTTCCGGCAAAGCCGCCACAGCCATGGAAGCTCGCAGCGCCGCCCCTTCCTCCATCTCCAGCAGCAGGGTATTTTCCCTTCGCCGGGCTTCCAGCAGCCGCATGGTCTTTCCCGTCAGCTGACTCACCGCCTGTACCGCCTGACCGGAGGATATGTCCTTATCCGCCTCCAGCTTCAGTCGCAGCAGCAGTCTTCCCCCGGGGTAAAAGGCATCTAAAGCCGCCGGCCGAAACCCTTTACTCTGAAGGCCGCCGAACAGCCGGGTCTCCAGCTTGTCATCCACCCAGCAGTCCTCTCTCAGCCTTGCAGACTGCCGGAACAGGGCGGCCGCCAGCCCGCTGAGCTGGCGATTCATATAGGCATACTGATCCATGGCCCGCCGCAGCCCTGCTTCATGGGCAAAGGCCTGATTATAAGATTGATAGGCGGCGGACATCATTTCATGAAAATACCGGCAGCGGACGTCCATAGGCGGCAAAGGACGCACGCTCTCCCCCCGGTCATAGGCAGGCAAAAGGGAAAGGATCGCTTTTTCCATGGCAGCTCCGTCCCGCCAGCAGAGTATCCTGGCTTCACAGCCCATACATACCTGCCGGGCTGCCCCCAGCGACCAGGCCTCCAGATATTGCCCCGCCGTCTCTCCCGGAGTGAACAGACCGGAAAGCTCCCCGCACAAACGGGCGGTCTGCTCCATCTCCCGGGCGGTACGTTCCTGAAGCCGCCGGATAGCCAAAGCCGTATTTTCCCGGCGGCTTCGGTTTTCGCTGAGGATACCTTCCAGCAAATTCAGCCATTCCCCCGGTAAGGCTCCGAAAAGCATAGCGGCGATCAGCGCATTCTCCATGGTCACCGGGCCCCGGTTCCCCGTCAGAAATCCATAGGCAACGGCCTGACTCAACAAAAATGCAATAAGCAGATAACCCCGGCCATAGGGTGCCGTCAGCGCACAGAACAGCGCCGTCAGCGCATAGGTGCCAAGCAGTTCCGGCCCCTTATCCATGCCCATGGCCAGCACGGCTCCCAGCAATACGCTGACCCCTATGCCCCCCGGCCCTCGGGCATAAGTCAACAGCAGCATACACACATACAGCAGCACCGCCGGCAATGACAGGTTCCCCGCCTCCAGCCCCCGGAGCCCAAGCAGCAGCAATCCCGTCAGCACGCACAGGCACAGCTGCTCCGACCCGCCCAAGGGGTTTTGCAAAGAAAATCTGCGGAAAATGGCGTAACACCGCAGCAGCAGAAACAAACACAATACGGATAAGGCTGCCGACAGCAATGCATACGCCGCAGAAGCCCCCGTACCGTCTATTTGAAAAGGCAGTACCGCTCCCTCCGTTAGCACAAACAGGAGCAGCCGCCCGCTTACCGAAGGCTGTCGAACGAATATCCCGGCCAGGATCAGAAGCAGGGAAAATACCGCCCCTGCGATCATAACGCCCCAAAGCGGCTGCCCCTCCAGCAGAGCGCCCAGCAGCACCCCCGCCCCGGGAAACAGGGGATGAATGCCGCAAAATGCCGCTGCTCCCAGAACACTCAATCCAAAAGGTGCGCACAGATTCCCCAGCCGGATCCGGCCCAGAAGCAATGCGCAAAGAAAGAGCCCCAGCTCCATGCAGCACCGGCTGCTCCCTTGCAGCAGGGGGCCTGCTTCCATGGTGCTGCGCAGCCGTGCATACAGCGATTTTCGTTTGTTGCCTTTTCTGTTTGACATGGCGCTATTTTATACCAGAGCGATGGGTGATTTTTCGGCGAATCGACTCTTTGGTTCCCGGGATTCTTTTGACAGCATCCCTCCATCCCGCCCCCATATCCCTCCGTACCTCCAGCTCTCCCCTTGCTTCCGTGGGAAAACCTTGCCACAGACTCCGTACTGTGGTATACTCGGCTAGAAATTTTTTGTGAACGGGAGCAGCTATGAGCAGGATCATTACTCTGGAAGGCATTGACGGTACCGGGAAGGGCACACAGACCCGGCGTCTGAAGGCGGCACTGGAGCAGCGGGGACTGAAGGTGGGTGAGCTTTCCTTCCCTGCCTACGGCAGCTACTTTGGCGGTTATGTGGGGCAATACCTTTCCGGAAAACTGGGCACCGCCGCCGACCGGGTGGATCAGCACAGTATGGCCCTGTGGTTTGCCCTGGATCGTTGGGAAGCCATGCAGGCCTTTGATCCGGAGGCCTACGATGTGGTGCTCATCAACCGGTATGTACTCTCCAATGCCGTATACCAGAGCATTCGGGACCTTGACCTGAACAGCGGCACAGATATGCTGGCCTTTTGCACGGAACTGGAATACGGGCATTTTCATCTGCCTCGACCGGATATGCAGCTGATTCTGGATGTTGCGCCTATGGAAGCTTCCAGAAATGTAGAAAAGAAAGGGTTCCGGGACTATGTGGGGGATAAGAAGGATGTGTATGAAGCCGCCGGTTCCCTGCAGCAGCGCGCCCGGGACAGGTATCTGCAATACGCAGCCCGGCTGGATGATGCATTTGTGATCTCCTGTATGGAAGCCGGCCGGTTGCTGCCCGAGGAACAGGTACACGAAAAAGTCATGGCTGTAGTACTTCCCGGGCTGAACCTTTGCTGAGCTTCGCCAATGCCTCTTCCGTCTATATGTACGGCCCCTTCGGGGGCTTTTTTCTTTTCGGAGGAAAAGGCGGCACACAGCAGGTAGAAAAACGGTGTGCTGCTCAGATATGGCCTCCCGACTCACCAGCCTTTTTTAGCAGCAACAAAGCAAACAAAAAGAAGCCTCCAAAGAGGCTTCTGTTCCGATAAAAAAAGCGTGCACCCCGCTTCGTCGCCTGGTTCCCGGCTGGACCCCCGGACAGGTGGCTCCCCGCAGGAAGACTTGCGGCACACAAACCTATCCGCTTAGTGCTGCTTCCTTCCGGATCTGACACGGTTCACAGCGGTCTGTTGCACAAGACCCGCAGCTCAACACTCCTTATCCGGGCCATAACCCAAAACCATGCGCCTCAGACGGGGGATCCGGTCCTGCTGTAGCGGATTGCAGGTTCAGGGCACCGCTGATTCCCCACTTGGCACGCAAGTTATAGTATACCCTATTCTTTCGTCCTTTGCAAGCGGGAAATCGCCCAAAGCAGCGCCTGCCTTTCTCCATTTGGGATCTGTTCCTTCAGCTGTTGTTCCATCAGCGGCAGCAGATCCTTTCTGTCGGCCTTAGCTGCCAGCACAGCACTTTGGGCAATGAGCTTATTCCCCTTTTTCATGTTCTTTCCAATGATCTGCAAAGCCGCCTTCTGTTCCCCGGCCAACAGCCTCTCCGGCGCAAAGGCTGCCCGTTCCTCTCCTGTCTGGGGCCGATGCGGCACCCCCGCATTCAGCGGGCATACCTCCTGGCAGACCTCACATCCCATAAGCACGGTCATTCGCTCCATGACCGCCGGAGGCATATCCTCCTCCATATAGGCGCGGATACACCTGCGCCAATGATACCCGCCTTCGTCTATGGCGCCTCCTGGGCAGGCCCGTTGGCAGCGCCCGCAATGCAGGCAGCCGCTGGAAAGAACCGGATCGGGGCACTCTCCCTCCGCCTCCACCATCAGACCCTGCAAAATGAACCGGGTTCCCCATCGAGGCAGCGCTATCAGCGAATTGCAAAGCATCGTCCCAAGCCCCCAGTGCTCCATGACGGTTTTGAAAGGCACCCGGGCCATTTCGCACCGTTCTCCCCTGCCCAGAAGCTTTTGCCGCAGGGCCATGGCGGCATGATAACTTTGGTTGGAGGCCGGATAGTAACCCGATAGTCCGCTCTCCGGCGTATAGGGCACATAAGGCCAGACCAACAGCAAAAACCCCCGGGCCCATGGATAGGCCTGACGGGGGTCTGCTTCAATATAATCTGCCTGCGGGGGCATATCCCCCTCCGCCCGCCTGCACACCCAATCTTTATATTGGGGCACCGGCAGCAGCCAGGCCTGCTGAAAGCCAAAAGCGGCGGCTTCCTCCGTCAGCACTTACTTGGTGCCGAAAAGCCTGTCTCCGGCATCGCCCAGACCGGGCACGATGTAGCCATGGTCGTTGAGTTTTTCATCGATGGCCGCCACATAAATATCCACATCGGGATGGGCCTTCTGCAGGGCGTAAATCCCTTCAGGCGCCGCCAGCAGGCAGACCAGACGGATGCTGTTGGCCCCTGCTTCCTTCACCAGACGGATGGCCTCGATGGCGGAATTTCCGGTAGCCAGCATGGGATCCACAATGATGCATTCCCGCTGTGCAATATCATCGGGAAGTTTGCAGTAGTAGCCCGTGGGCATCAGGGTATCGGGGTTGCGGTACAGGCCAATGTGCCCCATTTTGGCATTGGGGATCAGGTTCATCATGCCGTCTGCCATACCCAGGCCAGCCCGCAGAATGGGGATCACCGCCAGCTTCTCGTTGGAAAGCATATTGAAGGTAGCGGTCGTAATGGGCGTTTCAATGGATACGGGGGTCAGAGGAAGGTTCCGGGTGACCTCATAGCCCATGAGCATGGACAGCTCCTGCACCAGTTCCCTGAACTGCTTGGCGCCGGTGTTCTTGTCCCGCAGCAGGGCCAGCTTATGCTGAACGAGAGGATGGTCGATAACGGTTACTTTGCTCATATGTACACCTCCTGGGTTTTAATCGTTTTCTTTTTCGTATCTGGTAATCTTGCCTATGCGGCGGGCGTGCCGTTCCTCACCGGAAAAGGGCGTTTCCAGCCAGATCCCGGCAATTTTTTCCGCCTGTTCCGCCGTTACCAGCTTGGCGCCGAAGGCCAGCACATTGGTATCGTTATGCAGCCGGGTTAGCCGGGCGCATTCTTCATTATCACACAATGCGCAGCGGATGCCCCTGACTTTGTTGGCGCAGATAGACACGCCAATGCCCGTAGTGCACATAACGATGCCCCTGTCCGCTTCGCCGGTAGCTACGGCCAGAGCAGCGGGAAAAGCGGTATCCGGATAATCCATGCTTTCCTGAGAGAAACACCCAAAGTCCAGCACCACATACCCCTGCGCCTGAAGCCATGCCTTTATATGCTGCTTGAGCGCATAAGCCCCATGGTCGCAGGCCATGGCAATCTTTTCTACGCCTATCTTATTTATCATACCATTTGTTCCGTCCTTTCTACAAGATGAAAATATCTGGGAACGGGCTGAATTTCTTTTATGTCTCCCATTCCCTCATAGCTGGTATGTGCACTGCCATATAAGTCCCCTCTGTCTTTATACCTCTTCTACCTGAAAGCCCGCAGCCCGCAGCAGCCGGTTCATGTAGGCAAGGCCCGCCCCCTGAGGCGGTACGCCTTCGCAGAGGATCACCTCCGCCCGTTCATCCATTTCCCGCAGCAGGGTAAAAAGCCGGGCACACAGAGTCACCGGATCCTGCCTGTCCCCCATAAGGGAGCAGCGGCAGCCTCTGGCTTTGTACAGCGCCATAGTCTGTTCCGTGCCGGCTATTTCCACAGTCTTTCCCTGCGCTTCCATAGCGGCATACCGCTCCAATATCCGCCGGGCTGCCTTTTCCGGCTCCCCGGTGACCACATATACCTGCGCTTTGGGGGCATAGTGGCGATACTTCATTCCGGGGGAAAGTACCTTTTCCCCTGTCTTCAGGGGATGGAGCAGACAGTCTGCCAGCTGCACCTCTCCTATAACGGCTCCCAGCATCTCCTTGGTCACGGCACCGGGCCGAAGGATGGTGGGTATCCCCACCAAAGAAAGTACCGTGCTCTCCACCCCAAAGCGGCAGGGGCCTCCGTCCAGGATCAGCGGGATCTTCCCTTCCATATCCCGCAAAACATGCTCCGCCCGGGTAGGGCTGGGCTTGCCGCTGAGATTGGCGCTGGGGGCAGCAACAGGCACACCCGCCTTCTCAATAAGAGCCAGCGCCGTAGGATTATGGGGCATACGCACCGCCACGGTATCCAGTCCTGCCGTTACCTCATCCGGCACGCATTCCGCCCGCCGGAATATCAGGGTGAGGGGGCCCGGCCAGAATGTATCCATCAGCTTTTCGGCCTCCGGGGGCACCTCCAGCCACAGATTTCCGGCCTGTTCCTTCCGGGATACATGGAGGATCAACGGGTTGTCGTTAGGCCGTCCCTTGGCCAGAAAGATGCGGTTTACCGCCTCTCCGTCCAGTCCGTTGGCCCCCAGACCATATACCGTTTCCGTTGGGAAAGCCACCAGCCCGCCGTTCCGAATAATTTCGGCGCCCAGCTCCGTCCCCGCCAAGGGATCCGCCACGCAGCCGATCACTTTGGTTTCCATAAAACTTTACTTCCTTTTGGCTTATGCCTCTCCTTCGCCGCTGAGCTGCCGGGTGCGCTCGGCCACGATAAGTGCGTCGATAAGCTCGTCCATATCTCCGTCCAAAAACTGATCCAGCTTGTACAGGGTCATGTTGATCCTGTGATCCGTCACCCGGTTCTGCGGGAAATTATAGGTGCGGATCCGCTCGCTTCTGTCGCCGGAACCTACCATGCTCTTTCGGGCGCTGGCCACGGCGGCATTCTGCTGCGACTGGTACATATCGTACAGGCGGCTTTTGAGTACCTTCATGGCCTTATCCTTATTCTTGAACTGACTGCGCTCATCCTGACATTCCACCACGATACCCGTAGGCAAATGGGTGATGCGGATGGCCGAGGATGTCTTGTTTACATGCTGTCCCCCTGCCCCGGAGCTGCGATAGGTATCGATCTGGATATCTGAATCCCGGATCTCTATCTGCACGTCTTCCACCTCCGGCAGCACGGCCACCGTGGCTGCGCTGGTGTGGATGCGTCCCTGAGATTCCGTCTCCGGCACCCGCTGCACCCGGTGAACGCCGCTTTCAAACTTCAGCCGGGAATAGGCACCATTTCCGGTAAGGGTCAGCACCACTTCCTTGACGCCGCCCTTTTCCGTCAGATTCTCGGTCATAAACTCCACGCCGTAACGATGGCGCTCGGCGTAGCGCTCATACATCCGCAGCAGATCCGCTCCGAACAAAGAGGCTTCCTCCCCGCCGGTGCCTGCCCGAATCTCCAGAATTACGTTTTTATCGTCATTGGGGTCTTTTGGCAGCAGCAGGAGTTTTAGTTCCTCCTCCAGCTTTTTTTCTTTTTCTCCCAGCAGAGAAAGCTCTCCCTGGACCATCTCTTTCATTTCCGGCTCCAGGTGCTCTTCCAGCATGGCCCTGCAGTCCTCTTCTTCCGTAAGAGTCTGCTCATACACATCGTATACGGCCACAATCTCTCCCAGCTGGGACTGTTCCTTATTCATCTCCCGCCATTTGTCCATATCCGCCATGGCTTCCGGCGCACTGAGGAGCTTTCCCAGCTCCTCGTAACGGGCTTTCAGTTTTTTCAGCTTATCTCTCATGTTTCGTCCAGATCACCATGCGGTCCAGGCCGCTCAGGTCTTTTTCCACTCGGCTTCCCGGGAACAGCGCCTGTACTTCTGTCCCCTGAGTGCAGCCTATCTCCATATACAGGGATCCTCCCGGTTCCAGACAGGCCGCCGCCTCCCGGCTCAACCGCCGGTAGAAGTCCAGACCGTCTTTGCCGCCGTACAGGGCCTGTGCAGGTTCAAATGTCAGTTCCTTTTGCAGGAAATTCATTTCCGTTTCCGTCAGGTAAGGCGGGTTGCAGAGAATACAGGCAAATGTATCCGCCTTTACGGGCTCCAGCAGATCTCCCTGCAAAAACACCCCTTCCACGCCGTTTATACGGGCGTTTTCCCGGGCCAGCGCCAACGCCTCTCCGCTGATATCGGAAAAGGTAACCTTCGCTCCGCCCAGCTTCCCCAGCGCCACCCCCAGACAGCCCGTGCCGCAGCAGAGATCCAGCACCATGTCTCCGGGTTTTATCTCTTTCAGTGCCAACTCGCACAGCAGTTCCGTTTCCGGGCGGGGGATCAGCGCGCCAGGGCCCACCCGCATGGGCAGCCCCATAAACGCCCATTCTCCCAAAATATACTGGAGCGGTTCTCCCGTAAGCCGCCGCCGTACCATGGCGCTCAGCTGCATCCAATCTTCCGCTGTCACCGGCCGGGAAGTCCTGCGCCCCAACACCTGTTCCAGCATAAATCCAGCTTCCAGTCCGGCTTCCTCTCCGGCAGCGGGGATCAAGATCTGTTCCAGCTCCCGGCGGGCCAGATTCCGATCCACTTATGCGTCCTCTCCTGACCGGCCGGCTTCTTCCGGTGCTCCGGACAGATCCTTTTCTTCCGGTACTTCGGGGTGTACCGTCTCTGTCGCTTCCGCAGGAGCCTGCTCCTCTGCCGCCTGCTCCTTTTCCTTGGGCAGCACTACCCGCAGATCCTCTGCCGGAGGATTCATGGCCAGGTTAAAGGCTGCCAGTGCCACCTCCGCCATATCCTCTGTAGGTTCGGCAGTGGTGATCCGCTGAAGGGCCAGTCCAGGAGCCCGGACGATTCGAGCCAGCAGGCAATCAGACTTGGCTGCGGCCTTGAGCACCTCGTAAGCCAGCCCCGCCACTACGGGAATAAACAGGATCCGGGTGATGAGCCTGGGCAGGAGCGCCTTCACCGGGATGCAGGCAAAGAACAGTATGGATACCATCATCACCAGAAACAGATAATTGGTACCGCAGCGGGCGTGAAACCGGGTGTAATGAAGGATGTTCGCAGGCGTCATCTCTCCTTCCGCTTCATAACAGGCGATGGTCTTGTGTTCCGCTCCATGATACATGAACACCCGTTTGATATCTTTGATCCGGGAAACGGCCAGCAGATACCCGATAAAAATCACCAGCCGGCACACTCCCTCCAGCAGGCTGACTGTAAAGCCGCTCTGCAGATGCAGCAAGCTTACCAGCAGGGAAGGCAGCAGCACAAACAGCCCCAGCGCCAATCCCACGGCCAGCACTATGGCCACTCCCATTGCTACATCCATAATATCCTTATGGAAGGTCTTGGAAAGCCATTTTTCAAACTTGCCCGGTTCCTCTTCATATTCTTCCCCCAACAGCTCCGCACTGCGGGTAGTGATCTTCATGCCCCCTATCAGTGAATCCACAAAGGCATAGACCCCCCGCACCACCGGCCAAGTGGGGAAGGAACCAGGCTTATGTTTATTTGTAGTATGATAAAATTCCTTGACGATGGAACCATCGCTCTGCCTGACAGCCAAAGCCGTGCCCTCAGGAGATTTCATCATCACGCCCTCCATAACGGCCTGACCCCCAACGGTGCTCCTGCGTATGGGATGTTTTTCCATAGTAATCCTTTCCGGGCGGAGCTCATGGCCCCATACCCCATGATGTTTCTCCTGTATCATACCACACCGCTCTCCCCGGGAAAACCCCTGTAAATGCAAACACATTGAGAAAACTGTAAAAAACGGCTTTTCTGGCAGAAAAAATGCCCGGAGAGCCTTTCCGGGCGATTATACGTTGTCTATTTCCTCCGGAACGGGCATCTCCGGCAGGGCGGGCAGTTCCTCCAGAGAATGGAGCCGGAACTTGTGCAGAAAGGCATCGGTCGTTACAAAAAGCAGAGGCCGGCCGGGCACATCCTTGCGGCCGGAAACGGAAATGAGCCCCAGCTTTTGCAGCTGGGTTACGGCATATTCGCACCGCACCCCCCGTATCTCCTCTATCTCCCCCCGTGTCACGGGCTGTTTATAGGCCACTACAGCCAAAGTTTCCAGCATGGAGGCGGAGACGGAACGTTTTTGTATGGGCGCAAGGACTTTTTCCACCGCTTCCCCATTTTCCGGAGCGGAAGTCAGCTGCGCGGTTTTGTCTGTATACAGCAGCCGCAGCCCCCTGCCCTCCCGCAGATAGCTTTCTTCCAACCGTGCAAGGGCTTTGCCCAGAGTATCCGGATCCGTTTCCAGCCCGGCACACAGGGCCGTCAGCGCCACCGGTTCTCCCGCCACAAAAAGGATGGACTCCAGCCTGCTTTCCAATTCCGTCATAGATCAGTTTTCCTCGTCCATATAACTGCCCTCTTCTTCCTCCCGCAGAGTCAATGCCTTCAGTCGGATAGGGGCGAAAGTATCTTTCTGCATTACATGCACCTCTCCCCGGGCCATGAGCTCCAGCACCGCCATAAAGGTGACCACCAGCTCCATGCGGGTAGGGCTGCCCGAAAACAGTTCGTAAAAATTCAAGGAAGCTTTTTCCCGAAGGCGGCGGCGAATCATCCCTGAACGCTCCCGAACGGTATATACGTCCTGCCGCACCCGGTGAAGCAGCGCCTCTTTTTCTTCGGGCTCCCGGCTAAGCGCCGACAAAAAGGCCAGCAGCAGGGTATCGGCCTCCACATCCGGTAGGTCTGCCTCCACCGGTGGAGCGGGCAGATCCTCTGGCAATCTGGCAAAAGCTTCCCGACCCCGCTCAAAAAGACGGCCCAGATCCTCCCCGGCCGTTTTGAATACCTGATACTCCTTCAACCGGCGGATAAAGGCCTGCTCCGGATCTTCCTCTTCTTCCTGCAAGGGGGGCGGAGCAGGAAGCAGCCGGCGGGATTTGATATACAGCAGCTGGGCCGCCACCAGCAGAAAGTCACTGGCTCCGTCCATCTGCTCCTTGTCCATGTCTCCCACCGCCTGCAGATACTGGGCGGTGATCTCGGATACGAATATATCCTCGATCCGCAGCTGTGCCTTCTGGATCAGCTGTAAAAGCAGATCCAGGGGGCCGTCAAACTGTCCGGTGTGTACCTGATACTCCATCAAAGCAGCCTCAGGATCCAGTTGTATACCAGATTCTGCGCCCAGTTCAGAGGATACTGCAATACTCCCAGCCACAGCAGCGCCACCAGTATATACTTGCCGTAACGATGCATGAAATCCCTTATGTTGTGAGGCAGATGCCGTCCCATAACACATTCCAGCACATGGCTGCCGTCCAGCGGCGGAATGGGGATCAGGTTAAACACGCACAGGCAGGTGTTCATACTGATAATGTTGAAGAAGATGTTTACAAAGGCTTCGTTGTACAGCAGCGCATAATTGCTTCTGGCCAGCAGCACAAACAGCCCTGAAAACACCAGCACGATCAAAACGTTCATGGTCACCCCCGCCAGGGAAACGATTATATTGTCCCGGCGGAAGTTCTTGAAGTTCCGATAATTGACGGGCACAGGCTTGGCCCAGCCAAAGCCCAGCAGCAGCATGCACAGCACACCCAGGGGATCAAAGTGATCCAGGGGGTTCAATGACAAACGCCCCATGTTTTTGGCCGTGGGATCCCCCAACCGGTAGGCCGCATAGGCATGTCCCCATTCGTGGAAAGTGAGCCCCAGGAGCACTGCCGGAAGCATGTACAAAAGCTGCAGCGGATTTTGAAAATAATACAGGATTCTGTTCATGGTTTCAGTATACCCCACCCGAAGCCAAAGGGCAAGAAAAATCCCCGCGAATCCCGCTTCTTGCGCATAAGCGGATCCCCTTGCACTGGCAAAACAGGCATTGACGCCGATTCAGGCTGCGGATACCGGGAAGTTCGAAGGAACGTTAATTCACGGGAAGCGGGGGTGGGGCGCACTGCGTGCCTGACGGCACGCCTGCGGGGCATTTGCCCCGCAGGGTTCCGGCGGCAAAGCCGCCGGAACGTGCGCCCCGCCCATGTATACGGCTCGGCCCCGTGCCCTAACGTCCCAGCCTCCGCCGCAGGAAAATCTCTTTCCTCCGAAAGAGCAGCTGCATGTTCCTTCTTGTACGTTTTTCCGCAGACCCGTGTTTTTCCCGTTCAGCTGCGTATATACGCTTCCATGCACTGCCGGAGAAGCGCCAGATAACTCCTGGATTCCACATCCTTCCCTGGGTACAGATCAATCGTGCAAAGCACCTCCTCCCCCGCCCGGAATGTCACCGTTCCTACAGGGGTATCCGTCCGCAGGGGTGCCGTCAAAGGTTCCGTCACCTCCAGTGTCTTTTCCAGGGCCTCCTCTCCTTTGGGCCGTAGAAAAGCTACGGTATCGTGGCTCACCAGATCCACCTGTTTTACACTGCCGCTACGCACCTCCACCCCTTCCGCCAGAGGACTGCCCGCCCGGGCGGCGGTGACCTGCCGATAGTTGGCGAATACATGATCCAGCAATTCCCCTGCAATGGCAAAGCGCTTCTGACTGTTAGGGGCCCCCAACACCACGGCTACCGCCAGAGTATCATTCTTTTTGGCAGCAAAGACCCCGCAGTATCCATCCTGTGCAGAGGATCCTGTCATCAGGCCAAAGCAGCCGCCGTAACTGCGCAGCATTCGATTGGCATTGACCAATTCCGTCCGCCGTCCCCCCGGATGGACGATCTCATCCATATATACGCCTGCCCAGCGGCAAAAAGAGGGGCTCCGGGCCGCCTCCAGCCCCAGCAGCGCCAGCTCTCCGGCGGTAAAGGTCATGCCCGCCCCGGTGCAGTCGCTGAATTCCTTTTCTACCCCCAGTTCCCGGCAGGTAACGGAGATGTTCTGACAAAACACGTTCTCCGAACCGAAGGCGTTTTCTCCCAGCGTACACAAGGCATCTCCGGCAGAAAGCATCACCGCCGCTTTAAGCAGTTCTCCGGCAGCTATCTGCTCCCCTGCTTCCAGAAAAGCCGTAGGCCCGGATATTCCCGCTGCCCGGCGGCTGACGCTCATCAAAGTGTTTTCCTCAATGACTTCGTTGTCAAAGGCTCTGCACAGGGTCAGTACGGCGGGAAGCTTGCAAAGCCCTGCCGCTGGCAGAGACACGTCTCCCTTCTGCTCCAGCAAAGGCGTCTGCTGTCCTTCTCCCACCACCAAACAGCTTTTACAATCATATCCTTCCGCCAACGCCACCGCAGGAACAACCGCCAGCAGGCAAAGGCAGGCAACAAACAGGCACAAAAAACGGCGCATAGAACCCTCCTTAACAGAGGGTATGCGCCGAAAAGATCATCTATACAGGGAACTGTCAGCGGAGCATCTCACTCAGGAAGGAGGTACCCGCCGTCCAGGGCGTACCGGTCAGATATTCATACACAGTGGAGGCAATATCGCAAAAGCTCTTTCTTACCCCCAGATCCACCCCCTGCTTCACGGGCTGGCCCAATACCAGCAGAGGGATATATTCCCGGGTATGATCCGTGCCTGCGTAGGTGGGGTCACAGCCATGATCTGCCGTAATCATAAGGATATCCTCTGCCCCCATGGCTTCCACAAGTTCCGGCAGCCGGACATCAAAATATTCCAGAGCCCGGGCGTATCCTTCCACATCCCGCCGATGGCCGTACAGCATGTCCGTATCCACCAGATTTGTAAAGATAAAGGCGCCTTTCCCTTCTTCTATCAGCCGTCTGGTAGCCTCAATGCCCGTGTGGTTGTTTTTGGTATGATCCACCATGTCAATTCCCCTGTGGCAGAAGATATCCTCGATCTTGCCCACGGCCACTACCGGCAGCCCCCTGCCGTGGAGTCCATCCAGAATGGTATCCCCAAAGGGCGGGATGGCATAGTCCCGGCGGTTTTCCGTGCGGGTATACTGCCCGGAGGTGCCGGTAAAGGGCCGGGCGATGACCCTGCCCACCAGATTGTCTCCCACCAGCATCTCCCGGGCGATCTGACAAATGCGGTACAGCTCCTCCAGCGGGATAACGCTCTCATGAGCGGCTATCTGAAAGACGCTGTCTGCGGAGGTATAAACGATGGGCTTGCCGGTTTTGACATGCTCATCGCCCAGCCGCTGGATGATCTCCGTGCCGGAAGCTACACAGTTGCCCAAAGTACCCCGGCCGATCTTCTGTTCAAACGCCTCCATGACCTCTTTTGGGAAGCCATGAGGATAAGTCTTAAAAGGATGGGTCTGTACCAGTCCTGCGATCTCCCAGTGCCCGCAGGTAGTGTCCTTGGCATGGGTGGTTTCGGCGCACTTTCCGTAAGCCCCCTCCACCTGTCCCTCCCAGGGCGTCACCAGGCTGCCCTGAATGTTCCCCAGTCCATACCGGCGCATATTGGGTATGTTCATGGGCCGCCGCTGCCATATATGGCCGATGGTATTGCAGCCTTTATCGCCAAATTCCGCCGCATCGGGCATTTCACCGATGCCTGCGCTGTCCAGAACGATCAGAATGACTCTTTTGCTCATAATGCCGCGCTCCTTTATCTGATATCTTTAGTGGCTCCAGTATAGCACGTTTTTCCCCGTAAGCAAAGCCCTCCGTTTTATAGCGACAGCAGCATGGCGTACAGGCTGTGTCCCCACCGGCCATAAATCTTCTCGGTCAAAAATGCATCCCGTCCGTGTGGGATTCCTGGGGCTCTCTTTATGCCTGATTGCCGGCCTTTGCAAAGGCCTCTATGGTTTCCACAAATTCCCGCGGCAGCAGAGCCGGTATGTTCCATTGGGTAAGCAAAGCACGGCAAGCTCCTTTATCCCGGTCTTTACAGCAATAGTAAGCCCAGGCAATGCTCCCGGCTATAGCCGCCTGAGTATCGCTGTCCCCGCCCAGCGATACGGCGTTGCGCAGAGCATCCTCATAACTGTCCGCTTCCAGAAAGGCTTCTATGGCCTGGGGCACCGAGCCCTGACAGCTTACGTCAAAGCCATACCCCAGGCGTATCTGCGCCAAAGACCTGTCCAGCGGATAAAAATTCTTCCGGATATATGCGGCGATCTCCGCTTTGCTTCTGCCTGTTTTGGCCATATATACCGCTGCCGCTGCGGCTTGTGCCCCTCGGATGCCTTCCGGATGGTCATGCGTGACCGCCGCTGACAGTTCTGCCAGCGTCAAAGCTTCCCCCAGGCTTTTGGCCCAAAGACCGCAGGGAGATACCCGCATGGCTGATCCGTTGCCGAAACTGCCGTAAGGAACCGGGCAGGGAGAACAAAGCCAGCCCCAAAAGCGTTCCCCGTACCCGGCATGGGGATACCGGCGCCCCAAAGCCTGCATCTCCCGTACCAGCAGAAAGTCAATCGGTTCTCCGGTCTCTTTGTTGGCCAGCAAGGCCCGGGCTACAGCTACGGTCATGACCGTATCGTCTGTAAAGGTGCAGCCGGGGCTCACAAGAGGAAAATCCTTTGTTTTGATACTTTCATGCTCATATCGGGAACCCACTATGTCCCCCATGATGGCGCCGTACACGTTTTTCCCTCCGTTTGCTTTTGATTTAAGTATATCCGTCCGGCTGCCAAAGGCAAGCGTTATCTTCTTTCTGCAAAACATCTGTTTTTGCAGAAAGAAAGGAAACCGATCAAAAGGGCTGTTCAAAAGCCTTTCCGCATGCTATAGTAAGCATGTAAAGAAAAGCTCTCATATAGTTTCGCTGAAAACGGTGCGAAAGTTTCTACAGAGCCGCCGAAAGGCTCTGCTATGAGTGCCCGGTATGGATACAGAGTTTCATACGGGCGCTTTTTCTTTCGTAAATGCGTAAAAGGAGGCTGTATCATGATCCTGCTCAAAGGCAACATTCTGCACACCCCTGCACCGGGACAGCTGGAAGCCCTCCCCCATGGCGGTCTGCTTCTGGAGGAAGACGGCACCATCCGCGCAGTGCTCTCCCATATCCCGGAAGGGTTGGAGGCCCGGGTCATTGACTATGGGGACAGGCTGCTGCTTCAGTCCTTCTGCGATATGCATCTGCACGCCCCCCAGTACCCCATGCTGGGCATGGGAACGGATCTGCCCCTGCTTCAATGGCTCCACCGCTATGCTTACCCTACGGAGGCACGTTTTGCGGATACAGACTACGCCCGGCGGGTCTACCGGCAGCTGGCACAGGTGCTCATTGCCAGCGGCACCACCCGGGTATGCATGTTCTCTTCCCTCCATACCGACGCCACGCTGATCCTTATGGAAGAGTTGGAAAAGGCCGGAGTCACGGGCTTTGTGGGCAAAGTGAACATGGACAGAAATGGAGATCCCGCCCTGCAGGAGACCACGGAAGGCTCCAAGCGGGAGACCCTTCGCTGGCTGGAAGCCTGTACCGGATTCCGCTATGTACGGCCCATCCTGACCCCCCGGTTCACCCCTTCCTGCACCGACGGGCTCATGGCCTTTTTAGGAGAGCTGGCGCAGGAGCGGGGATTGTATGTGCAATCCCATCTTTCCGAAAATAAAAACGAGGTGGAATGGGTGCGCACTCTCCACCCGGACTGCTCCCAGTACTGGCAGACCTACGCCAAATTCGGCCTGTGGAAAGAGCATACCCTTATGGCTCACTGCGTCCAGTGCGGAGAAGAAGAGATCCGTTCCATGGCAGAAAACGGGGTGATAGCCGTGCACTGCCCCGATTCCAACGTGAATATCTGCAGCGGCACAGCCCCCGTTCGCCATCTGCTGGAAAGCGGTGTATGGGTGACTCTGGGCAGCGATATTGCCGGCGGGGCGCAGCTGCCCATGAACCAGGTCATTACCGCCAGCATACGGGCCAGCAAGGTACGTCACATGACGGATCCCGCCGCCCCGCCCTTTCTTACGGCAGCAGAGGGCTACTATCTGGGTGCCGCCTCCGGACACCGTTACTTCGGTGCCGGGCCGGGCTTTGCCCCGGGGGATAAGCTGCACGCTCTGGTGTTGGATGATTCCGCTTTCCCTGAGCCGGCTTCTCCGCTGTCCCTGCCGGAGCGGCTGGAGCGGGCGCTGTATCTCATGACTCCCGATTCCATCACCGCACGCTGGTCCGAAGGACGGCTGCTGCCGTAAACAAAATCAGGTTTCCTTCCCATAGAAATCAAAAGCTCTCCACCGGGTTGCAAGCCGTGCGGAGAGCTTTTATTCGTTGAGTTTTGGGTTTCAGAGGGCACCCGGGCCCATGTAAAATCTTAGCCCCGACGGATGGCCGACCAGTCTGCGGCCCGCTGCACCAGATCTTCAAACAGCCGCAGCATCCGTACATCGCTCTGGCATTGTGCTTCCGGGTGCCACTGCACCAATACAAACTGCCCATCCGCAGATTCCAGCCCCTCAATAACGCCGTCCGGGGCTTTGGCCGTTACGATCAGACCGGGGGCAGGCGCATCCACGCTCTGATGATGGGTGGAATTCACATAGATCTCCTCTGTATTCAGCAGCCGGGACAGGCGGCTTCCCGCCGCCAGCTGCACCTTATGGATGGATTCCGATTGAGGATGCTTCTGCATATGCATCAGGGGCTGAGGGATGCACCGGCCTATATCCTGGTATAGGGTGCCGCCCAGCGCCACATTGGCCAGCTGGATCCCCCGGCAGATGCCCAGCACCGGCATTCCCGTCTCCCGGGCATACCGGACGGCAGCCATCCAACAGCGATCTCCCCGGATATCCACCATGCCCAGTTCCGGCAATGGCTCCTGCCCATAAAACCGGGGATCCACATCCGGTCCGCCGGGCACCAGCAATCCATCGCAGAAAGAGAGAACCGTCTTTACATCCTCAGGATCCTTCGTTTCCGGCAGCACCACCGGCACCCCGCCGGTCTCCGCCACCCGCTGGCAGCAGGCATGCGGCGCCGCTTCCAAAATCCGCTCTCCCGTTATCCTTCTTCCCAATACTGCGATCACCGGCTTTTGCATATATCCTTTCCTCCCTTTTCCGTTTTTATTTTATCTTTCTGCGCTTTATACCCGGCTTTGCTTCTGCACATAGCATGTTTATTTCCGGAAGATGCGCTATACGCCTCTATTCCACAGGATCTTTTTTACTCCGTCCAGGCATACAGAGGCGGTTTTCCCTCCAAACGCCGGGCGGCTGCATCCAGCTGCCGGCACATCCGCTCCTTATCCTTGGGCAAGCGGCCCCGGATGCGCAGGGATACGCAGTCATGGAATCCCTCATACTCCAGACTCTCCACCTTCAGATTTTCCAGCAGACAGCGTTCCTCCAGCAGGTTTTCCCGCTCATCAGCCGGAGAAAAAGTTCCGTTCTCCATGGAAGCATACAGCGGCGCCCTGCGATGCAGAAACATGGAAAAGTTGATCACCGCCGCCGGGGCCGCAGCATTAAGAAATGCCGCCGTAGCCATGGCATTCTCCACGCCCCGGCCATGACCCGCCACGCCTGTCATAATATGAGCCCCGTACTCCATGCCCGCCGCCCGCAGCCTGTCTGTCTGGATGCGTGCCTGTGCCAGCGTATGCCCCTTATGCATAAAGGCCAGCACATCTTCCAGTCCGCTTTCTATCCCCAGATACAACCGCTCCACCCCCATTTCCCGGAGCAGGCGCAGTTCTTCCTCGCTTTTCCCTGCCACGGCCGGGATGGTAGCATCCATGCGGAAATGCTCTGCCTGAGGGAAATAACGGCGCACCATAGAAAGGATCCCGGTAAGCCGGTCCGTATCCATGGCAAAAGCGTTTCCGTCTCCCAGAAAGACACGCCGTGGATTGCCTCCCAGCGCCTTTACCCGCAGGAGCTCCTTTTCTATCTGCTCCAAAGGCCGTTCCCGGTAGGCAAGATGTTTGAAAAGCATGCAGAACCGGCACCGGTTATAGGAACAGCCCACAGACACCGGCAGCATATAAGACCCCCGTTCCATGGGGCCCCGGCAGATCCAGCCTTCATATTCCATCTTTTTCACCTCCGGCTAAGTATAACACATGCCTTCGCTTCGGCGCCATGGAAGTTTTCGATACATGCATTTTGCCGCCATATCTGTCGATAAAAAATACAAAAAAGGCTTGCAATTCTCCTCTTTTTATTTTATAATCTTGATTATTAAATACAAGTCGGCTGTCTGGTAGCGTCCGCTCCGTATGGGAAGAAGCCGAACACATCCTTCTTTTGTGTTCCACCCCTGCTTCTTCAGTGTGCTGTATCTTTACCGGATACAGCAGTCCCTCCTAAGGGAACCCCTGCCACCGGGAAAAGGGAGCCCCGGCGGCAGGGGCCCTGTCTCGTTTTTCAGCCTGCGCCACGTATGAGAAAGGAGGCCGGTCGTTATTCAAAGAACCAGCGACCCACCGGTCAACAACTGCTTATTCAGATCTCGCAAAGGGATTTTTCCCTTTCGGGGTCTTTTTGACGTATAAAAACACCCAAGCATCTGCGGCGAACATTCTTTATCCGGAAGATCCTGTTTGTGGGGACTCACAGGGCTTCTTCCTAAAAAACAGAAGAGGTACATCATGTAAAAAGAAAAGAATCGAAATCTTGTTTTTATCCTTTCCGTGTGCCTGACTCTGCTCATCTGTCTATGGAGCATACTGCTGCCGGATTCATTCGGCACGGCGGCAGGGAACAGCATGCGCTTTCTTACCACCAACTTTGCCTGGCTTTACTGCCTGGCCATGACCCTGTTCGTAGCGTTCTGCCTGTGGATAGGGTTGTTCTCCAAATACAGAAATATACCGCTGGGGCCGGACGGAGCCAAGCCGGAATACAGCAAAAGCGCCTGGTTCTCCATGCTCTTCTGCGCCGGTATGGGCGTAGGTCTGGTCTTTTGGGGAGCGGCAGAGCCCATGAACTATTTTGCCGCGCCCATAGGCGGCCTGCAGAGCGGCACCGGCGAGGCCATGCGTTTTGTCTTTGCCCGCTCTTTTCTTCATTGGGGCATTCACCCCTGGGCCAATTATTCCGTGCTGGCGCTGGCACTGGCCTATATGCAGTTCCGCAAAGGGCAGCCGGGGCTCATCAGTTCCGTGTTCATCCCCCTCATCGGGGAAAAAAGAGCCCGAGGCTGGTTGGGAAAAACGGTGGATGTGCTCTCCGTCTTTGCTACGGCCGCAGGGGTAGCCACTTCTTTGGGGCTGGGGATCCTGCAGCTTAACGCCGGGCTGCACTTTCTCACCGGGCTGCCGGAAACGGCTCTGGTACAGCTCTTATTCTGTTTCTGGCGGCGGTGTATATCCTTACGGCAGTAGTGGGCATTGAAAAGGGCATGAACACCGTCAGCAAGCTGAATATCCGGGTCAGCATGGGCGTCCTGCTTCTGTTGGTGGTTATCGGCCCCACGGTGCCCATTCTCAACAACCTGCTGAAAGGCGCAGGCGCCTATTTAAGCTCTCTGCTTTCCATGACTACAGAGGTAGGAGCCTTTGGAGACGAGGGTTGGTATCGCACCTGGACCGTATTCTATTGGGCCTGGTGGATTGCCTGGGCTCCCTTTACGGGCTCCTTTATAGCCAGGATCTCCCGCGGCCGCACCATTGGGGAATTTATAAAAGGCGTTATGTTCCTGCCCGCCGGTTTTTCGGTGATCTGGTTCACTGTATTCGGCACGCTTGGTATGCGCCTGGATATTTCCGTTGTCAAAGAAGCCATAAAGTCCACTTCCACCGCATTATTTGTGGTATTGCAGCAGTATCCCCTGGGCACGGTGCTGTGCGCCGTTATGGCGCTGCTGATCTTTACCTTTCTGGTCACGGCTTCCAACTCCGCTACCTATGTGCTGGGCATGTACAGTGAAGGGGGCACTTTGCAGCCTTCCAACAGGAGTAAGATCATATGGGGCGCTCTCATTGCGGCGCTGGCTGCGATAATGATGCTGGGCACGGGCAACGGCCTTTCCATGCTGCAAACCTTATCCATTGTGGCGGCCTTCCCCTTCATTTTCATCATGCTGGCAGCTATGCCCGCCCTTGTAAAGGCGCTGAAAGAAGAAAAGCTTTGACCCTGTATGGCTTTATACCGCAAAAAGCAAAGGAACCGCTAAAAACGGTTCCTTTTTTGCACATTATTACAGGTTTCAGTTTACAAGCCACTCCTTTTTCAATCGCCACAAGGCAGCCTGGAGATAAGCCAGTTCTTCCGGCGGGATCAGCAGATTCCGCCGCCAGCTGTTCAGTATTTCCTGCCTTTGCACCGGGTAAAAGGGCGTCAGGAACACCTGACTGCCGTGAAAAACGCCCACACAGCGCAGCTCTTTTTCAAAAGCCTCCTCCTCATCCTTTTCCTTGCCCAGATACGAAAGATTCAGCACCCTGTTCCAGCGGCGGCTGTCGAAAAACAGACAGTCTTTTCTGGGAACATTCAATACCAGCAGCTGTCCGTCTCCATATACGCCCGCTCCCAAAGCGGTTCCGTGGAGCCAGTAGGGAGACTCTTCTCCGGTTTCCGGCGGAATACGTTCTGCCATCAGTTCCCGAAAAAATCCATAAGCGATTTGAAAGCTTTTGGCCTCTGCTCCATATTTTTCTGCTACATATGCCTTTTTGACTTGTACAATGCCGTCTTTTTGCAGAGCTGCCGCCACGGCATCCGCCTGACGGGTATACAGAAGAATACAGCTTTCACGCTCCATAGACCGCTCCTCTCAGCCACTCCCGTTTCAGCTCCCATACGGTGCCCTGGCACAGTCCGCTGCCGGTAGCAGGGTCCTCAAAGACCCTGTCCCAGCTTTGTATGATCTTCCGCTTCAGCAGCGGATAAAAGTTCCCCTTTCCGGTCTGGATAAGGGCCGTCTCATTGCCGATGCCGTTGCGCTTAAGCTCTGCTTCGTGGGCATCCCGATCCTTTTCATCCAGAGGGATATACAGATAGTTCACCCGGTATCCCCAGCGCTCCACATCCGTCAGCACCACAAGATCCCGTGGGATCTCCAGTTCCAGACACACGCTGCCCGGCAGGGACGGCAGTTTGTTTTCCTCCTCCAGAAACAGCCAGATGGGGTACTCCGCCCCCTCCGGGCGGGGTACCAGTCTTTCGGCATGACGGACGTACCAGTCATACAGCTCCAGGTAATATTGACTGATAGCCCCGCTCTTTTCCTCGATATGGCTTTTTTGTACCCGGTACACACCTGTCTGTTCCAATGTTTTCAGAACCTGGGGATGCTGGCGGGTATAGGCCCGCAAGGTCTTTCCTGATAATTCCATAGTCGGCTCCTTCTTCAAAAATGCAGAATACGCAAAGGGGCCGGCCATAAAGACCGGCCCCACTGCAGCAGAGAGACATAAGAGACTTATATTTTCACCTTGAATACGGTCTGTTCCGTAATATCCGTGGCCAGTGCTTCCAAAGCCACGCCCACCCGGTGATACCGCAGCTTCCACCGCTCTGCCGCCGGAGCATTTGGATCTCCCAGCGGATAGGGAATGGAAATGGTCGGCACGATCCGGTTGGCCCCTACGGTCAGGGACACGGGGATCAGGTTGCACATATGCACAATGGGGAACCCTGCCTTTTCAAACTCTTTTACCATCGTTGCACCGCAACGCGTACAGGTGCCTCATGTGGAGCCCATAATAATGGCGGTTACCCCGTCTTCCTGCAAAAAGGGAATCATCTCGCCGGGCCTCAGCCTCAGTAGTGCCTGTGCCTACGGTGGAATAGAACCAGTTATGGAGCCGGCCGATCTTTCCTTCCCGTTCATAGGCGCGCATGGCATCCAGCGGCACGATCACGTTGGGGTCGGCGTTGGCGGCAGCCGGGTCAAAGCCGGCGTGGATGGTTTTGAACTGACCGGCGCTGAGACGCTCCATACCGGAAACGTCATAGCGTCCCCAGCGGGTAGCAGAGGCGGACTGGATGCGATCCGGATTATCCACAGGAACGATGCCGCCGGTAGTCACCAGTGCCACCACCGCCTTGGAAAGATCCCGGATGGCCGGTGCAATGGGCACCATCTCCTTTTCGGGAATGATGAGCTCCGTCTGATAGGGCAGCTTGTTCATCTTTTGGATGAGCATCTGCACCCTGCGGTAAGCGGCGGTATTCTCCCTGATATTCTCCAGAAATTTTTCGTGCCGGCAGCCCCGGGGGAAGTATCCCTCTGCCAAGGCGCCCTCATTGGGCAGCCCCTGCAGGAGCTTATTGGCAAAGGCGGCCATTGCTTTTACATCCTGACGCATCTTTACGGCTCCGTTGCCGCCCTTAAAAATGATCACATCCCGCTTGAACATTTCCACACCGGGGTTTTCTTCGTTCATGGAAGTGATCACGGGGATATGGAGCCGTTCCTTCACCGCTTTGCATATGTTGCCGCAGGCCACGCCGTAACGCCCTGCCTGAAAGGCGGGTCCGGCAATAAACAGATCGCAGGGTTTATCCTGCAGCATATCCATGATCCGGGAAAGAGCCTCTTCCGTATGAGAGCCCATAAAGTTGTCGCCGCAAACCACGGTGTGCGTGATCTCGGCTCCCTTGAGCGCCGCCTTGAAAGCCATGCCGGGGCCCACCACGCCCTCCATGATATAGGGCTCCTGGTCTGCCTTATCCTCTCCGCCCACACCGGCGAAGAACTGATTGAGATAACAGATAACCTTCTTCATGCCGCACCTCCTTAATATTCGATCATGGTCTTGACGGAGAACCCGGAGATATGATCCCCGCAGAACCAGTTGTTATCCTCCATGATAATGGAGCCGTCGTCCCTGGCGGATTTGCCCAGCTTTTCATCGTAGCCCCAGCTGCCGGACATACCGTCCCGGTTCATGGCCTCCAGATTACCTATGACCGTCTTGCAGGCGGGCAATTCCGTAAGTTCCGAAACATTCCCCGTAGAAACCAGAGCGTTCATCTTGGCGTCCAGCGTTACCAGCGGCTGGGAGAAGCCGTCCCGTCCGGTGCATTCGTTAGAAATGCCTACCACGGGGATCCCCGCATCCTCCAGAATCACCTGACAGCGGACGTAATCGGTGTCGGGGTTGCCGTATCCCTCTTCGGTGACGATGGCATAATCCACACCCAGGTTTATGCATCCTTTTCTCCCAGGCAGACGGATCTTACCTGAAAATTCCCTATTTTGAGTTTCAAAGCAGTAACTCCTTTCTTGCGTGTGGTAATGGGGGACTCGATAACTTTCGGAGAGCATTCTTTAATCATGATTATAAAATTAAAAAGTAAAAAAATCAGGATGATTTAACAATTTGATCGTTTTTTCGATTACTTTACATGGGAGCTTTTTACATCCATACCTCTGGCGCAAAGAAAGTGAATGTGGTAGTATGTTTTAGAAATCTTGATTTGAAAAGAGAGTATCCATGGGACGACCCAAACTGAAACAGACGGCCAGCGATGCCATCAAGCAGCGCCTTATTGAAAGCACCCGCAAACGCATCAAAGCGGAGGGGCTCTCCGGTGTGACCATCCGGAGCATCGCCCAGGACGCATCGCTGAACAGTGCCGTTTTATACAAGTATTTTGAGAATCTGGATGAACTGCTGCTCTTTGCCTGTGTGGATACTCTACGGGACTATACGGCAGCCCTGCTGGAAGCCGAAGCCAGCACCGAAGCTTTCACGCCCCGGGAACGGTATATGACCAGCTGGACGCTGTTCTGCCGCCATGCGTTTTCAAACCCGGAAAGCATACGGCACCTGTTTTTCAGCGCCCAGAGTGCCCGGCTTAAACCGGTGATCCAGGAATACTACCGGCTGTTTCCCGGTGAGTTGGGCGATATGCCCCAATGCCTGCAGCAAATGCTGCTGGAAGCGGATCTCAGCTGCCGAAACCTGGCGGTTCTTCAACTGGTTCTGGAGGGAAAGATACCGCCCCATGAACTGGTGCTGCGAAACGAGTTGACCATCGCCGCCTTTTATATGCTTTTGACCCAGCGCATCCAATTCCCGGATCAATACCCGGCAGAACGGCAGCAGGCCCGAATGCTGGAAGCCTGCGCTGCTCTTTTGCGGCCCTTTGCCGAATAAACAGTCTTCCGCAGCGTCCCGCCGGAAAGCAAGAGCTATATGTGCAAAAAAGCAGCCGTCTCCTCATGGAGGAAACGGCTGCTTTCTTAAATCGCGTTGCTGCACTCACATCATAGCATTTCCAAAAAGGCTTCCAACCGGGTAGACAGCTGTCCTGCATCCCCTGTGGAGTAATCCGTCTCCAGTGTCAGACACCGCAGTCCCAGCTTTTCCATCTCTTTGCGGACGGTACGGCTCTCGATCATATAAGGGGTACAGGCTTGCAGATCGATCTCCACCACTCCATCCACCGCATATTCCGAAACCAGCTTTTTCAGCAGCTCCATGCGCACGGTGTTGGGCGTCATAACGGCGCAGCCGATACCCAGGTACCGCTCTGCAATGGCTGCCAGAATATCCTCCGCCTCTTCATCCACCATTTGATAAGCCGCCTTGATGCCACTGCAGTTTTCAAAGCACACCACGGTGCCGCCATGCGCTTCAATGGTCTTGATGGTCTTTTCCAGCACGCCGCCAATGGGGCAGCCCGTTACCAGGATCCTTTTGGCATGGGGATCCACCTGGTTTTCTCCGGCAGCAAAGGCCTTTTGGATATCCTCCCGCAGACCGCGGATCTTTGCCACCCGTTCCTCATGATCAAAAAGGAAACCGGATCCTTCCAGCGTTTTATACAGATCATAACCCTGCGCCATGGGCGGATTCTGCTTTTGCAGCTCCATCAGGGCCAGCCGTTCCCTCCGCTCCAGATTGCGGGCATGAGCCGCCCTGCGCAAAGCCTCATCGGTGATCGTTAAAGAAAAGGTCTCTTCCAGATATGCCTTAAAGCGCCGCACCTCTGCCGTCCACTCCTGCAAAGCGTCCGGTCCGCTGCCCTGGGGAAGTTTTAATATATAGGTGGGGCGAATGTGATTCAGCAGCTCATACATCTTCTTTTTTCCGTCGCAGGTGGTCTCCCCTACGATCAGGTCGGAAAAGTAGGTGTACGGGCATTTATCGGAAACGGCAAACCCGTAGCTGGATTTGATCAGCGGGCACAGGTTTTTAGGCAGATCCGCTTCCGCCGCCGGGATCGTTTCTGCGCTCATGCCGCACAGGCTCACCGGGGTAAATCCCGCCGCATCCAGAATTTCCGAGGGAGTAAAGGTGCAGAATATTCCGGCAATATGGCCACCGTTATCCTTTATCTCCTTTACTTTGAGGAACCCGTTTTTCCGGGCATCGCCAAATTCTGCAAACTGTGCAGGCAGATCTCTTGTCATCCTTTTTACCTCTCTTCATTTATGGGGCAAAATGCCGGTCTGTTAAAACAAAAGCTGCCGGACAAAACCCTAACAGCGATTCATATAAGTATATCCCCTGTTTTTTCTTCTGACAAAACGGATAAAACGAACAAACCGCATTTTGATCGTTATAAACGATTCTTATTCATTTTGACATTCCTTCTTTGTCATCCGATATTTTTATGCGTTTTGTTTCCTTCGATTTTTCACACTTTTATTCTGCCCGGCAGAAAATAATTTTTATTTTTGTGTTTTCTCTTTTTTCCTGTGTTTCAGGTATTTTTTATCACTGGTTGTACGAGAACTTCGGAATTATCGATTGTATAAGTACTTGTCAAAAATGGTAAAGTATGATATTTTAGTTTTGATTTTGGTTTTGTCGTGCACGTGTATGCGCGCTGCCATGCCCCTAAAGCCAAACAACAAAAACAAGATATGGAGTACATGTATGGAATGGTATTGGTATATCGTTCTCTGTGTTATTGTTCTCGCTGTTTGCTACATCCTTTTCAACTTCCTTAAAGTGAAGCGGATGAAGGAAGGCACCGAGGAAATGGCAGAGATGGCGGGCATTATCCGCAGCGGCGCAACGACTTTCCTTAAAACCGAGTATAAGACCATCCTCTGGGTGGTGGCAGCCGTAGCGCTGATCTTCACCCTGTTTGTAGAAAAAACCAGCGGCATCACCTTCTTGATGGGCGCCTGCATGAGCAGCGCCGTATGCGTACTGGGCATGCGTTCGGCCACTTACGCCAATGTGCGTACCGCCAACAAAGCCCGGGAGACCAAGTCAATCGGCGAAACCGTAAAGGTCGCTCTCTGCGGCGGCAGCATCAGCGGTTTGTCCGTACAGGCTTTCGGCATGCTGGGCCTGATCCTCATTCTGATCCTCTGGGGTGTAGAGTATGATGCCGTAGGCACTGGCTTCCTTGCAAATCTGGAGTGCAACCCCTCCATCATGCGCATCACCACCTACTCTCTGGGCTGCTCCATCGTGGCCATGTTCAACCGCGTAGCCGGCGGCAATTACACCAAGGCTGCCGATATTTCTTCTGATATCCTTGCAAAGATTCGTCATGACATGCCCGAAGACGACAGCCGGGTGCCCAACGTGGTGGCCGACTTCATCGGCGACAACGTAAACGACATTGCCGGCAACTGCTCCGACCTGCTGGAGAGCTTCGTGGCCACCATGGCTTCCGCCGTGATGATCGCCGCTACCATTTATAAGGGCGCACAGGGTGCTGTCAGCGAAGCAACTTTCTCCTCCACGGTCATCTTCCCCATTCTTCTGGCCGGCGGCGGCCTGCTGGGCTGCGTGCTGGGTCTGGGATATGCCTCCATCAAAAAGATGAGTGACAACCCCAGCCGGGAACTGAATCTGGCTACCTGGATCTCTGCAGGACTGACCATTGTCATCGGTCTGCTCTCCGCATGGATCGTGTTTAAGGATGTAGCCCTCTATGACAACTTCCTCTGTGGCTGGCTGTCCCCCTGGATCTCTGCCGTGCTGGGCATTCTCAGCGGCATTGCCATCGGCGTCATTACCGAGTATTACACCAGCACCGATTTCTCCCCCACCAGAAAACTGGCCGAGATCGCCGAAGAAGGTGAAGCCTTTGTTATCACCAAGGGCGATGCCATCGGCTCCCGCTCCTGCCTGCTTCCCATTCTGGTCATTGCCCTGGCTTTGTTCATTTCCGGCAAGGTCTGCGGTACCTATGGCATCGCTATTTCCTCTCTGGGCATGCTGGCCTTTGTAGGTGCAACGGTTTCCATCGATGCCTTCGGCCCCATTGCGGATAATGCAGGCGGTCTGGCCGAAAGCTGCCACCTTACCGAAGATGTGCGTGCCATTACCGATAAACTGGATGCCGTGGGCAACACCACCGCCGCCATCGGCAAGGGCTTTGCCATCGGTTCTGCGGCCTTTGCTACCGTGTCTCTGATCGTGGCCTATGTAGGCAACTACACCTCCCTTTCCGCCGAACCTACCCTGAATATTGCTTCCTATGTGGTAGTGGCCGGCGGCATCATCGGCGGGGCTCTGATCGAGTACTTCTCCGCTCTGCTTACGGATAACACCATTGAATCCGCCCGGCGCATGGCGGATGAGGGCGACAAGCAGCTCTCCATCCCCGGCGTACTGGAAGGCAAGGTAAAGCCCGATTACAACAAGCTCATCGAAATGGCTGCCCGTCAGGCCCTCAAGACCATGCTTCTGCCCTCCGTTCTGGCTCTGCTGATCCCCATTGTGGGCGGCTTCCTCTTCGGCGTACAGTTTGTCGGCGGCATTCTGATCGGTGCTACCATCGTGGCTATTCCCCGGGCTATCTTCATGGGCAACTCCGGCGGTGCCTTTGATAACGCCAAGAAGTATATCGAAAGCGGCACCATTCCCGGCCATGGCAAGGGCACCTCTGCCCACAAGGCCGCCGTTACCGGCGATACCGTAGGCGACACCCGTAAAGACGTGGTGGGTGTAGCTCTGGATATTTTCATCAAGACCATGTCCACCGTTGCCAACACCCTGGCAGTGGTATTCTCCCGCTTCACTTTGTTCAAGTAAACAATCTGACTGCACACCAGGCGGCCGCCCGATCATGGACGGCCGCCGTTTTTTAGGTCTCATCCCCAAAGCCAACTTTATTTTGCGGTCGGCTGCGCATATTACGTTCATGCCGAAAACCATGCAGAACGCTTTCAAAGCAGCCCATTGAACAAAAAATCGGCCGTCCATTTACGCACACCGGGTTTCATGATATGTTTATATAAAATTCAGTCTGTCCGGCTCTGTCTGCCAGGCACAGGAGAAGCTCCCATGGAAATTGCCCGCATACTGGAAAAGCTTAAAGAGTCCCCCTGCACCTGGAACTATTTCGGTCCCCCTTCGGAAGAGGTTTTTGCCGTAAGTCTTACCGGTTCCGGCGCTCATTTTCACTCCGGTGTACTGTACTCAACACCACGGATCGTTACCAGTATGCCCATCTGTATGAAAACATGTGCATCCTGGTCACGGAGCCCTATCATGCTTCCCGCCTTTTTGAGATCGTCCAGCAGCGGCTTTTCTTCCGGGGATACGACCCTGATCACCGCCTGCCGCCCGAATGCTTTTCTTATGCGGCTGCAAAACAGTCCCTTTATGCTTTTGGAACCGGGAGATGGATTGGATCCCCTGCCCCGGCGTATGCTGTATATGCGTATCTGTCAGGAACAGGCAGATATACTTCTGTTCACCGCAGAGCAGGAAAACAGCTTTGCAGATACGGATGCTGCCTCCAGGCTGGCCGCCCTGCGCGAAGCATTCGCCAGCATTCCCTTGAAGCAGGAGCACCTTTGTCCGCAGCTGCAGCTGCAGAACCTGCTGTTCCGGCTGCTGCAAAACAAGCCTTCCAATGAAGAGGATATCAAAAAGCAGCTGACTGCGCTGGGCTGGACTTTTTATGAAAAATACTATGTGCTGGCCATCTACCGAAAGCTGCAGAACTGCCCCGGCTCTCTGGCGGAGGAGATCTCCCATATTCTGGGGGAAAAGGTGTATGAATTTGGGGATTATTACATCAGTATCCTCCATTCGGACTGGAAAACGGAGCTGTATGCGCTTTTCGGGCGCAATTTCCCCGAGCTTAAAGCCCTGATCCAGCGCACGGATATGTATGCTTCCCTGAGTTACGGCTTTTTTGACATTATCAACGCCGCCACCGCCATGAAGCAGGCTACCCGCTGCATCGAGATCATCCGCAAATTCAGCTGGTCACAGCGCATCAACGGCTACGGGGATATGGTCATCTCCCACCTGATCGATACCGCTCTGGCCTGCGGAGAGATCACACTGGACAGCGTATGCCACCCCATTGCACTGAAGATCAGGGAATACGATGACAAAAACGGTACGGATCTGCTGGATGTGCTGGCCACTTACATTTATTCCGGCTTGTCCGTAAAAATCTCCTCCGAATATCTGCATATGCATATCAACACCGTATATCAGCGGATACACAAGCTGGAAGAGGATTTCGACATTGATTTCAGTGACCGGCGCATTGTCACCATGCTCCATATCTCCATCATTGCCATGGCCTACCGGGGAGATTACCCCGCCGACCGGTATCTGTAAAACGGCCCAAACCCAAAATCCTCCCTTGACAGGGAGGATCCGGGCAGCATGGCTGCCTCCTGTTTGCCGCATCTGGGGTAAAGAATGCGGCGACAGCCACTCTATTTCTACTTACAGGAGGGGAGACACTTTTTCACTTTGCAGCGGACGGTCCCTGGTCATGCAGGAGCCGCCGCTGTTTTTTATATACACCGTTCACCAGCAGCAGCGAAAGCAGCGTGGCAGCGGCACAGAAAAGATAGTATCCGGTATAGCTGCCGGTCGCATCCGCCAACAGCCCCGGCAGCGGAGACATGCACAGCCCGCCCAGAGTACAGCAGGACTGAAGCTTTTTCAGTGTGGAGGCATACTGGGCTTCATCCGTCAGTTCCGCCACCCACATGGGGGTTCCTACGGTGCTGATGGTAAAGCAGCCCAGCCCCAGACATATGGCCACCGCATATACCGGCAAAGGCGATATGCCGTTGAAGCATACCACGCCCACATGGCCCAGTATCAGCATCCCGTAATACAGCAGGTTGGCTTTTTCCACACCCATGGCGTCTGCCGCCACGCCGTAAAGGGGCTTGCCTACCATGTTCATAAGGCCGTTAAGGGCCATGACGGAGCTGACAAACACCACGTCATACCCGGCCGCAATGGTTGAAAAGTTAAAATTATCCCAGCTGCAATAGGTAAAGAAGCCTGCGCAGACCATGGCAATGCCAAGCAGGAGCACTACCTGCTTCCCTACCGGGGGAAGCTTTTTCTTTTCTTTCTGAACGGAATGTTCCCACGCCCCATAGGGTGCCAGCTGCAGCGCCTCCGGGCTTTCCCGCAGGAAAAGGAGCACCACCAGCCCCAGCAGGGCAAAGAGCCCGCCCATGATCAGTTCCGCCGTCAGAACACCTTTTTCGGATACGATCCCGGTAACGGGTACAGACAGAAGCAGCGAAGTCACTCCTGAGCTCATGGCACATATAAAGGGCACATCCTCTTTGGGATCGGCATTTTCGGCTACAAACACCAGGTTGATGAGCTTTGCATAGGGAGACATCTCGGCCGCCGGGCCGGACATATCCACCATACCGTTCATGCCCTGCCGGCTGTGCAGCCCGGCGCCCAGCACGCACATACCGTCCAGTGCGTAGGTCACGCCGCTGCCTTGACGGGAATGATGCGGGTGCTGTCTCCCGGCCGGGCAATGTGCAGGGAAACGTTTTTCAATTTTCCGTCCTTATTCAGCGCCTCTATGGCTTCTTCCCGGTTTACGGTGAGGATCCCGTCCGCAAAGGCGTTTTCTTCACCGAACCGAACGTCTTTGACGCTGAAATGTCCGATCTCCAATTTCATGTCCTGAAATCCCTCCTCTTATATGCACGCCTCAAAGGGCCGTTGCATTGACCGAATAAATTACCAGTTCAATTATATGGAAATAACCGATACATTTCCATGTGACTCACGTACATGAAATTCCATAAAAGCAGAGTTTTCTTCCATATGCTTTTTAATTTTATGTTCTATTTTGGCGTACTGTGGGCGGATATTGTACCGCAAAGGTTCCTTTTTTCACCTCTGTACTCACAAGAAGCCGCGTCCGGATGGCTTTTCTGTCACAATAACTTCACATTTTTCCATCCGTTTTTATGAAAAACAGTCTCTCCCTTTCCGTCGTTTTATAAAGAAAATTCCCTCGGGTGCACAAAATAAATACAAAAAAGTCCCTTGGATGCACAAAGCAAATGTGATACTGTAAGAAAGAATCAACAGGCAGCACCTGCCCCAGCCTTTGCGGGTGCTCAAAGGAGGATCTATGCCCCCATACAAAATCAAGCCCATGGAGACCGAGACGGAGATGGACGGCAAGGGCTACGTCCATTATAAAAGCTGGCAAGAAACTTACCCCGGCCTGGTGCCGCAGGCATATCTTGAAAGCGTAACGCTGGAAAGCTGTACCGCTATGGCCCGCCGCTGGCGCAATAACATTCTTATTGCCAAAGACGGAAAACAGGTCATTGGGTTTGCCGCCTTCGGCCCCTGCCGGGACGATAGACTGCGGAACTGCGGAGAGATCATTGCCCTATATACCCTGCAAGCCTGTTATGGAAAAGGCGCCGGGCAGATGCTGCTGCAAGCTGCTTTAGAAAAACTCTCCGGCTATGCGCATATCTTCCTCTGGGTGCTCCGTGGAAACAGCCGGGCGATCCGTTTTTATGAAAAAAACGGCTTCCGCTTTGACGGCACCCAAAGAGATATCCTTTTAGGCACACCGGTAACGGAGCTTCGAATGTATCTGGAAAAGTAGCAGAAAGGAAACGCCTATGCGCTTAAAAGCCGCTTTTATCGATATAGACAATACGCTGTTGGATTTTGACGCCTATGTGCGCCAAACCATGGAAAAAGGATTCGCCCGCTTCGGGCTTTGCCCTTACGCTCCGTGGATGTATCATGTGTTCACCCGGGAGAACAATGCTCTCTGGCGGCGCATTGAGGCGGGAACGCTGACCTTTCCGGAACTGGAAAAGATCCGCTGGAATACCGTTTTTGCCGCTTTGGGCATACAGGGGGACGGCCCCGCCTTTGAAGCTTATTTTCGGAAGGAGCTCCATGAAAGCGCCATTCCCGTGCCGGGCGCCATGGATCTGCTGCGGGAACTCCGGGGTAAGTGCATCCTCTGCGCCGCCAGCAACGGACCTGAGGAACAGCAGCTTCACCGGCTGCAGCTGAGCGGTATGGACGACTTCTTTGATGATTTCTTTATTTCTCAGGGATTGGGGGCCTCCAAACCCTCCAAAGACTTTTATGCACGGGCTTTTGCCCGGCTGAATGCCGGCCGGCGCCTGCCTATCCTGCCGGAGGAAACGGTGATGATCGGGGACTCCCTGACCTCGGATATGACCGGCGGATTGGGTTACGGTATGGCCGTATGCTTTTTCCGCCGGGATTCCGGGCAGGAAGTCCCCGCCTGCATCCCTCTTGCGGCGGATCGTCTGACGGATATCCCCCCTATGCTGGAAAATTTTTTCGGCTTTTCGCCCCCTGCCTGACGGTTCTTCGTTTCTCAGGCCCATGGGGGCTTTTTTTGTAAAACACGCTTGCATTTATTCCTTCTTATGTTATACTCTAAATGAACGTGTTCATTTAAGGAGAATACATGCCAAAAATCATAGAAAACCTGCGGGAAATCCTGCTCGCCGCCTCCCGGACCCTGCTGCTGGAAGAAGGCTATCGGGCTTTGACCATGCGCCAGGTTGCAGGTCTGTGCCATGTGGCCGTGGGAACGGTATATAACTATTTCCCCTCCAAAGATATGCTGGCCGCACACATCCTGCTGGAAGACTGGAATGACCTGCTCCGTTCCCTGCAGAAAAAAGTCAATGCCGCCCCCGCGCCCATGGACGGGCTGGAAGCCGTTTTTTCCGGCTTGCGTGCTTTCTCCCGGCGGTACCGCCCTATCTGGGAGGAATATGACGGCAGCGCCGCCCTGCCTTTTCGGCAGTGGCATGGCCGGTTGATCGAACAGCTTGCCGCCTGCATGGAGCCTCTGCTCCGGCGTTTCGACCTGCTGTTTGCCCCGATCTTTCCCAAATTTCTTGCTCAGGCCCTGTTAAGCTGGTCTTTGGAGGAGGACACAGAGTTTTCCGCTCTGCGTCCTGTTCTGGACCGGCTTTTACAACCATACACAAAACAAGGAGGATACCGTTTATGAGCAGTTTTAAGGATCTGCGTATTGTGGACAATTTCTACCAGACCTCTGCCTTCTTTCCCATGCCGACGGTGCTTATCAGCACCCTGACGCCGGAAGGGCAGACTTCCCTGGGGCCCTATTCTCTGGTGGCTCCCTACTACATTGCAGGCAAGGATTATTATGCCATGCTCCTGTGCTGCCGGAACTCTTCCAACACCGCCCAGCACCTGCTGCAAAACGGTAAATGCGCCCTGAATTTCATTCCCGACAAGCGCAAATATTTTAAGGAAGCGGTGCGTCTGGGCTTCCCCGGGGATACGCCCGAAGAAAAGATGAAGGGCTGTATCTTTACGCTGGAACCTGGTCAGGCGCCCTGTCAAGAAGGAGAACAGCGGCCCCAGGTCATTGCCGAAGCCTATCAGGTCTTTGAATGCACCTGGATGCGGGAGCTGGACAACGCCCAGACGGATCAGCCGGGAGAGCGTAACGGGTATCCCGGCCCCTATCATGACTTCAACGGCATCACCTCGCCTTTCGGCGCTCATTTTATTCTTCGGGTGGATAAGATCCTCATGAAGGAAAAGTATTATGATGCCATCGTCAACGGCGTCCGGGCAGGGGATTTCCCCCGGGTACCTGTGGATTACGGCTATCGGGACAGCAAGAACTTCTGGTATACCAAGTTCCGCCGCCCCATTCCGGAGCTTCTGCCCATCCGGGAAACCAGTCTGGAGTCTGTGCGCTATGCCGCCAACCGGGCGGATGATGTGGTAAAGTTTACCGACGCCGCCTGTATGAAGCTTATCAAAGTGCCCCGGATCTTTTTGCCCACGGCCCTCAAAGGCTGTGTCCAGTGGGCCAAAGAAAATGGCGTTACTCTCATCGATGAGAAGGAGATGGACATCATCAACGACAAGCGGGCCAAGGAAAAGAACCGCTGAGGTACCCGCCATGCCTGCATCCGCTTTTGATTCTTTGCCGGAGCTGCTTATACGCAGCTTTGGCGAAAACATTCCTTTGAAGGAGATCTCTGCCGCCCCCTATGCCGTCATGTCCTGGCCCCGTTTTTTGCCTATGATGCACTTTCGTGTGCGCCGCTGGCAGGCCGGTGAACAGGGCTATGTATTTTTGATGCAGACCCGGGCCATGGGCGGACTTATGAAGCTGATCACCGCTTCCTTTATGCCTGCCTCCGGGATAGAAGCCCCCTTTGTGCTTATGGACTGCATGGAGATGCGGCAGAAGCGCACGGTCTTTGTGGAGTATTACGACTGCACTGCCAAAGGAGTCTGTGCCCCGGAGCTGGATCGGATCCGGGAAAAGTATGACCCGCTGCTGACGGACTATACGGAAAAACCCGCCTGGTACATACAGGAGCGTATGGACTGTTCCCTGATCAAGGGCGGTACACGAGAGCAGGAGGCTCTGCTGCTGCAGATGCTTCAGGACAGCGCCCGCGCCTGCGGCGCCCTTTGGGATCGGGCACCCAGAGATCCTGCCAATCTGCCCGGCCTTGCCGCTTTCCGCAGCCGGATGCTTACCGAAGGAAATCCTTCCTCTTCCACCATGGAAAAGGTATTGGGAAAAGAAGGTGCGAACGCCTTCTTCCTCAATGCCGTTATGCCCATGCACACCTCACAACCGAATCAAACTGAAAAATAAAGGAGTATAAGCATGAAAATTGTATTGGCCGGTGCTTACGGCAATTTAGGCAGCGACATTCTCCGCTCTCTTTTGCGGGAAGGCCATGAAGTAGTAGCTGCAGACATGATGGAACGGGATCTGGGTCTGACGGGCCGTTTTTCTTTCAGAAAGATCGATGTGACTGATCCCGCTTCCCTGAAAGGACTGTGCGAGGGAGCGGATATGCTCATCTCCACTGTAGGCCTTACCAAGACCTCCGCCACGCTGGATAACTATCAGATTGACTATCAGGGCAACGTGAACCTGCTGCGGGAAGCGCAGGCAGCCGGCGTGAAAAAGTTCATCTATATCTCCGTGCTCAAAGCGGATAAGGCCCCCAAGGTGCCCATGCTTCACGCCAAGTACCTGATGGAGGAGGAGCTGAAAAAGAGCGGCCTTTCCTACATCATTTACCGGCCCACCGGGTATTTCTATGATATCGTGAAGGTATTCCGTCCCATGATCGAAAAGGGAGAAGTTACGCTTTTAGGCAATACCCCCGTCAGCGCCAACGTTATTGACACCCCTGACTTTGCGGATTATATCGCAGCCCACCTTATGGACCCCAACGGCATTGTAAACATTGGCGGCCGGGAGACTTATTCCTACGAAGAGATCGCCCGCATGTGTTTTGCCGCCGCCGGAAAAGAGCCTGTGATCAAACATGCACCGCCTTTCCTGTTTGACGTGCTGGCCTTTGTCAACAAGCTCAAGAAGAATGGTAAAGAAGCCATACTCCGCTTTTCCAAATGGACGCTGACGGAATCCATGGTAGCGGAAGTGCAGGCCGGGAACCACAGCTTTAAGCAATACATTCAGGACAGTTTTGCAAAATAAGGAGGCATACCATCTATGGGTTGGGAATATCTGTGGATCCTGGCCGTGGTGGCGGCAGTGCTTTGTGCCGTGGGCTACTACAAGTTTGTTTACTTTCTTTCCATCGGCTACGGTTTTGCCGTAGCGGGCATCGGCGTTGCCCTGGTGGTTCTTTTTCACGGGCAGATGGCTCCTGTTCATTATGTGCAGTGCGCCCTGCTGGCCGCTTATGGTACCCGGCTTTCCGGCTTTCTGCTGTACAGAGAGATCAAAAATGCCGCTTACCGAAAGACCCTCAAGGAAGTCACTGCTTCGGAAAAAGATATGCCCCTGCCGGTAAAGTTCTGTATCTGGGTCTCGGTGACCGTGCTGTATGTAGCCCAGACCAGCCCTGTGTTTTTCCGGCAGTACAACGGCGGGGCCGCTGGATTCCTGCCATGGGTAGGCTGCTGCATCAGCCTGCTGGCCCTGGTGCTGGAATCTGCCGCTGACCGGCAGAAAAGTGCCCAGAAGGCGGAAAATCCCCACATGGTAGCCACCAAAGGGCTGTATAAGCTGGTGCGCTGTCCCAATTATCTGGGGGAGATCCTTTTCTGGACCGGCGTGCTGGTGGGCAGTCTCAATATTCTCTCCGGAGTCGGTCAATGGCTTACGGCGATACTTGGGTATGTGTGCATCGTACTGATCATGTTCAACGGCGCACAGCGGTTGGAAAAGCGCCAGTCCGCCCGCTACGGCAATGACCCGGCTTACCGGCTCTATGCCGATAAAACCCCTATCCTTATCCCCTTTGTCCCCCTGTATCACCTTTACAAGGAGGAAAAATAAATGCACCTGTCCCTGCCCATGGCTCTGGCGGACTTTGTGCCCGTCGGCCTGTTTCTTGCCGCCTCCGTACTGCTGCAACGGGATCTGTATAACAAGATGAGCAAGGGCGCCTTTGCCCTTTTTGCAGGAGGCACCATCATGGTCTTTCTGGCAGGCGCCTGTAAAGCCTTGTGGAAGCTACTGTATGCCATCGGCCTGTGTGATTTCACCGCCCTGAGCGCCATGTTTTTCCCCATGCAGACAGCAGGCTTTGTGCTGGCTGCTTTGGCTCTGATCGCACTGCTCACCGCCCGTCAGGGAAAGGGCACGGCGTACGCCGTTGCCGCCGTCCCGCCGGTATTTTCCGGCACCATGCTGTTTGTAGCGCTGACCCTGCTGGGCACCCTGGGCCTTTGCGGTTGTCTCAGTCTCATCGCCCTCAGGATCCGCAGAAAAGCGGCTGCATTGTGGTTTGTGCTGGCCTTTATACTCATGATGGCCATGGGCTATCTCTCCTCCCGGGATTTCTCCCAGGCCGCTTCCCACTGGATGGCCGAGGGTGTCAATATTCTGGGGCAGGGCGCCCTGCTGCTGGGCGTCCTGGATCTGCATCGCCATGGCCTTGCCTCTGCCGCCCTGCACAAGCGGTCATGACAGGTGGTCTTTTCAGCAGGCCGGAGATTCTGTGGATCTCCGGCCGCTTTATTTTTGGTAGACAATATAAAAAAGGGGACGTATACTACTTGAAAAATGAATGGAGGTGTTCATTCTGGATCCGTCTTTATATCCCATGCTTTTCAAGCGCAAATCCTTTCATCTGTTCCGCAACTTGGGGAATGCTTCCATGACGGAAGACGATATTGCCGATATCCGCCGTGCTTTTACCGGCTTTACTCCTCTGTACCCGGATATCCGGGTATGCATGGAGCTGGTGCCTGCTGCCGAAACCTCCTGCCCGACCGGAGCGGAATATTGTGCCCTTTTCTACAGCGAAGATAAAGATGGTTATCTGCGGAACATCGGCTATTTGGGAGAGCAGCTGGATCTGTATCTGGCCAAAAAGAATATCGCCTCCCTTTGGTGCGGCCTGGGCAAGCCCCATCGCCCGGCACCGGAGGGCATGACCTACTGCATCATGATCGTTATGGCGAAAGTATCCGGGCCGGAAAAGTTTCGCAAAGATATGTTCAAGGCAAAACGAAAGCCGATAGAGGAGATCTGGCAGGGAGATGCCATCCCTGGCGTTACGGACATTGTCCGCTTTGCTCCCAGTGCCTGCAACAGTCAACCGTGGAAAACGGAATATGCAAACGGCATTATGCAGGTCTTCCGATACCAGAAGCCCGGCCGGGCAGGCATTATGAATCAGGAGCACGCCGCCTACTTCAACCGCATAGACATGGGTATCTACCTGTGTTTTCTGGATCTGTGTCTGGCTCACGAAGGCATCCCGTTTTCCCATGTTATGCTGCCTGACAGTGTCGGTGCGGTTTTTACACCCATCGCCAGCTATATGCTGCAGCGATAACGACTTAGCCCCGGAGCCGTACCGTTCCGGGGCTTCTTTTCTATAACTGTATTATATGGGCATCCATTTTTGAACATTGCAGATAATTGTATGAAAATGGATAAAATATTGCTATGTTATTTTGCAACTTCTTTTCCCGTTCATATATCAGCCACATTTGTGCATTGTTTTTACAGTTTATTCATGAAAATGAAGGGGACTTCGCCGGATTTACACATTGAAAAACAGCAAAAAATTGTTACAATGGAGAGGAACGTTCACCCGGAATACGACTTTTTTCACACATGCATGCATCATATTGTTTATCACATGGAATGGGGAGACGAGAAATTGAAGACTCTACAGATCGTAAGCGCCGACCAGTCTCTGGCGGAAGCCTTGATAGCTGCCTCGGCATCCTTACACCAGTTCCACCCAGTACCGGTACTTGCCGGCGGACGAGCCTTTGCAGAAGAACTGCTGCTCACTTCTCCGGATGCTGTGCTGCTGGATATGGACCTGCCCGACATGGACGCATTGGAAGCTTTGGAACTGTTGGATGGCCTGCCCCTTGCCACACGGCCCAGACTGTTCCTCATGACCGGTCCCTACGGCAAAATGGGAGAGGCGTATCTGAGCCACCGGATACACTACTGTTTCCTGAAGCCTCTGGATCCAGAAAGCGTACTGCACACTATGATCCGGCTATTGGGCGACTGCCCTGCCGTACCGCCGGTAGTGCGTCCCTGCTACAGACTTGTGGACCAGCTGGCCACCGGGATACTCTTTTCTCTGGGCGTTCCGCCCCAGCTTCAGGGCTATCATCTGCTCAGAGAAGCCATCAAGCTGGTGACCTGGGTAGAAAACCCCGCCAGTCTTTCCGTCATGAAGGATATCTATCCCGCTGCGGCAGATCTGTGCGGCTGTACCGTGGGCATGGCGGAACACGCCATGCGCCATGCCATAGAAAGCGCCTGGATGCGGGCAGACCTGGATACCCTGCAGCGCTTCTTCGGTTATACGGTGGGCGCTCACCGGGATACGCCTTCCAATTCCGCTTTTATCTATATGGCGGCAGACAGGGTACGTATGGAATTGACCCAACTATGGCCCGGGCTCATGTATGAGCGCAGAGAGGCGGCCTGCGTATGATGCTGATCGCCCTTCAATGCGGCAAAGAATGGACGAACCGCCTTCTTGCCGCCGCCCGGGATATGCCCTGGTGTCAGTTGGCCACCGGCTTTGTTCAAGCCCCCTGTGCTGTGATCCGGGATGGTCTGGCAGATACTTCCGTCTCCCTTTATCCTCAAAATAAGGATATTCCTCTGTTTTTTATCAGTTCCCGGGAAGCACCTGCTCCTGCAGATTCCCATGCAGAATATGTCTTTTCCCCCAATGTTACGGCGCAGGGCGTCCTCCGCCACATCGGCGCACTGCTGGCCGATCCTTCCGGGCAGCTCCTTCCTGAAAAGCAGCGCCTGCGGGAAATGGTCTCTCTCAGTCTGGAAAAGCTGGGCATCGGTTCCCATCTGCTGGCTCACCGCTATTTGCAGGAGGGCGTAGTCTTTCTTTTTGACACCCCGTATCCCGGCCGCATACGGCTCATGGCCAAGCTCCATGAACATCTGTCGCAATGCTTTGATACTTCTCCCGTAATGGTGGACAGAGCCATTCGCCATGGCGTAGAGGTGTGCTGGAAGAAAAGTTCCCCGGAGCTTCAGCGGGCTTATTTCGGCTACAGTGCTCAGGATAAACGAGGCATGCCCACCAACGGAGAATTTCTGTTTGCCCTGTATGAGCGGCAGCGGCAGTTGTTGTTTGCCGACCGGGGCCGGGAAGACTTTTTCCGCTGTCTGGAAAAAGTCCGCTCCCGCAGCGGCTGCCGCCTGTTTCTGGAAGAAGAACCCAGTTCCCCCTCTTCCGGGCAGAAAGCGCAGCTTCCCTGAACGGTTTTTATGCTTTCCCGGCAGCGCCGGCATCCATCTTTTTAAGTGCTTTGCGAAACTGGAAGAAGAAAAGCAGTGCGGTGCAAGTCATGGCAATGCTGTCGGCTACGGGTTCGGCCGTGTATACCGCCATGGTCTTATCCGGCAGGATATGGGGCAGCAGGAAGATGAGGGGCAGCAGCAGGATGAATTTGCGCAGCACCGCCACCAGAATGGAGCAGGGCGCGTTCCCTATGGAAACAAAAGTCATCTGGCAGGCGATCTGCACCCCGAAAAGGAACAGTGCCCCGCAGTAGACCCGCAGCGCCAAAGCCGTAAAGGCAATGAGTTCCGGCTCCGGAGTAAAGATCCTTGCAAACGCCCCGGGAAAGGCCATGATAGCTGCCCAAAGCAGCAGAGAATAGGTCATACATACCTTCAGCAGCAACAAAAAGCTTTCCTTTACCCGGCTGCTGTTGCCGGCTCCGTAATTGTAACTGGTAATGGGCTGAGCCCCCTGGGCAATGCCCTGCAGCGGCAGCATGGCAAATTGCATGACGCTGGAAAGAATGGTCATGGCCCCTACTGCCAGATCTCCTCCGTATTTGAGCAGTGAGAAATTGAAGCAGACGGAGATCACACTTTCACTGGCCTGCATGATAAAAGCAGCCGCCCCCAAAGCGATGCAAGGCAGCAGCAGGCGGAAACCGGGTAAAAGATTTTCTTTCTTCAGCCGCAGGAAAGTCTTTTCTCCCCGGAGGAAAAAGATCACCCATGCACATGAAATGCCCTGTGAAAGAATGGTCGCCAGTGCAGCGCCCCGTACGCCCATTTTCAGTCCGAATATAAACAGAGGATCCAACGCAATGTTGGCCACCGCTCCAATAAGCACGGTATACATGCCGATCCTGGCAAAGCCCTGGGCCGTGATAAAGGCGTTCATTCCCAAAGTCAGTTCCACAAACAGCGTTCCCAGCGCATACACCTGCAAATATTCCCAGGCATAGTCTATTGTGTTTTCACTGGCTCCGAAAAGCAGCAGCATATCCCGGCCAAACAGAAGAAGTACTGCCATAAGCACAAGGGAAATGCATACCTGCATGGTGAAGCATCCTCCCAGCAATTTTTCTGCCTGATCGTGATCCCCTTTTCCCATGGCAATAGACGCCCGTGGCGCCCCGCCTGAAGCAACAAAAGCCGCAAAGGCGGAAACGATAAGGATCACCGGCAGGCATACTCCCACACCGGTAAGGGCCAGGCTGCCATCCCCCGGCATATGGCCGATGTATATCCGGTCCACTATGTTATACAGCATATTCACCAGCTGCGCAATGACCGTAGGGACGGCCAGTTTTATCAACAGTTTACCCACAGGCTGGGTGCCAAGAAAAGTTTTGTCCTGTTCCATTTTCTGCTCCTTTATATTTGCGTCCGGGAGCGATCCCCGGGCAGTTCCGAAAGGTTCCGTTCAAAAACATCCAGGCAATGCATACATACCTCCAGTTCCTGCGGACTCAGCCCCTGTGTCAATTTTTGGGAGAACTCCTTCTGCATCTGCTTTCCCCGCATCAGAACAGGATTCGCCTGAGCCGTGCATGCCAGTGGACACCGACGGCGGTCAATCGGAGAAGGCCGCCGTTCCAACAGTCCCTCCCGCACCAGATTGTCCACATGAAAGGATACGATACCCGGTTTCAGGTGCATATAGGCGCAGATATCCCGGGCCGTATCCATACCCGGGTTGTTGGCCAGAAACAGCAGTATATCCAATGCCGTCTGGGCCATGCCCAACTCCCGGCTTAATGGAGCCATGAAGGCGCTGTAGGCTTCCCGAAACCTTCTGGCCCCGGTATGTACTTTAGATGCGGTAAGCATATTCCCTCCATTAATCCAATTTTGAACTGTTTGATTTTAGCATATTCTGTTTCCGGACGCAAGAAAAGCCATGAAGAATATTCCTGTCTCTTACGCTGTGTTGAAGGTTCTTGAAAATGTTTTAAGGAATATGCAAAAAGGGAGCCTTTACCGGCTCCCTTTTTGTGCTTCATTGCACCGTTATTGCCGCTTCATCTGCCGTAAAAACAGCAGCACGGCCAACAGTATGCTCAAGAGCATATATCCCAATATCCACCACAGGTGAGGAAAAATGTCTGCAATGTTTTCTGCCAGTAAGGCCCGTCCCATCTGCACGCCATGGGTAAAGGGTAATACGTTTGCCGCCGCCTCAAAAACACCACCTACCAGTTCCAGGTCAAACCAGGCCCCGGAGAGCCAGGCCGTCAGGTTTGTAAGCAGGGCGCCGCAAAGGCCCCCCACCTGCTTGGAAGTGCATACACTGCCGCAGAGAAGCCCCAGGGCAATAAAGAACATCGCCAGAGGCACCGTCCCCGCCACGGCATACAGTATCCCCCAGGATGGCTGCAGCCCCAGCAGCAGGGCCGTACCATAGCAGATCACGGTTTGCACCAGTGCCATGGGCAACAGCGGCAAAGCATACCCGAAAATAAAGTCCGAAGCCTTCAGCGGTGTTGTATACAGTCGCTGAAGCAGTGCGCTTTCCCTGTCTCTGGAAAGGAGCATCGCGGCAAACAGGGTCATAAAGGAAAAACCGAATACTGCGATCCCCGGGGTCAGTCTGTTCAGTGCAAACAGTTCCACCGGCACATTGGCCTGAATGGCGCTGAGCAGCAGCAGCAATATCACCGGGAATCCCAGACCGAAAAACAGGTTGAGAGGATCCCGCAGTATCTCCTTAGCCGTTCTGGATGAGATTGCCATCAGCTTCATTTTGCCGCCCCCTTTACAATAGCCACAAAGGCATCTTCAAAACGTTCCATGCCCGCCCGTTTTTTCAGGGCCTGCGCAGTGCCCCGTGCCAGCAACCGGCCATCCTTCATAATACCGATCTCATCGGACAGGGCTTCCGCCTCCTCCATGTAATGGGTGGTAAGTATAATGGTTATCTTTCCTTTCAGTGCCCGGATCACCTCCCAAAGATCGCTGCGGGCCAGCACATCCAGCCCCAGGGTAGGCTCATCCAGAAACAGGATTTCCGGCTCCCCGATAAGGGCCATGGCAATACTCAGCCGCCGCTGCCACCCCCCGGAAAGCTTCCCGGCCTTTCTTTTCAGGATATCTTCAAGGCCCAGCTCTTCGGCGATCTGCCGTACCTTTTGCATTTGCTTTTCTCTGGTAAAGCCGTGCACGCCGCACATAAGCTCCAGATTCTCCTGCACCGTCAGGTTGGGTGCTACTGCTGTTTCCTGAGGGGATACACCAATGCGGGCCTTGACCCCCGCCGGATCCGTAAGAATACTGCTTCCGTTCAAAAATGCATCCCCGGCAGTAGGCCTGGTCAGGCAGCAAAGCATCTTGATGGTGGTGGTTTTGCCTGCTCCGTTCACTCCCAGCAGTGAAAACAGCTCTCCCTGCGGAATAGTCAGATCCAGGCGATCCACAGCAGTCAGTTCTTTATAAGTTTTGGTCAGTCCAATTGTTTTAACGGCATCCATTCTTTTCCACCTCTCCGGCCCGGAGTGTCAGGCCTCTGTATACATCCGTCATCATGACGCTTATATCCGCTTCGTCAAACTCCAGATAACCCGTAGCGATCATGGAGGCAATGCCGTGGACATAGATCCAATTTTCCAGATACAACATTCTGGCAGACTGCTCATTCAGCCCTGCATTTTTCTGTACCAGCTCCGTCATCAGCGCGGCGACTTCCGCTCCCTCTTTTTCCTGATGGGGTTCATGGGAACGATCCCGCATAAATAGCAGCCGGAACAGCTGCTTTTCCTCCTTGGCAAAGCGGATATAGGCCATGCCCGCTGCCTTAAACGGAGGATACTTACCCTCCTGCATCCCGCTTTTCAAATATGTCTGGTATACCTGGTCGGCGGCCTCCATCACTGCGGCCTGCACCTGTTCCATGCTCCGAAACCAGCTGAAAATGGGTTTGGAAGAGGCTCCCAGCTTCTCCCCCAGTCCCCGGGCGGTAAGGGCTTCCATACCCTGTTCCCGCACCAGTTCCAAAGCAGAAGAAACAATTTGTTCCCGGGTAAACATGTTTTTCCTCGGCATAGACACTCCTTCCTTTAAGAAACATTTGTTACGCTACGTTTGTTTCTGTATTGTATGTCACAAAACTTATTCTGTCAACAGAAACTTTCACACCGAACCATGTGCCTTTGCCAGCTAAAAAGAGGCCGGCGCCCGCCGCTGCCCAGGTTGCATCAAATACGATATTAGGGGGCGCACCGCGTGCCGAAGGCACGCCTGCGGGGCATTTGCCCCGCAGAGTTCCGGCGGTACCGCCGGAACGTGCGCCCCCGGAAAGCGAAGCACTTTCCTCCCCCGTAAGACCCGGGAGCCGCATATAACACAAATGCTGCTTTTACCGGAAAAACACCCGTACGGCTGCATGTTCAAACGATATTCACCTGACAGCATATAAAAAAGAAGCCCGCTTTCGGGCTTCTTTGTATCTGTTTACGGAAAACCTATCACTCGCCAATGTTGTGCTCGTTTTCCGCCTTTACCCTTTTAGCGCATCGATACAGCAAAAAGTTTGTTCCGGCAGAACAGATCAGCGCTAACGGAAGCAGTACTTGATCTCCCCAGTCCGTACATAGAGATATGACCAGAGCCGCTATCCCCAGAAACAGAAGCCCTCCGATCAAGAGTTTCAGTCCTTTCACTTTCTTCAGCACGCTCTCCACGCTTCCCCCTTTAATATAAAGGCAGCTCCCCGGTAACAGGATCCACCTCCTCCGGGAAAGCGGGCTCTATGGCCAAACAGGTGAATGTAGGCTCCCCGTGGAATTCCGTCCGCCCGGCATCCTGAATAAGAGAAGCATGCAGTCCCGCTTCCCGGGCCTTCTTCTCTACCGCCAGCAGTTCCTCCAAAGAATCCACATAGACACAGACCTTGGCCATACCCTCTGCCAGCCAGCGGATCAGGGGCGTTTCCTCGCCCCGGGGCATCAGGCAGGCATATCCCTCATGCAGCCGGAGATCTTCCTGGCGTCCTTCCCGTATCAGGGCACAAAGCACTGCCTCCACACAAGCGTGCCCCGCCTGTGCGGCAATCTTTCCCTTGCGCATCTTCAGATCCCTGCGCATAACGATCATCATCTTGGGAGAGGTCATACCGCCGCCTCCCCCGAGTTTTCTCCCTGAATCAGTTTTGTAAACAGTGCATCCCTGTCATATGTGCCGGAAACAAAGCCCGGAATCTCCTTACAGGCCATGCATTGACTGAGGCTGAAACCGGTAAGGATTTTTCTCATCTCTTCCGGGCCGTAAGTACATCCGCCTGTGACCAGTAACGTGGCCAGGCTGTGCACCACCAGCCACATGTTCCGAAAGTACAGATCCGCCGCCGCTTCCTCCATGCGGTAGACCTTCATCAGCGAAGGCCGCACCAGTACCCGGGATCGCTCCATAGCCGCCAAAGCTTCACTTTTCCCTTCTTTATTCTGCTGTAAAAACAAAAGTTTATAAAGCTCAGGCTCCTGCCTGGCAAAGGCAAGATACTGCACCCCTACGCCGAAGAAAGGCGGGTCCATGGAAAGTCCTCTTTCCACATACCCCTGGTACACCCGCCAAGCGGCAGTACAAACCTCTTCCCGTGCCTCCTCCATAGTGGTAAAGCAGGTAAACACCGGCTGGGTAGATACCCCCAGAGCCTTTGCCAACGCTCGGGCGGTAAGAGCCGAAGCACCCTGTTTCCGGGTGAGTTCCAAAGCCGCAGAGATTATCTGTTCCCGGGTAAATTTATTTTTCGGCGCCATTTTCGCTATGCTCCTTTCTTTCGCGCACAAATATATATCGTACGATATGTAACACGATTGTATCCTACCATTCTTTTCGTCGGATGTCAACGGTACATACTGTTGAAAAATCCTTCACGGGGGTGTTTACAAACAGGCACGAAAAGGAGTACTATGGAGCGGCCCGGTAAAATCGGGCAGAAAGCGATCCTGCTCCAAATGCATAAAGAAAAATTCTCACAGGGCTTTCGGGATGGATTCCCCATTGCCCTTGGATACCTGGCCGTGGGCTTCGGCATAGGCATCTCCTGCCGCAGCGCCCGGCTCAACGTTTTGCAGGGACTGTTGCTGAGCCTTTTGAACAACGCCTCTGCCGGGGAATACGGCGGCATCACCGTCATGACCGAAGATGCCGGATATCTGACCATGGTACTGATGATGCTGGTGGTCAATGCCCGCTATATGCTCATGAGCTGCGCCCTGAGCCAACGGCTGGCCCCCGGCACCGGCCTGAAGCAGCGGCTGCTTATCGGTTTTGACTTGACGGATGAGCTTTTTGGCCTTGCCGTGGCTCAGCCGGGCTATTTGGATCCTTATTACTACTACGGAGCCATGGCCGTGGTCATGCCCGCCTGGAGCGGCGGCACGGTGTTGGGCGTACTGCTGGGGCAGACCCTGCCCGCCTGGGCGCTCAGCGGCCTTTCGGTGCTGCTGTTTGGTATGTTCATCGCCATTATTGTTCCCGAAAGCAAGAAGAATCCAGTGGTGCTGGGCTGTGTAATCGTAAGTTTCATATGCAGCTTTCTCGCCGCCAGACTCCCGCTGCTGCAGCGCATGTCCGAAGGGATGCGTACCCTGCTGCTGACCGTAGTGCTTTCGGCGGCAGCGGCTTTGCTTTTTCCCCGGAAGGAGGACACCGTCCAATGAAAAACTACCTGTATATTGCCCTTATGGCTTTGGTCACCTATCTGATTCGGGTTTTGCCCTTAACACTGATACGCAAGCCTATCAAAAGCGTATTCCTTCGCTCCTTCCTCTATTATGTGCCTTATGTAACTCTGTCGTTGATGACCTTCCCCGCCATTACCACCGTGACCCAATCGCCTTTGGCCGGAGCGGCAGCTATGGCCGTGGGGATCCTTTCTGCCTGGCTGGGTCTGGGGCTGTTTCCCGTGTCTTTGCTGTGCTGCGGCACGGTTGTGGTTCTGGAGCTGCTGCTTTGATTTTTTCATAACTGAAACCGTTCTTTTTGCAGATCTTCCACAAACAGACCTGTATTACAAAGCCCCCTGTCCGCCGGACAAGGGGCTTTGCAGCTTATTTAGCCTATACAGCAGGACGTGGATACATCTTCCCAGAGATGCAGCTCTTGATTTATGCACCCGTCCGGTCAGGCTGCGGCGTAGGCATAGCCCGCACCCCGCGTTCCAGATGGAAGCAGGTCTCCATCGCCCGGCTCTGTCCGTTTTCACTCAGTACAGTATATTCCAGATAGACCCAGAAGCTCCCACAGGTCGGTTCCAACAGCTCCTCCACTGTGGCAGGCTGCTGTTCCACCACTTCCAGATCTTCGTTCAGCACCAGCATCCGCGTAAGAAGAACCCCGTCCCGTCCTTCCAGCGTCAACTTGGAAGTCAGCCCTGTTACGATTTGCACCTCCGGATACCGTGGTTCCTGAGCCGCTGCTTCCCGGGCAATAAAGGCCTTGGCACGGGCAGCAGGATCATTCTGCATACCGTCGGATGCTATCTCCTGCCCGGCCTGCACGGAGTACACTTGCCCGTCTACCCGAATACAAAAGACTTCATCCGCTATTCTCTTACCTGTAACTTCCGGCGCTTGGGGAAGCAATTCCCGTCCTTCAGCGTCCAGCAGCATAACTCCCTCTGTCATAGAAGGCGCCCAGGCAAAAGACCATACCGAAAAGGCATCGGCATAAGCGCTGTTTTGAAGCACTTTTTGCGCTTCTTCTTTTGTCAGCTGAGCCGTAAAGGTCAGTTTCCAGTCCTTATACATATCCGTTTCCTCAGAGCCGCAGAGTGTTTGCTGCCCCGCTCCCAGGAGCATATAGCTTTTCGGCATGACCGGCTGGGCCACAGCCAGTTCTTCTGAATATCGGGCCACAGCCTCCACCCCCAGAATATGCGTGTTGGCTGCATCCGTTTCAAACCGATAGAGTACCGGCGCTGATTGGGAAAAGTCATACTGCAAAAGGGCATACCCGGCTGCCTTTTTATCAGCTTCTCCTGCCGACTGTCCGGGATATACTTCCAGAACCTCCAGCAGCCACAGCTCTTCAAAGCTGCCCTCTGGAAGAGTGCTCTTCACCAGCTTCATCAGTTCCGAGCTCAGCGCCCAGCCTTCGGTCAGGTCATAACACTTTTCCTGCACCTGATTCGCCAAAGCCCGGGAGTTTTGGGAACGCCCCAGCAAAACAGTGGCAGCCGTCAGCAGAAGCAGCACCAGAACGGCAGCAGCAGCGGTGATCCTCCGCCATCCTGCATTGTGTGTTCCCGGCTCCGTGGGAGTCTTCCCCTCCTTCTGCCGGCACTGGGCAAGCGCCTTTTCTACAGCATTGGTAAATTCCTGAGGGGTGGGAGGTATCCATGGGGTATTTTCTTTTTTGCAGTTATCTTTATAACTCATACAGTTTCTCCTTTCCTTGCAGCAGGTCCTTGAGATGACTGCGTCCCCTGGCCAGCCAGGAGCGCATGGTTCCCGCCGGAGCATCCATAAGCCTTGCTATATCCCTGACAGACATATCCTCGTAGTAAAACAGCACCAGCGCTCCCCGCTCCTTTGGCGGCAGCCGGTCAAAGGCGGCGCGCAGATCTCCGTTGGCAGGAACATCCTCCCAAGAAGGTTCCGGCACTTCCTCCAGCGGGAGCGTCCGGGGCCGTTTTTTCAGCAGCTGCAGGCACTCCCGCTGGAGTATCCGCAGCAGCCACGAACCAAAGGCATTTTTATCCCGAAGGGCGGGCAATGCTTCATAAGCTTTGAGGATAGCACTTTGAACGGCATCCTCGCAGTCCGCTTCGTTGCGAAGCATGGCCCAGGCCAGCCGGAACATGCTTCGCTCCCTTTCACGGACACTGCGGCAGAACCATGTATCCTCCATATATCCGTATCTCCTTTCTTTTTTGAGGTCTCTGTTTATAAGAGGCCCGCCCGGGGCAAAATGTTGCAAGGCATCCGTTTTTTCACAAGCTTTATTGAGGCTGCTTCAGTATACCAGCATCCCCACCTTTTCCGCAAAAGAAAAGACTGCGCAGCAGCAGTCAGAAAGATATTTGTTTTTGTACAGCATACCTTATCTCATAAAAGCATACTGATCGTTATTATCCTGTATCTTTGCCGGAAACAAACAGTATGCACTGCCGCGGCGGTTCTCCTGTGTCGTATCCGGTTATCTGATACTATAGAATCAAACAGACCTGTAAATCGAAATTTTCCGAGAGATGAAGTGTAAAAAGTATGGAAATACAGCGAATAGACACATATGAGGATTCCCGTTTTTCTCAAACCGTTCTGCATCAGCATGGATGCTTTTTAGCAGATGGAAAGCCTTATGAAGTGGAGGTCATTTCTGATCATGAAGCAACAATCCGCGGAGAAAACCAAACGGTGTACACAGCAGTCGCGGAAGAGTTTCGCTTCTATACTCCGCATATTACACGGTTCTATGACAGAGATGGAAAGATTGTCAAAGAGTATCCACCAGTGCAGGTATTAACGCTGCGCTTAGAGCAAATTTAACCGTCGCAGTTTTTCGTGGATGCAGATAAGATAGAGGCTGTCCGTTCCTTCATTCATACCCCCCAGGATATTATTATTCAGGTGCTTCCAAACAAGGATCGTTTCATTTCGCTGGATGGGCATACCCGGCTATACTATGCGGTAATGAAAGGTTGGAAATATGTCCGGGCGGTAGCTGTACCCTCTGATGACTGGACATATAAGTTTGTATCCGAAGCACAGAAGCGTGGGATCTATGTTCCCAATGATATGACTTTGGTAAGTCACGCTGAATATGAGGAAAAATGGGATCGCTTCTGCAATGATCTCTTCGCAGGTGATAGAATTGAGTAAAATGGAAATCAAACGCTACACAAAAGACCGGATCTCAGATGTTTGCAATTTGAGCGTGACTTGCGTGCAGAAGAAAACTTTTTGGGTTGGGAGATCGATGAAAAATACATAGCCAACGTAACTGCCAGTTTTGAAGGTCCTGCCTTTGCAAATTCTCTGTCCCTGCTTGCCTATATAGATGGAAAAGTCGTGGGCCGAATCGATTCTGCCAAGATATGCAGCCGCTTCGACGGCTCTGTTAAGGCATATCTGGACTGGATCTGTGTCATTAAAAGCTATCGACATAAAGGCGTTGCACAGATGTTGTTAAAAGAATTAAGAAGGCAGCTTAAAAAATCAGGTGTTGAAACACTAATTGCTTTAACCGATTCTAACGAAGCTTCTCAACGCTTTTATAGAAAAGTGCCAAATTCCGAAATGAAGAATACAGGCATCTGGATCGATATTATTTAAACTGCAACTACAGGCCGATACAGGGGCATACCTCCATACCGGCCGCCCCGTATATACATTATGCAAAAGGCGTGGCCTTCATGGTCACGCCTCATGTTTTACCGTCTTACGGCCGTCCGGCTAACGCCGCAGCCCCTTTTGAATAAATTTATCAGATTAGATTCTTTCCGGTTTCGGCAGAGAACAGGTGCACCAGTTCCCCGTTGACGCCCAGCGTAAGGGCTGTGCCATAGGGATAACCTCCCCGATGCTCAGCCTGAAGCCGGGTGATGGGGATGCGGATAACCGTGTCCCGGCCATGGCACTGGGCATGCACATACAGTTCGCTGCCCATCATTTCGCACACATCCACCTTGGCAGGGAGCGTATTCTCTCCGGCTTCTGCAGCCAGATCCGTATGCTCGGGACGGATACCCAGCACGATGGCCTGGGGCTCTACGTTCTGCGCCTTCAGGGCGTTCTGCTTGCTTTCGGGCAGACGGATGATATCCCCTTCCAGATCCACGTAATAGCCGGTTTCATCCTTCTTGAGCTGCGCATCGAAGAAATTCATTTGCGGCGTACCGATAAAGCCTGCAACAAACTGGTTGGCGGGATGATCGAACACCTCGCTGGGGGTGCCGATCTGCTGGATGTAGCCATCTTTCATAATAACAATACGATCCCCCAGCGTCATGGCTTCGGTCTGATCATGGGTAACGTATACAAAAGTGGTGTTGACCCGCTGACGCAGCTTGATAATCTCGGCACGCATCTGATTGCGGAGCTTGGCATCCAGGTTGGAAAGAGGCTCGTCCATCAAAAAGACCTGCGGATCCCGGACGATGGCCCGGCCGATGGCTACACGCTGGCGCTGGCCGCCGGAAAGGGCTTTGGGCTTTCTGTCCAGATACTGGGTGATGTCCAGAATCTCTGCGGCGGCCCGAACCTTTTTGTCGATCTCGGCCTTGGGCGTCTTGCGCAGCTTCAGGGCAAAAGCCATGTTCTCATACACGGTCATGTGGGGATAGAGGGCATAGTTCTGGAATACCATGGCGATATCCCGATCTTTGGGCGCTACATCGTTGACCAGCTTGTCGCCGATGTACAGTTCCCCTTCTGAGATCTCTTCCAGGCCTGCGATCATACGCAGAGTAGTGGATTTGCCGCAGCCGGAAGGGCCAACCAGCACGATAAATTCCTTGTCGGCGATCTCCAGATTAAAATCATGAACCGCCACCACATTCTTGTCGTAGATCTTCTTGATGTTTTTCAGGGACAAAGTTGCCATTGGGTCTTGTTCATGGCAAAAGAGCCTCCGCTGATTTGCCTTGCCGCCGGGAAGCTGCCTCCCGAAAGCTTTACGACAGGTCTCCACGCTGCCGCACCGCTGAACAAAGCGGGTTCTCTCCTTTCACGATTTCCCTCAGGGCATGAAGTGGAGTGCCGAAAGGGGGCTGAAATAGATAAGTACAAAAAGTCTGCAAAAGCAATCCTTTCTGCCTGTTTACAGTATACGATGGAGAAAATGCTCTGTCAAGACCGGCAGAAAAACGAAGGATATTATGCAAAAAACGCTTTTTGTGAGAAGATGCATCCTCTGCCTTTTCCGACCCGGTATGGATCGCTGACAGCCGCTATTGTAGCCGTTCGGTAAGCGAAGGGGCGGGCGCACTGCGTGCCGCAAGGCACGCCTGCGGGGCATTCGCCCCGCAGCGTTCCGGCTGTGCCGGAACGTGCGCCCGGGGGGGCGTATACCCTCAAATCCCTTTTGTCCGAGGCAGCGAAGGGCATACAGCCGCATTCAGCAAACTGCTTCTTTATACCCGCCGTTCCTGCGGCAGGGGCCTTGCAAACAGGAACAGCAGCAGAGAACCCAAGGCTCCTACGGAAGAAGCCACCCACAAAGATGGCAGTATCCCTGCACGCTCCACCATCAATCCGCCCAGCAGGTATCCAAAAAAGCCTGCCGCCGCAATGGAACCCGTGATCAGCGCCTGCCCCCGGATGCGGTCTTCCTCCGCCAGTAGCCGGTTGGCGTAATAAGCCATACCCGGCACCACAAAAGCATATGTGACCATCTGCATCCCCTGAGACACATATACCATGGGTATGGAGGGATGCAGCAATATCAGCAAGGGCTTCAGCACATACAGTATGGCGGCCAGCTGCAAAAGTCTGTGGCACCCGGCTCCTTTTTCCAGCCGGGTAAACAGGAGCATCACCGGCACCTCTGCCAACGCACCTATGAGCAATGCCGTTCCCATATCCGAAGCGGTACCCCCGGCATAGCGGATAATGTCCCACATATAGCCGTTGATGCAGTTATGCTGAAAAAAGATCAGCAGCTGCCCCAGCAGCATCAAAGAAAATCCGGGATACCTCTTTATAAAGGCGCCGGTGCTGCCCCCTGCAGAGCTGCGTTGAGTCAACCCTGCTCCGGCACTGCCCGCTCCCTGCGCCAGCACCAGAGAAACGGCCAGGGTAGCTGCCGTCATCAGCAGATAACAAAGAAGCATCCCCCGCCCCGTTTCCAACTCTGATACTGCCGCCAGGATCTTGGATATTCCTGCATATGCCAGGGATGCTACACCCCGGGAAGCGGAATAATTCAAAGATGCGCCTTCGTTGATATAGCCAAAGCCGACAGAGTTTATAAACGGCTGCACCGTGAGAGTCATGGTGGCGGCTATAAGGAAAAAGACTGCCAGCACACCCATAGATACAGGCACCAGCAGCAGTCCGCCGCAGAAGAGCGACAGCACCAGCGCCCCTGTAATCACGCTCCGCAGAGACAGACTTTTTCTTTTTCCCAAAGCGGAAGCAATCCATGGCTGCAGCAGCACGCTGAGTATGCTGGAAAAAGCCAGCTCCGCCCCCGCCACAGAAGCGGAAAACCCCAGTTTCTGTAAAAATACCCGCGTATAGCTGTATACAAAGCAGGCGCTCATCCAGTACAGACTTTGATACAGGCTGTAAGAAAAATTCAGATTTCTTTTCATGATGGTATTCTACCTTTTCCTTCCGCGCTTGTAAATAACGGCAGCGTTTTTGCTTTGCTTCTTTTGGATCCGTTGTTTTTCAAAAAAACCGTATGAAGAAATCTTCTCCTGTCCATACTATCGCCAAGAGGCAGTGATCCTCAGCAGGATCATGTTTTGCAGCACCGGCCCTTGTCTGTGGGGCAAAACAGCCCCAATACCGCAGAAAAGGAGTCAAAAAATATGGAAACGAATCCGACCCGTTCCAAGTTCGTGGAATTTCTCAGAAGCCAGGGTTTCTATGTGGCGCTGGCACTGTGTCTGCTCATCGTAGGGGCCGCCGTTGTCGTCAGCGTGCTGCCCAACACACCGGAGCAGCAACAGGCTGAGCCCTCTGCCCCGCAGGACATCCTGCAGCAGCAGGCCGTTGTGCGCCCCGACCCCACCAGTATGCCTGTGATCCGGGTATTGCCCGGGGCTACCGCTACCGCCGTTCCCGCTCCTACGGAGCTGCCCGTTATGGCCACGGCAGAACCGGCCGCTCAGGCTGTATCTGCTCCCTCCAAGGCTGCTGCTCCCGTTCAGGGCCAGGTGATCTGGGAATTTGCCATGGATCGTCTCATCTATTCCAAAACCCTGGATCAGTGGACTACCCACAGCGGTGTGGACATTGCCTGTGAGCAGGGCACCAAGGTCAAGGCTGTTATGGCCGGTACCGTTGAGGAAGTCCGGGAGGACGATGCGCTCGGCTTCATGGTCACGGTGAGTCATCCCGGTGATAAAAAAAGCGTATATGCCAACCTTTCCGGCACCATTCCCGTAAAAGCCGGGGATAAGGTCAACGCCGGGGATACCCTGGGTACCGTAGGCAGCAGTTCCATGCTGGAATGCGGTGATGAAAGCCATTTGCACTTCGGTTTCTTTGTCAAAGGCAAAGCCGTAGATCCTGCAGGCTATGTGCGCCTGGGTTCCAAGTAAAAAAGCAGTAAAAGCGGCTCCCCTAAAGGAACCGCAGTCTTCACAAAAGCAGCGTTCCCCGGAACGGACTGCTTTTTTATGCTTCTTCCGGTGCAAAGCACCAGCTCAGCGTATGCTCCCTGTCCACCGTGATGCCCAGGGATCCTTGCAAGGCAAAGGAAGCATCGTTGTCCGTATAGATCTGGCCGTAACTGGTCCAGCCCCGTTCCAGACAGAAGTTTATCATAAATTTTTCCAGGCACTGGGCAATGCCCCTGCGGCGATAAGGCGGCAATACCTCCAGCAGACCGGTAGAGCCATCATCATGGAACCCTATAAAGCCTGCAAACACGCCTTCCATTCGGGCGGAAAACAGCTCTCCGGCCTCCGCCCGCTCCCGAACATAATCTGTTCGCCCATGATAGACCTCTCCGGCTAAAGGGATCTCCTCCTCTGCCATGGGGCCTATGGTCAATCCCGGCAGGCTCCATGCCAGGAGATCCCGGTCCATATATGCGCCCTGGCAGCACGCCTCCCCCGTTTCCAATCCGAAATGCTCTGCCAGCATCCTGGCCGTATCCCGGCCCCGGGCCACCACGCAGCGTGGAACTGGCAACCCCCGAAAGGCCCACAGCCCCATCTCATAATCCTCCGCTGCCAGCCGGTAGAAGTCCGGTTCATTTGGCGCCTGCAAAAGCAGCGTGTTCCCTTGGGCATATACGATCTCCATAGCTCCCCGTTTCAGGGATTCACTCATGTCCATGTACCAAAGGGGATATCGATCCAATATCCCCTGAGCGATCTCTTCCATTTTCCGGTATTCGGGCGTTGTTTTATCCTTCATTTCATCATTCCCCACAAATGCATTTTACCGTTTATAGCCGATATCTTTATAAAAGTGCTGATAATCCTTGTCCCCTTTAAAGTCTCCGCCCCAGACCCAGCCGTGCGCATGAAAGACCTTATAGGCATAATCCCCATGGGTGATCATGTGGGGCCGCACATCCTTGCGGTCCAGATAAGCTCTCCCTGCTTCCGGAGAAACGTGGCTGCCGTTGATATAGGGATTTTCCACAGGATTGATATCTATAGCAGCGCCAAAGCTGTGCCAGCTGAGCTTTTTACTGTCGTTGACCTTTCGATAGCAAAAGGAGGAAGTGTTGTTATCCTCCATAGACAGGGTATCCTGTCCGGGCTGGCCGTAATCGTCCACCAGTCGCACGGAAGCCAGTGGATAAGCCTCAGTATAAAGCTGATAAAAGATCTCCATGACCTCCGCTGCCACTTTTTTGTGCACCATCAGCTCTCCGATCCGCTCCTGTCCTTCGTAATCCACATATATGAGCCCCACATACCGCAAGTCCTCATAACTCACCCGGCAGCTTTCCCCTTCCGCCGGATAACTGAGTCCGGTGATCCGCTCCTTCAGTGCCTGCGTCAGCTCCGCATAATAGAACCGCGGATCCTCCTCCAGCACCACTTTTTCCACACATGCAAAGGGATCCGGCGTAGGCGTGGGGCTGGGCGTGAGAGTAGGCGCAGGGCTGGACGTAAACAAAGGCGTAGCCGTAGGCGCAAAGGACGCCTTCACTTCCGCCTGCCGTTCCTCCACGGCCGCAGGGGTCTGAACCGGCAGAGCGGTCGCCTGCAAAAAAGGCTCCGCTGCCTTTTGTTTGCAGCCTGCCAGCAGAAACAGCAGACACAGAGCAAAAACAAATCTTTTCATGCCCATATTATATAGGCATACCGCCTCCTTCGCAAGGCCTTCGCCCGCGGTTCCCATCTAAAATGGAGTATCTGCGCAAAGGAGCTTCCCACCCTTGCCTGGCAGGAAGCTCCTTTCGTCTGATTCTTTTTACTGCTCTTCTACCAGCAGACGCTGTTTCTGCTGTTCATACTCCTCGTCAGAAATGGCTCCCTTTTCTCTCAGCGCCATCAGCTTGGCCAGCTTGTCTGCCGAAGATCCTTTCGGACTCATCCATGTTTTTTCAATGGTTCCGCTTTATACTTCTGGAAGCCAAAGCCTGCCAGCAGGATAGCGGCCATTACGACAATCATTGGCCATGAATGCTGCCAGAATTCTCCCATATTATTCCAGCCAAGTTCTTGTACCCACAATACTGCGTCATGAATAACGGGCATTATTCTGCATATAGCTGCCCCTATGCCAAAATACATGGCTTGTCTCTTAACAGCATAAGCACTATCATCAATGAAAAAGAAGCAATATGTGGAAGAAAGTCATAACCGTCTGTAATTTTATATCTGATAGGATACATCAATGTATACAATATGCCGATAACCGCTCCCGTTATGCCCAATGCCGAGATTTCCATCAGGATGCCCAGCCCCAGGAGCACCCATATCAAGGCATGTAGAACCGACTGGGGATCTAAATCAGGTAACACATTGAGTATACTGATAAGCATGCCCAAGAACAGGAATAATCCTCCGCTCAGCAAACGGAGCATTCTCTGCTGTTTCTCTTTATTCATATCCACCCTCACATTCTGTTCAGGCACTGGGTCTTCAACTTCTCATACTCCTCATCTGTGACGGCGCCCTTTTCGTGCAGTTTTTGGAGCTTATCCAGATCGTCATAAGCATCGGCAGCTGCCGCTTTCTTTCCCGTATCATCTTCATAAGAGGAACCGTCTGCGGGCAAAAGTTTTCCTGTAGCAATAAACACGATATCTATAATATACAAAACGCCGAAGCAGCCCCCTGTGAACAGCTTCAAAATGCCTATGCCCGTGTATCCCAAATAGAATCGGTCTATGCCCAGCCCGTCCAGCAATATGGAAAAAATCAAAGTCGTAGTCTTATTCTTCATGTCTTTTGTCCTCCTTTTTTGATTCAAGTTTCTGCGCATTTACCGAGATCCACCAGAGAGCTCCTTTTTATTGAGCCCCCACTATCTTTCCTTCCTGACATCATTTTGATGCCTGCATTGAAGTACTTCTCCTCCGTTCCGTCATGCCTGCGGTACCCACATACTCTTATTCCGTCATTTCTGTTCCCTTTCCACGGTATTAACCGATATTGGTTAATATGTGTATATACCGAATTCGGTTATCATTCAAGAGGAAAGGAGGAATTTTATGATCTCTTACGACAGATTATGGCAGCAAATGCGAAAGAAGGGGGTGACTCAGTACGCACTGATTCGCCGTTACGGCATCAGCCCCGCCCAAATTACCCGGCTCAAGCGCAATGAAAGCGTCAGCACCCACACCATTGATATGTTCTGCACCATATTGAATTGCCGGGTAGAGGATATCATGGAACACATACAAGATGTATCCCCTCAAGAAGAGAACGAAAAGAAATAGGGCTGCCATAAAGCCATGGCAGTCCATTTTTATGCACTTAACCCAGGAAGGGATCCCCCTGATAGGGCGGCGCCGTATCGGCAGGAATATCCGAGGGTGCCGGTGTGGTATCCGGTGCCTGGGTCTGGGGTTCGGGGGTAGCCATCTCCGGTGTGGCGCCCGCCAGAATATCCGGCGAAGCGGTGGGCACCGTATACCCCAGCTCATGGGGAGAAATGGTCACGCCGTTTTTGCTGTACAGATAGATGGTCACATTATCCGCTCCCTTGTTTTTAAAGGCGGCGGCTTTGTTCATAAGGGTCCCCCAGTTGTTTTTCAGCCGGGTGAATTTGGTGGCCAGTTCCTTGGCGCTGCCCACTTCTATGCGATAACCTTCCTCAGTATACAGGCTGATGCCCATGGTTTCCCGCAGGTCTGCCCTGGCTATTTTGGAAAGAAGCCCGTATTCTTCCAGTCCGTTCAGGATATCCAGCATACTCTGAACCTGTTCGTCTGCCTCCTCGCCGATCTTGGCGCCCGCCAGAATGCGGGTGACGATCATCCCTTCCACCAGCGGAAGACCCCGTCGGGAATCGGCATCGCTTTCCAGAATGGTGCCTTCTCCATCTACAATGGCCAGATATTCCATGTTGGGCCCCCACTGAACCGCGCCCAAGGGCTTACGCTCCTTAATGGTAATGGCAATGCGGTTAGGGAACACATAGCGCACCGTTGCATTCAAATAGGGATCCGCTTCCAGGTTCTCCCGAGCCTTGTCCAGATTTTGAGAAAGGATATGCCGTTTGGCTTTCAGACCGGACATGGTAACGATCTCCTGGGCTGTATACCGGGTCAGGGTGCCGTTTACATCAATGCTCTGTATGCGGAAGGACAGATACGCCGCCGCAAGTACCAGCAGCACCAGCCCGCTGAGCACCCCCAGAACGCTGAGCCTGCGTTTCAACTCTGCTTCCCGCTGCTTTTTGCGCCGGGCCTGCTGCATTCGCTGCTGCTTCTGACGGATCTCTTCCCGTTCCTGGGCTCGCTGGCGAGCCTCTTCCTGCTCCCGGGCGGCTTCCGTCTCGTTCGTTATAACGGTGGTGGAGGCTTTTCTGGCGTTTTTCCTTCGTCCGTATTCATCCTTGCGCCGTTTCTGGGGCCTGTCCCCTGTACGGCGGCCATAGCGGTCGAAGGAGAAGGTTTCCCGGCTGCCGTCTGCTGTGGCTTCCGGCACGGCAGCGTCCTGTTCCGCTGGGGGCGCTTCCTGCTCTTTACGAGCAGCTGCCTTTGCCGGATCTCGGGTATAAAAGTTCTCCCGGGTATAAGCAGCCGTCTCCTCCGCTTCCTCTTTTTCCGAAGAAGCGGCGGCAGGTCTGTCCGTTTCGACCGCAGGACCAAAGATAAAGGGCTGCCCCGGTTGCCGGCCGGTGCGCAGAGGCGCTTCCTTCTGCGAGTGGGCATACGTCTCCGGGCGGCGGAAGTCCTCCTCTGTCCAGGGCGTATACTCCCGCTCTTCCCCACAGGCAGCCTTGGGAGCGGCTTTTTTAGTCTTCTTCTGTTTTTTATTCTGTTTAAAGAGAGAAAAACCAGATCGAGCCTTCTTCTCCTGCGGAAACAGATCCTCCGTCTCCTCAAAATCTTCAGAAGAAAGCTCTTCTTCCTCTGCAAAGAGGTCGATATACCCGGTATCCTGCTTATTTTTGCCTGCTTTGGCCATGCTTGCTCTCCTTATACATTTGCTTCCGGCGGCTCCCGGGTGACTCTGCCGCCCAGAGCGCTGAGGGCTTCCTCCAAGCGCACATAACCCCGGTCGATGCGCTGGGCGCCTTCAATGCGGGTCATCCCCTCCGCCCGCAGCCCCGCCAACACCAAGGCAGCGCCTCCCCGCAGATCATGAGCGGTAAGATCGGCGCCATGCAGGGACTTTACCCCCCGTATCACCGCCATATCTCCCCGGATATGGCACAGCGCCCCCATTTTTTGCAGTTCCTCCCCGTGAACAAAGCGGTTCTCAAACACATTTTCCACGATCAGGCTGGTACCCCGAGCCACGGTGCACAGGGCAAAAAACTGACTTTGCAGATCCGTGGGAAAGCCGGGGTAGGGCCTGGTTTCTATTTTCTTCAATTCCCTCGGCCGCTTGGGTCCCTTGAGATAGACGCCCATCCTTTCCTCCCGGATAAGGCAGCCCGCTTCTCTCAGCTTGTTCAGGGGAGCCGTAAGCTCCTTTACAGGGGCATTCCGCACAAAGATCTCTCCGCCGGTGATAGCCCCTGCCGCCAAATAGGTCCCTGCCACAATGCGGTCTGCCGGGATCTCATAGCGTATGCTCCGGCCCTCACCCCCGCCCCGGATGGTGATCTGCGGTGTACCAGCTCCCGTGACGGAAAACCCGCCCCGGTTCAAAAATTCACACAGGGTCACGATCTCTGGTTCACAGGCTCCGTTAATGATTCGGGTAACGCCCTGAGCGATACAGGCGGCCATGATCAGATTTTCCGTAGCGCCTACGGAGGGGTAATCCAGCTGAATATCCGTCCCCTTAAGACCTGCGGTGCGGCAATATATGCGCCCTTCCCGTTCCTCTATCTCTGCCCCCAGGAGCCGGAGCCCCTGCAGGTGCAGATCGATAGGCCTGCGGCCGATGTCGCATCCTCCGGGATAAACGGCTGCCGCCTCATGAAAACGGCTCAGCAGCGGTCCCAGCAAAAACAGAGAGGAACGGAGCCTGCGGGTGATATCCGTCCGCAGCTCCGTGCAGGTAATGCCACGGGGATCCACTTCCACCCGATCCCCCTGCTGCCGGATGCGGCAGCCCAGCTCTTCCAAAAGAGCCAGCATATGCCTGACGTCTGCCAGTTCCGGGCAATTCGTCAGTTCCACCGGCTCTGGGAAAAGAACCGTAGCCGCCAAAATAGGCAGCGCAGCGTTTTTGGATCCGTGTACGGCTATCTCCCCCCGCAGGGGGATCCCCCCCACAATCTTCAGCTTCGACATGTTCTTCTCCTCTCCCCGGCATACCCCATTTTATGCGGATACCAGGAAAAGAAGTGACAACCGGGCAAAGAAGGCCCCTTAAATAGTTTGTGCCTCCCGGGAGATATTCAGCAATATCCCCATGGCGCCCATAAAAATGATCAGAGATGTACCCCCGGCGGATATAAAGGGCAAAGGCTGCCCCGTAGTAGGCGCAAGCCCCGTAACCACAGCGATGTTAATGAACACCTGCATGCCGAAAACGATGGAAATACCGGCAGCCAGCAGACTGCCGAACTTATTGGGACACATGAGACTGATGCGCATCCCCCGGTATACGATCCATGTATACAGCAGGATCAGCACAATACCCCCTACGATGCCGAACTCCTCGCAGAGAATGGCGAAGATAAAATCCGATTCCCCGTAGGTCATATACAAAAGCTTCTGGTAGCTGTTGCCCAGCCCTTTGCCGAACCAGCCCCCGGAGCCGATGGCATACAGAGCCTGGATCAGCTGATACCCTGAGCCCTGAGGATCCTTCCAGGGATCCCGGAAAGAAGTGATACGGGCCAGACGATACGGCTGCGCTACAGCCAGAATCACAAACAGCACAGCGCCCGCTATGGCCAGCCCCAGGAAGTAGCGCACATCGATCCCGCCCAGATACAGCAGAATACCGCCTATACCGGCCACGATAACTGCCATTGACATATTGGGCTGCAGCATGATCAGGCCGCAGACCATACCCATGACCAGCAGCATAGGCGCCAGCCCCTTGGTAAAGGAGCGCATCTCTCCCCGATGCCGGGACATATACCCGCACATATAGAAGATCAGACCGAACTTTGCCACCTCTGAAGGCTGAACAGAAACACCTGCCAGCTCCAGCCAACGCTTGCCGCCGTTCAGCTCCTTTCCGAAAGCCAGCACCGCCACCAGCAGACCCAGAGAAATCACCAGTGCCGCTCCGCCCAGATTCTGGATATAGCGGTAATTGACCTTGGAAAGCACCAGCATCAGGGGATAGGCCAGCGCCATATAGGCCATCTGCCGCTTGAGATAGTAATACCCGTCGTAGTTGCAGCCCTTCGTGTGCAGGGCATAATAGTAGCTGGCGGAAAACACCATCACCAGGCCGAAGGCGCAGAGCACCGTCACCACCAGCAGGATGGAAAAATCCAGAGACCCCTCCTGCTTTTTATACAGTATTCGGTTTTTTCTTTCTTTTTTCTGCTCCATGACCTTTCTTTCTTTTCTGTTTACTTATAGGCACGGACGATATCCTTGAACACCCGGCCTCGCTGCTCATAGTTATCAAACATATCCCAGCTGGCGCAGGCGGGAGAAAGAAGCACGGCATCTCCAGGCCGGGCCAGATCCCGGGCCAGATCCACAGCCTCGGCAAATGTACCGGCAGTATGGCACAGTTCTCCCATACCGGCCCGCCGGGCAGATTCCAGTATCTTCTCCTTGGTGGCGCCCAACACCACAAAGGCGCGGATCTTCCCGGGACATACGGCAAAGACCCCGTCAAACTCGCTGTGCTTGTCAAATCCGCCCAGGATCAGCACCGTTGGCTTGACCATGGCTTCCACGGCCTTGATAGTGGAATCGGGATTGGTGCCCTTGCTGTCATTGATATAGGTTACGCCGGAACGTTCGCATACATGCTCAATGCGGTGCTCCACCCCCCGGAATGTGCGCAGCGTCTCCCGGATCACGTCAAAGCCGATGCCCTGAGAGATCGCCAGCAGGGCGCAAAGCATGGCATTCTCCAGATTGTGCGCCCCGGGTATAAAGATCTCGCTCCGATCCATAAGGGGCCGCTCTCCCTCTTCATCCCGATAGACAAGCATAGTGCCCCGCAGAAACATGCCCCGCTCCACCTCTTCCTTCCGGGAGAAATAATAGACCCGGGCACGGGTAAGCGCGCCGAAGCCGCGCACGATGGGATCGTCGTAGTTGAGCACGGCGGCATCCTCTGCCGTCTGATTGTCCAATATCTTGGCCTTGGCGGCAATATAGTTTTCCATGGTGCCGAAATGATCCAGGTGATCAGGGGTAATGTTGCACACCCCGGCTGCTTTGGCATGGAAGGTCACATTGCCCTCCAGCTGCAAAGCGGCGGTTTCGGCTACTACCACGTCCCCGGGGCGGGTCTCCAAAGCATGTGCGGATATGGCCACTCCAATGTTCCCCAGCACGAAGGTATGCCGGCCTGCCGCCTTAAAGATCTCCCCCGTAAGGGAGGTGCAGGTGGTCTTGCCGTTGGTACCGGTGATGCATACAAAATCCGCATGGGAATACCGGTATCCCAGTTCGATTTCGGAGATGACCTCGATCCCCCGGCGGCGGGCTTCCAGAATAAAGGGCTTGGTCATGGGTATGATGGGACTGATGACCACCAGTTCCACGCCGTCCAGCAGATCCATGGGATCGTCTCCCAGCCTGACCTCATAGGCCATGCCGGAAAGAGCGTCAAAAAGCCCCTTGATCTCCGGTTTCATATCGTTGATGATGACTCTATACCCCTCCTCATACAAAAGGCGGGCAGCGGCAATACCGCTCTTGGCCATGCCTACGATGAGCGCTGTTTTCTGTTGCATATGCTTTACCTTCTTTCTGAATCTTTTATAGCAGATACAGCAGCAGGCCAAAAAGGCAGGCTGCTGCCGTAAATATCAGATACATGGCTGTGATCTTGGGCTCGGGCACTCCGCACAGCTCAAAGTGATGATGCAGCGGTGCCATTTTAAAGATCCGCTTTCCTCTGAGCTTCCAGGAACCCACCTGCAGGATCACCGTGACTACGGAGACCACATACCCCACACCCATAAGGGGCAGCAGCAACGCCTGTCCGGAGGTCAGCGCCCCCATGGCCAGGGCGCCGCCCAAAGCAAGGGAGCCCGTATCCCCCATAAAAATACGGGCCGGATAGCTGTTAAAAAGCAGAAAACCCAGGCAGCTGCCTGCCGCCGCCCCGCAGAAGGCCGCCATGCCCTCCTGCCCGGCGGCACGAGCGCCCCAGGTGCTCAGATCCGCAGCTGCTGCCATCAGGCAGAAAAGCACTCCATAGCTCAACTCCGTCATGGCGGATATTCCCGCTGCCAGGCCGTCCAGTCCATCGGTCAGGTTCACACCATTGACCGTGCCCATGAGCACCAGCACCGCAAAGGGGATATACAGCACCCCCATGTTCCAAACGCCGCCGGAAAGCGGCAATCCTACCACAGGGCCCACCTGACCGCTGAAAAACAGATACAGCGCTGCCCCCAGGCTCAAAGCAAACTGCAGCAGCACCTTCTGCCAGACGGGCAGTCCCTGGGCACTTTTGCGGCGGATCTTCATACTGTCGTCCACAAAGCCCACCAGTCCAAAAGCCACCGTGACCAGCAAACAGGGCAAAGCTGCAGCCAGCCCTTCTCCGGCAGCCAACAGCACTCCGGGTACCAGCGCTCCCAAAAGGATCACACCCCCCAGGCTGGGCGTCCCCGCTTTTTTCAGGTGGCTTTTCGGCCCCTCCGGCCGTTCCCCCTGCGCAAAGCTGAGCTTTTTGAACAAAGGCGTCAGCAAACCGCCCAGAAGCACCGCCGTCCCAAAGGAGATGCCGGCGGCCAGGACCATATCCCGAATCCCGCCCATGGTTCACTCTCCCCTGAGCAGGGAGAGAACGATCTCCTTATCGTCAAAATGATGGCGCACGCCGTTTATCTCCTGATAGCTTTCGTGGCCTTTGCCTGCAATGACGATCACATCCCCGTCTCCGGCTTCTTCCAATGCTTCCCGAATGGCCTCCCGGCGGTTTTCGGTAACAATATATGGGGTAGCCGTGCGCTTGACCCCTTCTTCCACAGCTTTTAGAATATCCATGGGATCCTCCGTGCGGGGGTTGTCGCTGGTCAGGATCACATGATCGCTGTACCGGCCCCCGATCTCCCCCATAATGGGGCGCTTGCCGTGATCCCGGTCTCCGCCGCAGCCAAACACGCTGATGAGCCGCCTGCGGGTAAAGCCCCGAGCCGTTTCCAGCACATTCTGCAGCGCATCGGGGGTATGGGCATAATCTACGTATACGCTGAAGGGTCTGTCTCCCGTATCCACGCACTCCAGCCGCCCCGCTACGCCCCGAAGCCCTTCCAATCCCTTAACGATACAGGAGAAAGGGATCCCGGCGGCGGTGCACAGGGCCGCCGTGCCCATAGCGTTGTACACGGAGAAAAGACCGGAAATATGCAGGCTGATACGCCCGTTGCCCTGGGGCGTAAACAAATGGAAGGAAGCGCCCTGGGTGGTGATCTCTATCCCCCGGGCATAAAACTCTCCGGGATGATGGATCCCCATAGTCCACACGGGGATGGACAGGCCTTCTTTCATGTAGGCCGCCGTTTCATCGTCTCCGTTGAGAATGGCAATGCCGCACTGGGCAAAAAGCTTCTTTTTGGCAGCCCGGTAATTTTCAAATGTCTTGTGATAATCCAGGTGATCCTGCGTCAGGTTGGTAAACAATCCCGCTTTAAAGGGGATTCCCGCCACCCTTTGCTGCGCCAGCGCATGGGAGGATACCTCCATGACCACCAGCTCCACTCCCTTGTCGGCCATGCGCCGCAGCAGGGCAAACAGATCTACAGATTCCGGCGTGGTACGTTCGGTATATACTTTTTCTTCCCCGATAAGATTCTGAATGGTGCCAATAAGGCCCACCTTTTTCCCGGCAGTCTCGGCAACGGATTTGACCATATAGGTCACGGAAGTCTTTCCGTTGGTGCCGGTAACAGCCAGCATGGTCAGCTCCCGCTCCGGATGCCCGTAAAAGCATGCGGCAGCCCGGGCCATGGCCTCCCGGCCGTCCGGAACGATCAGCTGAGGCACATTCAGCGGCAGGGGACGCTGGCAGATCAGGGCAGAAGCACCCTTTTCCACCGCCATGGAGGCAAAGTTGTGCCCATCGGTCTTTTCTCCTACCAGGCAGCAGAACAGACTGCCCCTGCCCACCTTTCGGGAATCGTAATCCACGGCGGTTATCTCCGCCTGAGGCCCCGTATACTCTATGCCCAGATCCTGGGCGATCCTGGATAGTTCCATGTTCCTCCTGGCAGTTTCCTGCATGTATTTTCAATATCGCCTGTTAATTTTCCGTATAGGTGAATTCCACCCGCACCGTGGTGCCTTTGGGCAGCTCCTGCCCCGCTTCATACTGCACGGCGGTAACCTTTCCTGCGCTGTTGGGCCGGTCATAGTCCATGACCAGTCCCGCTTTGGTCAGGGCGTCCAAAGCATCCAGCCGGCTCTTGCCCATGATATCGGGCATCTTTACCATTTCCACTTCGGTCTGCTCCTCTTTGAAAGAAGTCCAGGCCGTATACAGGATCACATTGCTGCCGGATACTACAATATTCCCCGCCCGGGGAGACTGACGCTGGACGGAGGCCGCCTTCTCCTCTTCCATGTAGGTAGCGGTGAGCCCCACCTTCCGCAGGGCGGCCTCTGCCTCCTCCACGGTCATGCCCGTCAGATCCGGCACGGATACGGCATTGCTGTCGCTGCGGTCAGGCTGCACACCGTAATAGTTGAGCACCTTGCTGAGCACCTGCTGCACATAGGGAGCCGCCACGGTACTGCCGTATACCACGGGCACCTGAGGCTCATCCACAATGATCAGACACATATACTTGGGGTCTTCCACCGGTGCAAATCCCAGGAAGGAGGCCACCAGCAGCGTGCTGGAAACCCGCCCCTTTTCATCGTATTTCTGGGAGGTACCGGTCTTGCCGCCTACACTGTAACCGGGGATAGCGGCGTTGCGGCCGCTGCCGCTGTCTACTACCCCCCGCAAAAGGGTGCGAACGGTTTGGGACGTAGATTCACTGATGACACGGCGGATCACCGTGCGGCTCTTGCTTTCCAGCACCGTGCCATCCGGAGCGGTAATGGAAGAAATATAGTAGGGCTGCAAAAGTTCCCCGCCGTTGATACAGGCTGCCGCTGCCGTTGCCAACTGCATACCCGTGCAGGAAATGCTCTGCCCAAACCCGATCCGGGCCAGATCCGGCTCCCGGATATACTTTTTGTGAGTCACGGTGCCTTTGGTCTCTCCCGTAAGGCCGGAACCCGTGGAATCATTAAAGCCAAAGGCGTAAATGTAATCGTAAAAAGTATTAGTGCCCAGCTTCAGCGCCATGGACATAAAAGCCGGGTTGCAGGAATTGGCCACGGCTTCCTGCAAATTCTCCTGTCCATGACCGGCGGTTTTCCAGCACTTGATCTTTTCTCCCGACACAAGCAGCGAACCGCTGCATCTGAATCCCGTGGCGGTATTGACAATACCTGCATCTATGGCGGAAGCAAGCGTGATGATCTTGAATACGGAACCCGGCTCATAGGTCTCTGTAACGATCCGCTGCCTGGACAGTGCCAGCAGCGTAGTCGAATCGTTTCTGGGCGGGTTGTTGGGGTCGAAGGTAGGATAGGTGCCAACGGCCAGGATCTCCATGGTCTGGGGATCTACCAGCACCCCATAGGCATTCTTGGCCAGATTCACCGTGCAGGCTTCTTCCAATGCCGATTCCAAGAAGTTCTGGGCGGCCGTATCCACCGTGGTGACCAGTGTGGATCCATGCACCGGCTCCACATATTCTTCTTCTCCGCCGATGATCGCATTGCCGTCCCGGTCCGTTTCCAGGATCTGCTTGCCGTCCTTACCGGCCAGATAGCTGTTGTAAGTAAGCTCCACCCCGGTCTGACCATCGCCGTCTATGTTGGTAAAGCCCAGCAGCTGTGCAAAGAGCTGCCCTTCCGGGTAATTTCGCTTTACATCGGCATAATAGCTCACTCCGCTGCCCAACTGGTAGGAGGAAAGCTGCGTCACCAGGTTGGCATCCACCTGATCCTTGATCTTTACCTGCTGATACAAGGCGCCGGTGGTAGGGCTTACCTTGGTGATCTTGCCGTAGACCGTATCGTAATCCAGATTCAGAAGCGTTGCCAGAATGTTGGCAACACGCTCCCGGTCGTCCTTGCCGATGGAGGCGGGGTTGGCGCAGACCTGATAGGTGGTGTAGCTTTCCGCCAGAACGTTGCCGTTTCGGTCCTGTATTTCCCCACGGTCCGCCTTAAGACTCACGGTATTCTCCCACTGGCGCTGGGCCTTGGCGGCATACTCCGGCCCCTTGATGATACCCACATACACCAGATTCCCCATGAGTACCAAAATAAGCAGTGCCGCTGCCCCGCAGGCTACCAGCAGCTTGCGCTTGGAACGGGGTATGCGAGGGCGTTTTTTGTTATTTACTTGCTTTCGTACTTGTTTCTTAGGCAATTCAGTCTCCCAGATCCCAGTTCATGATCCGCCCGGCTTCCCGGTTGGCTTCGTTGATGGTGGTATAATCGTTCAGTGAGCTCTGTTCCTTCTGCAGCAGCGAGATCTGGTTCTCATAGGATTCGATCTCCTCCTGCAGGGAATTGATCTGTGTGTGGATCTTCGCTACCCGGGCACTGCCGTCTATGGCCAGAATGGCCGTAGCTGCGATCAAAAACACGGTCAGCAGCAGCAGCACCCTGGAAAGGGCCTCCTGCTTATCCTTTTTGGGCGCCGTCGCCTGGGCCCGGACCTTTTCCGCCGCTTCGGCCTTGGGCTGGGGGCGCACGGCAGTGCCCTCCTCGCTCATGACCTTCAGTTCCACGGCGCTCTTATGGGTGGGCGCATAGATCCGGGTGGCAGGTGCATTAGCCCCCCGCTTCTCGGTGTCAAAGGATACTTCCATTCTATGTCCTCCCTTTCCGGCTTATAGCAGTTCTCGAAAACAAGAGCTGCATCCTTCTGCCGGCTGCTTTTCTTCCCTGTCATGCCTGCTGTTTGAAAAGCGGCCGAAGTTCATTGCGATTCTTTTAGAAACTCTGCCAAAGGCAGCTTCCAATATTTCTTTACAACTTTTCTATGGCCCGGAGCTTGCAGCATTGGGAGCGTGTATTCTCCCTCTGCTCCTGCTCAGAAGCAGTCAATGGCTTTCTTGTCAAAATTCTGGCTGTGGGCACCTTGCCGCAGGTACAGATGGGCGCCTTGGGCGGGCAGGTGCAGGGCTTTTCAAAACTGCGGAACAGATTTTTAACGATCCTGTCCTCCAGAGAATGAAAGGTCAGCACCACCAGCCGCCCTCCCGGCTGCAAAAGGTCGTGGGCATCCCGCAGGGCCTGTTCCAGCCCCCGAAGCTCCCCGTTGACCTCTATGCGGATAGCCTGAAAACACCGCCGGGCCGGGTGCTGGCTCTCTTTATTGCGCACCCTGGCCGGGATGGCATACTTGATGATCTCCGCCAGCTGGGTGGTAGTCCGGATGGGCTCCTTTTCCCTCTCCCGCAGGATGTGGGAAGCCACCGGACCGGAAAATTTTTCTTCACCATATTCCCAGAAGATCTGCCGCAGCTGCTCGTAAGAATAGGTGTTCACCACTTCACAGGCAGAAAGGGCAGCACTTTGATCCATACGCATATCCAGCGGCGCCTCCTGCTTATAGGAAAAGCCCCGCTCCGGGTTATCCAGCTGATAGGAGCTGACCCCCAGATCCAGCAATATGCCGTTGACCCGGGTGACTCCCTCTGCCTGCAGAAGCGCCTTCATTTCAAAGAAATTCCCGTGGAGAGCGGTAAATCTTTCTCCGAAGGGAGCAAGCCGCAATGAGGCTGCCCGGATAGCCTCCCAGTCCCGGTCTATGCCGTAAAGACGCCCTCCGGCAGGCAGCACTTCCAGCACCCTTTGCGCATGGCCGCCGCCGCCCAAGGTACCGTCCACAAAAATGCCTCCCCGGGATGGCTCCAGAAGAGAAAGCACCTCCCCCGCCATAATGGGGGCGTGATAAAAAGGAACCGCCTGATCCGTCATGGCCGGAGCCTCCTTTCCCATTTAACTTATATGGATAGATACTGTATTATAACGCAAACGCACCGCCTTGTCACCCCGATAAATGTGTACAAATAACAACATTTTAAAAGCATCCACATTCTTTTTGGTTCCTGCAGGGGATATTTTCCCCGGCTTCATGAACAAACGGTAAAAATATCCTCCCGGATCGGGCTCGAAATACTCATTTGTGGTATACTGATTTATTGTTTTATAAACTGGGGTTTTATGGACCAGGTAAAAACCCCCGGGAGGAGTTGCTATGGAATATTCCGTTTCCAATATAACCGTCATGGAGGGGCTGGACGCCGTGCGCATGCGCCCCGGTATGTATATAGGCACCACGGGCCCCAAGGGGCTCCATCACCTGCTGTGGGAGATCGTAGACAACGCTGTAGACGAAGCCGCCAACGGCTATGCCAACGAGATTTCCGTCACCCTCAACAAGGATGGCTCCGCCACCGTCAGCGACAACGGCCGGGGTATCCCTGTAGGCATTCACGAAAAGCTGGGTGTTTCCGGGGTGGAAGTGGTATTTACCCAGCTCCACGCAGGGGGGAAATTCGGCCATGATTCCTATGGCTATTCCGGCGGCCTGCACGGCGTGGGCGCCTCCGTGGTCAATGCTCTGAGTCGCTGGGTCACGGTGGAGGTATGCACCCAAAACCGGGCTTACAAACAGGAATTTGCCAGCATCACCGATCCGGAAACGGGACACATTACCTCCGGTCATCCTCTGTACCCCCTGAAGGAAACGGGCCGCACCCGCAAGCAGGGCTCCACCATCACTTTCATGCCCGATGACCGGGTCTTTGAAACGGTGGAATTTAATTATGAGACCATCTCCAAGCACCTTCGGGAGCTTGGCTATCTGAACCGGGGCGTAAAGTTCACCCTGTCGGACCGCCGGGGCAGGGAACCAAAGGAACAGGTATACTGCTTTGAAGGCGGGCTCAGCGACTTTGTGCGCTATCTCAATACGGATAAAACCGTTTTGTATGAGCCGCCCATCCATATCTGGGGCAAAAGCGGGGATATTCTGGTGGAACTGGCAGTACAGCACAACGACGGCTATACCGAAAGCCTTTTTTCTTACGTAAACAACATTCCCACTACGGAGGGCGGCACCCACGAAACCGGCTTCAAGGCCGCTTTTACCAAGGTCATGAACGACTGGTGCCGCAAGAACGGCCTGCTCAAAGACAAGGATCCATCCCTGACGGGGGATGACTTCCGTGAGGGTCTTACCGCTGTTCTCTCTCTGAAGATGCGGGATATCCAGTTTGAGGGGCAGACCAAGACCAAGCTTGGAAACACCGAAGCCCGTCCTGCCGTAGAGGCGGTGATCAATCAGGAGCTGGTGCCCTATCTGGAAAACATCAAAAACGCTGAAGCTGCCGCCGCTATTGCCGATAAAGCCCTCAAGGCCTCCAAAGTCCGGGCCGCCGCACGAAAAGCCAAGGAAAATGCCCGGGAAAAGAACAAGCTGGAAAATGCGCCTCTGGTAGGCAAACTGGCCAGCTGCACCGGCCGAAACTATGGGGAAAACGAGCTTTTCATCGTAGAAGGAGATTCCGCCGGCGGTTCTGCCAAGCAGGGCCGGGACCGGAAGTTCCAGGCCATTCTCCCCCTGCGTGGAAAACCCCTGAATGTGGAAAAAAAGCGTCTGGAACAGGTATTGCAGAATGAGGAATTCCGATCTATCATCACCGCGCTGGGCACAGGCATAGGAGAGGATTTCAACCTTTCCAACCTGCGTTACAACAAGGTCATCATTCTTTCCGATGCGGATCAGGACGGAGCCCATATCCGGGCCATTCTGCTGACATTCTTTTACCGCTACATGAAGGAGCTTATCACCGACGGCCATGTATACATCGGCATGGCACCCCTGTACCGGGTGCAGAAAAAAGACGGTGGCCCCGTCTATTGCTATGATGACCCCGCCCTGAAAGAAGCACTTAAAACCGCAGGCAAAAACTATACCCTGCAGCGCTACAAGGGATTGGGCGAAATGAACCCGGAGCAGCTGTGGGAAACCACCATGGATCCCGCTCACCGGCGTCTGATCCGGGTGAATATAGAGGATGCGGCAGATGTGGAGCATCTGGTCACGGTGCTCATGGGCGACAAGGTGCAGTCCAGAAAAGAATACATCTTTGCCTATGCTGACTTCAACAAAGACAAGACCGCCTTTGAAAAGCTCAAAGCCGGAAAGTAAGCGGCGCCCGGCGCAGAGGAATACAGTATGAAAAAGAAAAGCGAAATTACAGAAAAGCCCCAGGAGATCATCCTTCTGCAAAGCATGGACGAAGTCATGCACAAATCCATGCTCCCCTATGCCGAACATGTTATTCTGGAACGGGCCCTGCCCCGGGTGGAAGACGGTCTGAAGCCCGTTCAGCGCCGGATCCTGTATACCATGCTGGAACTGGGCCTGTCCCCGGATAAACCCCACCGCAAAAGCGCCCGTATCGTAGGCGATTGCCTGGGTAAATACCATCCCCACGGGGATTCTTCCGTATACGAAGCCATGGTACATCTGGCGCAGCCCTTCAGCATGAGCCTTCCTTTGGTGGACGGTCATGGAAATTTTGGTTCCATCGACGGAGATTCCGCCGCTGCCATGCGGTATACGGAAGCCCGTATGACCGGAGCGGCCATGGAACTGCTCCGTGATATTGATCTGGACACGGTGGACTGGACACTGAACTTTGACGATACCCTCAAGGAACCGGAGCTGCTGCCCGGCCGATTCCCCAACCTGCTGATCAACGGCGCTTCCGGCATTGCCGTGGGCCTGGCCACCAACATTCCGCCCCACAACCCCGGGGAAGCCATTGATGCTGCCATCGCCCTGATGGATGATCCCTCTCTTCCCATCCGTCAGTTGATGCACTATCTGCCCGCTCCGGATTTCCCCACAGGCGGATACCTGATCCAGTCCCCGGAGATTGCCCAGGCCTATGAAACCGGCCGGGGCAAGCTGACCATGCGGGCCAAGACCCATATGGAAACGCAGAAAAACGGCCGCACCCATATCGTTATCACCGAGATCCCCTATGGGCTCAACAAGGCCGCCATGCTCCAGAAGATTCTGGAAGTTACGCAGGAAAAGAAATCCCTTTTCTCCGGCATTACAGATATTCGGGATGAAAGCGACCGGACGGGTCTGCGCGCCATCATCGAAGTAAAAAAGGATGCCGATCCGGAGAAGATACTCCAGTATCTGTTCAAATACACGGATCTGCAGTGTACCTTCGGCGCCAATTTCACCGCCATTGCCGAAGGCAAGCCTCAGCAGCTGAACCTGAAGCAGGTGCTGGAATATTTTATTGCCCACCAGAAGAACGTCCTTACCCGGCGCACCAAATGCCAGTTGGAAACAGCCCGCAAGCGGGAGCACATTCTGGAAGGCCTGATGGTGGCGGTGGACCATGTAGACGAAGTCATCCGCTTTATCCGCAGCAGCAAAACCCCCAAGCAGGCCCGGGACCGGCTTATGGAGACCTATTCCCTCAGCGAACTGCAGGCCCAGGCCATTCTGGATCTGCGTCTCCAACGGCTGACCAATTTGGAGCTGGTTTCCATAGAAAAGGAATATGCCGATATAAAAAAGCGGATTCAGGAGCTGCTGGCTATCTTGGGCTCTGAAAAAAAGCTCATTGCCCTCATTAAAAAGGAGTTGCTGGAAATCCGCACTCTGTTTCCTATCCCCCGGCGGACCCAGGTCATTGCCGGAGAGACTGCCATTGCCGCCCCTCAGGAAGAGAAGGTAGTGGAGCAGGTCGCCATTGCTCTGTGCGAAGGGGGAGCGGACCGCTCTGCCAACGCCGGAATGCTCATCCGCCGCTGGCCCGCCAGGCTTTTTAACCTGAATGACATCCGGGCAGACGTCCCACGCTTCCTTGTCATAGCCAACAGCGATACAAAGTTGCGGCTGTTTACCAACCGGGGTGCTCTGATCCTGCTGAATGTAGAGGATATTCCCGAAACCAAACCCACCGGCAAAGCGGCCAATCTTGCCGCCCTGCTGGCCCTGGAAAAAGAAGAAAAGATCATTGCCGCCTTCCCGGAGGAAAGTGAAGGAGACTATCTTTTCTATACCCGCAGCGGCATGGTCAAGCGCACGGCCTGCGCGGAATACAGCCCCAAGACCAAACGCACCGCCGCCCTTTCGCTGAAAGAAGGCGATTCCCTTATCGGCATGGAAAAAGCAGAGGGCCCCTCTGTGCTCATGGTCACGGCTCTGGGCATGAGCATTCGTTTTGACTGGCAGGAAGTGCCCCAGACGGGCCGTGTCTCTGCCGGAGTCCGGGGGATCAAGCTGGATGCCAAGGACCGGGTGCTCTTTGCGGGACAAACCGGAGAAGAAGGGGAGCTGCTGGTGCTTACAGACAGAGGGTTTGCCAAGCGGAGTTTCCTTTTCGATTATGAGCTGCAGGCCCGCAACGGCAAGGGGCTCAAAACCTTTGATTTCCGTAAGAATGGCGCCAACGGCCGGGAACTGGTCTATGCCTCCCCTGTGACCCTGCCCTTTAATCTGCGTATCCGCCAGCGAAAGAGTGCTGCGACCCTGCTGAATACCGAAGAGATCCACATAGAGCCACGCTTCTCCAAGGGATCCATGCTCATCCCCGTGCTTCTGGATGACGATGTACTGGGCGCCGATAAGGTGCTGGAATGATCCTCGCTTCTTCATAAAGCAAGCTCCGGTTTTAGGGTTCCTGAAACCGGAGTTTTTCTATGCGCCGCAGAAATGCCGACCCATAAAGCAAACATTCTGCGGAAACAGATTGATGAGACTTTGCAGCCATACCGGCTGCAAAGCCGACAGGATTTATGCAAACCCAGCCGCAAGATTCTTTACCGGACCTTTACTAAAAAACGGCGTGACTGCAAGGGTCACGCCGTTTCCGTTTTTATAAAAGGCTCTCAAAGTCGAAAGTTTTTCCCACAAGGATCACTGCTGCTCCACCTGGGGATCTTCTTCCTTATTCCAGACTTCCGCATCCCCCTCGGATGCGGGTGCATCGTCTTCCTGAGACATTGATTCGGAAGGTTCCTCGCCTGCGGGCTTTTCTTCCCCATCGGCAGGCGCGGTCTCCTTCTGCGGCAGTGCCTCTACCGGCCAACGGCGGCTGAAGATAAAGAGCGCCACACCGGCGGCAAAGATAAACAAACTGATGAACTGGCTGGTGGACAGAGCCCCCACGTTCCCCCGGTAATCGTCCCGATAAAACTCGATGATGAACCGCCACACCGCATACAGCAGCATGTACAGGCTGGATACAGTGCCCCGGCGGAGCTTACGGCTGTTATACAGCAAGGTTAAGAATATGCCCAGCACTGCCAGGAACATGGCTTCCATGATCTGTGTGCCCAGACGGGAAACACCATTGAGGGTAAAGCACAAAAAGCCCTCATGGACGATGCCGAAGCAGCACCCGGCCATCAGGCAACCTACCCGGCCCCCGGCATGTGCAAAGCAGAAGCAAGGCAGCAGCAAGTCCGTCAGGGAAACGAAATTGACTTTGTTTTTCCGGCAGGCAACGGCCGCCCCCAGCAGGCCGCCCAGCAGGCCGCCATAAAACACCAGCCCGGTGGATATCGTTTCCCACAGCTGGCTCCAGCTTTCGGGCATGGAAGGGGGATCAGTGATAAAGTACAGAAGCTTGGCGCCCAGCATCCCCAGAATAATGGCCCAGATCAGGGTATCCAGAACGGCGTCTGCCGACAGGGGCGATTTTTTACGCAGAAAATACAGAACGATCAGCGCCACCACAGTGCCCGCCAGCGCACACAGGCCGTACATGGGCAAGGAGAGGCTGCCGATAACCATAAAAGGATGCATATCTTTCCTCCAAAAACAGGATAATTTATCATAGCACAGCCGCCGAGGAAAGTAAAGCGGCCATCTATCGGCGCGCAAAAGCAAACGCCGGGCAATTCAAAAGCGAAGCGTTGGAAGGGACGCTTCATACTCTCTTCTGCTGCGGTTTTCCTGCCGATGTATATAGGGCACGCTCTTTTTCTCCCGGCGGGCTTTTCTCCTCGGGAGCGGTGTGCTATACTGTAAATATGGAAAGCTTATTTGATGACAACAGCAGAAAGCAGGCCCCCCTGGCCGATCGTATGCGTCCCCGAACCCTGGATGAGTTCATCGGGCAGCAGCATATTGTAGGCCCCGGACGGCTTCTGCGCCGGGCTATTATGACCGACAGTCTTCAATCCTCCATCTTCTTTGGCCCTCCCGGCACGGGAAAGACCACGCTGGCCGGGATCGTTGCCAATGCCACCGGCGGGCGGTTTGTAAAGCTCAATGCCGTATCCTCCGGGGTAAAAGAGCTGCGGGATATTCTTCACGAAGCGGAACAGCACCTGCGGCTGTACAACAAGCCTACTTATCTGCTGCTGGATGAATGCCACCGCTGGAGCAAGGCCCAGAGCGACGGGCTCCTTCCCGCACTGGAAAACGGCACCGTCCGCTTTATCGGCTCCACTACGGAAAACCCCATGGTATCCATGACCGGCGCTATCGTGTCCCGGTGTCGGTTGTTTCAGTTTTATCCTCTGCAAAGAAGCGATATAGAGGCGGCTCTGCGCCGCGCCCTTGCCGATAAGGAACGCGGGTTGGGGAACTTCCATGCTCAGCTGGAAAACGAGGGCATGGAGGTTTTTCTGCGTCTGTGCAATGGGGATTGCCGCAGCGCCCTGAATGCTCTGGAGCTGGCTGTACTGACCACCGCTCCCGAAGAGGACGGGATCATCCGCATCAACGCCCAGGTGGCCGCAGAATCCGCCCAGCAGAAGGTGATCGCCCTGGACGACCAGCTGTTTTACGATATGCTCTCGGCCTTTTGCAAAAGTTTGCGCGGCAGTGACGCCGACGCTGCGCTGGCCTGGTTCTCCCGGCTGATTTATGCTGGCTGCGACCCCCGAATTATCGCCCGGCGGCTCATTGCCCATGCCAGCGAAGACATCGGCCTGGCCAATCCCAGTGCCATGGTGCAGGCGGTAAGCGCCGCTCAGGCATTGGAACTTATCGGCATGCCGGAAGCCAGACTTCCGCTGGCGCAGGCCATTATCTATCTGTGCGAATCCCCCAAATCCAACGCCGTAGTGATGGCCGTAGACAGCGCCATGAACGATGCACAGCAGGGGATCCAGCAGCCGGTACCCAATCACTTGCGTGACACCGCCTATAAAGGCGCGGCCAAACTGGGGTACGGCAAGGGTTACAAATACCCTCATGATTACCCCGGCCACTTTGTAGTACAGCAATATATGCCTACGGAGCTTGTCGGCCGCCGCTACTATCTGCCCAGCGATCAGGGGCAGGAAAAGAAAATCCAGGAAAATCACCAGCTGCGGGAAAGCTTGCAGCGGAAAAAGTAATTTTACAGGCTGCCCTGATCGCCGGGAATGCTTCGGTGATCTGTTCAGTTCCATGCCGTAGATCTCCTTTGGGGCAGGCGGCAGTACTCCCGGAATATAAAAAGCAGACGCTCCTATTACAAAAGCGTCTGCTTTTTCACGTTCACTCTATTCCCTGCCCAGCAAGCGGCTCAGGGGAATGGCATCAAAATAATCGTTGGTAAGCTTGTCAAAATCTTCCCACATTTTGAAGGTAGGACAGGCAGCCGTACGGCCGCAGGGCTCTCCTTTGCTGGAAAGACAGCTTACGGGGGCCAGGTCTCCTTCGGTCAGGCGCAGCACCTCTCCCACGGTGATGGAAGCCGGCGCCCGGGTCAGCCGATACCCTCCCCCTTTGCCGGTGACCCCTGCCACAAGCCCGCCTTTTACCAGCACGGGCATGATGCTTTCCATGTATTTCTGAGAGATATCCTGTCGTTTGGCCATCTCCTTCATGGGCACATACCCTTCCTGCTGATGCAGCGCCAGATCCACCAGGATCCGCAGGGCATACCGCCCCCTGCTGGAAACGATCATCCCTGCTGATCCACGCAGTGGGCGCAGTCGTGGGTGGGTGCGAACTTTTCTGCGTCGTAGGGAATGTTGTTCCGGTCATAATAGTCTTTGACCGCCGCCTTAATGGCCTCCTCTGCCAGCACGGAGCAGTGCATCTTGTGAGGGGGCAGCCCGTTGAGCGCCTCTGCCACAGCCTTATTGGAAAGCTGCAGAGCTTCGCTGAGAGGCTTTCCCTTGATCATTTCCGTAGCCATAGAGCTGGAAGCGATGGCGCTGCCGCAGCCGAAGGTCTCAAACTTTACGTCGGTAACGATATCATTTTCGATCTTCAGATAAATCTTCATGATATCTCCGCATACGGCGTTGCCGACTTCGCCTACGCCGCTGGGATCCTGCATTTCGCCTACGTTCCGGGGATGCTTGAAGTGGTCCATGACCGTTTCGCTGTATAATGTCATTGTATATATCCTCTCTTTACACGCTTTTTCTATAACTTTTCCGGGGTTCAGATCACAAAAGGCTTTCTGCCGGAGGCTTTGTCCTTCCAGAGGGGGGACATATTCCGCAGATATTCCACCACCTCGGTAACGGAAGCTACGATATAGTCCACATCCGCCTGTGTGGTATCCTCGGCAATAGTCAGCCGCAGGGAACCGTGAGCCACTTCATGGGGCCGCCCGATGGCCAGCAGCACATGGCTGGGATCCAGAGAACCGGAAGTACAGGCAGAACCGGAGCTGGCGCAGATCCCCTTATCATCCAGCAGCAGCAGCAGACTTTCCCCCTCCACACCCTCAAAGCAGAAGCTCACGTTTCCGGGAAGCCTGTGGACGGGATCCCCGTTCAACGCTCCGTGAGGGATCCTGGCCAGACCCTGGATAAGCCGGTCTCTGAGAGCGGAAACCTTTTGGGAGGTTTCGGGAATATGGGCACAGGCATCTTCCAGCGCAGCAGCCATGCCCATGATGCCGGGAATATTTTCCGTACCGGCCCGCTTTCCCCGCTCCTGTGCACCGCCTTCGATCAGGCTGGAAAGGATCACGCCCTGACGGGCATACAGGGCGCCCACTCCCTTGGGGCCGTGGAACTTATGAGCGGAAAGGGAGAGCATATCGATATTGTCTTCCACCACATTGATCGCCACATGGCCGGCAGCCTGTACAGCGTCCGTATGGAACAGAACCCCTTTCTCCCGGCAGACCTTTCCGATCTCCCGGATGGGCAGAATAGAGCCGATCTCGTTGTTGGCAAACATGAGGGTCACCAGGCAGGTATCCGGCCGAATGGCGGCAGCCACTTCTTCCGGGGCAATGTTGCCATATTCATGCACAGGCAGCAACTGCACCTCGTAGCCTTCTTTTTCCAGCTTTTTCAGGGTATGCAACACGGCATGATGCTCAAAGGCAGAAGAGATGATGTGCCTCTTTCCCTTTTTGGCTCCCAGCCGGGCGGCAGAAAGGATAGCCTGATTGTCTGCTTCGCTGCCGCCGGAAGTAAAGTATATCTCCCGTGGCTTGGCGCCCAGACATTTGGCAATCCTGGCCCGTGCGTCTTCCAGGGCTTCTTTTGCTTCCTGCCCCACGGTATGCAGGCTGGAAGGATTGCCGTAGATCTTGTCCATATAGGGCAGCATGGCCTCCAGTGCATGGCGGCTCATTCTGGTGGTTGCGGCGTTATCCGCGTATATCATAGTGTCGCTCCTTTTACCTATCGATCTTGTGGGTAGTATACCCCATATTACCTACCATTTCAATAGGGTAATGTGAACTTTTTAAGGAAATACCGTCCCGGCGTATGCGATTTATATTCCCGTCGTTCCTTTGTTTTCAGATAAGAAGCATCGGGGTATATGAAAAGCTTTGCATATCTCCCTCGGACAGGCAATGCTGCTGAACTGCGCAGACCGGTTAACAGGCGCCCCGCATCCCCGTTGCTTCCGTTTTTCTGGTCCGTGATTTTGTATCCGGCCAAAGAAAAAGGGCCGTGAAAGAACGTTTTTCGCTCCTTCGCAGCCCTGCTGTATCTGCATATGCTCTTTATTCAGGCCGGGTATAAATACCCTTTTCCCTTTGGAGCAGCCCCAGAGTGATCATCTCCCGTCGAATGGTGCAGAAGTCATCATAATGATCCAGGATCTTGAAATTGACCTCCTGTTCCGTATAGGAGCGTCCCTTTTCAAAATCTTCTACCATATAATCCAGCAGCACCTTGCGTTTTTTCAGCTGGGCAGGCATGGCGATGATGATGCCCTCCCGCAGAAAGGCCCGAAATACCTGCTTGGCAAAAGCTTCATCATATTGCAGCTCCGTATCCAGTCCCATGGGTATACCTCCCGTTTTTCGTTCAGTATACCCTATCTGCGCCCAAGATGACAAGTACCTACAGGGTTTCGTCCTTCAGAGCATCGGCAGGGGCGTCATTGCGGATCTTCCCGGCGGCATAAAACATGGAGGCAAACACTACCGCAAACACGCTGCCCACAGCCACCGCCACGCTGCCCCAGGGCATATAGAATTGCTGTTCCACTGCCGAATCCGTAGCCTGGAAAATGAGATAGGACATCCCCGCAGAAAACAGCAGCCCCCAGAACAATCCCTTGTATCCATAGATCAGGCATTCAAAGCGCAGCATTCGTCCAAAGTCACGTTTGGACAGTCCTACGCTCCGAAGGGTGGCAAACTCCCTTCTCCGCAGCAGCACGCCGGTGGAAATGGTATTGAACACATTGGCCATGGCGATCAGGCTGATCAGCGCAATAAAACCGTAAGAGAACACCCGCACTACGGTGACCATGGCCTTCTCCTGTTCCTGATTCTCCGCCTCGTCATGCAGCACCCCTACGCCAACCGGCAGCAGCTTTTCCATCTCCGCACAGGCGCCCGCATGATCCGGCGCGATAAAGCTGTACAGAAGCCAGCTGATCCGGTCTATATCCTCCAGAGAACCACCTTCGCCCGCATATGTTTCCAAAGCGGACCAGGGCAGCAGCGCATACAGTTCCGAGGGTTCGCTGAGGAAAAAGGGCCTCCCGCTGCACAGCCCGCCGATGGTCAGTTCTCCCCTGCGCACTATTTCTTCCTGCGGGAGGCGCAGAGCCTTGCTTGTATCCAGCTCCGGCGCTTCACCTGCGCGCTGGGCCGCCAGCCATTGCTCCGCATACTCTGTGGGATAGAACTCATATACGCTCCCTTCTCCGGTAATTTCCATAAGCTCGTATCCTTCCGGAGGGGTATACAGATTGGAATAGAACTCGCAATGCACAGGCAGTGCGCCGGCTTTCATAAAAGTGGACTTTACGACCCGGGGACCGCCGCCGTCACCGGAATAAGTCACCATGGTAAGGTCGTTGCACAGCAAAGCCTGTGGGTTCTCCTTATCCATGAACCGCGCCGGATCCAAGCCCTGCTGGCGGCAGATCTCCGCAAAGGCAGTGTCCTGAACAAAGACCAGTTCCATGGCGCAGCTGTACTTCGCCTCCTGTCCGTCATTTTCCTTTGAGGCCAGAGCGTTGACGGGTACATTGACCTGCAGATTGACTTTTCGGAAATAGGCGCTTTCCTGTACCGAAGGGGCTTTTGCAAGAGCTTTCAAACGGGTCTCCGGATCCGTTTGATCCGAAGGATCCTGCCGGTACTCTATATCTTCAGATGTATACCCGGCATAGGCGGCCAACCCGCCTATGGCAGACTGCATATAAGCGCAAAAGGAGCTGGCTGAAAGGAACAGCGTTACGCTGAGCGTCAGGGAAAGGATGGTGACCCTGTACTGCTTCCGGTTTCGTTTAAAGCTCTTTTGGGCCAGCATGCCCTCGAAGCCGAAAAGCTTATAGCAAAGTTTTCCCGTTTTAACCTCCCGGGGCCGGATGCGGGTATCCCTGCTCTGGCGGATGGCTTCCATCGGGGATACAGACAGGGCCCGACGGGCAGGAATCCATGCGGAGACCAGAGTAGTCAGCAAACACAGCAAAGCGGAGATCCCCAATCCCGGCCAGCTGACGACCAGACGCATCTGCACTTCCGGCACATCGCTCAAAATGAAACGGAAAGAATCCCGCAGGCAATACAAAGTAATTCCAATGCCCAGACAGCCCACTGCCGCACCCAAAGGGATGCCGATCAGGCTGAGCAGCAGCGCTTCATACAGCACCGTTCCCCGCAGCTGCTTTCTGGTAGCGCCTACGGATTTGAGAATACCGAACTGTTTTGTCCGCTGAGAAATGGAGATGGAAAAGGCATTGTAAATCAGCAAAATACTGCCTGCGCTGATGAGACCCACCAGTATGGCCACCAGACTGAAATACGCAGTGGTCAAGTTGCCGCCCCGAAAGGCGCCGGAATAGCTGAGCAGATCCCTGTGTGCCTCCCAGACATAGGGCAGCTCACACGATGCCATAAAAGAATAGAACCGACTGGGGTGCGTCACCGTGAAAAACACCGTGCATGCCCCTGTACCTCCGCCCATGGTCAGTGCTGTAAATCCGGCAGCATCATAGGGCTCTATGCCGGGATCCAACCGTTCGTATACGCCGACCAGCGTATAGATTCTTTTCTCTGTTTGGGAAAGGAATTCCCCTTCTTCAACGGCCTGATTCGGCCCGAGGGTCTGTCCCCCGGTGCTCCGGCGGCTGCCCACTTCCAGTGCCAGCGTATCTCCCGGCTCCAGCTCCACCCCATACCGAAAGATATTGTCCGGCAGGATAAGCTCCCGGTCATTTTCCGGCAGGCGGCCCTTGACCAGACGAACGGATACCAGATCCTGCATGGTGTCTGCACCCATATCCTCCAGACACAGGTAGGGAGTAGACCCGCTGCTGTTCTCTATCTCCGCCCAGCCGGCCTGCCGCCAGAAGCCGACCCGGTCAATGCCGGGTGTTTGAGCAATAGAGGGTACTTCCTCTGCAGGAACATTTCTAAACAGGCCGTGATACGCCCCGGCAAGAGCGGTTTCTCCCCGTACCAGATACTGTATGCCGCTGTTTCCTCCTTCGATGACCGCCGTGAGCAAGGCCATGGAAAGGATAATGCCTATGATCGTTACAAGGGTACGGGTAGGGTTCTTTTCCAGAGAACGGCGGGTAAAACGATGAAATACGTTCATGGGCGCTCCTCTCTTACAGGGAGGTATCCCGAAGGATGCGGCCATCCTCAATGGCAATGACCCGCCGGGCCTGCAGAGCGATCTGCTCGTCGTGGGTAATGATGATCAGGGTCTGCCCGTATTTTTTATTGGAAAATTTCAGCAGCTCCACAATCTCCTGGCTGTTTTTGCTGTCCAGATTTCCCGTAGGTTCATCGGCCAGCACCACCGCCGGAGCACTCATAAGCGCCCGCCCGATGGACACCCGCTGCTGCTGCCCCCCGGAAAGCTGGTTGGGCAGATTCTTTTTGCGGTTGTTCAGATCCAGCGTCACCAGCAGCTCGTTGAGCCGTTCCTCGTTTACCGCCCGGCCATCCATCAGCAGGGGCAGGGTCATGTTTTCCACTACGTTGAGTACGGGGATCAGATTGTAAAACTGATAGATAAGCCCCACCTGCCGCCGGCGGAAAATGGCCAGCTGATCTTCGTTCTGGGCGTATACATCCTGCCCGCCCACAAACACTTTGCCGGAGGTCGGTCGGTCTACCCCGCCCAGAATATGCAGCAGCGTGCTCTTGCCGGAGCCAGACGGCCCGATAATGGCTACGAATTCCCCCTGTTCTACAGAAAAAGATACATCGTCTACGGCTTTTACCTGATTTTCTCCTTTGCCGTAGATCTTGCTTACATGCTCTGCCCGGATGATCTCCATATGCATACCATCGCTCTTTGTAAGAGAGCGCCCTTTCTTTTTGTTGACTCTTCTTACAGCTTAGCAGCGGAAAGTGACGGAAAGGTTACAGAAACGGTTTTTACACTACGGATTTGTAAAAGCGCAAAGTGAACAGTGCCCCGCCCTCCGGCGCATTTCGGGCCTGAATGGTTCCGTTCTGCCGGGTCATGACCATGCGTGCCAGAGCAAGACCGATGCCAATGCTTTCCTCACCGGCATTCTGCCCCCGGTAAAAGCGCTCAAAAAGGTGGGGGATATCCTCTGCGGCAAAGCCTTTTCCCGTATCCTGAACGGTTATTTCAGTAAAAAGAGCCGTTTCCCGGACACGCAGGGTAATGCTGCCGCCATCGGGCGTATGCTCCATACAGTTTTTCAGCACATTGCCCAAAGCCTCGGCGCTCCAGAGAAGATCTCCGGTAAAAGCTTCCTGCCCCGCCTGCATATGCAGAGAGATATCCCTCAGTTCCAGGGGAATCCGCAGCGGTTCCAGCGCCTTTTGCATCAGGGTAAAGGCAAAGAGTTTGTCGGCCCGGAAAGCGGCGGTGCCTGCCTCCAGCTTTGCCATTTTCAGCAAAGCCTCAATGAGCCAGTCCATGCGGTTCAGGGCTATCTTTATACCGTGGAGCAATTCCAGCGCTTCCTGCCGGGAAAGATCCTCCCGGCTGAGCAGGGCTACGCTCAAGTGCAGGCTGGTCAGCGGGGTACGCAGCTGGTGAGAGATATCCGCCATGGAGCGGGCCAGCTGCTCCTTATCCCGGGTCAGGGCTTCGGTCTGTTCCCTGAGCATAAGGGTCATCTTCCGTATCTGAGAAAGGAGTATGGAAAGCTCCCCCTCTTTATACTGGTACAGCAGCAGTTCCTGCTGCCCGTGAAGGATAGCGTCCAGCTCCCGGCTGAGTGTCTCCATGTCCCGGCAGCGACGGCTCAGGCACAGCAGATGCATCCCGGTAAACAGCAGCCCCCCTCCCAGCGCCAGTGCTCCCGCCCACAGGCTGAAGAAGCAGAGGCCGCCGGCAAGCAGTACCGTCAGCAGCAGAAAAACCAGCAGTTCTTTTTTTATTTCCGGATCCCGCAGCAGGTTCATATCAGTCCGCCCTGTATCCTAAGCCCCGAACGGTTTTAATGATCCTGGGGGCGGCAGGATCCTCTTCGATCTTGTCACGCAGGCGTTTGATGCACACGGTAAGGGTATTGTCGTTAACAAACTCTCCCCCCATATCCCACAGCTCCTCCAGAAGGCGGTTCCGGGAAAGGAGCTTTCCCCGGTTCCCGGCAAAAAGCAGCAGCATCCGGTATTCCAGTGCAGACAGAGCCAGCGGCACCCCCTCCCGGTACACCTCTCCTTTATCCGTATCCAGCGTTAAGGGGCCCAGCGTCAGCCGGGCCGCATCGGCTCCGCTGCGGCGCAGTGCGCTTCGAATGCGGGAAAGAAGTTCCCGTGGCCGGAAAGGCTTTGCTATATAATCATCGGCGCCCATGTCCAACCCTGCCACCGTGCTGCTTTCATCTCCGGAAGCAGTAAGAAAAAACACAGGGACGGAACTTTGCGCTTTGATGGCCCGGCAGGTATCAAAGCCGTTCCCCTCCCGCAGGGTGATATCCAGCAGCACCAGATCAAAAGAATGCCGGCTCAGCAGCTCCAGCGCCGCCCGCTGCCCATCGGCGGTCTCCGTTTCAAACCCTTCCTCCCGTAAAAAGGCGGTGAGGGCATTGAGGATCATGGGATCATCCTCCACCAGCAGCAATCTGGCCATGGCAAACTCCTTTCAAAAGAAATGTCTTTGCCCTATTATATCCGGGGAGCAGACGGCTGTCCACACAAAAAAGCCGCCCCCTTCGCAGGAGACGGCCGCCCCAAAGACCCAAAGAAAATTCAGGAGCACAGTACCTTTTGACCTGAAGCAGGTATCGCCTCCTCTTTGGGCGCAGGTGCAAAAAGATTGGTATGTGCCCGAAGAAAAACGGCAAACAACACCAGAGAAAGCACACAGCACACCCCATCGGTAACAGGTGTGGCCCAGACCATGCCGTATACGGGAGATACGGTACGCAGCAGGAACATCAAGGGGATATCCAGCACGCCTTTGCGGAACACCGCCAGGAAAAAGGAGCGCATACCCTTCCCTGTGGCCTGGAAAAAGGAAATACATGTATAAGCGCAGGCGGAAAAGGGTGCTCCCAGACAGAGGATCCGCAAAAAGTCGGCGCCATAGCGAACGGAATCAGAGCCATGACGGATAAACAGTCCAATAAGAGGCCGGCTCCACAGCAGGCATACGATGGTACACAAAGCAGCCAGCCCTACGGAGATGCCCATGGACAGGGACACGGTCTTTTTCATCCGCCGATGATCCCCGGAAGCATAGGTGTATCCGATGAGGGGCAGTACCCCCTGCGCCATGCCCCGCACCATGCAGTGGGCCAGCATATTCACCTTTTTAGCCACGCCCAGCCCCGCCTGGAAGGAGATGCCGTTTACAGCCATGAGCGCATCCAATACCGCAAAGGAAATATTTTCAAAGAGCGTCATCAGGCAGGCAGGGAGACCGGCCGCCAGCACTCCCATCGGCACCGCCTGAGAAAGCATGGCCTTTCCGGGAATGAAAGACAGGCAGGAGCGTTTCCGTTTACGGATAAGCACCCATACAAAATACAGCAGCGCAAATACGTTGGAAAGGCTGGTGGCAACGGCGGCGCCCAGCACCTCCCGTCCCGCGGGCAAAAGTACGAACATAAACAGGGGATCCAGCGCCATGTTCAGCAAGCCGCCCAAAGCGATGCCTGCGCTGGCATGGAGGGAGCGGCCTTCGGACCGAATCAGATGACTCAGCAGGGTAGCCACCGCAGTAGGAAGTCCCCCCAGTGTCACGGTGCAGAACAGGTATTCCTTGGCCAACACATGTACCTGCGGATCCGTGCCCCCCAGCAGATCGATAAAGGGATCTGCCCAGATATAAGCACACAGGCTGTAAAGTGCGGTAACACCCAGACAGCCCCACAGCGCAAACGCAGAGGCATACCCGGCTTTTTTGGTATCGCCGTCTCCCATGGCGCGGGCAATGACGCTGGCCCCGCCGATGCCGAACAGATTGGCAACGGCGGAAAGAAACATAAACGCCGGCATACAGATAGTGACGGCGGAAAGCATGGCATCGCTCCCCGTAAGGCCTACAAAAAAAGTATCCGCCATGTTGTACAGCACCAGAATGATCTGGCCCAGCACCGCAGGAAGAGCCAGCTTCCAGATGGCCTCTGGAACCGGGGTGCTTTCAAACAATTCCTTTTTTGCGATCATACCGGATACCTCCTTGCTTTTGGATGTACTGTATGATATGCTGTTTTCAGATAAAGTCAAATTATAATATTTTAGCTCACTATAATTTTAAATAATGAGGTATTCTATGATAAGTGCTAAAATGCAAACGCTGCTCATGGTGGCAGAACTGCAGAACTTTACAAAAGCGGCTCAGGCTCTTTCCATGACCCAGCCGGCCGTCAGCCATCACATCAAGCAATTGGAAGAGGAACTGGGAGCGCCCCTGTTTATCCGCGGAAAAAATGGCCTGCTTTTGACCCCGCAGGGCGAGATTGCCATCCAATACGCCCGGCGTATCAAAGCTTTGGATGAAAAAATGCGGTTGGAGCTGCAAAATGCAGAAAAAAATCTGACCAGCCTGCGCATCGGCATTACCCATACTTCCGAAAGCAATCTGACCACCCAGGTACTGGCAAAATGCAGCAGCCAGCACCCCGGTCTGAGCATCACAATAACTACGGACACGATAAAAAATCTTTATGATTATCTGGGGAACTATGAGATCGATCTGGCCATTGTGGAGGGGCAGGTGACCAATCCCCGCTTCTCTTCCATGATGCTGGATACGGATTACCTGGTATGCGTCATGTCCAACGATAATCCCCTGGCCAGAAAAGTCATGGTGACATTGGAGGAGCTCAAGCGGCAGCAGATGATCCTGCGGCTGCCCTCCTCCGCCACCCGGATGCAGTTTGAAAGCAGTCTGGAAAGTCACGGGGAAAGCATACAAAGCTTTAACGTGATACTGGAAGTGGATAACATCGCCACCATCAAAGACCTTATCCGAAAGGATCTGGGGGTTTCCATCCTGCCTCGCAGCGCCTGTATGGATGAACTGTGCAAGGGAAAGATCACCGCCCTGCCCATCGAAAATCTGAGTATGGTCCGGGAGACACGCATTGTATACAACCGGGACTTCGGGCACGTGGACATTCTCCGGGAGATCACCCGTATCTATCAGCACGAGCTCAACGCTTACCACTTTTAAGGTAATACGCCGTTACGTTCCAATGAAAATTTTTCATGCCGGCAGGAAACTTCTGCCGGCATCTTGTTTATATTCACGTAAGTAAACAATATAATATGTCGTTTATTCTTGAAAACGGCTTTTCCGGTATAAGTACCCCCTGCACTGAAACGCTTCTTCGGGATAGCGGCTTGGGGCGCACCGTTCCTGACAAACAAAAAGCTCCCGAAGGAGCAATCTGTTCGTTTGCAAGCACTTTTCGTGCAGTTGGCGATCCCAAAAAGCCATGTCGCATGCAGATCATGCCGTATTGCACCTATTCCCGCCAAAATGCATACATAAGTCCATTCCAGCTTTCCCGACCGCAATCAAAAAGGTCGAGTATCCTCTGCTTCTCCCCGCCGTGCGCCCTGTTATAGCAGTATCATCCGACCAAAATCGCAGCTGCGGTGATAGTCCGGTGTATCTGAGGTCACCGGATTCCAGGCCAGATAATGGAGATGATCCGTCAGATCCCCGCACTTGTATACGTTGCCCCGCAGCTCCATCCCCGGCACAAAAATTTTAAATGCCGGATACAAAGTGCGCATAAAAGCTGCAGGCAGGCAATAATACGCCTCCCATCCCGTCGTTGTATACCCGGTACGGATCTGAAAAAGCTTTCCCCCGTCCCGGGGCAAAAGCCGCAGGCGATCCCCCCGTCCATAGCCGATGCCTGCATTAAATGCCCCGTTGGGATTCACTTCAAAGTTTATATACCGGCCGTCTCCCTGCACAGGCGCCAGAAAGAACTCCATGCAGCTGTCATTGCACACAGGATCCGTAAGCCCGGTATATTGCGCACGAATATTCTTTTCTTCGGCTCGCTGGTACACATACAGATGCTCCGCATCATAGCAAAGCTTCTGCAGCATGGAAACCTCTGCTTTTGTGCGCCACAGCGGGATATCCGCCGAAAGAGCCGGGATATGTGTCCACTCCGGTTCCGTCCCTGCCCGCTGAATGCTGTATTCCCGCATATCTCTCCTTTTGTATCAGATCAGTCGGTGTACGCTGTCCACTTCCCCGTTTTTGATATATACCCGAGGCACTCTGGGAGCAATCAGGCACACGATCTCATACCCGATGGTACCAGAAAGCTCCGCTATATCATCGGCGGTGATGCAGTCTTCCCCGTCACGTCCGATAACGGTTGCCACGTCCCACTCCTTCACCTGGGGAATATGGGTCACATCCACCATGACCTGATCCATACACACCCGGCCTACGATAGGCGCCCGCTGTCCGTGCAGAAGCACATATCCCTTGTTGGAAAGATGGCGGGGCAGTCCGTCTGCATAGCCGATGGCCAAAGTAGCAATGCGCATGGGCGCCTGCGTCACATAGGTCATGCCGTAGCTGACAGGCGTCCCGGCTGGTACGGTTTTAAGGAATGTCACATGGGTTTTCAGGCTCATCACCGGCTGCAAGGGCTCCAAACGGTGCATATCCACTTCTCTGGAAGGCAGCAACCCATACAGAATAACTCCCTGCCGCACCATGTCGTAATAATCCTGCCGTCCCATCAATGCTGCGCTGTTGGAAATGTGCAGCAGCGGAATATGCAGCCCCCGCCGTTTTATTTCTTCCGACACCCGTGCAAACCGATCTGCCTGCAGATTCGCATAAGCCGTATCCAGCGTATCCGCCGCCGCGAAATGAGAGAACAGCCCCACTACCCGGCCGCCGGGCAATGCGCAGATCTGTGCAATACGCTCCGCTGCCTGCTCCCAGGGCAGACCCAGCCGCCCCATCCCCGTATCCACGGCAATATGCAGGGAGACTTCCTTTCCCCGGCTGGCCGCATAGGCACACACGGCCTCCGCTTCCTCTACCGAGGCCACGGTAGCCTCTATATCATAGCGCAGCAGTTCAAAAAAGCATGCCTCCGGCGTGGGCGACAGCAAAAATACAGGCGTACGTATCCCCGCTTCCCGCAGCTGTACGGCTTCGTCTGCAGTGGCTACGGCATACCGGTCCGCCCGGCCGGAAAGCTCCCGGGCAATACGCACTGCTCCGTGGCCGTACGCATCAGCCTTGATCACGGCTGCCATCTGCACTCCCTGCGGGATATGCTTCCGGGCGGCGTCAAAATTGTGCACCAGGGCATTCAGATCCACTTCTTCCCAGGTGCGCAGGGCATCAAAGTTCATCATCATGGGCAGTTCCCCTCTGGGGCATGTTTTTCGGCCCCGGGATTCCCGTAAACAGGGGATGATCGTAACGCAGACGCATTCTATCCCAAAGGCCGTATTTCTCTGTATTGGCAATGGCATGAATCATTTTTTCTTCCACATCCGGCACCAGCCGGGCCAGATACCCGATCAGTTCCTTGGCTTCCTCCCGCTTGGTATGCCCCGCAGCCGGACAGTTGGCCTTCTGTACCGGCAGCTCCCGGCTCCTTGCTACGGAAAGGGCATATTTTTCAGGCAGGAAGATCAGCGGCCTGATCAGCGTAACGTCCGCCCGGCTCAGATAGGTCAGCGGGCCGAAGGTGTTGATCCGTCCTTCGTACAGCATACTCATAAGGAATGTCTCCAGCACGTCCTCTCGATTATGCCCCAAAGCCACCTTGTTGCAGCCCCTGTCCCGGGCGGCATTATTCAATGCACCCCGGCGAAGCTTGGCGCACAGAGCGCAGGGATTCTTTTCCTGCCGGATATGGAATACCACCTCTCCGATATCTGTTTTCAGCACGGTATAGTCTATGCCAATGCGGGCAGCAAAAGCCTTTATGCTTTCCCAGTCCTGCTCCACGATCCCCAGATCCAGGGATACGGCGCATACCTCAAATTTTGTTCTGGAAAAGTTTTGATAGAGTTTCAGTGCTTCCATCAAAAGCAGGGAATCCTTCCCGCCGGAAACGCCGATACAGATCCTGTCTCCGTCCTCTATCATATGATACCGCTCATCTGCCCGGCGGATACTGCCCAATACTCGCTTCATGCTGCCTCCATTTTTAGAGCAATTTTTCAAAATCCGGCAGCGCTTTACCATAAATACATAAAGGAAAGGCCCCCGGCAAAGCGCAGGCGCCGTCTGCAAAAAAGCTGCCGCCCCTGCCTTTAGAAATTGCTACAGTAGATTATACACGTCCCCCGTGTTTCTGTAAAGAATGGGCCGTGCACCGATTGTCGCCGAAACGCTGAGACGTCATGAAATATTTACACTTTGGACGCACCCTGTAAACGCTTTTCTGCCATGCTATAAAGACTACTTTTAATTGGGAGCGACCCATGAAAAAAAGATTTCCGGCAGCGCTGCTGCTTCTGTTTATGCTGCTGTGCGGCTGCCAAAAAAAACCGGTTCCCCCATTCTCCCGCTGGAAAGCTCTATGCCTCCGGTTTCTGCAGCGGGAACAGTATATACCCCCGCTCCCGCTGCTTCCTCCACCCCGCAGGCCACGCCTTCCCCCAGTCCGCTGCCCACTCTAGCTCCCGTGCCCACTCCGCCCGGTCTTCTGGGCCGCCGGCATGAAGAAAAGTTCACTTTGGAAGAGATCTGCACTGATTCTTCCTATACCAGCCCCCGGCAAAGCCTTTCCTGGTACATGGTGGAAGACAGGGAGACCTTTGGCAAGCTTGTGACCTATTATGTGGTAGATATCTGGATCCGGGATGTAACGCTGCTGCGCACCGCTTTCGCCCAGGATCAGTTCAAAGCCCGTTATATACAGGATATCGAGGATATATCCCGGCAGACGGGGGCCATAGCCGCTCTTTCCGGAGATTTTGCCGTCTACCGGAAAAAGGGACTGGTCATACGCAACGGAGAGGTGCTGCGCAAAAGTCTGGATAGCAGCAGGGATGTGGGCGTGCTGTATAAGGACGGTACCTTTGCCTGCTATGAAGCGGGACAGGTACCCCTGGAAGATATCCTTTCCCGGGATCCCTGGCAGAGCTGGTGCTTCGGTCCCTCTCTGCTGACGACAGACGGAGGCCACAAAAGCCGCTTTCACACCACGGTGGCGGCGACTAACCCCCGGGCGGCCTTTGGATATTATGAACCGGGGCATTACTGTTTTGTGCTGGTAGACGGCCGCAGCAAAAAGCACTCTCTTGGACTTACCATGGAGGAGCTTTCCACCCTGATGGAGTCTTTGGGCTGCTGCGCCGCCATAAATCTGGACGGCGGTGCTACGGCCCAGTTGAGCTGGAACCATGCCCTCGTTAACCAACCCAGCGGCGGCGGCCGGCGGATCAATGATATTCTCTATCTGGCCCCGGAAGCTCAACCCTGAAAAACAGCATAAAAAAAGCCCCGTTCAATCGGGGCAAATGCTTCAGTTTTCTCGTTTGGCATCCAGATACGCATAAAGGGTATATTTGCTGATGCCGAAATACTTGGAGATCTTATCTCCGCTCTTGGTTACCAGGAAAGCCCCTGCCTTATTCAGGAAATCAATGGCCTGGATCTTATCGTTCTTGTTCATCAGTGCCACCGGTTTACCTACTTCTTCTACGCTCTGCTCGATAAGATCCTCCAGCAGCTCATTCACATTCTGAGGGATGGCTCGGGGTTCCTTTTTCTCCTCTCCGTGGTGAAGCAGGGAGCCGACTGCTTTTTGAGCCATGATCAAATCGGTAATGTCATAATTGATGCAGAAAATACCGTCTATACGGCCGCCTTCCCCCCGGATATATACGGTGCTGGATTTTAAGATCCTGCCGTCATGGGTTTTGAGCAGATAGCCTGTCCTGTCCTTAAGTTCTTCGGGGTGCTGCGCCTGCATGGCCTCCAAAGCGATCTGCGAAGGGCCGTCGCCCTGCTGCCGCTGAGATACATGTCCGTTTTCTATGGTTACGATGGTATGCTCCGGATCTCCGCCGGTAAGGTCATGGACCAATACCTCGCAGTTCTCCCCAAACTCATTTGCCAGAGCTTTTGCCAGCCGTTTATAAAATTCAAGATTCATTCCGCTGCCTCCCATTGGGCTGTTTGTATTATCATACCTATTTTCCGCAAAAAATGCAACCGCATATTTGTAAACATAAAAGCATTGAAATATCAGAACGGATAAGGTAGAATAAGCATATATTGCCAAGCAGCAGGAAAGGAAAGCAAAAACATGGAAAACATATATGAAGAAGAACGGGATCTGGTAACTTTTTCCGATGACGAAGGGAATGAGTTCTCCCTGGAAGTCATGGACTATTTTGAGTATGAGGGCCAGGAATATGCGGTTCTCTGCCAGCTGGAAGAGGATGTGCCCGAAGGCACCGATACGGAAGTGTACATCATGAAAGTTTCCGAGGAAGGTGAAGACGAGATCTTCCTGCCCGCCGATGAAGACAAAATGGACGAGCTCACCCAGATCGTGGAAAAGATGCTGGATGAGATGACCTGCTGCGGCGACTGCGGTGCTTGCGATGTAGCCGACTGCGCAGACAGAGAATAACTTCATATTCCTTAAAAAGCAAAAGACCCCTGAGGGGTCTTTTTTATTGCAGATCGCAGCAGCTTAAGTCTCTCCCTCCGCAGCGGTTTGCGATGCCACATACAAAACATCGCTGATGGAACGACCGCCGTCTGCCGGGCGGTTATACACCTCACCCTGCCAGCACAGCACCGCTGACTGTCCTCCGTCCAAATTGTAAGCGGCAGCAAAGCCCATGTTCTTGCAGAACACCGCCAGATCCTCCATGGTCAGCCCCATGGAATATCTGGGCTGCCGTCCATCAATAAGCACTATGGCATAATGCCCGGGCTCATAGTATCCCAACACGCAGCGCGGATTCCTGTCCTTGATCTGGGACTTGGGAAACTCCTTCCGAGGCCCCCCGTCCTTATCCAGTAATCCGGGGCCAAAGGTCCATACCTGCCAGGGATCCTGCGCCAGAATATCCTCCACTTCATACTCTTCCGGCGTATAGGTGGCCATTACGCCGTCCCGGTATAGCACACAGATATCATACTTTCCTTTTGTTTTGCGGTACAATTCCCCGTTTCGCACCACCAGCCCCATGTTCCGGGTGTAAAAATCCCCGGAAGCGGCAAAGAGCGCCTGAACTCTGTCTGACATTTTCTTTACGGAAGCCGCCGTATTCTTGTCTGAAAAACCGTTCTTCCCTGCGGCGGCAGTGCGCAGCAGTGTTACATCCTGCACATAGATATCTACTACATGGTAGGTGATATAATCCTGATAGGTCTCCTCATCCTTCTCCGTTCGGATAGAAAGGGCAATATTCTCTTCTGCATAACGATCCGCTTCCCGCACCGGTTCTCCGTAGGAAAACACATCAAAGCGGCCGCCCAAAAGCCCTGCCGGCGTAGGAGCAGGCGTATCCGTAGGAACGGGAGTAGGGGACGGTGCATCCGTAGGTTCCGGGGTAGGCACCGGGGTATCTGTAGGCACTGGGGTAAAGGTAACGATGGCTACCGCTACCTCTTCCTGGTCTATCCGGCTGGACTGCTCCCCTGGTGCCTGAGTCGGCTGGGGAGCGCTGCCCTCCCTGCATCCGCCCAGCAGCAGGCAGAGCCCCATCAGGAGCACCATAAGAATATACTTCATAGAGAATGCTTCTTCCTTTTGCAACTGTACAATGGGAAAAGTATAGCACCGATGGGAAATTCTGTCGATAGCGGCGAAGAAAAAAGAAGATTTCCCACCTGTGCTCTGAAATTTTTGTTCCGAAGAAAAATTTTTCTTGCATTTCAAACCGGGATGCGGTATAATACCCCTTGCATCGGGGATGTAGCTCAGCTGGTTAGAGCGCTGTGTTCACATCGCAGAGGTCTAGGGTTCGAGTCCCTACATCCCCACCATTGATCCACCGTATTTTTGACAGGGTACGGTGGATTTTTTATGCCCCCAAAGCCACATAAAATGAAACCTTGCAGATGCGCCTATACGAAATTCATTTTTAGCCAAGCTCATGATAATACGGGCAGACGTCTTCATAACTTCCGTCCTTCATGCGAAACCCCTTCGGGATTACGCCAAGCTGCACAAATCCCAGTCGTTCATACAGATGCCGGGCATGAATGTTCGAAGCAACGACCGCATTAAATTGCAGGACTCCAAAACCGTGTGCCGCTCCTTGCACCAGGCAATCCTGCACCAGTTTTTTCCCCAATGTGCAGGCCGCGTGCATCTTGACGAACGGCATAGCTGGCATTGCAGATATGACTGCATCGACCCACATTATTGGGATGCAAAATATACAGGCCATAAACTTTTCCCGTATCAACATCCTCCGCAATGGCACTAAAAGTCTGACCTGCAAAAAACACCTTTCCCGTGTCTGCCGTAAGCAAGTCTTCCTGCGGAAAAGCGATGCCATCCTCAACAACTTCATTCCAAATCTGAATCATTTGAGGCAGATCTTCTTCTGTGTATTTTCTGATAATAATATTCATGTTCGTATAACCTTCTTCTTAATTAGTGCTTTCAAGTTACACTTGAATATAATCCTAATATCTTTTATGGCTTGCCGAGCGGATTATAGCACGCCAAAGCAAATTCAGCAATCAGGATGCCTGAAAGTACCGTCAACAGGCTGTGGAGCAACCGTGCAGCAAATCCCTTTCACACCGGCAGCAGATGGATATAAAAAGATCCGGACGCCCCTATACATAAACGCCCAGGCTTTCGGCGGCCGGACGGACCAGCCACTCCCGCCGCAGTTCCCACACCATTCCCTGCACATTCTGCAGATCGACCTGCTTTACCGGATCCATACGGTTTTCCGGCAGCAGAAGCCGTTCCCAGCTTTCAAAGATCCGCTGTTTCCACTGGGGGTAAAAAGCGGTTGTCATGACCTGTACCGTATTCAGCCCCTGCCGTGCCATTTCCCGCTCAAATGCAGCCGTATCCGCCCGATCCTTTCCTATATAGCGCAGCTGCAATACCCGATTCCACAGATCCAGACGAAACAGCAGGATCTGTTCCTCAGGCACATCCAGCACCAGCGTATGGGCAGACTGATCCACCAGTCTTTTATCCGGAAATACCCAATAGGGCAGCTCTGCTCCCTTTGGCCGTGGCATAAAAGCCTGCGCTCTTTCTGCCAGGAATTCATAAGCAGTCAGGAAACCCGGCGCACAGTTCCCATACTTCTTTTGTATCATATCCGCCCGGCAATGGCAAATGCCCTCCCGCTCCAACACCTCCGCAACGACAGGAGCCTGCGCCGTATACACCCGCAATGTCATAGGACCTGTACCAGCCATTCTTTTCTGAGCTCCCACACTGTCCCATAACAGCTGTCGTTTCCGGCGGAGACGGAAGGATCAAACAAACGCTGCCAGCTGTCGGTGATCTCCTGCTTCAGTTCCGGATAAAAGTGGGACATACAAACTTTTGCATCGCTGAGACCCAGCGTATTCAGTTTTTTCGATGTGCCCGTCCATCCTCTTCTCCGGCAGGAATGTAGGTATAGTTCAGGATCATCCCCCATTTGGCTATGTTCACCGGCGTTACCAGTTCCGGAGGGATCTCCAGTTCCAGCAGGACGCCCGCCTCGTCCGGCACCATGGCTGCATCCCGGGTATAGGACAGCCACACCACGCATTCTGCTTCCGGCGGCTTGGCTGCCAGCCCCGGATGATGGGCCGAAAGCCAGTCATAGGCTTCCAGCATCAGGGGCGCATGCTCCTGCAGATCTGCAAACAGGTTCTTTCTGCCGGCAGTATATCTGCCCGTTTCCAGCAATGTTTTCAGCACCATCGGGTGCTGCTTGGTCCAAAAACGCATAGTGCTCCTTTCCGCTCGCCTTCCGTACCAAAGCGATACGGGCTCCGCCGTATCCCCGGCAGAGCCCGCTTTCTCCCGCGCATTCCCTTTCAGCGCCGTGAATTCTGTTTTAGTTTTCCTTGGAAATATCTGTACCGAAGTATTTTTCAGACAGAGCCGTCAGCGTGCCATCAGCACTGAGTTCCGCAAGAGCCTGATTGATGGCATCCAGCAGGGTGGCGGAATCTGCCCCCTTGCGCACGGGGATGGCGACCCGTTCCACATCATCGGAATAAGCGGCGATCTTAATGTTTGCTTCCGGATGTGCATTTTTATAATCGGCAAAAACGACCTCTGCATTTAAAGTAGCATCGATACGGCCGGAAAGCAGCAGCTCGATGGTCTGGTTCAGATCGTCTACACCGGTAACCGTAGCGCCATAGGCCTCGGCCTGTTCTGCATAGGTGCTGGAGATGGTGTTGGCCGTGGTCTTGCCCTTAAGATCCTCCATGGAATGGATATCTTCATACTCCCCCCTTACGATGACCGCCGTGCGGTTGTAAGCATAGGGGGTGGAAAAATCATACTTTTCCTGGCGCTCCGCCGTGATGCCCACGCCATTGACCATGATGTCATAACGGCCGTCATCCAGTCCGGCCAGCAGACCGTCCCATTCACCTTCCACAAAATTCACGGTCACACCCAGCTTTTCTGCGATCTTCTGGGCGATCTCCACATCGTAGCCCACCAGCTCATCCTGTTCGTTATGATAAGTCCAGGGCGCCCAGGTGCCCTCCATGGCCACGGTGATGCTGCCCTTCTGCCGGATCCGCTCCAGCTGGTCGCCTTCGGTCTGATTGTTTTTCTTCTGACATCCGGCTGCTCCCAGAGTCATAAGCAGCAGAGCTGCCAGCAGCGCGCAAAGAGTTCTTTTGATTTTCATGTTCTTATACACTCCTTCTTACTTCTAATATTATCTGTTATGTTCAATCCTCCATACCGGCAGACCCCTGTATGGATCTCAAAAAAGCTTTGGTGCGCTCCTGCACGGGATGCTGGAAGAAATCCCGGGAACTTCCCGCCTCCACCACAGCGCCGTTTTCCATGAACACTACCCGGTTGGATACGTTGCGGGCAAAGCTCATTTCATGGGTCACCACCAGCATGGTCATGCCCTCCCGGGCCAGCTCCTGCATGACGGAAAGGACTTCCCCCGTCAGCTCCGGATCCAAGGCAGAAGTGGGTTCGTCAAAATAGATGATCTCCGGTTTGGAGGCAATGGCCCGCGCAATGGCTACCCGCTGCTGCTGTCCCCCGGAAAGCTGAGAAGGGTAATACTCCGTTCTGTCCCCAAGCCCCACTTTTTCCAGTGCGCGCAGTCCCAGCTGCTCCGCCTCCGCTTTGGGCATTTTCCGCCCGATGATAAGCCCCTCTGTCACATTCTGCAAAGCCGTTTTGTTGGCAAAAAGGTTAAAGCTCTGGAACACAAAGGCAGTTTTCCGCCGGATCCGGGCAATGTTCTTCTTGGATATATGAGCCATGGCAAACCGTTCTCCGTCAAAAACCATCTCTCCTTCATCCGCCTGTTCCAGATAATTCAGGCAGCGGAGAAAAGTGGTCTTTCCCGAACCGCTGGGGCCTACTATGGCGATAACATCTCCCTGCTCAACGGAAAGATCGATCCCTTTGAGCACGGGGTTGCCGCCAAAGGCTTTTTTCACGCCCTGTACTTCCAGCATGGCTCAGGCCCTCCTTTTCCGGTCGTATTGGAGTTTCTTCTCCCCTACTGCCTGAAGCTTGGTCAGCACGGTAGAAAAGATCAGATAGATAAGTCCTACCTCCAGATACAGCAGCAGTGGTTCATAGGTTCTGGCTACAATACGCTGTGTCACCATAAACATCTCCGTTACAGTGATGTTGGCCGCCAGAGACGTATCCTTTACCATGGAGATCAGGGAGTTGGACAGGGGCGGAAAAGCCGTGCGCATGGCCTGCGGCAGCACAATGCGGAAGATTGTCTGCAAATAGGACATGCCGGCGCAAAGCCCCGCCTCCAGCTGACCCTTTGGCACGGATTCCAAAGCCGCCCGAACGGTTTCTGCGCAATAAGCGCCTTCGTTCAGGGCAAAGACGATCACCGCCGCCGGAAACGGCTCCAGCAGGATTCCTACCCGGGAAAGGCCGAAGAACACTACAAACAGCTGCACCAGCAGGGGGGTGCCCCGAAAGATCCATATATAGAACCGGGCCAGCTGCCGCAGCACCTTAACATTGGCAAACTGCACCAGCGCCGTGATCACGGCGATCACCATTGCCAAAGAAAAGGCGATCACCGTCAGCGGAATGGTGACCGTCAAACCGGGAATAAGTATTTTGGGGAACGATTCCAGAAACAGTTCCCACAGGCGGCCTTCAAACATTTTTACTTCCTTTTCCGGCGGCTTCTGCGGGATGCCCGCCGGACATTGTCATACATGTATTCCGTATTAGTATACTGGGCTATTGTGCAATTGGCAAATGCTTTTCCGAAATAATTAAACCTGAAATGAAAACTTTTTCTATAGAAGAATCTGATACCGGCAAACAGAACGGATGAAATGTGTGTGTGTTCTTCATATCTTTCCGTTCTGTCGCGCCTGCATGTTATTACTCTCTGATACCATCCGCCCAGGGAAAATCTCTTATTGACATTGCTTCCTGACTGCGGCATTTATTATAAAAGATGTTCTGAAGAAGCAAGCCTTCGTTTTTCCGCATGAGCTTGCAATGTCTCGGCAGCACCTTTTTCCTATTGACAGGAGAGCCGGCATCGAATATACTATGAATGAGGCCATCCTGTGCAGCTGACCCGGGCAATTGCAGCCCGGCACGGGCACACAGATCTTGAGCCTCTGTTTTATTTATGTAGTACACGCCGGTCTCTCCGGCGTTTTCTTTTTCCATAGCCTGTACAAGCAACTTGCTCACCGCATTTTGCCGCCCCTGTACGCTGACCACATGATTGCTGTCAATGGTTTCTTTATGGAGAACACCCGTTCCTCCGACACGCACCGCCGCTGTCACCTGTTTCTCGTTTACCTCCCCTTTCACAATGGCCACTACGCTATTGTCGGGATGAATGGCAGATTCAATGATAGCCACAGGCTTTTCCAAAAGAGACGGAAGCTTTTTCAACAGATCCGCTCCCATAAGATGATCTGCGTTTTTCGTTCCGTTCAGAGCGTAGTCTACATGGACCTGATCCATGGTCAACGGGGGTGCGCTCAAGCCCACTTTCTGGAAGATGTCCGGCGTCTTGCCCAGCACAAAGGTATCGGTCCTTGGGAACTTACCGGCCGCATAATCGTCTATCTGCTGCGCAAAGTATCTAAAGTATCTGAAGTAGTCACAACGCTCCGTATTCAGAGAGAATTTTCTATTGACAGATTCGCCGGATTGTGGCATAGTATCTGCAGATTCAGATTGCTGATTCACGCGAGATTGGCTACTCGCGGCTTCAGCAGTCTGAATTTTTTCGTTAATGCCGCATCATATCCGAAGAACTTCTTTGCATAGGCTGCCTTTTGTCTTTCTCTCTCCCGTTTTCTGTACTCTCGATCATGTTGCCAAAGATACCTGCTGCTTCTCCTGCACCTTTTTGAGCACTTCATCCAGACCGTCCAGCCATTTGTCTGCGGTCTTTTCGTCTGTGATCTCATGCTTCGGCGTGGCACCGGACTTACGTGTTGTATTGCATTTGCAAACAGGCTATACTTATGTATAATAGTGGGATCTCATCACTGCCGGAAAGGAATGCACCCAATGAAAAAAACGTTTACCCATTTTGCGGCTTTTCTGCTTTTGCTGCTGCTCGGCTGTCAGGCACAGCCCGCTTCGGAAAAAGCCTCCGCCCCGTCAGAACCGGCTCCGGTCACGGAGACAGTCTCTGCCGCACCCCTGCCGCAGCAGGAGGCGCCTCAGCTGCCGGACATATGCCGCCTGTACTATGATTATACGAAGCTGGCATATATCGTTCCTGCCGCCAGCGACCTGCCCCTTTCCGCAGAAGCCAAAAGAGGCGCTCCCGATGTGCTGGGTCTCTGGTATCAGGGCGAATTTACGGATATCTCCCAGGAGGGCTTCTCTGTTTCCGAACTGACAGAAGGAAAAGCCACAGAAGCCGGAGATTACGGCCGCTTCTGCTGGAACGGACAGCGGTACCACTGCATCCATGTGCAGGCCGCAGACAGTTATATCCCCAATCTGACCAGCGACTGCGGAGGCATTCTCTGGCTGGAGCTCACCGGCAGCTGCTGGGGCGATGATGGCACAACGGAGGGCGGCTACTTCACGGGCTTTGACACGGTGATCCTTACCGGCAGCGGCACTCTGGAGCTGAAACAGAATCTGGATTGCGGCAGGGGAGAACGGCCCTTCCCTGCGCTGATTCTGGACGGGCCGGAAGTTACCTGTCCATCGGCATCCCTTGTCCCCAACACTGCTGCGGATACCACCGCTAACCTTGTACTGCTTTCCGGAAGGCTGCGCACGGAGGCTTTGATCATCGGAGGAGATGTTTGCATCACCGGAGGATCTCTTTCTGTCAATATGCTGATCGACTGTCTTCGGCTGGTATGCCGCGGCGGCGAAACCATACTTACCGAAGGCTGGGGCAATGCGGAAGAATGGGCCAGCAAAGTCCCAGCCGTATTGCTTACCGGCGGAACATTGACGGCGGATCTGTGGCTGGATGAGCGGACGGTATACTATCTCTGGGCAGGCTCCATTACCGGCCCCGGGCTGGCTCATCTGCCCGGCGTTCACCTGTTGGGAGAAAATGTGACTGTCAGGGATACACTGGAAAGCTGAGCTCCATGCAAAAAGCCGGTGTGTTCCAACGACTCCCATTACCTGTGCCGTTCAATACGAAATTAACACTTTTCACGTCAGAAAATCCTGCCTGCACCCTGAAAATCAGTGTACTGAAAAAGGAGCCCCGAAGGGTTCCTTTTTCATTGGAATTCTCACGAAATATATTTATGCCCGGTACACGATCTTCCCGTTGACCAGAGTCATCCATGCCTCCCCGCCGATACGGGTCAAAGGATCGGCGGTCCAGATGACTATATCGGCGTCTTTCCCCGGCTCCAGACTGCCTACCCGGTCATCTACGCCCAATTGCCGGGCGGGATTGATGGTCACGGCCCGCCAGGCTTCCTCCATATCCAGTCCCGCGCTGGCCGCCAGACCCGCACACAGGGGCAGGTATTGCAGGGGGATCACCGGCGCATCGGTAATGATGGAGATATCCACCCCGGCCTTATGCAGTATCCCCGCCGTTGCAAAGCTTTTGTGACTGAGCTCCACCTTGCTCTTTTTTCCGAAGGAGGGGCCGACAAACGCAGGGAACCCTTCTTTGGCCAGTTCATCGGCGATCAGGGCTCCGTCGGTGCAGTGATCCAGCGTCAGCTTCAACCCGAACTCCCGGGCGATGCGGATAGCGGTAAAAATATCGTCCGCCCGGTGCGCATGAACCTTCAGGGGCAGCTCTCCCGCCAGCACCGGCAACATGGCTTCCAGCTTGGGATCATAGGCGGGAGGCTTTTCTCCTGCCTTTTCCTGGGCATATCTCTGGGTATGCCGAAGCAGATCCCGCAGCAGGGATGCCACCCCCATACGAGTCATAGGCGTCTTGCGTCCGTTCTGACCGTAGCAGTTCTTGGGGTTTTCCCCGAAGGCGGCCTTCATGGCGGCAGGTGCTTTCAGGATCATATCATCCACCCGCTTGCCCGCCAGTTTGATCACCGCAAAGGTGCCGCCGATAACATTGGCACTGCCAGGGCCCGTGCAGGCCGTAGTCACACCTCCGCGCAGAGCATTGGCAAAAGCTTCGTCCTGGGGATTAATGGAATCTATGGCACGAAGCTGCGGTGTTAAAGGATCGGTAATCTCGTTATAGTCCCGTCCTTCCCAGCCGGTTGCCTCGTTATCCAGGCCAATGTGGCAGTGGGCCTCCACGCAGCCGGGAGTTACCAGCCGTCCTTCGGCTTCGATCATCTCTGCCCCCTGCGGGATCTCCAGTTCCGGCCCCATGGCGGCGATCCTGCCATCATCCCCAATAAGCAGATCCCCCCGAAGCAATTCCTGCCCGATAATGGGTTTTATGTGTCCGTTTCGGATCAGCAGCATATGCCATACCTCATTTCTTTTTTGTTCAGTATAGCATATTCGCCTGTCTTTTGCAAAAAATACAGCTTCAAACTACGTGATCCGCTGCCCGAATGAAAAAACCTGCCCGGTAGCAGGGAACCCGTGCCCTCGTCAAGCCATCCGTCTTCAAGGAATTTTCTCCACACATGCAAAAAAGGCCCCGAAGAGCCTTTTTCATCCTTATTCCTCCCCCAGTCCTGCCGGCGGGACCGCCGTACCGGGGGTCTCCAGCCCACCGTCTTCCAGCAGACTCTCATAGGCTTCCGGGCTTTGGGGAAAGGTGGCCATAAGGCCCGTAGTCTCCATACCGGAGGCAACGTTGCTCATGACCGGATACTCTGTTTGGGTCTTTTTGTTTTTCTTTGCCATGCACACAGTATGTCCATGTGTTTTCTGCATTATTCATCAGGAATTCGCAATTCGTACAAGTATGGCTCTTGAAGGCTCCGGTCACACTGTGATAAAATAAAAAAAATTTACCACAAGAAAAGGATGCAAAAGCATTGTTGAAAAAGTTTGCCGCGCTGCTGTTGGTTGCCCTGACACTGGCTGCCGCCGGATGCAGCCCTCAGGCCGCACAGGCCCAGCTGCCTACCGAAGCTCCCGTAACACAGCCCCCTGCCACGCAGGTTCCCACCCCCGTGGCGGACAGCGTCTCCATAGTCGCCGTAACTCCGGCCCCTACGGAAACGCCTGTGCCCACCCCTACTCCCAGCCCCACACCAGAGCCTACGCCCGTGCCTGCGCCTACGGCCATCCCCTTCTCTTATTATGCGCCCACGGTAAACATGACCTTTGAGGAGCTTATTGGCGGTCTGGAAGATACTTTCCACGAAAGCGAAGGAACGGAGGCCAACTGGCCCAAAGGCTATCCGCCTGCAGATACATACTATGTTATTGTAGATGAATACTGGCAGGTGGTCATGGTCTACACCAAGGATGCAAACGGCGAATATACCCAGCCCGTGCGCTACATGCTCTGCACTACCGGCAGCAAAAAGCTGGGGCCTACCCGCAAAGGCATCTATCCCCTGAAGGAGTGCCGGATCCGTTTTGGCACCTTTGCCGGCGGTGATTATGCCGCCCAGTACTGGACGCTCATCGTTTCCCGGACTTATTTCCACTCCATTCTGTACACTAAAAAGGATTTTTCCACCCTGATCGTTAAGGAATACAACAACCTGGGCACACGGGCCAGCCATGGCTGTATCCGGCTGCCCGTACCGGACGCCCGCTGGATCTGGTATAATCTGGCCCCCGGCACCCAGATAGAGATCCGGGTGGGGAGCAAATCGGATGAAGCTACCAAAGCCATCCGGGAGCAGCTGAAGCTGGCGCCCGTCCCCGATTACTGGCCCCAAAAGCTTTTGCTGAAGGATATCCCCTATACGGATAACTGGCGGATCGAGGATGTGGATACCACGGTGCCCTTCGTCAACGCTACTCCGCCCCCGGTCCCCAAGAGCTGAGAACTGAATGTGCAAAAAAGAGACAGGCGCTCGCCTGTCTCTTTTTTATATGCCTTTATTTGCGGGCCTCTGTTTGCTGAACCGCCGAAGACCTCCGCCTGCGATTACTTGCCGTTTACGCTGACGCCCGGGATACGCACGGCCAGGGGGCCTTCATATCCGGCATCCTGATACCGTTCCAGAGAGAATGTCAGCGAACCCTGCTTTTCCAACAGGCTGCCGCTAATGCTGCCGCCGGTGAGCTTTTCCACGCCCTTGTCCGTATACAGATAAGCCAGACGGATCTCCCCACCGAAATATCCGGAAAATACATCCAGCTGAAAATCGGAGAAGGAAACAGGATACAGGCACCCTTTCTTCATCTGTTCAAAAGGAACCGTCCCGTTATCCAGCCGCACCCGGCGGTATTCTCCCACAGGCTCCTCCCCCATATACCGGCAGAAACGGGTAGGCCCATGGAGACACTGCACCTGTCCCTCTTTCAGCAGCAGCCGCTCCTTCATGGGTACGCCATCCCAGGAATAGGGGGCCGAAGGCACCAGCGTCAGGTTCAGTCCTTCTCCGGTAAGCGCAGCTCCCTGCGTCTGCACCCCCTTCTTCCAATCGGAATATCCGGGATACAGCTGAGAGGCATTGGTTCTTGCCACATACAGATCCAGCAGCGTATACACATGCTCGCCGGAAAGCACCACATCGTATACACCGGCTTTGGGCGCTTTTCTGGCATGGGCTCTGTCCCGGACAGTATCCAGTGCCCGGCGCACCTTTTCCGTCAGGGCCTGAGTATCCAGTCCCTCATACCGGAAGGAGAAGTACTGCTCCACATCCTGAGGCTCCTTGGACTGAGCTACAAACTCTCCCGAAACGCTGTACTGGCCATAGGAAACATCCGTTCCCAGCGAGTTGCAGATCTTTGTTTCTTTCCGCTGCACAAACAGCTCCGCGCTGTTAAGGAAGGCATCCTTTCTGTTGTCGGCTGCAAAAAGTGCTTTGGCCATTTCTTCCGCATTCCGGGTCAGGCTCCGGCCGCTGAGAGTGGAGGCTACTTCCTCAAAAGGAGCCTGAGGCCCGGCATATAGTTCATAAAAGTCATTCTTCACATGACCTGCCGCACAATATGCTTCTTCCAGAGTCTTGAAGATATCCTTTTGCTCCATGCCCGGAAAAAGAAGCACTTTGGCTGAACCCCTGTACTTTTTCTCTCCCTCGGCAAAGTCGTGATATACATATACGGTATACTCCGTCACGTCCTTCATCCGGCGCATATCCAGCTGCCGGCGGATAAAAAACAGCTCTGCGGTAGAGCGCTGTTCCTTCACAATGGAATATACGGGGATCTCCAGCGCCCGGAGCGCTTCCATAATTTTCTTTTCCATAACTGCCTCCTTCCTTAACCCAGCCGGATCCTGGCCTTTATGTAGGGGCCGCCGTCAGAGACCTTGACCCATTCCTTATAGCCCTTGCCGCAGAACCCTCCGCCGGAGAGCTGTACCTCCGGGCTCATCATAGTGATGGACTTCAGCAGATCCGGCACATAGCCCGTCAATACAATGGGGGAGAATATCTTTCCTGTGAGCTTTCCGTCCTGTATCTCCCGTGCAATGGATACCATGCACTGAATGCCCCAGTTTTTGGGATCCTCCATACCGGAACTGGGCGCTTCCAGCAGAAATCCATGCCGGATAGAAGCGATCATATCCTCCACTTTATCCGTGCCCCCTTCAAAAAAGGTGTTGGTCATGCGGGTATAGGCTTTCCGTTCAAAGCTTTCCCGGCGACCGTTCCCCGTAGGCGGCGTGATAAGCGCCTCCGCAGAGCGTATGTCGCTGATGCCCGTCTTCAGGATGCCCTTATCGATGATGACGGTATCATGGGCCAGCGTTCCTTCGTCGTCAAAGAAATAGCTGCCCGTCTGGCTGCCTACGCAGGCCCCGTCGTGCATGGTCACCAGAGGAGAAGCCACCTGCTTGCCCACGTACTGTTTGGCCAGCGCCCGGTCCTTCACAAACATGTCCATCTCTACCCCGTGTCCGAAGGCTTCATGAACGATCATCCCCGTTACATCCGGGTCACAGACACATTCATATTCCCCGGGCACGATACTTTGGGAATCCAGCAGTTCCAGCGCGGTTTTGGCAACATCTTCCACGCTGTGCTCCATCCGCTCCAACACCTCTGCGCCTCCGGCAGCGGAAAATCCTTTGTAGGCATCCTTTATCTCCTGTCCCCGGCGGGCCAGCGCCACCAGCGTCCCGCAAGTCCACAAAAGATCCTGCATCAGATCCCTGCGGCGGGAAAGGAAGAGCTTGTGGATCTCCTGATAGGCTGCAAATGCGGAGAAATCCATGATCCTGGGATCCACGGCCTTCCCCTTTTCCCGCAGGGCGGTGAGCCGGACCAGAATGGCTTCGTCTCCCAGCTGCGCCGGGTGGATCTCATACTCTGCTGCGGTGCCGAACAATGCCGGTTCATCCTGCGGCACGCCCTTTTCCATAAAGGATACCCCTTCCGGCAGATTGGAAAGCTCCGTCAGCCCTTCTTTGATGGCCTTGCGGATAGCAGGCAGCGTCTCCCAGGACACATCCGTGCAGGCATATTCTCCATAGCCCTTCTCGTCCATGACCCGGATAACAAAGCCCCGTTTGGTAAGCAGTTCATCCTGCGTCACCAACGATCCCTGGCCGGAGACCCTGTAGTTTTTGGAATAACTGTCCTGCCCCAGAATGCTGGCATAGGCATATTCCTCCAGCAGGGAGGAAAGCAGCTCCTGCATCACCGGTTTTCTTTCCAGCAGGAAGGAACTGGAAGCGACCTTCATATGTATACCTCCTGTTATGTTCTGTTTGTAAGTATACCACAACCGCAAAAAATAGGAAAGGCTGTTGAGAAATTTCTGTGACAACCGGCAGATCGCATTGCGTCCCTCTTGACAAACGGGGTATACTATAAGGTACTGTAATATACAAAAAAGAAGGGACAGGAACATGACGAAAATAGACATATTCTCCGGCTTTCTGGGAGCGGGCAAAACCACTCTTATCCGCAAGCTTATAAAAGAAGCCTTTGCCGGCGAAAAGCTGGTGCTTATTGAAAATGAATTCGGCGAGATCGGCGTAGACGGCGCCTTTATGCAGGATGCGGGCATAGAAGTCACGGAAATGAATTCCGGCTGCATCTGCTGCTCTCTGGTAGGGGATTTCGGCAAGGCCCTGAAGAAGGTGCTGGAAACCTATGCTCCGGATCGGATCCTGATCGAGCCCAGCGGCGTAGGCAAACTCAGCGATGTGATCAAAGCCGTAGAGAAAGTAGATTCCCGGGATCTGGTTCTCAACAGCTTCACCACCGTAGTGGATGCAAAAAAAGCAAAGATATACATGAAGAACTTTGGCGAATTCTTTAACAATCAGGTAGAAAACGCCAATTCCATCATTCTCAGCCGTACGGCCGGTATGGACCCCGCCAAGCTTTCTGCCGCCATAGTCCTCCTGCGCGAAAAGAATCCGGAGGCTACCCTCATTACTACCCCCTGGGAAGAACTGGACGGAAAGACCATTCTGGCTGCCATGGAAAAAAGGAGTACGCTGGAAGCGGCCCTCCGGGAACTGGAGCAGGAGGCCGAGACCCACGAGGAGCACGATCACTGCTGCCACCATCACGATCACGAAGAAGAGGAATGCAGCGATCCCGACTGCGCCTGCCACCATCATCATGACCATGAGGAAGAGGAGTGCGATGACCCGGATTGTGCCTGCCATCATCATCACCACCATCACGGCCATGATGCCGATGAAGTATTCGTAAGCTGGGGTGCGGAGACCCCCAGAAAATTTACCGAAGAAGAGCTGCGGCACATCCTTGCACAGCTGGAAAGCGGGGAATACGGCACCGTTCTCCGGAGCAAAGGTCTTGTAGATGCGGCAGACGGCCAATGGCTGTACTTTGACTATGTACCCGGAGAACCGGACATCCGCCGGGGAGCTCCCGGAGTTACGGGGCGCATTTGTGTCATTGGTTCTCAACTCAAAGAAGACAACCTCCAGGCGCTGTTTAACGTATAACCGGCCAAAAGGTGGAATATATGGACATTCCTGTTTTTCTGTTCACCGGCTTTCTGGATGGAGGCAAGACTACTTTTATCCAGAGCCTGCTCATGGACAAGGAGTTTAACAAAGGCCAGACCATACTGGTGCTTCAATGCGAAGAGGGAGAAGAGGAGCTGGATCTCTCCAAACTGCCCGGTAATACCCGCGTCTTTACAGAATCCATAGACGAGGAGGATGCGCTCAGTGAAGAGCTGCTTCTTCGGCTGCAAAAGAAATACAAGCCCACCCGGATCATGGTGGAATACAACGGCATGTGGATGCTGGACAGCCTTTTTGAAGCTCTGCCTGAAAACTGGGCGATTGCCGGAGAAACTCTGTTTCTGGACAGCACCACCTTTCTCTCCTACAACACCAATATGCGCCAGCTGGTATTCAACAAGCTGCGGACAGCGGAACTGGTGCTTTTTAACCGGGTCACAGAGCAGACAGACAAGATGGCTCTGCACAAAATCGTCCGGGCAGTATCCCGTCAATGCGATATAGCCTACAGTTATGAAGATGGGCGCACTGAATATGATGAGATCATCGATCCCCTGCCCTTTGACATAAATGCCCCGGTGATCGTGGTAGAAGACAAGGATTACGCCCTGTTTTATCAGGATCTGATCGAAGATTTCAAGAAATACCACGGCAAAACCGTAGAAATGAATCTGTTGGTGGCTACCCGGGGCCGCATGCCCAAGGATACCTTTGTAGCCGGCAGGCAGATGATCATGTGCTGTGCCAATGATGTGCAGTTTGCGGCCTTTGCCTTCCGTTATGATAAGGTCGGAGAACTCAAGCATGCCCAGTGGTATCGGATCCGCGCCACGATCGAAGTGCGCTTTTCCGCCGTTTACGGCAAAAAGGGTCCGGTATTCAAAGTAGATTCCATCACCCCGACTCAGGAACCCCAGGAGCCTGTAGCCACTTTCTATTAAGAACTTTCTACTGCAGCAGAACAGCCGTCTCTGATTGAGGGACGGCTGTTTTACTGATAAGCGAAAATCCAAACCGGCCGGTGCTTACAACTGTTCCGGCAGCAGCCGGGGCGGCAGCGTCTTCAGCCGGCTTCGAGCTGTTTCCAACAGCGGCAGATACTCCTTCCGGTGCTCTCCATACCAGCGGATCAGCCCTCTGGCGGTATCCTGAGCCTGCATATAGGCCGAAAGAGAAATATTCCCGGCAGTCAGGGCCCTTTCCAGTTCCGGCTCATCCAGCAGCACCGGTTCCCCTTCCAGGGGAAATACCACATCCAGCAGCAGATCCGTAAAGACCGGATCACTTGGATCGGAAAAATCCACGTCCAGCGTCATATCAAAATAACTCTGAAAATACCTTCCGTTTCCATCCCACATAGCTGTCAGCCACCAGCGGCCATGACTCGGCGCAGCCTGAAGCCACTCATATCCTCTATCCGCAATAGTCAGGCCCGGCACTCTCACCGGGGCCACAGGTTCTACAAAGGTCAGCAGTCCCATAGCCCCAGTAAAAACTGAGCTTTCTACGTATTCCATCCGCAGGGCGGCCTTCCGTACCGGCGGCCATTCCCAACGGGTCATGTGTTTGCGTTTCAATCCCATGAATCACCTTAATAAGAGGCAGGTATAAAACATGCAGCCGGAAACTGTTTCTTCATTGTGTGGCATAGCCACCTTCCGGATAAAATTCAATTTCAGTATAGCACATCCCCGGGAAGGGAACAATCTTTCCAAACACGCTTTTCTACGTGCACTATGGCCGCGCATGGCTCCAAGAAAGCACGGGAAAAGCAGAAAATCCTGTTCCCATCCACATTGGAAACATTGCTTTAATTTCCCGTGTTTTTGCAAATAACAGCTTTATCGGAATGTTTTTCCATAAATGCCAGGCATACAAAAAGCTCCGGGCGAGCATTTCCCAGAGCTTTGATTGAGTGGATAGAATCGGGAACCAAGGCTCCCGATCCGCTCTGCAAGAGAAAAGGAGAACTTATCTCTTGGAGAACTGGGGCGCACGACGGGCTGCGTGGAGACCGTATTTTTTGCGCTCTTTCATTCTGGGGTCACGGGTCATGAACCCGGCCTTCTTCAGGGCGCCCCGCAGCTCAGGATCGGCTACGCACAGAGCCCGGGAGATGCCGTGACGGATAGCACCGGCCTGACCGGTGGTGCCGCCGCCGTAGACGTTGACGCTGACGTCAAACTTGCCCAGAGTATCGGTGAGGTTCAAGGGAGCACGAACGATCATCTTCAGGGTCTCAAGGCCAAAATAATCGTCCAGATCACGCTTGTTGATAACAATATTGCCGGTGCCGCCGGGAATCAAACGAACCCGGGCAACGGACTTCTTGCGCCTGCCAGTGGCGATGAAAGCGGTTTTTGCCATAGTCGTTCTCCTTCCTTATTTGAGCACCAGAACTTCGGGCTGCTGAGCCTCATGCTTATGATCGGGGCCAGCATACACGCGGAGCTTCTTGAGCATCTGCCGGCCCAGGGGTCCCTTGGGCATCATGCGGCGGATGGACTCATACACGGCGAAGCAGGGCTTCTTGGCAAGCAGATCCCCATAGGTGATCTCCTTCAGCCCGCCGGGATAACCGGTGTGGTACTTATAGGTCTTGTCCTCCAGCTTTTTGCCGGTGAGACGAACCTTGTCGGCATTGATGATGATCACATGATCACCGGTGTCCACATGGGGGGTGTAAATGGGCTTGTTCTTACCTCTGAGGATAGCGGCTACCTGGGAGCTCAGACGGCCGAGGACCATATCTGTTGCATCCACAACGTACCAGCGGTGCTCAACGGTTTCGCCCTTTGCCATATAGGTCTTCATGGCGATTCCTCCGAATTAAAGTATAATCAATCTTGCTGTCTCGGGCTCCGCTTGGCGGGGCTAGTGCCGCACTTCACCCAATGGCACTTGACTATAGTAGCAAAACAGGCGTGGATTGTCAAGGGAAAAATGCACAAATTCCGGGAAAAATTCGGTCTTTTTTATTTATGTGCATAACGGCTTTGGGTTCCGGGCACACTCTTTCCATGGAAAAGAAGGAAAGAGCAATGCCGCGATCTACCTATTACTATCTGCTGCTGGGGCTTCTGCTTCTGACCGTTTGTCTGGCCATACTGGTGCCCCTGTTCAAAAAGGATCCCCCGCCTAAAAATTCGGTATTCGTCTGTATGCCTGCCGCAGAAGCAGAGGAGGTATATGCATGAAGCCCCGAACAAAATTTTACCCCATACTGGTGCCCTCCGTCCGGCGGGATGCGCCGGGAGACAAAGAGATCCGCCGGGCAGAAACCACGCCGAAGGAGGAACGGGAAAAATGCTGGGTTCCATGATAACGCCCCAGGAATATCAGGCTCGGGTGCAGAAACATATTCCCCGTTCTCCCACCCTGCGCATGTGTCTGCAGGCTTTTATATCCGGCGGGCTGATCTGCTGCCTAGGACAGCTGATCAAAGATCTGTCACTGCTGTATCTTACAAAGGATCCGGAAGCTGCCGGTACCATCGTTTCCCTGACGCTGATTTTCCTTACCGGTCTTCTGACCGCCCTGGGCGTTTTTGACAGGATCGCCTCTTTTGCCGGAGCAGGCACCGTGGTGCCCATTACCGGCTTTGCCAACTCCATCGTCTCTCCGGCCATGGAATTCAAAGCGGAAGGAATGATCCTGGGCACCGCCTGCAAGATGTTCCAGATCGCCGGGCCCGTACTGGTCTATGGCATAGGCAGCAGCGTAATAGCAGGGATCCTGTACTATTTGCTGCATCTGCCTGGTTAAATCCGTTTCTTTCAGCTCCCCGCCGGGAGCTTTTCCTGTTTTTAGCAGCGCACCGGGTTCGATCCTGCATCTGCTCCGTTTTACAGAGGCAGCCGCATATATATCTCTTTTTTCAGGGAACCGTCAAGCAGTTGAAACGCCCCCGGCATCTCCCCCACGGGCGCATAGCCCATCCGTTCATACAGGCGGCGGGCCCTGTCATTTCCTTCCATATAGGAAAGTTCCAGCTGCATAAGCCCCCATTTTCTCCCCAGGGCGGCCATCTCTTCCATCATAACGGTCGCCAGACCCAGCCCCCAGTATTCCCGAAGCAGCGAGAGCCCCACCGTCCCCCGGTGACGGGTCTTGAGCCGTTCTCCCCGGTTAAGCTGACAGCTGCCTGCCGCTTTGCCCTCCACATAACACATCAGAAAATATTTCTCGGGCGAACGCAGGGCCTCTTCCAGAATTCGGGCTTCTTCCTCCGGTGTTACAGTTATTTCACTGGGATACCGAATCAAAAACTCGGTTTCCGTACAGACCTGCTTCCACAGGGTCAGCATGGCGATCCCGTCCCGGCCTTCCCCGGAACGCAGCACCGCTTCCCGTCCATCCGGAAGCCTCCAGTTTTTTCCTTTATACAGCATATTTATAGTCCCGCAGGCAGTTCTTCCCGTTTGGGGCAGGAGCGGGCTCCCTGCCGGCTGACGCAGAAAGAGCCGCAGCAGGTGCCCCGGCGATTGGCTGCCTCAGGAGACAGGCCTTCCCAAAGAGCGGAAAGGAACCCGGCGTTATAAGCATCCCCGGCACCCACGCAGTCTGCCACCGGCACGGGGAAAGCCGGATTGGAATATACGCCCTGATTGGTGTATACATCAGCGCCCAAAGCCCCCCTGCGCGCCACTACCATCGGCACCTGTTCCAGTAACATTTGCGCCGCCTTTACGGGATCCTCCTCCCCCGCCAGGGGGCAAAGCTCCTCCTGTTCCGAGCCGAAAAGCACCGTGCAGCAGCCCAGAGCCCGCCGGATGTTCCCCGCAAAGAAGGGATCCTTCTGGCTCTCCATCCGGGCATTAATATCCAGACTCACCGGAATGCCTCTCCTTTTGCAGGCTTCCATCAGGGCCAGCTGAGTCTCTGCCGCCGGATCCTCCCGCAAGGTGATGCCGGAAGCGTGGAACCAGCCCGTTTCTTCCAAAATGGCTTCCGGCACCTGTTCCGGCAGAATGTGGTGCTGGCTGGCCCCCGTCTGAGGGAACGCAAAGGGCGTCCGCTCCCCTTGTGCATCCACTACAATGAGTACCTCCATGGTCATCAGTTCCGGGTACAGCTTCAGGCACCTGGTGTCCACTCCGTCCTCTTCCAACCCCCGGCGCAGGGCTCGTCCAAAGCCGTCTTCCCCCGCAGAGCCTGCGAAAAGCACAGGAATGCCCAGCCTCCCCAGTCCGGAGGCGGTATTGGCCGCACTTCCCCCATGGGAAAAGCGCACCCGGGTATCCGAAGGCCGACTGCCTGCAATATGAGCGGCCCCATAGGGAATCAGCAAATCGGGACATATATCTCCGAAACAAAGAATCTTCTTCACTTACTCAGTCCTCCGTGCGGTCAATGTGTACCCGCGGTTCATAGCGGCTGTCCAGGATCCTTAACCCTTCCGTCAACCGCTGCCGCACTTCTTCATCGGAAAGAGGCAGCGAAAAAGGGACGGCGGCATCAAAGGTCAGCATCAAGGTTTTGTCCCGGTGCGTCAGATGAAAATCATGCACGCCGCAGCGCTCATCCAGACACAGCAGCAGCGCGTGGATCCGGGAGAGAGCTTCCTGGGCTTCGGGACTTTTCTCCGAAACCGGATCCAGATGAATGGTGGCAATGCAGCCGTAGGTTTCTTCCAGAGTCTCCTCCACCCGGTCTATGAGGGCATGCGCTTCTTTCAGCCGCAGCTCCCCGTCCATTTCCGCATGGAGAGTAAGCATGAACCGCCCCGGGCCATAATCATGGATCACCAGATCATGCACGCCCTGCACACCGGGAAAGCCCATAACCGTGGCAACGATTTTTTCGGTCAGTTCTTTATCCGCAGGTTTTCCCAAAAGCAGCGCAAAGGTATCGCTGACGGCTCTGACCCCGCCCCAAAGGATCACCAGTGAAACGATCAGCCCGCACCAGGCATCTATATTGACCTTAAAGAGCACGTAGACGCCCGTGCTGACCAGCACCACGGCGGTGGTCAGCACATCAAAAAAGCTGTCCTGCGCCGTAGCCAACAGTGCCGAAGATTGGATCTCTTTCCCGTATTTGCGGTTGTACAGGCCCATATACAGCTTGACCAGCATGGAGAGCAGCAGCGCCCAAAAAGTCAGGGGTGAAAAGGAAGGCGCTTCCCCACCCCTGAAGATTCCTTCCAAAGAGCTTTTTCCCAGTTCCGCACCCATAAGCAGTATCAGAAAGGCTACGATCAAAGCGCTCACATATTCTGCCCGCCCATGGCCGAAAGGATGCTCCTTGTCTGCATGCTTTCCCGCAATGCGGAAGCCTGCCAGCGAAACCAGAGAAGAAAGTGCATCGCTGAGGTTGTTGAACCCGTCCGCCATAATGGCCAGCGAACCGGCAATCCCGCCTGCAAGCAGCTTCATAGCGCATAAAAGCACGTTGAAGCACACCCCCACGATGCCGCACAGGCTTCCTACGGCCCGGCGATCCCGGGGATCTTTTATAAACAGCTTCCGAAAAAAAGCGATCATGGTTGTCTCCTTCATTTGTATTGTATCAATATAGCATTTTGCCTGCCGCGATGCAAGAAAAATGCCTTCAAATCTTTTTCTCCAATACCGGCGCCGCATATGGGATTTACTTCCGTATACCTTGCAATCCGTCCGGTTTTCTGTATAATATAATCATAGAAACAAATTCTTAGAAGAGGAGGTATCCCATGAACTTTCTGAGCCTTCTGGGCGGCCTGGCCGTGCCCTGCATCGTATGCTTCGTTATCGGTCTGGTGCTGCTGATCGTGGAAATGTTCATTCCCGGCTTCGGGGTCTGCGGCACCTTGGGTATTCTGGCCTTTCTGGCGGTGATCGTCATGCAGTTCATGGCCAATTCCCTGGCAGCCGCCATGATCGTTACCGCCATTATGCTGCTGCTGCTGACGCTGATGATCCTGCTTTGCCTGCATTCCTTCCAGCGAGGGCTGCTTTCCCGCTCTCCCATTGTGAATCACCAGAGCATCGAAAAACAGCTCCCCACCGACACCTCCCTGGTGGATAAGACCGGCGTGGCCCTGACGGCGCTGCGGCCCACCGGGTTGGCTGAGATTGAAGACCGGCGACTCAACGTGGAAACCGCCGGAGAATTCATTCCCGCGGGCACACCCATCCGGGTGGTACAGGAAAGTCCCCTGCGTATTCTTGTGCAGGAACAGGCATAAAAGAAAGGTCGTTAATGAAATACTGTAAAAAATGCGGTGTTCTGTATACTACGGATGTATGCCCCAAATGCGGGGTAGAATATCCCCCCGAGCAGGAACAGCGCCCCCTTACCGAAGAAGAAAAGCACCAGCGTAACCGCCAGTGGATAGGCATTCTGATAGGCGTTCCTCTGTTTATCGCTGCCATCTATCTGATAATCCACCTGTTTTACGGAGGCCTGTAAGCCTCTTCTGCTGCTAAAAGAACTCATGGGACCCACTTAATTTTATCTGGAGGTTAAAACAAAATGCCCTTTGCCCTTATTATCGTTGTTCTGATCATACTGTTTCTGACGCTGCTGTTCAGCTTTGTTCCCATCGGCCTGCTGATCTCTGCCAGCGCTTCCGGCGTAAAGGTGAACATTTCCACGCTGGTAGGTATGCGCCTGCGGAAAGTATCTCCCTCCCGCATCGTCAATCCCCTTATCAAGGCAACCAAGGCCGGCATGGATCTGCCCATTGGCAAACTGGAAGCCCACTACATGGCTGGCGGCAACGTAGACAGAGTAGTCAACGCCCTTATCGCCGCCCGCGGCGCCGGGATCCCCCTGGATTTTGAAAAAGCCTGCACCATCGATCTGGCCGGGCGGAATGTGCTGGAAGCAGTGCAGATGAGCGTCAACCCCAAGGTCATCGAAACGCCCGTCATCGCCGCCGTGGCCATGGACGGCATCGAGCTGCGGGCCAAGGCCCGGGTCACCGTGCGGGCCAACATCGATCGCCTGGTTGGCGGTGCCGGAGAAGAGACCATCATCGCCCGTATCGGCGAAGGTATCGTCACTACCGTAGGTTCCTCCCAAAGCCATAAGGAAGTGCTGGAGAACCCTGATTCCATCTCCCGTACGGTTTTGAGCAAGGGTCTGGATGCAGGAACCGCGTTTGAGATCCTCTCCATCGACATTGCCGATGTGGACGTGGGCCGGAACGTAGGCGCCCAGCTGCAGATCGATCAGGCCGAAGCCGATAAGCGCATCGCCGAAGCCAAGGCCGAAGAACGCCGGGCCATGGCCGTAGCTCAGGAAAAGGAAAACGAAGCCCAGGTAGCCGCCATGCGGGCCAAGGTCATCGAAGCGGAGGCCCAGGTGCCACTGGCCATTTCCCAGGCCTTCCGGGACGGTAAGCTGGGAGTCATGGATTATTATAATATGAAGAATGTAGTCTCCGATACGGAAATGCGCAGCGCCATCTCCCAGGCCGCCTCTCCCAAGGAGAGTAAGTAACGCCCCATGGATGGCATTCTGCTGCTCTTCTTTATTGCGGCTGCGGTCATAAGCCTGTCTAAATCCGCCGCCAGGAAAAAACGGCCGGCCCCCCAAAAACCGGCCGCTTCCGCAGCGGAACAAAAGGTGCAGCCTCCGGCTCCCCGAACGCCCATACAGCCTACGGTCAGTTCCCGTGTAGCGCCTTCTTTAGGCAAAGCCGCTGTCAACACTTCCAAGACAGGTCATACCCACAGTGTGCATGTGGTAGAGCCCTCTTTTTACGGCGGCCATGCGCACGAAGAAAACAGTATGGCCGGCCCCGGCAAGGACTGCGAAACTGTAGACACCCGTCCCCGACCCACGGAAGAAATGGAATCTTCTTCCGCCACCCCTGCTCAGCCCTCTATCCGGCTGGACTTTGGACCCAACCAGGTGGTCAATGGATTGCTTTACGCCGAAATCCTGGGAAAACCAAAAGCGTTGCGCTGATATGAAACCCCTGAACTCCCTGAAAACCGTGATTACTCTGGTGCCATTGGCCGTATTGTGCATACTTTACGGCCTTTGGCTGGTTTTGGAGCCTCCGGTTTACCTGGAATCCGTTCTGTACGGAACTTTGGTTCTGGGGCTTTTCTGCGCCCTGTACATCCGTTTTATTCCCGCCTGTGCTGCTCAGTTGGAACAGCGCAGCCGAAGCGAGGAGGATCCCCTTCCCTTCCGCACGCACAGTGCCGGAGGGCGGGAGCTCCTGCGGCTGCTGGTGATCCTGATAGCGGCCCGAGCCATGCTGTTTATTTTGGTCTATCTGCTCCATCTGCAGCTCAACGGTTTTACGGGCACTTTTTTTGATGTGCAGCGCATCTGGGCTGACCACCCGGATTCCCCCAGATACATTTCCATTGTCAACAAAGGCTATTTTGCCGAAACAGACGGTCTATATCTGAATCTGGCCTTCGAACCGCTGTATTCCTTTGTCATTCACCTGCTCAATCCGGTATACACCAGTTCCATCCGGGCAGGCTTTTTCCTGGCCAACATAAACGCCGTACTTTCCGGTCTGTTTCTGTATGAACTCGTGCTCCATGACCGGGACAGGCGTTCGGCACGCCGTGCAGTGCGTTACTTCTGCCTGCTGCCGCCCACGTTCCTGCTCAGCTGTGTGCTGCCCGACAGCACCTTTATGCTCTTTTCCATTCTGTGTGTATATTGCGCCCGGAAAAAACACATAGCCCTGGCTTCTCTGTTTGGTGCTTTAGCTACCCTTACCCGCATGGAAGGATTGGCTCTGCAGGCGCCGGTGTTCATTGAATTCTTCTCTCAGGCTGCTCCCCCTGCCCGGGAAGGAGATCCCGTCTGGAAGACTGCCTGCAGACGCTGGTGCCCTGGACTGTGGATCCTGCTGATCCCCGCTGCTTTTATGGTATACATGGGCATCAATTACTATGTGGCCGGAGATCCCTTTGCCTTCACCCGCTGCCTGTATGAAGCCTACGGACAGAAATACGCATTGTTCTGCCAGGCAGGCGGAAGCCTGTGGGACAACCTGATCACCGCCTATCTGCACTATGACTATCCCGTCCTGCTGGCTCAGTGGATCCCCGGGGCGGCGGCTCTGGTCCTGAGTCTTATATGCATGCTGCAGGGGCAGCGGCGCTTACCCGCTTCTTATGTGGGGTATTATATTGCCTATGTACTTATGTCCGTGAGCGCCACCAGTCTCCCCTCTCTCCCACGGCAGCTGTTTTTATGCTTTCCCGGGGTGCTGGCCTTTGTGACCCTGACCCGGCGCCGGTGGTTGGATTGGCTGCTTCTGCTGCTTTGCTTCATAGGACTGATCGGGTATCTGGGTATGTATGTAGCAGGCTGGCCGGTACAGTAAAAAACCTTCCGCTCTTGACAAATGCGTCCCGGATGCTACAATAAATCATAGCTTGAGCGAATGTGGTGGAACGGCATACACATCAGACTTAAAATCTGACGCCGAAAGGTTGCGGGTTCAAATCCCGCCATTCGCACCAAAAGTCCACCGTAATTTTGATAGAATTATGGTGGACTTTTTTAAGCAATGTAAATAATTGAATCCACATACAGGAGTGCGATTTCATGCGTGAGGTGCGATTCCATATTCGTCGGAAATCCACATTTGCGGGAGCTCTTTTGCCGTATCGAATGTACATTAACGGTCAGTACATCGGAACAATACGCAACGGAAAATCACTGGATGCAAACGTTCCCAAAGCAGGCGTTTATTATATTGAGGATGATATTCTGTCTTCGCGAAACGCTGTGATATATGATAATGGGCTATCCGAATATAGCGTTGTAATAAAGCGAGCCGGAGGGTGGCGCACGGAATCATACAACGAGTTTTACATGGAGAAAGGTAACGTCTTGGAGCAACTGCCGTCTTTCCACTGGGAAAAGCTCTTTGAACTACAGCAATCTATGTCTCAGAGTGAAAGGCTGCTCGCCCTTAGCGTGGAGTTTTGGATATCCGCCATGGACGATTTGCAGGAGGTCCTTGCTTCAGAACATCTTTTTGAAATCATAGCCGCTTTACAAACAATCGGTGCACATAAGTATCACGATTTGCTTCTCAAAATTATGAATGACGATTTTGATGATGTCCGTTTTCCGTTGGACGATAACCAGATCGAGCAGATGCAGCCGAAAATCGAGGACGCAAACCGGGCATTTTGGAAAAATAAGGGCGCAGAAGCGGAGTTTCGTGGGGCAGTCACGAATTTTCTGATAACAAACCTGGATGCTTCTGGCCACGTTTTTGAAGTAATAGATCAGTCATGAGAATTTTTTCCACAGAGGGGGCGCATTTCCAAAAACTACTGCACCCCTTTTGCGCCGAAAATGCACCCCCTTGAAATTCTATTAAAGTTAGGGTTATTTGCCATGCAGAGTGTCCTTATAGGATCTGAGTATCCTGTAATGGACACTCTGCTTTTTTATGTGAAGAATGGCGAAAAGCTGGAGCTGCCGATCATCATCCGTTCCCGCACGCACAGCAGCTTGTGCCTTGTTTTAGGCAGAGATAAAAACTATTACCTTTTGAACCGCTCACCGACAAAATACTCCTTGATTTTCGCCCCTGACCCTCGCTGTCTGTTCAGCTGTTTTTGTCTCAGATCCGCAAGCAATTTGCTTTCTGATGAATGGATCGCTATTTGATTCATGCAGATCATTTTTTCGCTAATGAACCGATCCGTTAGCGGCATCAAAAACCAACAGATATCACTGTTTCAGAAAATCCCGTGAGGTTGCTCATGATGCCTTCGATCAGCAGCTCTTTCTGCCAGTCTGGCAGTCAGTTGGTGAAAAAGATCCCCTGTCTTATGCGCTTAAAACATGATGGACAACAAAAGGATCATGGTCGTACCCGATAATAATGCCACTGGCTATGAGCAGTTTCATACTTCGGCTTTTACCCCTGCTCATAAAGCAGGTCATACTTTTCATACCAGGCCCGCAGGGTGCCATCTTGGGCCCACTGCACCAGCAACGCGTCCAGCAGGCTGAGCAAGGCTTTTTCGGAGGCAGGGGCAACAAGATGATACTGCACGGTGCCGATGTTCCCGGGGCACAGGCGCATATCCTCATCCATAAAAGTCAGAGCCGCTGTCCGGGGCATGGCGCAGTAATCCACCGTTCCTGCCCGCAGAGCCACCAGCATATCGTAGTAGGCGGCGTAGGGAAGAATGGAAAGGGTAGGCTCCTCATCCTGCTGGTAGCGGGTGAGCACTTTGTAAGCATCGGTATCCTTCAACGCGGCGACGCGCTTTTCGCTCAGGGGCTGGGTGCCGTAGCCCACCAGCACCACAGCGTCAGTATAAAAGGGCACGGTGGTAGCAGTGTATTCCCGGGAGGAAAAACCGGACATGCTCACCGCCGCCAGATCGATAAGCCCATCAGCCATTTTCCACTGAGCGGTCTGTCGGGTGACCCCTACGGTCTGGCAGCTTTCCGTATCTTCAAAAAGGAACCGACTTAAAGCGGCGGCCAGCTCATCCTCCAATCCCAGACCCTGAACGTTCAGCCCGAAAAGGTTTTCATCCACCCCTATATGCAAGCTTCCTTTGGCCCGAACCAGATCCAGATCCGCATTGTGCAGCGCAGACAGGGAAGGCTCGTTGATCCACAAAATCAGCAGCACCAGCAGCAGCAGGGCGGCGAACAGGAACACCTGCCTTACGGGCAATTTTTCCTGCCAGTCCTCTCTGAACCACCGACGCCGGTGTTTCTGTACTTTTTTGTTGAATTTCGTTTCCATATTCACTTGAAGTATAGCAAAAAATGCCCCATATAACAAGCCCCGGGCACTCTGTACAACGGCGCGCTTTTGCGGTACACTGTATATGTAGAAATGTATCAAAACATCCGCAATGATTTTTGGAGGCTGTATGAGATTGTTTATTGCCATTCCACTGCCCAAAGACGTGCAGAAAAGCGTATGGGCCTTTGAAGAAGCTCTGCGGGAGAATGCTTCTTCCGGTAATTTTGTACCCAGAGGGAATCATCATATCACCCTGCGCTTTGTCGGGAAAAGCAGCAAACTGGCTGAACTGGCGTATGCCATGCACGAGGCCGTTCGGGATGCCCGCCCCTTCCCGCTGAAGCTGAGGGCGTATGGCTCCTTTAGTCACGGCGGGGCCCGGACCAGCTATCTGGGTGTGGACGGAGAGCTCAGCGAGCTGCATCGGATCCACCAGATGTTGGAAAGCGCCCTGTGGGAGCAGGGCTTCAACGGCGGCCGCGGGCGGCTGGTGCCCCATATCACGCTGGGCCGGGCGGTGGAGCATGGGGATATCTCCGGTTTGAAGACCCCCAATACACCGTTTGTGGTGCGTTCCATCGTGCTGTATGAAAGCACCAACGAACGGGGACGCATGGTCTATACCCCCCTGCATACGGAAAAGTTCTGAAACGGGGGCAACGCCCTCTTTTATTTTGACGGCGCTCTTTTGGCGGGAAAGGAAACAGAATGCCTGCATCTTCTCTGACAGTGGTTCTGGGCCGAGCCGGCAGCGGCAAAAGCCGACGGCTGTATGAATGTATGGCTGCCCATATGCAAAAGGGGGAACCTGCTGTGCTGCTGACAGCGGAGCAATCCACCTATGAGGCGGAAAAGGCGTTATGCACCCTGTGCGGCGGTCTGGTAGGGGGGCAGGTGCTGAGTCTGACCAGATTCTCCCAGCGGGTACTCAGTGAGCAGGGGGTCTTTTTGCCCTATCTTTCCGCACAGGGCCGGTTGATGGTTGTGCGCAAGGCAGCTTTGCGCCGGCAGCAGGAGCTGACTCTTTTTGCACCCATTGCGGCGGGAAAAGGGTTTGCCCGGAAGATAGACGAACTTATCACCCGTTTTAAGCAGAGCGGTGTAAGGCCGGAGCAATTGAAAGCTGCAGCAGAAAAACTTCCTGAAGACAGTCTGCTGCGGGGAAAACTGATGGATTTTTCCCTGCTGTATGAAGAAGTGCAGGCCTATCTGCAGGACAGGTATTTGACAGAAGGAGATCTGTGGACCCGGGCGGGAGAATGTTTTTCCGCTTCGGCTCTGTGCAGAAGCCATATCTATGTGGACGGGATCGATCTGCCCAGCCGGCAGTTGTTCGACTTTCTGGAAGGGCTGCTGGGGGTGTGCCTGTCCATGACTGTGGCCCTGCGAGCGGATCCCTGGGATCCGGAAAATACTCTTTTTGCCCCAGACCAGCGTACAAAAGAAAAGCTCATGGACATGACCTGCCGGGCTTCGGTGCCATTTAAGACCGTGTCCCTGCCCCGGCGGGAAGAAGGGCCTGCCTCTTTAGCACATATGGAAGCGCAGCTGTTTGCGGATGTGCCCCGGCCTTTTTCGCAGGAGGCGCAGGAGGTGCATCTGTGTGCCTGCGTCGACAGAGAGCTGGAAGCATCCCTGCTGGGAGACAGGATACTGTCTATGACCCGAAACGGATATCGTTACCGGGATATGGCTGTGCTGGTCACGGATAAAGAAGGATACATTGCCCCGGTACTGCGGGCTTTCCGCCGCCGGGGGATCCCTGTGTTTTACGATGCGGGCAGACCCGTAAGCGGTCACGGGGCCATGGCCCTGCTGGTATCGGCTCTGCGCTTTTGCCAGAGCGGAGATATGGAGCAGGCGCTGACCCTGATGAAAACAGGCTATGCCGGGGTAAGCCGGGAGCAGGGCGAGATCTTTGAAAACTATGTTCTGCGCTACGGCCTGTACGGCAGCGCTTTGGGAAAGCCCTTTTCTTTTGGAGAGGTGCCCGAAGAAGCCGAACAAGCCCGGCAGCTGCTGGCAGAACCACTGCTGGCCTTGAAACAGGAGCAAAGCGGCGCCGCTTCCGCCAGGGAGCGGGTACAGGGTGTCTACGACTACCTGGAAAAGCTGTCTCTGCGAGCGCAGCTGCAGCAGAGGGCGGAGGAACTTCTGGCGCAGGGAGATCCCCAGCAGGCTCTGCTGCACAGCCAGGTATGGAACGTTTTATGCGAACTGCTGACCCAGTTGTACACCATCCTGGGGGAGGATCCCCTGCCCCTGAAAGAATTCGTCTCTCTGGTGGAAGAAGGGGCCGCCGGCTACACCCTGGGGGTTCTGCCGGGAACGGCGGATCAGGTGCTGCTGGGGGATTTTGCCCGTACCCGCAGCCCCTATATCCGCATACTGTTCGTGCTTGGATGCAGCGAAGGACTGCTACCCCAGGATCATCCCGATGACGGGCTCATTGACGATGGGGAGCTGGAACTCCTGCGTGACGGAGGACTGGAGCTTTGGCAAAACACGGAGCATCTGACTGAATTTGACCGGCTGGAACTGTATACTGCTCTGTGCAAGGCCCGGGAAGAACTGTATTTTTCTTATGCCTATACGGCGGGCGGGCAAGAGATAGCCCCTTCGCCGCTGATAAAAGAATTGAAAGAGCTTTTCCCTCGGTGTGCCCGGGAAGAAGTGCTTTCACTGAAGGAAACGCCTCTGTATGAAGAAGGCGGGTTTGACCGGCTGACGGAGACGCTGCGACTGTTTGTGCAGGACGGAGTAGTTTCTGCGGACTTGGGGACGCTGTATGGATACTTTTCTCAAAAGTCCCCGTACAAGGAAGCTTTGCCCGGTTTGATGGAAAGCATGGCAGGGCGGCCACCTTCCCTGCGTCTGGGCCGGGCCATGGCCCGGGAAATGTATGGAACCAGACCGCTTTTGAGCGCCAGCCGATTGGAACTGTTCAACAAATGTCCCTTTGCCCACTATATGCGCTATGGTCTTTTAGCCAAAGAGCGCCGGGAGAGCGGGGAGCAGGCCGCCGATGCAGGCACGTTTTTCCATGAGGCCCTTCAGCGTTTTCTGCAGCGGTGCCGGGAGAAAGGATTGGCGCTCCACACCCTGGGGGAGGAGGAAGCCATGGCTGTGGTAAGCGAGATCCTGCCGGAACTCATCGCCATGCATAACGACGGGATCTTTCTGCGGGACGATCGGCTCCGGGCCGGTCTGTTCCTGCGCATAGACATGCTCAAGCGCTGCGTGCTCTCCCTGCTGCGGCAGGTGCAGGCCGGTACCTTTACCCCTGAAGAGGGAGAGTTTACCTTCGGCCCCGGCCAGCCCTGCCCGGCCATGAAGATCCCCTTGAAAGAAGGCGGCTCTCTGCCCCTGTACGGCCGTATCGACCGATTGGATGTAAGCCCGCAGGAGGGGTTGTTCCGCATTGTGGATTATAAAATGGGGGATAAGAAATTCGATCCTGCTGCCATGGAAGCAGGGCTGACGCTGCAGCTGCCTTTGTATCTGGCCGCCGCCGGGGAAAAGGGAGCGCCTGCGGGGATGTATTATATGCCCCTGTACCTCCCTGCCCGAAAGGAGGGAGAGGAACGCTCTCATGTGCTGCGGGGCGTGACCTGTGAGGAGGAAGAGACCCTTCAGGCCACAGAGCGGGGGCTGGCCGGAAAGTCGGGCATTATCGAAGGACTGCGGGCAGACGATAAGGGAGGCTACCACGGAACCCTGTGCAGCCGGGAAGAGCTGAAACGGCTTTTGAGCCGTGCGGTAAAAAAGGCTGGACACACTGCCGATACCATGCTGGAAGGAGAGGCTTCCGCCGCACCCTATAAAGAATCCTGCGCTTACTGTCCTCACCGGTCAGTATGCCGCTTTGATTTGTCCATACCGGGCTGCCGGTATAAATCGCTGGGCAGGATGACCCTGTCTCAGCTCCTGTCCCTGACGGAGGAACCCTCTGCCCGGGGCGGAAAGGAGGAGGATCATGGCCTGGACAACTGAACAGCAGCGGGCGATAGACGCCCGGGGAAACCTGATCGTATCTGCCGCCGCCGGAGCAGGAAAGACCGCCGTGCTTACCGAGCGGGTAGCCAGGCTGGTGGAGCAGGGAGCTTCCATGGACCGGATGCTTATCCTTACCTTTACCCGGGCTGCTGCCGGAGAAATGAAGGGTCGTATTGAAGATCGGCTTTTACTGCTGGCACGGGAAGCAGCAGGCGAAGTGCAAAAGCGGCTCAGGCGGCAAGCGCTCCTTTGCCGCAGTGCCCAGATATCCACCATCCATGCTTTCTGCGCCAGAGTGGTGAACCGGCATTTTCATATGGCGGAGCTTTCTCCGGGAGTGACAACGCTGGATGAAACGGAAAGCGCCGTGCTCATGGAGCAGGCCGCTGCCGAGGCCCTGCTGCTTTTTGCCCGGGAAAAAGAGGAAGCCTATCAAACCCTGCTGCGGGCCTTTGACCGGGAGGAAAAGGTGCTGGAAGGGCTGCTGAAACTCCACGGCTTTTTGTGTGCCCAGCCGGACAGAGAACGGTGGCTGGCACAGACCCGGGAAAGCCTTTTCAGTGGAGAAGCCCTGCAAAAGGCGGGAGAACTGTGCATGCAGGAGGGAAAACGCCGGCTACACCTGGCAGCTAAAGATCTGCAGGAGTATCTGCCCCTTATAGACTGCCAATATGGCAAGGTCATTGCTTATATGCAAGGCGTGCTGGAGAGCACGGAGCGGGCTTTGGCGGCGGCAGATTTTTATGCTTATACCGATGCCCTGGAGCAGATCCCCTTTGGGGTGCTACGTTTTCCAAAGACTATAGAAGCGGAAGAAAAGAACCGCATTGTGGAACTGCGGGACCGGCTGAAAAAGTGTGTAAACGATCAGATCCTTCTTTTTTTCCGGGACAGAGAACAGGAACAGGCTGTACAGAACCAGTCTGCCAAAGGGCTGCAGGCACTTTTTGACCTTTGGGAAGCCTTTGACCGGGCCTATACCCAAAAGAAAAAGGATCGGGACAGGATCGACTTTAACGATCAGGAGCATTACTGCGCCCGGATCCTTTCGGATGAACGTGTCGCCCGGGAATATCGGGAGCGCTTTGATTACATTATTGTGGACGAGTACCAGGACAGCAACCGGGTCCAGGAAGCCATCCTTCAGCGGATATGCAGGGAGGACAATCTGTTTTTCGTAGGAGATGTAAAGCAGAGCATCTACGGCTTCCGTATGGCGGAGCCGGTACTGTTTTTGGAAAAGCTTTCCTCCTTTACCGGAGCAGCAGGGCAGCGGGTGGATCTGAACTGTAACTTCCGTTCCAGTCAGGCAGTGCTGGATGCTGTAAATTCGGTTTTTGAAAAGCTTATGGGGCCTGGTATGGGGGATATCCTCTATGATGAGACCGCCGCCCTGAAGCCCGGACGTTCCCAGCCGGAGGGTCTTGCGGAGCTTCATTTGATAGAAGGAGAGGACGATCCGCAGGGAGAACCCCTGGATTCCCCCGAAGCAGAGGCGCGCTTCTGCGCCGAAAAGATCCGCTCCATTATGGAAGAGAAACGCCTTTGCCTGCCGGGAGGGGATGAGCGGCCTTATGCCTACAGCGACTTTGCCATCCTCCTGCGAAGCACCGGCCAGGCCTTGGTATTTGCCCGCACATTGGCGCTTTGTGGTGTACCCTGCTATGCTCAGCTGACGGGGGGATACTTTGAATCCATAGAAGTGGCGGTGTTTTTGAACCTGCTGCGAATCATTGATAACCGGCGGCAGGATATTCCTCTGCTCAGTGTGCTGCGTTCCGCCATGGGAGGCTTTTCAGATGAAGCGCTCATCGGCTTGCGTTCCCGGTGCCCTCAGGGAGAATATTTGGACTGCCTGCTGCTGGAAGCCCAAGGGGAGACGCAGGGGCAGGCGGCTGCCTTTTTGGAAAGACTGGAACGCTACCGGCAGATGAGTCTGTTGCTGCCGGTGGAGGAACTGGTCAGCAGGCTGCTGGATGATACGGGGTTTTACCGGGAGATGGGCGCCATGCCCGGGGGCAGGCAGCGGCAAAGCAATCTGGATGCGTTGGTGGAGAAGGCGCGTGCCTACGATGGCACGGGTGCTTTCGGTTTGCGGGGCTTTTTGAAGTATATGGATATGGCCCGGGACTCCGATAAAGCGGGGGCCGCTCAGTCCGTCACCGCTGATGCAGTGCGGATACTCTCCATCCATAAGAGCAAAGGGTTGGAGTTTCCGGTGGTATTTTTGTGTGATCTGGGCCGCCGGTTCAACCGCCGGGACGAGCAGGAAAGTCTCCTTTTGGACGGAGATTGGGGAGCCGCCCTGAGTTTTGTAGACAAGGACAGAGTCAAGCGGGTGCCGTTGCTGTATAAAGCTATCCGTCTGCTGGGCCGGCAAAGGCAGATCGAAGAAGAAATGCGGGTGCTGTATGTGGCCATGACCCGTCCAAAAGGACGGCTGTATATGGTGGGCAGCCGAAAAAATGCCGAAGTCTGGGTCAGGGAAACGCCTCCCTGCACGCCCTGGGCCCTGTATGAGGGGGATACTCCTTTACGCTGGCTGCTGTTGACTTTGCGCGGCAGGGTGCCGCTGTGCATCCATGGCAAGGAAGAATTTGCGCCGCCCCCCAAAGCACAGGCACCTCTTCTGCCCCAGGGAGATCCGCAGCTGGTGGAAAAGCTTGCGGAGCGGTATGCCTGGCAGTATCCCTTTGCGGAAGCTACAGGCTTGCCCCACAAGACCTCCGTTACTGCTTTGAGTCACCGGGAGGAAGAAACTCCCGTCTTTGATCCGCCTCCCTTTGCGCAGGAGCAGGACAATCCGCTGGTTCACGGCACGCTGATCCATGCGCTTTTGCAGCACATCTCCCTGCATCCCGGCCCGGGAGATTGGGAGCAGGCCATGACAGGCCTTTCCGCCCGGGATCGTCGGGCTATGGAATGGTTCCTCTCTTCTCCTCTGTTCCGCCGTATGCAGGCCAGTGCAGATTGCCGGCGGGAACTGCCTTTTACCCTGGCGGCCCGGGCGGATACACTGCCCGGCATGGAAGGGGCCGCCCCTGAGGAACGGGTGCTGCTGCAGGGCGTTATAGACGCCTGCTTCCGGGAGAAAGACGGCTGGGTACTGCTGGACTATAAGACGGATCGTCTGCGGGATCAACCGGCCGCAGCTGCGGCGGAGAAGCACCGGCATCAGGTAGAGCTGTATGCTTCCGTACTTCGGAATCTGACGGGGATCCCGGTGAAAGAAAAATATATCGTATTTCTTACGGAAAAGGAGGTCGCCGCCCTGTGAACCAGCTTCCCGAAGCTTTTTTGACCCGTATGCGCCGCCAGCTGGAGGCGGAGTTTGAAGCCTATATGACCGCCATGGCCCAGCCCCCTCGCCGTGGAGGACGGGTCAACGGCCTGAAGCTGTCTCCGGAGGCATTGTTTGCCATACGGCCGGAGTTCGTACCCGTGGGGAATGAACAGTTTCTGCTGCCGGAGGGAACTGCTCCGGGAAAGGATCCGCTTCATTGCGCCGGAGCCTATTATATTCAGGAGCTTTCCGCACAGATGCCCGCTTCCCTGTTGGATGTAGAACCGGGTATGGCTGTGCTGGATCTGTGTGCGGCGCCCGGAGGAAAATCCGCACAGCTGGGACAGGCGCTCCAGGGGCAGGGATTGCTGGTGAGCAACGAGATCGTGCCCGGCCGGACACAGATCCTTTGCGGAAATCTGGAGCGCATGGGCATAGAGAACGCTCTGATCACGTCCATGGAGCCGGAGGCTCTGTGCAGCAGCACGGGCCCGGTGTTTGACCGGGTGCTGGTAGACGCCCCCTGCGCGGGAGAAGGTATGTTCCGTAAGGATCCCCAGGCAGCGGCGGAGTGGTCTCCAGAGCACGTGCGCAGCTGTGCCCGGCGGCAAAGAAGCATCCTTATGAGCGCGCAAAAGACCCTGAAACCCGGGGGAATGCTGGTATACTCCACCTGCTCCTTTTCTCCGGAAGAAAACGAAGAAACGGTGGAATGGTTTCTGTCTGCCTGTCCGGATTTCACTCTGGAGCAATGCCGGACACTGTATCCCCACAACAGTCTGGGGGAGGGACAGTTTGCTGCATTGCTGCGGCGGCAGGGTCCGCTTCTTCCTACGCTCTGGCGGCAGGAGAAGAGCGATTCCTGCCCTTTGTATGAAGCCTTTGCCAAAGACTTCCTGAAGCCCATGCACGGCCCGCTGCGTCTGCTGCCTGACGGCCGGTTGCTGCGTTTGCCGCCTTTGCCTTTTGCTTTGACAGGAATGCGCATCCTTCGTGCGGGGCTGCTGTTGGGTGAGATCCAGCGGGGCCGTTTTATCCCCGCCCACGCGCTGGCTTTGGCGGCGGAGCGGCTCTTTCGCCATAGCCCGGAACTGTCTTTGGAAGAAGCACTTCGATACCTGCATGGGGAGACGCTGCCAGCAAACATCACCGGCTGGTGCGCCCCTTCCTATGAGGGGCTTCCCCTGGGCCTTGCCAAGGGGGCCGGAGGGATCCTTAAAAACCATTTGCCCAAAGGACTGCGGATGTAGCACTGCGTCCATTGCCCGGAGGAGAAAATTCTTCGGGCGTTTTTGTGTCCGGCCCGTAAATGGGCTTTGAACATGCTATAATAAACCGATTTAATAAACAGGAGAACGAAAGAATGCAGATACAGATACAGGTGTGGGACGTCTCTCAGGCGGAGACGATCATTCGTTTCAATCGGAAATGCTTTCTCACGGACCTTTGGAAACCGGAGGATTGGCGGGAGCTGCTGGCGGATCCAAGGGCCATCTATTACGGAGCCGTAGACATGGATACCGGAGCGCTGGCAGGAAATCTGTTTATCTATAACTGGCAGGGTGAACAGGACTACATAAAGATCATGAACCTGGGGGTGCATCCGGACTATCGGGACCAAGGGCTGGCGCACAGGCTGCTGACGCATGCAGCCCGGGAGATGACGGCTTTGGGCATGAAGCGTTTTTGCGGGGAGACCCGGACTTCCAATCAGGCCATGCGGAAGGTCTTTGAAGCATGCGGCTACAGGCTGGAGCGGACGGAAGCGGGATACTATGCCGATCCGGAAGAAAGCGCCTGCAAATATGTGCTTTGCCTTGAGTAACACCGGGCGCTCAAAAGCCGCCAGGCACCCCCGAGGGGGGGAACGTAAGCGGCTCTTGAGCGGATTATGAGGTTGGGGCATCCTGCGGAGGATGGGGCTTTCCCCCGCAAGTTTGGAAAAAAGAGGTATGAGGCTCTATATAAAAGGGATCGTCTCCCTGAGGAGCCAAAGGGATCACACGGCTTTGCGGCTCTGCTCCTCCATCAGCAGTTTATCGGCCACCAGGGCAATGAATTCCCCGTTGGTGGGCTTATCGTTTTTACCGTAGATGTTATAACCGAATAGAGAGTTCAGATTCTCTATTTTCCCTCGGGTCCAGGCTACTTCGATGGCATGACGGATGGCCCGCTCCACCTTGCTGGGAGAAGTGTCAAACCGCTTGGCAATGCCCGGATACAGCTCTTTTGTGATGCGGTTGATGAGATCCGGGTCGTTATACACCAGACGGATCCCTTCCCGCAGATAATGATAGCCCTTGATATGGGCGGGAATGCCGGCTACCAGGAAGATGGCCGTGACCTTTTCATCAAAGGATTTGGGCGTTTGCGCATAGGGGAGGATGGCTCCCTTGCTCTGCTCGTTATCCAGCATCTCCATAAGGCGCTTGCCCAGGGTTTCCGGCTCTACGGGTTTGACCATGTAATACCGGGCACCCAAAGCGCAGCAGCGGCGGACCATGGCTTCGTTCCGCAGAGCGGAGATCACCACGGGAACAGGAGCTTCCCCCGGGCTCATGACGCTGAGCTCCTCCAGGACGGAAAGCCCGTCCACATTGGGCATGATCAGATCCAGGGTCATAACGTCATATCGTTTTTCTTTCAGTTTATCCAGGGCTTCCCGGCCGTCGGCAGCAGTATCCACCTCACTGAAGCGATCCTGGGCTCCCAGATAGCCTTTCATCATATCGGTGAACTGGGTGTTGTCATCCACGAGCAGAACTTTGTATTTAGCCATATGCCTTCCTCCTTTTGGTGCTTTGATTGTACCATCGAAGGCGGCGGGACGTTAGAGTGATAAATTGGCGACTGCACGGGAATGGAACGCAAAATTTATATCCCCCTTCTTTCGACCCGCCCAGCTGCATAAGCTGACAGAAGGCACATTCTTGCGCCGGAAACCCTTTGAAAACGCCCGCTGAGGAGAATATACGCATATTCATTCCGTGTCCAAATTGTGAATAAACGTATATCTATCCACGTTGTCCACCGAGTTATCCACATTTCCACTGCCCTGAAGCGGGGAGGAACGGAAGTTATCCACCTTTTGAACCGACTGCATAGGCCGCATAGACGCTCTGCATACACAAAAACGCAGCCTGAATACAGGTGCATAGCGTATCTATATTTTCACTCTGATAAAAAAACTTTTTCAAAAGCAGAAGCTCCCCCGACTGCAAAAGCGGGAGAGCTGAATGGATTTTTTCTCTGTTGCTGCAGGACCCGTCTTGCGCTGAAGACGGGAACATCTGCGTGACAATGTTATTCTTGTGTATGGAAACCGGGCATAAATTTCGTATTTATCAATATGAACGGTGAACTCATAGACCCGGCTTCATGGCAGCCAGTGCCCTTCAACATGTCCGCTCCGTCTTTATTATTTGAGAAGATAAATCGAACGGCAGCGGACGATACACAGAAAACGCCCCGGCAGGGATAGCCGTGCCGGGGCAGAAATACTATTATTGCAGCAGGGAAAAGAGCAACGCCTCCATGGCTTCTTCCAGAGCAGAGAGCTTGTCTTTCAGTATCTCCTGCGTGGGCGCCTTGGAGCCGGTATACAGCTTCAGCTTTGGCTCCGTGCCACTGGGCCGTACCATGGCATAGTCTCCGTCCTCTAAAGTCAGCCGCAGCACGTTGCTGGGAGGCAATTTTGTGACGGCGCTGTTTTCATAATCCAGCACCTGGACGACCTTCTGTCCGGCCAGAGCAGCGGGGGGCGCCTTGCGCAAAGCTTCCATGGCGGCGGCGATCTTCTCCAGACCGGCCTTTCCCTCCAGCGTATAAGACTTGGCGCCTTCTCCAAAGAAGCCGAACTTGGCATACAGCTCCTGCAGGGCGTCATACAGGGTCATGCCCCGCTGCCGGTAACGAATGGCTGCCTGTGCCACCAGCATGGCGGAGCAGATGGCGTCCTTATCCCGGCTGAAGCCTCCGGCCAGATACCCATAGCTTTCCTCAAAGCCAAAGAGGAAGGTATGCTCCCCCGTTTCTTCGCATTGGGCGATCTGCTGGGAGATGAACCGGAAACCTGTGAGCACCTCTTTCAAAGCTACGCCGAAATGCGCACAGATAGCATCGGACAAACGGGTGGAAACGATGGAGCGCACCACCAGACCGTTCCGTGGCAAGGTGCCCAAGCGCTGCCGCTCACTGAGAAGGCTGTACAGCAGAATGGAGGCGATCTGGTTTCCCGTAAGCACAGACCAGCCCCCGTCATGCCGGCGGACGGCTACGCCCAACCGGTCGGAATCCGGATCGCTGGCCAGGATCAGATCCGCATGCTTCTCCTCTGCCAGTGCCATGCCCAGGGTGAAAGCATTGGGATCCTCCGGATTGGGCGCCTTGACCGTAGGGAAGTTTCCATCGGGCAGAGCCTGCTCCGGTACCACATACACATGCTCCAGCCCCATGCGGCTCAATATGGTGGTGACGGGCACATAGCCTGCTCCATGCAGGGGTGTGTATACCAGCACCAGATCTTTTCCGGCCTGCTTCAGGCCTTCCGGATCCTGCAAAAGGCTCATGGTAGCTTTGTAATAGGCTTCGTCCACCTCCCGGCCTATAAGGGTAATGCGGCCCGAAGCCAGCGCCTCTTCATAAGGCATATAGGCGGTAACAAAGTCCGGTACCTGACGGATGCAGGCGGTGATGGCCTCTGCCTGTTCCGGATCCACCTGGCCGCCATGGGCCCAGTAGACCTTGTAACCATTGTATTTGGGAGGATTGTGACTGGCGGTGATGACCACCCCGGCGGTGCAGTGCAGATACCGCACCGTAAAACTCAGCTGGGGTACGGCATGCAGGGTGGAAAACAGGTGTACCTGTATGCCATGAGCCGCCAGCACGCAGGCGGTTTCCCGGGCAAATACATCAGAGCATCGGCGGGAATCATAGGCAATGGCTACAGACTTTTGCTCCGCTCCGGGCAGGGAGGTCAGATACCGGGCCAGCCCCTCCGTAGCCTTGCGTACGTTATATGCATTCATCCGGTTGTCGCCGGGGCCCAGAATGCCCCGGAGCCCCGCCGTGCCGAAGGACAGCTCCTGATAAAAGCGGTCCTCGATCTCCGTTTGGTCGCCTGCCAGAGCAAGCAGCTCTTTTTTGCTTTCTTCATCTACCAGCGGACTGGTGCACCAGAGAGTATACCGTTCCTGTACGTTCATGGAAAACTCCTTTCTACCGTTTCCGGGTTCTTTATTGCATTCAGCTTTGTAAAAGCTGCAGCAGGACAAAATTGGCCGCCGTCAGCCCGGCGGCGTTGGTCACGGGGCACAGGCTGCCTATGGTAGTTTGCCCCTCCTGCCGGGTAGCTTTCTCCGGAGAAAATACTACATCCAACCGGGTAATGCCCCGCTTACGCAGTTCCTGCCGCATACGCCGAGCCAAGCGGCAGCCCTGTGTGGAAAACAGATCCACCACGGAAAAGGCTCCGCCGTCCAGACGGTTCCCCGCCCCCATGCAGCACAGGATGGGTACGTTCCGCCTGCGGGCGGTCTCGATAAGAGCCAGCTTCCCGGGGATATCGTCGATGGCATCGATGATATAATCGCAGGGAGGCAGCAGTGAATCGACATTCTCCGGGGTGATCCGTCCAAAATGTACGCTGATGCGGCAGTCGGATACGTCCTCCAGCCGCCTCCGTGCCGCTTCGGTCTTGGGCAGGCCCAGGGTGGATTTGGCGGCAAAAAGCTGCCGGTTCAGGTTGCTGGGTTCTACATAATCCCCATCTATCAGGTGCATGGCGCCCAGACCGCTGCGGCACAGGGCTTCGGCGCAGCTGCCGCCAACACCCCCCAGGCCTGCCTGCACAACGGTTTTGTCCTGCAGCCGCTGCACTGCCTCCTGCCCCAGCAGAAGAGCCGTGCGAGTGAGGAAAGGAGATATATTTTCTGCCATAGCTATTCTTCCTTTTGGGTCAATTCTTCCCAGGGGAGTTCCCTGGGACTGATGAAGGTTTGTCCCAATACCGTCAGCTCTCTGGCCAGAAGCAGCTGCGCCCGTTGGCGAAAGCGGCGGTTGGCTTCAAAACTGCCGTATTTGTCGTCCCCTAGCACGGGGCAGCCCAATGCCGCCATCTGCAGACGGATCTGGTGCGTGCGACCGGTAAACAGCCGGATGCGCACCTTGCACAACGGAGGCTTTACGGCCTCTACCTGATAGGCAAGCTCCATACGTAAGGCCCCGGGGATACCTTCTTTTACAAGGCGCATGGGCCGTTCCCCTTCCTCCTTCAGGGCATAGTGGATCAGCCGGCCGCTTTTTTCCGCCGGGATGCCAAAGAGCACCGCTTCATAAACCTTCTTCGTTTCGTGGTGGAAAAAGGCTTCCTCCAGGGCAATGCGGCTTTGTTCGTTCCGGGCAAAAACCACCAGTCCCTGTGTATTGCTGTCCAGTCGGTGGACGGGGTACAGCGGGGCGCTTACGGCGCTGAGCTGATATAAAAGATCGCTCTCCACCTCGGTACCGGGGTTCTTGTCTGCTACAAGAATATTTTCATCCTCATAGAGCACGGCCCCCGCTTCGAAGGCCGGGAGGTATTTTACCGTGGCGGGGAATTCTTTCCATGGAGGCAGGGAGTAAAAGGTCATGCTTTCTCCCAGCGTGGGGTGCTGCAAAGTCAGGGCATAGGCCCACAGGCGGATCTGGGAGCCGGGCCGGGCGGCAGGGTTGTACCGCTGATCCCCCAGAATGGGGCAGCCCATGTGACACAGCTGCACCCGGATCTGATGGGGCCGGCCGCTCATAAGGGATACATCCAGTAAAGACAACCCCGGCGCACGGTTCAGAGTGCGGAAGGACAAGCGCGCTTCCTTGGAACCGGGCACCCCCGGAGCCGTTACGGAAACGGTGTTGGTCTTTTCGTCTTTATACAGCCAGTCGGTAAGCTTTCCGAAAGCCGGCGCCGTCCCTTCCACTATGGCTGCATAGCGCTTTTTGGCCCGGCGGCTTTTAAATTGCTCTGTCAGCCGGGCGGCTGCCTTGCTGGTGCGGGCAAAAACCATTACGCCCCCCACGGGTCTGTCCAGCCGATGCACCAGCCCCAGATATACTTCGCCGGGCTTATGATACTTCTCCTTGATATAAGCCTTACAGGCGGTGAGCAGATCCATATCCCCGGAAGCATCCCCTTGTACGGGCACATTCACCGGTTTTTCCACCACCAGCAGGTGATTGTCTTCATATAAAACCTTCAAAACGGCTCCTTTTTCTGGTTTATGGGCATATAGTCAGGCCAGCTCCGTCACTTTTTAAGCATGACTGCACGGCATCCAGCGGCCGGTGGCCCCGCAGGGCAGCACCAGATCTTCCCGGCGAATAGGCAGGCCCACCTCCTCTGCCTGGACAATCCCCGCGGGCAGAGCCACCGTAAGGACGTTTTTGAGCACCGAAGGGGCCAGTCCCGTGGTGTAGCTGTTGATCAAAAAGAAGCAGGGATCCGGGGAGAGGATCTTTACACATTCCTGCACCAGCTCATACAGTCCCGTTTCTATCTTCCACATTTCTCCGCCCGGGCCCCGGCCGTAGCTGGGAGGATCCATAAGGATACCCTCATAGAAATTGCCCCGGCGCTGTTCCCGGCGGACAAACTTCAGGCAGTCATCCACGATATAGCGGATGGGCGCCTCTTCCAATCCGGAAGCGGCGGCATTGTCTTTGGCCCATTGCACCATACCCTTGGCGGCGTCCACATGCACTACCTGTGCCCCGGCTTTGGCGCAGGCGCAGGTAGCGCCCCCCGTATAGGCAAACAGATTCAGCACCCGGGGAGCTTTGCCGCGGGTCTGCATATACCGGCCGATCTCTCCGGCCATAAAGTCCCAGTTTACCGCCTGTTCGGGGAACAGCCCCGTGTGCTTGAAGCCCGTAGGCCGCACCACAAAAGTCAGCCCCTTATAGCGGATCTTCCAGCTTTCCGGCAGCTCCCGGGCGTATTCCCAATGACCGCCGCCGGTACTGGCCCGCAGATATACGGCATCGGCAGTATGTGGTTCCATGGGCCACACCGCCTGGGGGTCCGGCCGCAGGAGGGTCACATCGCCCCAGCGTTCCAGTTTGTTGCCGTTACCGGCATCCAGAATTGCAAAATCCTTCCAATCTTTGGCTAAAAACATATTTCTTCTCCTAAAAATGCGGGGTCATGCAAAAAAAGCTTTTTTCTTTCCCTTTGCGTTTCGGGGATATTCCCGGATGCGGGTCACATATTCCAGATTGACGGCCTGCAGGCCATCGCTACATTCCAGAATAAGTCCGCCGCCGGTCACTTCTTTAACGGTGCCCTGTATACTGCCCATGGTATCCGTGACGGTGTAGACAAGACATTCCTTACCGATAAACTGCTTTGCAAGCATTTCCATAGCTGTATTCTCCTTCCGGGTTCTTGCCCTTTTCCTGTTCGCATATATGACCGCCTGCCTTCTCCTTTCCAGCATGGGAAAGAAGATAATAAAAAGCAAAGCGAACAAAAGCAGGCAGTATTCCAAGCGCTTTCCTCCCAAAACTATTTCATCATTCTGTAGTATACCATGGGTGCGGAACATGGAAAAGCAGTTTATGTAGGGAAAAGTCGATTAAGATGTAAAAAATACGGCAGGATCTTCTTCGGCTATGGCAAAAACCTTTTATTCATGGTATACTGGCTGCACTTGCGCCGGGTTTTCCGGCCGTCCAGTTTCCCAAGAAAGGATGGGTATCCCCCATGCGCCAAATGAAACGGCTTCTTATTCTGCTTCTGTGCCTGCTCCTGCTTTGTCTGCCTGTTGCAGCGGCAGGAGAAGAAGAAACTTCGGCTTCCCGGCTGGAAGCAGAGTTGGATGTTCCGGAGCAGCAGAAGGATCTGTCTCTGCTGCAGGACGGCCGTATCAGCACCTATGTGGATTTTAAAGCCGGAAACCGGCTGCTGGCCCGGGTGAAAGAGCCGCCGCAGGGAGTCTATATCCAATGGCAGCGGCTGCCGGGAGAGGTGGCCCTTGCCTGGTTGGACGAGGCGGGAAATACTCTTTCCCGTGAGACTCTGACCCCGGCTTTTGTCAATGTGTATGTGTCTGCGCCTCAGAATGCAATGGGACTGGAACTGACCTTTTCTGCAAAGGCGACAGTATGCGGATTGGAATTTTACGGCCCCGGGCGGCTGCCTGATGCTTTGCAGCAGTGGAAACCGCCTATGGAAACGCCTGCCTATATGCTCTTATGCGGATACCCGGGGGATGAACTTTTATATTTTGGCGGGCTGGTACCATTGTGCCTGAACGACGGGATCCCTCTGTCCATCACTTATATAAGTGCCTATTCCCGTCAGCGGCAGGAAGAAGGACTGGAGGCCCTGTGGGCGCTGGGCATGAAGCATTACCCCGTGTACCTGGGAGTGGAGACCGGGCGGAACCGGGAGGTTGAATATCTGCGCGGAAACTGGCGCACCAACCCCGGCACGCTGGTGGAAAAACTTCTGCTTGCCTATTCTCCACATGTTCTGCTTTCCTTTGAGGAGGAGGGAGAACGGCTGGTTTCCTATAAGGATGAGGAGCGCAAGACCCGCAGCATGGGCGAGGCACAGACTGCTCTGACGGGGAAAGCCGCTGTAGACGGAGCTGCCGCAGCAGCAAAAAGCGGCTGGCAGGGTTTGCTGCTGGCAAAGGGCATGGGCAGCGGCACACTGTCGGCAGATATGGAAGCCCCCTTAGGCCTGTATGCAGACAGATCCGCCCGGGAAACGGCTCAAAATATCTATGATGTCTGTTACCGCTCTTTGGCGTCCTTCGACTTTTCTGTAGAGGAACGAGGAGATTTTACCTGCCTGCAGGGAGAACCGAAGGGGAGCAGTCTGTTTTCTGCAGTGGACTATGCACCCCTGCATAGCCCCGTGCCTACGGCTTCCCCTTCACCCTCCCCCACACTGGAGCCTACGGCGACCCCCGCCCCTGTACCTGCTGCCACTCCTGAGCAGAAAGAAGCACCGGAACCGGAGGAGAAATCATCGTCCCTGTGGAGCCGTCCCATGTTCTGGCTTTTGGGCGGTGTGGTGCTGGGAGCTTTGGCCGGAAGCGCCCTGTATTTATTGAAGCAGTTCAAGTTTGAGGATATGCCCCTGTGGCTATTGGTTCTGGTTCCGGTATGTATCGGGCTGCTTTGCGCTCTGCTGGGGGCAAGATCCATCCGGGAAATGGAATCGGCCCGGCAGGCCGCCGCAGTCGTTTCAACAGCCGCTCCCAGTGCCGCACCGGAATCTGCGCCGGAGCCTTCTCCCACCGCCGTCCCGGAGGAAAGTCCCCTTCCAGAAGTGCCGGAAGAAACAGCGCAGCCGGGAAAATGGACAGATAAGTTCCTTCCGAAGGGAGCAGAAGAAGAGATCACGGCGGATGTGGAAAACGGGCATTGGAGCTACAAAAGCCAGACCCTGTCTGTGGAGATCACCCGACATGCCGACAGCCGCCCCCTGGTCTGGTTTGTGGCAGATATTTATATGCAGGGCGCTAATGCCTTTCGCCCCGCTTTCGGCAACGAAGGCAGAACAGGACGCACGCCTTTGATGCCCTGGAAGATGGCCCGGCTGAACAAGGCCGTACTGCTGGTCACCGGAGACAATATGCTCCACATGGAAGCGGATATAAAGGGCGCCATCCTGCGGGACGGACGGATCTATTCCGCTTCCAATAAAGGCTCTGTCGCCGCCTTTGCCAGTGACAGGCCGGAGATGGATGTGTTTTCTGCCAGAAGCTATACCGCCGAAGGGCTTTTGGCTGCGGGATATGAGAACACCTATGCCTTTGGACCCATTCTGCTGCGTGATGGGGAAATCAGCGAAGAAGAGATCGCAAAATCCCATGTGGGCAAGGCCAATCCCCGCTGCGGCGTGGGCATGGTAGAGCCCGGTCATTTTGTAGCCATTGTAGTAGACGGCCGCAGGAGCGAATACAGCGTAGGCGTGACCTTGACGGAATTTGCCCGGATGTTCAAGGATATGGGCTGCCGGAACGCATTCAATATGGACGGAGGCGTATCTGCCTGCATGATCTTCATGGGAGAACAGCTGAACTCCCACGGCAACGTGGCGAACTACAGCAAGCAGCGGCATATGCCGGATGGAGTGATCTTTGGCTACAGCGAGCAGGTGCCCAGTCTGGAGGATCCCATCTATAACGACGGTATTGACACCACCTATAATATTCGCCGGGACTGACGGATCTTTGAGCAAATACGAATATAACAAAAAGGCTCTCCATGGGAGTCTTTTTGCATTAAGGATCGCAAATGACAGATCAGGCAAGAGGGGCACTGTAAAGAAGAGCTCAGCGCTCCTTTCGCGTCAGGAGCATCCCTATGACGGAGCCGATCAGGATCACCGGTGCCGCCCTGACAAACACCCACTCAAAGGCGTGAAAGGCTGCCCCGAAAACGGCAGTCTCCGGATCATTGTAATTCCAGTCCAGATAGGGGCTGGCAGATATGGCCAGGAATACAAAAACCGCTGTCGTGGCACCACACAGCAGGATAAACAGCCAATGCAGCAGTTTTCTTCTGCGGATCTTTCTCTGTGCAAGCTGCAAATTTATGACTTCCAGTTTTTCACAGATAGCTTTCAGGTCATCCGCTTCCGGCTTCGTTACGGTTTCTCCCAGCAGTGTGCTCACGGGGGTCTCCAGTGTTTGCGACAGAGCGATCAGCATAGAGGAATCCGGAACCGACAGCCCCTGTTCCCATTTGGATATGGTTTGCCGCACTACGTTCAGTTTTACGGCCAGTTCCTCCTGTGAAAGTCCTTTTGCTTTTCTGAAGGTTTTAATATTTTCACTCAACAATTCCGAAAGGCTCCTTTCTTTTGCTGCCGGTATTCTATCGAAATTCCTTCGTTGCGGCAAGCAACGTAAAGTAACATCCTCTAAAGGCGGCATAAACAGAGAAAATCCGGCTGCCGGAAAATGGCTTTCCGTAAAATGTCGGGCATTTGAATGCAGCAAACAGTTTTACGATTTTACCTGGATTTTACAATAGAATGATACCCGATTTGACGTCTGCCTGCTACTGTAAAATCGGGAGTGTGAGGAAAATGAGTATTTTCGATTTTTTAACCATGATCGGCGGGCTTTGCCTGTTCCTGTTTGGAATGAGTCTTATGGGTCAGGCGCTGGAGCGCAGAGCCGGAAGAGAACTTAAAATCGTATTGGGAAAACTGACAGGCAGCAAAGCGGCAGGTCTTTTGACCGGTCTGGGAGTAACTGCGATCATTCAAAGCTCTTCCGCCACCACAGTCATGGTGGTGGGCTTTGTAAATTCGGGCATTATGACGCTGCGCCAGTCCATCCATGTCATTATGGGCGCCAACATCGGCACCACGGTTACCGCCTGGATACTGAGCCTTGCGGGGATCGACAGTGGAAACATGTGGGTGCAGCTTTTGAAGCCTTCTTCCTTTACGCCGATTCTGGCGCTTGTAGGCATTATCTTTTACATGTTCTGCAAAGCGGATAAAAAGAAGGATACGGGGCTGATCCTGCTGGGATTTGCAACTTTGATGTTCGGCATGGAAACCATGTCCGGCGCCGTATCCGGGCTGAAAGACATCCCGGAATTCGAGCAAATGTTTCTTATGTTCACCAATCCGGTGCTGGGCGTTCTTGTAGGCGCCATCGTTACGGCCATCATACAGTCAAGCTCGGCTTCCGTAGGCATACTGCAGGCGCTGACTTCAACAGGCGCCGTATCTTACGGGGCGGCTGTGCCGATCATCATGGGGCAGAACATCGGCACCTGTGTTACTGCGCTGATCTCTTCGGTGGGCGCCAACAAAAATGCAAAACGCGCAGCCATGGTGCATCTGTCTTTCAATGTGATCGGCACGGCAGTCTGGCTCACGGTTTATTGCATTATAAAAGCAGTTTTTGCACCTGCCATTCTGGAAGCATCGGCATCGCTGTTGGGGATCGCCGTTATCCATTCGGTGTTCAATGTACTGTGTACGCTGCTGCTGCTTCCCTTTGGGGATCTGCTGGAAAAGCTTGTATGCCGGCTTGTACCAGATTCCAAAGAAAAGGAAAAGGCCAACGAACTGGATGAGCGTCTGCTGGCTACGCCGTCTCTGGCGCTGGCACAAAGCAGAGCTGTGGCGGTGAAAATGGCAGATTGCGCTGTAAATGCTTTAAGAAAATCACTGTTGAGCATTGAAAAGTATACGCCGGGTGCAGCCGATGAAATACGGCAGGCCGAAAGCAAATGCGATACATATGAGGATATACTGGGGACCTATTTGATCAAGGTCAGTTCTTCAAAGCTCAGTCAGGAAGAAAGCGAGGAAGCAACCGCACTGCTCAAGGTGATCGGGGATTATGAGCGCATTTCCGACCATGCGGTGAACATTCTGGGATCTGCGGAAGAGCTTCGGGATAAGAAGCTGTCGTTGACGCAGGATGCCATGAAGGAATACAAGGTCATGGCAAAGGCTGTGGATGAGGTTTTAACGCTGGCACAAACCGCATTTGTCCGGTCGGATATGGAGGCGGCTTCCAGGGTGGAACCTTTGGAACAGGTTATTGACGGCCTGAAAGAGCAGCTCCGCACGGATCATATTCTGCGGATGCAAAAAGGAAAGTGTTCTGTAGAGGTAGGGTTCGTCTGGTCGGATCTGCTGACCAATATGGAACGCGTCAGCGATCATTGTTCCAACATTGCCGGCTGTGTCATAGACAACGCCGAACATACCCTGAACCTGCATGAAACCTTAAAAAAGGCGAAGACGGGCAACGATGGGTATCAGTCCGCTTATCAGGCATATATGCAGAAGTACGATGTATAAAGGCGGCAATACGCCGCCCGGCTTACCCCCGTTGAAATGCGGCATGACCGTATTCCCAACGGGGGTTTTAGCTTCCTGCTTTTTTGGCCTGCGGATGATAAGTTATGAACACGGTACACGGATGCATTCAGGACTGATCTCGCAGCAGGCATCACAGAAAATGGAGAAGGATTCCCGTTACAAGATTCCCAGTTCCTGTAAGGATACTCTGCATGGAGAACCGTGAAGCTGCATCATAGGCAGACTGCATTTACCTTTTCTCATGGCAATGCACTTTTCCGTCAAGAGGAGTGCTTTACTTTTGTTCCCCATGTGATATACTAAAAAGGTTAAGACTTTATAAAAAGAAGGGAGCGCCTATGGGTCTGCCGGCCAAACTGGTCTATGCGCAGCTGCATTTTTTCAAACCTCTGGTAGCCAATCTGTCTCTGGAGACCATCCGCCGGGGGCAGGATAAGCTGGGGGAGCTTATGGAAGCCCTGCACAAGCGGGATGTGCTGGTGCGTGCACATACTTTTGATTCTTTTGAAGGTGCCTGGATCATTCCCAAGGACGAACGCCGTCAGGGGGTCATTTTATACCTGCATGGAGGTGGATATACCTGCGGGGATCTGGAATACGCCAAGGGCTTCGGCGCCACGCTGGCCGATGAAGAGGGGGTGCGGGTATTCTGCGCCGCCTACCGTCTGGCTCCTGAATCCCCCTTTCCCGCAGCGGTGGACGATGCGTTGGAGGCCTACCGCTATCTGCTGTCCAAAGGGTACGGCCCCCGTCACATTCTCCTGTGCGGAGAAAGCGCCGGAGGCGGGCTTTGCTACGCACTGTGCCTGAAGCTGAAGGAACTGGGCATGGAGCAGCCCTGCGGCGTTATTGCCATCTCTCCCTGGACGGACCTGACCGGCTCCGGCGCTTCCTACGAAGCCAACCGGGATAAAGATCCTTCCCTGACCCGGGAGGTGCTGGACTTTTATGCCCGCTGCTATGCCGGGGAAGCGGATAAAAAATCTCCGCTGCTCTCGCCTCTTTTCGGGGATCTGGCAGGACTCCCCCCTTCCCTGCTGTTTGCGGGCGGAGATGAGATCCTGCTGGATGATTCCCGGAGGCTTCAGGAGCAGTTGACGGCCTGCGGCTGCAAAAGCAGGCTGCACATTGCCCCGGAGCGCTGGCACGCCTATGTGCTCTATCAGCTCAACGAAAATCAGAATGACTTTGAAGCCATTCGCGAGTTCCTCAACCGGTATCTTTGCCAGGAGCGCAAGCTCCGCTGGATGCGTCTGGACAACGCCGCCAAGATTTATCCTGCCGCCCGGCGGAAAAACTGGAACAATTTCTTCCGCCTGTCCGCCACACTGGCGGAACCGGTAGACCGGCAGGTGCTGCAGTCGGCGCTGGATGTTACCGTGCGCCGCTTCCCCTCCATGGCGGTACGGCTGCGCAAGGGAATCTTCTGGTACTATCTGGAAGAGCTCTCCCGCGCCCCCAGGATCCGTGAAGAAAAGCCCTGGCCCCTGGCGCATGTGCCCTTCAAAGAGGTACGGGAATGTGCCTTTCGGGTGATCGTATACAAAAACCGCATTGCAGTGGAGCTATTCCATGCCCTTACCGACGGGAACGGCGCTCTAACCTTTGTTAAAACTCTGGTGGCGGAATATCTTTCCCAAAAATACGGGGTGGATATTCCCAATGAAGACGGCGTGCTCTGCCGGCTGGAGGCACCTTCCGCAGGAGAACTGGAAGACAGCTTCCTGAAGTATTCCGGGGCCGTCCGGGCCAGTCGCCGGGAACGCACCGCCTATCACCTGTCCGGCACGCCGGAACCGGACGGTGCTTTGAACCTGGTGACCCTGATGCTGGATGCACAGGCCCTTCGGGAGCGCGCCAAAGCCTGTTCGGTAACGGTGACGGAGTTCCTTTGCGCCGCCATGATGGCCGCCATTCTGGAGCTGCAGCGGGAAAAGGTGCATTTTGTACGGAACCGGCGCCCGGTAAAAGTGCTGATCCCGGTAAATCTGCGCAAGCTGTTCCCCAGCACTTCCCTGCGAAACTTTGCCCTGTATGTGACCCCGGAGGTGGATCCCCAGCTGGGCGAATATACCTTTGAGGAGCTGTGTACCATCGTGCATCACCGCATGGGGCTGGACTGCACGGCCAAGCTCATGGGCACCCGCATTGCCGCCAACGTAAGCAGCGAACAGGCACTGCTGCTGAAGCTTATGCCCCTGTTCATTAAAAATGCCGCCATGAAGGCCGTTTTTGATGCGGTAGGGGAACGAAAAAGCTGCCTGTGCCTTTCCAACCTTGGGCTGGTCACCCTGCCTAAAGCTATGGAACCCTATGTGCAGCGCATGGACTTTATTATCGGCCCTCAGGCCCGGGCGCCCCATAATGTGGGGATCCTCAGTTATAAGGGCACGGTTTACATCAACATGATCCGCAACATCCGGGAATCGGAGCTGGAGCTTCGCTTCTTCCGGGTCCTGCACAATCAGGGACTTCGGATAAAAGTGGAAAGCAACCAACCCTGAATACCGTATCAAGAGAGGAGAAGGCATTATGTATTGTGTACGCTGCGGGGCTGAGCTCAGCGACAGCGAAGAAAAGTGCCCACTGTGCGGCACCATTGTGTTTCACCCGGACATTCCCCGCCCTCAGGGAGAAAAGCCTTACCCGGTAGATACCGCCAGACAGGAGACCGCCAGCCGGGCCGGTGTACTGTTTTTGCTGACCATGGGCTTTGTGCTGCCCCTGATCCTGTGCCTGCTGTGTGACTGGAAGATCAACGGCAGCATCGTCTGGTCTGGCTATGTATCCGGGGCGCTGGTGCTCCTGTACGTAATGATCGTGCTGCCCCTTTGGTTCAAAAAGCCCATTCCCGTAGTATTTGTATCTGCGGATTTTGCGGCGCTGGGACTGTTTTTGCTGTATATCGACTTTGCCACCCATGGACACTGGTTTTTAACTTTTGCCCTGCCGGTAACCGGGGGGCTTATGCTTATTGCCGATGCCGCCGTAACGCTGCTTTGTTATGTGCGCCGGGGTCGGCTGTATATCTACGCCGGGACCCTTCTGGTTACGGGCGGCTTTATGGTGTTGGTAGAATTCCTGCTGAACCTGACCTTCGGTCTTCATGACCGGCTCATGTGGTCTCTGTATCCGCTGGCTGCCTGCACCCTGCTGGGCATCACTCTGCTGGTCATCGCACTTTGCCCACCCATGCGGGAGGGACTGCGGCGAAAGTTCTTCCTGTAAGGAGACGCCGCCATGAAAGTATTGCTGACGGGCTTTGCCCCCTTTGGCGGAGAAACTCTGAATCCCTCCTGGGAGGCGGTAAAAGCGGTAAAAGCACCTGCCGGCATGGAGCTGCACAAGCTGGAGGTGCCCGTATCCTTTCGGGCTTCCGGAGAACTGGTGTGCCGGATCATGGATACGCTTTCTCCGGATGCTGTGCTGTGTGTGGGGCAGGCAGGCGGCCGCCGGGAAGTGACTCCCGAGCGGGTTGCGCTGAACGTGGACGATGCTTCTCTCCCCGATAACAACGGCGACCGGCCTACGGACCGCCCCATAGACCCCTTTGGACCGGTGGCTTACTTTTCCGACCTGCCGGTAAAATCCATGGCGCAACATATTCGGAAAGCGGGGGTACCTGCCGCCCTTTCCAACAGTGCCGGCACCTATGTGTGCAACCACCTTATGTACACCGTACTGCACCATGGTGCCCTTCATACCCCAAGGATACGGGGCGGGTTTATCCACGTGCCATACATCCCGGAACAGGTTCAGGGAAAAGGCGTTCCCAGTCTGCCGCTTTCCCAGCTGGTGACTGCGTTGGAAGCCGCTCTCTCCGCCCTGATGGAAACGCCCTGTAATGCCCAAGAGGACGGCTCCTGGGGCCGGATCTGCTGATTTTATGGCCGGAATATATCTATACTCTTGAGCAGTTGGATCATTTTTATAGGAAGAAAGAGTAAAAAGCCTTAGTCTGCATATCCTCATCGGCCGCACCGGCGATTGCTGCGTCCCTATTATAACCGGAGAACGTAACCGTCATTTATGCGACGGAACTGCTCTATTCTCCTCGTTCCAACAGCCGGAAATCTTTCTCAAAGCGGATCCCGAGCACCCCGGAGATTTTCAACCCCGGCTGCAGCCAAATAGTCGTCCAAATGCTGAAAGATGCAGGCAAACGCTTCTCCGCATATGTCCAAAAGCCAGCGGGCTTTGCCGCAGGCACCCGGGAAATGGAGCGAACATACACAGTGTAAAGAATACGCAGCTTGCATATTCCCGCGCACATAAAAATCCGGTTCGTACTTTGTTTGCGAACCGGATCTTTGTTTTTCCTTTAGGTTTCTTTGGGTTCTTCAGAAGTCTCTGCGCCGGAGTCCGTTTGCTTCATGAGGGCTTCAAACTCTTCCCCGGAGATGGTCTCCTTTTCCATCAGGGTTCCGGCAATGGCTTCCAACCGGCTGCGGTTCTCTTCCAACAGCTTCAGTGCCGTTTCATAGGCCCGCTGCACCAGTTCGATGACCTCCCTGTCGATCCGGGCGGCGGTATCCTGCGAACAGGTCAACGCCGTATCCGAAGAGAGATAGGGATTGATCATTTGCTCAAAGGCTACAAAGCCCAGCTTATCGCTCATACCGTATCGGGTGATCATGGCGCGGGCCAGCTTGGTAGCTTCTTCAATATCATTGGAAGCCCCGGTGGTCACGCTGTGGCACATGATCTGCTCTGCCGCCCGTCCCCCTGCCAGAGTAACCAGCTTGGCAAAAGCTTCTTCCTTATCCATAAGGAAATGCTCTCCTTCATCCGCCTGCAGGGTAAAGCCCAGCGCCCCGCTGGTACGGGGAATGATGGTGATCTTGTGAACAGGGGCTGCATGTTCCTGGCAGGCGGTGACGATAGCGTGTCCCACCTCGTGGTAGGCGATGGTTTGCTTTTCCTTTCGGGAGATGACCATGCTTTTACGCTGTTTCCCGGCCAGAGCTGTATCCACGCTGTCTTCCAGATCCCGCTGGATCACCGCTCTGCGGCCGTTGCGCACGGCGCAAAGAGCCGCTTCGTTGACCACGTTGGCCAGATCCGCACCGGAAGCGCCGGGCGTGATCCGGGCGATAGCCGCCAGATCAATATCTCCCTGTGTCTTTACTTTGGCAGCATGGATGCGCAGAATAGCCTCCCGCCCGCCCTGATCGGGAAGTTCTACGGGCACCCGGCGGTCAAAACGGCCCGGGCGCAGCAATGCCTTATCCAGAGAATCCGGCCGGTTGGTGGCCGCCAGCACGATCACGCCGCTGTTCTCCTCAAAGCCATCCATCTCCGAAAGCAGCTGGTTCAGCGTCTGCTCCCGTTCGTCGTTACTGCCCATACCATCTCTCTTTTTGGCTACGGCATCGATCTCGTCGATAAAGACGATGCAGGGGGCCTTCTCCCGGGCTTCCTTGAACAGATCCCGCACCTTGCTGGCGCCCATGCCCACGAACAGCTCCACAAACTCCGGACCGCTGATGGAGAGGAAAGGTACGCCTGCCTCTCCGGCTACCGCCCGGGCCAACAAAGTCTTTCCCGTGCCCGGAGGGCCATACAGCAGGGCGCCCCGGGGCATCTTGGCCCCGACCTCTGCATATTTTCTTGGATCATGCAGGTAGCTGACGATCTCCTGCAGGGATTCCTTGGCTTCGTCCTGCCCGGCCACGTCCTTAAAGGTGGTGGTAATATCGTTGCCTTCCACAGAGCGGGCATTGGATTTGCCAAAGCCCATAAGCCCGCCCCCCGCGCCTACCTTGCCCAGACGGCGTGTGAGGAAAGCCAGGATCAGGCCGAAGACCAACAGCGGCAGCCCGTATTGCAGGATCATATAAAACAGTATGGACCGTTCTTCACTGACAGCACTGAAAGTAACGCCTGCCGCCTGCAGACGATCCGTCAGTTTTTCATCCCCCACCAGATAGGCAAAATATTCTTTTTTCGCAGAAGCTGCCGTGGGAAGCTTCCATGCGGTGCCGTTTTCATTCCCGGCATCCCCCTGGCCCAGTATCCGGAAGCCGAACAGGCTCTCCTGCTCCGGCAACGCGGAGGGCGATGCTTCCGCCTGCTGCTGCGCTTTTTCTTTCGCCTGCTCCTGCAGGGCGTTTTCTCCCTCTTTCGTGAGCGTGTAGCGCACCTGGTTGGAACGGATCTCTACCTTCTCTATATATCCCTTCTCCAGATGGGACAGGAAGGTATCGTAGCTGACCTCCGTTTCCGAAGCACTGCCGGAAAGAAGGCTGGGAGCCAGCGTCACATAGATCAGTGTCGCTATGGACAGCGCCAATATGATCCAGAACAACAGCGGCCGCCTGGACTGAGGAGCGGGGCTGTCTTGCTTTTGCTTTTTGTTTTTGTCTTGCTGCATAGTTTTCCTTCTTCTGCCATTTTGGACAGACCTAACCTTATGTAGGTATATTGTATCAGGATTTAAAGAAAAATCCACCCCGAAGGAGAAAAGAAACTTTACCGGATTGCAAATCCATTGTGAAAAGAATGGAAATTCCTGCCGGGGAGCTTCTCCTTACATAGGCATAGGCGCGCCCTCTGTGCTATACTGTGTAAAGAGTAATTTCCATATGCGAGGAATTGTTGGGATCATGCTTTTTTATGTGTACCTGCTGCTGGCACTGGCAGCCGTAGTTTGTTTTGGACTCTTTGCACCGGGGCCGAAGCTCTGGATGCTGCCCCTGATCTTTCTGGGAACACTGGGCGTTTTTCTGTTGCTCCATGCACTGGTGCTGTGTATTGCCAGCCTGTTTGCCGGGCGGAAAGAGCAGCTGGAGGAAGGGATAGCTTTCTACAAAAAGCTGATGCTTTGCTCCATCAGCGCCTTTCTGGCGCTGGGGCGGGTGCGCTGTACACTGGAAGGAGAGGAGAAGCTGCCCAAAAAGGGAGGGTTTCTGCTGGTATGCAATCACCTGAGCATGTTTGATCCCATGGCGGCCATGGCGCTGCTGCGCAAAAAAGGATTGGTGTTTATCACCAAAAAAGAAAATATCTCCATTCCCGTAGGCGGCCCCCTGATCGCCGCCATGGGCTGCCCCGTGCTGGATCGTGGTGACAGCCGCATGGCCGTGCGGCTCATGCAGCAGGTAGCCCGCCGGATGTCTGCCGGGGAAGCCATCGGGGTATATCCGGAAGGCACCCGCTCCAAGACCGGCCTGCTGGGCGACTTCAAACCCGGCGCTTTCAAATGCGCCCTGTGGGGGAAGGTGCCCGTGGTGGTAGCCGTCATAGAAGGCTCTGAACAGGTGCACAAACGGTTCTTCTTCCGTTCCACCCATATCCGCATGCGTATTCTGGAGGTGCTCCCCTATGAGACGCTGCGCACCATGGATACCGGTGCCATCAGCCGGCATGCCCGGGCCATCATGATCGAAGAAGGAGGACTCCATGCCGCCTAAAGCCATACTTTTTGACCTGGACGGCACCCTGACGGATAACCGGGTGGGCATTACCGGAGGCTGTATGGCCGCCCAGAAGGCCATGGGGCTGCCTGTGTCCGCCCGGGAGGAGCTATATTGTTTCATCGGCCCGCCTCTGGTAGAAGCTTTCATGGAAAAATGGGATCTGACCCGGGCGCAGGCGCTGGAGGCCCTTGCCCACTACCGGGCCTATTACGAAAAGCAGGGCATTTTTGAAAATGTACCTTACGCCGGTATTCATTCCCTTCTGACCCGATTGAAAGAAGCCGGTGCCCGGCTGTATGTGGCTACCAGCAAGCCGGAGCCCAGCTCCCTGAAGATCCTGGAACGGTTTGAACTGCTGCCCTATTTCGACGGCGTGGCCGGGAGTCTGCTCAACGAAACCCGCACAAAAAAGAGCGAAGTTCTCCAATACGCACTGGAACACTTTGCTCTAAGCAAAACCTCTTCCGTGATGGTGGGGGATCGCAGCCACGATGTGGAAGGTGCCGCTGCGGTGGGGCTGCCCTGTGTGGGGGTGCTGTACGGCTTCGGCTCCAGGCAGGAACTGGAGCAGGCCGGTGCCGCCGCCATTGCAGAAGATATCCCTGCGCTGGAAGGACTGCTGCTGCGCTGGCTTCAGACATAATATTTGTTTTACATGCCCCGGATCCCTCCGGGGCTTTTTCTGAAAGGCGCCATCGCCCGTCTTTTATTCGTTTTATTGGCAGAAAAAGTGTGAACTTTCTCTTATGTTTGTTTTTACCTACTTTTAATTATGGTTGAATTATGCTACACTGTATTAATATTGGAGAAATGTACTGTTGATTTATAAACTATACACACAGCGCACAGTTCCAGGAAGAATGCAGACTTACCTTTCCCGCTTTTAAGCAAAATTCAGTAAAGGACGCTGTACTATGTTTGTTGCACCGGATTATATGCAGCCTTTTGCAAAGAAATTGTACCTCTCCTCCCCCACCATGCATGGAGAAGAGCTGATTTATATGAAAGAAGCCTTCGACACCAACTGGATGTCTACCGTAGGGGAAAACATTGACCGGGTGGAGGAACAGATCGCACAGAAGCTGGGCGGCTATGCCGTAGCCCTGTCCTCCGGAACGGCAGCTCTGCATCTGGCCATGAAACTGGGCGGTATCAAACCGGGGGATCTGGTTTTTTCCAGCGACATGACCTTTTCCGCCACTACCAATCCTGTTGTGTATGAGGGTGCCCGGCAGGTATTTATCGATACGGAACGGGATACCTGGAACATGGACCCGGAAGCGTTGGAACAGGCTTTTTCCATTTATCCCGGAGTAAAGGCGGTGGTGCTGGCCAACCTGTACGGCACCCCCGGAAAACTGGACGAGCTCGTTTCCATTGCACACCGCCACGGAGCCATTGTCATTGAAGATGCGGCGGAATCCCTGGGCGCCAGCTATAAGGGCCGCCAGACCGGGCTGCTGGGAGATATCGGCGTTATCAGCTTCAACGGAAACAAGATCATCACCGGTTCTGCCGGAGGGATGCTGCTGACCCATACCCGGGCCGAAGCGGACAAGGCCCGGAAATGGTCCACCCAGAGCCGGGAAAATGCGCCCTGGTATCAGCATGAGGAGCTGGGCTACAACTACCGCATGAGTAATGTCATTGCCGGGGTGGTTCGCGGCCAGCTGCCCTATCTGGAAGAACATATTGCCCAGAAACGGGCTATTTATATGCGCTATAAAGAAGGCTTTAAGGATCTGCCCGTAACCATGAACCCCTATGACGGACAAAATTCCCAGCCCAATTTCTGGCTCAGCTGCCTGCTCCTTCAGGAGGAGGCCATGTGCCCCCAGGTACGTTCGGATACGCAGGCCCTGTATACCCCGCAGACGGGCAGATCCTGCCCCACGGAAATTCTGGAGACCCTGGCCAGGTATAATGCCGAAGGCCGCCCCCTTTGGAAGCCCATGCACCTGCAGCCCCTTTACCGGATGCATCCCTTTGTCACCGCCCGGGGCAACGGCCGGGGTCAGTCTAACGCCTATATCTCCGGCGAGATGACCGACGTGGGCGCCGACCTGTTTGCCCGGGGACTGTGTCTGCCTTCCGATAACAAGATGACCACGGAACAGCAGGATCAAGTCATAGAGATCGTGAGGGCCTGCTTCCGGTGAAGAAAGAGCTTTACGCCCGGCCTTATATGCGCCTGAAGCGGGTGCTGGATCTGCTGCTGGCCCTGTTGCTCTCGCCCCTGGCCCTGCTCATCGTGAGCCTGTGCTATGCAGGCATCAAGCTGGAAAGTCATGGCCCCGCCTTTTTCGTTCAGGAACGGCCGGGATATAAAGGAAAGATCTTCCGTATCTACAAACTGCGCACCATGTCGGTGGAAACGGAACGCAATGGTGTGCCCCTTTCGGATATGGAACGCATGACTCGCATGGGCCGGGTCATCCGAGCCTGCAGCTTTGACGAGCTGCCCCAGCTGTATAATATCCTCCGGGGAGAAATGAGCTTCATCGGCCCCCGGCCCCTGCTGGTAAAGTATCTGCCCCTGTATACAAAAGAGCAGATGCGCCGCCATGATGTACTGCCCGGGATCTCCGGCTGGGCCCAGGTCAACGGTCGAAACGAGATCAGTTGGGAGCAGAAATTTGAGCGGGACGTATGGTATGTGGATCATGTCTGCTTTCGGCTGGACGTAAAGATCTTCTGGATGACCATATGCAACGTGTTGCGCCGGGAGGGCATCAACTCCGGCAGCAACGATACCATGGCCGCCTTTACCGGAACATCGGCACAGGAGGAAAACTGATCCGTGGAAACCCCATACTTCCTTATCCATACCGGCCTGCTGGAAGAAAACTACCACGCCTTTGACCGGGCTTTGAATGCCTGCTGGGGGCGTCACCGGATCGCTTATTCCGTCAAAACCAACAGCCTCCCCTTTGTGCTGCAGTTTCTTCATGAGCGGGGCGCCATGGCGGAGGTGGTTTCAGATGACGAATATGCACTGGCCGGACTGTGCGGTTTTGCCCCAGAGGAGATCGTGTTCAACGGCCCCATTAAGGGAAAAGACTGTTTTCTCAATGCTGTTCTCTCCGGGGCCCGCGTACATATGGATTCCCGCCGGGAACTGGACTGGCTGGATCTGCTGCCTCAGAACCGCCTCTTTTCGGTTGGTCTGCGGGTAAATCTGGATCTGCCCTCCCTCTGCTCACAGGACGTGGGCCTTGAAGGAGAGGGCTACCGCTTCGGTTTTTCCTATGAAAACGGAGACCTTGCCTGGGTCCTTTCCCGACTGGCCACCCATAAAAACCTTCGGCTGGGCGGACTGCATCTCCACTGCAACAGTATTACCCGCAGTCCACGCGTCTATGGGTTTATGGCCCGGAAGACGGTGGATATCTGCCGGGAATTTGGTCTGCTCCCGGACTATGTGGACATGGGCGGCGGATTCTTCGGCGGCGTACCGGGAAAGCCTGCTCCGAAAGAATATGTACAAGCCATGGCCGAACCTTTGCAGAAAGCGCTGGATCCGAAAAAAACGGAACTGGTCATAGAACCGGGTTCTGCGCTTATCGGTTCGGCGGCAGATTTGGTTACCACCGTTCTGGATGTAAAGGAGAACCTCTACGGGCGCATCGTCACCACCGATGGCGGAAGGGTGAATCTGGATCCGCTGTGGAAAAAGGAACGGTATGCCTACGAGGTCTCCGCTCCAAAGCGCGCTTCCGTGCCCCTGCAGATCGTCTGCGGCTACACCTGCATGGATCATGACCGAATCATGCGTCTGGTGGATGCGCCTGCTTTGGAACCGGGTGATATTATCACCTACAAACGGGTGGGGGCCTATACCATGACTTTTGAAAGCATGTTCATCCGCCGGCACCCGGAGGTATATGCGGAAACGGACGGCCATTTACGCCTGATCCGCAGCAAGCCCTCCATGGAAACTTTTAAGGCCCTGCTGGAAGTTCCATCAATGGAAGAAAGGTAGAAATCCTCTATGCGTATACTGTTTTGCAGCGCCGGGCGCCGGTGCGAGCTGCTGAAAGACTTCAGAAAATCCATGGAGCCCGGCTCATGGCTGGTGGCGGCGGATCTGAATCCCTATGCGCCTGCCCTGTATATGGCAGATGCACGGTATCTGGTCCCCCGCATCGATGATCCGGGATACATTCCTGCCATTCTGGATATATGCCGGAAGGAGCGCATCCAAGCGGTGACTACCCTCATTGACCCTGAAATCGCGCTGCTGGCCGCTCACCGGGAGGAATTTGCCGCCCTGGGAGTGGAGGTGCTGGCCCCGTATCTGCCCACGGCCCGGCTGTGCTTTGATAAGTTTGAAATGTTCCGCTATCTTTGTAAGAAGGGCATCCCTACGGTCGTGACCTGGGGCGATCTGCCTTCTTTTACCCGTGCGCTGGAAAAGGGAGAAGTCTCCTTCCCCGTGTTCGTCAAACCCCGTACAGGCAGCGGCAGCGTAGGCGCCCGGAAGATCTTCTCCATGGAAGCGCTGGCAGAGGCCATGGCCGCCGACCCCGGATTGATCATTCAGGAATTCATGGACTGCCTGGATCTGGATGCGGATGTATACATCGATACCGTTTCCCACAAGGCCGTGGCTGCTTTTTCCAAAAAGAAGCTGGAGACCCGCATCGGCGGGGCCAGCAAAACCGTTTCCTTCAAGGATCCGGCTCTGTTTGCCTTTATCGAGCAAATCGTGGAAGTGCTGGACTTTAACGGCCCGGTAGACATGGACTTTTTCTGCCGGGAGGGACGTTATTATCTTTCCGAAGTGAACCCCCGTTTCGGCGGGGCGTATCTCCATGCTTATGGGGCCGGAGTAGATTTTATCCGATGTATCGAAAACAATCTCAAGGGCATAGCCAATCCTCCCGCTCTGGGTCAGTATGAAGAAGGTGTGATCATGATGATGTATGACAGTGTGATCATCCTTCGACCCGGGGAGCTGGCGCAATAAGGAGCTAACTATGCGTATCCTGTATGTAACTACCGTAGGATGCACCATGAGCTTTTTTAAGGCTTTTATTCGTGAGCTTTTAGAGCAGGGGCATCAGGTAGATCTTGCCGCAAATTATGAGGAGGAAGCTATCCCCGAATGCTTTGCACAGTGGGGCTGCCGGATATATGCCTTATCCTGTACCCGCTCTCCCCTCTCTGCCGGTAATCTGCATACGGTCCGCCAGCTGAAACGGCTTGCGCTGAAAAACCAATACGATATCATTCATTGCCATACACCCATTGCGGCCGCTTGTACCCGCCTTGCCTGCGCCAGCCTGCGGAAGAAAGGGCCACTGGTTTTGTATACCGCCCACGGGCTTCATTTTTATAAAGGAGCACCGCTGCAAAACTGGCTGCTGTATTATCCGGTGGAATGGATCTGCTCCTTTTGGACGGATGCCCTGATCACTATCAATCACGAAGATCTGACGCTGGCCGAAAGGCACCTGCATGCCAAGCACACATTTTATGTGCCGGGGGTCGGCATCGACACTGCGCATTTTTTGAATGCGTCGCCAAACCGGCTGCAGCTGCGGAACGAGCTGGCCATTCCGGAAAAAGCCGTCCTGCTGCTTTCGGTGGGCGAGCTGAATGAAAATAAAAACCAGTCGCTGGTGATCCGCGCGCTGGCTGAAACAGGCAGAAGAGATATCTTTTATGCACTTGCCGGGACAGGCCCTTGCAAAGAAGCGCTTCAGACTCTGGCTGTATCCCTGGGAATAGAGACGCAGGTTCGTTTTCTGGGCTATAGAACGGATACTGCGGCTCTGTATAAAACAGCAGACCTGTTTGTGCATCCGTCTTACCGGGAAGGTCTTCCTGTAGCCGTGATCGAAGCGATGGCCGCCGGTCTTCCCTGCCTGTGCAGCCGGATACGCGGAAATACAGATCTTATAGACTCTAACGGCGGCGCTTTCTTTGATCCTCACTGTCAGGAAAGTTTTATAGGTGCGCTGTATCAGCTACTGTCCGCAGATACAGCCTCTATGAGCAGGCATAACGCACAGGCGGCTCTTGCGTATGACGTGCAGAAGATCAATGCTTCCATGCTGCAGCTGTACACACAGATGATAAACGGCCGCGAAGGATAGTTCCCATGAAAATACTCCACGTGCTCAATACCAACAGGTTTTCCGGCGCGGAAAACGTAGCCTGTCAGATCATCGGCATACTGGATTCCACAGAAGGCATCCAGTCGGTTTACTGCAGCCCGGAGGGACCTATCCGGCAGACGCTTGCCCAAAAGAACATTGTGTTTGCTCCCATGGCCGCTTTAAACCGCCGGGAGCTGCGCCGCGTCATTCGGGAAGTGCAGCCGGATGTTCTTCACACCCATGATATGCGGGCTGCATGGACGGCCTTTACCGCCCACACCGGCTTGCCCGTTATTTCTCACATTCATAATAACGCCTTTGATTCCAGAAGGGTGTCTTTCCGCTCCATTGCTTTTTTGCTTGCCTCTTTTCGGCTGCAGCATATTTTCTGGGTGTCCCAAAGCGCAATGTGCGACTATGCCTTTTCTCGCTTTGTCCGAAAAAAGAGTTCGGTGCTCCCCAACATTCTGGATGTGCCCGCCTTATACCGAACTGCGGAGTCGGACACCGCTTCTTATTCGTACGATGTTGTTTTTCTTGGCCGGCTGGATTTTGAGAAGGATCCCGAAAAGGCTCTGCGGGTTTTTTCCCTGGTTGCTGCAAAACATCCCGAAGCCACTTTTGCGTTTATCGGGGACGGCCCGCTTATGCCTGTGCTTAAAGAGCTTTGCCACCGGCTGGCGCTGGAAAACAGCGTTTCTTTTCTCGGATTTCAGAAAAAGCCGCTGAAAATGCTGCAGGACGCCAAATGTATGCTTATGACCTCCCGTTGGGAAGGACTTCCCATGAGTGCGCTGGAAGCAATGGCTCTGGGTGTGCCTTTGGTATGCACCCCCACCGATGGGCTTAACGCATTGATTACAGAAGGCGAAACCGGTTTTTTGCGCCGCAATGAACAGGAGCTGGCTGCCTGCATTTCTACACTTCTTGACTCTCCGCAGAAGCAGTTGCGGATGTCTGATGCATGCAAACGGCAGGCTCTTGTAATAAACGACATGGATTCCTACAAAAAAACGCTGCTGCTCTGTTACCGGCAGGCGCTGAAAGGGGAAAAAAACTAATGAAGAAAATTGCTTTTTATATCAATGTCCTCAGCCACGGCGGAGCGGAAAGAGTCATTGCGAACCTTGCCGCCGCTTTTCAGGCAGGCGGTTACGACTGCACGGTGATCACCACTTACCCAAACGAAGGCGAATATCCCCTGAGCGCCGGTGTACACCGCATTTCTCTGTTTAATGAAAAGCCGAGCGGAAACCGATTGGTACGCAATGTGCATACGATCCGACGTCTCCGACGGGCGCTGAAAACAGTCCAGCCTGCGGTGCTCATAGCTGCTATGGCAGAGCCCAATTTCAGAGCCGTTCTGGCCGCAGAAGGACTGGGAATAAAAACAATACTGTCTGTCTGCAGCGATCCGGACAGAGAATATGCGGGATTCGTATACCGGCTGGGGGCAAAGCTTCTTTTCCCCAGGGCAGCAGGAACAGTGTTCCAGACCCGCGAGGCGCAAAGCTGGTTCCCGTTAAAAGTGCAGGCCCGTTCTGCCATTCTTATGAACCAGATAGACCCCCGCTTCTATGAAACACGGCAGTGCTCGGAGAAAAACTACTTTGTAGCCACGGGGCGCCTTGTGCCGCCCAAGAACTACCCGGTCATGCTGCGGGCTTTTGCGCGCGTGCTTAAAGCCTATCCTCAGGAAAAGCTATGCATCTTTGGAGAAGGCGAATTGAAGGATACTTTACAGGCATTGATCCAAAGCTATGGGGCAGAAAATTCCATTAGGCTTATGGGCAGCAGCGAAAATATTCCCGAAGCGCTAAGTGCCGCTAAAGGCTTTTTGCTTTCTTCTGACTATGAAGGGATGCCCAACGGCCTTTTGGAAGCAATGGCCATGGGGCTTCCCTGCATCAGCACGGATTGCCCCTGCGGCGGGCCGCGAGAAGTCATTCATCCTATGGAAAACGGCATTCTTGTGCCTGTTGGCGATGATGAGGCAATGGCCAACGCCATTATACGCCTGCTTGAAGATGCGTCCCTGCGATCCTGCCTGGGGCAAAATGCACAGAAAACAGCGGAAGCCTTCCGCCCGGAACCGGTCTTCCGGCACTGGAAAGAATTTGTTGAGACCAGATAAAGCGCATTGTTATCCAATGCAGCAAAGTCAGAAGGAGAATGATACATGCAGGCTGACATTAAGTCCATGGGGATTTATGGAGGCACTTTAGCACTTACGTTGCTGCTCAGCTTTCTATACAACCGGCAAACCCTGAACAGAAAATGGAAAGAGCTTCTCTGGGTCGCCGTTATTGCCCTTCCTCTTTCGATCTTAGGCGGACTGCGCAGCGGAATCGGAACGGACTATTTCAATTACTGCAAGATTTTCCAGCTGATTTCTTTCCGCTCTCTGTCTGGATTGGCGGATGTACGGCTGGAATATGGCTTTGTTTTACTGGTGAAGGGGGTGCAGCTGATCACTTCGAGCTATGCAGTCTGCTTCTTCGTCATTCAGTTTATTACTTTGTTTGCGGCGTTTTATTGTTTTTCCAAGCTGCGCAGCAAGATGGACATGACCATTGCCGTCCTGCTTTACTATCTGATCTGCTATCATCAATCCTTAAATGTAATCCGACAAAGCCTTGCCGTCAGCTTTGTTATGCTGGCACTTGTGTATTTTACAGAAAAGAAATACATTTTCTATGCTGCCTGCAATCTGCTGGCCGTCCTGTTCCACTATTCCGCCATTGTCACCTTAGTCTTTGGTCCGGTGATCTTTCTTTTTGGAAGAGAGCGGAAGGCTCTTTCCCCGGAAACTTCCCTGCAAGTTCAAAAACGCCGGTTGTTTATTTACCTCGGTCTTATGGTGTTTTTATCCTTGCTCATGCCTTTTGCCGTTCGAATCGCAGGCAAATTCTCTGTTTTCAGCTGGTATGCCGATTATCTGAAGAACATACAGCCGGGTATTGGTACTGCCGCTTTATATGTTCTGATGGTGGGACCCGCTCTTGTTTTTAAAACAAATACTCTGTGTACGCATAAAGAGCTTTCCCAGCTCAAATACGTTATTTTAATGTATCTGCCGCTTTCCATTCTGGGGTACGGCTCCACATGGGGTTCCCGCATCACCATGTATACCGTCAATCTCATGCCGCTGTTCGTGCCGCTGCTTATCCGCGAACCCAAGGATGCGCCGCGGTTCTCCGTCTCGAACTGGGTAGGGCTATATTACATTGCCTACTATACAGCTTCATTCGTTTATGATATTCTGATCCTGAATTATAATGAAACATTCCCGTACCGAACAATTTGGGGGTAATACAGAAAGATCCGCATGGAAAACACACAGATCGGCGTCAGCATAGTCTGCAACGCCTTTAATCATGAACGATATATCGCCCAGGCTCTGGAGAGCTTTCTGATGCAGAAAACCGATTTCCCCTTCGAGATCCTGGTACACGACGATGCTTCTACGGATGGCACCGCAGAGATCATCCGCACTTATGCAAAACGCTTTCCGCAAATAGTGCTGCCATTATTTCAGACGGAAAACCAATACTCTAAAAATGTCAGCATCGGCTCCAGCTTTCAGTATCCGCGGGCACGCGGAAAGTATATTGCACTCTGCGAAGGGGATGATTACTGGCTTTCGCCCGATAAGCTTCAGCAGCAATTTGACTTTATGGAGGCGCATCCGCTCTGTGCCTGGTGCTTCAGCGGTGCAGCGGCGGTAGATCGCGCGGGAAACCGGCTGTCTTTTTTCGGGCCGGAGGATCTTCCCCGTTACTTCTCTGCCGAGGACGTTATTGCCGGCGGCGGCGGATTCTGTGCCACCAATACCATCTTCGCCCACACAGAATTCTTTCGCTGTATGCCCTCCTATGTGCAGACATATTCTTTGGACTATATGGTGCAGATATACCTGTCCACCTGTGGGGATACCTATGGAATATCCGGAGAGTTGTCCGCCTACCGCCGGAATACGGAAGGCTCCTGGTCGGAACGTATGTACCGGGCACCGGAAGCGTATGTTCGCCATGAGCAAAAGCTGAAAAAGCATCTGGCACTGTTTGATGAAGCAACAGGCGAAAAATATCACGCTGCCGTATCTGCTGCAGTGGATAAACTGGACTTTGACATTCTGTACTTTCAGCGAAATTACCGGGCCTTGCACCAGCCTCGCTTCAAGGCCGTATATGCCGCCATGTCTCCCAAGGCACGGCTTAAATTCCGCTTGGATCAGTTTTTTCCGGAATTGATGAATTTATATGATAAAATGAAGAAAAAACATGGACAATTATAAAAAGAAAGTAACCTCCAACCTCCTCTGGCGTTTCGCAGAAAGATGCGGCGCTCAGGGCATGGCTCTTATCGTATCCATCATTCTGGCCCGGCTCCTTTCCCCGGACGCTTATGGGCAGCTTGCGCTGATCACGGTGATCACCTCCCTGCTGCAGGTTTTTGTAGACAGCGGCATGGCCAACGCCCTTATCCAGAAAAAAGAAACGGATCAGCTGGACTATTCCTCCGTATTCTATTTCAACATGGTGTTCTGCCTGCTTCTGTATGGAGGACTGTTTTTCCTGGCTCCCGTCATCGCCCGGGGATATAAAAACGAAGCCCTGACAGCGGTCATACGGGTATTGGGTCTTACGGTGATCCTTTCCGGCCTCACCAATGTGCAGCAGGCGTATGTGTCCAAGACCCTGCAGTTTAAACGCTTCTTTTTTGCCACTCTGTGCGGCTCTGCTGCCGGGGCCGTAACGGGTATCGCCATGGCCTACAGCGGTTATGAACTTTGGGCGCTGGTAGGGCAGCGGCTGGTAAACCTGCTGGTAAACTGCGTGGTGCTGTGGTTCACCGTAGAGTGGCGGCCCATATGGGCCTTTTCCTGGGCCCGGCTCAAGGGGCTCATTTCCTATGGCTGGAAGCTGCTGGTCTCTTCCCTGCTGGATACCGCCTACACCAAGGGCTGGCAGCTGATCATCGGGCTCCGGTATACGGATGCGGATCTTGCCTATTATAATCAGGGAGAGCAGTTTCCCAACCTGATCGTTTCCAATATCAATGCCTCTATCGACAGCGTGCTGCTGCCGGTGCTTTCGGAGCAGCAGGATGAAAAGGACCGGGTGCGAGACATGACCCGCCGAGCCATCCGTACGGGCACTTATATCATCATGCCCATGATGATGGGGCTGGCCGCCTGCGCCTCCTCTCTGGTTTCCATTATCCTGACGGATAAATGGCTGCCCGCAGTGCCTTTTTTGCGGATTTTCTGCATCACCTATATGTTTTATCCCCTGCATACAGCCAATCTGAATGCAGTCAAAGCCATGGGCCGCAGCGATACCTTTTTAAAGCTGGATGTTTTAAAAAAGCTTTTAGGTTTGTGCCTGTTGCTGCTCACCATGCGTCTGGGGGTCATGGCTATGGCTTGCAGCCTGCTGGTAAACAGTTTGTTCAGCCAGCTTATAAATGCCTGGCCCAACAAAAAACTTCTGGGCTATGCTTATCCTCAGCAGATCCGGGATATCCTGCCCGCCCTGCTTCTTTCCCTGGGTATGGGAGGTGCCGTTTATGCGGTAGAACTTCTGGGTCTGGGCAGTTGGCCCACCCTGCTTATTCAGGTGCCTTTGGGAGTTCTCCTGTATGTGCTGGGCTCCAAGCTGTGCAGGTTGGAAAGTTATGAATATCTGCTCGCTGCCATAAAGTCCATGACGGGAAAAGGACGCAAATAAAAAGGAGGCCTGCGCCATGAAAAAGCTTTTGCTGCTGGGTGGCTCCCCCCAGCAGGTCATTGCCATAGAAAAGGCAAAACAGCTGGGATACTATACCGTTCTCTGCGATTACCTGCCGGACAACCCCGGTCAGTATGCCGCTCACAAGTTTTATCCGGTCAGCACCACCGACCGGCAGGCCGTGCTGGAAGTGGCCCGCCAGGAGCAGGCGCAAGGTGTACTGGCGTATGCTTCTGACCCTGCCGCCCCCACTGCCGCCTTTGTGGCTCAGGAAATGGGACTGCCCGGCAACCCTTTGAATTCGGTGGAAATCCTGTGCAATAAGGACAAGTTCCGCGCTTTCCTCCGGGAAAACGGATTCCATACACCGCTGGCCAGAGGATATGGATCCGTGGAAGAAGTGCAGGAGGATCTTACCCGGGGGTATTTTCCCTTCCCTGTGCTGGTCAAGCCCGTGGACTCTTCCGGCAGCAAGGGAGTATCCGTTCTTTTCGAAGCCGAACACGCAAAGCCCGCCTTGGAAAATGCACTGTCCTTTTCCCGCAGCGGCCGTATCCTTGTGGAGGAATACATCGAAAAGGCGCATCCCTATCTGATCGGCGGGGATATTCTGGTAGCCGACGGAAAAATCGTTCTCTGGGGCCTGTTGAACTGCCACCGGGATCCCAGAGCCAATCCTCTGGTGCCGGCGGGAAAAAGCTATCCGCCTGCATTAACTTCTGCTGTGGAAAGCCGGGTAAAAGAAACGCTGCAAAATTTGGTTTCCTGCCTGCATATTCAGAATTGCTGCATGAATGTGGAACTGGTAGCAGACAAGCAAAACCGGGTATTTCCTTTGGACATAGGCCCCCGCTGCGGCGGAAACATGATCCCGGATCTGTTGGAGTGCATCTTTGGGGTGCACACGGCTGCGCTTTCCGTACAGATGGCCATGGGCCAGCCCATCTGCATAAATGCCTCCCCCTCTCCCGACTGCTTTGCAACTTATAATCTGCACAGCACGGGCAGCGGAATTTTGAAAGAGTTTTACTTTGATAAGAAAGCGAAGGACCATGTGTTCCGCAAATGTTTTTATAAACAGCCGGGAGACAGGGTGGACTTTTTTGACAATGCCTCCAAAGCTTTGGGGATCGTTTTCCTGCGCTTTCAAACACCGGAAGAGACCTGTTTCTTCATGGATCATGCCGGGGAGCATATACAGGCAGTGCTTGTATGAACAGGCCGAAAGCTTCCAGCTTCTGTCTGCCCCTAAAAAATGGCAGAATATCGATATGACTTTACAGACCCGAAAACCATAGAAAGCTGGTGGAACTGAATGGATAAGATCAATGTGACCCGTTCGTCCATGCCGGACTTTGAAGAATACTGCCGGGAGATCCGAGATTTGTGGGACAGCCGCTGGCTCACAAACATGGGGGATAAGCATAAAGCCCTGGAAGCCGCCCTGCAGGAGTATCTGGGTGTATCTCACATCACTTTGTTTACCAACGGCCATCTGGCCCTGGAAAACATACTGGAAGCCATGCATCTGCCCAAAGGCTCCCGGATCATTACCACGCCTTTTACCTTTGCTTCCACCACCCATGCTATCGTTCGCTGCGGCTTTACTCCTGTGTTCTGCGACATAGACCCGCATGACTTTACCCTGGATCCCGCCAGACTGGAGACTTTGATCACCCCAGATACATCTGCCATTCTTCCCGTGCATGTATACGGCAACATCTGCCATGCGGAAGCGATAGAAGCCATCGCCCGTACCCGCGGGTTGAAAGTCATCTATGATGCCGCCCATGCCTTTGGTGTGCGGTATAAGGGCGCCGGCGTCGGAACGCTGGGAGATGCCTCCATGTTCAGCTTCCACGCTACCAAGGTGTTCCATACCATTGAAGGCGGAGCCGTATGCTATGGGGACGGCAATCTGGAGCAGGTGCTCAATGATCTGAAAAATTTCGGCATCCATGGACCGGAGACCGTGCCGTTTGTGGGAGGCAATGCCAAGATGAATGAGTTCTGCGCCGCCATGGGGTTATGTAATCTTCGCCACATAACGGAAGAAATAGAAAAACGGAAGCAGGCCGTCCTGCGGTATCGGCAAAACCTATCCGGCATACCGGGGCTGCGTCTAAACCCGGAACAGCCGGATGTAACGCCCAACTATGCCTATTTCCCCGTACTGTTTGAAAACTTCCGTTATACCCGGGATCAGGTATGGGAACGGCTGCAGCAGCAGGGTATCTATGCCCGCAAGTATTTCTACCCCCTGACCAACAGCTTTGACTGCTACCGGGGCCGCCCGGGCTTTGATCCCTCCGCCACACCAGAGGCCGCCCATGCGGCAGAAGCCGTGCTGACCCTTCCCCTCTATGCCGGTCTTTCTCCCGAAGAAGTGGATCGTGTGTGCCAGTGTATACTGAACTGAAAGGAGCGCTTTATGAAAGGAATTGTTTTAGCCGGCGGAAAGGGCACCCGCTTGTACCCGATGACAAAGGCTGTCTCCAAACAGCTGCTGCCTATCTATGATAAGCCCCTTATCTATTATCCGCTTTCCATTTTGCTGCTGGCCGGACTGCGGGATATTTTGATCATTTCCACGCCGGAGGATACTCCTGTTTATGAAAAACTGCTGGGGGATGGCTCCCGTTTGGGCGTTTGTTTGTCCTATCAGGTACAGCAGGCTCCCCGCGGTCTGGCTGAGGCCTTTATCATCGGTGAATCTTTTATCGGCACAGACAGCGTTTGCCTGATCCTGGGCGACAATATGTTCTACGGGCAAAACATGAGCCGTATTTTGTGGAACGCACGCGACAGAAAATCCGGAGCCACCATTTTTGGCTATCCGGTAAAAGATCCACGCACCTTTGGCGTAGTGGAATTTGACAAAGACCGCAACGTACTCTCCCTGGAAGAAAAACCTTCCATACCCAAAAGCAATTATGCCGTGCCCGGACTGTATTTTTACGATAATCAGGTGGTAGATATCGCAAAGCGCATTCGTCCCTCTTCCCGGGGCGAGCTGGAAATCACTTCCGTTAATAATGAATATCTGCGGATGGGGCAGCTGCATGTGGAACTTATGGGACGGGGCATGGCCTGGCTGGATACCGGCACGCCGCAGGGCATGCTTAAGGCTGCAGAATATGTAGAGGCGGTGCAGTCCCGCCAGGGATTTTACATCTCCTGTCTGGAAGAAATTGCCTGGCGCCGCGGCTTCATTAGCCGTGCGCAGCTGCAAACCTTAGGTGAAGAACTGAAAATGACGGAATATGGGCAGTATCTGCTTTCTATTTCCAGGGAGGAACTGTAATGAAAACCTATCTGGTCACCGGTGGCGCCGGGTTCATCGGCAGCAACTTTGTTCTGTACATGCTCAATAAATACCCGGATATCCGCATTCTTAACGTGGATGCCCTGACCTATGCCGGGAATCTTGAAAATCTGAAAGCCGTAGAAGGAGATCCACGCCACGTTTTTATTCAGGCGGACGTAACGGATCAGAAAGCACTGGAACCGCTCTTTGCTGAAAACGAGATCGATTATGTGATCCATTTTGCTGCCGAAAGCCATGTGGACCGCTCCCTCCATGACCCGGGTCTGTTTGCCAGAACCAATATTCTGGGCACACTGAACCTGCTGGATCTGGCCCGCCGGTACTGGTCTGCAGGAAACGATGTATACCGGGATGGCGTCAAATACCTGCAGGTTTCCACAGATGAGGTATACGGCTCTTTGGGGGCCGAGGGCTTCTTTTCCGAAACTACGCCCCTGGATCCTCACAGTCCCTACTCTGCCAGCAAGACCGGTGCCGACCTGTTTGTCAAGGCCTACAGCGATTCCTTTAAGCTGCCGGTGAACATCACCCGCTGTTCCAACAACTATGGGCCCTTCCAGTTCCCGGAAAAGCTTATTCCCCTGATGATACACAACTGTCTCCACCACAAGCCTCTGCCCGTATACGGAGACGGGATGCAGGTGCGGGACTGGCTGTATGTGGAGGATCACTGCAAGGCTATCGACATGGTTGCCCGCCAAGGTCGCCCCGGAGAAGTATACAATGTAGGCGGCCACAACGAACGCACCAACGTATGCATCGTCCGCAGCATTATCCGCTATATCCACGATCATGTGGATGCTGCCGTTACCGATGCGCTCATTCAGCATGTGGAAGACAGAAAAGGCCATGACCGCCGTTACGGCATCGACCCCCGGAAGATCGGAAAAGAACTGGGCTGGTATCCGGAGACCACCTTTGAAGCAGGCATAGAAAAAACCATCCAGTGGTATCTGGATAATCAGCAGTGGCTGCACAACGTTACCGACGGCAGCTATCAGAAGTATTACGAAGAGATGTACGCAGGCAGATAAGAGGCTGTCACAGGCAAGTCTTTGCATTACTATAATAAAGCCGCCATACCTGCCGCGGGCAGGCAATACGGCGTTCCTCTTTCCCCCTTGGCAAAACGGGGGGATTTATTGTATACTGGGGGCAAACAAACACCGGAGGATATTCACATGCAGGGTGATAAAAAAGAAATGTTTCTGGAAGGAAGAATGCAGTTGGTACAGGATGTTCTGGGAAAGGATATCCGGTATGTGGGCGTAAATGACCGGGAGATCGATCTGTTCGAAGGCCAGTATACCGTTCCCCGGGGCATGGCGTATAACTCCTATGTCATTCTGGATGAAAAGATCGCCGTACTGGATACGGTAGACGCTCACTTCGGCCGGGAATGGCTGGATACTCTCCACGAGGTTCTGAACGGCCGGATGCCTGACTATCTGATCGTGCACCATATGGAACCGGATCATTCCGCCAATATCGCTCTGTTCATGGATACCTATCCCAACGCAGTGATCGTGGCTTCCCAGAAGGCCTTTGTAATGATGGGCAATTTCTTTGGCACGGAGTACCCGGAGCGCCGTCTGGTGGTCAGCGAAGGTACCGTACTGCCCCTGGGCCGCCGCAGCCTACGCTTTATCGCCGCTCCCATGGTCCATTGGCCGGAGGTGATGCTGAGCTTTGAGGAGCTTTCCGGCACACTGTTTTCTGCCGACGCCTTCGGTAAATTCGGTGCTCTGGATGCGGAGGAAGACTGGGCCTGCGAAGCACGCCGGTATTATATCGGCATTGTGGGCAAATATAGCCAGCCTGTACAGACCCTGCTAAAAAAAGCCGCTAAACTGGATATACGCCGCATCTGTCCCCTTCACGGGCCCATCCTTACAAAAGATCTGGGCTTTTATCTGAATCTGTACAACATCTGGTCCAGCTATCAGGTGGAGAGCGAGGGTGTAGTTATTGCATACACCTCCGTTTATGGGCATACCAGAGCCGCCGCAGAGCTTCTTGCCCAAAAACTGGAAGAGCGCGGTTGCCCCAAAGTCGTGCTTACAGATCTGGCCCGCTGCGACATGGCAGAAGCCGTAGAAGATGCTTTCCGCTATGGCAAACTGGTGTTGGCTACCACCACCTATAACGGAGACGTGTTCCCCTATATGGGAGAATTTATCCGCCATCTGACGGAACGGGGGTATCAGAACCGCACCGTGGCCTTTATGGAAAACGGTTCCTGGGCACCCACCGCCGCCAAGGTCATGGGGAATATGCTGGCCGGCTCCAAAAACCTGACGGTGCTGCCCACCGTAGTGCGGATTCTTTCCGCCCTGAACAAAGAAAGCCGGGCCCAGGTGGAAGCTTTGGCCGCAGAGCTCTGGCCCCAGGCATAAGCCATGAAACTTTCATTCCCGAATATAAAAGGGCCATGGGGCAAATGCCCTTGGCTCCTTTTTCTGCTGCTTGTAGTTCTGCTGGCCGGCTGTGCACAAGAGAACACCAATCTGCAGGTTGAAGAGGCTGGAATTTCCATTTCACAGGTCCCCACACCGGTGCCCTCTCCCGCCCCGACAGCGATCCCTACCAATACCCCCACGCCCACGGCGGTTCCCACCGATACCCCCGCACCTACACCTACCCCCCTGCCCATGGCAGGGATCGTCATTGGCATTGACCCGGGGCACCAGCGGATTTATGATCCCAAGCCCGAACCCGTAGCTCCCGGTTCCTCTCAAACCAAGCAGCGGGTAGCGGGTGGCGCCCGGGGCGTAAAGTCCAGGGTGCTGGAATACCAGGTGAATCTGGCTGTGGGCCTGATGCTTCGGGATCTGCTGGAGCAGGCAGGCGCTACCGTGTATATGACCCGCACTACTCACGATGTGAACATCTCCAATAAGGAGCGAGCAGAGTTTTTCAATGCGCACAACGTGGATATGGGCATTCGCCTGCACTGCAACCGATCTGACAATGCAAAAAAGACAGGCGCCTATATCCTTCTGCCTGCCGAAGAGCGAACGGACTGGTATGATACCAATCTGGCTATGGCCGCCAGTGTGATACACCACTACTGCGAAGCTACCGGTATGGAAATGGCTGCCAAAGACGGCATTGTTGCCCGCAGGGATCAAACGGGATTCAACTGGTGTACCCGGCCGACTTTCAATATTGAAATGGGGTATATGAGTCACCCGGAAGACGATGCCCGTCTGTCTGACCCGGCTTTTCGCCAAACGGCTGCCCAGGGGCTCTTTGCCGGCATATTCGCTTATTTCTGCCCGGATGAGGAGATCCCTTCCCTTGCGCTCAAAGAAGAAACCCTTTCCGCCGCAGCGGCCGCCATGGAGGAATAGGCATCTGGCTTGCAGCGGCCGCTCCAAATGCATTGAATCTGCCGCACGATAGGTTTTCTGCCGGTCGGCATGCCGCCCATTTCAGCGGATACACTGCAAAAGCTGAAACAGCAGAAAACCGCATGGGATCCCCCCGCATAATGCCTCAAAAACAGTATGCAGCCCCTCTTTCCATACGTTTTCAGGGAAACATACGCTCTGCCGGCCTGTATTGGAAACCGCTTCTGATACCTGCCTGACAAATGGCAATTCATGCAGCAATGCCCCTGATATGGTTTAATCTCTGATGCAAAAGCCGGATCCTTGCAGGATCCGGCTTTTTTGTGCAATGACCGTCACGATGAGCAGGTCTGCCTGCTGCCCGTTCCTTTTGCTTTTCAATAAGGGAGTCGCATCCCCAAATATTCGGCCGTTGCTCTATACCCCCAGCAGCCACAGGAGCATGGAAGCCCCCAGCAGCCCATACCCCACCCAGGGGGGACGGCTGCGGTTGGGCAGAAAATAGGGAGACAAACCAAACAACCCCAGGAACCAGAGCAGACAGGCAACAGGCCCCGGAGCCGGAGGATACAGGGGTGCCGCGATCCCCAGTTCCGTAACTTTTAAAATATAAGCCAATACACCTTTAGGCAGCAGAGAAGCCAGCTTCCCCAGCGGATGCCAGAGAGCATCCAGCCCCAGCGCCAGCCACCCGGGCACCAGGAACAACGCCGCTATTGGCAAAACCAGGGGCGAAAGCAGAATACCGATCCACTGCACCTGTCCGGTAGTCCTGGCCAACAGCGGCATTGTCCCCAGCATAGCCGCCAGCGCTCCGGCAAAGGCTGTTCGCAGCACCTCCCCCAAAACAGTTCGGGCCGGAAGAAGTTCTTCCAGAGGCTGGGTAAGCATCAGCAGCCCGAAAACCGATCCGAAGGACAGGCAAAATCCCAGGGATTCCAGATATCTTGGATCCAGCACGACCAGCAGGCTGAAAGCCAGCGCCAGCGCCGAAAAGTTATCCTCCTCCCAGCTGCCTGTGCGCAGCAAAAACAGAGTGAATACCATCACTGACGCCCGCAGGGTAGAAGGGGAAAATCCTGTCAAGGCACTGTACAGCAGCAGCACGCTGCCGGAAAGCAGCGCCCGCAGCCACCGCCGCCTGCCCCGAAAAAGCGTCAGTATTCCTCCGCAGACAATGCCTACATGCAGCCCGGATACCGTCAGCAGATGCAGTAGTCCGCTTTGCAGAAACGCCCGGTAGGAGCCGTAGCCCATATCCTTCTTTTCCCCTAAAAGCATCCCCTTGGCTTCCGGCGCATAAGGACCGAACAGCAGCTCTATACGCTTTTCCAGCGCCGACCGAAGTTTCAGTGCCCAACCATATAGTAACGGCGCTCCGCCCCGGGTGATCTCCGGATCGGAAAGCGCCTCCGCCTGTCCCCGCAGATCTGCATGGGCATCGCTTTCGGGTCTGAGCCGAACCTGCATCGTCAGACGGTCTCCATAATTTATCGCCTGTTCTTTCGGCAGGCTCAATTCCAATGCCCCCGATCCGGAAACGCCGTTTATCTCCAGCTGTCGAAGAAGCACGGTCTGTTCGTCCTCTCCGGAGCCGGGCAGACTCCATACCGTGCCGGAAAGGAGCGCTTCTCCTGCCGGAAGTATTCCCTGCGGCAGGAACAGTCCACGCAGCAGCGCCAGACCCAGGCACAGGGGCAGCAGAAACAGGCTCTGCCACCGATATAACAGCCACCCCGCCAGGCATAGAGCCAAGGCCCCGGGCAGCAGCAGCCACAGCCCCGTTAGGCGTAAGGAAAGAAGCCCTCCCAGCAGAGCGCCTATGGCCCCATAAACCAGGGGCCGCCGGTTCCAGAGGGGTTCCCGCATTTCCATATATACAGTATAATTGGATTTATTTGAACCTGCAAGGGGCGTTCCCTGTCTGCACAGGGTTCATTTTCCCCAGAACGACTGACTTCATTGCTATATGTCTGCCGTGGGAGCCCAGCCAAGGGAATGCAGCACCTGCTCCGCCAGCAGTTGGGGCTGGCAGCCATCGGTCGTCAGGCGAATATCTGCGGGCAATGCGGCAGAGCCCGCTCTGGCCAGGGGAATGCTTTCCATGCACCAGCAGTCTTCTTCTTCCCCCCGGGCAAGGATCCGGTCATGAAGTGTGGCCGCTTCCGCTTCCAGTATTACCAGCCGCGCGTCCAGTCCTTTTTCCTTCATGGGCAGAAGTATATCCCGGTAAGACTGGGTCCGCACCAGCGTCATAGGCACCAGAACGGTTTTCCAGCGCCCATACAGATCCTCCAGCAGCTGCCGGCAAAACACCCGCCACAGAGGATAATCCTCAAAAATCACTCCCATGGGCTCCCCCGGATAATTGCCCCGGACGGCATTGCCTACAGCTTCCGCATCAAAAATCATGGCTCCCGGCAGCTGCCCGGCCAGCACCTCTGCCAAAGTGGATTTGCCTACCCCATAGGGACCTGATATCCAGAGTATCATAATGGGCTCCTTGCTTTTTTGTATCTATGCATATACTATAACAGTTCCAAAAAGCAAGAGCAACCTTTTTCCCCGCCCCGCTTCCGCCCATTGCCTTTTTCTTTCCCGATACCTGTATCCGGCTGTTCGAAGAATGGCTGCAAATACCCCTCCCTCCTATGGCAAGGAGCCGTTGCATTGAACGGGAAAACGTGCTATAGTGAATGCAAACAGCAGCCGGGAGGAACAGCATGGATCCAAGATTAAGACAGGTCCTGAAAGACACCCGCCGTATGGCCTTTCTGGGCGGAGCGGGACTGTCTACGGAAAGCGGTATCCCCGATTTCCGCAGCGAGGACGGCATCTACAAGGCCCAGCAGGCCTATGGCTATCCCCCGGAAGTACTGCTGAGTCATGATTTTTTCATGGCAAAGCCGGAGATCTTTTTTGATTACTATCGCAAGTACCTGCTTTACCCCAATGCCAAACCTAACAAAGCCCACTATGCCCTGGCCCGATTGGAACAGATGGGTAAGCTCACTGCTGTCATCACCCAGAACATTGATGGGCTCCATCAGGCGGCAGGGAGCAAAAACGTATTGGAGCTTCATGGCAGTGTTCACCGGAACTACTGCATGAACTGCCATAAAAGCTATTCTATGGATCACATCCGGGAAAGCAGCGGTGTCCCCCGGTGTAGCTGCGGCGGCATCATTAAGCCCGATGTGGTCCTGTATGGAGAAGGGCTGGACGAAAAGACTCTGGTCAGCGCCGTGACCCACATATCCCGGGCGGATACCCTTATGGTAGGTGGCACCTCTTTGGTGGTATATCCTGCAGCCGGGTTGGTGGATTACTTTACCGGCCGGGAGCTGGTGCTCATCAACCTCTCGCGCACCGACCGGGACGGGGAGGCTACCCTGTGCCTGCATGAAAAGATCGGGCAGGCGCTGGAAGATGTTCTGAGCGATGATACCCTCTGACGCATCCGTTTGTACACACCTGCATTACTTTATAAATAAAAAGAAGGAATTGATATGAGCCAAAACTGTACGCCCCAGGACTGCGGCAGCTGCAAGCTGAACTGCCCCAGCCGTATGCCCCAGCATGAAAAGCTCCACCCCGCTTCCTCCGTTAAGAAGGTCATTGCCGTTATGAGCGGCAAGGGCGGCGTGGGCAAATCCATGGTCACCTCTCTGCTGGCCACCATTACCCAGCGGGCCGGCTATAAAGCCGCCATTCTGGATGCAGACGTTACCGGTCCCTCCATCCCCCAGGCCTTTGGCGTACATTCCAAGGCTCAGGGCACCGAGGACGCCATTTTTTCCGTTTCCACCCCCACAGGCATTCAGATCATGAGCCTGAATCTGCTGCTGGAGGATGAGACCTCTCCGGTGGTATGGCGGGGTCCCGTCATTGCCGGTGCGGTAAAGCAGTTTTGGACGGACGTCATCTGGAAGGATGTGGATGTAATGTATATCGACATGCCCCCGGGCACCGGAGATGTCCCCCTGACGGTTTTGCAATCCATCCCCGTAGACGGCATCGTGGTGGTTACCAGCCCTCAGGAACTGGTGGGTATGATCGTGGAAAAAGCCGTAAAAATGGCCGAGCTTATGAAAGTACCTGTTCTGGGGCTGGTAGAGAATATGTCCTATTTTGTCTGCCCGGACTGCGGCAAGCAGCATTTTCTCTTTGGCCAGAGCCATCTGGAGCAGATCGCAGAAAAGTACGGCATCCCCAATACGGCCCGGATCCCTCTGAATCAGAAGCTTACCGCCGCTGCCGACGCCGGGCTTATGGAGCTTTTTGAAGGCGACTGGCTGGACAATCTGGTGCAGGCCATTCTGGCTTTGGAAAAATAACCCCGCACCGGGAAAAAGTCAAAAAAAGCCTTGCAAAAATGCCTGAGATATGCTATAAATGTAAGGCTAACGGTCCTTCTTGCTTTCTTGAAGAAGGAAAGCCAACAGACCACAAGGAGGTGAAAGAATGAATCAGTATGAAGTTTTGTACCTGATCACGCCGGAACTGGACGAAGAGACCAACAAGGCCGTCATCGAGAAGTTTGCAGGCATCATCACTGCCAATGGCGGTGAGATCGTGAAGCAGGACGAATGGGGCAAGCGCCGTTTAGCTTACGCCATCGACTACAAGACCGAGGGATATTATGTGCTGGTGGACTTTAATGCCGCCCCCACTCTGCCCGCGGAATTGGAGCGTAACTTCCGCAACGATGAGCGCATCCTGCGCTACATGGTTACCAGCAAAGTCGCATAAGGGCCTTGGCCATTTGGCCGTGACGAACCGCACGAGAGAGTTTTTAAGGAGTCAAGCATGAATAAGATAGTTTTGATCGGCAATCTGACCCATGATCCCGAAACCCGTTCCACCCCCAATGGGGTAACGGTATGCAGCTTTACCATCGCCGTTAACCGCAGGTTTGCGTCCCAGGGCGGTGAAAAGCAGACCGATTTTTTCCGCATCAACGCCTGGCGGCAGCTGGGCGATTTGTGTGCCCGGTATCTTACCAAGGGCCGCAAGGTAGCGGTCATCGGCGAGCTTCAGGCCCGGACCTACGAAGCGAAGGATGGCACGACCCGTCTTTCTTTGGATGTATCTGCCGACGAAGTAGAATTCCTCTCCCCCAAGGGCCAGGAGGATGGAAGCGCCAACTACAGCGCGCCCCGTCCCCAGCAAAGCCATGGGAGCAGTCAGGATATGGCCGGCTTCAATGATATATCCTCTGACGACATTCCATTTTAAATTAAAATTAACAGGAGGCTTGCACCATGGAAGAGCGCAAAATGCGTCCCCGTCCCAGAAGAAGCAGACGCAAGGTTTGCAAGTTCTGCGTTGAAAAGGCTACCAGCATCGATTATAAGGACACCAAAAAGCTTCAGGGCTTCATCTCCGAAGCCGGGAAGATCCTGCCCCGCCGCATGTCCGGCGTGTGCGCCAAGCACCAGCGTGATTTGGCCGTGGCAATCAAGCGTGCCCGCGTCATGGCTCTGCTGCCCTTTGCCGCAGAAAGATAAACAACACCGTATCCATTGACCGTTTAGCATCAAAGCACCGTAGATCCGGTGCTTTTTTTATAACAGGAGGAAGTTTGCCATGGATCAAGACCAGATCTGTGCCCTGCTTTGCAGCCGAAACATTGCCTATGAACGCACGGAACACAAGGCCGTTTTTAACATGGCCGAAGCAGCGCAGCTTTCCCTGCCCCACCCGGAGGCAGAAGCAAAAAACCTTTTTGTCCGGGACGAAAAAAAGCGGAATTACTATATGATCACCGTTAAAGGAAATAAACGGGTAGATTTAAAAGCCTTCCGTCAGGCGCAGGGCATACGTCCCCTTAGCTTCGCCTCTGAAGAAGACCTGATGGAGCTGCTGGGCCTTATCCCCGGCGCCGTTACACCTTTGGGACTGCTCAACGATGCGCAGAAGCGCATGAAGCTCTTTCTGGATCAAAGCTTTCTGGATCCCCCGGGGCTTATTGGCGTTCATCCCAACGATAATACCGCTACCCTGTGGCTGAAAACAGAAGATCTTATCCGTCTCCTCCGGGAACAGGGCTGCGATGCGCAGCTTTTTACTCTATGATCCGCCAGGGCCCGCAGCCAAGGAGGAGCCCCATCCTGCGCCGCTCTGCAGAAATCTGCGATCTGCCTGTACCGGCGGGCATTCGCCCTTTTTCCCCCTTGCCCTTTGCCGCCCGCCATGCTATTCTTATTTGTATATTCGTTTTATGGGGGAAAGTATGCAGCCTGCAAAAACCGATCGAAAACATTCTGCTATCCTGACATGCATTTTGTGGATACTGGAGGGAATTCTGGTGGGCTTTGGCGCCATTTTGCCGGGAGTCAGCGGCGGAGCTTTGTGCGCCGCCTTCGGCATGTATCACCCGTTGATCGAAACCTTCTCCGCGCCCAGAGACGGTATCCGGAAATACTGGCGCATGCTGCTGTTCTTTGCCGTAGGCGCAGGCATTGGTTTTGTGGGACTTTCCGGCCTGACGGCCCGCCTGATGGATAAGAACACCACCCTGGTAGTCTGTGCCTTTGCAGGCTTTATTTTGGGCACTCTGCCCGATCTCTGGCATGAAGCCGGTGAGCAGGGACGTCCCAGGGGGGCCTATTGGGGACTGGTTCTGTCTTTTCTGCTGATGCTGGGTGCCCTGACCCTGCTTAAGACCCAGGTCAACGTGACCATTGCCCCGGGCATCCCCGGATATCTCCTTTGCGGCGCTCTGTGGGGTCTGAGTTTCATTGTACCGGGGTTGAGTTCCTCTTCCCTGCTGCTGTTCTTCGGTCTGTATAAGCCCATGTCTGAGGGGATCGCCCGGCTGGATATGCTGGTGCTGCTGCCCATGGCCGTCAGCGGCCTGCTTTGCGTACTGCTGCTTTCCAAAGCGGTAAGCTGGGCCTACAAGCGCTGGTACGCCATTGTTTCCCACTGCGTTATGGGCATTGTTGCGGCCACGGCGGTAATGATCCTGCCGGTATCGGCCTTCACCTCCGGCCAGCGGATACTGGGGCTTCCGGCCCTGCTGGTTTTCCCGTTGCTGATCTGCCTGGGAGCCCTGACCTCCTACTGGCTGACCATCCTTTGCAGCCGTTTGAAACGATCTGCCTGATCCCCCGCCAATATTCTATAACCCAGCCGAAGGTCTAAAAGCCTTCGGCCTTTTTGTTTCAAAGAGACTGCATTGGGTGGCCGCTTTGCAACACAAGCGGAATCGTTGACAGAGGCAACGGCTCCCGGTAAAATGAGTAATATAAAGATTTCGCAAAAGATATGACGTAATTTAGCCGCTCGGGGGTCACCTGCCGATACCCCGGATGGCCACGTTATTTGTCAGGATATATTGCTGAGAATTTACCGTTAGAAGCTATTGAGCCCCCTGTGCCGCACATAATTCATCCGCTCAACTCCAATCATAAAACAAAAAGCCCGATCCTGTAAAATCGGACTTTTGGCGTCCCCGGCGCGATTCGAACGCGCGGCCTTTCGCTTAGGAGTATGGCTTGCCACATGATACACGGTTCTGGTGTAACTTCCAATACCTTCCCTTACGCAGAATGACTTGTAGTAAACGAACTTTATGGTGCAAAACGCTCATTCTGACGCACTTTTATGGGTCCGTCGGGTGGTCCTATTAGCAAACTCTTAGCAAGAGACATTCCATGAAGTGCCGATAACTACTGACATTCTACACCCTTTAGATCCTGCATTTGCAGAGGCGCTCAAAGCGAAGAATGCAGCAGCTAATGCAAGAGCAAAGGCGAAGATGGATGATCTTACGGAACGGGCCAAAACCGATCCTGAAGCAGCCAGAGATCTGGAAGAAAAGATAGAACGCCGACGCAGCTATAGTTTGGGCGAAGTGAAAAGACAGATTCGTTTATATCCCAGTCATCGGGGTTGCTTTGTATAAGGTAGCATCTTCCTAAGGGAGCGATGCTTGCAAAAAGCACGTCTCCAATGCGTATATCAGATCTGCGGTGAACGATTGACCTTGCAGACTCGTCGATCGTGTCACAGCCTGTAAAGTCAATCCTTCCTTCCTGAGTCAGATTCTTAACCGTAAGATATTGAATACCACCCTCACTGAATGTAAAGTTTTGGCGGGGATTAAGGCCAGTCCGTACACTGTCAATCAGGTCGCTATACTTTCCTGCTCTCCACCCCTTCGGTACCTCTCTCCTCAGTTCCTGGCACCATACCATCTCCCCGCCGCTGCTGCGGTAGGGCTTGCCGTTTTCATCCGGGAAATCAAACTGCACAAACCAGTAGTCATAGAGGGTGCGGGCCATGCATTCCAGCTCGGCGCAGAGGCGGGTGTTGAGGTCAATTTTCTGATCCACAGGGAAAATAGCATCAACAGCTCTGTTCTGTTCTTCTAAGGATGGTAGTGGGATTTCATAGCCCGGGAAATCATCAACAGACAGTCGATCTACAGTGCTTCCACGAACTTTATGTGACTGCGTGAAATGTGTCCATTCAGGCGACAGAAAGAAATAGTATAACCATCTTGGGTTGACCTTAGCTTTATCGCAGCGCACAATGCCAAGTCTACGCCCCAAGCAGCCATAGAAATCTTTCGGGATAAGCACATACCTGCCCAACGTTGCTTCGTACGAAAAGACAATATCATCTTCCTGCGGGGTTACGCGGCGTGTCCAAATAACATAATCGTCTTCGGACAGATGCGCGAACCCAGACGGATTGAAACGCCCGTCATCTGTTATCCCATCAAGACCAAGGTATATCGGACCCTCTGCTATCTTCTTGGGTGTCGCATGTGGCCCGTCGAAGACAGTTGCAATGTCTCCTATCCTGACCTTATTCATACTTCACCCGCCCAACTGCTCCATGATCTCCGTCTCCAGCCGATGCCCTTCCTCAAACATCGCCTGCAGTCGGGATTGGTAGCCCTGCATTTTCTCCGCAAACTCAGCCGGAGTCAGGTTCACGTACTCGATCCTCACCTCGAAATACTGCCCAGCGGAGAAGCTGTATTTCTTTTCCTTGATCTGCTCCTCACTGACGACGACGCAGAAATCATCGACCGGCTCTCCGGCGTTGAAGGCAGTGATGATCCGCTCGATCTCCTCGTCGGAGAGGACAGTGCGCTGGTTATCGTCCACCTTTACCTTGCTGCCCAGCTTGCTGGCATCCATCAGAATGACATCCCCGGTGTGATCCTTATCGATGAACACCACGGAAACGTTTGTGCCGGTGTTGGCAAAGATATTGCTGGGCATACTGACTACGCCCCGGAGCCAGTGATGATCCACCAGATGCTGACGAATCTTCAGCGGGATGCCGCTTCCGGCTGTCAGGAAGCCCGTGGGCACCACCACAGCTGCCTTGCCATGCTCATTCAGGGAGACGATGATGTGCTGCAGGAACATTTGATAGACGGCCATGCTGTCCAGCTTCTTGTTGGGGATATTGGGCACCCCGGCGAAGAAGCGGGCTTTGTAGGCTTCACCGGCAAGCTGATCCCGGGTTTTGCTGAAATCCATGTTGAAGGGTGGATTGCTGACGATGAAATCGAAGGTGGCGATGCCATTGCCCCGGGCGTTCAGGTGCCGAGGGCTCACAAGAGTATCGTCATGAATTACATTGGGCAGGGAGTGCACCAGGCTGTTCAGGATCAGGTTCAGGCGCAGGAATTCATTGGATTTCTGGCTGATGTCCTGGGTGTAGATGGTACACTTATTCTCGCCGATGGCGTGGGCCGTGGCCAGAACCAACGTGCCAGAGCCGGCGGCGGGATCATAAACGGACACGTCCTGCACAGGTTCGCGCACCAGGATGCGGGCCAGAATCGTGGCGATGGCATGGGGCGTGTAGTACTCAGCGTATTTACCGCTGTCCTTGTTGTAATCCTTCACCAAGTACTCGAAGATGTCGGCGAAGAAATCATACTTCTGGTCGAACACAGCGGAGAAAGAATCCGACACCAGCTGTCCGATCAGTGCACGACAGAAAGGCGCTTTCTTTTCCTCCTCAATCACATACTGAGATAGGCCGCCGAAGAGACGGATGCGGGAGGATGTGCCTGCCGACACCGAAAAGACCTCCAGATTCTGATCGGAGATGTCCTTCAGGGTCGCGTCGAACAGCTCATGGAAGCGCTCCTCATTCTGGCGGTTGTACAGAGCGGAGATGAGCTGATTCCGCTGCAGGCGGGCGGTGTCGGGAGCCAGCTGATAGAGGATCAGCGTAAAGTCGTCTTCGCTGAGTGTGGCAAGATACTCCTCCACTTGTGCGTCGGTGCTTCCCTGCAGAGCAGGAACCACCTTCCGTACCTGCCAGAGGAACTTGTCGTTCAGAAATTTGTAGAGGAAAACCTCGGTTATGATTTTGTATTCGCTGGCGGCATTGCCCAGGCCGAAATTGGCACAGATGGTCTTCAGACCATCAATCATGGCCTTGGTTTGCCGGGTAATCTCAATCGTATCCATCAGCTGGCCCATGTCCTTTCACGGAAGTATTCCCTGGAGATCGTCTGCCCCATAAACTGCACCTGCGGCAGGGTGAAGGGCAGATGGCTGGAACGCAGAGCGTCAATAATCTGAGGCATCAGCGCCTTAGTGAAATAGGCTTCATTCCGCAGGATGCCGCTGTTCATCATCACGCTCTCATCGGTTGAGTGCTTCAAGCGCATTAGCACCTGATGGATCTGCACATCGCTGCCGATGGGGGGCGGATTTGCCTTCAGACGCTTGTGAATGCGCATAAAGCGTGGATCGTTCTCGTAACGCTGGGTCAGCATTGCATCCCGGCGGTTGAGCTCCGCAGCCTGTGCCCGGATGCGATCCAGGGCGGTCATATCCTCCCGCATCTCCTCGGCGGTAAGTTCCTCGATCTTTTTCTTCTGCAGCAGCCGCTGCAGCTCTTCCAGCAGTGTGACATACTCCGGATCGTCCGGGTCGTGATTGCTGTGCATCGTCTGTCGGGTACGCTCCAGCATCTCCCGGTAACTGTCCGCGATGACCATTTCATCCTTGGAGATCCGCTTGAATACAAATTGGATCTGATCCATGGCGATGTTCAGCACAGACTGCATATCAACGGCTTGATCCAGCGTTTCGCGCTGATTCAGCAGTTTGATCCGATTGGTGACCTCGGTCAGCATGGCAGAAGCGTTGCTCACGGTGAAAGATGAGGCAAGGGCATCATAGCCATACAGCCGGGCAACATTCGCCATTTCTCGATACTGGGTCAGAGCTTTTTGCAGTTGAAGCAATTCCGGTTTGCCCACATTGTCAGAGATCTGCTGCGTGAAGACAGAGATGTTGTCCCGGTCATAGAGGAACAGTACGTCCTCAATAGCCGTCAGAGCGGTCCTGATTTCATCTTCGGTCATGAAGATGCTGTCATACTCGGAAAAAGCATCACCCAGCTCCGTTTGCAGCTCCCGCATGTATTCCTGATTGGTCTTGTCGAACTCTTTCCGGATGTCGGCAAAGTCAATCACGGTGCCGAAACGATGCTGTCCATAGGGTCGATTAACACGGGTAAGCGCCTGCAGCAGGTTGTGATCCTTGATCACTCTGCCTACGTACAGCCGCTTGAGCCGAGGTGCGTCAAAGCCCGTCAGTAGCATGTTGAAGACAATCAGAATATCGATAGCGCCCTTCTTGAAGTCGATACGCTCCTGCTTTCTGGTTTCGATGTCATCCTCATCGTGCAGGATCAGCGCGACCTTCAGATCCGGCAGATCCTTCATCTGCCGGAAGACCTCCCGGGCCTGCTTGGAGGAATCGCAGATGATCATTCCGCCGATGGAGGGATCGTGAAGCCTGACGCGGGCTTGTGTGAAATCCTCCACGATATACTGCACCAACGGCTGAACATACTTCTCATGGGCATAGAGGTCTTCCCGTTGAATGGAGCGCTCGAGAGTGCGGATGCTCTCCAGAACGCCTTGCATCTGCACACGGTATTCGGTGCGGATACCCTCCCGCATCAACCGCAGGGTATAGCCATCCTTGATGGAGGCATTGTAGTAGTATTTATGAATGTAGGGTCCAAAGACATCTTTGGTGTTATAGCCTTCACCGATCAGCGGAGTGCCGGTCAGTGCAATCCATATCGCCTGCCGGTCCGAAGCCTGCAAATAAGACAGGAATGAGCCTTTAGGATTGTAGCTGCGGTGCGCTTCATCCATGAAGTACACACGCTGTACCCGAAGGCCGTAGTCACTTGGCTGAGCTACCGCTTCATCGGAGAACTTCTGGATATTCACCACGGTTATGGAGAGACCGCCGGAGGTGCTGCTCTCCCGAACCGGTGTCAAAGCCTTTTCAAAAGCATCCTTGGAATTGACTTCGTTGACCGTCAGTCCTCTGGCGCGGAATTCATCCGCTGCCTGCTGAAGCAGATCCAACCGATCCACGATGAAGTAGAACCGGGCGATCACTCCCTGATGCTGGAAATAGTCCGACAGGTACCGGACATTGAAGTAGGCCAATGCTGTTTTACCGCTTCCCTGGGTGTGCCAGATGACACCTTTTCGGCCGCCATCAGAGATTCGCTTTTCAATGGCCTGCGTGGCGAACAACTGCGGGTAGCGCATCACATGCTTCTCTGTCTCCGTGATGCCGTTATCGTTCACCCGATCAACATAGACCAAACCATAGCGCAGCAAGAACAGCAGTCGATCCCTGCTGGCCATGGAAGAGAGAATGCGGTGCGTCGGTGTGGTAGGGCTCAGATTGGTCAGATACTCTGCATGGTGCTTGATGGCAGGGAGATGTGTGTCCAGCAGGATCTTCCGTTCCGCCGTGGGATCCAAATCCGCAATCTGCGCAAACCGGCCTTCCTGTTCCTCTCGAAAATGATCGAAGAACAGTCGCTTCTTTCCGATGGTCGCATAGAAAGCGCCGGAGAGCGGAGGCGTCTCGGAATCATCATATTCTCCATTGTTCGAGAAGATCATCAACTGGGTCATGTTGATGAACCGCCGGAACTTTGGATTCCTCAGCCGGCGATCCATCCGATCCCGTTCAGCCTGGATGCCATCTACATTGTTGGGTCGTTTGACCTCGATGAACACCAGCGGCAATCCGTTGATCAGCAACGTGATGTCAGGCCTGAATTCGTCCTGATCTCTCTTGCAGGGTAGTTCAGTGACCACATGCCAACTATTCTGATCTGGATGCTCAAAGTCAATCAGCTTCAACCCGCTGCAGCCAGCCTGAAGAAGCTTGAAAAACTCGCGACCCAGATCGTCATTATCCAAGGCGTTCCGAATCTCCTGGATGATGTCAGTAGCCTTCTCCTCGCTTACGGGCTGCATGTTGATCTGTGCCAGGGAGTCGCGAAATATGGAGAGGAAGATATTGGTTTCCTCGTCATGCTCGCATTCCTGGAGCGAGAGGTAGCTATAACCAAGCCTTGTCAGATGCAGCAAGGCTGGAATTTTCACCCGCTCGTCCTCTGGACGTCCCATGTTGTCACCCCCAACTACAGATGTGCGCCCGTTGGCTATCATGTAGCGTTTATGTTTGTCTCCGAGATTCTATCAGTATGCCGTCCTTCTGTGCTAATACAATCCTGTGTCCGAAGTATCTCTCAGCTTCCTCTGAGTGATCTACAACGACAATCGTTTTACCTTTCGCTCGAATGCGATCAAAGAAAGAAGCGACAAGATATATTTCAGATGGACTTAACCCTTTGAACGGTTCATCAATGCCGAGAACCTTCGCTGTTGATTTGGCAGCCTTCATGATCTTGATGCGGATATTTTCTCCACCTGAAAGAGTGGAAGTAGGTTGCCCAATCTTCAAGTGCCCCAGGAGGATTGAAGATGCTTCTTCGAAGGTAGTACTGATCTTGGAGTCGAGCTTTCTAAAGTACTGAATACCTTCATCAATGGTCATGTTCCATATATCAAATATGGTTTTGCCATCAATCTTATATTTCTTCAGAACTTTGTTGAATCCTGTTCCTTCACACTCTTCGCAAGGCAGTATTGATTTTGTCCTGGCATCGTATCCGTACTCTATGTAGCCGACACCACCGCAAACCGGGCAAGCTCCATCGCAGCCGGATTGGTTGGAGAACCAACGCCGGTCTTTCCCAGTTTTCTTCGCAAATAGATCCTGGATTCTTCCAAACAGATCCAGAGCTGTAATAACACTGGAAGTTTTGTTTCCCATCATTGGTTTCTGGTTTATATACAAGTACTCATCAAAAACCTGCGGGAAATACTCACGAAGCAGTGTTGATTTTCCGACCCCGGAAGGCCCGGTGATCATATTCATAGCTGCCTGCATAATTGAAATCCGGACACCTTGGTACTGATAAACAGGGCTTGATACTTCTATTGGTAGCATAGCATCAGTCTTGGACACACTCAAAGAGCGCGATTGACTCTCTTGCTGGATATATTGAGCAGCATCAATCATCTGTCCGCCCTTTGAACCGCCACCTGGGCCAAGAGCATAGATTCTGCGGGCTTTGCTGACAAACACGTCGCTATGATCGACCACAAGAACAGTATGACGGTCACAGAGAGCTATGATGTTTTCATAGATTGCTTTCTTCTCGCGTCCCGACAACCCTGCCAGAGGTTCATCCAGTACAACCAGCATATCAGAAAGCTGCGCATTAAAAACCTGCACCATTCTCAGGCGCTGCAATTCTCCACCAGACAAAGTCGGTATTGCGCGATGGAAGAACAGATGCCCCAGATTTAGATCAATAGCCTTTTTCAGAAAGGAGTGGAGACTATTGAAAGCAAAAGAGATACGAACATCCTTTACCTTTTTCTTTGATTCCTCTACGAAATTGATGAGTTCCGCAAAGGGCATAGTCATGAAGTCGCCAATTGACAGACCGTTAAACAGGTACTGCCGTTGTTCAGCTCCGTACTTCTGACCTCCACAACATGGGCAAGTCCTCTCGCTATAAAACCTGCTCGCGGTACTGTAATCTGGCATCATCGCTTTTCCAGTCATGATACCATAATAGCAGGATGTACGTTGTGAGGTTCCGTTGGTTCGCTTATAGAGAAACTTGTACTTAGTCTTCCCTTCACCATAGAGAAGCAGATGCTTTTCTTTTTCCGACAGCTGCCGGAATGTTTTTGATGGGTCAATTCCTACATCGTGGCAGTAAGCGACAAGAATCTGGCGGTAGAAATCTTTGAATTTATTCCAGCATCGGAAAGGATTCTGTGAGATCGGAAGGCTGTAATCGATAATCCTGTTTTCGTCGATAACGCTGATAAAACCAAGTCCATGACAGTTTTCGCACAGATTAGCAGCTCGGTTTAATGTGAAGTGCTCCTCTGGGATACCTGTCATGGACGCAAAAATGAAAGCGATACTCCGGTTAAGACCGAAATACGTTCCAATGGTTGAGTGCATATTATTGTTGCTGTTAGATTGTCTGATCGGCACAGCAACAACCATATTGTGATACCCCTTAACCTTGTAAGAGGGTTCAGCAACATCGTCAGCAAACATGGCCATATATTCATGCTGACCAATCTGTGCAATTGTATCGTATGCTAAAGATGACTTTCCACTACCGGATGGCCCGATAATCAGGTTAAGAGCTCTTTTTTCAAGCTCAACATCAAGGCCTCTAAGATTGTTGGTTTCGATTCCTTCAACCCGAATGACATCAGCCATTTTTACCCCTGCTTTCGCATATGATGCGATATAGATCACGGATGAAGAAATCCAGCGTCTTCTTGGCATGCACGCAGAATCGCTCGTCAACGGAATGAATCGTGTTGCCTGGCTTCAGGTGCATTGCATTGATCGGGCAACCTCCGCCGCAGATTCCAAGGGCCGGGCAGTCGAGACAACAATCTTTGTTCAGCGGTGTAAGCTGCGACCACTCGATAAACGTTGGATCCTTTGTGGCATCAAATGATTGATCGTAAATCGAAGTGACAAAGTATTTTTTATCGTACAGGCATCCATGACAGATGCCGACCTGGCCGTTAGGTGCCACAACGATCTGTCCGCCCGCTGTTGCGGCACAGTCAGAATAATAGACCTGCGCCTTGGAGAAAGAGTCGAGTTTCCGCATCATACGGTCTTCGTATATGCCTTTTTTCCGAAGCTCTACAAACTCATCAATGATGAATTGAGCTGCTGCTTCATTGTAGCTTTCCGGAAGAACGAATGTATCACTCGACATTAAGATGTTAAACCCAAAGGACTTGACACCGTAATTGTCTACAAGATTCAGAATATTCACGGTGTCTTTGATTGTTTCCTCACTCAGTGTCACAGAGAGTGCGACGTCTACGCCCAAGCGTTTGCAAAGGTCCAGAGTCTTAAGCACACGGGCAAAGACGGGGTTTCCACCGAGATCAACACGCATATTGTTCGCGGCATCGGTAAAACCATCGCAAGAGATAGCAATTGAGACGCCGAGCTCCTTGAGCTTCAGAATGCGTTCTTCAGTCAGCAATAATCCGTTCGTGACCATGGACATCTCGACATTCTTAACGCACTTCTCAACACTCCTGAGTGCATTGAGTCTTTCAGCAATGTGAACAAGTACCGGAAAATTGACCATTGGCTCGCCGCCATAGAAAATCACGACCGGATTTGCGTCTTCAAAATCCAGATCAGAAAGTTTCATCTGCCTGATGAAAAAATCAATTGCCTGATCTGCTGTCTCAACGCTCATATCCTCAAGCAAGAACTGCCGCCGTTTTTCTTCATCGTTGTTTCCGAGGAAGCAGTATTTGCAGGCCAGATTGCACTGCTCACTTAGAATCATGTAGCAGACACTAATAGCGGGGACAGGTGCTCTGGAGCGGATAAACCTGAGCACCTTATCATCTTCATCATCCGTTTTGGTAAGCACCTTGCATTTTATCAGTTCAGCGACTTCGTTGGTCAGATTTTCCGGTGCATTTTCGGGGGTAGAGCAAAGAGGACTTGCAAGCCACACCTGCAAGTCCTCATAAGCCTTTCTCGTCAAATACACAGGTTTCATCCTCAGCGAGTGATAAAGGGCTATCGCATCACCGAGGTCATACTCATGTGCAAAGCGAGAAAGCTTTACCATTCGATATCCTCCTTCTCAGGAGCCCGCTTGCACCTGGAGCAGGAGCAGGCGCAAGTGCAGGAGTTGCACTTCACACAGGCGCACTTTGCCATGGAGATGTTGCTCATATCAGAGATGTTGCCGAACATCTGGGCATACTCGTTCGTGGTTGCACTCATGTTACAGAACCTCCCATTCTTCGTCCGTAACCTCAGGGCGATTGTCAGTGTACTTGCACTTAGAGCTGCAGCTGCACTTACAGCCAGTGCACTGAGACATGCACTTCTCGCGGGGACCAGCCATCATTGTGGGGGTAATGTTGCCGTAAAGCGCATTGTACGCATCTCCAGAATAAGAGACCATGTACTGCACCTCCTTCTATAGGTTGATGCCAGTATACATGTAAACTATAACATTGTCAATAATGTATTTTTTGCTTTCGTTCTATTCGACGTTATTGTTTTTCTTTCTCAAGGGCGTTTAATACAACATATAGTATGTACCATTATATTGATGCCTATATATTGATAATTGTGGAAAATGCGATTCTGGAAGGAACTGCGTTTCAAAGTAGCTCAAATCCCTTATGTATCAAGGGCTTTTTGGCAATTAACGAATAGAACGAATATGAATACAAAGGGAGAGGGCGAAAAATCTTCGGAAGATTTTTGGGTCAAGGCGGAACGCCTGTATTATTCCGCCCTGATCGGCTACATCTGGTACGAGGCCCCGGAGGAAGAACGCAACTTCATCACCCTTCTGGACCTGATCAACGCCAGCGAAGCAAGGGAGGACGATGAGGAATACCAAAGCCCGGTAGATATCCTCTTTCAGCAGCTCGCGGAAAAGGAGCCGGACCATTTCGCGGTAAAGCAGTACCGCAAGTTCAAAATGGCGGCGGGTGCTGTATGCTTTAGAAGACTTCTTAATCAGTCGATTAGGAAGTCGCCTAAAACATACAACCTTACATAATCGAAGAAAGGAGAAATCGCATGGATACAAGAATGATAACTGCCCTGTACGAGCGACTAAGTGCGCCTTATTACCCGCACCCTTGCTTTTCATGTAGGATAATCTTTTAGCCC